>Ga0208898_1000039_pt1 | contig 243953 bp, 227 predicted proteins | sample VirMetDEL_Mar_4_FD_184513 | JGI IMG/M metagenome (GOLD analysis project Ga0208898, IMG submission 184513) | Aqueous microbial communities from the Delaware River and Bay under freshwater to marine salinity gradient to study organic matter... | ecosystem: Environmental > Aquatic > Marine >...
GGGATGGAGCAGCCCGGTAGCTCGTCAGGCTCATAACCTGAAGGTCGTAGGTTCAAATCCTACTCCCGCACCCAAACAAAACAGCCGCTGAGCACTACGCTCAGCGGCTTTTTGCTGGCCGAAGTCCGACGCCTCGAAAATCCCAGCGGAGGCCACTAGGAGGACATGTCGCCAGGAGGATCTAGCGAACGCTCACTGCCGGGTCGCCTCTGATGGCCTCCATCACATCGTCAAAGGGAAGGTGCGCGCTGGGCGACGTGTTGACCAGAATTGCAACGGCGAGATCAGGTCCGGTGAAAATCGTCAGGCTGCTGGTGAAACCATCGATCGCGCCGTCATGGGAGACCACAGGCCCCGCCAGCGTTTCCGTCACGCCGATTCCGAGGGCGTAATCAATCGGATGATCACCATTTTCATCCGTGTAGCTCGCGCGAGCTCCATCATTCAGGCGGGCCGCAGTCAGCATCTGACGGTAGCTGTCATCCTTCAGAACTTGGCCGTGGCTCAGTGCTTGGCTCCAGATCAATAGATCGACGACCGTCGAGCGCATTGCGCCGGCAGCAAATGGGATATTCAGGCTCACCGTGTGGGCGTTAACATAGCCCGGCTTCTCCGCCACCAATCGGTCGTAACCCGAGGCCCTACCTGACGCGAGAGCGCGATCATCATCCAGTGCGCACCGGTTATGCTCAGTGGGCGGAATATCCGTGCCGCCATAAACTCCCGTCAGGGCTGCCCGGAGACCCTTTCGATTATTGCGCCAGCCAAGACGTAGTTCGAACTGGAGTAGGCCCAGCCAGTACCGGGCGGAAATTGATGGGTCGGCTCCAGCGACAGAACGTGCGTCACAGATACCGGTTCACAGGGGCATCCAGAGAGAGCTTCCCGTCCTCCGCAAGCATCAAAAGGGCGGCGGCGGTGAACTGCTTTGTCAGCGAGCCAATTCGAAAGACGCTGTCCGCCATGAGACTCAAAGCGGGGTGCCGAATGTCTGTTTCACGCGCATTCAGGCAGGCGAGTGGTGCTGTCTGCTTTAAACATCGAATAGGCCGCGCCCTCATTTCAGCCACGAAGGGTTCTCGTCGCCATTTCTAGACCAAGCAGGGCGATGGCGATGAAGAACAGGCGGCGGAACAGGGCTTGGGATATGCGGCGGCGCAGAGATTGACCAGCAATCATGCCGACGACCGCGGGGAGCGTCGCTGCAATGGAGATCAGGCCGACATCAATTTGCAGTGCGCCATGCCAGGCCAGGCCCATCGCCAGAGCCAGGCTTGAGACTGTGAAGGACAGGCCCAGGGATTGGACAAGGTCGTCCTTCGACAGGTCGAGCGACTGAAGGAAAGGGACTAGCGGGACCACCGCAGCGCCGGTCGCGCCCGTGATGGCGCCGGTGAAAAGACCCGATACCGGCGCGAGGCGGCGCTCCCATAGAGGCGAAAGGCTGAACGGCTGCGCCAATAGGCCATAGGCCGCATAGAGCGCGAGCACGACTCCCAGGGCGCCTGTGATCTGGGCGGCTTGCAGTCTCACGATCAGACTTGTGCCCGCGAGGGTGGCTGTGAACGTTAGGGCCAGCATGAGCCCGAAACGTTTTGCCAGAGGCCCCAAGCGTCCGCCGCTGAAGAGCTGCCAGACATTGGTCAAGAAGGTGGGGACGGTAGCCAGGCTGGCGGCAGTCAATGGCGACAGCAGCGCGCCTAGAAGTCCCATCACGACCGTCGGCAGGCCCATGCCGGACACGCCCTTGACGCAACCGGCGGCGAAGAAGGCGGCCGCGACAAGGACGAGTGTGGTCGACTCCATCTGATCTAAACTCTAGAGCCGCCGCGTCGATTGCCTTGGGATCAGGGTCGGCGCTGTCCGTATGATCGGCTCGGCCGGATCTTCGCCGTCGAGGAGCAGATTCACCGCAGCGGCGGCGATCTGATCGAAGGGCGTGCGCACCGTCGTCAAGGGCGTGGGCAGGTGACTGACGATCGGGATGTCGTTGTAGCCCACCACCGAGATGTCGCCGGGCACCGACACGCCGAGTTGGGCCAGCGCCGACAGGGCGCCCATGGCGGTGTTGTCGTTGATCGCGAAGATGGCGGTGGGCGGAGACGCCAGGGTCATCAGCTCGCGCGCCGCCAGATGGCCGGCGTCCAAGCCGAAGGTGGATGGCACGATCCATTCCGGCTGAACGACGAGGCCGGCTTCCTCCATCGCCCGGCGATAGCCCTCGACCCGGCTCACTGCGCTGGATGTGTCGGCGGGCCCGGCGATGACGCCGATGCGCTGGTGTCCCAGGTCGATGAGGTGGCGTGCGGCGAGATAGCCGCCCAGAGCGTCATCGCCCACCGATGACGGATGCACGCCGTCCGTGCGCAGGGCGAGGACGAAGCGCACGCCCTGGGCCGACAGCTTGTCGGCCAGGCCGTCGCCGGTCCGCGTCGTCGCCAGCACCAGTCCGTCAACGCCGCGCGCGAGCAGCATCTCGGCAGCGCGCTGATTTGCGGCCGGCTCGTCGTTGCTCGTGGCGACGATAGTGAAGCGATCGGCGCGGCCTGCTGCGCGCGCGAGGGATTCGTACAACATCGCCATCACCGTATCGGTCAGGCGCGGCACGATCACGCCGATCGTGCCGGTCGAGCCTCGACGCAGATTGGCGGCCGAGGCATCGCGGACATAACCCAGCTCTGTCGCCACGCGACGGACCAGACGAGCCGTCTCGCTATTGGAAGGCGACCGGTCGTCAAGAAAGCGAGACACGCTGCTCTTGGACACGCCGGTTGCTCGGGCGATGTCCAGAATGGTCACGCGGCCCGTTTCGCCGCGCCGCTCACGCATGTCGATGCTCTGATTCCATGACGCCTCCTGCCAGAACGCTTGACCCGGCCAAACCCGGATGTAAAGTGGGAACGATCCCGGTATCGTTCCCTATTTGGCGATACGCATAAGAAACCCCAGAGAGGAAATCATGAGCGTCATGGACTTGCGAGGCCTCAGCCCCGCCCCCGTCACAGTCTTCACTCGCGATGGCGAGGTCGATTATGCCGCCAATGCGCAGCTGGCCAAATGGCTGGTGTCGATCAAGGGCGTGAAGAGCCTGGTCATCCTGGGCCATGCCGGGGAAGGCACCTTCCTGACGGTCGAAGAGCGCTTGAAGCTGATCGAGACCTATGCTGAGGCGGTCGATGGCGCCGTGCCGATCATCGCCGGCGTCACGGGTGAGGGCACCCGCGTCGCCGCCCAGGAGGCCAAGGCCTCGAAGGCCGCCGGCGCGACGGGCGCCTTGGTCTATCCGAACCACGGCTGGCTGCGGTTCGGCTTCCAGAAGGGCGCGCCTCAGGACCGCTACAAGGCGATCTGGCAGGAGTCCGGCCTGGAGTGCATCCTGTTCCAATACCCTGACGCCACCAAGGCGTCCTATGATCTGCAAACCCAGATCGACATCGCCACTCAGGAGGGCGTGGTCGCCACCAAGAACGGCGTACGCAACATGAAGCGCTGGTACACCGAGATCCCCGAGATCAAGAAGGCCGCGCCCGAGCTGCAGGTTCTTTCCTGCCATGACGAATGGCTGCTGCCGACCATGTTCGACGTCGACGGCTTGCTGGTCGGTTATGGCAACATCGCGCCCGAGCTGCTGATTCAGTTGATCGAGGCCGGCAAGGCTCAGGACTATCCCGAGGCGCGCCGCATCTTCGAACAGCTGCTGCCGGTGACCAAGGCCGTCTATCATCGGGGTTCGCACATGGAGGGCACGGTCGCCCTCAAACTGGGTCTGGTAAAGCGCGGCGTGCTCGACCATGCCACCATCCGCGAGCCGCTCAAGAATCTGGGCGAAGCGGCGGAGCGGGAAATCTTCGCCGCCTTTGACGCGGCGGGGATCGGACCGGTCTCCGCCGCGGCCATCGCCGCCGAATGAGTTGATGGGTCCTCGCGCCGCAGGGTGCGAGGACCTTTTGCTTCCGGGGTGGTCCCGCACCGGCCCTGGAACGCGTATCACCGCACGGATGACTCCAAAGAAGCGTCACTGTGCAAGGGAGAAACAGCCAGGCGTGGACCGGTCCGAGGATCGCCGCGCCCGAAAGGAAAGTCATGTCGCATCGTGACGTCGTGCACGCGGCTCCACCCGTGCACCCCCCGAAAGTCGCGTCGAATCGGTCGCTTGTGGCCAAGCTGGCGCTGATCGGACCCGCTTTCATCGCCGGCGCCTGGCAGTTCGGCCCTGGCAATCTGACCTCTGCGATCGAGGCGGGCAGCGCCTTTGGTTACGCCCTGATCTGGGTGATCCTGGTCTCGACCGTGCTGATGATCTTCTTCACGGATATGAGCGTGCGGGTCGGAATCGCCTCGCCCCTGTCCATGATCGGCACAATCAAGCAGACGCTGGGAAAGCCGGTCGGGGTGCTGGCCGGCTGTGGCGTCTTCTTCATCACCCTGTGTTTTTCGGTCGGCAATGCGGCCGGGTCGGGTCTGGCCCTATCGATGCTGTTCGGCGGCAGCGCGGTGTTCTGGACGCTGCTGGTCACCGTGGCGGTCGGGTTCGTTCTTCTGGTCCGCAATGTCTACAAGACGGTCGAGCGCGCGCTTCTGGTGCTGGTGGCGTTGATGGCCGTGGGCTTTGTCGGCAGCGCCTTTCTTGCACGCCCGGACTGGGCGGCCGGCGTGTCCGGCGTGTTGCCCAGCTTCCCGGCGGGCGCCGAACTGCTGATCGTCGCCCTTGTCGGCACCAACTTCTCGATCAACGCCGCCTTCTTCACCAGCTACGCCACCAAGGCGCGGGGAATTCGCCGGGATGAATATGCGGATGCGACCCTGTCCGACACCATACCGGGCATCGTCGCGCCCGGCATCATGACGGCCTTGGTCATCATGGTCGCGGCAGCCGTGCTGGGACATACCGGACAGCGCGTCGAGACCCTGCCGCAACTGGCCAGCGTCTTCGAGCCTCTGGCCGGTCAGATCGGCTACTATGTCTTCGTTACGGGCTTCTTCGCCGCCGCCTTCTCCTCCATGCTGGCCAACGCCACGGCGGGCGGGACCCTGTTGTCGGACGGCCTCGGCTGGGGCGGGTCGTTCGATTCCCTGCGGACCAAGATCCTGGTGGGATGCGTCCTGCTCTTCGGTGTGCTGGTGGTGGCGTTTGCGCCGGGCTCGCGGATACAGCTGATCATTCTGGCGCAGGCGATGACCGTGCTGGTCGCCCCCATGCTGGGCGTTCTGCTGGTCCTGACGGCCAACAACAGGCTGCTCGGGGATCTGCGCAACAGGTGGTGGCACAACCTGTTCGCCGCCGTGGGCCTGATTTCCATCTTCGCCACCAGCGTCCTGCTGGTCCTCAGCCTCACGGGCGTCATCGCGCGCTGATCGCGCTTGCCCGCGCCTGCCTCCTCTCCGGAGTTCCCCGCCGGATCACAGACGTCCGGCGGGGCGGGCGTAGCGAAAACCAAGACATCGGGAGACGAGACCATGACGGTTCGTAAAGACCGGCGCGGGATGCGCCGTGGGCGGAGCGCCGCCCTGACCCTGCTGGCGCTGGCCGCCGTGCCGGCCTCCGCGAAGGCCCAAGACGTTGCGGTGACTCAGACCCCTGAGCCTTCTGCGCCCTATCCTCGCGCCGCCATCGGCGTTGGCTCTGTCGTCGGCGGCTATGCCGAGGCGCGCTGGGCCGAGGACTGGTCCGCCCTGCGCGACCCGGAGCGGCGCAAGGACGTGTTTGATCGGCTGAAATACACTCCGTTGTCGCAGGATGGGGAGGTCTGGCTCAGCCTGTCGGGCGAGATGCGGCTGCGCACCGCCCTGACCACCAGTCCCGGCCTTCGGGAGGGTGCGGACCTGCGGCTGGACACCCTGCGTCTTGTCGGCGGCGCGGATTTGCACATAGGTCGTCATCTGCGCGTCTTCGGCGAAATGGCGCATGGCGGCGCGGGCGGCGACAACTATGGAAATCCGGTCGGCGCCATCCGCAACGACCTGGCCGTCACCCAGGCGTTCTTCGATGTGACGGGAGAGATCGGCGGACGCGAGGTCGGGGTCCGCTATGGCCGCCAATTCTTCATCGACGGCTCACCCTATCTGATCAGCACCCGCAACGGCGCGACCCTGCTCACCCCCTTCAATGGAATCCGGGGGTGGGTGAGGGGCGAGCATTGGCGGGCCGACCTGTTTGACCTGCATCCGACCCGCCTGGGGACAGGAGACGTCTCCGATGACCGAACAGACGACGCTCGACGGTTCAGCGGTCTGAATGTCAGCACTCAGGTTCCAAGCGACTGGTTCGGCGGCTCTAAGCTGTATCTCGATCCTTTCGTCTGGCGTTTCCGTCAGGACGCTCGTCGCTGGGGCGCCGAGACGGCGCGGGAGGAGCGAACCTATGTCGGCGCCCGTCTGTGGGGCGCAGCCGGCCCGGCTCAGTTGGACTGGACGCTGGCGCGTCAGACCGGTCGCTTCGGTGATCGCGATATCGAGGCGTTGCAGGTCTTCACGACCCAGAGCATGCGTGCGGGGGAGGGAGCGGGTGCGCCGCGCATCAGCCTGCGCGTCGACTATGGCTCAGGCGGCGGGGCCTATGATGGCGGCGTGATCCGCAACGCCTTGACCCCACAAGGCGTGCCGATCTTCTACAGCTACCAGAACGTCTTCAACCCCGTGAACATGATCGCGGTCGCGCCAGGCGTCACGGTTCGCCAGGGCAAGACCAGCGTTACGGGCGAGGTCCAGTTCACCTGGCGCGCGTCGGAACGCGACGCCGTGTATCGGGCCACCGACCTGCCCTATGCCGGCACTGAGGTGGTCGAGGGCCGCCACGTCGGCGAAGTCTGGAAGCTGCAGTTGGCGCACACGATCTCTCCCAGGACCAGCTTGATCGCCCGCTATGAGCATCTGGCTGCCGGATCGGTGCTCAAGGATGCAGGCTACGAGAGCTCGGACTACCTGACGGCCTGGGTGAACTTCAGATTTTGAAGGACGCGGCCGTTCACCAGGTTCGCCAGGGCGCCATGCCGGCGGCATTTAGTTGGACGCCAACGTCGGCTTTCCGGCGGAAGTACAATGTGCGCTTCTCTAATCGGGTGTAGGGGGCAAGCTGGTTTGTGATTGTTGTCGGCCTGATCGATCACGCGATCACGCTTCTCTTCGCAGTCTGGATGGCTCCTTGCGAGCGGAGCCGGTGTACGCATGCATGGGATCGGGGTCTTGAGAGCCTCGCTTTTGGGCGCGCTCGAAGCGCAGTAAGCATTTTCGGCTTCATCCATCCCGTCGTCCGCGCGGGACGATCCGAGCCGGAACTCTGTGCCATCGACCCACATGCGGTGCAGGACGACAGCGATCTTGCGAGCGACGGCTACGATGGCACGCCGACGGCCCTTGGTCTTCATCAGCCGCATGCCCCAGGCCTTCAGGCTCGACCATTTGATCGAGCGCATGAGCATGGCGTTGGCGGCGGCGTACCCGCCTTTGCCGATCTCAGGGCGCTATGTTCGCGAGTCGGCCTTCGAAGGAAGGACGGCAGTGGATGAGCTTGCAGCGATGATCGACGATTCAGCCCTCGAATTGATCCGCTATTGTCTGAGACGGGCCCCGGACGAGAGCATCGAGGTCAACGAGGCCTGGCTCGACACAGCGCGCGATGCCCTTGGTGAGGACGGGCCCGAGCGGGCGATCGTCACACCTTCCTGCGGTCTGGCGAAGACCGGGCGGTCGAAGGCCTGAAGAGGCGGGTAGCCTGGCTCCAGGCCCGCGTACGAAACTCGACGCCTTGGTCGTGCTTTCCGGCGCCCTGTCCGGGGAGCTCTCCGAATAGTTACTCGCGGCCGAGGAAGAGCTTTCGCGGGCAGAAGTGGGCGCAAAACAGACACCGAAGGCGAAGAAAGCGAAGACGTGAAGCGGTTTGTACTCGTAGGCCGGTGATGATCGACCCCACTCTGCTGATGAGTTTCGTTTGCTGTGACTTCAGTCTCATCTATTGTGGCCCGGGTCTCATCTGCAGTGACCCGGACCACCGCCGCCGTCTTCCTTAGACGTCCACCGCCGCGTCCAGGGCGTTTTCCTGGATGAACTCGCGGCGGGGTTCGACCACGTCGCCCATCAGTTTGGCGAACAGGTCGTTGGCGTCTTCCTCGTGTTCGACCGAGACCTGCAGCAGGGTGCGGGCGTTGGAGTCCAGCGTGGTCTCCCACAGCTGTTCCGGGTTCATCTCGCCCAGACCCTTGTAGCGCTGGATGGCCAGGCCCTTCTTGCCGGCGTCCAGCACCGCGTTCAGCAGGTCCAGCGGCCCCCGGATGGTGGTGGACTTGTCCTTGCGGCGATAGGTGGCCGGAGCGGAGAAGACGCCGTCGAAGGCGGCGGCGCGCTCGGCCAGACGACGCGCGTCCAGCGAACGCAGCAGGGTTTCTTCCAGCACGATGGTTTCCTGAACCGCGCGCCGGGTGCGGGTGAAGACGACCGCGCCCTGTTCGCCCGGCGCGCCGGTCCAGTTGCCGTCGCCCTCTTCGGCGTACAGGTTCAGGCGCACGGCGGCGGCGGCCGAGGCCTGGGTCATGTCGGCGTTTTCGGCGAACAGGCCGGCCAGGGCCGCCTGTTCAATGGCGAAGGCGGGGGCGCGCTGGCTGAGGCGATCGACGCCGCCCTTGAAGGCCTTGGCCTCGCGCACCAGAGCCTGCAAATCGAGACCCAGGCGACGCTCGCCGGTGGACAGGTCCAGCTCGGCCTCGGACGAGCCCTCCTCGATCAGATAGGCGTCCATCTCGGCCTGGTCTTTCAGGTAGCGAGACTGCTTGCCCTTGGAGACCTTATAGAGGGGCGGCTGGGCGATATAGACGTGGCCGCGCGTGATCAGCTCGGGCATCTGCCGATAGAAGAAGGTCAGCAGCAGGGTGCGGATGTGGGCGCCGTCGACGTCGGCGTCCGCCATCAGGATGATCTTGTGATAGCGCAGCTTGTCGGCGTTGAAGTCGTCGCGGCCGATGCCGGTGCCCAGGGCCAGGATCAGGGTGCCGATCAGGTCCGACGACAACATCCGGTCGAAGCGCGCCCGCTCGACGTTCAGGATCTTGCCGCGCAGGGGCAGGACGGCCTGGTTCTCGCGGTTGCGCGCCTGTTTGGCCGAGCCGCCGGCGGAATCGCCCTCGACGATGAACAGTTCGGACTTGGCGGGATCCCGCTCCTGGCAGTCGGCCAGCTTGCCGGGCAGGCTGCTGATCTCCAGCGCCGACTTGCGCCGGGTCAGGTCGCGCGCCTTGCGGGCGGCTTCACGCGCGGACGCCGCCTCGATGATCTTGGCGACGACCTGTTTGGCCTCGACCGGGTGTTCCTCGAACCATTGGGCCAGCCCCTCGGAGCACAGGGCCTCGACGGCCGGGCGCACTTCGGACGAGACCAGCTTGTCCTTGGTCTGGCTGCTGAACTTGGGATCCGGCACCTTTACCGACAGGACGCAGGTCAGGCCTTCGCGGGCGTCTTCGCCGGTGACGGAGACCTTCTCCTTCTTGCCGGCGCCCGAGCTCTCGATATAGCCGCCCATGACGCGCGTCAGGCTGGCGCGGAAGGCCGACAGGTGGGTGCCCCCATCCCGCTGGGGAATGTTGTTGGTGAAGCACAGCATGGTCTCGTGATAGGAGTCGTTCCACCACAGGGCGAGATCCAGCTCGATCCCTTCCTTCTTGCCGCGAATGACGATGACGTCCTTCAGGATCGGCGCCTTGGACTTGTCCAGGTGGCGCACGAAGGCCTCGACCCCGCCCTCGTAGTGCAGGATGGTTTCGGTCGGCTCGGCGCTGCGCTGGTCGGCCAGTTTGATGACCACGCCCGAGTTCAGGAAGGCCAGTTCCCGGAGCCGGTGTTCCAGCGTCTTCAGATCGAAGTCGATGTGGCTGAAGGTCGTGACCGACGGATAGAAGGTGACCTCGGTGCCGCTCAGGGGCTTGCCGGTGTCTTCGCGGATCGGGGCGTCGCCGGTGATCACCAGCGACTTGACCGTGTCGCCGCGCTCGAACCGCATCTGGTGCGCCTTGCCGTCGCGATAGATCTTCAGCTCCAGCCAGTCGGACAGGGCGTTGACCACCGACACGCCCACGCCGTGCAGGCCGCCCGAGACCTTGTAGGAGTTCTGGTCGAACTTACCGCCCGCGTGCAGTTGGGTCATGATGACCTCGGCCGCCGAAACGCCTTCGCCTTCGTGAATTCCGGTCGGAATGCCGCGGCCATTGTCGGTCACGGTGACCGATCCGTCGGCGTTCAGGATGACCTGGACCAGGTCGGCGTGGCCGGCCAGGGCCTCGTCGATGGCGTTGTCCACCACCTCATAGACCATGTGGTGCAGGCCGGAGCCGTCGTCCGTGTCGCCGATATACATGCCGGGACGTTTGCGCACCGCGTCCAGGCCTTTGAGAACCTTGATGGAATCGGCGCCGTATTCGGGCATTTCGGCAATCGGATCGGTCATGAAATCTGTAGCTCTGAAGTCCCGACCGGGACGGGGATTGAGCGCCGCGTCGGGCGCTCGAATCGACGACGGGATCGCACCGCATCGAAGCCCGCAACATATAGGAATTTCCGACGAAAAAGCGAGGAATTCCGTGCCGGAATCCTAGTCGCTCTCCAGCGCTCCACCGGCGACGCGCACGAACTGCGCGCGGCCGTCCAGGCCGGCGAACAGGCTGCGTTCGGTGCCGGTCATGAAGGCCTGGAGGTCCAGGGCGACGATCTCGTCGAACAGGGCGGCGCGACGGGCTTCGTCCAGGTGGGCGGGGGCCTCGTCCAGCAGCAGGACGGGGCGGGCGGCCCCGGCGGCGTCATGGTGCGCGAGGCGGCTGATCTGGGCCAGGATCAGGTTCAGGACCAGGGCCTTCTGCTCGCCGGACGAGCCCTCGGCGGCGGGCCGGTTCTTCTCGCGGTGAAGGGCGGTCAGGTCGGTGCGGTGCGGGCCGAACAGGGAGCGGCCGGCGGCGCCGTCGCGGGCGCGCGCCTTGGCCAGGCCCTCGCGGATGGCGGCGGCGATCTCGTCTTCTTCGGCGCCGGCCTCGGCCATCTGTTCGGCGGGGCCGTCCAGCCCCAGGTCGGCCTGGGGGAAGGGGCGGTCGCGGCGGGCGTCGATGGCGGCCTGGAGCGCGTGCAGGGCGGCGACGCGGGCCAGGGCCGCGCGGGCGCCGGCCTCGCCCAGCCGGGCCTCCAGGGCGTCCAGCCAGACGGGGTCGGCTTCGCGTCCGTCCTGTGCGTCGTTCAGCAGCCGCAAGCGTTCGCGCAGGGCCTTTTCGTAGGCGGAGACGGCGGCGGCATGGTCGGGATCGGCGGCGAAGACCAGCCGGTCGAAGAATTTCAGCCGCTCGGCCCGGGCGTCGGAGAACAGTCGGTCCTGCTCGGGCGTCGCCCAGACGGGCCGCAGATAATCGAGCAACCGCCCGGGCTGGGCCGTCTCGCCGTCGATGCGGACGATGCGCCGCGCCGCGCCCGCCGTCTGGACGCCGGTGCCCAGCCGCGTCTCGTCGTCCAGTTCGACCATGACGGCCCAGGCTCGGCCCACCGCCTCGCCCGGCTCGCGCCGACCCATTTCGGCGGCGGTCGCGCCCCGCAGCCCCTTGCCGGGGGTCAGCAGGCTGATCGCCTCCAGCAGATTGGTCTTGCCCGCCCCGTTCGGGCCGTGAAGCACCACCGGGCCGGAGGCGAGCTCCAGCCGTGCGCTCGCATAGGAGCGGAAGTCGGTGAGGGTGAGGGAGGTGATCAAGGAAGTGACGAGTGGCGAGTGGCGAGTGGCGAGGAAAGCAGGGCGAGGTGTGCTCGCCACTCGCCACTCGCCACTCGATCACACCCGCAGCGGCATCAGCACATACTGCACGCCCGGATCGCCCGGATCGAGCACCAGCGTCGGCGAAGCCGGGTCGGCGAAGCGGAAGGCGGCGTTTTCGCCGGTGATCTGGCCGGCGACGTCCAGCAGGTAACGGGCGTTGAAGCCGATCTCGAACGGTTCGTCGGAATAGCCGATCTCGACCTCTTCCTCGGCCTGGCCGGCTTCCATGTTGCGGACGGTCAGCTTCACCCGGTCGTTGTCGAAGGCCAGTTTCACCGACCGGCTCTTTTCCGCCGAGATGGTGGCGACCCGGTCGACGGCCTTGGCGAACAGGGCGTTGTCGATGTCGGCCTGTTTGTCATTGCCCTTGGGAATGACGCGCAGATAGTCGGGGAAGGCGCCGTCGATGACCTTGGAGGTCAGGGACGCCTCACCTATCTGGAAGCGGATCTTCTGGGCCGAGACGGTGATCTCGACCGGGCCGGCGGCGTCGTCCAGCAGGCGGCGGACCTGATCCACCGTCTTGCGCGGCACGATGACGCCGGGGCCGCCGGCCGCGCCCTCGGGCGCCGGGGTCTCGGCCAGGGCCAGGCGGTGGCCGTCGGTGGCCACGGCGCGCAGCAGGGCGACGCCGGCCTCGGCCACCGTGTGCAGATACAGGCCGTTCAGATAATAGCGGGTCTCTTCGGTCGAGACGGCGAACCGGGTCTTGTCGATCAGCCGCGCCAGGTCTTCCTTGGGCATGACGTAGGAGGCGCCGGCGCTGTCGGTGGACATGATGGGGAAGTCGCCCGCCGGCAGGACCGGCAGGTTGAAGCGCGACCGGCCGGCCGAGACCACCAGCCTGGGATCGTCGCCCGAATAGAGCAGCGACACCTCGGCGCCTTCCGGCAGCTTGCGCACGATTTCGTACAGGGTGTGGGCGGGGGCGGTGATCTGGCCCTCGACGTTCACCGTCGCCTCGGCCTCGTCCACCATCTCCATGTCCAGGTCGGTGGCTGCAAAGGCCAGCCGGTCCCGGCCTGCGCTGAGCAGGACGTTGGACAGGATCGGGATGGTGTTTCGGCGTTCGACGACGCTCTGCACATGGCCCAGGGCCTTCAGGAGCGCGGATCGTTCGATGGTCAGTTGCATGTCGTCTCGCCCGGATGCGGCGACTCAGGCTGGAGCGCCGCGATAGAGGGCCTTGGACACTAGCGGATTGGGCGCAAGGAGCAAGGAAGGCGACGGAAGCCGTTCACAGATTTCTGTTTCTCCCGTCCCCTTCATGGGGGAGGGAGATTGTTCAGCCCCGCAGCTTGCGGGTCAGGGCCTCGACGTCGCGGGCGATCTGGTCGTCCTGGGCCATCAGCTCCTCGATCTTGCGCACACCGTGCAGGACGGTGGTGTGATCGCGACCGCCGAAGCGACGGCCGATGTCGGGATAGGAGCGGGTCGTGTGCTGCTTGCACAGATACATGGCCATCTGGCGCGGGCGGGCCACCGAACGGGTGCGGCGCTCGCTCAGCAGATCGGCCTGTTTCAGGTTGAAGTGGTCGGCCACCGTCTTCTGGATCTCGTCCACGGTGATCCGGCGCTCGGGGCCGCCGCGCAGGGCGGCGCCCAGCAGGATCGAGGCCTCGTCCACCGAGACGGTCGCCAGGCGCGAACCGGCGGCGGCGGCCAGGGTGTTCACGGCGCCCTCAAGCTCGCGCATCGAGCCCGGCGTGCGATCCACCAGCTGGGCCAGCACCTCGGGCGCGGCCTCGCCCTGGACGACGCCCAGGGCCGACAGGGCCTTCAGACGGTTCTGGGCCACGGCGATCTTCAGCTCGCGGTCGCCCGCCTCGACCGGGCAGGTCAGGCCGGCGGCCAGGTGGCTGCGCAGGCGCGGCTCGACCTCGGTCAGGGCCATGGGCGCGCGGTCGGCCGAGAAGACGATCCGTTTGCCGTCCTCGATCAGGGCGGTCAGGGTCGACAGCAGTTCTTCCTGGGTCGAGGTCTTGCCGCCGACGAACTGGACGTCGTCCAGCAGCAGCATGTCGGCCGAGCGCAGGCTTTCCTTGAAGGCGGCGGTCGATCGGTCCTGCATCGCCTTGACGAAGGTCGACAGGAAGCGTTCGGCGGTCAGATAGACCACCTTGGCCTCGGGCCGCAGACGCTGGGCCTCCCAGGCGATGGCGTTCAGCAGGTGGGTCTTGCCGTAGCCGTAGGGGCCGCAGAAGAAGACCGGGTTGAAGTGGCCGTCGGCCCAGCTGGCCACCTGTTTGGCGATGGCCAGGGCGAAGGCGTTGCCCTGGCCCTCCACGAAGCTGTCGAAGGTCAGGCGGTCCTGAAGGCCGGCGGCGCGCACGGCGCGGGCGCCGTCGGCGATGGGGGGCACGGTCGGGCTGGCGAAGGCCGCCAGACGCGGTGTGGCGTCCAGGACATTGCCCGCGATCACGGCCGAGGCCGGAGGGGCCGAGCCCACCTCGGCGCGGCAGCGCACGTCCAGGCGGCGGTTCAGGCCGTCCAGGCCCAGCCACAGCTCGTTCATGCGACGCAGGGCGTTCTTGCGGACCCAGTCTCGGGCATAGGCGGTGGGCGTGACCAGGATCAGCTGGCCGGAGGAATCCACGCGAACGGCGGAAGGGGCGATGTAGGACGAGAAGGGACCGTCGCCGATCTCGGCGCGCAGGCGCACCGAGGCCTCATTCCAGATGCGATCCGGATCCGTCATGTTCGATCCGTTCACGCCGCCCGCCATCGCCGTCGCACCCCCAACCATTGTTCAGCCACCCGCTTCAAAAAACCATTCCGACCTTCGGCACTTCAGGGCGACGGTTCAGGGACGACTTCTCCTGCCCCGAAAAGCGATGCTTTTCGGGCGGGGCCGAGCTCCTGGACAGACATCTCCCGCCAACGCGAAACTATCGTCCCGCGCCGTCTTCATCCGTGTTGGGATGGAAGTGCGTTAGAGGCCAAAACTTACGCTGCGAGCCGGTTGGGTCAACGCTGATTCGTTGGTCGATTCGCAGTTAAATTGTTTGACTCCGTCAAACGCTAATCCTGCTTGAGGAATTCGCCTTCCAGGCGCCCCGAACTCCGTATTCCTGCGTAGAGAGGGTTAACGGCCAAACGCAAAACGGCGAAGGAGCTGATGCCCCTTCGCCGTTGAAAAGTCTGCAAAATCCCGTAACGGAACAGCGACAGCCATTCCGTGTCCGGGAAATCCGTTAAAGGATTTAGGCGGCCGACAGCTTCTTCAGCTGGGCGGCCAGACGCGACACCTTGCGCGAGCCGGTGTTCTTGTGAACGACGCCCTTGGAGACGGCGCGCATCAGCTCGGACTGGGCTTCCACGAAGGCGGTCTTGGCGGCCGTGGCGTCGCCGCCGGCCAGAGCTTCTTGGAACTTGCGCAGATAGGTGCGGACGCGCGAACGGCGCGCCTTGTTCACTTCGGTCCGCGCTTCGATCTTGCGGATCGCCTTGCGGGCGCCGGGGTTGTTAGCCATTTCAAACCTTCGAACGGAAAACGCCGCGGAGCACACGTCCACGGCGCGGAAATCTCAAGAGGGCGGGCCTATAGCCGAAAGCCCGGGGGTGGTCAACGCGCAGTTCCGACAAAGGTCAGGTGAGGTGCAACCCGCACCGGGTCGATAAACCTTATTCAACCAAAACATGGCAGCTTCCGATCAGATCGGAAGCCGAATGCCTATAAAAGCCGCAGCCTTTGCCCTCGCCCTCGTCCTGTCGGCGTTTTTCGTACAGGACGTCTCAGCTCAGCCTGCGGCGCAATCGCGGACGCCCCTTCAACTGGCAGAGGCTGTCGAACGGAGGGCCGGCACGACGGATTTCAGGGCGCTTGAGGCGTTCGGCCGCGAGGCGATACGCCGTAACGACCGCGAAGGTCTGCAACGCCTCTATCATGTCGCCTGGATATTTCTGAACCAGGGCGAGTTCGACACGGCCAGGATCTGGAACGACCGGCTCATGGAAGGCGCGCGTCACCAGGGCTCCCACCGCTACATCCAGATCGCCCGGCTGAACGCCCTGGCCCTGCGGTACGACGAGGGCGAGACGGCCGCCGCCGACGAGATGCGCCGGCTCGCGTCGATGGAGCCCGACTGGTTCGCGCGCACGCACGCCACCCGATTGTGGGCGCTGGCCCTGATGGATCGTGATCAGATCGGCGAAGGGCTGAAGCTGCTGACCGACGCCGACGCCTTGATCCCCGAGGGCGACGTCTATGCGCGGATTGCGCAGGCGGGCCTGTGGGAAATGACCGGCATCGGCCTGATGAGGCTGAACGACATCGATGGGGCCACCGCCGCCTTCGGGCGGTTCGAGATCGACTTGGCCAATCCGGACTATCCCCGGCCGGACTTCGACGCCGTCTACAATCTGGCCCGGCTATCGACCCAATTGGGCGATGTCGAACAGGCGAAACGCCTGTATCAGGTTCATCACCGGCTGACGCTGCGCGCAGGCCTGCCCAGCCTGGGGGTCTATGACGCCCGCCTGTGCGCCATGGTGGCCCAGGCCGCAGAGGCGCCGCGGGACGTGCTGCGATGTCTGGCGCCCTATGGCGAGAACCTGGGGGACGCCTCCTTCCTGGCGACGCAATTGCTGCCGGCTCGCGCCATCGCCCGGGCCCAGACCGGACAGATCGAGTCCGCGCGGCGCGACCTTGCGCAAATCCGCCGTCGCATCACCGTAGACCGCTACCGAGAGGAAGCGCGGCTGGAGGTGGCGCATGTCGAGGCCGAGATCCTGTTCGCCGAGGGCCGGGCTGCGGAAGCCTACGTCAAGCTTCGCGCCTACAACAGCGCCGAGCGCGTCGCCGAAGCCCGCGTCTTCAGCGGAGGGATCCGCCAGGTCACCGGCGACATGCAGCACAAGCTGACCGAACGTCGCGCCCAGTTGGAGACCGCGCGCTCGAACACAAGATTGCAGGGCTTGATCCTGACCATCGCCGCAATCTTCATCCTGTCGGCCTTGGCCGCCCTGTTGTGGATGGGAAGCCAGGCCCGGGATCTGCGCATCGCCCGTCGCCGCGCGGAAGAAGCCAGCCGGTCCAAGTCGGAATTCCTGGCGAATATGAGCCACGAGATCCGCACGCCCCTGAACGGGGTCGTGGCCATGGCCGACGCCTTGTCGCGCGCCGGGCTGGAGCCGCGTGAACGCGAGATGGTCGAAGTGATCCGGTCCTCGGCCGTGACCCTGGAACGGCTGCTGTCCGACATTCTGGACACGTCCAAGATCGAGGCGGGCCAGATCGTTCTGGAACGGTCGGTCTTTGATCTGGGCGACACGGTGCGCGGCGCGGCGGCCCTCTACCGGCCGCGCGCCGATGAAAAGGGCGTCGCCCTGCGGGTTGAGGTCGAGCCGACCATCGAAGGCGCCGTCGAGGGCGACGTGGTCCGGGTGCGCCAGGTCCTGTCGAACCTGATCTCCAACGCCTTGAAGTTCACCGAAACGGGATCCGTCGTCGTCACCGCCGTCGCGGTGGATGAAGATCGGGTCCGGTTCACGGTGAGCGACACCGGCTGCGGCTTTGATGCGGGCCAGAAGGGGCGGATCTTCAATCGCTTCCAGCAGGCCGACGGCTCCATTACCCGCCGGTTCGGCGGCACGGGCCTGGGCCTGGCCATTTCGCGAGACCTGGTCGCGCTAATGGGCGGCGTGCTGGATTGCGACGGCCGGCCGGACGAGGGCGCCGACTTCTGGTTCGAAATCCCTCTGACCAGGGTGGGGGGCGTCCAGCCGCCATCCGCGCCCTTCGGCCCGGGCGACGCCGGCGAGACCGACGCGCGCGCCTTCCCTGCGCGGATCCTGTTGGCCGACGATCATCCGGCGAACCGCAAGGTCGTCGAGATCATGCTGGCCGACATGCCGACCGAACTGGTGGCGGTCGAGGACGGGCGGCAGGCCGTGGAGGTCTTCCGAAAGGGCGGCTTCGACCTGGTGCTGATGGACATGCAGATGCCGGTGATGGACGGCCTGACGGCCACCGCCGCCATTCGCGCCCTGGAGACCGGAGAGAACCGCGTGCGCACGCCGATCATCATGCTGACCGCCAACGCCCTCCCCGACCATGTGGAAGCGGGGCGGGTCGCGGGCGCGGACGGCCACCTGTCCAAGCCGATCACCCTGGTCGGCCTGCTCGACGGCGTGGCGGCGGCCCTGGCTGCGGCTGAACGGCGGGAAAACCCCGTCGCTGCTTGAGGGGGGGCTGCTTGAGGCGGCGCCGCTTGAGGGTCAGGCGCGGAAGTCGGCGGGTTTCAGTCCGTGGCGCTGCAGCTTGTCGTACAGGGTCTTGCGCGGAATCCGCATCTCCTCCAGCACCGAGACGATGTCGCCCCTATGGGTCTGCAGCGCGCCGCGCAGCAGCTCGCCTTCGAAACGATGCATCCGGTCCGGCAGGCTCAGATCGGCCTCGGCGCCGCCGGACCCCTCGTCCAGGCCCAGGACGACGCGTTCGGCGAAATGGGCCAGTTCGCGGATATTGCCGGGCCAGTCCTCTTCCAGCAGACGGCGGCGGACGCCGTCGGTCACGCTCGGCGGCTCGACGCCGTGGCGGTCTGCGGCGCGACGCAGGAAATGGGCGAACAGCAGGGGGATGTCCTCGCGCCGCTCACGCAGCGGCGGCACGCGCAGCCGCACCACGTTCAGGCGATAATAGAGATCTTCGCGGAAATCGCCGCGCCGCGCCGCCTCGCTGAGGTCGATCTTGGCCGAGGCGAGGATGCGCAGGTCCAGCACCCGGGGCTCGTTGGCGCCGATCGGATGGATCTCCCGCTCCTCCAGCACCCGCAGCATCTTGACCTGGACCGCCAGGGGCATGCTCTCGACCTCGTCGAGAAACAGCGAGCCGTTGTGGGCGCGCTCCACATGTCCCACCCGTCGCCGCATGGCCCCGGCGAAGGCGCCCAGTTCATGCCCGAACAGTTCGCTCTCGATCAGGCCGTCGGGCAGGGCGCCGCAGTTGACGGCGACGAAGGGCGCCAGCCGGCGCCGGCCCCCGTTGTGCAGGGCGCGCGCGACCGCCTCCTTGCCGACCCCGGTCTCGCCTTCGATCAGCACGTCCATTCGGGCGTCGGCGATCTGGGCGATGGTGGCCCGCAGCGCCGTGATGGCGCGCGACGATCCGGCCAGCGGCAGTTCGTGCCCGCCTTCGGCGGCCATGGCGACCAGGCGGCGGTTCTCCAGCACCAGACTGCGCTTCTCCAGCGCCCGGTTCAGGCTGTCCTGCAGCCGCTCGAACGGAAAGGGCTTGGCGACGAAATCATAGGCGCCGTCGTGCATGGCGGCCACGGCGTCGGCGATGTCGCCGTGGCCGGTGATCATGATGACCGGCAGACTCGTGTCCAGGGCCTGCAGCCGCGTCAGCAACTGGCGGCCGTCCATGCCCGGCATCCTCAGGTCGGTCACGACCACGCCCGGGAAGTCTGCGTCCAGCGCCTTCAGGGCGGGCTCGGCCGCCGTGAAGGCGCGCACCTCCAGTCCTTCAAGCGTCAGGCGTTCGACCAGGGCCTGGCGAAAGTCGGCGTCGTCCTCAATCAGGGCGACGGTCTGCGGCAGGGGCGGGCGCATCAGGCGGCCTTCAGGACGGCGACGAAGGTCGCGCCCCGTTCGGCGGGGACCAGATCCAGCTCGCCCCCGAAACTGGCGACGATGTCGCGGCAGATGACCAGCCCCAGGCCCAGGCCGTTGGCGCGGGTGGTGACGAAGGGCGTGAACAGCTGGCGCGCCACATCGGGCGCCACGCCGGGCCCGTTGTCGGCGAAGATCAGCCGCACCCGCTCGCCGTCGCGCGCCACGGCCAGGGTCAGGCGGGCGTCGGTCTGGCCTTCCATCGCCTCGGCGGCGTTCTTGATCAGATTGACGATGACCTGTTCCAGACGGAACTGGTGGGCGCGGACCTGCACGTCGCCGTCGCCGATCCGCTCCAGTCTGACCCCGCGTTCCTCCACCCGCCCGCGCGTCAGTTCCAGCCCGCCCTGGATGGCGTCCTCCAGCCGGATGGCGTCGATGGTCGGCGTGGCCTTGCGTGAGAACAGCCGCAGATCCTGGGTGATGGTGCCGATCCGTTTGGTCAGACCGCCGATGCGCTGAAGCACGTCTCCGACCTTGTCGGGCTGGTCGCGGCTCAGCAACAGTTTCGCGGTCTCTGCATAGGTCCGGATGGCGGCGACGGGTTGGTTGATCTCGTGCGCCACGCTGGCGACGATCTGGCCCAGGGCGGCCAGTTTGCTGGCCTGCACCAGTTCGTCGCGCAGCAGCTCCCGCGCGGCCTCGGCGCGGCGGCGCTCCTCGATCTGGCGGTTCAGGGCCAGATTGGCGTCGTGCAGTTCGCGCGTGCGTTCGTGGATGCGGCGCTCCAGCTCCAGCCGGCCTTCTTCCTCCGCCTGAGCCTTGGCGCGGGCCAGATGACGCCGGCGCAGCAGCACGGCCACGCCCAGGGCCAGAAGGCTGGTGATCAACAGGGCCAGACCGCGCGCGCCCGCCACCGCCGCCCCGATCACCCCCCGTTCGGGCGTCAGCAGATGCAGGGTCCAGCCGGGCGCGGCCGTATCCGTCTCCGAATGCACCCATGTCTGCGGACGGCCGTCGCCGACGGCCGTCCGCACCAGCCGGGGCCGGTCGCCGTTCGGCGTCTGGAAGGGCAGGGGGGACAGGGCGCCGGGGTGGAGGGTGAGGTCGGTCAGGCTGAGGCGACGCCGTCGCTCGTCCATCGGTTCGGTCGTGCGGAAGCGCCATTCCGGGATGCTGGTGACCAGGACGACGCCGCCCGGATCTGAGACCCAGGCGGGCTCGCCCGAGCCGCGCCATTCGGCCTCCAGGTCGTCGAACTCGACCTTCAGCACAACCACGCCCAGGGGCGCGCCGTCCGCTGAGTCCACACGGCGCGACAGATAGAGGCCGGGTCGGCCGCTGCGGGTGCCCAGGGCGTAGAACTCGCCTTCGGCGTCGCGCATCGCATTGATGAAATAGGGCCGGAACTCGTAGCGCGAACCGACGAAACTGGTCGAGGCCCGCCAGTTGCTGGACGCCAGGGTCAGGCCCCGCGCGTCCAGCACATAGATGACGGCGGCGCGGGTCTGGGACGCCAGCCGCTCCAGCTTGCGGTCCACCCCGTTCACGGCCTGGGCGCTGGGCGTGGTCAGCAGGGCGGCCACATCGGGATCGCCGGCCAGGACGATGGGGATGGCGCGCTGCTTGTCCAGTTCGCTGCGCAGCACGGCGGCGTGCAGGGCGGCGCCGGCCGTCGCCTGGCGTTCCAGTTCGCCGGTCGCATCGCGCCGCGCGGCCTCGCCCGCGACGCCCGCCAGCACGGCGCTCGCCGCCAGCCAGCCAAGCGTCAGCAAGACCCAGGGCTGTCGAGCGATACTCGAAAGTCCTTCGATAGTCAGGGGCGGCGACGAACGAGTCATGCGCCTATCTGTGCGACATTTCGCACGACTAGGCCATCACCTTGTGCGTCCAGCCGCACTGCCGATCCCGATTCTGGGAGGATCGCTAGGATATTTTGTTGAAAAAACAGCCTTCTAGATCGTCTTTCGAAGGGGTTTGGAAGCGGCTTCACCCTGCCGGACACTGGACCTCGGAGCCTCGCCGCAGACGTGGGGCCCGTCGAGGAAACCGCGGGATGGTCCCGCAGTGACAGGAGCCTTCCGTGATCGCGCTTCCCTCCACCGCAGAACCGGCCGTGCGTCGGCCCTTTTACCGGCATCTGTATTTCCAGGTTCTGACCGCCATCGTGGCCGGCGCGATCATCGGCCATTTCTGGCCCAGCTTCGGCGAAAGCCTCAAGCCGCTGGGCGACGCCTTCATCAAGTTGGTGAAGATGATCATCGCCCCGGTCATCTTCCTGACCATCGTCACCGGCATCGCCGGCATGAGCGACCTCGGCCGCGTGGGGCGCGTGGCGGCCAAGGCCTTCGCCTATTTCCTGACCTTCTCGACCCTGGCCCTGATCGTCGGCCTGATCATCGCCAACCTGGTCCAGCCCGGACGCGGCCTGAACATCGATCCGGCCACCCTGGATGTCGGCGCCGTCGCCAAATATTCGGAACAGGCGCATGAGACGACCATCACCGGCTTCCTGATGGGCATCATCCCGGACACGATGGTTTCCGCCTTCTCCGAGGGCAATATCCTCCAGGTCCTGTTCGTCTCGGTCCTGTTCGGCCTGGCCCTGGCCCTGGTCGGCGACGTCGGCAAGCCGGTGCTGAGCTTCCTGGAATCGATCAGCCACGCCTTCTTCAAGCTGGTGGCCATCCTGATGAAGGCCGCGCCCATCGGGGCCTTCGGCGCCTTCGCCTTCACCATCGGCAAATATGGGATCGGCTCCATCGCCAATCTGGCCGCGCTGGTCGCCACCTTCTACCTCACCGCCGTCATCTTCGTGGTCGGCATCCTGGGCCTGGTCGCCTGGGCCAACGGCTTCAACATCCTGAAGCTGATCCGCTATCTGAAGGAGGAACTGCTGCTGGTCCTGGGCACCTCCTCGTCGGAAGCCGCCCTGCCGTCGTTGCTCAACAAGATGGAACGCGCCGGCGCCTCCAAGTCGGTCGTCGGCCTGGTCGTCCCGACCGGCTATTCGTTCAATCTGGACGGCACCAACATCTACATGACCATGGCGGCCCTGTTCATCGCCCAGGCCCTGAACATCGAACTGACCCTGCAGCAACAGATCCTGCTGCTGCTGGTCGCCATGCTGTCCTCCAAGGGGGCGGCCGGCATCACCGGCGCCGGCTTCATCACCCTGGCGGCGACCCTGTCGGTGGTTCCTACCGTTCCGGTCGCGGGCATGGCGCTGATCCTGGGCATCGACCGGTTCATGAGCGAGTGCCGGGCCCTGACCAACTTCATCGGCAACGCCGTGGCCACCATCGTCGTCGCCCGATGGGAGGGCGAACTGGACCGGGACGCCTTGCACGCGGCCTTGAACGGTCCGTCGCAGCCGATCGCGGCCCAGCCCGATCCGGCGGCCGGCCCCGGTGACAAGGAGCTGGTCACCGCCGACTGAGTTGCTTCCTGCACAGGCGCCGTCGCGAAAGCGCGGCGCCTGTACTGCATCCGGCGCCTTGCCCAACGCTGATACGCATTTCTGCTTATAGCCATTTGGGCCTTCCTTAACAGTCGCACCCTATGAGCGTTATTCATGATTATTCACCGCTCCCTCGCAGCGGGTGTCGGCCTCGCCGCGCTCGCCACCTCCGCCTTCGCCCAGTCGTCAACGCCGACGGCGGAAGAAATCGCCGCCCTGCGCGCCCAGGTGCAGGCCCTGTCCGCGCGCCTCGAACAGCTTGAGGCCCAGTCGCAGGTCCAGGCTCAGACGGCCGCCGCCGCGCCCGCTGCCGCGGGAACGCCGGCTCCGGCCGCCGCCGCCGCGCCGCGCCCGGTCGTCCAGGCCGCCAGCGCGCCCTCCAGCGTCGACTGGTCGAGCGGCCTTCCCGAACTGCGCAGCCCGGACGGCGGCTTCACCTTCAAGCCGCGCATCCGCGTCACGGCCGACCTGTCCAACACCTTCGGTTCGGACTTCGACGGCCGCAACCTGACCACCACCGAACTGCGCGGCCTGCGCCTGGGCGCCCAGGGCAAGACCCCCGGGGGCTTCAGCTACTGGATCGAAGGCGACATCGCCGACAATGCGATGAGCGTCGCCAACGCCTTCATCGCCTATAGCCGCAAAGTGGGCGGCCGCGATCTCGAGGTGTCCGTCGGCCAACGTCTGAACGACCGCTGTTTCGAATGCGGCACGGCCGAGGATGTGGTTCCGTTCCTGGAGCGCAGCATGGCGATCTCGACGGTGGGGCCGGAGCGCGGCTCCTACGGCGTCGGCGTGACCTCCAAGCTGATCGGCAGCGTCTGGCACGCCTCGTTGTCATTGACCGGCGACGCGATCAGCAGCGGCACGACGAATGACTCCGTCACCCTGATGGGCCGCACCCACTGGTCGCCCTTCAAGACCGACGACGGCTTCCTGCACATCGGCGGCTGGGGCTTTATCGAGGATCTGACGCCCAATGCTTCGGTGGCTTCGCGCAGCCTGGTGGTCTCGTCGCGCGGTAACGACAATCTGCGTCTCTCGGCCGGAACCTATGCCGATCCGAAGGGCAGCAAGGGCCTGGGGCTTGAGCTGGGCGGGGTGCATCGCTCGGGCTGGCTGATGGCCGAAGGCGGCCGACGTTTGCTGGAGACCGCCGCGCGGGACTTCGACCAGGACGGCTATAGCATTTCGGCGGGCTTCTTCATCACCGGCGAGAAGCCGCCCCTTTCGCCCCGTACCGGCACCTGGGCGCGTCCCAAGGTGCTGAAGCCGCTGGGCGTCGATGGTTACGGCGCGGTCGAAATCGTCGGCCGCTATGACACCGCCGACTACAGCGACAACCCGACCGGGGGGGAAGCCGACACCTGGCTGTTGGGCGTCAACTGGTATCCGACGAACAACACCCGCGTCTCCACCCACTGGAGCGCCTGGTCGGTCGACAACCGCACCGGGACCTTCGTCGGCGACGACAGCGGCAACACCGCCACCATCCGCGTCCAAACCGCCTTCTAGACCTGAAACCCGCCCGGAACGGTCCGCCGTTCCGGGCTTGCGCCCCAAAGCCGCCGAGATGATCGCATGAACCCGAAGAACATCCCGATGCAGCGGAAACTGGCGATCGCCTTCGCCCTTCTGCTGACCGTAGCGGCCGCCATGATCGGGGCGGTCTTTTTCCAGCTGTCGGAGATGAAGACAGCCGCCGAACTGAACGCCGAGAGCAAGTCGATCATCGACCACACCCATGTGGCCGAGAAGGGCTTCATCCGCCTGAACTCACAGATGCGGGGCGTGCTGTTGACCGGAAACGCCGACTATCTCGAAGTCTACCGCAAGGGCTGGGAACAGTTCGAAGCCTCGGTCGCCGCTCTGGGCGCCGCCAACCTGACGCCGGAAGAGCAGGCGCTGGTTGAGAAGGCCAAGACCGACGCGGCCGCCTGGCGCACCGAGTTCGGCACGCCGCTGACCGAAGCGGCGCTGGATCCTTCGCGTATCGAGGCCGCGCGCCGCGTGGTGATCGATTCCGGCGATCGGGTGCGCGTCACCCACATCACCAAGGCCGTCACCGAAATCCGCGATATGGAGATCGAGCGGATGAACGTGCGCGACGCCGAACAGGCGTCGGCGATCACCGCCTCCTTCATCGCCCTGGCGGTCGGAGGGCTGATCCTGGTCGCCGCCGCCGTCTTCCTGGGCGTGCAACTGTCCATCCTGATGGTCGCGCCCGTCCGCCGCATGACCGGCGCCATGTCGGTCATGGCCAACGGCAAGCTGGACGTCGCCATCCCCGACACCGACCGCAAGGACGAGGTCGGCGCCATGGCCCAGGCCATGCAGATCTTCCGCGACAACAGCCTGCGCGCCAAGGCGCTGGAGCTCGAAACGGAAACCATGCGCGACGAATCGGAAGTCGAGCGTCGGCGCCGCGAAGCCGCCGCCGCGCAGGAAGCGGCCGAGAATGCGGTCGTGATCGAAAGCCTGGGCAAGGGGCTGTCCGCCCTGGCGGACGGCGATCTGCTCTACCGCATCGACGCGCCCTTCCCGGCGCGCAGCGAGGTCCTGAAAACCGATTTCAACCGTTCGATCTCCCGTTTGGAAGAGACGGTCACCGGCGTGCTCGGCTCGGTCCGCGGCATCGACTCCGGCGCCGGCGAGATCAGTCAGGCCTCCGACGACCTGTCGCGCCGCACCGAACAACAGGCCGCCAGCCTGGAAGAAACCGCCGCGGCCCTGGACGAGATCACGGTCACGGTCCGCAAGACCGCCGAGGGCGCCACCCAGGCCGCCACGGTCACCAGCGGCGCCCGCCAGAGCGCCGAGGCCTCGGGCGCGGTCGTGATGAACGCCGTCCAGGCCATGCAGAAGATCGAGGACGGCTCACGCCAGATCAGCCAGATCGTCGGCGTGATCGATGAGATCGCCTTCCAGACCAACCTCCTGGCCCTGAACGCCGGGGTCGAGGCGGCGCGGGCCGGCGAGAGCGGACGCGGCTTCGCGGTGGTCGCCTCTGAAGTGCGGGCCCTGGCCCAGCGCTCGGCCGAGGCCGCCAAGGAGATCAAGACCCTGATCAACAGTTCGGGCGCCGAGGTCGAGAACGGCGTGCGCCTGGTCAGCGAGGCCGGTTCGGCCCTGCAGGCCATCGCGTCCCAGGTCAACGACATCAGCAATCTGGTGGTCGAGATCGCCGCCTCCGCCAAGGAGCAGGCTACCGGCCTTCACGAGATCAATGTCGCCGTCAACCAGATGGACCAGGTCACTCAGCAGAATGCTGCGATGGTCGAACAGGCGACGGCGGCCAGCAACGCCCTGCGCCAGGAGACCGCCGAGCTGTCGGCCCAGGTGTCCTTCTTCCAGGTCTCGGGCGGAAAGCCGGTCTCAGCCGCGCCCGCAGCCCCATCCGCGCGCGCCGCGCCCCGCCCGTCCCCTCGCCCGGCCCCGCGTGCGGAACAGCGCGTGGTCAAGGTCGCCAACGGCCGCGACATGACGGTCGGTTCGAACGACGACGGCTGGGAAGAATTCTGATCAGAAGGGGGCGGGACCAAGGTTCCGCCCCGCCCTGTCATCGGACGTGCAAGACCCGAGTCCAACCCTGTTGAACGCGCCGTCGATCCGTTTCCGTCGCACAAGTTCAGGCTGTGTGGGGTGCATGCAACGCTTTCCAAAACGTCATGAATTCCGCCGCTTTCCAGCCATGTTTTTCACGCCCAAAGGGCCTGAAATCTACATTCTGGACCACGGTTTTCATGACTCCGACCGCGCTCATGCTGCTCGCACTCGCTCCGACCGCCAGCGCCGCCGATATCCAGCCTTTGCAGCAGGAAGAGGTGACGACGGTCCTGCCCGACATCGAGGTGACGGCCGCCAAGCGCGGCGTGGCCCTGGGCGGGCAGGAACCGATCGTCTCGTATGACGCCGCCCAGATCCAGGCCTTCGGCGCCACCAATATCGGCGAACTGGTGACCCTGCTGGAGGCCCAGACCCGCAGCGCGCGCGGCGGGTCCCCGGTCTTCCTGGTCAACGGCCGTCGCATTTCCGGCTTCCGTGAAATCCGCGGCATTCCGCCCGAGGCCATCGAGCGGTTCGACGTCCTGCCGGAAGAGACGGCCCTGTCCTACGGCTACAGCGCCAACCAGCGCGTCGTGAACATCGTGCTGAAGGCCGACTTCCGCTCGCTGACCGCCTCGGTCAACGTCAGCCGGTCGGACCAGGGCGGCCGGACGACGACGGCAAGCGAGAACAACCTTCTCAAGATCGCCGGGGCCGACCGCTGGTCGCTGGACATCAACGGCGAGAGCAGCAACGCCCTGTACGAGACCGAACGCAATATCGACCGCACCGACTCGAACAGGGTCGACTCGGCGGGCGACAACGGCGAGCGGAACGCCTATCGCACCCTGCTGCCGCGCGCGGCCGAGGCGTCGGTCGCGGGGACCTACAAGCACGACCTGAACGACAAGGTCGGCATGACCCTGAGCGGCAGCCTGGAGGACAGCAGCAGCCGCAGCTACTCGGGTCTGCCCGGCTTCAGTCTGAGCCTGCCGGCCGGCAATCCCTGGTCGCCCGGCGGGGCGGCGGCCGATCTATATCGCTACGTCGGCCTGCCGGACGCCCTGCAGCGCCAGACCAATACGCGCGCTGCGGAACTGGGCACGGTGTTCGACGGCTACCTCGGGGACTGGCGCTGGACCGCCACGGGCGAATACAGCCGCACCGAGACGGACACCACCACCGGACGCGGCGTCAGCGCCGCCGCCCTGCAGGCCGCGATCACGGCGGGCGACACGACCGTGAACCCGTTCGGCGACCTGACCGGCGCGGTGACGACGTCCGCCCGCGACACCGCCAATTCGATCTCCCAGTCGGCGGAAGCCGAACTGGTGCTGAACGGCACGGCCTGGGAACTGCCGGCCGGCGGCGTCACCACGACCTTCAAAGTCGGAGGCGAACATCAGTCCCTGGATTCCGAAAGCGTCCGTTCGGGCGTGACGACCGACCGGTCCCAGTCGCGCGACCTGGGCAGCCTGCAGGCCAATTTCGATCTTCCGATCTCCAGCGTCGATCGCGGCGTCCTGCCCAAGATCGGCGATCTGTCGGCCAATATGAACCTGGCCTATCAGGAACTGTCGGACTTCGGCGGCGTCTCGACGCTGGGCGGTGGTCTGAACTGGTCGCCGGTCGCCCGACTGTCCCTGTCGGCCAACTATTCGGACGAGGACAAGGCGCCGACGATCCAGCAACTGAACGATCCCACCATCTCGACGCCGAACACCGCCGTCTTCGACTATTCGACCGGCCAGACCGTCCAGGTCGTCCAGATCACCGGCGGCGATCCGAACCTGAAGGCGGAGAACCGTCGAATCCTGAAACTGGGCGTCAACTGGCAACCGCTTTCGGCCACCGACCTGCGCCTGAATCTCGCCTATACCCGCACCGAGGTCGAGGATGAGATTTCCGGCTTCCCGGCCATCACCCCCGACCTCGAAGCCGCCCTGCCGGAGCGGTTCACCCGCGCCGACGACGGCACGCTTCAGTCCATCGACGCCCGTCCGCTGAACTTCGCCAGCCGCGAGCAGCAGGACGTCCAGTGGGGCTTCAACTTCTCCAAGCCCTTCGGCAAGCCCAATCCGGCCATGATGGGGCAGAGGCCGGGCGGCCCTGGCGGCCGGCCCCCCGGGGGGGCGATGCGTATGGGCGGCGGGCCGGGCGGGCCGGGCGGTCCTGGCGGCGGGCGGCTGCGCGGCTCCGCCGCCCCCGGCATGCAACCCGGCCAGGGCATGTTCAACTTCTCCCTGACGCACACCTGGCGCGTCCAGGACGAGGTGGTGATCCGCGACGGCCTGGCGCCCCTGAACCTGCTGGACGGGGATTCCATCTCCGGCTCGGGCGGCCAGTCGCGTCACGAGGTCCAGGTGCAGACCGGCCTGTTCAAGAACGGCTTCGGCGCCTTCGTCAACGCCAACTGGCGGTCGGGCACGACGGTCGAGGGCGACACCGCGGGTTCGGCCGATCTGGACTTCTCGGACCGCACGACGGTCAACCTGTTCGCCTTCGCCGATCTGACCCAGCGCACCGCCTGGGTCGAACGTTTTCCCTTCCTGAAGGGATCACGTGTCGGTCTTGGGGTGCAGAATATCTTCGACGACCGAACGTCCGTCACCAGCAGCGACGGGGCGACGCCGGTCAATTATCAGCGCGACTACCTGGACCCGCAGGGGCGGGTGTTCCGGATCAACCTGCGCAAGATCCTGTACTGATCCGAGGGGCAGGGCGGGGCTCGCGCCGTTCCGCCCTGTCGGCCCTCCGACCTGTCAGGGCCAGACCACCGCCAGGGCGATCAGGACGGCGATGGCGACGAAGGCCAGGGGAAAGAACAGACGGTCGGACATGGCGACAGCCTAGCGGCCGCCCCAGGCCGCCACAAGCCGAGCGCGCGTCGGCTGGGCTGTGCGTTGCAACACGGCGAGGCGCGCAAGCCTTGACCGGCTCATGACTGCGGCTTACCCGGACAGACTGTTTTGTCGAGGACTGATCGAATGCCGCGCCTGATCCTGCTCCGCCATGGCCAGAGCCAGTGGAACCTTGAAAACCGTTTCACCGGCTGGGTCGATGTCGATCTGACGGCGGAAGGCGAGGCCCAGGCGCGTCGCGGCGGCGAACTGATCGCCGAGGCCGGGTTCACCCCTGCGGTCATGTTCACCTCGGTCCTGACGCGCGCCAAGCGCACCGGCGCCCTGGCCCTGCAGTCGGCGGGTCTGACCGATATCCCGGTGATCGAGGACTGGCGCCTGAACGAGCGCCACTACGGCGGTCTGACCGGGCTGAACAAGGCCGAGACGGCCGAGAAGCACGGCGAGGATCAGGTCAAGATCTGGCGCCGCAGCTATGACGTGCCGCCGCCCCCGCTGGCGCCGGGCGGCGAATTCGATTTCAACGCCGACCCCCGCTACGCCGACAAGCCCATCCCGGACACCGAAAGCCTGAAGACCACGCTGGAGCGGGTCGAACCCTATTGGAACGCCGAGATCGCCCCGCGCCTGAAGGCGGGCGAGGACGTGCTGATCGCCGCCCACGGCAACTCCCTGCGGGCCATCGTCAAACTCCTGTTCGCCGTGCCGGACGACAAGATCGTGGGCGTGGAGATCCCGACGGGCAATCCGCTGGAGATCGATCTGGACGCCGATCTGAAGCCGACCGCCGCCCGCTATCTCGACGCCGCCCGCGCCGAAGAGCTGCCGACCGTCGCATGAGCTGGACCGACGCCGACCGCGCCTTCATGGCCCAGGCCATCGATCTGGCCACCGCCCGCATGGGCGAGACCTGGCCGAATCCGGCCGTGGGCTGCGTCATCGTCAAGGACGGTCGGATCATCGCCCAGGCCGCCACGGCCCCGGGCGGGCGTCCCCATGCCGAGGAACAGGCCGTGCCGGCCGCCGGGGCCGAGATCGAAGGCGCGACCGTCTATGTCACGCTGGAGCCCTGCGGCGCCCGGTCGTCGGGCCGCCAATCCTGCGCCCATTTCCTGACCGAGGCGGGGGTGGAGCGGGTCGTCATCGCCTGTCTGGACCCCTCGCCCTTCGCCGCCGGGCGCGGCACCGAACGTCTGCGCGCGAAGGGTCTGACGGTCGAGACCGGCCTGATGTGCGACGAGGGGGCGGCCCTGTGCGAGGGCTTCCTGCACCGGTTGGAGACGGGGCGGCCCATGGTGCGGATCAGCACGGACGGCGTGGGCTTTGACGGTCGGTTCGTCGCTGCGGCCAAGGCCGATCTGGTGACCGAACTGAAGCGGCTGGGCGAGGCGGGCTACACCCGCCTTTGGACATCTGCGGGGGATCTGGCCGACGCCCTTCGCGAACAGGGTCTGCTGACCGAGTGACAACCGCCTGTTGCGCAAGGCTTTCTTAAGCCGGTTGCGGTTAATCTGGCTGAATGGTCCAGGCTGCTGAACCCCTTGTACGCAAGCGCCTCACCCAGGCGGAGCTGGACCTCGTCTGCGCCCGGCACGACCGTCTGTTCCAGGCCCGCCCCGGTGGCGCCCGCGCGGTCTTCGCCTGGCTCGACATCTCCGGTCTGAGCCTGAAGGGACGCAACCTGGCCGACGCCGACTTCGCCGCCGCCTGTCTTGAGGGTTGCGACCTGACCGGGGCTAAGCTGGACAACGCCATCTTCTTCGGTGCGGACATGCAGGACGCCGTCCTGGCCGACGCCAGCCTGCGTCGCGCCGACCTGCGCGGCGCCTGTCTGCGCGGGGCCGACCTGTCCGGCGCGGACCTGTTCGAGGCCGACCTGCGCGAGGGCACCATCGCCGCCGCCGACGCCAAACTGGGCTTCAAGGTGATCGAGCCGCGCCAGCGCGAGGAGACCGAGGCGACGGGCGCCTGTCTGGCCGGCGCCAACCTGCAACGCTCCAAGATGTCGGGCGTCATCGCCATCAAGGCCGACTTCTCCGGCGCGGTGATGAAGGACTGCAAGATGGTCCGCGCCAACCTGAAACAGGCCGATTTCCGCGGCGCCGACCTGGCGGGCGCAGACCTCTCGGGCGCCAATCTGTCCGGCGCCGACATGCGCGACGCCATTCTGGTGGGCTGCAAGATGACCATGTGGTGCGCCGACGGCGCCAATATGGAAGGCGCCCTGACGGACAAGAGCACGGTCGGCGAGTCCGTGGCCCGGATGCCGGCGGCCGAAATGCTGCGCGAACACGCCCGCTGGTGCGAAACGGGCGGAAGCGAGGGGCAGCCCTCGGTGTTCGACGGCGTGGACCTGCGACCGCTGAAGTCGATCACCGGCCTGAACCTGACCGCCCTCTCGGCCAAGGGCGCGATCTTCTACGGGCTGGATATGGAGGGGGTGCAGTTGCAGGGCGCGCATCTGGAGAACGCCGACCTGCGTTCGGCCAACCTCCATCGCGCCGACCTGCGCGGCGCGCGCCTGAAGAACGCCAAGCTGAACGGCGCCGATCTGCGCGGCGCCCAACTCGGTCCCCTGCTGATCGCGGCCGACCGGTTGCTGTCGGCGGACCTGACCGGGGCGGTGCTGAGGGGAGCGGACCTGTCGGGCGCGGATCTGCGCCGGGCCGTCATGACCGGCGCGGACCTCGGCCGGGCGATCCTGCACGGCGCCCAGACCCGTCAGCTGGACCTCACGGGCGCCAATCTGACGGGCGTTCGCGGCCTGACCCTGGACGATCAGGCCGCCTGAGCGATCAGGCCAGCGCCTTCAACTGCTCGACCAGATCGGTCTTTTCCCAGCTGAAACCGCCGTCGGCGTCCGGCTCGCGGCCGAAATGGCCGTAGGCGGTGGTGCGGGCGTAGATGGGCTTGTTCAGCCCCAGATGGCTACGGATGGCGCGCGGGGTCGCCCCGCCGATCAGGCCCAGCAGCTTCTCTTCAAGCAGGGTCTCGGAAATCTTGCCGGTGCCGTGCAGATCGACGTGGATCGACTGGGGCTTGGCCACGCCGATGGCGTAGGAGATCTGGATGGTGCAGCGGTCGGCCAGACCGGCGGCGACCACATTCTTGGCAAGGTAGCGGCAGGCGTAGGCGGCCGAACGGTCCACCTTGGTCGGATCCTTGCCCGAGAAGGCGCCGCCGCCGTGGGGCGCCGCGCCGCCGTAGGTGTCGACGATGATCTTGCGGCCGGTCACGCCGGCGTCGCCGTCCGGCCCGCCGATCTCGAAGATGCCGGTCGGGTTGATGTGCCAGACGGTGTTCTCGTCGGTGAAGCCCTCGGGCAGGACTTCCAGGATATAGGGTTTGACGATCTCGGCGACCTGTTCCGAACTCAGCCCCTTGGCGTGCTGGGTCGACAGGACGATGGAGGCGGCGCGCTTGGGTTTGCCATCCTCGTATTCGATCGTCACCTGGCTCTTGGCGTCGGGCTCCAGTTGCGAGCCGCCCGCGCGGCGGACGTCGGCCAGGCGTTTCAGGATGTTGTGGCTGTACTGCAGGGTCGCCGGCATCAGCTCCGGCGTCTCGTTCGACGCATAGCCGAACATGATGCCCTGGTCGCCGGCGCCCTCGTCCTTTTCATTGGTCGAGTCGACGCCGACGGCGATGTCGGCCGACTGGGCGTGCAGGTGGCAGGCGTATTCCGCGGTTTCCCAGTGGAAGCCGTCCTGCTCGTAGCCGATGTCCTTGACCGCGGCGCGGACCAGAGGCTCCAGGCTGTCGATGATGGACTGGGTGAAGGCCTCGTTCTGTTCCTTGGTGTTGCCCGGCTGGGTCGCGCGGACCTCGCCGGCCAGGACGATCCGCTGGGTCGTGACCAGGGTCTCGCACGCCACGCGGGCCTCGGGATCCTTCGACAGGAAGGCGTCGACGACAGTATCCGAGATACGGTCGGCGACCTTGTCGGGGTGGCCCTCGGAGACGCTTTCCGAGGTGAAGAGGAAGGAAGAACGAGCGGCCAAAAGAGGCTCCTGTCAATGTCAGCCCGGCAAACATATAAAGACATGCTTATATGTTCAAGTGATCTTCCCGTCTTTGGTTCGCAGGAACCACGCCGTGTCTGGTCGTGCCGGTGAAATCCGCTATGACGAGGCGGGGAGCGCGTGAATGCCTGAAAGCCTGTCGCCAAGAGAGATCGAGTGCGTTCGCCTGGCCGGCCTGGGCCTCGAGGACAAGGAGATCGCTGCGCGATTGGGCATTTCCCCCCGCACGGTCGGCAATCACCTGCATCGCGCCTACGTCAAACTGAAGGTCTCTGACCGCAGACTGGCGGCCCGGCGGCTGAGTAACGGCTACTCAGGGGAGCCGATACTCATTCCCGAACCGGCGGAAGACGGGCTTGGTGATGCGGCGTCGGCCGGACAATCGGACGACGACGGCCCGCTCGTTCGGTCCGCCTGGTCCTTGCCGGTTCCGCCTCGCGGCGTCGGCGCACGACTGGCGGTCATCGTGGCGGGGGCCGCCGTCGCCCTCTTGCTCGCCATCGGGATCGTGACGGCAGGCATGGTGGTTCCCTCCCTGTTCGACCGGATCGCTCCCGAATGGGCTCGCTGACGCGGGGATCCTTTTGGAGGACGGCAGAATGCGAAACATGAACGTCGGGGTGAAAGTCGCTCGCCAGGTCAGGACCGCCGAACACGCGATCGACCAGGCCATGATCGAGGTCTGCAAGCTGATCCAGACCGCGCTCGAGGGGCGGCTCGAGGCGCGTCTGGCGGCCGAGGTCGGTCAGGCGGCGCTGGAGGACATCGTGACCGGTCTGAACCGGCTCACGACGGTTCGTGCGGCGGTCGCCGCCGGCCACGCGGGGCTGTCAACCGTGGCTGACAACCACGCGATCGGTTGGCGTTTGGACGGCATGAGCGAGAACAAGAGCATACTTCAGGCGTCGTCGTCGGCGTCGTCCGGCGTGTTGCATCTGGCCGCCTGATCGGTTCCGACGGAATGCCTTCGCCGCTCTGGTTTTTCGGTACGGCCCTGACCATCCTGGCGCTCGTGCTGCTCATCTGGAAGGGCGGCCGGCCCGAGCGCGAGGCGGCCGCAGGCCTCTTCGTCGTGCAACTGGTTTCCGGCTGGGTCGATCACCTCATCATCGGTCAATTCCGATGGGCGGTCGCCTTGGTCTCCCTCAGCCTTCTGGTCTGGTTGGTCCGGCTCAGCCTTCGTTACGACCGTTGGTGGCTGCTGTTCGCGGCCGGGGCTCAGCTTCTCGCGCTCGGCACCCATGCCGCGTCGTTGTTTGGTTCCGACGTCCTCACCTGGTCGATCGTGACCACGCGGATGGTGGTCTGGGTGGAGATCATGATCCTCGGTCTGATCGGCGTCTGGGAAGCGACCGCGGCCCCCTACGCCAGACCTCAAACATCCCTCAGCGCCAAGTCGCGCATCGCCTGAAATCTACAAGGACATCACAGCGTGAATACCCAACCTCTGAAGACCTTCATGCCGCTTTTCCGGTCATGGTTCGACACGACCCGACTGGCCGACAAACTCGGCGGAGCGGGACTCTCGGGCAGCGAGGACAATCTGCTGGCCGACCTGGATCTCGGACCGATGGTCGAGGCGGAGACGAGCCTGCTCAACCACCAGCCCGCGAACGCTGCGGAGGCCGCCTGTCTGCTTGAGGTCGTGCGCCAGAACATCGCCGATGCGGGACGCTCCGACGGTCTCGATCTTCGTGCGATCGTCGCGGTCCAAACCTGGCTCGCCGATGCTTCGGTCGGCGCGCGGGGCGGCGAACCGGTGGAGCGGGTGTTGAGACAGACTCAGGTCTGACGGATCAGTCGCGCAGGCCCTTGGCCACGACCAGGAGGGCGTCGCGCTTTTCAGCGTCCCGGATGCTGCGGAAGGCGGACAACAGTTCCGCCACGCCCGGCGCGGCCAGAGCCAGTTCATCGCCTTCGGCCGTCTCGAGTTCGCCCAGCAGAGCCGCGCCCGTGGACTTCAGCACCGCTGCGATCTGCAGCAGGCGTGCGGCCGAGACGCGGTTGACGCCCCGCTCATACTTTTGAATTTGCTGGAAAGTCACGCCGGCGCCGGCGGCCAGTTGCGCCTGGGTGATGCGGAGTTCCTCGCGACGGGCGCGAATGCGGGCGCCGATTGCGATGTCTACTGGGTCGACTGCGTCGTTCATCTTGGCCTTCGGGCGTGCGAGAATACCTGCGTCAGGCCTGAAAATGACAAGGGCGTCAAGCCAAAGCTCGACGATACGGGAATCCTACGTACCGCGAATAGGTAAATATTCAACTTGAGGGAGAGGTTGTGAGCGAATCCTTCGCAACTGAAACGAAAGTAACCAAGACTGTTTCAGTCGATACTGGAGTCTCAAGCTCGCCTCAGATGAACAGGATACCTTATCCGGCCGTTTCAAGGGACTGAAAACTGACCGAAGGGAAGCCTGAAGACTACGGTTCGGATCCGAAATCGATACGCCCGCAGCGAGCCGATACTGGGCCTCGCACCCAGGTTCAGGGCGAACACTCTTCTATTTGAAAGCTCGGAAACGGTGGTGCCGCTTGCGTGACTCGAACACGCGACCCCCTCATTACGAATGAGGTGCTCTACCGGCTGAGCTAAAGCGGCCCGGTTGCGAAGGCGAAGCAGCCCGCGCGAGAGGGGCTCTTTATACGGGCGTATCGCGCTTGCCAAGCGCCGCTTTCAAGGTCGCGAGCAATGTGGCTTCGTCCGGGGCGTCCGCCACCGCCGGCGTCAGGCCGACGGCGCTCAGGGGCGCGGCGGCGGCAGGCGAGATACAGGCGATCACGACGCCGGCCAGGCGCGCCGCCGGCAGGGAGACGGGAACCAGGGCGGCCAGGGCCTGGGCCGCGCGCGGGGAGTGGATCAGCACGGCGTCGAACGCCTCTGGCGGCGCGGCGGCGGCGGTCGGGGCGGTGCGATAGACGTTCAGGGGGTGCAGGCTGACGGCGCGGGCGTCGGCGGCGGCCAGGGCGGCGGCGAGGTCGCCGGCGGGGGTCTCGGCCTGGGGCGCCAGCAGGGCGGCGTCGCTCAGTTCAGCGGCGATCCGGCGGGCGAGGGCGGTCAGGTCGCCCGAGGCGGAACGGACGGCGACGAAGCCGGCCTCGCGCGCCGCCTGGGCGGTGGCGTCGCCGACGGCGAAGACCGGCCGGTCGCGCCGGGACGTCAGGGCGGCGAAGGCGGCGACGCCGTTCCGGCTGGTGAAGGCCAGGGCCGCGAACCGATCCAGATCCGGGACGGGCGGGCTCAGGGTCTCCACCGCCAGCAGGGGCTGGATCAGGGGCGTGAACCCCATGCCGCGCAGACGGGCGGCGGTGCGCGACGCGCCGGGCTGGGCGCGGGTGATCCAGACGCGGGGGCTCTGATCCGCGGCGCCCGGGGCCGTCATCCGTCCAGGCTCGCCGGATCGACCTCCTGATCGCCGGCGAAGGCGTGGACCTCGCCGCCCAGCCGTTCGCCCAGGGCGCGGGCGTCGGCCTCGGTGGGCTGGAACAGTTCGCCGACGCGGCGCCAGCGGGCCGATCCGTCGGGGCTCAGCATTTCGGTGGTCAGGCGCAGGGTGTCGCCCTCGATCAGGGCGTAGGCGCCGACGGCGGTGCGGCACGATCCCTCCAGCGCGGTCATGGCCCCCCGCTCCGCGGCCACGGCGACGGCGGTCTCCGGGTGGTTCAGGGCGGCGACCCAGGGGGCGTCGATGTCGTCGGCGCGGGTCTGGATGGCCAGGGCGCCCTGGCCCGGCGCCGGCAAAAAGGCGTCCAGCGACAGTTTCTCGCGGATATGTTCGGTCACGCCCAGCCGGGTCATGCCCGAGACGGCCAGCAGTATGGCGTCGAAATCCCCCTCGGCGGCGCGGCGCAGCCGGGTGTCGATATTGCCGCGCAGCATCTCGACCTTCAGATCGGGCCGCAGGGCCAGGGCCTGGGCCTGGCGACGCAGGCTGGCGGTGCCCAGCCGCGCGCCGAAGGGCAGTTGGTCGAAACTGTCGAAGTCGCGGCTGATGAAGGCGTCGCGGGCGTCCTCGCGTTCCGGGATGGCGGCGATGCACAGGCCCTCGGGCTGTTCGGCGGGCACGTCCTTCATCGAGTGGATGGCGATGTCGATTCGCCGGTCCAGCAGCGCCTCCTCGATCTCCTTGGTGAACAGCGCCTTGCCGCCCATCTCCATCAGGCGGCGGTCCTGGATCCGGTCGCCGGTGGTGACGATCTCGACCAGGGGCACGGCGGCCTCGATCTCGGCCTCGGCCACGCCGAGCGCCCGGCCGATGGCCCGCTGCATCATGCCCGATTGGGCCAGGGCCAGCTTGGACCGCCGGGTGCCGATGCGGAGAGGAAGGTTCATGATCGTTGCTTACCGGACGCCGGATCGCTACCTCGACCCGATGGAGAGTTCCGCCGACTATAGCAGCGGCGCCGCAGCGGCAACCGGACGCGATGTCCGACCCCTGACGGTGCTGGGTCTCGAGACCAGCTGCGACGAGACCGCCGCCTCGGTGGTGCGCCTGCACCCGTCCGAACGGGGCGGTCGGGCCGAGGTCCTGTCCTCGGTCGTTCACAGCCAGATCGACGACCATGCGGCCTATGGCGGCGTCGTCCCCGAAATCGCCGCCCGCAGCCATGTCGAGATGATCGCCGGGGTCACGCGCCGCGCCATGGCCGAAGCCGGCCTGGGCTATGACGGCCTCGACGGAATCGCCGCGACGGCCGGGCCGGGCCTGGTCGGCGGCGTCATGGTGGGCCTCAGCTTCGGCAAGGCGGCGGCCCTGGCGCGGGGTCTGCCCCTGGTGGCGGTCAATCACCTGGAGGGGCACGCGGTCTCGGCCCGGTTGGGCGAGGAGGTCGCCTATCCCTTCCTGCTGCTGCTGGTGTCCGGCGGCCATTGCCAACTGCTCGAGGTGCGCGGCGTCGGCGACATGAGCCGGATCGGCGCCACCATCGATGACGCGGCCGGCGAGGCCTTCGACAAGATCGCCAAGGCCCTGGGCCTGGGTTATCCCGGCGGGCCGGCGCTGGAGCGGTTGGCGCAGCAAGGCGACGGCTCGAAGATCGATCTTCCGCGCGCCCTGCTGGGCCGCAAGGACTGCGACTTCTCCTTCTCGGGTCTGAAGACGGCCGCCTTCCGCATCGCCCAGACCTGCGAGACCGAGCAGGACAGGGCCGATCTGGCCGATGCGGTCCAGAACGCCATCGCCCGGCAATTGTCGGATCGCTCCGAGCGGGCCCTGGCCGCCTATGCCGAGACCCACGATCACCGGCTGTTCGTGGTCGCGGGCGGCGTCGCGGCCAACAAGACGATCCGCGCGACCTTGCAGGCGACGGCGGCGAAACACGGCTTCGACTTCCTGGCGCCGCCCATGGCCTATTGCACCGACAACGCCGCCATGATCGCCCTGGCGGGAGCCGAGCGGCTGGCCCTGGGGCTGACCAGCGACATCGACGTGGTCGCCCGGCCGCGATGGCCGCTGGACGAAGCCCGCGCCCTGGCCGATCCTTCGCACAAGCCGGGCCGCAAGGGCGCGAAAGCATGACCAACGAGACCGCCTCGGGAGGGCGCATGGAATTCCGCACCGCAGGGGTTATCGGCGCCGGCGCCTGGGGCACCGCCCTGGCCCAGGTCTGCGTCCGCGCCGGATTGGACACGACGCTTCAGGCGCGCGAGCCCCAGCTGGTCGAGACCCTGGCGACGACGCGGGCCAACGACCTGTATCTGCCGGGCGTCACCCTGGCCGAGGATCTCAAATTCACCGCCGATCTGGCCGATCTGCGCGACTGCGACCTGATCCTGGCCGTTCCCCCGGCCCAGCATATGCGGGCGACCCTGACGGCCTTTGCGCCCCATCATCGCGCCGGCGTGCCGGTGGTGCTCTGCTCGAAGGGGGTCGAGCGCGGCACGATGAAACTGATGACCGAGGTGCTGGCCGAGACCCTGCCGGACGCGCCGGCGGCGGTCCTGTCCGGCCCCAGTTTCGCCGGCGAAGTGGCGCGCGGCCTTCCGACCGCCGTCACCCTGGCCTGCGCCGATCCTGTCCTGGGTCAGGCCCTGCTGAACACCCTGTCGGCGCCGGGCTTCAGGCCCTATCTGGCCACCGACCTGATCGGGGCCGAGGCGGGCGGGGCGCTGAAGAATGTGCTGGCCATCGCCTGCGGCGTGTCCGAGGGGCGTCAGCTGGGCCGCAGCGCCCACGCCGCCCTGATCACGCGCGGGTTTGCGGAAATGACCCGCCTCGCCGTCGCCATGGGCGGCCAGGCCGAGACGGTGGCGGGCCTGTGCGGCCTGGGCGACCTGGTCCTGACCTGTTCCAGCCCTCAGTCGCGCAACATGAGCCTGGGCCTGGCCCTGGGGCAGGGCCAGACGGTGGAACAGGCGCTGGCGGGCAAACGCTCGGTGGCCGAGGGCTATGAGAGCGCGCCGGCCGTGCGCGCCCTGGCCGCCCGTCTGGGGGTGGAGACCCCCATCGCAGAGGGCATCGCGGCCCTGCTGGCGGGCGAGATCACCGTGGATGGCCTGATCGACGGCCTGCTGTCGCGCCCGCTGAAGGCCGAGCGTGTCTGACGAGGCGCCGACCGAGCGCAAACGGGTCTGGAAGACGCCGCCGAACGTGGCCCTGTGCGCCGAGGCCGACATCGCCGAGCCCGGCGCGCGCGGCTTCGTGCTTCAGATCGGCGAGGCCTTCTTCCACGGTTTCGTGGTGCGCAAGGACGGGGCTGTGGCCGGCTGGGTCGATCGCTGTCCGCACGCCGGTTTTCCCATCGCCATGGAGATCGACCGTTATCTGACGCCGGACGGCGCCCTGATCCTGTGCGGCTGGCACGGGGCGGTGTTCGAACCCCTGACCGGCGAATGCAAGGGCGGCCCCTGCGCCGGCGGGCGACTGACGCCCTGGCCGGTGACGACCAGCGGCGGCGTCATCCGCACGGCCTAACCGCCCCACACGCCGGGGCGCGGGGGCGGAAGCGGCTTCAGTCCAGCGGCTTCAGTCCAGCGGCTGGGGCCGGGTCACGACCGGAGCGTTCGGGTCGGTCTGGGCCGGACGCGCGGCGGTCGGCGCGGGCGCGACGACGACGACCGGCGCCGGCGTTGCGGAGGGGGGCGTCGAGACGGCCGCCGGGGCCTGAGCCGTCGGGACCCGGGGCGCCGGGGTTTGCGTCGTTGATTGCGCCGGCGTCTGGGGACGCGTCGTCGTCGCGGGGCGAGCGGACGAGGTCTGGGCCGTGGTCTGGCCCGTGGTTTGGGGGGTGGTCGGAACCGGGGCCGCCGCAGGCCGCGCGGCCGCACCCGCGGGTGTTTCCTCGACCGGTGCGGCTTCGACGGGCGCTGCGGTCTCGACCGGCGTCTCCACGGGCGCGGCGGCCGGCGTCAGGGCTTCAGGCGCAACGGCTTCGGGCGCCGCCGCCGGGGCGGGCGCAACCGGCGCGGCCACAGGGGCGGGACGCAGGGCGAACCACAGGCCGCCGCCGACGGCCAGAACCGCCAGCACCCCGACGCCGATGTACAGCGGCAGGCGCGACGGCCGCCGGGTCGCGGCGCGCGCGAAACTGGGCGTGACCGAAGGGGCGGCCTCAACAGCAGGAGACGGCTCAAGCGGGGCCAGGGCGGGGGCCGCGACCACAGGCGTCGCGGCGGCCTGTTCGGCGACATCGGGCTGATCGACAGGCGCCGAAGGAGCGTTGGTCAGACCCGCGCCGGGCAGGGGCCGCACGGTCGTGTCGGCGCTGGGCACGGGCACGGGCGCGGGTGCGGGCTCTGGCTGTGGCGCAGGCGTCACCGGACCGGAGCGCGGACGCGCCTGGGGGATCAGCGACCCGCTCAGGATATTGCCGCCGGCGCGCGGCGCAGGGACACGGCGCGGCGGCTCCTGAACCTGTCCCGAAACCTGGCCCCCGCTCGGGCCTGTCTGGCCCAGCGGCGTCGTGCGCGGCGGGCGATTGGGAATCCGGTCCAGCGGATTGGGCGCGACCGGCACCGGGCCGACGTGGAAGGTGGTCGTGGGCATGCGCCCCCAGGTCACCTGTTTGCGCACGAACGGCTCCGGCGGTCCTCCCGATGGACCGTTCGAGGCGGGCGGCGTAGCGGGGGTGATCTTGGCGTCGTCGGACATGATACTCTAATCGCTGGCGATCTGGCCGGTTTCGTGACGGCTCAGCTCTTGAGGCGGTAGCCGGTCTTGAACATCCACATGACCACGGCCAGGCAGACGACGAAGAAGCCCATGGTGGCGGCCACGCTGATGCCGATGGGAACGTCGCCCTGGCCATAGAAGGTCCAGCGGAAGCCCGAGATCAGATAGACCACCGGATTGAAATGGGCCACCGCGCGCCAGACGTCAGGCAGCATGTTGATCGAATAGAAGGAGCCGCCCAGGAAGGTCAGGGGCGTCACGATCAGCATGGGGATGAAGTTCAGCTGTTCGAAACTGCCGGCCCAGATGCCTATGATGAAGCCGAACAGGCTGAAGGTCACCGAGATCAGCACCAGCATGGCCAGCATGCCTACAGGGTGCAGCACCTGCAGCGGCACGAACAGGGTCGAGGTGGCCAGGATGATCAGGCCCAGCACCGCCGACTTGGTCGCCGCCGCCCCGACATAGGCGATCACCACCTCCAGCGACGACACGGGAGCCGACAGGATCTCGTAGATGGTGCCGGTGAATTTCGGGAAATAGATGCCGAAGGAGGCGTTGAAGATCGACTGGGTGAACAGGCTCAGCATGATCAGGCCCGGCACGATGAAGGCGCCATAGGCCACGCCGTCGATCGCCTCCATCCGGCTGCCGATCGCGCTGCCGAAGACGATGAAATAGAGGGCGGTGGTGATCACCGGCGTGACCACGCTCTGCCAGATGGTGCGCAGGGCCCGCGCCATCTCGAAGCGATAGATGGCCCAGACGCCATGTCCGTTGAAGTTCATCAGACGGTCTCCCCATCGCGGTGGACCAGGCTGACGAAGATGTCTTCCAGCGAGCTCTGGCGGGTGTTCAGATCCTTGAAGCCGATATTCAGCCGTTCCAGCCGGCGGATCAGCGACGGCACGCCGGTGTCGTCGGCCTGGGCGTCGAAACTGTATTCCAGCTCGCTTCCATCGGCCTTCAGCGCCAGATCCCAGTCCGACAGGTCGGCGGGCAGGGCGGCCAGCGGCTCGACCAGGTTCAGGGTCAGGGTCTTCCGGCCCAGCTTCTTCATCAGGGCGGTCTTTTCCTCGACCAGGATCAGCTCGCCCTTCAGGATCACCCCCACCCGGTCGGCCATCTCCTCGGCCTCTTCGATATAGTGGGTGGTCAGGATGATGGTCACGCCCCGCTCGCGCAGTTTGCGCACCATGGCCCACATGTCGCGGCGCAGTTCGACGTCGACCCCGGCTGTGGGTTCATCGAGGAACAGGATGTCCGGCTCGTGGCTCAGGGCCTTGGCGATCATCACCCGGCGCTTCATCCCGCCCGACAGGGTCATGATCTTGGCGTCGCGCTTGTCCCACAGCGACAGGTCTTTCAGGATCTGTTCGATCAGGGCCGGGTTTCCCGGCTTGCCGAACAGGCCCCGGCTGAAGGTGACGGTGGCCAGCACCGTCTCGAAGGCGTCGGTGGTCAGCTCCTGCGGCACCAGGCCGATCTTGGTGCGGGCGGCGCGGAAATCCTTCCTGATGTCGTGGCCGTCGGCGACCACGGTCCCCGTCGTGGCGTTGACGATGCCGCAGACGATGGAGATCAGGGTGGTCTTGCCCGCTCCGTTCGGACCCAGCAGGGCGAAGATCTCGCCCTTCTCAATGGTCAGGTCCACGCGCTTCAGCGCCTGAAGCCCCGACTTGTAGGTCTTGGTCAGGCCTTCGATCTCGATAACCGGCATGGGCGCTCCTGATCCGAGGCGGAAACGCCTGGCGTCGTCGTGGCGGGAATATGGCGTGCCATCGGCTGGGCTCAAGGGGCGCCGGTCTCTGCAGGGACGAGAAGCCGTTGTTAACCCAAAGACGGCACGGTGGCGTCTTCGTCGCCTGCAGACGGGAGTGCCTCTTGTCCTCGCTGTCCGTCGCCCATCGCGCCGCCCTGCAGGCGGTCGTCCAGGCCGCGCCTGACGCGGTCCTGACGCAGCTGCGGGCGGCCGTCCCGTCCCTGGGCGGGGACAAGGCGGCGGAACTGACCGCCATGATCGTGCAGGAGGCGCGCGACCGCGCCCGGCGCGACCTGGCCTTCGCCCCCCTTCTGCCCCTGTTCCAACCCCGCGCCGACCGAACTCCGGCCCTGATCTTTCCGCCGGCCGTGCTGGCGCGGGTCTGGCGCGAGGCGCGGACGGGCGAGGAGGCCTTCCTGAGATTGCTGGACGGGGCGGGCGTCGGCGAGGGGGAATGGACCCTGGCGGCGGATCGGCTGTGCGCGCGGGCGGCTGCGGTGCTGCGGGACCGGCCTCGCGACGTCTGGCCGGACGACCAATGGCCCGACCCGACGGCCGGCCAGGCTGAAACCCCGGCCGCCAGCCCGGCGGAACTGGCCGGTTGTTTCGACCTGGCGCCCCTGGCGCGAACCGCCGTGGCCCGCCTGTCGGTCTGGCTGGAGCGGCCCGACGACAATCAGTTGGCGGGGCTGCGGCTGCTGATCCAGGACTGTCTGGCGATATCCCCCGAGGGCGGGCGGCGGATGATCGACATTCTGTTCGCCCATGTCGCCGACGCTGAGCGGATGCTGCGGATCGTCACGCGCACCAGCCGCCTGGCCGACACCGAGGCCATTCTCAGCCATTCCGAAATGGGCGTCTTCGTCGAGCGGCTGCTGACGTCGGTCCAGAGCCGTGTCCAGCGCATCGCCGCCTGTCTGTCGCCCCGCGACGGGCCGGACATGGCCCAGGCGGTGGAGGATGCGACCTGGTGCGCCGGGGTGCTGGCCGAAATGGACATGACCCTGATGGTCCGGCCCGATTCTCCCTGGGGCAAGACGGCGCGGATGGCGCGGGTCCAGGTGGCCGGCCAGCTGTCGGGCCTGATGAAATCGACCTCGGCCGCCGTCCACGCCGCCCTGCCGATGAAGCGTCAGGTCCTGACCGGGCGGATGACGCGCCTGTGCCCCTGGCTGGAGGCGCCGGCCAAGGGCGAACCCATCGAGGCGGCGGCCGCCCTGCTGGGGGCGGTTTCGGGCCTGCGCGGCGCGGCCAACACCTTCGGCTGCGAGGCGGACCGGATGGCGCTGAAGACCGAGCTGACCGACTATCTGTCCACCTGGGCCAATGAGGCGCTGGACAGTATCGCCGACGGCGATGTGGCCGATCCCGATCAGGCCCTGCGGCTGGTCGGAACGGCGGCCCGTTTCCTGACCCTGGTCGAGGCGCTGGAGGCGGCGCGGGCGGTGCGACGGCGCGCGGCCGCCGCCGAGGCCGCAAGGGCGACGACAGGTGTGACGACTGGCGCGACGACTGGGGCCTCGCCCGGCGTCGTCTGATGCGATAGACGGCGGGGATGATCGTCTTCTGGATAATGACCGGCCTGGCGGCGGCGATGGCCGGCCTGCTGGTGCTGACCGGGGCGCGACGCGGGGCTGACGCGGCCGGCGCCGACGCCGATGTCGGCGGTCGCGAACTGGACGAACTGGACCGGTTGAAGGCGCGCGGCCTGCTGGACGAAACGGCCCACGCCGCCGCACGGGCCGAGGCGGGGCGGCGGCTGCTGGCGGGTCAGGCCGTGGCTGCGGCCACGCCCGTGGCCGGCCGGCATGACCGCTTCTGGGTTCTGGGCGGGATCGCGGCGACGACGGCGGGGGCGCTGGTCCTCTATGTCCTGACCGGGTCGCCGGGTCTGCCGGACCAGGCCTATGAGCGGCGGGTCGATCAATGGTCCACCCAGCTGGAAACCCTGGAGCCGGCGCAGCTGGCGGCGGTGACGGCGCGGGTGGCGCGGGACAATCCGCAGGACCGTCAGGCCCTGACCATGCTGGGCGCGGCCCGGTTCGCCGCCGACGATCCGCTGGGCGCCGCCTCGGCCTTTCGCCGGCTGATCGAACTGGAGCCGACCGACGCTCGGGCATGGGCGCGGCTGGGCGAAAGCCTGGTGCGGGCCGATGACGGCCGGATCGGCGGCGACGCCGAGGCCGCCTTCCGCCAGGCGGTGAACCTGGACCCGGACCAGTTGGGCGCCCGCTTCTTCCTGGGCCAGGCGGCGCTGGAGCGGGGCGATACCACGACGACGCGCGCGCAATGGACGCCGTTGATCGCCGCCCTGGACCCGGCCGATCCGCGCCGGATCGACCTGGAACGGCGCCTGCCTGCGGATAAGGCGCAATGACACATTGGCGGCCGGCCCCCGCCGCTATAGACCCGAGGAAAATTCCGTCGGGGAGCGGGACTGTCAGGCCATGAGCTGGCTGCCGAAATCGCCGAAGGCGCGCCGTCGCCTGTGGGTCGTCGCCGCCGTGGCCCCGATCCTGGCCCTGGCGGTCGGCCTGTCGCTGTGGGCCATGCAGGACAGCGTGACCTTCTTCTATTCCCCGTCCGAGGCCACCGCCGACAAGGCGCCGGAAGGCCGCGACATCCGTCTGGGCGGTCTGGTCGAGACCGGCAGCGTGCGGAAATCCGGCGACGGGCTGGTGGTCTTCACGGTCACCGACAATATCGCTGTGACCCAGGTCCAGTATCACGGCGACCTGCCCGACCTGTTCCGCGAGGGGCAGGGGATCGTGGCCCAGGGTTCGTTCGGCGCCGACCGCGTCTTCCACGCCAGCCAGGTCCTGGCCAAGCACGACGAAAACTACATGCCGCGCGAGGTCGCCGACCGGATCAAGGCCAAGGGCGAGTGGCGGCCGGAGACCTCGACCAAGAACACGCGCTCAAGCAGGCCGCAGGCCGATAGCGCAACGAACAGTCTATGATCGCCGAACTCGGGGCCTTCGCCCTATCCCTGGCCCTGGCCCTGTCGATCCTGCAGACGGCGCTGTCGGCGGCAGGGCGCTGGCGGCGCAGTCCGGTGCTGGCGGGCGCGGCGCAAGGGGCGGCCCTGGCGGCGGCGGGCGCTGTGGCCCTCAGTTTCGCGGCACTGATCTACGCCTTCGTCGTGTCCGACTTCTCAGTGTCCAACGTCGCGGCCAACAGCCACACCGACAAGCCGATGCTGTACAAGGTCGCCGGCGCCTGGGGCAGTCACGAGGGGTCTCTGCTGCTGTGGTGTCTGGTCCTGACCGTCTTCGGCGGAGCCCTGGCCCGCGCGCGCGGCCTGCCGTTCGGGCTGAAGGCCTCGGCCGTGGCGGTTCAGGGGGCGCTGGGATCGCTGTTCCTGGCCTTCGCCGTCTTCACCTCCAGCCCCTTCACCCGCCTGGACCCCGCGCCGTTCCAGGGCGCGTCGCTGAACCCCCTGCTGCAAGATCCGGCCCTGGCCGTGCATCCGCCGCTGCTCTACGCCGGCTATGTCGGTTTCTCCGTCTGCTTCTCCCTGGCGGTCGCCGCCCTGATCGAGGGCAGGGCCCAGACCGCCTTCTGGCCCGCCTGGGGGCGGTGGGTGCGGCCCTGGGCCCTGGCCAGCTGGGCCCTGCTGACCGTCGGCATCACCCTGGGCTCCTTCTGGGCCTATTATGAGCTGGGCTGGGGCGGCTGGTGGTTCTGGGATCCGGTCGAGAACGCCAGCTTCATGCCGTGGCTGGCGGGCGCGGCCCTGCTCCACAGCGCGGTGGTGACCGAGCGGCGCGGGGCGCTGGCGGGCTGGACGGTGTTTCTGGCCCTGCTGGCCTTCAGCTTCTCCATGCTGGGCGCCTTCCTGGTGCGGTCCGGGGTGCTGACCTCCGTCCACGCCTTCGCCGTCGATCCCCAGCGCGGGCTGATGCTGCTGGCCATCCTGGGCCTTACGGCCGGCGCCGCCTTCGCCCTGTTCGCCTGGCGCGCGCCCCAGCTGAAGGGCGGCGGCCTGTTCGCCCCCGTCAGCCGCGAGGGCGCCCTGGTGCTGAACAACCTGTTCCTGACAGCCGCCGCCGCGACCGTGCTGCTGGGCACCCTCTATCCCCTGATCCTGGAGGCCGCGTCCGGCGCGACCATCTCGGTCGGCCCGCCCTATTTCGCCGCCACCTTCGTCCCGCTGATGACGGTCGCCTTCCTGATCCTGCCCGCCGGGCCTCTGCTGGCGTGGAAGCGGGGCGACCTGACGGGGGCGATGCAGAGGCTGGCCGTCGCGGCGGGCCTGGCCCTGGTTTCGGCCCTGGCCGCCTACGCCCTGTGGGAGCCCAGAAAGGCCTTCGCCGCCGCCGGGATCGGCTTGGGCGCCTGGCTGATCCTGGGTTCGCTGGCCGAGGTCGCCGAACGGGCGCGTCTGTTCCGCGCCTCGGGCGCCGAGACGATGCGTCGTCTGAAAGGTCTGCCGCTGGGCGCCTGGGGCATGAGCCTGGCCCACCTGGGCCTGGGCGTCTTCATCCTGGGGGCGGTGGTCGAGACCGGCTTCAAGGCCGAGGCCGCGCGCGCTCTTTCTCTGGGCCAGAGCGTCTCCGCCGGCCCCTGGACCGTGACCCTGGATCAGGTCCGGGTGGTCGAAGGGCCCAACTATCTGGCCGAACAGGGCCGGCTGACCGTGCGGCCGTCGAACGACCGGGGCCGGGCGAAGACGGTGACGGCCGAACGCCGCTTCTTCCCCGCCGGCGGCCAGACCACGACCGAGGTCGGGCTGGATTTCCGCGGGCTGGACGACGTTTATGTGGTGATGGGCGAACGGGCGGGCAGCCCGGCCGAGCCTGCCTGGGTCGTGCGTCTGTACTGGAACCCCTGGGCGCGGCTGATCTTCCTGGGGCCGATGATCATGGCGTTTGGGGGGCTTCTGTCCCTGCTGGACCGCCGGCTGCGGCTGGGCGTCGGGCCGCGTCGGAGGAAGGCCCCATGAGGCGGCTGATCCTGCTGATCGCGCCCGTTCTGGCGCTGATGCTGACGGCGGCCGAGCCCGCCGCCGCCCCCGACCGCCCCTTGAGCGACCCGGCCCAGGAAGCCCGCGCCCAAGCCCTGTTCGAGGACGTGCGCTGCGTCGTCTGCCAGCACGAGGCCATCGCCGACAGTCCGGCAGGCGTCGCCGGCGACATGCGCCGCCTGATCCGCGAGGAAATCGCGTCCGGCGCCACGGATCAGGCGGTGCGCGACGACCTGGTGCGTCGGTTCGGCGACTATGTGCTGTTCACCCCGCCGGTGCGGGCTGGAACCTGGCTGCTGTGGTTCGGGCCGTTCGCTCTGGCGGCCCTGGCGCTGCTGGTCATCCTGGTCCGCGCAGGTCGCGGCGCCGTCGAGGCGCAGCCCCTTTCCCCGGATGAGGAACGTCGACTGCAAGACATTCTCGCAAATGAGAAGCTTCGCCGTGATCTGGACGCAACCTCGCCTCACGACGGGCGCTAGTCGAGATCATCCATCGAACACCGGAATTGGCGTCGCGCCGGTTCGGCCTATATCAAGAGCCAAGACGGGGCGTCGCCCCGAGAGGATCGCAAGGACCAAGATGCTGAAGCGCAAAGAGTTCATTCTCGGGGCCGCGGCCGGCCTGACCCTGGCGGCGGCGGCGACCGCAGGCGGGGTCATCAACTGGCCCGGCGCGCACGCCGACCCCCAGGCGGTGAACCGGCTCACCCCCGTGCCGGCCAACGGAAACAGCTTCTCGCCCCCGCCGGGCGCGCCCAACAGCTTCGCCAACATCTTCGAACAGGTGGCCCCCGCCGTCGTTCAGATCGACGTGACGGTGAAGGTCGAACAGCCCCAGGGCGGCGCCTTCCAGATCCCCGGCCTGCCGTTCCAGTTCGTTCCGCCCCAGGGGCGCGGCGGCCAGGGCGAGGAGGACGAGCCTCAGACGACCCAGGGCGCCGGTTCCGGCTTCTTCATCTCCCAGGACGGCTTCATCGTCACCAACAACCACGTCGTCGCCGACGCCACCGAGATCAAGGTCAAGATGTCGGACGGCCGCGAACTGCCGGCCCGCCTGATCGGCCGCGACCCCGGCACGGACCTGGCCGTGATCAAGGTCGAGGGGAACGACTTCAAATACGTCAGCTTCGAAGAGACCGCCCAGCCGCGCGTCGGCGACTGGGTCATTGCGGTCGGCAACCCGTTCGGCCTGGGCGGTACGGCGACCGCCGGCATCGTCTCGGCCAAGGCCCGCGACATCGATCCGTCCGGCTATAACGACTACATCCAGATCGACGCCGCCATCAACCGGGGCAACTCGGGCGGCCCGACCTTCGACATCTACGGGCGCGTCATCGGCGTGAACTCGGCCATCTATTCGCCCACGGGCGGATCGGTCGGCATCGGCTTCGCTATTCCGGCTGAGACCGCCAAGTCGATCACCGAGCGGCTGATGCGCGGCCAGGCGATCGAGCGCGGCTACGTCGGCCTGGGCCTGCGCAGCCTGTCCCCCGACTCCTGGGAAGCCCTCGGTCAGCCCAAGGACTTCAAGGGCGCCTATGTCGAGACCGTCACCGAGGACGGCCCCGCCGCCCGCGCGGGCGTCAAGGTCAACGACATCCTGGTTGCCGTGAACGGCGAGGCCATCGACAGCAGCGCCGAGGCCACCCGTCGGGTCGGCGCGGCCAAGCCTGGCGACACCATCCGCCTGGAGGTCATCCGCGACGGCCGTCGCCAGACGCTGAACGTCCGCTCCGGCGTCCGCCCGTCAGACGAAGAATTGAACGCCGGCGAGGAGGGCGGCTCCGCCGCGCCCGGTCAGGCTCAACCCGGCCAGAGCGAAACCATCGAAGGCCTGGCGGTCACCCCGCTCAGCGCCGCCGCGCGGTCGCGCTTCAATATCCCCGAAAGCGTGAACGGGGTTGTCATCACCAATGTCGCCCAGGGGTCTTCGGCGGCGCGTCTGGGCTTCCAGCCCGGCTTCGTCATCACCCGCGCCAACGGCCGCGCCATCGCCTCGGCGGCGGATCTGCGGGCGGCGGTTCAGGAAGCCAAGTCGGCCGGTCGTCCCAGCATCCTGCTGTTCGTCCGCACGCCCCAGGGCACCAGCCCGGTGCCGCTCCGCTTCGCCACGGAAGAATGATCGGCATTCTGACCAAGCCTTAACTCGTCAATCGCCGCCGATGCGCTACCATCGGCGGCGATTTTGATTCCGGGAGGGGTTCCATGCGGATTTTGGTGGTCGAAGACGACGCGGAGGCGGCGACCGCCATGGTGCGGGGCCTGTCCGAAGCCGGGCATGACGTCACCCATGCCGTGGACGGGGCCTTCGGCCTGCTGGAATCGCAAAAGGGCGGCTACGACGTCTATGTGGTGGACCGGATGATGCCGCGCCTGGACGGCGTCGGCATGGTCGAGACGGTGCGCAAGGGCGGGGACCAGACCCCGGTCCTGTTCCTGTCGGCCCTGGGCGAGGTCGAGGACCGGGTCACGGGCCTGAAAGCCGGCGCGGACGACTACCTGGTCAAGCCCTACGCCTTCGCCGAACTGATCGCCCGCGTCGAGGCCCTGTCGCGCCGTCGCGAGACCGGCGGCGTCCAGACCGTGCTGAAGGTCGGCGACCTGGAGATGAACCTGATCGCCCGCACGGTTCATCGGGGCGCGACCGAGATCGATCTCCAGCCGCGCGAATTCCAGCTGCTGGAGTTCCTGATGCGCCACGCCGGCCAGTCGGTGACCCGCACCATGCTGCTGGAGAAGGTGTGGGAATATCATTTCGACCCCCAGACCAACGTCATCGACGTCCATATCAGCCGCCTGCGCTCCAAGATCGACAAGGGCTTCGACCGGGCGATGCTGCAGACGGTGCGCGGCGCGGGATACAGGCTGGAGGCTTAGCCATAATTCTCCCTCCCCCTCGGGGGAGGGGGGACGCGTAGCGTCCGGGTGGGGAGGGCAGGGCGACATGGCGATCATTGCTCGGGCGCGCGCCATGCGGAAAGCGCTCACCCCGGCGGAAGCCCGTCTGTGGATCGCCCTGCGCGCGCTCCGATCTGACGGTCTGCATTTTCGTCGACAGGCGCCCCTGCGGGGCTACTACATTGATTTCTTTTGTTGGGCCCGAGGGGTGATCGTGGAAGTGGACGGCGGGTCTCATCTCGACGAAGACCGCGCCCGGCAGGATCGCGTGCGTGACGCGGTCTTTGCCAGAGAGGGGCTGATAACCTTGCGGTATGACAATCTCCGGGTCCGGGATCAGTTGGCCCAGGTCATCGAAGATGTGCGCGCGCATTGCCTGGCCCGCCCCACCCGGTCGCCGCAGCGCGGCGACCCCCCTCCCCCGCAGGGGGAGGGAGAGTTCTCTTAACCCATGCGTCTTCCCTCCCTCCTTCGCCGCACGCCCTTCCGGCTGACCCTGCTGTTCCTGGCCCTGTTCGTGGCGGCGGCGGGGGCGATCCTGGCCTATGTCTATTTCGCCTCGGCGTCCGAGGCCCAGACGCGGGCGCGGACCGACGTCGAGACGGAGCTGGCCGCCCTGACCGCCGTCCACCGCACGCGCGGGATCGACGCCCTGAACCAGGCCCTGGTGGAACGCACGATCCGGGGCGGTCCCTATCTGTATCTGCTGACCGGCCCGGACGGTAAGATCGTCACCGGCAATCTGTCGGTCATGCCCTTCGACCTGAAGGAGGCGCGCCGGACCGGGACCGGCGAATGGAGCACCTTCCGCCTGACCAGCACCGATCCCGACGGCCGGGTCCAGACCCGCCGCTCCATCGGGGTGATCATGCCGCTGGCGGGGGGCGACACCCTGTTCGTCGGCGAGGACATCGGCGGGATCGAGGAATATCTGTCGCGCCTGACCCAGGCCCTGTGGGGGGCGATGGCCCTGGTCATGCTGCTGGGCCTGGCGGGCGGTCTCTACATCAGCCGCCGGGTCGAAAGCGCCATGGCCGGGCTGAACCGCGTGGTCCAGGCGGTGCAGGACGGCGACCTGAAGGTCCGCGCCCCCATCCGCAACTCGGGCGACGAACTGGACGAACTGGGCCAGGGATTGAACGTCATGCTGGACCGGCTGGAGGGGTCGATGGCCTCGATCCGTCACGCCGGCGACGCCATCGCCCACGACCTGCGCTCGCCCCTGACGCGGATGCGGGCCAAGCTGGAGGTGGCCCTGATCGACGCCGAGGCGGGCAAGATCGACGGGGTGGACGCCCTGGGCATCGCCCTGGACGAGGCCGATCACCTGCTGAAGACCTTCAACACCGTCCTGGCCATCGCCCGGCTTCAGGCCGGCGGGGCGCCGGATCCCAAGCCGATGGACGCGGGCGAACTGGCCGCCGACATGGCCGAGCTGTACGAACCGGCGGCCGAGGACAAGTCGATCGACTTCTCGTCCGAGGTCGAGACCGGCCTGATGATCGAGGGCAACCAGCCCTTCCTGGCCCAGGCCCTGGCCAATCTGATCGACAACGCCATCAAATACACCCCGGCCGGCGGGGCGGTGAAGCTGCGGGCGCGGCGTCGGTCGTCGGGCGAGATCGAATATTCGGTCACCGACACCGGCCCCGGCGTGCCGGAAGAGGACCGCGAGCGCGTCGTCCAGCGGTTCGTGCGCCTGGACAACAGCCGCACCGAACCGGGCTCGGGCCTGGGCCTGTCCCTGGTCACGGCGGTGGCCGAGGCCCACGGCGGCCGGGTGGTGCTGGACGAAGGCCCCGGCGCCTATGGCGGCTTCGGGCCGGGCCTGCGGGTGGCCCTGGTGCTGCCCCCGGCTTCATCCTCGACCTGACTTCATCATTTCCGCTCATCCCGGCGAAAGCCGGGACCCAGTTCTTTGGGCGCGCGGCCTTGTGGCGCGTGTCAGGATTGTGGTCCAACGGCGGCGCCGAGCGAAAGCACTGGGTCCCGGCTTTCGCCGGGATGAGCGGATAAATTGATGGCCGATACTGAAACCTCCGCGACGATCCCGCTGGGCCAGCGGATCAAGGCCGCCGGCCCCGTCGCGAACCCCGCCGCCGCCGAACGCCTGCTGGAGACCCTGATCGAGGCCGCCGATGCCGACGGCTGGCGCGAGACCCTCGACGCCGCCTGGCCCGCCCTGGCGCCGGTGGCCGGCGCCTCGCCCTATCTGGCGGGCCTGATGCGTCGTCGGCCGGCTCATCTGCGTCGGATTTTGGAACGGGACCCGACCTCGGGACTGATCCGCATCCTCGCCGAGACCGACGCCCTGGACGCCGAACCCGACGATGTCCGCGCGCCGCTCCGGGTGCTGAAGGCCGATCTGCACCTGCTGACGGCCCTGGCCGATCTGGGCGGGGTCTGGGACCTGGACCAGGTGACGGGCGCCCTGTCCAGCTTCGCCGACGCCGCCTGCCGCGCCGCCCTGCGCGCCGTCGCCGCCGAACAGCGCGCGCGGGGTCGCCTGGTCTCGCCGCCCGACGATTCGCGCGGCCCCATCCCCGGCCTGTTCGGTCTGGCCATGGGCAAGCATGGCGCGAACGAGCTGAACTATTCGTCCGACATCGACATCTCGCTCTTCTTCGAGCCGCGCCTGCTGGGCCTGGCCCTGCGCGAGGGCGAGGAGATGCAGGACTTCGCCAATCGCGTCGGCAAGGGGATCGCGACCCTGCTGACCGAACGGACGGCCGACGGCTATGTCTTCCGCGTCGATCTGCGGCTGCGGCCCGATCCGTCCTCGACCCCGCCGGTGGTGTCGGGCCCGATGGCCCTGGCCTATTATGAAAGCGTCGGTCAGAACTGGGAGCGGGCGGCCTTCATCAAGGCGCGGCCGGTGCTGGGCGACCCGCGCGCCGCCGCCCGGTTCGTGAAAGCCCTGCGCCCTTTCATCTGGCGCCGCAGCCTGGACTACGCCGCCGTCCTCGACATCCAGTCGATCAAGAAACAGATCCACGTCCACAAGACCGGCGAGGGGCTGCAGGCCGCCGGGGCCAATCTGAAACTGGGCCGGGGCGGCATCCGCGAGATCGAATTCTACGCCCAGACCCAGCAGTTGATCCTGGCCGGTCGCGACCCCGACCTGCGCGCGACGCGCACCCTGGACGCCCTGGCGGCCCTGGCTCAGGCCGACCACATCCCCGCCGCCGTCGCCGACGAGATGTCGGCCGCCTATGTCGAACTGCGCGGCCTGGAGCACCGGGTCCAGATGCTGGACGACGAACAGACCCACCGCCTGCCCGAGGACCCCCAGCGCCGCGCCGCCGTCGCCGCCCTGGCCGGCTGGACCGACCTGGCCGCCTTCGACGCCCATGTCGAGGCCCTGCTGGTCCGGGTCAACACCCGCTACGGCGAACTGTTCGAAGGCGGAGAGGAACTGGACTCCGCCTATGGCAGCCTGGTCTTCACCGGGGTCGAGAACGATCCCGAGACGCTGGAGACCCTGCGTCGCATGGGCTTTTCCGAGGCGCCGTCGGTGGCGGACACCATCCGCTCCTGGCACCACGGCCGCATCCCCGCGACCCGCACCGAGCGCGGGCGCGAACTGTTCACTCGTCTGGCGCCGCGCCTGCTGGAGGCCCTGGCCCGGTCGGGCGCGCCCGACGACGCCTTTCGCCGGTTCGCCGTCTTCTTCTCGGGCCTGGCCGCCGGGGTTCAGGTCCAGGCCCTGTTCCTGAACCAGCCCAAACTGTTCGAGATGGTGCTGGGCGTCATGGCCTTCGCGCCCCGCCTGGCCCGGACCCTGGGGCGTCAGCCGGCGGCCCTTGACGGGGTGCTGGACGCCCGCTTCCTGGCCGACCTGTCGGACGAGACCGGCCTGACCGAACAGATCCTGCGTGAAGCCGGCGAGACCGAGGATTTCGAGGGCGCCATGAACGCCGTGCGCCGTCTCCACCGCGAGCAGATGTTCCGCATCGGCATCCACGCCATGACCGGCCGCGCCGGACCGGAGGCGGCCGGCCGCGCCTACGCCGCCCTGGCCGACGCCGCCATGCGGACCCTGTCGCCGGCCGCCCTGGCCGAGACCGAACGGCTGGGCGGCGCCTTCCCCGGCGCGGTCGCCGTGGTGGCCCTGGGCAAGGCCGGCTCACGCGAGATGACGGCCGGGTCCGACCTGGACCTGATGACCCTGTACGACGCCCCGCCCGAGACGGTGTCCGAGATCAAGGGCTGGACCGCCGACGTCTTCTACGCCCGGTTCACCCAGCGACTGATCGCCGCCCTGTCGGCCCATACAGCCGAGGGCGGCCTGTACGAGGTGGACATGCGGCTGCGGCCCACCGGGTCCAAGGGGCCGGTTTCGGTGCGGCTGTCCACTTTCGACGACTATTACGCCGGCGAGGCCGAGACCTGGGAGTTCATGGTCCTGACCCGCGCCCGCGTCGTCTGGGCCAGCGATCCGGTCTTCGGCGACCGGGTCTCCGCGGCGATCGAGGCGGCCCTGCGTCGGCCCCGTCCCGGCGTCGATGTGGCCGCCGATGTCCGCAGGATGCGCGCCCTGATGGATCGCGAGCGCCGCCCCCACGGCTTCTGGGATCTGAAACTGTCGCCGGGCGGCCAGGTGGACGCCGAGTTCGCGGCCCAGTACCGCCAGCTCCAGGCCGCCGTCGCGGGCGAGCCCCTGACCCTGTCAACGCTGGAGGCCCTGCACGACGACCCGGTCCTGGCCGAGGCCTGGCGGGTGCAGCAGCGGCTGGCTCATCTGCTGGCCGCCGCCTTCGAGGGCCGGGTCGATCCCGAGGCCGAGCCGTCGGTCTTCCGGCTGCGGCTGGCCGAGGCGGCGGGGGCTCAGGACTTCGAGTCGCTGAAGACCGAACTGACGGAACTGCGGGCGCGGGCGCGCAAGGCCTTCGAACGGGCGGTCCCGCTCACGCGCGAAGAGATCAGTCGCGACGGAGAGTCCGAGGAGCCGCGTTCAATCTCCTGACAGGGTCGTCAACGACCGCTCAAGGCGGTTCGAGGAGATTATCGAGATGAGAAACATCGTTCTGAACGGTTTCAGCGCCATGGCCTTGGCCGCCGTCCTCGGCGCCGGCGCCGGGGTCGCCACGGCCCAGGTTCCGCCGCCGCCGGCGGATGGTCCCCCGCCGCCCTATGCGCGCGGCCTGGCCGACCGGAACGCCGACCTGACCCGCGCCGCCTTCGTCGAGGCTCGCGTCGCCCGCCTGACTGCGCTGGACGCCGACCGCGACGGCACGGTCAGCGTGGCCGAGCGTCAGGCCGCCATGCAGGCCAAGCGCGCCGAGCGGGCCGACGACCGTTTCGCCACGCTGGACGCCGACAGCGACGGCTCCATCAGCCGCGCGGAGTTCGAAGCCGGTCACGCCGTCCGCCCGGACTGGGCCGCGCGCGGCCGGTCCGGGCCTCGCGGCGGTCCCCGTCACGCCATGCGTGGTCCCGGCTGTCTGGAAGGTTGTGAACGCGGCCCCGTGGTGATCTCCGAGGCCGCCGCCAGACTGGGCGAACAGTTCGACAAGATGGACGCTGACAAGAACGGCGTCGTCACCGCCGACGAGCGCCGGGCCGCCATGACCGCCAATCGCGCCGAGCGCCGAGCCGAACGGGGAGGCCAAGGTCAGCAACGCCGCGCCGTCCGTCCGGTGCAACAACCCGCTTCCCCGGCTCCGGCTTCGGAGTAAGAACGGTGTCGGGGTCGGCCGTCCTGGGCGAATCGGTCCCTTTCGTCAGCAGCGGAAGAGGCGGGTTTGGTCGCGATCGTCGACCCCGACGAGGATCTTGTGCGCCGCGTGGGTCAGGGCGACCCGGCGGCCGCGCAGACGCTTGTGTCGCGCAAGCTGCCGCGCATCCTGGCCCTGGCCCAACGCATGCTGGGCGACGCCGCCGAGGCCGAGGACGTGGCCCAGGAGACGATGCTCAAGGCCTGGCGACAGGCGCCGAAATGGACCCCCGGCAAGGCCCGGTTCGACACCTGGCTGCACCGGGTGGCGCTGAATCTCTGCTACGATCGGCTGCGGCGACGGCGCGAAATACCCATGGAGACGCCGCCGGATCGCCCCGATGACGGCCCGGCGCCGGATCGCGCCCTGTTGGCGGCCGAGACGGGGGCTCAGGTCGACGGGGCGCTGAAACGCCTGCCGGACCGTCAGCGCGAGGCGGTGGTCCTGTGTCATTATCAGGAGCTGTCCAATATCGAGGCGGCCGCCCTGATGAGCATCAGCGTCGAGGCGCTGGAGAGTTTGTTGTCGCGCGGACGCCGCGCATTGCGTCTAGCCCTGGCGGACCTCGCGCCGGGGATGGAGCCAGGGATGACTAAGGGAGTCGGACGATGAAGGCGGATCGGTTGCACGCTCTGGCGGAGGCTTACGGCGCCGACCTGCGTCGGTGGCCCGCGTCTGAACGCGTCTTCGCCGAAAGCCTGATCGCCGCCGATCCGTCGCTGAAGACGGCGCTGGCCCAGGCGGCGGCGCTGGACGCCCTGCTGGACGCCTCGCCCGCCCCGACGCCCTCGGCCGACCTGACGGCGCGCCTGCTGGCCGCCGCGCCGAAAGCGAAGACCAGCCGCTATCATCTGGACCGGATCGCCCTGTTCCTGGGCGCGGGCTGGGCGGCGGCCGCCTGCGCCGGCGTGGTCGCGGGCGTGGGTCTGACCACCCATGTCACCGCCGACGAGCGGGCCGACGCGGTGCTTTACCAATCCACCCTGGTCGAGGTGGACGATACGGAGGTTCTGGGATGAGCGGACGCAGCCTGAAGATCGCCCTGGCGGTGTCGGTGGCCCTGAACCTGTTCGCCCTGGCCGGCGGGGTCGCCTTCGCGGTCAGCTGGGCCAGGGTGGACGAACGGGTCGCCGACCTGCGCCGCACCGCGCGCCACGGTCCCTTCCGCGAGGTGATCGCCCAGCTGCAGCCTGAAGTCCGGCGCGACGTTCGCGCCAGGATGCGGGCTGCTGCGCTCGCGGCCCGGCCCGATTTCGAGGCCGCTCGCGCGGCGCGGGCCCAGGCGGTCCAGGCGGCGTCCCAGCCCCGGATGGACGCGGCCCGGGTCCAGGCCCTGCTGGATCAGTCGCGCACGGCCGAGATGCGCGGTCGCGCCCGTCTGGAAGGCGAGGCCATCACCATGCTGGAAAACCTGGACGTCGAGGACCGCAAGGTCCTGTCCGGCCTGCTGATGCGGCGTGGGCCACGGTCCGGTCCCCCGACGCCCGACGCCGGCCGCAACGCCGCGCCCCGGCCGCCGGGACCGGACGGCCCCGACGGTCCGGGCTGAGGCGGGTTCAGCCCTTGTTCGACGCCCGATAGGCGGCGACGGCGTCCACGGTGGCGCGCACCTTGGCCTCGATGGCGGCCCAGTCGCCCGACTTGACCGCTTCGTCGGTCACGAGCTTGGAGCCCATGCCCGCCGCCACGATGCCGGCGCCGAACCATTTGGCGATCGAGGCCTCATCGGGATCGACGCCGCCCGTGGGCATGATCTTGACCCAGGGCATCGGCCCCTTGACCGCCTTGACGAAGTCCGGCCCACCGACCGACGACCCCGGAAACAGTTTGACGATGTCGCAGCCCAGCTCGTGCGCCTCGCCGATGTCCGTCACCGAGCCGCAGCCGGGGAAATAGGCGACCATGCGCCGGTTGCAGACCTTGGCCACGTCGGGGACCAGGCAGGGGCTGACGACAAAGCGCGCGCCCCGGTTCAGGTAGAGCGACGCCGTGCCGCTGTCGACCACCGAACCGATGCCCAGCACCACGTCCGGGTCGGTCCTGATCAGTTCGCGATTGATCTCGCCGAACAGGTCGCAGGCGAAGTCGCCGCGATTGGTGAACTCGACCACCGGCGCCCCGCCGCGCGCGCAGGCGCGGATGACGTTCAGGCTGACCTCGGGATCGGGATGATAGAAGACGGGGCAGACGCCCTGGGTCTCGAGCGCCTGAAGCACGCTGACGCGATCATGGGCCATGTCTTAATCTCCGCCTGTCCCGAGCCGCGCCGGAACGCCTGTGTTGCACCGACCGGTCGCCCGGCCTCGCCCCCTGCTTATCCCAGCCGCCGCCGAAAGCGAAAGCCGCGCGGCCGGGTTCATGGCGCTGCGGCGGAACATATTGTTTCATCCGACGTCTTCGACGCCGCGTCCAAAACGGTTTAGGACGCGGGCCAGCAACAGGAGCCCCCGCCCATGATGACCGCCATCTTCGTCTTCATCAAAACCGAGCTGGGCTACGCCAACGATGTGGCGGCCGACATCGTCGATAATGTCGAGAACGTCTCCGAGGTCTATTCCACCTCGGGCCAGCACGACCTGCTGGCCAAGTTCAACCTGCCGCGCGACGCCGACATCGGGACCTTCGTCACCAAACAGGTCCAGACCCGGCCGCATGTCCGCGACACCTTCACCGTCATCACCTTCTCGCCCTTCCTGCCCAAGGGCGGCTAGGCGCTCTTGCGCTTGACCTTGTCCTTGCGTTCTTCGGCGTCGTCGTCGTCGCCGACCTTCTCCTCGACCGTGGCCGACAGGCGCTGGAACACGCCCAGCCCGACCAGGACCAGCACCGCCGCGATCAGCAGGGCGGTGGGATAGATCAGCAGGGCCACGTCCTGGCGCGCCGTCTTGAACACCACCACCAGGGCCTCCAGGAACAGGGCGATGACGATGGTGGACAGGAATTTGGTCAGGCTGCGCCGGGCCTCGGCCGCGCTGCGCCGTTCGTTGCCGCGCCGCACCTCGTCCTCGAAGATGTATTTGGCCACGTCGAAGACGGCGATGGCGACGATGACATAGCCCAGCATGTCCAGCGCCGCGTCCGCTCCGGACTTGTCCGGGGACCTAATGGTGTGGATGGCGTCCATCAGGCCGAACCCGATCAGGGCCGAGGCCGACAACAGCAGCAGCAGGCTGGCGAAGGCGAAGACCGCGCGGGTCAGATAGGTCATGACGGTCGTCTCCTGGCGGCCCTGAACGCGCGAACGGCGAAGCTGTTGCACCGCTCGGTGGATGACGGCTTGGGGTGACGATGGCCGGCGGCGGCGCTAAACCAGCGAAATAGGGAGACCACACACATGACGCGATCCAACGCGCCCGCCTATCTGACCGGCTTCGGCAATCATTTCGCCACCGAGGCCGCGCCTGGCGCCCTGCCGCAGGGCCAGAACTCGCCGCAGAAGACGCCGATGGGCCTGTACGCCGAACAGCTGTCGGGCACGGCCTTCACCGCCCCGCGCGCCGAGAACCGGCGCAGCTGGCTGTACCGCCTGCGCCCCTCGGCCCAGCACGGCCCCTATGCGCCCTTCGACCAGGGCCGGGTGCGGTCGGGCCCGTTCGACGAGACCCCGCCCAATCCCAACCGGATGCGCTGGGACCCGCTGCCGATCCCGGAAGCGCCGACCGACTGGGTCGAAGGCCTGGTCACCTATGGCGGGGCGGGCGATCCCGACGCCGGGGGCGGGGCGGGCGTCCACCTGTATGTCGCCAATCGCTCGATGATCGACCGCGTCTTCTACGACGCCGACGGCGAACTGCTGATCGTGCCCCAGCAAGGCGCCCATCGCTTCGTCACCGAAATGGGCATGATCGAAGCCCAGCCCGGCCACGTGGTCCTGATCCCGCGCGGCGTCCGCTTCCGCGTCGAAGTCGACGGGCCCGTGCGCGGCTATGTCTGCGAAAACTACGGCGGTCCGTTCCGCCTGCCGGACCTGGGGCCGATCGGCGCCAACGGCCTGGCCAATCCGCGCGACTTCGAAACCCCGGTCGCGGCGTTCGAGGACGTGGATCGCCCGACCCAGTGCGTCCAGAAGTACGGCGGCCGTCTGTGGGCCACGACCTTTGCGCACAGCCCGCTGGACGTGGTGGCCTGGCACGGCAATCTCGCGCCCTGCCGCTATGACACGGCGCGGTTCAACACGATCAACACCGTCAGCTACGACCACCCGGACCCGTCGATCTTCACCGTCCTGACCAGCCCGTCCGAGACGCCGGGCACGGCCAATATCGACTTCGTCATCTTCCCGCCGCGCTGGATGGTGGCCGAGCACACCTTCCGCCCGCCCTGGTTCCATCGCAACGTCATGAGCGAGTTCATGGGCCTGGTGACCGGCGCCTATGACGCCAAGGCCGGCGGCTTCGCCCCCGGCGGCGCCAGCCTGCACAACCGGATGAGCGGCCACGGCCCGGATCAGGCCAGCTATGAGGGCGCGATCCAGGCGGAACTGAAACCGCACAAGATCACTGACACCCTGGCCTTCATGTTCGAGACCCGGGCGCCGATCCGGGTCACGAAATGGGCGTCGGAATCACCGCAGATGCAGCTCGACTACGACGACGTCTGGTCGGGCTTCGCAAAAGGACAGGTCAAATGATCCGTATAGCCCTCATCGCCGCCGCCGCCTTGCTGGCCGCCGCCTGCACCCCTCAGACGACAGGCGCCGGCTCCGACGCCCCGATGCAGAGCGCCGACGCCTCGGCCTGCGCCACGCGGGGCGGCACGATGAAACAGGTCGGCCGGATGCAGTCCTGGCAGTGCGTGATCAGCTACGCCGACGCGGGCAAGTCCTGCACCGACGGCGACCAATGCCAAGGCGACTGCCGCGTCGAAGGCAACAGCGGCATCGCGCCGGGCGCGGCCACGACCGGCGTCTGCCAGGCTGACAGCGACCGTTTCGGCTGCAATACGCCGGTCGAGGACGGCAAGGCCGGCCCGACGCTCTGCATCGACTGAGGCGTAAGGTTCGGGCGAAGACCGCCTATCCCATAAGACCGTCATCCTAGGGACAAGCCCTAGGATGACGGCGTGAGAGGGGGGCTGCGCCCCCGCCCTCAATCCCCGTGCTTGCCGTTGCTGGAGAACTCCGGCGGGGCGGCCTTGTGGATGAACTGCTCCGCCACCAGCCAGGCCTTGAACGGCCGCAGGCAGCCCAGGCACATGATCACCAGGATCGGCAGGGTCACAACCGCGTGCACCCAGATGGGCGGCTTCACGCTGAAGTCGAAGACCATCAGCAGGATCATCCCGACCAGGCCCACCGCCGTCATGACGAAGAAGGCGGGGCCGTCGGCCGGATCGGCGAACCCATAGTTCAGCCCGCATTTCGGGCAGGATTCGCGCAGGGTCAGATAGCCCTTGAACAGCGCCCCCTCGCCGCAGCGGGGACAGCGACAGGCCAGGCCGGTTTTCAGGGTGCTCAGGCGCGGGTAATCGGTCATGGCCCCATCATGGGCCGGATCGCGCCGCCTGTCGCCGGACGAACCGTCCTATCCGTAGAATCCCGGTCAATGTCGGTTAACCGTGATTAAAGAGCTTGTGGGGCAAGGCTCGACGGATATGTCCGGGACCCCGCACAGCAAGCGTATCCTGAAGTCGACCGTGGCCGCCGCCGCGGCCGGCGCGGTCGTGTTCGCGCCACTGGCGCCGCTGGCCCAGGAAGCCGGCCGGTCGCGCGATCCGCTGTCGATCAGCATCGGCCAATCCAGCGAATTCACCCGTGTCGAATTCGGCGGCGTCATCGGCGCGCGCAGCCAGGTCCGGCGCGAGGGCGACAAGGTGATCGTCCGCCTGGGCGTCTCGGCCGCGCCTGACGTCTCGCGCCTGCGCGTCGATCCGCCGGAGGGGGTCAAGGCCGTCGAGACGCGGCTGGCGCGGGGCGGAACGACCGATCTGGTCATCACCCTGGCCGAGGGCGCCGACGCCCGGTCCGGCGCGGCTGACGGCGCGGTCTGGCTGAACCTCTATGCGCCGGGCAAGGCGCCCGAGCCGACGTCGGAAGAACGGGCGGCGGCCATCAATTCCGTTGTGCCCGTCCGCGCCGTCTCGACGCCGGACAAGACGGTCCTGACCTTCCAGTGGGGCGCGCCGGTGGGCGCCGCCGTTTTCCGGCGGGGCGAGGCCGTCTGGGTCGTGTTCGACACCGCCGCCAAGATGGACCTGACCGGCGCCAAGGCCCTGGGTCCGGCCAAGGACGCCCGCTGGGCCGCCGGCCCTGACTACACCGCCGTCCGCATCGCCGCTCCCGACGGCCTGCCCGTGGCGGCCGAAGGGCAGGGCGGAACCTGGACCGTGACCATCGGCGGTCCGCCCGCCGGCGCCTCGGGCGTCGAGATCGACCGCTCCGACGACGGCTCGGCCACCCTGGTGGCGCGGATGGCGGGCGCGACCAAGACCGTCTGGCTGACGGATCCCCTGGTCGGCGACCGTTTCGCCGCCGTCACCGCCCTGGCGCCCGGCAAGGGGTTCTCGGGCACGCGTAGCACCGTCGATCTCAGCCTGATCCCCACCGCCCAGGGCCTGGCGGTCGAGACCACGACCGACGATCTGAAGATCGAGGCGGCGGGCGATCTGGTCACCCTCAGCCGCCCGCAGGGCCTGACCCTGTCGCCGCCGTCGGCGACGCTGGAGGCCGCCGCCCATGAGGATGACGCGCCGAAGCCGGCGGCCTATCCGGCCCTGATCCTGGAGGAATGGGCGACCGCAGGCGAGGACGGCTTCTCGCAACGCTATCGCCGCCTTCAGGACGCGGCGGCTCAGGAAACCATCGCCGGAACCGACAATCCCCGCGCGCCCATCGCGGCGCGCATGGCCCTGGCCCGGTTCCTGGTCGGCTCGGGCCTGAACTATGAGGCGATCGGCGTCATCAACGCCCTGGTCGCCAAGGCCCCCAACATGCAGGGCGAGCCCGAGGTGCGCGGCCTGCGCGGCGCCGCCCGCGTCGGCGTCGGCCGTCTGGAGGAGGCCCAGGCCGACTTCGCCGGCTCGGCCCTGTCGAACGATCCCGCCGCCAAGGTCTGGCAGGGCTATATCGCCGCCGAACAGGGCGACTGGGAGGGGGCGCGCCGCGCCTTCGCCGCCGGCGCCTCGGTCATCGACGACTTCCCCAAGGAATGGCGCGCCCGCTTCGGCGCCGCCCACGCCCTGGCCGCCATCCAGACCAACGACCTGCCGGCCGCGCGCCAGCTGCTGGCCTATGTCTTCAGCCAGAACGCCTCGGCCGCCGATCAGCTGACCGCGCGCGTGGTCCAGGCGCGGCTGTTTGAACTGTCCGGCGACAAGGACCGGGCGCTGGCGGTGTACAAGGCCGTGGCCCGCGCGCCGCTGGACGGCATCGCCACCCCCGCCAAACTGGGCGCCATCGGTCTGGAGCTGGACAAGGGCGTCCTGACGCCGGATCAGGCGGCCCAGCAGCTTGAGCAGTTGAAGTGGCGCTGGCGCGGCGACGCCACCGAACTGGCCGTCATCCGCAAACTGGCCAACCTCTATCTTCAGCAGGGCCGCTATCGCGAGGCCCTGGACGCCCTGCGCGGCGCCGGCAAGCGGATGTCCGGGGTGCCCGGCGCCGCCGAAATCTACGCCGACCAGTCCAACGCCTTCCGCGCCCTGTTCCTGGAAGGCGCGGCCGACGGCCTGCAGCCGGTTCAGGCCCTGGCGCTGTTCTATGATTTCCGCGAACTGACCCCCATCGGCGCCGACGGCGACGAGATGGTTCGCCGTCTGTCGCGCCGCCTGATCGACGTCGATCTGCTGGACCAGGCCGCCGAACTGCTGAAACACCAGGTGGACGAGCGGCTGGACGGGGTGGCCAAGGCCCAGGTCGCCACCGATCTGGCCACCGTCTATCTGATGGACCGTCAGCCGGAGAAGGCGTTGCAGGCCATCTGGGGCTCGCGCACCACCCTGCTGCCCAACGCCATCAACAGCGAGCGTCGGGCGCTGGAGGCCCGCGCCCTGATGGATCTGGGCCGCTACGATCACGCCCTGGAGGTTCTGGACCGCGACCAGTCCGCCCCGGCGCGCGAGGTGCGCGGCGACATCCTGTGGAAACAGCAGAAGTGGGCCGAGGCCGCGCCCCTGTACGAAGCGCGTCTGGGCGACCGCTACAAGCAGGCGGAGGCGCCCCTGACCCCGTCCGAGGAAAGCTGGCTGATTCGCGCCGGCGTGGGCTATTCGCTGAGTGGAAACCCCGCCGCCCTGGATCGTCTGCGCGGCCAGTATTCGCCCTTCATCCCCCGGGCGCGGTCAGCGAATGCGATCCGCGTGGCCCTGGACGACAATCTGGCGGGTCTGGCGGGAGTGAACGATTTCGCCGCCCTGTCGGCCAACGCCGACACCTTCGTCGGCTGGGTCAACGCCGCCAAACAGGACTTCCGAAAGGAAACGGGCGGGAATCGCCCAGCGACCCCCGCCCGTTGAATCGGTTGATCGGTCCCCGAGGGGACCGGAAAAACCTTAGCCGTTGACGGCGTCCTTCAGCGGCTTCGAGACGCGGAAGCGGACGGCCTTCGAGGCGGCGATCTTGATGGTCGCGCCCGTGGCGGGGTTGCGGCCTTCACGCTCGGCGCGGGCGGCGGTGTCGAAGACGCCCAGGTTCGAGATGCGCACGTCGCCGCCGGCCTTCAGGCTGGCGTGGATGTTTTCGACGATGGCGGTCAGCACCTTGCCGGCGTCGGCCTGCGAGACACCGGCGTCCTTGGCGACGGCGGCGATCAGTTCGGCTTGAGTGGTCATAAGAAGCGTTTCCAGTGTTAGTCGCCCGATTCAGGGCGAGGACCGGTGGATCAACACGGATTTCGTCCGGTATTGCAAGCGGGTAAAAGGCGCAAAGCCTTATGGGGCGGGGATTATCCCGTTCCGGACGCCCGCTGGAAGCTCTCGACCAGGCTGCCGGCGACCAGTCTCCAGCCGTCCACCAGCACGAAAAAGATCAACTTGAACGGCAGGGACACCACCACCGGAGGCAGCATCATCATACCCATGGACATCAGCACGCTGGCGACCACCAGATCGATCACAAGGAACGGAACGAAAAGGAGAAATCCGATTTCGAACGCTTTCTTCAGCTCGCTGATCATGAAGGCCGGCGTGACCACGCGCAGGGGCAGCTCCTGCAGGTTGGCCGGGGCCTCCACGCGGCTTAGACGGGTGAACAGGGCCAGGTCTCCGCGGTCCACCTGGGCCAGCATGAAGGTTTTCACAGGTTCCGACGCCGCATCGAAGGCCTGGGGCAATTCCATCTGCTGATCCAGCAGCGGACGGATGCCCGAATCATAGGCGTCCTGCCAGGTCGGGGCCATGACGATGGCGCTCAGGAACAGGGCCAGGGACACCAGGACGGCGTTCGGCGGCGACTGCTGCATCCCCAGCGCCGTCCGCAACAGCGACAGGACCACGACGATTCGCACGAAGCTGGTGGTCATGATGACGATGGAGGGCGCCAGCGACAGCACGGTCATCAGCCCGACCAGTTGCACCACCCGCTGCGTCAGCCCCGCGCCGCTGCCCAGGTCGATATTGATCGCCGACCCGCCCGCCGCCGCGTCCTGGGCGAAGGCCGCCAGAGGCCAGGCCAGGCACACCAGGGTGGTGAACAGAGACAGCAGGGCCGCGCGCTTCAGCTCGGACGCGGCGGGTACCGCAAACACCTTCTCCCTCCCCCTGCGGGGGAGGGGCGTCGCGTAGCGACGGGGTGGGGGCGGCAAGGCGACGTCGCACTGAACTGAGACAGGACCGGTGCGTGTTTGGCCCAGCCGTTCCCACCCGGCTTCGGCTACGCCTTCGCCCCCCTCCCCCGCAGGGGGAGGGAGAAGCTCGCTCTCGCCCCTTGGCCCTTTCACTTGAAGATCTCCGGCTGGCGCGGCTCGATCAGTTCGCGCCCTTCGCCCAGAAGGATCAGTCGTTCTTCCGCATCGATCCGCACCAGGACCAGCCGGCGCGCGGGGTCCAGCACCAGGGTCTCGACCACCTGCATCCGCCGTTCGCCGCGCTGGGCGTTCAGCTTGGCCATCAGCTGCGGCGCATAGCGGCGCGCCGCATAGGCGGCCAGGCCGATCAGGCCCAGGGTGAAGGCCAGGCCGAAGACGGCGCGGGCGAGATCGAGGAAATTCATACGCTTAAGGCCCCGCGCAGTCGGCGCTGTTCCTCAAGTCTTAACCACCACGGTTAACGATGGGTTTAGATAACGGCCTGTTAACCATGGAGGCGGCATTTTCTGCCCATCGCGCGCATCTGCGCCACGGGAGATCGCCATGGGCGTCGCCGACATTCCGCTGCTGGGGCAGATCAAGGGCCGGCTGGGCTGGCTGGACGAACGCCAGCGGGTCATCGCCGAGAACGTCGCCAACGCCGATACGCCCGGTTACGGCGGCCGCGATCTGAAACAGCCGACCGACTTCGCCGCCGCCCTGCGCTCGGGCGGGGGGCTTCAGGTGGTCCGCACCAACCGCGCCCACATCGCCCCGCCCGTCAGCGCGCCCCGGTTCGACCCGACCAAGTCGCCCGACTCGGAAACCACGCTGGACGGCAACTCCGTCGTGGTCGAGGAGCAGATGCTGAAGATGGCCGAGAGCCGCATGGCCTATGACGCCGCCATCGGCTTCTACCAGAAATCCATGTCCATGCTCCGCATGGCCGCGCGCAAGCCTGGCGCGGGCTGAGACGAAGGACTGATCCATGCCTGATCCCATCCCCCCTTCGAACAGCGCCATGGCGGTGGCGGCCTCGGCCCTCAAGGCCCAGCAGTCGCGCATGCGCGTCATCGCCGAGAACATCGCCAACGCCCAGTCCACCGCCCGCACCCCCGGCGGCGAGCCCTATCGCCGCCAGATCCCGGTCTTTCAGGCGCGCGAGGTCGACGGCGCGACCGGCGTGACCCTGGCCGAGGTCCGGCCCGACCAGGGCGAGTTCAAGATGGACTACGACCCCTCGCACCCGGCGGCCAACGCCCAGGGCTATGTGATGCGGCCCAATGTCGACACCCTGGTGGAAGCCATGGACATGCGCGAAGCCCAGCGCGCCTACGAAGCCAATCTGAACGTCATCGAGACGGCGCGGTCCATGGACAGCCGCACCCTCGACATCATCAAACGCTGAGGACTAGGCCATGAACCCGATGATGGCCGCCCGCGCCTACGCCGCCGTTCAGGGCAGCGCCATGCCCACGGCGGCGCAACCGCCCGCCTCCGGCGACAACGGCTTCGCCGACCTGGTCAAGAACGCCATGACCGACATGACCCAGCAGTCGCGCGCGGCCGAGACCCAGATGACCCAGTCGATCCAGGGCAACGGCAATCTGATCGACGTGGTCACGGCCCTCAGCTCGGCCGAGGCGTCGCTGGAAACCGTGATGTCCGTCCGCGACCAGGTGATTTCCGCCTACAAGGAAATCATGGCCATGCCGATCTGATCGGCCGGAGCGCGGCCCAGGTCCTTCAGGTTCCGTGCGGAAAATTGCGGGTCGGCGGCGCGCCGAAGTCCGCGCCCCGGGCGGCCGTCTTGCCGGACATGCGGCGGCGGGCCGCGCGCAGGTCGCGGATCGCCAGGGGCGCCAGGGTCCAGGGCTCGATGCAATAGCGATGGAACAGGCGGCGGGGGTCCTGCGCCAGCCGATAGGCCCATTCGATCCCGGCGCGGCCCATCCATCGCGGCGCGGGATTCTGGGTTCCCGCCTCATAGTCGAAGGCGGCGCCGACCGACAGGATGACGCAGTCGGGCAGGGCGTCGAACACGGCCAGGGTCCACAGCTCCTGGCGCGGCATGCCCATGCCGACGAACAGGATATGCGGCTGAAAGGCCTGAATCTCCGCGACGACTTCAGCGTTGTCGGCGGAACCTGCCCGGGCGTCGAAGAAGCCGTGACGGGTGCGGATCTCGGTCTTGGGATAGCGCGCGCCCAACCGGCGCGCCGCCTCCTCGCCCACGCCCGGCGCGCCGCCGACCGCCATGACCCGCCAGGCCTTGCGGTTGGCGACGCTCCAGAAATGGTCGCGCCAGTCCAGATAGGTGCAGCGATGAAAGCCCCGGCTGTGCAGCCCAAGGGCGCGGGAGAACCAGATCATCGGCGTCGAATCGACCTCGACCAGCTCGGCCATGTCGTAGAAGGCCCGCATCTCCGGATGTTTCTGGAGCAGGTACAGACTGTGCAGATTGTGGTTGGCCACCACGCTCTTGCGGCCCTCGGCCACGGCGTCCTGGACGTGATGCAGAACTTCCTCGGGCTTCACCAGATCGACCAGCTGGCCGAACATGTGGACGCGCTCGCGCCGACGCCGACGCTTGCGATAGGTCGCGCGAGGGGTCGTGCGCCGCTCGTGCGCCTTGGGAACTCGGGACGGATCCGCCATCGCTCCCAGATAGGGGACGGGCTCTCAAAGCGAGGTAAGCGAACAGGCTTAACGGGCCGCAACCCTGTCCGACCGACGCCTGCGTCGGGGCCTCCCGCCTCGCTTGCGAAATAAAACCGACCTCCGACGAAAAATCCCTGTTGACCCCGCCCGGACCCTCCCTTAGAGGTCCGCGCCTTCCCGATGGAAACGCCGCAAGGCGCTGCCGACGGGGCCCAGATGGCGGAATTGGTAGACGCGCTGGCTTCAGGTGCCAGTGGCTTAACGGCCGTGGAGGTTCGAGTCCTCTTCTGGGCACCATATTATAGACGGCGTCGTGTTTTCGGACACGGCGCCGTTTGCTTTTTCGGCCTATCGCATCGCGCGCGGCGCTCTGCTGCTTGAGGCCATCTTCGTTTTGGGGCCTATCGCCTCGCGCGCGGCGCTCGCCTGCTTGAGGCCCGTCCGTCGCGCTGTAAGCCGTTTCGCCCCGTCCCCCAGCCGTGTAAGAACCTGCCCATGACCGTTTACCTGCACGAGGGCGACCTGCCCGACGACCTGGACCTGGGACCGGACGTCGCCATCGATTCCGAGACCATGGGCCTGCGCTTCCGCCGCGACCCCCTTTGCGTGGTCCAGTTGTCGGCCGGCGACGGAAACGCCCATGTCGTGCGGCTGAACCGCCCCGGCTATGACTGCCCGAACCTGAAGCGGCTGCTGACCGATCCGGCGGTGACCAAGATCTTCCACTTCGGTCGCTTCGACATCGGCATGTTCCTGCTGCACCTCGGGGTCGAGACGCGGCCGGTCTATTGCACCAAGATCGCCTCCAAACTGGCCCGCACCTACACCGACCGCCACGGGCTGAAGGACGTGGTGCGCGAGACCGTCGGGGTCGACCTGTCCAAGGCCCAGCAGTCGTCCGACTGGGGCGCGGCCGAACTGACCCAGGCCCAGCTGGACTACGCCGCCTCGGACGTCCTCTATTTGCACGCCGCCCGGGCCAAGCTGGACCTGATGCTGGCGCGCGAGGGACGGGCCGAACTGGCGGCCCAATGTTTCGACTTCCTGCCGACCCGTTCGGCGCTCGATCTCGCCGGCTGGGACGAGATCGACATCTTCGCCCATAGCTGAGGCGCGCTTGACCGACCCCGGCGAACAGACACGGATCCAGGCGGACGCCGCGGACGAGGCCCGGGTGGTCCTGGCCGGTGCGCGCTGGCGGGCGCGTTCGCGGCGCGTCAAACTGTACCGCCGCGTCCTGCCGATCATCATCCTGGTGCTGGCGGGCGGCGTCCTGACCTGGACCGTGTTCCGCACCGTCATGTCGGGGGTGGAGCGCAAGGCCAGCCAGGGCCAGGAGGTCCGGCTGGACAAGCCCCTGTTCCACGGCCAGGACGCGCAAGGCCGCGCCTTCACCGTCGGCGCCCAGGGCGCGATCCGCGATCCCGCCACCGGCCATTTCCGCCTGGTCGGCCCGGCGCTGAAGCTGAACCTGGGCGGCCGCAAGGTCACCGAAATGACCGCCGACGGCGGGACCTACAACGAACAGGCCAGGACCGTGACCATCGGTCCGAACGTGCGGATTTCGGACGGCGGCTCCGGCTTCGTCCTGACCACGCCCGAGGCGGTGGTCGACACCTCGACCGGAATCATCACCGGTTCACGGGGCGTTCAGGGCGCCGGCCCTATTGGAACCATCAACGCTTCGTCCTATGCGATCTATGATCAGGGCGAGCGCGTGGTGTTCAAGGGCTCTGGCGACACCAAGATAAGCGGGACCATCAATCCCTCGGGATCAGGCGAATGACGGCGATGACAGCGAAAACCCACTACGCCCGGACGGTTGCGGCGCTGGCGGCCCTGGCCCTGCTGGCCCTGCCGGCCGTGGGCGACGCCCAGAGCGCGCGCACCAGCTCGAACCAGCCCATCGCCTTCGGCGCCGACACGGGCGAACAGTCCGCCGAACGCATCAGCCTGCGCGGCCGGGCCGAAGTGACCCAGGGGCAGAACCGCCTGCGGGCCGAGGCCATCACCCTGTTCCGCAACGCCGCCGGCGATCCGGAGCGGGTCGAGGCCACGGGCACCGTCTATTTCGTCACCCCGACCCAGTCGATGCGCGGAGACCGCGCCGTCTACACCCTGTCGAACGGCGAACTGGTCGTGACCGGCAACGTCATCCTGAACCAGGGCAAGAACGTCCTGACGGGCGGGCGGCTGGTCTATAACGTCAACACCGACGCGGCCAACATGTCGGGCGCCCCGCGCGGCGGGACCGCCGGCAGCCGCATCCAGGGCGTCTTCTATCCCAACGGAACCAACTGAGGCCGCCCGGCCCAGGACGTAAGAACGGGATCTGAGGATTTGGCGCGCAAGGAACTCTCCGCCCTGAACCTGTCCGACCGGCCGGCGGCGACGCCGGAACCGGCGGTCTCGGCTGCTGAAAAAGGCCTGCGGGTGCGCAACATCGCCCGCGCCTTCGGCCAGCGCCAGGTGGTGAGCGACGTCTCCCTGACGGTTCAGCGCGGCGAGGTGGCGGGCCTGCTCGGTCCCAATGGCGCCGGCAAGACCACCTGTTTCTACATGATCACCGGCCTGATCCCGCCCGATTCCGGCACGATCTGGCTGGACGGCGAGGACATCACCAGCCAGCCCATGTACCAGCGCAGCCGCATGGGCCTGGGCTATCTGGCCCAGGAGGCCTCGATCTTCCGGGGCATGACGGTCGAGCAGAACATCATGGCGGTGGTCGAGCTCAACTATCCGCGCGATCAGCTTCAGGCCGAGACCGACCGCCTGCTGAACGAGCTTCACATCGACCATCTGCGTCACGCCCCGGCCACCGGCCTGTCGGGCGGCGAGCGTCGCCGGGTCGAGATCGCCCGCGCCCTGGCGGGCCGGCCGTCCTTCATCCTGCTGGACGAACCCTTCGCCGGCATCGACCCCCTGGCCATCGCCGACATCCGTTCGGTCATCCGCTATCTGGCGGACCAGGGCATCGGCGTGCTGATCACCGACCACAATGTCCGCGAAACCCTGGACATCACCGACCGGGTCTCGATCATCTCGGGCGGGTCGGTCCTGTTCGAAGGCACGGCTGAAGAGGCGGTCAACGACGCCGAGGTCCGCCGGGTCTATCTGGGCGAAAACTACGCCTGACGCGCCCCCTCCGTCACGGCGCTTCGCGCCGCGCCACCTCCCCCAAGGGGGGAGGAATGCGATGACCGAAATCCTCCCCCCTTGGGGGAGGTGGATCGCCGGCGAAGCCGGCGAGACGGAGGGGGTCCGAACGGGTCCAACTGTGACAATGACGCTGGTCTCACTCTAATGATTCCAACGGCTTGTCAGTTTCTCGCCCCGACTTCCCCGCCAGGGTTTCCCCACCCCCTATAATCCGCCTCGGTCTCGTCGCTTGGAGGGCTCGTAAGGCCTGCGACCTTGCGGCGGCGGGAGCGGATGGAACGGGAGCGGGGGTGCAATCCCTCCGCGCCGACGATGTCTCAAAACGCCGTCGGAGGGTCGAGGGGGATACTCGATCGCACTCGGGACGGTTCTTCGCAGGGACCGCCGACCCGTCGCAGGCTTATGGGGTTAGGCGATAAGACCGCCACCGCTCGGCGCCCCGAGCTTGCAGGCCAACCATTCGCGCGGAGCGTCAAACCTTCGTCGAAACGGTACTCAAAACACCAAACTCCGGGCGAAGGCCCGGCGCCCCGCCCAGCCCTCCATAACTTCGCAGCGAAAGCGCGAGGGGGCTTCTGCACGTCCGTGTTCCGGCGCCCGCGTTCGGGCGCCACGCGAACCGCTGTTTGTCGGGCGTTAACCACTCTCGATCCATGCTGACAGCAAGTTCCGGGCCAGTTGGCGCGCCGGCAGGATTTTTCGAACGTGATCGGGCAACGTCTAGAGATCAGACAGGGGCAGGGGCTGGTCATCACGCCCCAGCTGCAGCAGGCGATCAAGCTGCTGCAACTGTCGAACCTCGAGCTCGAGGAGTTCGTCGAGGCCGAGCTGGAGCGCAATCCCCTGCTGCAACGCGACGAGCCCGAGGGCGACGGCCCCGAGGCCCCGGTTTCGGTTTCCGACGCCGCCCCGGACGGTGAAATGTCCTTCGGCGACGGGGTCGGCCAGGATTCCGTGGCGTCGATGGACGCCGGGTCCGACGACGTCTATGGCGACGCCGCCCCCGGCGAACGCACCAGCGACCGCATGACGGACGAGGCCCAGCCGGGTCTGTCCGACTGGTCCAGCGCCGGCAAGGGCGGCCAGGTCTTCGAAGGCGACGGCGAACGCCCCGACGCCCATGAACTGACCCTGTGGGAGCATCTGCAGGCCCAGGCCTCCTCGGCCGGCCTTTCGGCCGCCGACCACGCCATCGCCCTGACCCTGATCGACGCCACCGACGAGGGCGGCTATCTGCGCGGCGAAATGGCCGAGTTCGCCGATCGCCTCGGAGTTAGCCTGGACCGGATCGAGGCCGTCGTCGCCGTCTGCCAGGGGTTCGAGCCGACCGGGATCATGGCCCGTTCGGTGCCCGAGTGCCTGAAGCTGCAGCTGATCGAGCGCAATCGATTCGATCCGGCCATGGGCGCCCTGCTCGACCATCTGGACCTGCTGGCCCGGCGCGACCTGGCGGGCCTGAAGAAGATCTGCGGCGTCGACGGCGAGGACCTGGCCGAGATGATCGCCGAGCTGAAGGCCCTGACGCCCCGCCCCGGCGCCGGATTCGGCGGCGAACCGGCCCAGACCGTGGTGCCCGACGTCCATGTGCGGCCCGACCCGGCCGGCGGCTGGCGGGTCGAGCTGAACGCCGACACCCTGCCGCGCCTGTTGATCGACAAACGCTATCACGGCCTGGTTCAGGCCGGCGCCCGGTCCGACACCGAAAAGACCTTCGTCGCCGAATGCGCCGCCCAGGCCAGCTGGCTGGTCAAGTCGCTGGACCAGCGCGCCAAGACCATTCTGAAGGTCTCGTCCGAGATCGTGCGCCAGCAGGATGCCTTCCTGGCCTTCGGCGTCGAATTCCTTCGCCCGCTGAATCTGAAGACGGTCGCCGACGCCATCGGCATGCACGAATCGACGGTCAGCCGCGTCACCTCCAACAAATATGTCTCGACCCCGCGCGGGGTGTTCGAGCTGAAATTCTTCTTCACCGCCGCCATCCAATCGGTGGACGGCGCCTCGACTCATTCGGCCGAGGCGGTCCGCCATCGGATAAAAACCATGATCGATGGGGAAGGGGTGGGGGGCGACGTTTTGTCCGATGATCGGATCGTCGAAATCCTTAAGGAGGCGGGCATAGATATAGCCCGTAGAACGGTCGCCAAGTATCGGGAAGCCTTGAGGATTCCGTCCTCCGTCGAGCGCCGCAGGATGCTTAAGACCGGCTGAAGCGTGACCACAAATCGGTGATCCCGATTGACACCAAATGCGGGCGGGAGCGTTCTATTCGTATGCAAGTCCAAGTCAGCGGCAAGCAAGTGGATGTCGGCGAAGCGTTAGGCTCGCGCATCTCCCAGGAACTCGAAGACGGGGTCGGAAAATACTTCGCCCGCGGCGGTGAAGACGCCGAGGTCGTGGTGTCCAAGGACGGCCACAACTTCAAGGTGGACTGTTGGGTCCGCCTCGCGTCGGGCCAGACCCTGGTGACGACGGGCATGGGCGGCGACGCCCATTCCGCCTTCACCGAGGCGCTGGATCGTCTCGAAAAGCGGGTCCGTCGCTACAAGCGCCGGCTCAAGGATCACCACATCGGGCCCAAGGGCCTGTCGCCTGAAAAAACCGAAAACGCCGCCCGCGAAGTCGCTCGCAGCATCGTGCTGCGGGATCCCGACAGCGTCGAGGACGACGTCTTCGGCGACACCGGCGAAAACGACGGCCCGCCGCCCGTGGGCATGGTCATCGCCGAGACCGAGCACGAGATCCGCTCCATCACGGTCGGTCGTGCGGTCCTGGAACTGGATATGACCGGCTATCCGGTGGTGCTGTTTCGCAATGCGGCGCACGGCGGCCTGTCCGTCGTCTATCGCCGCCCAGACGGCAATGTCGGCTGGATCGACCCCGAGCGCACGAAGAAGTCGAACGGGCATTAGACTTACGGCTTAGTTTGACTTTGCCGCGGGAGCCTCTAAAGGGGCGCCCGCGGCCGCCAGTCGCTTATCTAGAGTTGGGCTACCCATGGATATCGCAGATCTGCTCGCGCCGAACGGCGTGGTGCTGCGTGGCGGCGCCTCGTCGAAACGTCAGGCGCTTCATGCCGTGGCCGAGGCTGCGGCCCAGGCTCTGGGCGTGGACCAGGGCCGTATCTTCGAGGCCCTGCTGGAACGCGAAGCCCTGGGCTCCACCGGCCTGGGCTCCGGCGTGGCCGTGCCGCACGCCCGTCTGAAGGAGATCGACCGGGTCACGGCCGTCTTCGTGCGCCTGGACACGCCTGTGGCCTATGAAGCGGTCGATGATCGTCCGGTCGATCTGCTGCTGGCCCTGTTCGCCCCGCCCAAGGACGGCGCCGAACATCTGCGCGCCCTGGCGGCGGTCTCGCGCGCCCTGCGGTCGCCGGAACTGCGTGAGCAGCTGCGTCAGGCCCGGACGGTCGATGCAATCAAGGCCCTGTTCGTCAAGGACCAGGCGCCCGCCACGGCCGCCTGAGAGGCCGGGCCGTCAAGGGCGGCGCCCGGCCGCCCTTTCCCTTGTTCAGTGAACCGAGACCGGCTCCAGCTCGTGCGCCACAGCGGCGGCGAAGGCGGTGTCGCGGTCCAGCATGACGGCCAGCCGTTCCCCGTCCGCGCTGTGAACGGCGTAGAGGGACTGATTCGGGTCGAAGGCGATGTCCTTCATCTCGACCGCCTCTTCCAGCAGGTCGGACGCCTTCACCTCGCGCACATAGACGAGATCGGGGGCGCCCAGTCCGGCGAAATCTTCCTTGGTCATCATCATCGGCGTCATAGGACCGCCTCCTTCGCTTTGACAACGCCCGGATCGCCGGGCGGTTCGAACGGCTGCGCTTTTCAGCCGGCCGTGATGGGAATGCGCCGCACCTGGCGCTCGGCCTCGGGCCGGATCAGATCGACATGCAGCAGGCCGTGTTCCAGCCGCGCGCCCTCGATCTCCAGCCCGTCGGCCAGGACGAAGCTGCGTACAAAGCCTCGCGCCGCGATGCCGCGATGCAGGAAGGCCTGTTCGCTCTTGCCCGCATCGTCGCGCTTGCCGGCGATGGTCAGCTGCCGCCCTTCCAGGGTGATGGCCAGTTCGTCAGGAGCGAACCCGGCCACAGCCAGGCTGATGCGGACCCCCGCCTCGCCGATCTGTTCGACGTTATAGGGCGGATAGCTCTCGGCCGCAGCCTTGGCGGCGCGGTCGATCAGGGCGCGGGTGTGGTCGAAGCCCAGCAGGAACGGGCTGTCGAACAGGATGGTGCGGGTCGTCGTCATCTGGGTCCTCGGAAAAGCGACCGACCGTGGGCCTCCCGCAATCGGCAAGGCTCCCGGTCACAGATGAAGATGGGGGCGGACAGGGGCGGGATCAACCGTCCCTGTCTGCGACCTCAGTGGATGGCTTCGCCATGCTGGGTATAGTCCAGGCCCTCGACCTCTTCGTCCTTGGTCACGCGCAGGCCCGTAGTGAACTTGCAGATCATCAGGACCACGAAGGTGCCGACCGCGCTCCAGACGATGGCCCCGCCCAGGCCGAGCGCCTGTTTCCACACCGTCGCGCCCTCGGACAGGGCGTTGATGCTGGTGGTGGCGAAGACCCCGGTCAGCAGGGCGCCGACGATGCCGCCGATCCCGTGCACCCCGAACGCATCCAGGCTGTCGTCGTACTTCAGCGCGTGCTTCAGCCAGACCGCCCCGGCGTAGCAGGCCGGGCCGGCGATCAGGCCGATGAAGAAGGCGCCCTTGGGATCGACGAAGCCGGCGGCGGGGGTGATGGCGACCAGGCCGCCGACGACGCCCGACAACAGGCCCAGCAGGGTCGGGCGCTTGCGGTCGAACCATTCGACGGTCATCCAGCCCAGGGCCGCGGCGGCGGCGGCCAGAATGGTGTTGAAGGCGGCGGTGGCGGCCAGGGCGTCGGCGGCGCCGGCCGACCCGGCGTTGAACCCGATCCAGCCGACCAGCAGCAGGCCGGTGCCGATGGCGCTGTAGACCAGATTGGCGGGGGCCATGTTGTCGCGGCCGAAGCCGTGACGCGGGCCCAGCACCAGGGCGCAGACCAGGCCGGCGACGCCCGCATTGACGTGGACCACCGCCCCGCCGGCGAAGTCGAGCACGCCCAGGCTCCCCAGATAGCCGCCGCCCCAGACCTGGTGACAGATCGGCGCATAGACGATCAGGTGCCACAGGGCGAAGAACAGCAGGCTGGCCGAGAATTTCATCCGCTCGGCGAAGGCGCCGGCGATCAGGGCCGGGGTGATGATGGCGAAGGTCATCTGGAAGCTGACGAACAGCAGTTCCGGCAGGCCGGGCAGCAGGCTGTGCGCCGTCTCCATCGTCACCCCGTTCAGGAAGGCCGCCTGGACCCCGCCGATCAGACCGTTCACCGCATCCGGCCCCTTGCCGAACGACAGGCTGTAGCCGACCAGGAACCACAGCACCGAGACGATGGCGAAGGCCGCCGCCGACTGGGCGATGACGCTGATGATGTTCTTCTTGCGCACCATGCCGCCGTAGAACAGGGCCAGACCCGGCAGGGTCATCAGCAGCACCAGGGCGGTGGACGTCAGGATCCAGGCCGTCGCCGCATTGTCGATGACCAGGGGCGCCTGATGGGCCAGCAGGGCGGGGGCCGCCGCCAGGGCCGGCGAGGCGAGCGACGCCGCCCCGGCAACAGCGATGGCGGACAGGGCGGCGTGTCGGGTCATTTCATGCGTCTCGGGGAGGAGAGGAAGGAACGGCTCAGGCCAGGGTCTCAGGCCGAAGTCTTAAGCCGTTCCTCCGTTCTGACAATGTCCGTAAGCGGCAGGATACGCACGAAACGGTCAAGCGTGTTGTCCCAGTCGCCCAGCAGTCGGCGGGCCAGCGGCGAACCGGTCGCCGCCAGATGGGCCTCGACCAGTCCGCGCAGCCGTTCGGCCGCCGCTTCGTCGATGTCGGCCACGCCCGCCAGGTCGCCGTTCAGGGCCCGTTCGGCGAAGCCCGGCTGATCCAGCACGAACAGCTCGCCGCCGCTCATGCCCGCCGCCAGGTTCCATCCGACCCCGCCCAGCACGACCACCCGGCCGCCGGTCATATATTCGCAGCCATGCGCGCCCAGGCCCTCGACCACGGCCTCGGCGCCCGAGTTGCGGACCGCGAACCGCTCGCCCGCCGCACCGGCCACGAACAGCCGGCCCGAGGTCGCGCCATACAGGGTGGTGTTGCCGCAGATCAGCTGGTCCTCGCGCCATTCCGGCGTGCGGATCGAGATTTCGGCCCCCGACAGGCCCTTGCCGACATAGTCGTTGGCCTCGCCGGTCAGATGCAGTTCCAGCCCCTTGGCGGCGAAGGCGCCGAAGCTCTGGCCAGCGATGCCTTCCAGACGCAGCTTCAGCCGACCGGCCGGCCCCTGCGCCCCGAACCGCCGCACGATGGCGGACGAGACGGCGGCCCCGACCGTGCGCTGGGTGTTGTTCAGCGGATAGGACAGTTCCAGCGTCTGGCCGCGATCCAGGAACCGCACCGCGTCCTTCAACACCCGGGCGTCCAGGCTGTCGGCGATGGGCTTGCGCCCCTTGTCCGCCCATTTGCCGGCCGCGCCCTCGTCCACCCGAACCAGCAGGGGGTTCAGGTCCAGGTCGTCCAGGTGCGAGCCGCCGCGCCGGACCTGACGCAGCAGGTCGGTGCGGCCGATGATCTCGTCCATCGTCCGGGCGCCGATCGAGGCCAGGATTTCGCGCGTCTCCTCGGCGATGAAGGTGAACAGGTTGACCACCTTGTCCGGGGTGCCGGTGAACTTCTCGCGCAGCCGCTCGTCCTGGGAACAGACGCCGACGGGGCAGGTGTTCGAATGGCACTGGCGCACCATCAGACAGCCCATGGCGATCAGGGCGGCGGTGCCGACCCCGTATTCCTCTGCCCCCAGCATGGCGGCGATGACCACGTCGCGGCCGGTGCGGACCCCGCCGTCGGTCCGCAGCGTCACCGTGCCGCGCAGATTGTTCAGCGTCAGCACCTGATGGGCCTCGGCCAGGCCGATTTCCCACGGCAGGCCGGCGTGTTTGATCGAGGTCTGGGGCGAGGCGCCGGTGCCGCCGTTGTGGCCGGCGATCAGGATGGCGTCGGCGTTGGCCTTGGCCACCCCGGACGCAATGGCCCCGATGCCCGAGGCGGACACCAGTTTCACCGTCACCTTGGCGTCGGGGTTGATGGCCTTCAGGTCGTAGATGAGCTGGGCCAGGTCCTCGATCGAATAGATGTCGTGATGCGGCGGCGGGCTGATCAGGGTGGTGCCGGGCACGGCGTGGCGCATCCGGGCGATGAACTCGGTGACCTTGAAGCCGGGCAGTTGCCCGCCCTCGCCGGGCTTGGCGCCCTGGGCCACCTTGATCTCGATCTCGCGGCACTGGTTCAGATATTCGGCCGTGACGCCGAACCGGCCCGAGGCCACCTGCTTCACCGCCGAGTTGGCGTCGTCGCCGTTGGCGCGCGGGTGATAGCGTTCCGGATCCTCGCCGCCCTCGCCCGAGACCGAGCGGGCGCCGATGCGGTTCATGGCGATGTTCAGCGTCTCGTGCGCCTCGGGGCCCAGTGCGCCCAGGGACATGGCCTGGGTCAGGAAGCGGCGGCGGATGTCCGACACGCTCTCGACCTGGTCCACCGGAATGGCGACGCCCTCGCGGAAGTCCAGCAGATCGCGCAAGGACAGGTCCGGCTGGTTTCTGACGGCCTCCGAGAACTGCTTGAACCGGCGATAGTCGCCGCGGTTGCAGGCGTCCTGCAGCAGGTGGATGGTCTTGGCCTCGTGGGCGTGGGCCTCGCCGCCCGAGCGGATCTTGAAGAAGCCGCCGATGGCGGGCGAGGGCCGGGCCTCGCCCCAGGCGACCGTGTGCCGCTTCATCGCCGCCTGTTCCAGACCGGCCAGGCCGATGCCGGAGATGCGCGACGGGGCGCCGGGGAAGAATTCGGCCGTCAGGGCGCGCGACAGGCCCAGCACCTCGAACTCGCAGCCGCCGCGATAGGCGGAGATGACGCTGATCCCCTTGCGCGCCAGGGTCTTCAGCAGGCCCGCCTCGATGCCCTTCTTGTAGTTCAGGCAGGCGTCGCGCAGCGTCAGGCCGGGATACAGGCCCCGGTCCAGACGCTCCTGGAACAGGTCCTGGGCCAGCCAGGCGTTGACGGTGGTCGCGCCGACCCCGACCAGGACCGCGAACCCGTGCGGGTCCAGGGTCTCGGCCGTGCGGACCACGATGGAGCAATAGGAGCGCAGACCCGCCTGGGTCAGGCGGCCGTGAACCCCGGCCGTGGCCAGGATCATCGGCGCGGCCAGACGCCCCGCCGACCCCTGCTGATCCGTCAGCACGACCAGGGCCGCCCCGTCGCGGGCGGCGGCCTCGGCCTCGTCCATGATCCGGTCCAGCGCCGCGCGCAGGCCGGCGCCGGGCCGCGCGTCCTCGGACGGGGTGTCATAGCTGCAGTCGATGACCACAGTCGAACCCGCCCCGACCGTCTCGATCATCCGCTCATACATGCCGTTGGTCAGCACCGGGCTGTCCAGCACAAAGACGTCGGTCTGGGCCGCTTCCTGGGCCAGGATATTGCCCAGGTTCTTGAACCGGGTCTTCAGGCTCATGGCCCCGGCTTCACGCAGCGGGTCGATGGGCGGATTGGTCACCTGGCTGAAGTTCTGGCGGAAATAGTGGCTCAGCGGGCGGGGCAGGGCCGACAGCACCGCCGGCGGGGCGTCGTCGCCCATCGAGCCGACCGCCTCCTTGCCGTCGCGCACCAGGGCGTCCAGCAACAGGTCCAGATCCTCGCGGCTGAAGCCGGCGGCGATCTGACGGCGCGTCAGATCATCGCCCGAGGTCGAGCGTGGTTCGGGTCCGGGGCCGATGATCGGCTCCAGATCGACCATATTGTCCAGCCACTCGGTATAGGGGTGGGCGGCGGCCAGGGCGTCGATGGCCTCGTGCTCGTCGTACAGACGGCCGTGCTTCATATCGACGGCGATCAGCTTGCCGGGGCCGATGTGCAGGCGGCGCTTCACCCGGCTCTCGGGGATCGGCACCAGACCGGCTTCGGAGCCGGCCATCAGCAGGCCGTCGACGGTCTCGACGGCGCGCAGGGGGCGCAGGCCGTTGCGGTCCTTGCCCGCCACGATCCAGCGACCGTCGGCGGCGCAGATGGCGGCCGGGCCGTCCCACGGCTCCATGACCGCGTTGCAATAGGCGTAGAAGGCCCGGTGTTCGGGCGGCATGACCACGTCGTCCTTGGCCCAGGCCTCGGGGATCAGCAGGGCCTTGGCCATGGGGGCGGGGCGCCCGGCGTGGACCAGCACCTCCATGACATTGTCCAGCGCGGCCGAGTCCGATCCGCCCGGCTGGACCACCGGCTTCACCTCGCGGTCACGGTCGCCGAAGGCCTGGGCGGCCATGCGGATCTCGTGCGACTTCATCCAGTTCAGATTGCCCTTCAGCGTATTGATCTCGCCGTTGTGGGCCATCATCCGGAAGGGCTGGGCCAGCTTCCATTCGGGGAAGGTGTTGGTCGAATAGCGCTGGTGGAAGACGGCGTAGGCCGAGACGAAACGCGGATCCTCCAGGTCGGGATACAGGTTCCCCAGCAGTTCGGCCCGCACCATCCCCTTGTAGGCGATGGAGCGCGCGGACAGGGTGCAGATATAGACGGCGGCCAGGTTCTCGGTCTTGACCGTCTTCTCGATGCGGCGGCGGCACAGATACAGCTCGCGCTCCAGCGCCTCGCCGTCCAGCGGCTGGCCGGCGTCGTCCAGGGGCGGGGCCAGCATGATCTGTTCGATCTCGGGCCGGGTCGCCCCGGCCTTGGTCCCCACCACCGACAGGTCGATGGGCGTCTGGCGCCAGCCATAGATCCAGAAGCCGGCGCGCAGGGCCTCGGTCTCGACGATGGCGCGGGCGCGGTCCTGGGCGCCCAGATCGGTGCGCGGCAGGAAGACCTGGCCGACGCAGATCGGGCCCGGACGCAGGGACTGGCCGATGGAGGCCACCTGTTCGGCGAAGAAGCCCTGGGGCAGTTCGGCCATTATGCCGGCCCCGTCGCCCGACAGGCCGTCGGGATCGACCGCGCCGCGGTGAGCCACGGCCTTCAGGCTGCGGATCGCATATTCCACCACGTCGCGACGCGGGCTGCCGTCGATGGAGCAGACCAGGCCCACGCCGCAGGCGTCGCGCTCGGAGGCGCGGTCATAGGCGTGGCCGGCTTCCAGGCGGTCGCGGGTTTCTTCGTACTTATCAAGCCATTGGGTCATGCCGCGACCTCCTCGGTGCGGGTCTTCAGGTAACGGTCGATTTCGGCGGCGGCGTCCTGGCCCTCGCGCACGGCCCAGACGACCAGTGAGGCGCCGCGCACCGCGTCGCCGGCGGCGAAGACGCCGGGCAGGCTGGTGGCGAAGCTGACGGATCCGACCTTGATGGTGCCGTCGTCACGCAGACGCAGATCGGGCTCATGCGCCGCGAACGGCTCGGGCGAGAAGCCCAGGGCCTCGATGACGATGTCGGCCGGAATGTCGAAGTCGGCGCCGGGGACGGGCACGATATCGCGACGCTGTCCGGGGGCCGCCTCGGTCAGCTGCATCCGCGCGGCGCGCACGCCGGTGACGCGGTCGCCCTGGGACAGCAGGGCCTTGGGCGCGCCCAGCCATTCGAAGACGACGCCTTCCTCCTCGGCGTTGACCACTTCGCGGGCCGAGCCGGGCATGTTCTCGCGGTCGCGCCGATACAGGCAGGTGACGCTGGCCGCGCCCTGGCGAACGGCGGTGCGGACGCAGTCCATGGCGGTGTCGCCGCCGCCGATGACCACCACCCGCTTGCCGCGCGCCTCGTGCCAGCCGTCTTCCTCGGCGTCGCCCAGGTCGCGCCGGTTCTGGTGCGTCAGATAGGACAGGGCCGCGACGGTCGAATCCGGACCCCGGCCCGGCGCCGACAGGATGCGCGGCTGATAGACGCCCATGGCCAGCAGGACCACGTCGTGGCGCTCGCGCAGTTCGGCCAGGGTCACGTCCTTGCCGATCTCGCAGCCCAGGACGAACTGGACTCCGCCGTCGATCAGGCGGTCCACGCGGCGCTGGACGACGTGCTTCTCCAGCTTGAAGCCGGGGATGCCGTAGATCAGCAGGCCGCCGGCCCGGTCGTGCCGGTCATAGACCGTGACCTGATAGCCCTCGCTGCGCAGACGGTCGGCGGCGGCCATGCCGGCCGGACCCGCGCCGACGATGCCAACGCTCTCGCCGCGTTCGGCCGCCGGGCGGATCGGTTCGACCCAGCCGTTGGCGAAGGCCTGATCGCCCAGCCAGGCCTCGACCGAGCCGATGGTCACCGCGTCCCAGCCGGACTGGTTCAGGGTGCAGGCGCCCTCGCACAGCCGGTCCTGCGGACAGATGCGGCCGCAGATCTCGGGCATGGTCGAGGTCAGGGACGCGACGCGCCAGGCCTCGCGCGGCTCGTTCTCGGCCGACAGGCGCAGCCAGTCGGGAATATTGTTCTGAAGCGGACAGGCGTTCTGGCAGAACGGCACGCCGCAGTCGGTGCAGCGCGACGCCTGTTTCTCGGCCGTCTCGGTCGAGGGCGGAATCGTGATCTCGCCGAACCCGCGTGCGCGCAGTTCGGCTGTGGCCTTCGAGAGGCGGCGTGGTTCGACGACGAAAGTCCCGCCTTGCTTCAGGGTCTTGTGCATGACGCGCTTATGCCGCGAATGGTCCGGCCTAGGCAAATATTATTGCTGAGACCCGTTCGCGGCTGCTCAAGTTGCAATAGGCATCCTGATATGTCGAAATTCGAGACAGCAAATTGCGCTATCGGTAGGGTTGGGGAAACAGGTTTCAGGCGTCTCCAATCTTTGCCGGAACCTCCCCGGCTCGCGGTCGTTGGCTTTCCATTCTAATTTCTCAAGGGAACCGCCATGCCGCGATGGACCACGCCGAGCGGATGGGGTGGGTGGTTGACCCTCCTCCTGGGTGTTTTGATTTTTCTGATCGGCGGGATCCTCGCCGTCGGCGGCGTTCAGCTCCTGAGTCTGGGCGGTTCCTGGTACTATCTGGTCGTGGGCCTGATGCTGATCGTCGCCGGCGCCCTGCTGGTGTTGCGGGACGTCAGGGGCGTGTGGGTCTATGGCGCGGCCTTCCTCTTCACCCTCGTGTGGGCCTTGTGGGAGACGGGTCTGGACGGCTGGGCCCTGGTGCCCCGGCTGGTGGGGCCTCTGGTCTTGATGGTCCTGGTTCTGGCGACCCTGCCGGTGCTGAAGCCGCACGGCGGCGGGCGTCTGGCCGGGGGCGGCGCCCTGGGGCTGGCGGTTCTGACCGTGGTGTTCGGGTTTGCAGTCGCCCAGGCCAACCAGGCCGGCGTCGAGAACCGGCTGCCCGGACCGCGCGGCGCCTATAATGATCCGGCCCTGCTGAAAACCGGCGCCGACTGGCCCGCCTGGGGCGGCACCGACAGCGCCCAGCGCTATTCCCCGCTGACGCAGATCAACAAGGACAATGTCGGCCGGCTGGAACGCGCCTGGACCTTCCGCACCGGCGATCTGCCGGAGGAGCGTTGGGGCGCCGAGACCACGCCGCTGAAGATCGGGAACACCGTCTATCTCTGCTCCGCGCGCAACAAGCTGTTCGCGCTGGACGCCGCGACCGGCCAGCAGAAATGGGCCTATGATCCCCAGGTCGCGGACGAGAACATCCCCTATACGGCCGCCTGCCGCGGCGTGACCTATCATGCCCGCGCCGACGCCCAGCCGGCCCAGCCCTGCGCCACCAAGATCATCGAAGGCACCCTGGACGGCCGCATCATCGCCGTCGACGCCCAGACCGGCCGGCCTTGCCCGGCCTTCGGTCAGAACGGCGCCGTGGATATCAAGCGCGGCATGGGCGACCCCTATCCCGGCATGGTGTCGATCACCTCGCCCCCCGTCATCGTGCGGGGCGTGATCGTGACCGGGCATCAGGTGCTGGACGGCCAGAAACGATGGAACGCCTCAGGCGTGATCCAGGGCTTTGACGTCGAGACCGGCGAACTCCGCTTCGCCTGGGACATGATGCGCCCCGACCGCACCGGCCTGCCGCCCGAGGGCGAGACCTATACGCCCGGCACGCCCAATATGTGGACCACGGCCACGGGGGATGAGGCCCTGGGTCTGGTCTATCTGCCCATGGGCAATTCGGCGGCCGACTATTGGTCCAGCTCGCGTCGCCCGCAGGAGAATGAGTACTCCACCGCCCTGGTCGCGCTCGATGTGACGACGGGCAAGCCGCGTTGGCATTTCCAGACGGTTCACAAGGATGTCTGGGACTTCGACCTGGGCTCGCAGGCGACCCTGATCGACTATCCCACGGGGGGCGGCGTCGTGCCGGCCCTGCTGCTGCCCACCAAACAGGGCGACATGTATGTGTTCAACCGCGCCACCGGCCAGATGCTGCACGGGATGGAGGAACGCCCGGTCCCGACCACGGGCGGAACCGAACAGGGCCAGCGCGCGCCGACCCAGCCGTTCTCGCTGTTCGCCACCCTGCGCAAGCCGAACCTCGAAGAGCGCGACATGTGGGGCATGTCCCCCATCGATCAGATGATGTGCCGCATCAACTTCAAGAAGGCGAACTACCAAGGCTACTACACTCCGCCCTCGACCAACCACTACATCAACTATCCGGGCTACAACGGCGGTTCGGACTGGGGCGGCGTGGCGGTCGATCCGGTGCGTGGCGTGATCATCGCCAACTATAACGACATGCCCAACTACAACCGCCTGGTGCCGCGCGAAGAGGCCAACGAGAAGGGCTGGTTCCCGCGCGACGACCCGCGCTACATCGAGCAGCAGAAGGAGCTGGCCCTGCGCGGCGGCAGCCTGTCCAAGGGCGAAGGCGCCGGCGATCCGCAGATCGGCGTGCCCTACGCGATCGACGTCAACGCCGGCTGGCGCGTCAAATGGACGGGCCTGCTGTGCAAGGAGCCTCCCTACGGCGGCATCACGGCCATCGACCTACGCTCGGGTCAGACCCTGTGGGACCGGCCGTTCGGCACGGCGCGCAAGAACGGGCCGTGGGGCATCCCCTCGCACCTGCCGCTGGAGATCGGCACGCCGAACAACGGCGGGTCGGTCGTCACGGCCGGCGGCCTGATCTTTATCGCCGCCGCCACCGACGACCTGATCCGCGCCATCGACATCGAGACGGGCGAGACGGTCTGGTCGGACGTGCTGCCGGCCGGCGGTCAGGCCAACCCGATGATCTATGAGCAGAACGGCCGTCAGTATCTGGTCATCATGGCGGGCGGCCACCACTTCATGGAGACGCCGCGGGGCGACTACGTCATCGCCTATGCCCTGCCGCAACGCGGCTGAGGCGTTTTCTCCCTCCCCCGGCGGGGGAGGGTGGTCGCGCCAGCGACCGGGTGGGGGCGGCTCGGAAACGAGCCGCCTCTTTTCGTTCAGGGATGCTTTGCTGGGCCGCCCCCACCCGGCTTCGCCTGCGGCTCAGCCACCCTCCCCGGACGGGGAGGGAGAAGATCAGGGTCTGATCTGGCCCTGGCCGCGCACGACGTATTTGTAGGTGGTCAGCTGTTCGGCCCCTACTGGGCCGCGGGCGTGCAGGCGGGCGGTGGAGATGCCGATCTCGCCGCCGAAGCCGAACTCGCCCCCGTCGGCGAACTGGGTCGAGGCGTTGATCAGGACGATGGCGCTGTCCACCCGCGCCGCGAACCGTTCGGCGGCGTCGGCGTCCGTCGTGAGGATCGCCTCGGTGTGGCCCGAGCCGTAGCGGGCGATATGGTCGGTGGCGGCGTCCAGATCATCGACGATCCGCACCGCCAGGATGGGCGCCAGATATTCGGTGGTCCAGTCGGCCTCCGTCGCCGGGGTCATGGCGGGGGCCAGGGCGCAAGCCTCGGCGTCGCCGCGCAGTTCGCATCCGGCGGCGATCAGGTCGGCGGCGACTGGCGGCAGCAGACGTTCCGCCGCCGCCCGATCCACCAGCAGGGTCTCGGTCGCGCCGCAGACCGACACCCGCCGCATCTTGGCGTTCACCACCACGGCGCGCGCGACCTCCAGATCGGCGGCTTCGTGCAGATAGGTGTGGTTCAGCCCTTCCAGATGGCTGAGCACCGCCACCCGGGCCTCGGCTTGGACCCGCGCGACCAGGCTCTTGCCCCCGCGCGGGATGATCACGTCGATGGCGCCGTCCAGCCCGGTCAGCATCAGCCCCACCGCCGCGCGGTCGGGCGTGTCCACCAGCTGCACCGCATCGGCGGGCAGGCCGGCTTCGTGCAGGGCTTCAGCGATCAGGCCCGCGATGGCCAGCGACGACTGCAGACAGTCCGAGCCGCAGCGCAGGATGGCCGCATTGCCCGAACGGATGCACAGGGCGGCCGCGTCGGCGGTGACATTGGGTCGGCTCTCATAGATGACGCCCAGCACGCCGATAGGGGTGCGGACGCGGGCGATGTCCAGGCCGTTGGCCGGGGTCCAGCGTTCGGTCTCGACGCCCAGGGGATCGGCCACGGCGGCGATGGTGGCCACGGCCTGGGCCATGCCGGCGACGCGGGCCGGCGTCAGGGCCAGCCGGTCGATCAGGGCCTCGCTCATGCCATTGGCGCGGGCGGCGTCCACGTCCTGGGCGTTGGCGGCCAGAATCTGGGCCTCGGCCGCCGTCAGCTTTTGCGCCAGCACCTCCAGCGCGCGGGTGCGGGCGGCGGCCGGCGCTTCACGCAGGGCGACGGCGGCGGCGCGGGCGCGCTGGCCCAGGTCCATCATTCGGGTCTCAAGATCGGTCATCGGTCGTCCAGAACCATGTCGTCGCGGTGGATCAGAACCGAGGCGCCGCGATAGCCGAGGATGGCCTCGATCTCGTCCGAGCGGCGGCCCCGGATGCGGGCGGCCTCGTCGGCGGCGTAGGCGGCCAGGCCCACGCCCACGGCCCGGCCCTCGGCGTCGGTCAGGCGCACGCAGTCGCCCTTTTCGAAATCGCCGCTCACGGCCGTGACCCCGGCGGGCAGCAGGCTCTTGCCCGCTTTCAGCGCGGTCACGGCGCCCCCGTCCAGCGTCAGGGATCCCGCCGGCGACAGACTGCCGGCGATCCACTGTTTGTAGGCGGCCATGGGGCCGTCGGGCGCGGCGATCAGGGTGGCGCGGGCGCCCGCCCGGACGGCGCTGAGCGGCGACAGGGTCTGGCCCGAGGCGATGATGGTGGCGCAACCGGCCGAACGGGCGATCTGGGCCGCCGCCAGCTTGGTCGCCATGCCGCCGGTGCCGACCCCCGCCTGGGTGTTGGCGCCGCCGCCCATGGCCAGGATGTCCGGGCTCAGGGTCTCGATCAGGGGCAGGTGGGCGGCGCTCGGATCTCGGCGCGGATCGGCGGTGTAGAGGCCGTCCACGTCCGACAGCAGGATCAGCAGATCCGCCCGCGCCAGCTGGGCCGTCCGCGCCGCCAGCCGGTCGTTGTCGCCATAGCGGATCTCTTCGGTGGCGACGGTGTCGTTCTCGTTGACGACGGGGATGACCCCGTGGCCCAGCAGGGCCTCGACCGTGGCGCGGGCGTTCAGCCAGCGGCGGCGCCGTTCGGTGTCGTCGCGCGTCAGCAGCACCTGGCCGACCACCAGGTCGTGGGGCGCCAGGGCCTCGGACCAGGCGGCCATCAGCAGCGACTGCCCGACCGAGGCCGCCGCCTGCTTGTCCTCCAGCCGCGCGCCCAGTTTCGGCAGACGCCCCCGCCCCAGGGCGATGGAGCCGGACGAGACCACGATGACCTCGCGCCCCTCGGCCTTCAGCGCGGCCAGATCCGACGCCACGGCCGCCAGCCAGTCGCGCGTCGGCCGCCGCGTTTCGGTGTCGATCAGCAGCGAGGATCCGATCTTGACCACGATGCGCCGCGCCGCTTTCAGGGCCGACGCGGCGCTGGTGGCGGAGTCTGGGCGCGGGGGGAGGGCGGCGGCCTGGGACATGAAGGTTTCTCTAACGCGACTGTTCGGGCTTGTCTCTTGCCGTATCCACCGCCACAGCAGGCGGATGATGGAATCCCTTTCCCCGATCGCGGCCGGCGCCCTGGGCAGTCTGGCGGCGGGCATGATGACGGCGGTCGGCGCGGCGCCCATGCTGTTCGTCAAACGGCCGGGACAACAGACCCAGAGCGTCCTGCTGGGCTTCGCCGCCGGGGTGATGCTGGCGGCCTCCTTCTTCTCGCTGATCATTCCGGGCGTCGACGTGCTCCAGGCCGGGGGCGCGTCCCAGGGCTGGGCGGCGGGGACCATGGCGGCGGCGGTGCTGATCGGGGCCACGGTGATCGGCCTGATGAACCGGTTCGCGCCCGTGGACATGCTGGCCATCGGTCCGGCCCAGTCCAAGCATCTCGCCCGTCGCATCTGGCTGTTCATCATCGCCATCACCCTGCACAACTTCCCCGAAGGCGCGGCCGTCGGCGTCAGTTTCGGCGGCGGCGACATGCACCAGGGCCTGGCCACTGCCCTGGGCATCGGCATCCAGAACATGCCCGAAGGCCTGGCCGTCTCGGCCGCCATGGCCTCGCTGGGCTATGGTCGCGGCGCCGCCTTCCTGGCCGCGCTGGCGTCGGGTCTGGTCGAACCGGTCGGCGGTCTGATCGGGGCCGGCGTGGTGGGGGCGTCGCCCGGCGCCCTGCCGTGGGGCCTGGGCCTGGCGGCCGGCGCCATGATCTATGTCGTCACCGCCGAGATCATTCCCCAGACCCGCGAACAGTCCAAGGGGGACGGCTCGATGATCGGTCTGATGATCGGCCTGGTGGGCATGATGTTCCTGGATATCGCCCTGGGTTGACGGGCGCGCGGTGGTCGCCGACGTGTCAGTTACATCATTTACATCCGGCGCGGGTCTGGACGGGGGCATGCGCCAGAGGTTAGGCCACATGCCTCCCCGGCCTGATCCGCACGATCTCGCCGCCGATCTTCCGCCCGACCTTCCGAAGGAGCGCCCCATGAAGACGCGACCTGTAAAACCTTCGGCTTCCCGTCGAAACTTCTTGTCTGGCCTCGGGCTTCTCGCCCTGATGGGCGCCGGAGTCTTCCCCATGCCTGCTACCGCCGAAACCGCCCGCGCCGTTCAGCGTCATCGCCAGCGGATCGAAGATCTGATTGCGGCCATGACCGTGGAGGAGAAGGCGGGCCAGTTGAACCTGCTCGCCGACCCGTTCCGCTGGATGCCCACGGCGGTCAATCCGCTGGACGGCACGGGGGACCCCGCGCGCGTCACCGCCCTGATCCGCGAAGGCAAGGTCGGCAGCCTGTTCAACGGCATCGGCGCCGAGACCGGCCGCCGCATCCAGCAGGTGGCGATGGAGGAAAGCCGGCTGAAGATCCCGCTGCTGTTCGCGGCGGACGTGATCCACGGCCTGTCCACCATCTTCCCCGTGCCCCTGGCCGAGGCCGCGGCCTTCGACACCCATCTGGCCTATCGCACCGCCCGCGCCGCTGCGGTCGAGACGGCCGCCTCGGCCGTGCACCAGACCTACGCCCCCATGGTGGATGTGGCCCGCGACCAGCGCTGGGGCCGCAATGTCGAAGGCGCCGGCGAGGACGTGCTGCTGAACAACCTGCTGGCCGCCGCCCGGGTGCGCGGCTTCCAGGGCGACAAGGGACTGGACGACCGTGACGCCGTCCTGGCCACCGCCAAACACATGGCCGCCTATTCGGGCGCCATCGGCGGGGTCGAATACAACACCACCGACATGAGCGAACAGACGCTGCGCGGGGTCTATCTGCCGCCGTTCAAGGCGGCGGTGGACGCCGGCGCCCTGTCGATCATGAGCGCCTTCAACGACGTCAATGGCGTGCCCGCCTCGGGCAGCCGCAAGCTGCTGACCGACATCCTGCGCGGCGAATGGGGTTTTGAGGGCTTCGTGGTCTCCGACTACACCTCCGAACAGGAACTGGTCGCCCACGGCTTCGCCGAGGACGGCCGCGACGCCGCCCGCCTCGCCTTCAACGCCGGGGTGGACGTGTCCATGGTCTCGGGCCTGTATCTGGAACACCTGCCCAGCCTGGTGGCCAGCGGCGAGGTGTCGATGGCCCGGCTGGACGAGGCGGTGCGCCGTCTCCTGACCACCAAGGCGGCCCTGGGCCTGTTCGACGATCCTTATCGCGGCACGGATCCGGTGCGTGAAAAGGCCGTGGTGGGGTCGCGCGAACACATCGCCCTGTCGCGCGAGGCGGGCCGCAAGTCGGTGGTCCTGCTGAAGAACGACAATCAGCTGTTGCCGCTGAACAAGAGCCAGAAGATCGCCCTGGTCGGCCCGTTCGCCGACGACGTGGACAATGTCTGGGGGCCGTGGACCATCTGGGGCGCGCCCGAACGCCGCGTCTCGCTGGAAGCCGGCTTCCGCGCCGCCATGACCGATCCGCAAGCCCTGACCGTCGCGCGCGGCTCGGGCGTCGAGACCCCGCTGGACGGCGGGATCGAAGAGGCCGTCCGTGCGGCCGCCAACGCCGACGTCATCGTCCTGGCCATCGGCGAGAGCCAGAAGATGTCGGGCGAGGCCCAGTCGCGCACCGAGATCGTCGTCCCGGCCCCGCAACAGGCCCTGGTCGACGCCATGGCCGCCACGGGCAAGCCCATGGTCATCCTGCTGCGCAACGGCCGGGCCCTGGCGCTGGAGGGCAATGTCAAGAACGCCCAGGCCATCGTCGTCACCTGGTTCCTGGGTGAGCAGATGGGCAACGCCGTCGCCGACGTCGTCTTCGGCGAACACGGCCCCTCGGCCCGCCTGCCGGTCAGCTTCCCGCACAAGTCGGGCCAGCAGCCTTACTCCTACGACCACAAGAACACCGGCCGCCCGGCCAATCCGGACCTGCCGATCGAGGAATACAAGGCCCGCTATCGCGAGACGACCAATACGGCCCTGTATCCGTTCGGCTACGGCCTGACCTATGGCGAGGTCGCCTATGGTCCCGTCGAAATGGCGAGCGATCAACTGGCCTGGGCCGGGACGCTGGACGTGGCCGTGACCGTCACCAACCAGGGCGCCCATGTCGCCGAGGAGCTGGTCCAGCTCTATATCCACGACCGGGTCGCCAGCCTGACCCAGCCGGGGCGGCTGCTGAAGGACTTCAAGCGGGTGACGCTGCGGCCGGGCCAGAGCGAGACGGTGCGCTTCACCCTGAACGCCCGCCAGCTGGGCTTCATCGGCGAGGACAATACGTATCGGATTGAGCCGGGCCTGTTCGATCTCTGGCTGGCGCCCCATGCCCAGGGCGGTTCGGCGGCCCAGTTCCGTCTGGTCGGCCCGGCGTAGAATGCGGATGGTCGTTGACCCGGCGCACGGCAGGGCTTAACGACCCCGCCGTTTGTTTAGTCCAGCGGTCTGGGGCCTCCGTTTAGGCCGGATTCGTGTGTAGGAGCGCGCCCATGACGATCAAGATTCTTCCGGGCGCGACAGGCGTCCTCGCGCTCGCCGACGGCACGGTCCTGCAGGGAATCGGCGTCGGAGCGGTCGGATCGGCCCTGGGCGAGGTGGTCTTCAACACCGCCATGACCGGCTATCAGGAAATCCTGACCGACCCGTCCTACATGAGCCAGATCCTGGCCTTCACCTTCCCCCATGTCGGCAATACGGGGACGAACGTCGAAGACATCGAGCAGATGGGCGGCGGTTCGGACACCTCGGCGCGGGGCGCGATCTTCCGCGACGTGCCGACCGATCCGGCCAACTATAGATCGGACGCGAGTTTCGACGACTGGATGAAACGGCGCGGCGTCGTCGGCCTGGCCGGCGTGGACACCCGCGCCCTGACCAAGATCATCCGCGACAAGGGCGCCCCCCACGCGGTCATCGCCCATAATCCGGACGGCCAGTTCGACCTCGACGCCCTGGTGGCGCAGGCCCGCGCCTGGACCGGCCTGGTCGGTCTGGACCTGGCCAAGCCCGCCTCGACGCTGCAGGCGTTCGAATGGGACGAGGGGCTGTGGGAATGGCCGGAGGGCCACCCGAAGACGCAAGGCCGCAAGCAGGTGGTCGTCATCGACTATGGGGTGAAGCGCAACATCCTGCGCGCCCTGGCCTCGACCGGCGCGAAGATCACCGTGGTCCCGGCGACGACCACGGCCGAAGAGGTTCTGGCCCGCAATCCCGACGGCGTCGTCCTGTCGAACGGCCCGGGCGATCCGGCCGCGACCGGCGAATACGCGGTGCCTGAAATCCAGAAACTGGTCGCCAGCGGCAAGCCCCTGATGGGCATCTGCCTGGGCCACCAGATGCTGGCCCTGGCCCTGGGCGCCAGGACGGTGAAGATGGAACAGGGCCACCACGGCGCCAACCATCCGGTCAAGGATCTGACCACCGGCAAGGTCGAGATCGTGTCGATGAACCACGGCTTCACCGTCGATCGCGACAGCCTGCCGGACGCCGTGACCGAAACCCACGTCAGCCTGTTCGACGGCACCAACTGCGGCATCGCGGTCAAGGACAAGCCGATCTTCAGCGTTCAGCACCACCCCGAGGCTTCGCCCGGGCCGGCCGACAGCCTGTATCTGTTTGATCGGTTCGCCGACCTGATGGGCCCGCGTTGACGCCATGAAGCTGATGTCATGAGACGGGGGGCTGTCCGGTCGAACTATCTGGACTGGCTGGCCCAGGCGCTGGAGGTCGGACGCGGGACCGAACCCCTGCCTGACGGGGACGCGGTGGTCGGTTACGCGACCGGCTATGACGCCGCCGACATCGCCCCCTTCGTCCTGTCGCTGCGGGCGGTGTTCGACGGCCCGGTCGCCCTGGTGGTCGACGCCGACCCCGACCTGCGCGCCTTCCTGATCCAGAATGACGTGACCGCCGTCGATGCGCCGGTCTGGCGGGGCTGGGCGCCCCATCCGGTGATGCAGAGGTTCGTCGCCTTCGCCGGCCTGCTGGGCGACCGGCCCGGCGCGGGCCTGGCCTGCGACGTGCGCGACGTCATCTTCCAGGCCGCGCCCTTTTCGCCCGCGCCGCACGGACTGGAGGCCTTCATCGAGGCCGAGACGCCCCTGGCCGACCACGGCTTCAACATGAAATATCTGCGCGCCCTGTTCGGCGAGGCCCAGGCCGCGCAACTGGGCGACAAACCCTGTCTGTGCGTCGGGACGGTGCTCGGGCCGCGGGCCGAGGTCGCGCGTCTGTCGCGGCTGATCCTGTCATTGGCCGCCACGCCCCGCTCCGAGATCGGCGGGGCCTTCGGCGTCGATCAGGCGGCCTTCAACATGGCGATCCATCAGGGTCTTACGGCCGCGACCCTCCGGGCCAACTACGGCCGCGTGGCCACCCTGGGCCTGACGCCCGGCGATGCTCTGAGCTTCCGCGACGGACAGGTGGTCAATCCGGACGGGACGACCAGCCCCATCGTCCACCAGCACGACCGCCATCCCCACCTGGACACGGCCGTTCACGACCGCTGGGGCGGCGGACTGGAACACCGCAAACGGGTCCGGCCCAAGTCTGCCGGCCAGAAGCTGGCCAAGCTGACGGCCTCGCTGCGGCGGCGGACGCCGGAACTACGCTAGGGTTTTCTATCTAGGGAAGGGGCGCGAAACTCTTGTCCTCGCGCAGGGCGCTGGCTTTCTGCACCGCCATGGGGGCGGCGTGCAGCCAGTAGTCGGCGTCGTCTAGCCTTTGCTCGCGGCGGCGTTCCTGGCCGCGCATCCGTCTCAGGGCGGCGTTTTCCAGAAGGCGTGCGTGCAGGGCGCGGGGCGTCGGTTCGGGGATGGCGGAAGAGCCGGGGACAGCGACGAGATCGGGGCCTTGGGGCTCTACCGCCGGACGGGCGATGGCGATGAACATGAACCACTCTTGGGGGATGGGGAGAGGGGGCGCTTCTGCACCAGGCGACCGTGGATGAACCGCAGTCGCTGTGGATAGTTCCCGAGCGTGTCCGAAAAAAGGTCCGTGAATCGAAAGGCTTGCTGCCTCAATCCGGTCAAAGGGGTTGTGGATTGATTAACCGTGGTCGGAGGAATGCCGGGTCGGGCTGTCACGCCTTGCGATCCGCCGCCTTGAGTTTCCGCTGCCGGACAAGGTCCAGCATCGTCGCGCGAAGCCTGTCGTACAGGCCCTTGGGTATGAGGCCGTAAGCCCACTGTACGCCCGGCTTTACGGGAACAATGCCGGGATCGTCCCATGAGACGCTGTTGGCTTCGCTGGCGATGATATAGCTGCGCGCGTCCTCCAGGCCGAGGTGCTGCCCAACCCTGTGCGGGATCTCGATGGCGACCGTGCCGGCCATCGGCGGGGAATGGGTGATCGGCGCGACCAGAATGTCCGTACCGCCCTTCGCCTTGCGAAGGACGGCGGTGACGATCACGCAGGGCCGGGTCTTGGCGCCGTCCGCATAGCCCTTCTCGCGCTCGTGCGACCACAGGAAGTCGTAGCGGATCACCAGGCCGACGGTCGGATCCGGCTTTTTCACGCGCGGTCTATTTGATCAGGGTCTCAAGCTTCGGATCGGCCTCGCCGTAGTCCGCCGCCTCAAGGGCTGCGGCCCATTCGTCAGGAAGGTCTTGCGTCGCATAGGCCTGGCGCGTGTCGCGCGCCTTCAGCCGCTCATATTCTTCGATATCGAGCAGCACCCGCGCGGGGCGGCGATGCTTGGTGATGAGCACCGGCTCCTTGCCGGATTGCTCAATATAGAGCCCCGCCCGCGTCTGGAATTCCGTCGCACTGACTTCTCGCACGAATTCCTCCTGGGGGCGGCTGAGATGTCCCGATATTAGCTATTTTGCTGATAATGGCAAATCTTGACTGAGCAGCGCGGTCTAGCTTCGCCGTTTTGATATGTTGGTAGGCAAGAGGGCGGCGGCGCACTCGCCTGCAAACGCCTTGAAACCCGGTGGCAGTCCCTAGGGGAGTCGAACCCCTCTTTTCAGGTTGAAAACCTGACGTCCTAACCGATAGACGAAGGGACCGCGGCCGGGGCGGCGCATTTGCCCCGGTTCGGCCCCCTCTGCAAGCAAAAAATCAGGCGGCCTGCGCCTTCGCCGGGATGACGGCGTCCAGGGCCGGAAACAGGTCGGCGATCAGGTCCTCGACATGCTCCAGCCCGACCGACAGCCGCACCAGGCCGTCGCTTATGCCGGCGGTGGCGCGCTGTTCGGGCGTCATGGCGGCGTGGGTCATGGTGGCGGGGTGGGCGATCAGGCTTTCGACCCCGCCGAGGGATTCCGCCAGGGTGAAGATCTCCAGCGCCTCGACCAGGTCGCGCACGGCCTCGGTCCCGCCTTCCAGCTCGAAGCTGAGCATGGCGCCCGGTCCGGCCTGTTGTGCGGCGACCAGGGCGTGGTTGGGGTGGGACGCCAGGCCGGGATAGTGGACGACCTTGACCGCCGGGTGGGCGGCCAGCCGTTCGGCGATCTTGCCCGCCGTGGCCTGCTGCCGCTCGATCCGGGCGAACAGGGTCCGCACCCCGCGCAGGGTCAGATAGGCGTCGAAGGGCGAGCCGGTCACGCCGGTGCAGTTGGCCCACCAGGCCAGGGTCTGATGATCCTCGGCGTCGGCCGAGATCACGGCGCCGCCGACCACGTCGGAATGGCCGTTGATGAACTTGGTCGTCGAGTGAACGACGAAGTCGGCGCCCAGCTTGATCGGGTTCTGCAGCGCCGGCGACAGGAAGGTGTTGTCGCACACCACCTTGGCCCCGGCCGCATGGGCGCGGGCGCAGATCTCGGCCACGTCCACCAGCCGCAGCAGGGGGTTGGACGGGGTCTCGACCAGGACCAGTTTGGGCTTCAGCGCCAGGGCGGCCTCGAAGGCGACGGGATCGCCCTGATCGACCAGCAGCAGGTCGAAATGGCCCTTCCTGGCGCGGGCGTTCAGCAGGCGGCAGGTGCCGCCGTAACAGTCGTGCGGCGCGATCAGCAGGTCGCCCGGCTCCAGCAGGGCCAGGGGCAGATCGACCGCCGCCATGCCGGTGGCGGTGATGACGCAACCGGCGCCGCTTTCCAGCTCGGCCAGGGTCTCGGCCAGGACGTCGCGGGTCGGATTGCCCGAGCGGCTGTAGTCGTATTTCCGCTTCTGCTCGAAACCGGCGAAGGAATAGTTGGACGACAGATAGAGCGGCGGCATGACCGCGCCGTGGGCCGTGTCCGTATCCACGCCCGTGCGGGCGGCGATGGTGTGCGGGTCGGCAGGGCGGCGGGCGGTCATGCTTTGATGTCCTTGAAAGCGGCGCGGAGGATGTCGCCGACGAAGGCGTCCTCCTTCAGAAAGGCGTCGTGGCCATACAGGGAGGGCGCCTCGACGAAGCGCCACAGGGTCGGCAACCGCGCGGCCAGTTCGCGGATGTCGTCGATCGGCACCAGCCGGTCGGAGGTGAAGCCGATCAGGGTGACGGGGGTGGAGATGGCTTCCGGCGTCACGCTGTGGCGGTCCAGGGAATCGGACATCGACAGCCAGCGGGCCGGGGTGGTGTGGGTGCGGTAGGCCTGGCCCCGCGCCGTCAGATAGTCGCAGACGGGATAGGCGCCGCCGACGGCGTCTGGGGCGGTGGTCTCGAACCGGTCGTTGAACTCTTCCGCCGTGCGATAGGTGGTCATAGCCAGTTCGCGGGCCAGGGCCACGCCCTCTTCCGGCCGGCCGGCGGCGACGGCGAACTGAAGGATGCGGCGCTGGATGCCGCGCCAGGCGGTGGCCTGCGGATGGGCGCGGTGGGCGGCCGAGACCACGATCAGTTGCTCGGCCCAGTCGGGATACAGTTCGGCGAAGGCCAGGCCGACCATGCCGCCGTAGGAACAGCCGACGAAGGCGGCGACCCGCTCGACCTTCAGGTGGTTCAGCACCAGGGCCAGCAGGCGGGCCTGGTCGTGGGTGGTGATGGTGACGGGGGTGTCGGAGAACTCGGCGCCGGGCGCGAAATCGACGGCCAGCACCTGGAGGCGGGACAGGTCGATGGGGCCGCGCACCGACACGGCGCCCGACCACCAGCCCAGGCCGTTGGTCTCGGTGCGGTGCACGAAACGGCCGGCCGAGATGCCGCCGGCGACGACGACGACGGGGGCGCCGGCGCGGCCGTGGATGCGGCCCACGATATTGGGCTGGCTCAGTTTTTCGCCCGAGGCCAGGCGGAAGTCGGCGGGAATGGAGACGATGACGTCGCGGGCGCCGCCGCGTTCACGAACGGGCGCAGCCGAGGGCGCGGGCCGACAGGCGGGCTCTTCAAGCAGGGATGTTTCAGCCAGGGTCATCAATCGTCTTCCGCATCGGTCTCGCCTCAGCAAGGCTCGATGCGGTGACAGATCGTGGAGCGTCGACTCGACCGATGCTCCACTCATCTCTCGCGACCCCGAAGGACCCCGCAGGAGTTGGCACCGTTTCGGGTGGTGAAACCCGATGGTTGCCCCGGCGTCAAAGGGCCTAATCCCTCAGCCGGTCTTGATGAGTGACTTTACGTTGATGAAACCCATGGCGCCGGTCAAGCGAAAAATTCGACCCTGGCCGCGACGACCGTTGCGGATACCGGGCTTGAATCGGACCAAAAACCGTCTGTCGTGAAAAAATCATCCAATGCGACTTGACAGTGTGGGGGCGCTCCGACCACCCTAGGCGCAGATTTCAACCGGACCCGCCCTGTGCAACAGTGCTTCCTCATCGCCGAACTTTCGACCGTCGCCGGCCTCGCCGCGACGGGCTTCGGCATGATTACCACCGGCGGAACCACCACCATCACCATGCCCTCACGGGCGGGACGAGTTTAGCGCGCCGAACCCCGGCAACCGCAGAACCCGAACCCCGCCCGGTCCGCCTGGCGGGGTTTTTCTATTCACCCCACCCCTTCCGAACATTCCCGAGAAACCCCAATGTCCGCCTCCCTCGCCGTCGTAGAGAAATCCGAGAACCCCGATCCCAGCAGTCGGCCCGCCGCAGCCGCCGCCGAAGTGGTGGTGCTGAAGTTCGGGTCGTCGATCCTGCGCAGCCCGGCGGAGGCGCCGCTGGTGGCCTCGGCCGTCTATGGCCATGTGCGGGCGGGGCGGAAGGTGGTGGCGGTGGTCTCGGCCTTCGGCGGGGCGACGGACCAGATGCTGGGCGAGGCGCGAGCGCTGGGCCTGGCCCATTCCAACGACCTGCTGCCCGGCTATGTGGCCCTGGGGGAGGAGAAGTCGGCGGCCCTGGTGGCCATCGCCTGCGACCGGATCGGCCTGGACGCCTGCGCCCTGTCAGTGCGGGAACTGGGCATCGTCGCCGAGGGCGAGCCGGAGCATTCGCGCCCCTGCGGCCTGCGGCCCGACCATCTGAAACAGGCGCTGGACCGGCACGAGGTGGTGGTGGTGCCCGGCTTCGGCGCCGTGCGGCCGGACGGGCGGATCGCCCTGCTTGGGCGGGGCGGGTCGGACCTGACGGCGGTCTTCCTCGCGGCCGAACTGGGCCTGAAGAAGGTGCGTCTGGTGAAGGATGTCGACGGCCTTTACGACCATGATCCGAACGACCGGACGGCCCCGGCCCTGCGCTATCGCCGGGCGTCCTGGGACGTGGCGCGCAAGCTGGGCGGCGCCCTGGTTCAGCACGACGCCATCGACCTGGGCGAGAGCCGGGGCGTGGAGATCGAGGTCGCGGCTCTGGATCGGGCCGACGGCACGGTCATCGGCAAGAAGTCGGCCCCGCCCGGACCGGCCCCGGCCCTGCCGCCGCTGAAGGTGGCGGTCGCCGGCTGCGGCGTGGTGGGCGGCGGGGTCCTGGCCCGGCTGCTCAGCGACCCACGCTATGACGTGGTCGGGGTGCTGGTGCGCGATCCGAAGAAGGTCCGCGACGTCGCCTGTCCCCAGTCCCTGTTCACCGCCGATCCGGCCGTCCTCTGGACCAAGAAGCCCGACATCGTGCTGGAGGCCCTGTCGGAAGGCGAGGCAGGCCATGCGGTCATCCGCGCCGCGCTGGAGGCCGGTTGCGACGTTGCCAGCGCCAACAAACAGGCGGTCAGCCGCGATCCCGGCGGCCTGCAGGACCTGGCCAAGGCCCATGGCCGGCGGATCTTCTGGTCGGCCTCGGTCGGGGGCGGCGCGCCGATGATCGAGACGGTGCGGGCGGCCCGCGCGGCCGGCGAGGTGGTCGGGTTCGAGGCGGTGCTGAACGGCACGGTCAACTTCATGCTGGAGCGGTTGGGCGACGGCGCGGCCTTCGCCGAGGCCCTGGCCGACGCCCGGGCGGCGGGCTTCGCCGAGGAGGATCCGTCGGCGGACCTGGAGGGTCTGGACGCCGCCGCCAAGGTGCGGCTGCTGTGCCACGAGGCCTTCGGCCGTTCGCCCGAGGGCGAGGTGCCGCGCGACCATCTGTCCGAGGCTACATCGGCCGACGGCGGGGTGCGCCAGATCGGCGCCGCCCATCTGAAGGACGGGGTCATCGCGCCGTCGGTCAGGCTGACGGGCGAACACGGCGACCCGCTGTTCTCCAGCCTGCGCGGCGAGGGCAATGCGCTGAAGGTTTACGGCGCCGACGGTCGGGTGTGGCGTTGCCGGGGCCGGGGCGCCGGCCGCTGGTCCACGACCGAGAGCATCATGGCCGATCTGGCCGAGATCGTGCGCGCCCGCCGCGCCGACGCGGGCCTGAACTAGGCCATGGCCGTCTTCACCCCCGTTTCGCTGGACGAGGCCCGGCGGTTCCTGGCCGGCTACGACCTGGGCGAGGTGGTCGAACTGACCGCCATCGCCGAGGGGGTGGAGAACACCAATTACCGGCTGGAGACCCGGCAGGGGGCAGCCCGCCGGCGGTTCGTCCTGACCCTGTTCGAGGCGCGGACGGACGAGGCGTCGCTGCCGTTTTGCCTTGGGCTGACGGCCCATCTGGCGGGGCGGGGCTTTCCTTGTCCGACCCCGATCGAGGACCGGTCGGGCGGCTGGCTGGGGCGGCTGAACGGCCGGGCGGCGGCGGTGATAGAATGGAAGACCGGCGCCTGGCTGCTCCACCCGTCGGAAGCCGATCAGGCGGCGGCGGGGGCGGTGCTGGCGCGGCTGCACCAGACGGCGGCCGGGTTCGCCGGGCGGCGGGAGAACCCGGTTGGTCCGGCCATGTGGCGACGGCTGGCGGACCGGTGCGCGGCGGGGGCCTCGGGCGAGGACCGGGCGCTGCTGGACCAGGTCGAGGCGGCGCTGGCGCGGCTGGATGATCCGTTTACGGATGATCTGCCCGTCGGGCCGATCCATGCCGACTATTTCCCCGACAACATCCTGTTCGAAGAGGGGGCGGTGTCGGCGGTGATCGACTTCTATTTCGGCTGCACCGGCCCCCTGGTTTACGACCTGGCCATCGCCCTGTCGGCCTGGGGCTTCGACGCTGAGGGCCGACCGATGCCCGACGCCCTGGCCGCCTTCCAGCGCGGCTATGAGGCGGTGCGGCCGCTGAGCGAGGCCGAGCGCGCGGCCCTGCCGCGACTGGGCGAGGCGGCGGCCCTGAGGTTCACCGTCACCCGCCTGCACGATCGCATCTTCCACGACCCCTCCAAACTGGTCACGCCCAAGGACCCGGCGGTCTTCCTGCGTCGCATGGACCACTGGCGGGCGCTGGAGACGGCCTGATTAGACTCAAAAAATGGAGTCTATTTTCGTCCAGTGTTTCGCGCGGCGGTGAAATTGCACCGGGCGGAAAAGACGGTGCAATGTGCAAAGTGCAGTTTCGCCGGGGCGGCTGGGGTTCAGTTCTCAAAGACCGTGCGAGGAGTATGGCACGGTTTTGAAGGGCGTTAGGTTGAAGCCTGTTTCAGGCGCCAGGGCGCTGAAAATGCGCACAGTGTGGTCGCGGAATTGGGATAGCTGACAGCTCCGGTCCTGCTCACGCTTCGACTTCAATCTGTCTCCTCCCCGCTTGTGGGGAGGGGCCCCGAGGGGGTGAAGGGGCTCTTTCCGCGCCACCGAATCCGAGTTCAGAACCCCTCCGTCACGGCGCCGACGAGGCTCGCGCCACCTCCCCACGAGGTCGGAAGGAGACCTTGGAAGAGGGTCACCCTTGTCCGGGATTGGGCAGGCAGGCGGGGTCGACAATGTCCTGGTCCTGGACGCGATAGCCGCCCAGATCGTCCCGGACGATCAACAGGGCTTTCTGAGTCCTGTAGCTCCCGCTATTCAGCGCCTGATCATAGAAGCAGGCAACGACGCCGTCGGGCGTGGATCGCAGTATTTTCAGGCCGAGCCGCCATCTGTTGCCCGTCCGCTGCAAGCTGGCGACATCGTCTTCCACCGTCAGATTCGAGAAGGACCAGTCGGCGGGACGTCGCAGGCCTTCCGCTCGGGATGGGCCCGTCGAGTTCCGGAAGGACGTCAGGTCGAGACCTTGAAGAATCTCAGCCGCAGAAGGCGCGGCCTGAACAGATATGAAGGCCGCTACGGCGGCGGGGAACAACATGGCCAAGGTTCCTGATCGCCGCGAACAGGCGGCTTTGCATGTTGTCCGATCTTCCGGATTTGACAAGTTCGATGAACTTTGGCGGCCCGGCCTCGCGTCGGGCCCCACCCGCTTCGCTGCGGGCGCAACCCCTCCCCTTGACGGGGAGAGGCGATCAACACGGGCCCGATCAGGTCCGGCAAATCGACACGCCGCCGTCCACCAGGGTCGCCGTTCCGGTCATGAAACTGGAGGCGTCGGAGGCGAGGAAGGCGGCCGCGCGAGCGATTTCTTCGGGTTGGGCGATCCGTTTGAGGGCGTAGAGCCCAGATATGAAGTCGAGGGCTGCGGGTGTGTCGGCAACGCTGCGGCCCATCGGGGTGTCTGCGCCGCCACAAACAAGGGCGTTGGCGCGGATCTTCTGCGCACCGAATTCGGTTGCGACGACCTGGGTCAGACCGATCAGTCCGGCCTTGGAGGCGGCATAGGCCGCCATGCCCGGAAATCCGACGGTGTGGCCGACGAAGGTCGAGGTGAAGATGATCGAACCGCCGCCGCGCGCCTGCATGGCGGGAATCTGATGCTTGGCGCACAGAAAGGCGCCGGTCAGGTTGACGTCGAGAGCGTCGCGCCAGCCGGAGACGGACAGGTCCGGCGTCGGCGCCATCTCGGAGAGGATCCCCGCGTTATTGAAGGCGATGTCCAGGCCGCCGAACCGGTTCTTTGCCGTCTGGACCATGGCGACGGCCGTCGCTTCGTCACGGACGTCGCCGACGACCGAGACCGCTTCGCCGCCTACGGCCTCGATCATCGTGACCAGGTCGGCGAGTTCGGCGTCACGACGGCCGGAGACCACGAGCTTGGCGCCGAGCGCGGCGAACAGTCGGGCGGCGGCGTGACCTATGCCCGAACTGGCGCCCGTCACGACGGCGACTTTGTCTTTGAGCTGATACATGGAGAATTCTCTTTGCAAATGAAGGCTGCCCCCCGCAGTCGTCGGGTCAGCTGGATTTTGCCCCGAGCGCCTGGCGAAGGCTGGCGGGAACCGGCTGTCGGATCGAAAAGCCGAACAGCCGCGCCTGCGCCGCCTTGTCGCTGGAACGGAAGCGGGTTCCGGGATTTTCTTGGTTACGCGGCCATGAGGGTCGCGCTCCCCGAGGACGAGATTTCAATATGACCGACGAACGGATCGAGGGCGCCGCGTATGAGGCGACCGGTAAGACTAAAAAGGGTTTCGGCAAGCTGGTCGGCGACCAGAAGCTGCAGGTCGAGGGGGCGTTCGAGGACGCCAAGGGCCGGTCGCTGGACACCTTCGGCAAGGCGATGGACGCGGTGGATCGGCTGGTCGAGAAGACCCCGGTCGATTATCGCGACAAGGCGCGGGCCGTGGCCGGCGAAGCGCGCAAGCGGCCGCTGGTGACGACCCTGTCGGTGGCGGGCGTCGGCCTGATGCTGCTCGGGATGCTGACGCGGCGGCGGTAGGTAATAAAACGCTCTCCCTCCCCCCTGCGGGGGAGGGGGGCGAAGCGACGCGGAGCCGGGTGGGGCGGGCAAGGCAAGGGCCCACAGATATCTGTTAGATTGGGGCGGTGCGTTGTCGCCCTGCCGCCCCCACCCCGTCGCTGCGCGACGCCCCTCCCCCGCGGGGGAGGGAGATTTATGGGTCAGCGCGCGCGGACCGCGGCCAGGGCCGCGTCCATCGTGCCGTCGATGATCGTCATCCGTTCGGCCTGGTCGCCCAGGGCGGCGATGACGGGCGCGGGTTCGGGTTCGAAGCCGAGGACGGCGGAGACGAAGGCGCCGAACTTGGACGGGTGGGCGGTGGACAGGGCGACGACCGGGCCGGTCGAGCGATCGACGCGGCGGGCGGCGGCCAGCGCAACAGCCGTATGCGGGCAGACGACGCGGCCCCAGGTCTCATAGGCGTGAGCGATCTCGGCGCGGGTTTCCATCTCATCGACCGAGACGGCCGAGACGGCGGCGCGCAGGGCGGCCAGCAGGTCGGGATCGAAGGCGACGGCGCCGTCGCGGGCGAAGGTTTCGAACACCACGCGGGTGCGGTCGCCGTCGCGGCCGGTGGCCTCATAGACCAGGCGTTCGAAGTTTGACGGGGCCTGGACGTCCATGGAGACGCTGCCGCTTTCGACCGCCGGACGGCGTGAGTAAATGCCGTCATTGATGGCGCGGGCCAGGGCGTCGTTCTGGTTCACCGCGGCGACGAAGCCGTTGCACGGCAGACCCATTTTCGTGGCGGCGATGCCGGCGAAGGCGTCGCCGAAATTGCCGGTGGGGACGACGAAGGTGGCCGGGCCGCCCAGCTGGGCCGTGGCCGAGACATAATAGGGGATCTGGCCGGCCAGCCGGGCCCAGTTGATCGAATTGACCGAGGACAGACGGCCGCGTTCGCGCAGGGACTCCTCGGCCAGCAGGCCCTTCACCAGGCGCTGGCAGTCGTCGAAGTCGCCACGCACGGCCAGGTTCAGCACATTGTCGGCCTGAACCGTCGTCATCTGCTTGCGCTGCACCGGCGAGACGCGATCCAGCGGATGGAGCACGACCAGATCGACCGACTGGGCGCCGGCGAAGGCGCGGACGGCGGCGGCGCCGGTGTCGCCCGAGGTGGCGGTGAGGATGGTCAGACGCTCGCCCGAGGCGGCCAGGGCCTCGTCCGTCAGGGCGGCGACCAGCTGCATCGCCAGGTCCTTGAAGGCGGCGGTGGGGCCGTGGAACAGTTCCAGCACGAACAGGCCGGGCTCCAGCTCGACCAGGGGGGTGACGGCCGGGTGGGCGAAGCCGGCGGCCAGGCGGTCCAGGGCGCGGTCGAGCGCGCCGGCGGGCAGGGCGTCGCCGATGAAGGGTGCGACGGCGGCCAGGGCGATGGACTTGTAGTCGGCGGTCGCATCCCAGGCCGAGGGTGACAACGTCGGCCAGGCGGCCGGCATATAGAGGCCCCCGTCGGGGGCGATGCCGCGCAGCAGGGCGTCGGCGAAGTCGGTCTCGGGGGCCTGACCGCGGGTGGAGACGTAACGGGCGCTGGAGGTGCTCATGGTGGTGTGGTCGTACCCAGCCAGGGCGGCGTCGTCACCCGGTTTCTGGTCGTTCGGGGGAGGAAATTGTCGGGTGGGCGGCGAAGATGCGCCCGTGCGACAAATTCATGCCGCCTGGGCGCTCGGGCGCGCCCCTGCGACCATCGTCCCCGCTGGCGCCTGAGCGCCGGACGGTCCATGTCTGGGGGATGAGACGACGCGATCTTCTGATCCGGCTGGGCCTGGTCGCCGGCGCCGTGGGCGGGGCCTGGTGGCTGCGCGACCATGTGCTGTGGAAGGCGCCGGGCGTCGGGTTTCCGGCGGACGGCGCGTCGGGCTGGCTGGATTACGCCGCACGCCGCGCCGTCACCCCGACGGTCGCCGTGACCGTCAACGGAACCCCGGCGCGGGCCCTGGTCGATTCCGGGGCTCAGTATTCGGTGATCGACCGGTCGCTGGTCCAGACCCTGGGGCTGACCGATGTCTTCAATATTCCGATGGTGGCCTACGGCGTCGGGGGCGAGCCGCAGATGGGACGGGGCGCGGCCCTGAACGTCGAGGTCGGGCGGCTGAGGCTGGACGGGTTGCGGGCGGCGATTCTGGAGCTGGGGCCGCTGGCGGGCGATCAGGGGCTGGGCGCGCCGCTGATCCTGGGGCAGGACGTGCTGCGCGAACTGGTGCTGGAGCTGGACACCGGGCGACGGCGGATGCGGTTCCTGAAGCACGAGGTCTGGACGCCGACCCCGGACATGGCCGCCGTCGCCGTGACCCGGGCGGGCAAGGCCTTGCAGGCGGGGATCACGGTCGAGGGGGCGACGGTGGAGGCGGTGATCGACACCGGCGCCTCGGCCGTTCTGGCCGTGACGCGCGAGACGGCCCAGGCGGCGGGCCTGCTGGACGGGCGTGAGCGGCGGCCGGGGCAGAGCCTGGTGCTGGGCGGGGTGGTGCGGGCCGAGGCGGTGACGGTCCGCACACTGACGTTCGCCGACGAGCTGTACCGCAATGCGGAGGTGGCCATCTATGACGACGTGCCCGTGCCGGGCTTTCCCAAGGCCCTGATCGGCATGGGGGCGTTCGAGGACCGGCGGCTGGCGCTGGACCTGGGCGGGGTGCGGCTGTTCATGTCACGGCCGATGGAGATTACGGTGGGGCGGTGAGCTGAACTTTCCCTCCCCCTGCGGGGGAGGGGCGTCGCGCCAGCGACGGGGTGGGGGCGGCAGGGCGCGGGCGCACCTGTTTTTGCAAGCTGTGATGCGTCGCCCGGCCCTTCCCACCCGGCTTCGGCTCCGCCTCCGCCCCCCTCCCCCGCAGGGGGAGGGAGAGGGAGAATGCGTCAGCCGTTGAGCATCTCGAACACGGCTTCGTAGCCGTTCGCCTCGGCGAAGCGCAGGGGCTTGACCCGCTCGACCAGGATTTCGCCGCGCGGGGTGTCTCCGCTTTCGATCAGGCCGATGACCTCGGCCGTATAGTCGGCCAGGGGCATGGAGGCGGGGTTTTCGGCATGGCCCGGCATCAGGTCGGTGGCGACGGCGGGCGGGGCCAGCTCCAGCACCTCGACGGCGGTGTCCCGCAGCTGATGACGCAGGGACTCGGTCCAGGAGTGGATGGCCGCCTTTGTGGCGTTGTAGGTCGGGGTCGCCGCCAGGGGGATGAAGGCCAGGCCGGAGGTGACGGTCATGATCGTCGCGGCGGGCTGGGCCTGGAGGTGGGACAGCAGGGCGGCGGTCAGGCGGATCGGGCCCAGCAGATTGGTGGCGAGGGTCGCCTCGACCGTGGCGAAGTCGAAGGGGCGGGCCTTCAGGTCCTCGACCTTCATGATCCCGGCGTTCAGGATGACCGCGTTCAGGGTCGGGTGATCCCTGACCACCTGTTCGCCGAAGGCGGCGACGGCGGCGGGGTCGGCGACGTCCAGGGTCGCCCAGGCCATGCCGGGGTTGGCGGCGGCGACGTCCTTCAGCACGTCTTCGCGACGGCCGGTGATGATGATCTGATTGCCGCGGGCGTGCAGGGCCTCGGCCAGGGCGCGGCCGATGCCGGCGCCGCCGCCGGTGATCAGGATGGTGTTTCCGCGGATATTCATGGGGCTCTCCTCAGGGGTGCGTCAGTGCGGAAACTCAGTTATGACGCTCACTCTCCACTGGAAAGTAGGCACCGGAAACCGCCATACTTACCGCGAAGGAAGAAATGGACATGACGGCTGTTCCGCCCGCAAGAATTTCACACCCCGAGACCGGCGAGGTCGCCGATCCGCGCGTCGAGGCCCTGGTCAACGAGGCGATCGGCCGGGTCGCCGACAAGTGGACCATGCTGATCCTGGAGGTCCTGGCCGAACACGGCGAGACCCGGTTCACGCGCGTGGGCGAGCTGGTCGGCGGCATCAGCCAGAAGATGCTGACCCAGACCCTGCGTCAGATGGAGCGCGACGGCCTGGTGGTGCGCACGGTCCATCCGGTGATCCCGCCCAAGGTCGAATACCGGCTGACCGACCTGGGCTTCACCCTGGCCGAGGCGTTTTGCGGGGTGTGGACGTGGGCGGAGAAGAATATCGACCGGATCGAGACGGCGCGGGCGGCGTTCGACGCGCGAAAGGGGTAGGGGCCGATGCAGAGCGGGCGACGCAAGGTCCGAGAGGGAGCTGTCCACCCCCACCCGCTCAAAGCTCTGAACTTGACGCTCTCATGATCTTTTCGAACTGAAAAGCATCCCCGTCTCCGGGAAGATCGTCTTGCGCCTCAGGATTGTTAGGGTCGGAGTGATATTTGTTGAAGAACTCGATGATCCTGAAGCCGCACTTGTTGACGTAGAAGTGGATGTTTCGCTTCTCGAAATACGGCGTGTGCGTCTGCCAGGCGATCGTCTCGGGAAAACGGTCCTCGATGGCGCGCCAGGCCTTGAGGCCGAGCCCCCGACCCTCCTCGCCGACCTTCAGAAAAAAGAGGTCGAGAGAGTTGCGGTGGGTCACGGGGTCGATTGTGACGACGGCGCCGCCGACCTTCCGGCCATCGCACAATATGCGCAGCGCCACCGCGCCAGGGGATTCGACGGCGCCGTCCAACACCTCGTCCGAGGGTATCGGCCCGTCTGGAAGATCGCCGAACTCATCGACGACCGCCACTGCGAACGCGTCCTGCAGCTCTTTCTTGAAGATCGCGAACTCGGCGGGATCGGCTTCGGCGAGGGTGATCGTTTCGCTGGTCATTCGGAGGCCTTACACCGCAATCGCATGCAAATTGAGTCTGCCAAGGGGTCGGTTTATGAAACAGGCGCCCGCCATAGAACCAGACCCTCGCGACCGCTGAGGAGAAAGCGGCCGGGTGATTTCGCGCCTTACCCCTGCACCTTCTCGGTGATGAAATGCCGGCCCTGTCTGTCTTCGATCTCGACCACCCAGAGGTCGGGGTCGTAGCCGCGCTGGCGGGCGATATAGGCGTCCAGTTCGGCTTCGCTGTCGCTGGTCACCGGCTGGATCCACAGGGGTTCACCGTCGTTTCCGAAGGCCTCGGTGTAGAGTTTGGCGGTGCGGGTCGCGGTGTCGTAGGCCTTGACGATGACCGAGCCGGCGCGGTCGTCGCCCTTCCTGACCACGGTGGCGTAGGCGCCCTCGAGCTCGGCGCGGCGGATCAGGGCGCTGACCCACAGGTCGCTGGATAGAAGCAATTCGCTAACCCTGTACGGAAACCAGACCCAAAGGCGGGACGTGCCAGGGTCAGGGGATGAGAATAGGCTCTTCCACCCGGCGAACCCAAGCCCTGATCGCCGCCGCCCTGATCGCCGCCCCGGTCGCGGCGGGTCCGGGCATGGCGGGCGCGGCGCCGGCGGATCGATACTATGAGCGCAGCTTCGTCCTGGCCGCCAACGCCCGCTGCGGCCTGTTCCAGCCCCAGCTGACCGCCGCCCTGACCGCCGCCGCCTGGCAGGCGCGGGGCGCGGCCCTGCGCGCAGGCGGCAATGACCGAGACCTGGCCGAGACGGCGGCGCGGGCGCGGGCGCGGGCGGCGGCGACCCGGTGCGACTCCCCCGATCTGAAGACGGTCAGCGGCCGGGTGCGCGACGCCTTCTCCGGCTGGTCGCGGATGGCGCGGATGAATTTTCCCGGCGAACGGGCGGGCTGGAGCGCTGATCGCGCCGCCTACGCCCGGCCCACCTGGCGGCTGATGCAGGCGACGCGGACCGGCGCCTCGCCGGTGCGGTTCGGCATGGTCGGCGGGATGGGCCGGCCGGATCAGCTGGCGGCCGTGGTGTCCTGGCAGGGCCGGTCACGGCCGACCGGGGTGCGGATCGTCATGCGCGACGCGACCGTGGCGCCGCGGCCCTGGCTGGCGCGCGAACTGCCGCCCCAGACCCAGCGCCGCGCCGTCTGGGCCTCGGGCGTCTCGGCGGCGGACGCCGGTCTGCTGGTCGAGGGGCGAGAGGCGGGCCAGATGTGGGTCTTCCCGACCTCGGAGGCCGATGCCCTGTCGGCCCTGGATCCGCGCGAGATCTTCACCGTCGAATTCCTGTTCCGCGACGGCAGCGTGGCCCGCTCGACCTTCGAGACCGGCGACTTCGCCGCCGGCCGCGCCTTCCTGTCGATGGGCCAGACCTAGGCGGTCAGGGCGCGACGAGGTCTTCGACCGGCGCCTCGCCCCGCGTCTCAACCGGTTCGATGGGGATGACCGGCAGACGCACCATCACGGCCGTGCCTTCGCCCAGGGTGCTGTCGATGCTCATCCGGCCGCCGTGCAGTTCGGTCAGGGACCGGACCAGCGACAGGCCCAGGCCGGTGCCCTGGGCCTTCTGGTCGGCGCCCCCGGCCTGTTCGAACGGACGGCCGACCCGTCGCAGATCCTCCGGCGCGATGCCGACGCCGGTGTCCGACACCACCAGCTCCAGATAGGGGCCGACCCCGTCCAGGGTCAGGGTGACGGACCCGCCGGTCGGGGTGAATTTGACCGCATTCGACAACAGGTTCAGCGCCATCTGCTTCAGGGCGCGGGCGTCCGCCTGGACCGTCAGGGGAATGGACGGCAGGACCGGGGCCAGATCGACCCCCTTGTCGTCGGCCTGGACGCGGACCAGAGCGACGGCGGCCGACACGGGGTCGCGCGCGTCCAGGGACTCCAGGGCCAGTTCGTAGCGTTCGGCCTCGATCTTCGACAGGTCCAGCACGTCGTTGATCAGGTCCAGCAGATGGCCGCCCGCCTGATGGATCGAGTCGGCGTAGCCGGCGTAGCGGTCGGGCAGGGGGCCGAACAGGCGCTGACGCATGATGTCGGCGAAGCCGATCACGGCGTTCAGCGGGGTGCGCAGCTCGTGGCTCATATTGGCCAGGAAGCGGGTCTTGCCGGCGCTCTGGGCCTCGGCCTCGGCGCGGGCGCTCTCCAGGCCCAGTTCACGGGCGAACTGGGCGGTGCCGTCGAAGGCCTGGGCGATCAGGCGCGGCGGGTCGCCTCCGGAATCGCCGCCGGAATCCTGGCCGTGGTCGAACCGCCGCAGGATCATGACGACGCGCCGGTCCAGGGCCTGGCGGGGGCTGAACAGGATCTCGGCCGTCTGGCCGGCGGCGGCCCGCTGAAGCGCGGCGGCGACGGCGGGGCGGTCGGGGGCGTGGACGGCGGCGATCAGGCCCTGGTTCACCAGGGCGTCGATGGAGACCGACGGCGGCGGCGCGCCCCAGGCGGCGACGGCGCGGCCGGCCGGATCGAGCAGCAGGGTCAGGCCGGGCTGGGCGTTCAGCACCGCCTCGACCCGGCGGCTGTTCGCCTCGGCGAGGGTCAGGCGTTTGCGGCGCTCGTTCCAGGTCAGGCCGATGGCCGAGGCGGTGGCCGCCACGGCCAGCAGGCCGGAGACGGCGGCCAGGACCGGCGGCTGGGCCTCGGCGCCGTTCAGCAGCGACGAGATCAGGCCCGAGACCAGCGGCAGGACCAGGGCGGCGATCCCCAGCCGGGTCAGACGGTCGTCGCCGATCCGCGGGTGGTCCAGCACGATGCCCGCGGCCAGGGGCATGACCAGCAGGCCGGGCACCGCCCCGGTCGCCCCGCCGGTCAGGCCGGCCGCCGCCACCGACGCCAGCAGCCAGCCTCCCATCAGGACGAATCTCAGGCCGATGGAATCGCGCACCATCAGCATCACCCCGCCGATGCCGGGCAGGGCCGTCAGCAGCAGGGCGGCCAGCACATTGTCCGGCAGTCCGCCGAGACTCTGGGCCGCAAAGGCGGTCACGCTGGCCGCCACCGCCCAGCAGGCGTGCCACAGGGCCAACAGCGATGACGGGACCGCCGTCGCCGAACGCGCGGCGTTCGTCGTGGAGGGGGTCTGCCGTGACTGTGGCGGGTGGACGTACAAGCGTTCTGGCCGTTGTTGCTCGTCTGGAGCCTAAACCGGCCGCCGAGTCGGTGCGAGGCCGCTCCCGTTCCAGGCGATATCCGAACCCGCGTTCACCATGAATATCGGGGGACAAAACAGCCAGTTGTCGTTAACGGCCGCGCGGCCTATCTGGCGGCCATGACCCAGCGTACGCCCCCGACCGACAGTCTTGACCAGACCCTGGCCGAACTGGCCGAGGATTTCGACCTGCTGGGCGACTGGGAGCAGCGGATCGAATATGTGATCGAACTGGGCAAGGGCCTGGCCCCGCTGGACCCGGCCGACTGTATCGAGGCCAACCAGGTGCCCGGATGCGCCGCCCGGGTCTGGCTGGCGACCCAGGTCGAGGGCGACCGCCTGTGGTTCGCCGCCGACAGCGACAGCGCCCTGTCCAAGGGCAATATCGCCCTGCTGCTGAAACTCTATTCCGGCCGCACCCCGGCCGAGATCCTGGCCTTCGACGCCAAGGCCGCACTGGACCGTCTGGGCCTGCCCTCGGCCCTGACGCGCCAGCGCGCCAACGGCCTGAACAGCATGGTCGGCCGGATTCGAGAGGCGGCCCAGATCGCGAACGGGGCGGCGGGGTGAGGCCGCGCGGATTTATTTCGCCCCACGCCTCGTTCTCGACGCCCTTCCTAAGGTAAAGCTTGATCGAGAGCGTCGAAGAACGTCGGGTCGGAACCAGGATGCGCGTGATTTCAAAACACTGCCGGTCGGCCGCCCCGCCGCCTCAGGCCGGCTGAGGACCGCGTCATGTTCGACCTGTGGCGTTCCGGTTTCATCCGACGTCCCCTGGCCGATGTCGTGGATCGCCCGCCCCGCCCGGACGAGATCGTCTGGCTGCCGGATGTCGGCCCCTACGCCTATCTGGCCGATCCGTTCGCGATCCAGCGGGACGGCGGGCTGACCGTCTTCGTCGAGGCGTTCGACTATCACCTCCGTCGCGGCCGGATCCGCTTCTATCGGTACGACGCCGATGACCGTCTGGTGGACCAGGGCCTGGCCCTGTCGGAGCCCTGGCACCTGTCCTATCCGACCCTGATCCAGGACGGAGACGCCCTCTATATGCTGCCTGAGGGCTACAAGAGCGGCGGCCTGATCCTGTATCGCTGCGTCCGGTTTCCCGATCAGTGGCAGGCCGTCGCGCGCCTGGGTGAGGCGGCGGCCATCGACCCGACCGTGGTTCGCCACGACGGCCGGTGGTGGCTGTTCTACGCCCTGGCCGGGCCGGACGACCGGGCGATGCGTGAACTCCATGCGGCCTGGGCCGAGACCCTGACCGGTCCCTGGACGCCCCATACCGGCAATCCGGTGATGCGCGGCCTGGACGTCTCGCGTCCGGGCGGCACGGCCTTCGTGCAGGACGGCGCCGTTCATCTGCCGGTTCAGGATTGCGCCGCCGCCTATGGCGTGGCGATCAATCTGCTGCGGATCGACGCCCTGTCGCCCCAGACGTTCGCGGCCTCGACGGTGCGGCGGTTCGAGCCGGGCGATCTGTCGCCGGGCTTCTCCGACGGGCTGCACACCCTGTCCGGCCTGGGCGGCGTCACCTGTATCGACGTCAAGGCCGAGCGCCGGTCCGCCGTCGAGCCCTGGCTGAAGGCCAGTTTCAAGCTGCGGCGTCTATTGGGCCTGAACGGCCCGCGCGGGCGGCGCGCCACGGGGGCCGTCGCCTACCCCGAGATGTTCACGGCGTCCCCTGGTCGGAAGGAAGATTGAGGCCATGCGTATCGCCGTCATCCTGCCGCGAGGCTGCGACTTCTGCCCTGAGAAGGGCAATTCGATGGAAACCGTGGTCCGCACCCTGTCGGGCCACAGCCGGCTTCAGGCGGCCGTGACCCTGATCTGCGACGCGGGCGGCCCGACGCCGGCGGGTACGCACACCCTGACCGTTCCGGCGGGCCTGGGGCGCAAGGCGCGCAATGCCGCGGTGGGGCGGATTCTGACGACCCTGAACCCGGCCGTCGTCGAATACCACCAGCAGCTCAAGGCGGCGTCCGAAATGACCCGCAGCCTGCCCCAGGCGACCCATGTCCTGTACCGCCACACGCGGATCCGACCCGCGCACAATCCGATCGACGCCTGGCGCTACGGCCGTCGGCTGGCCCGTTTCGATCGTCTGGTCTTCGTCAGCGAGGCTGCGGGTCAGGAGTTCGCGGCCGACTATCCCCGCCTGGCGGACCGGGTGGCGGTCGTGTCCAATCCCATCGACGTCGAGGCCTGGCGGGCCGATCCCGAGACGCGCGAGAAACTGATCCTGTTCTGCGGCCGCGCCCTGCCGGAAAAGGGGCTGGACCTGTTCTGCCAGGCTCTGGCCGAGACGCTGGACCGTCATCCCGACTGGCGCGGCGCCCTGGTGCTGGGCGAATGGGACCGGAACAGCGACTGGGCCGAACCCCATGTGCGGCTGCTGGACCGGTTCGGCGATCGGGTCGAGATCCACAAGTCGGCGTCGCTGGTCCAGGTGCAGGCCGTGACGCGCCGCGCCGCCATCGCCGCCACGCCGTCGCGCGTCCGCGAGGCCATGGGCCTGACCGCGCTCGAGGCGCACGCGGCCGGGGCGGCCCTGATTTCGTCGGGACGCGGCGGCCTGCGTGAGGCCAGCGGCGACCATGCGGTCTATGTCGGGGTCGAGGACGCCCGGTCCCTGGCCGACGCCATGAACCGGCTGATCGAGGACCCGCAGGCGCGTCTGGCCCTGGCGCGCGGCGGCCAGGCCTTCGTCGAACAGGTCCATTCTCCGGCCGCCCGTGCGGCGGAACTGGACGCCCTGCGCGAAACCCTGGCGGACCGGTCCGGCGCCGGCCAGCCCCGGAGGCGGCGGTTCTGGCCGTCGGCGCTGCCCGGGTTGGGCGTGTCGCGCAGGGGCCGCTCCTTCCCCTGACGCCGGATCAGGCGCGGCGGATCAGACTGTCGTAGACGTGGGTCACGGCGTCGAACCCCACCCGCGTCGGCCGATCGCCCAGGGGGGCGGGGGCGAAGGCGGGGGCGGTCAGGCCCGCCGCCACCGGGTCGTCGATCTTGTCGGTGTTCCAGCCCAGCAACAGCCGCCCGCCGGGACGCAAGACCGCCGCCAGGGCCGCCAGGGCGCGCCGCTGCTGCTCGGGGCTGTCCACCCCATAGCCCAGCACTCCGTTGCAGACGACGGCGTCGAACGTCAGGTCGCCGAACAGGGCGTCGGCCTCGCAGACGTCGCCGGTGCGGTGGCGGCCCTTGCGGCCCCAGCGTTCGGCGGACGGGTCGATATCGGTGGTCCAGACCTCGCCGCCGTTCGCCTCCAGCGCCGCATAGTCGTCCAGCGTATATTCGCGACACCCGACCCACAGGATGCGTCCGCCGTCGGCGGCCAGGGCGGGCACATAGCTTTCCGCCATCACACGCCGATCCGGCAGGCCGCGAATCCGCCGCGCCTTGGCGGAGCGCGCCCCATTGGCGGCGGCCCCGCCGGGGGCCAGTCTGGACATCACGCCCTTGATGTAGCGTCCCAATCCCACGCGCGTCTCCCCTCGATCCAAGACCGCCGTGTTATCGGGACGGCGCGCGTCTGCCAATCGTTCCGACCCGCGCCCCCGCCCGTCAGAGCGCGATCCGCAGCGAGGCGCGCAGGCTGCGGGGGGCGCCGGGGAAGATCCAAAGGGCGCTGTAGGAGCTGGCGGCGTAGCGTTCGTCGAACAGGTTGTCGACCTCGACCCGCGCCGTGACCTGGGGCGTCAGGCCATATTCGACCGCCGCCTTGGCCTTCCAGTAGGCGGGCAGCCGCACCCCGTCGGTGGTCAGGGTCGCGGCCCGGTCGCCGACATAGGCGGCGCCGGCCGTCATCGACCAGTCCGTGCCGTGGGTCGTGGCGAAACGACCGACCACGAACAGCGAGCCCGAATGTTCCGGCACGTTCAGCACATTGTCGGTGGCGAAGGCCTTGTCGTCGGCCTTGGCGTCGGTCCAGGCGTAGTTGGCGACCACCTGCCACGCCTCGCCGATCCGCACCGACCCGTCCAGCTCGATCCCGCGCGAGGTCAGCTTGCCGACCGGCGCCAGATAGTTGGCGTCCACCGGGTCGCTGGTCAGGATGTTGGTCTTCTCGATGTCGAAGACGGTGGCGGCCAGGTCGATCCCCTCCCAGGCGCCCGACAGGCCGATCTCATAGCCCTTGCCTTCCTCCGGGGCGAAGCCGGCGCCGGTCCGGCCCGTGCCCGAGTTCAGCACGAAGGACCGGCCATAGCTGGCGTGGGCGGTCAGGGCGTCGGTCAGGCGATAGCGGGCGGCGAAACGATAATCGACCGGGCTGTCCTTGTTCTCGCCCACGGCGCCGGTGCGATTGTTGCGGATGGTCTGGCTGTAGTCGTCCCAGCGCAGGCCCGCGACCAGGCTCAGCCGGTCGTTCACCTCCCACAGGTCCTGGGCGTAGAGGGTGACGACCTCGCGCGTCTCCAGATTGTCGGTGAAGGGCAGGGGCGTGGGGCTGGGGACCGCGCCATAGACGGGATTGAACAGGTCGATCGGATAGGGATTGGCCGCCGTCGGATTGATCCGCAGCCATTTCTCGCCATAGGTCAGCCGATAGGCCTTCACCCCGAAGCCCAGAGAGTGAACGCCCAGGCCGGTCGCCACCACGCCGTTCAGCTCCAGCCGGGCCGACAGGTCTTCGACGGTGAAGTCGCGGCCTCGACGCTGGCGCCAAAGGGTGTCGCCGACCAGGCGCGAATGGTCGCTGGACAGCCCCTTCAGCGAGCCGCCCCGCCAGGCCACGCCGCCGTTCAGGCTCCAGTTGTCGCTGATCTGATATTCGCCCGTGATCTGGTGCCGTTCGTTGCGGAACCGCGTCGGGCCGTCGCTGGGCTCGCCGTAGTAGTTCGACTCCGGCAGGGCCAGGGCGTCGCCGTTGACCGCCGGCATGCCTCGGTCGAACAGGGTCGAGAAGACGGTGAACTCGCCCACATAGGTCAGGCGCAGGGCGTCATTGGGCCGCCAGGTCAGGGACGGGGCGACCGAGGTGCGATCCATCCCGACATGGTCGCGCCAGCCGCTGCTGGTCTCGCCCGCCAGCACCAGCCGCCCGGCCAGGCTGTCCGAGATCGGGCCGGTCACGTCCAGTTCGCCTCGCCGCACGCCGAAGGAGCCGACCGTGCCCGTGAAGACGGCGTCGGGGGTGAAACGCGGGGTCTTTGAGACGATATTGATCCGGCCCGCCGGGTCGATGTCGCCGAACAGGGCGCCGGCCGGCCCCTTCAGCACCTCGATCCGCTCGGCCGTGGCCGGGTCGCGCGGCGGCGCCATGCCCCGGTTGGCCAGGAAGCCGTCGACGTAATATTCGGCTCCGCCGTCGGGCGTGCCCAGGAAGCCGCGGACGGCGAAGTTATCCATCACCCCGCCGCGGTTGTTCTGCTGGCTGACGCCGCTGACCAGCTCCAGCGCGTCGGACAGGCGTGTGGCGCCGACGGCGTGCAGCAGGTCCGTCTCGATCGAGCGGCTGGACGGCGACATCCGCTCGGTCACGGCGCCGACGCCCAGGGTCCGGTCATGCGGGGCCGTGCGACGGCCCAGAACCACGATCTCGCCCACCGTTGTGGCTTCTGCGGGTTCCGGCGCCGCTTCCCGAACAGGGGCGGCTTCGGCGTTGGCGGCGGCCAGAAGGCACAGGCTGGCGCAGCTCGAAAGCAGGGACACGTGATACTCCGTTGAAACGTTATAAAGTATCGGCTATCCGCTTCCGCCTGATGATGTCAACCGCCGCAACGCTTGCGCCCGCTTCCGTCGCACCGCCCGAACAGGTCCGTTCGGGCGGCCGTATCCGTTCCATTGACGCCCTGCGCGGCCTGGTCATCCTGCTGATGCTGGTGGACCATGCGCGGGAGTTCTTCTTCATCCACGCCCAGGTCTCGGACCCGATGAACCTGGAGACGACGTCTCCGGCCCTGTTCTTCACCCGGCTGTCGGCCCATCTGTGCGCGCCGGTGTTCATCGCCCTGACGGGACTGGGCGCCTGGCTTTACGGCAACGGCCGAGGGGGAGGGGCGGTCGGCGCACGGGCGGCGTCCGACTTCCTGCTGAAACGCGGCCTGTTTCTGGTGGTGCTGGAGCTGACGCTGGTCGGCTTCGGCTGGAGCTTCTCCTTCACGCCCCAGATCATCTATCTTCAGGTCATCTGGGCCATCGGCCTGTCGATGATCGCCCTGGCCGCCCTGGTGCATCTGCCGCGTCCGGTCCTGATCGCCGTCGGCCTGATCATCATCCTGGGCCACAATCTGCTGGATCCCATCACGATCGCAGCGGGCCGGCCGGGTCATGTCCCGTGGGCGGTGCTGCACGACCGCACCCTGATCGACCTGCCCTGGGGCGGTCAGGTGCGGACCTCCTATCCCCTGCTGCCCTGGATCGGGGTGGCGGCCCTGGGGTACGGGATCGGACAGTGGTTCGTCGGGGATGCGTCGCTGCGTTTGCGGCGGCTGGTCCTGACCGGCTTGACCGCCCTGACGCTGCTGATCGTGCTCCGGGGCCTCAATGTCTACGGCGACCCGACGCCCTGGGCCGTCCAGGCCACGCCGCTGCACACCGTCATGAGCGTGCTGAACCTGACCAAATATCCGCCGTCGGCCGATTTCATCCTGCTGACGCTGGGCCTCGGCGCCCTGTTTCTCGCAGGCCTGGAACAGGCGCCGTCCCGATTGACGGGCGTTCTGGCCGTGTTCGGCGGGGCGCCGCTGTTCTTCTATCTGATCCACATCTACGGGCTGCACCTGGTCTATCTGTCGGCTCTGGCCCTGTTCGGCGCCAATCAAGGCGACAGCTTCGGCGTGCCGAACGTCGCCTGGCTGTGGCTGTTGGCCGCCGGGGTCGCCGTGCCCTGCTGGTACGCCTGCCGCTGGTTTGCCGGCGTCAAACGGCGCAGCCCGCACGCCTGGATGAAATACCTGTGACCTCAACCGATCCCATAGTGGTCCGCCAGGGCCTGTAGCGCCTGTTTCAGCAGGGTCTTGCCCTGGCGGCGGCGCAGGCCCAGGCCGGTTTCGGCCAGTTTCAGACTGTCGCCGTGAACGCAGATCCGCGTCAGCATGGGGCGCAGGCGCGGACCGACGGCGGTCAGGGCCTCTTCGACGCGACGGCCGGCCGACAGGGCGCGGTCGCCGGGCTCGATCCGCGCCGCAGAACCGGCCCCGGCGCGGGGCAGGGCGTCCCAGCGCATGGTCAGGGACGGGCAGGCGCGGGCCTGTTCCACCTCGGTGCGCAGGCGTTCGCCGGCGGCGGCCTCGGCCGGGGTCAGCCAGGGTCGGCCGGCGGCGTCCCGGCGGCGCGCCAGCCAGGCGATGGGGCTTTCGCCCAGGTTGGCGGCGTGACGGATCATGCGGCCCTCTGCGTCGATCAGGGTGCGCTGGCCGTCGATGACGCCGGGGCGGCCCGGCGGGGCGGAGGGGCCTTCGCAGCCGGACGGGCGCGCGACCCAGCCGCCCTGGGGGCGACGGCGCAGGCCGGGCCGGTCGATCAGGGCGCGGAACTCGGGCTCGGCCAGGGTCAGGCTGACGCGGCCGCGCCGGTCGGCGCCCAGCCGCAGCGCATAGACCCCGTGTTCGGCCGACAGCCAGGCGCCGGACCGGACCAGCAGGTCGCGGGCGCGTTCGACGGCGCGGCTCATTGCGGCATCTCCCAGCGCGGCGCGTCGTACAGGCCCGCGATACAGGCCTCCAGCTGTTCCAGCAGGTCGTCGATGGCGCGGCTGTCGCGTTCGTCCTCCACCCAGCGGCAGGCCGCACTGACCGTCGTGCGGTTCATGCCGAACACATGGCCGACCCGTTCCAGCGTCCAGCCGAAAGCGATATGGGACAGATACATGGCCAGCCAGCGCGCGCGTGAACTGAGCGGGTCGAGCCGTCCGCGCGCCGTCATCCGGTCGGGCAGGGCGCCGGTGCGCGCCGCCACCAGATGCACCGCCAGCCCGGCCTTGGTCCGGTCCTCCTCGCCGACCGGCGCCCTGTAATCCTCCAGCATCACTCTCTCCCATCACAAACCTGATGCGCCATCCTAGATCGACGCGGCGCCTGTGATAGGAATATGATCCTATTCAACGTCAGAAGCGGACGTGAAGCCAGAACCGCCTTGGGGTTGTGATCGGCCCGGTCGGCGACCTAGGCCTCGGAGCCGCGAATGCGAACCCGGGGCCGGCGCGGGGGGCGGGAGGGAAACATGGTTAATTAATTTCGAATCGTTGACTCCAGACTCTCGACGGCGATTCGCAAATCAGCTTAGGAACGACTCAATGGCTCGGCGTTAACCCTTCTTAAGGTTTTCGGGTCTTAACCTGCGAACAAGGTTACCCAACCGTGTGGCTGGGTGGTTACCGCAAAGCTTTTGCCTGGAGGGGCACGAATGCGCGTCCTGTTGATTGAAGACGATCACGCAACTGCCCAAAGCATCGAATTGATGCTCAAGTCGGAAGGCTTCAATGTCTATACGACCGATCTGGGTGAAGAAGGCATCGATCTGGGTAAGATCTATGACTACGACCTCATTCTGCTTGACCTGAACTTGCCCGACATGAGCGGTCTGGAGGTCCTGCGCCAGCTTCGCGTCGGCAAGATCAATACGCCGGTCATGATCCTGTCGGGCAGCCATGAGATCGAGACCAAGGTCAAGACCTTCGGCGGCGGCGCCGACGACTATCTGACCAAGCCCTTCCACAAGGACGAGCTGATCGCGCGCACCCACGCCGTGGTCCGTCGCTCCAAGGGTCACGCCCAGGCGATCATCCACACCGGCGAGATCGCCGTGAACCTGGACGCCAAGACGGTCGAGGTGAACGGTCACCGCGTCCACCTGACGGGCAAGGAATACCAGATGCTGGAGCTGCTCTCGCTCCGCAAGGGCACCACCCTGACCAAGGAAATGTTCCTGAACCACCTGTACGGCGGCATGGACGAGCCCGAGCTGAAGATCATCGACGTCTTCATCTGCAAGCTGCGCAAGAAGCTGGCCACCGCCGCCGACGGCAAACACTATATCGAGACCGTCTGGGGCCGCGGCTATGTGCTGCGCGACCCGGCCGAAGGCGCCAACAGCGTCGCCGCCTGAAAAGCCGCCGACACCTGATCCTGAAACGCCCGCCGGAAACGGCGGGCGTTTTGCGTCAGGGGGCGTCGAACGCCACGACCGCCTCCAGGCCGCCGTCCCCGGCGTTGGCCAGGGTCAGCCGCCCGCCCGCGACTTCCGCCATGCGCCGGGCGATGGTCAGGCCCAGGCCCGTGCCGCCGCTGTCGCGCGACCGGGACGGGTCCAGCCGGTAGAAGGGTTCGAACAGGGCCTCCAGCCGATCCTCGGGCACGCCCGGCCCGTGGTCGCGCACCGCCAGCCGGGTCGTCGTCCCCTCGACCATCGCCGAGACCGTCGCGCCCCCGCCGTGGCGCACCGCATTGTCGATCAGATTGGTCAGGCAGCGGCGCAGGGCCTGGGGGCGGGTGGGCAGGACGGCGCCGCACCCCTGGGCGAAGACGACCGGCTGGCCGGCGTCGGCCGCGTCCTCGCACAGGGCCGACAACAGGGCGTCCAGATCGACGGGAACCACCGGTTCGGGCGCCGTCTCGATCCGCGCCAGGTCCAGCCCCTCGCGCACCAGATGCTGCATGGCCGCGAGGTCGGCGATCAACTGGGCGCGCAGGCCGTCGTCGCCGATCTTCTCGACCCTCAGCCGCATCCGGGTCAGCGGGGTCTGGAGGTCATGGGCCACGGCGGCCAGGACCCGGGTGCGCTCGGCGATCATGGCCCGCAGCCGGGTCTGCATGACGTTCAGGGCCGCCGCCGCCTGGCGCACCTCGCGCGCGCCTTCCTCCACCAGGGGCGGCCGGTCCAGGTCGCGGCCCAGGGCCAGGGCGCCGGCCGACAGCCGCGCCAGAGGAGCGGCGGCGCGGTGCGACGCCAGCCAGGCCGTGGCGATCACCGCCGCCAGACCGGCCGCCAGCAGGGCGGCGCTTTCGCCTCCCAGGCTCCAGGGGCGCGGCGCGGCGGGCAGGCTGACGGCGACGGGGGCCATGGCCGGGCCGCCGTCGGGCGTCAGGGTCAGGATGCGGCAGCGCAGCCGCTCGCCCGGATCGGCCCCGCAGACGGCGTCCGCCGCCTCATAGGCCCGCACGGTCACGCCGCTGACGCCGCGCCGGTCCAACGCCGCCGCCACCGCCTGGGTCAGGGCCGCGTCGGGCGGTCCCAGCCTCTGGCCCCGCGCCGGGGGCAGGCCGGCGGCCACGCCCGCGGCCGGATCGTCGTCCGACTGGGCCAGGTCGCCGATCCGCTCGGCCGTGGTGAACTCGTGCGCCCGCTTCAGCCCACGATGGTGGCCGACCTGAAGCGCCAGGAAGGTGACCGCCGCCGCCGCCATCGCCCCCACCAGCAGCAGCAGGAACAGCCGCACGGTCGATCCATCGGCGGCGCGGCCCACGTCGCGTCTCAGGCGCGCCATGTCACGGGTCCCGACAGCATATAGCCCAGGCTGCGCACCGTGCGGATCAGGGCCGGGTTGCGGGCGTCGTCGCCCAGTTTCTGGCGCAGGCGGCTGACTCTCAGGTCGATGGCGCGGTCGTCGGCGTCGGCCACGGTGGACAGGGCGCGGATCCGCTCGCGCGACAGGGGCCGGCCGCCGTTGCGCACCAGGGCGTGCAACAGGTCGAAATCGGCGCTGGACAGGGGCGCCAGCCGCCCGTCGGGCGCCGTCAGGGCGCGCGCGGCGATGTCCAGCGACCACCCTGAGAAGTCCGCGTGGCGGCCCTCGATCCTGTCCCGGTCATGGCCGGCGCGGCGCAGGACCGTGCGGATGCGCGCCACCAGTTCGCGCGGCTCGAACGGCTTGGCCATATAGTCGTCGGCGCCCATCTCCAGCCCGACGATCCGGTCGATGGGATCGCCGCGCGCGGTCAGCATGATGACCGGGGTGCGCGACGTGGCGCGGATGGCGCGGCACAGGCTCAGTCCGTCTTCGTCGGGCAGGTTCAGGTCCAGCACCACCAGATCCACCGGCCCGGCCTCCAGCGCGGCCCGCATCGCCCGTCCGTCGGCCGCCTTCACCGTGCGAAACCCGTGCTGTTCCAGATGTTCCGACAACAGATTGCGGATGTCGCGGTCGTCGTCGACGACCAGCAGGACGGGAAAGACGGCGGTCTGGGACATGGGCGTTCGGCGCAGGAAAGGACGGCGATCTGTCGTCCCGGCTCGTGGCCAAAGCGCGGCGGATACAGTCGGACACAAATCTGTTCGCCGACGACATGCGGCGACACCGAACGGACGCGAACCCGCCCGAGGGCGGCGCGAAACAGTGACTGTCCGACACGAGGCCGGACGTTCTCAACCAGAGAGACCTGAAATGAAATCCTTCCGCACCCCCGCCATCCTGGGCGCCGTCGCCACCGTCCTGCTGACCAGCGGCGCCGCCTTCGCCGGAACCGTGCCCGCCTCGACCGCATCCGCCGCGACCGCCCGCCCGGCCGCGACCTCGAGCGCCCGTCCGCAGCACCAGACCCGCAGCGCCCGTCACCACCGCGCCGAAACCCCGGCCAAGGTGAAGCCGGCCAAGCCCGGCAGGAAGTAAGACGGACGCACGCCCCCACATCCGTCGTACAGCGCCCGTCGGCCCCAGGCCGGCGGGCGTCGCTGCGTCTAGGCCCTGAAGGCTTCCGCCAGGGCCGCCGCCATCGGATTGGGCCGGCCGAAACTGTCGAAGGGGAGCGGTTTGTCGCGGCCGTCGTCCTTGTCGCCCTGGCGATACCAGCTGTCGGTGTCGCGCAGGCCCCAGACGGTGAAGGCGAACCGCTGCGCCGGGGGCAGGGCGGTGAAGGCCTCGGCCAGTTCCGTGACGCGGGCGGTCTGGCGGGCCAGCCGGTCGGCCTGGGACCGCAGATCCAGCGGGTTTTCCGTGCGCAGGGTGCAGTCCAGCTCGGACACATGGATGGGCAGGCCGAACTGGGCGATCTCGCGCATATAGGCGGCGATGACGCCGTCGGGGATGTCGATCCACAGGTGGGACTGAAGCCCCAGTCCCTGGAGCGGACACCCGGCCTTCAGCAGGCGTTCGACCAGTTTCAGGAACTGGGCGCCCTTGGCCGGGACGGATTCCTGGTTGTATTCGTTCAGGAACAGGACGCCGTCGGGGTCGGCGATCCGGGCTTTCTCGAAGGCGCGCAGCATATAGCCGTCGTGGCCGTAGCGGGCGCTCCAGTGGCAGTCGCGCAGGGCCGAACCGTCGTCCAGGATCGGCTCATTGACCACGTCCCAGCTGCGGACCTTGCCGCGATACCGGCCGGCCAGGGCGGCGATATAGCCGTCGAAGGCGCGGTCGAAGGCGGCGCCGGACAGGCCCGCGAACGCTTCCTTGCCCTGCGAGTACCAGATCAGGGTGTGGCCGTGCAGGGCCATGCCGTTCGCCTGGGCGAAGGCGGCGATCGCGTCCGAGCGGTCGAAGTTCGGCCGATCCAGGCCGTCGGCCAGGACATATTCCATCTTCATCTCCCACTCGGGCGTGAGCTGGGAGACATTGGCGCGGGCCAGGGCGACCCAGTCGGGGTCGTCGATCTGCATGGCCTTTATCGCCGCGCCGAAGGGGCAGGGGGCGACGGATTTCAGCGGGGGGACGTTCGGCGGGGTCGGTTCGGCCGAGATGCGGTCGCAGGCGGCCAGGGGCGCAGCCAGAGGAAGCGCGAGGCCCGAGGCGAGAACGGTGCGGCGCGAGATCGACATTCTATTCTCCCTCCCCCTGCGGGGGAGGGGGGCGAAGGCGTAGCCGAAGCCGGGTGGGCCGGGCCGGGCAAGGCCCCACAGACTTGGTTTGCCTCAAATCCGTGCGACGGCGCCTTGCCGCCCCCACCCCGTCGCTACGCGACGCCCCTCCCCCGCAGGGGGAGGGAGAAGCATGTTGGTTGTCAGACCGCACGTTTCCGCAGGCCCAGCTCGTCGAAGGCGGCGGTTTCGCGCTTGGCGACGGCGAGCAGCTTGTTCAGGCGGGTGGTTTCGGCGACGTGTTCGAACTTCTTCAGCTCTTCGAAAGCGCCGGTCAGGGCGTCGCGGGCCCCGGCCTCCTCGGCTTCGACCACGGTCAGGTCGCCCTCGGCGGCGGCCTTGCGGGCCTTCCAGCCGTTCAGATAGGCGGCCAGCATCATGCCGGCGTCGGCGTCCGCGCGGGCGCGCTCGCGTTCGATCTCGACCTCGGCGTCCAGAACGGCCAGGCGCATCTCGGCGGTGGCGCGGCGGGACGTGATCTCGGCAAGGCGTTTTTGAAGGGTCTCGACTTCGTAGTTGGAGATGCGGATCAGGGATTGGGCCCAAGCGGTCATTTCGTCACTCTCTGATCATGCCTTGGTTCAGGATGTGCTCGAGCCGGGTAAAGGAATCGGTAAGACGCGTGGCGTCGTCCTTGTCCTGGCTCAAAAAATCTTCCAGCGCGGGGTTCAGCGCGATGGCGCGGTCCACGATGGGGTCGGCCCCGGTGCGATAGGCGCCGATCTTGATCAGCTCTTCCATATTGGCATAGGCCGACAGGCACTGGCGGGCGCGCTTGTTCAGTTCGCGCTCGGGCGGGGTCTGGCAGGCGGGCATGGTGCGGCTGACGGATTTCAGCACGTCGATGGCGGGGAAGCGGCCGCGCTCGGCGATCTTGCGGTCCATCACGATATGGCCGTCGAGGATACCGCGCACGGCGTCGGCGATGGGCTCGTCATGGTCGCCGCCGTCCACCAGGACGGTGAACAGGGCGGTGATGGGGGCCGCCGTGGTGCCGTCGGGCCGCACAGGACCCGGCCCCGCCCGCTCCAGCAGCTTGGGCAGTTCAGTGAAGACAGTGGGAGTGTAGCCCTTGGTCGTCGGGGGTTCGCCCGCCGCCAGGCCGATCTCCCGCTGGGCCATGGCGAAGCGGGTGACGCTGTCCATCAGGCACAAGACCTCCAGGTCCTGGTCGCGCAGATATTCGGCGATGGCCATGGTCATATAGGCCGACTGGCGGCGTTTCAGCGCCGGCTCGTCCGAGGTGGCGACCACGACGACGGCGCGTCTCAGCCCCTCTTCGCCCAGGGTCTCCTCCACGAACTCGCGCACCTCGCGGCCCCGTTCGCCGATCAGGCCGACCACGACGGCGTCGCAGGTGGCCTGTTTGGCCAGCATGGACAGCAGCACCGACTTGCCCACGCCCGAGCCGGCGAAGATGCCCAGACGCTGGCCCCGGCAGGTGGTGGTGAAGACGTCCATGGCACGCACCCCCAGGTCCAGCCGCTCGCCCACCCGGCCGCGCGAATGGGCCGGGGGCGGGGGGGCGCGCAGCGGATAGGGGACCGGCCCCTGGGGCAGGGGGCCCTTGCCGTCGATGGGATTGCCGAAGGCGTCGATGATCCGGCCCAGCCAGGCCGTGGTCGGGCGCACGCTGGCGGCCTGGTCGATGATGCGGATCTCGGCGCCGGGCGCCACACCCTCGACCGGACCGAACGGCATCAGCAGAGCCTTGGCGTCGCGGAACCCCACCACCTCGGCCGGCAGGGCCGTCTGCCCGCGCCGGCTGATCTCGGCCCGGGCACCGACCGCCAGACGCGACAGGCCCCCGCGCGACTCGATCAACAGGCCCGAGACGCCCGCGACCTTGCCGGTGACGACCAGCGGATCGATCGCTTCGACGGCGGCGACGAGAGTGTGCAAGACGGACCCCAGGAACAGGCGTTAACCAGATGGGCCATCGTGGTTAACGGGGGGTGAAGGCGGTTAAACCGGTTCTGCGGCGACCGGCGTCTCCCGCGTCGTCGCGATGGCCCCGACCGAGGCGACGACGATGGCCGCGATGGCGAGCCACTGCTGGCCGGTCAGGTGTTCGTGCAGCACGATAAGACCCGCCAGGGCGCCGACCGCCGGCTCGGCGCTGAGCACCACGCCGAAGGTGCGTTTGGGGATGCCGCGCAGGGCCACCATCTCCAGCGAATAGGGCAGGGCGCTGGAGAAGATCGCCACCGCCACGCCGGCCAGGATGATGGCCGGGTTCAGCAGGGCCGCGCCGGCATGGGCCACGCCGAAAGGCACGACGACCATGGCCGCAACGCTCATGCCCAGGGCCACGGACTGGCCCGCATGGATATGCGACAGCCGCTTGCCGAACACGATGTAGAGGGCCCAGCACAGGCCGGCGAAGGCGGCCAGGGCCATACCGACCGGATCCAGCGCACCCGTTCCGGCCTTCAGCGGCAGCAGCAGGCCCAGGCCCAGGACCGCAAAGCCGACGCAGACGAAATGGATCGGCTTTCTCGAATGGATCAGGGCCAGGCTCAGCGGCCCCATGAACTCGATGGCGATGGCCAGGCCCAGCGGAATGGTCCGCAGCGACATGTAGAAGCTGAGGTTCATCGCCCCCAGCACGACGCCGTACAGCGCGATGGCCCCCAGGTCCGCGCGGCTCAGCCGGAATCGCCAGGGGCGGAACACCGCCACCAGCAGAACCGCTGAAATCCCGACGCGATAGGCCGATGTCCCCTGCGCCCCGATGAGCGGGAACAGGGTCTTGGCGAAGGAGGTGCCGCCCGCCAGCGTCACCATGCCCGCGAACAGCGCCAGATAGGGGATCAGGCGCATCGCCAGCGGCGAGGTCAGGTGCTGTTTCAGGGCCACGGAGGTCATGGCCTGAAGCTATTGCAATTCAGCTTGCGCTTCCCGGCGATTTTCGGCTTTCATGCGCCGGATTTCGTCATGAAAGGCCATGAAATGACGAATTTCGTCACCCTTGACGATTTCGACCATAGGCTGCTGGCGCGCGTCCGGCGCAACAATCTTGAGCCGGCGCGGGTGACGGCCGAGGCGGTGGGCCTGTCGGAATCCGCCGTGCTGCGCCGGTTGCGTCGGCTGCGGGCCGAGGGCGTCATCGTCGCCGACGTCGCCGTGATTGATCCCGCTCGCGTCGAGCCGCGCATCGTCCTCCATGTCCAGGTCGAGATGAACACCCAGGACCGCAAGGTGATGGAGGCCTTCCAGCACGCCATGAGGGCCAGTCCCGAGGTCCAGGGCGCCTGGGACGTGACGGGCGAAACCGACTATCTGCTGACCGTCGCCGTGCGCTCGATGCAGGATTACGAAGCCTTCGGCATCCGCGAACTGATCCCCGAAAAGGGTGTGCGCGGCTTCAAGAGCATGATCGTGATCCGCGAAGTCGTCGGCTTCGATCCCGCCCGCGTGGCGCTGGAACGCTAGAGGCTCAGAACAGCGGCGTGATCACGCGCAGCGACACCACCACCACGTCATCGACGTCCTTCAGGCCGCCGGGATCGCGGATCAGCTGGATGTCGGGCTGGATCGTGAAACGGCCGATGCGGTCGGCGTAGGTCAGCTCCAGACCCTCTTCGTAGCGGGCGGGGTCGGCGGGCGTGTCGGTCAGGTTGGCGCGGGCCTTGGAGGACAGCCAGCCCTGGTGGAGGCCGAAGGACAGTTGGCTGTCCGGGCGGGCGGCGAAGACCTGGCGCACCAGAACGCCGGCCTGCCAGCCGCCCTGGAAGTCGGTGGTGTCGCCGTCGGACAGGCCCAGGCGGGCGAAGGCGTCGACCTGGGGGCCGTCGGGGGCGGCGGCGCCCCAGATCTGACCCTCGGCCAGGGCGTAGGCGCCCTGGGCGATGCTGTGGGCGGGGTCGCCGTCGGGGGTCAGGTCGCGGATGTCGTCCTGACGCTGGTTGTAGCGCCAGACGCCGAAGGCGTAGCGGAAGGGGGCGTGGCTGCCGACCTCGGCGATGGCCAGGACGCCGTGGTCCAGGTCCGTGTCCACCCCGCCGTGATCGCCGAAGGTGCGGGCGTCGGCGTTGACGACGGCGGCCTGGACATAGGTCCTGTCCGGGTCGCCGACCCGTAGCCGCGCCGCCAGGGACGAGGAGGGGAAGATGGCCGGGCCGTTGGGGCCGGTCGAGGCCAGTTCGGAGCCGATGCCGAACGGCGGCGAGATCAGCAGGCCTGAGGCCTCGGTGGCGTAGAATTCGCTGTTGAGGTCGTACAGGCCGGCCAGAAGCGTGGCCGATCCGCCCAGATCCTGTTCGATCCAGGCCTCGAACAGGCGGGCGCCCTGGGCCGCCACCTCGATATTGTCGACGCCCTGCAGGGTTCCGGCCAGGGCGTTGGGCTCGCCCCCGCCGTTATACAGGCCCGACATGTGCAGCCGCGCCCCGCGCCAGCCCCAGGCCTGTTCCAGGTCGCCGTCCAGTTCGACGCTCAGATTGTCCAGATACCGGCCCGCCCGTTGCGCGCCGCCTGACACCACGCCCGAAACATCGGCCGTATATTCCGCCGACAGGGTCCAGTCCGGGTCCGCCGCGCGGGCCTGGTCCTGGGCCTGGTCTTGGGCGTGGGCCGGGGCGGCGCCCATTGCGGCGCCCATTGCTGCGCAGGCAGCGGCGACCGCCGCGACGAGGGGTTTGAAAACCGAGGGCTTAGCGTTCTGCATGGCCATACGTCCGTTCTGTTCAGAGAGCGGCGTAATCCCGGCGGAATGAAAATCGTCCTTAAGCAGCCATGAGGAAACGACGTAGGCGGCCGAAAATCTTGCATTAACCAGAATTCGTATACCGCCGTTCGAAGGAATGTCAGGTTGGCGGGAGCGGTCATGATCTGGACGATAGGCAAGAAGGTCACGGCCACGGGGATCATCGTCCTGCTGCTGTCCGTGGGTACGGCGGGCGTCGGTCTGGTGATGAACGCCAAGCTGGCCGGGGCGCTGGAGCGGGCTTCGGTGTCGTCGAGCGTGCTGCGCAACCACATGCAGGCCGACATGATGCATGACGCCCTGCGCTCCGACGTGTTCGGGGCCATGCTGGCCAAGGATCCCGCCAACGGCGTCGATATCGATGCAGTGACGGCCGATCTGGCCGAGCACCGCGAAATCTTCGAACAGGCCATTGCGGAAAACAACGCCCTGGCGACGGACCCGGAGATCCAGGCGGCCCTGAAGGCGGTCGAGGCGCCGCTTCAGGCCTATATCGCGGCGGCGGCCCGGATGGTCGAACTCGCCGCCAACGATCCGGTCGCGGCCCAGGGCGGCATGACCGACTTCCTGACCCAGTTCACGGCCCTGGAGACCGCCATGAGCGCGGCGGCCGACAGGATCGAAGCCGCGGCCGAGAAGAACCGCGCCGCCGCCGAGGCTGAGGCCAGGACGGGACAGATGGTGATGATGGCCGCCGTGCTCGCCAGCCTGCTGATCAGCATCAGCCTGATCCTGGCGGGGTCGCGCGGCCTGGTGGCGCCGATCCGCCGCCTGACCGGGGGCCTGCGCGCCATGGCCCAGGGCCAGACCGAGGTGAAGCTGGGCGAGGCCCGCCGCAAGGACGAGATCGGGGACATCGCCCGCGCCGTCGTCGACATCCAGGCCCTGATCGTCGCCCGCGCCGAGGCCGAGGCGGCCGAGGCCGGCCGGCGCCGGGCGAAGGAGGAAGAGGACCGCGCGGTCGGCGACCAGTCGCGCGAGGCCGCCGCCCGTGAGCAGGCGATCGTCGTCACCGGACTGACCCGCGGGCTGGACTCCCTGGCCCAGGCCGATCTGACGGTGCGCATCACCGACGCCTTCCCGCCCGCCTACGAACAGCTGCGGACTAATTTCAACGCCGCCGTCGAGGGGTTGCAGGAGGCCATCGGCACCATCGCCGCCAATACGGGCGCGATCAACGCCGGCGCCGCCGAGATCGCCAAGGCCGCCGACGACCTGTCGCGCCGCACCGAACAACAGGCGGCCAGTCTGGAAGAGACCGCCGCCGCCCTGGACGAGGTCACAGCGACCGTCAAAGCCACCGCTGCAGGGGCGATCCAGGCCGCCGGCGCGGTCCAGGCGGCGCGCGACGACGCCGACAAGAGCGGCGCGGTGGTGCGCGACGCCGTCGCCGCCATGGGAGAGATCGAACGCTCGTCGGCCCAGATCAACCAGATCATCGGCGTCATCGACGAGATCGCCTTCCAGACCAATCTGCTGGCCCTGAACGCCGGGGTCGAGGCGGCGCGGGCGGGCGAAAGCGGCCGGGGCTTCGCCGTGGTGGCGTCGGAAGTGCGGGCCCTGGCCGAACGTTCGGCCGAGGCGGCCAAGGAGATCAAGGGTTTGATCACCCAATCGACCGTGCAGGTCGGGTCGGGCGTGAAACTGGTGACTGAGACCGGTCAGGCGCTGGACCGGATCGTGGCCCATGTCGCCCAGATCGAAGGCCTGGTGACGGAGATCTCCTCGTCCGCCGCCGAACAGGCGACAGGGCTGCAGCAGGTCAATACGGCGGTCAATCAGATGGACCAGATGACGCAGCAGAATGCGGCCATGGTCGAACAGTCCACCGCCGCCAGCCACTCCCTGTCCCAGGAGGCCGACGGTCTGGCTGCCGCCGTGTCCCGTTTCCGTGTCGGCGCGCGCCCCGCCGCCTCAGCCCCCGCTCCGGCTCCGGCCCGGCCCGCCGCCTCTCCCGCCCGCACCGTGGCCGCCCTGAAGACCGTCGGCCGCGGCGGCGCGGCCCTGGCGCCGGCGTCGGAGCCCGACGCGGACGGGTGGGAGTCCTTCTAGGCGTCTCCTTCGCCGGCCTTACAGAGGCCGGCGGAAGAACCGATCCCGGGATTGAGGCGCTTCTGGAGGGCCGACTGATCCGCCCTGGAGCCCCGCTGTCATGGCAAAACCCAACGAACGAACGCCGCCGAATCGGGGGTCGGCGGCGTTCGAGCTCTATGATGGTTACCAGTATCCGCCGGGGCAGGACCCGATGGCTTCCAAGGTGTAAAAGGGCGAAGTCGTGCCATTCACAGGCGAGGCGACGACATTCCCGTTCGAACACCGGTCCCTGTAGAAGCCCACCTGAGTGGTCAGGGTGGCATCACTGTAGAAGGTCCGGAAATACATGATTCCCGGCGCTTTCGCCGTCGCGGCGGCGGCGAATGCGGAAGCCCCGAGAACGGCTCCCAAGGCGACGAGACGGACGGTCGATTTCAGCTTCATCGTAAACCTCCAGGGGAGCCTATCTCCCACCTGGAGAGGACAGCTGACCCGAATGCGATGCAACCCACAATAATCTCCAATGCTCTTAACGTTTGCGTGAAAGGCGCGCCGCTCCGAGTGAGACGACTGCGGATCGGTGAAGGTCCAGGAGTGAGTTGCGTCGGTTGCTGGAGGCGCCCAGTGCAGCGGATGTTTGCGAAGATCCAGGATGTCGGCGGCGCCGGATCTGATCCTGGCGGACAGAAATCATCGTCGTCGCCCCCTTGCGGATCGATCTCCCCGCCTGTCTGTTACGCACCCTGAACGACCCGACCTTACCGGAGCCCCCATGTCCGACTTCAGCTACGACGCGTCCCGCCATCTGAAGAAGGGGCGGGGCAAGGTCTATGACTCGATCATCGACACCATCGGCGACACCCCCCTGGTGCGGCTGCCGCGCCTGTCGGCCGAATACGGGGCCAAGGCCACCGTGCTGGCCAAGCTGGAGTTCTTCAACCCCATCGCCTCGGTCAAGGACCGGATCGGGGTCGCCATGGTCGAGGCGCTGGAAGACGCGGGCAGGATCAAGGCCGACACGGTGCTGATCGAACCGACCAGCGGCAACACCGGCATCGCCCTGGCCTTCGTCGCCGCCGCCAAGGGTCTGAAACTGATCCTGTGCATGCCCGAGAGCATGTCGATCGAACGGCGCAAGATGCTGGCCCTGCTGGGCGCCCAGCTGGAGCTGACCCCGGCCGAGAAGGGGATGAAGGGCGCCATCGCCCGCGCCCAGGAACTGCTGGAGACCACGCCCAATGCGGTGATCCCGTCGCAGTTCGAGAACCTGGCCAATCCCGCCATCCACCGCGCGACCACGGCCGAGGAAATATGGAACGACACCGACGGCGCCGTGGACATGGTGGTGGCCGGGGTCGGCACCGGCGGCACCATCTCGGGCGTCGGCCAGGCGCTGAAGGCCCGCAAGGCCTCGATCCGGATGATCGCGGTCGAGCCCGAGGCTTCGCCGGTCCTGTCGGGCGGCGCGCCCGGCCCGCACAAGATCCAGGGCATAGGCGCGGGCTTCACTCCCGCCATCTATGACGCCTCGGTCGTGGACGGGATCGAACAGGTGTCGAACGACGAGAGTTTCGACATGGCCCGCAAGGCGGCCCGCGTCGAGGGAATCCCGGTCGGCATCAGTTCGGGCGCGGCCCTGACGGCGGCTTTCCGCCTGGCCGCCCGCGACGAGAATGCGGGCAAGACCATCGTGGTCATCATCCCGTCCTTCGCCGAACGCTACCTGTCGACGGCGCTTTTCGAGGGCCTGTAAAGCCGAGCGTCGCTGATACGTCGGGTTAACTCTGAGACCCTAGTCTTGGCGCCATGACCCAGGCGTCGGCCCTGAATGACGAAGAGGCGGCTCCCCCGTCGCTGAAGGCGCGCCATGCGTTGCTGAAGCGGCTGGCCGACGTCGTCTCCCTGCCGGCCAGCCGGATCAACGCCTTCGAACGGGCCGTGACCGGCGACCTGCTGGTCGAGATGCTGCGGCTGGGATCGACGGAGGAGCGTCGGCGCGTGGCGACGCGGCTGGCGCCCCTGGCCGAACTGCCCAGCAGCGTCGCGCGCCTGCTGCTGCGCGACGAGCCCGAGGTCGCCCGTCTGCTGATCGAACAATGCGCGTCCCTGAGCGACGCGGATCTGGTCGGGTGTGCGCGCGACGCTGGGCCCGAGCACCGACTGATCATGGCCGAGCGTCGCGGTCTGTCCGAGATCGTCACCGAAACCCTGTTCGGCTTCGGCGAGATGGAGGTGATGGAGGCGGTGCTGCGCAACCCCACCGCCCGCCTGTCCCAGGTCGGGGTCGAGGCCGTGGTCGGCCTGAGCCGGACGCATCCGAAACTGTCCGGCCTGCTGCTGAAACGGCCCGAGCTGAGACCGGCCGGGGCCTATGTGATGTTCTGGTGGTGCGGCCCGGACGACCGGCGCACCATCCTGCAGCGGTTCGCCGTGTCGCGCGAGGTGATGCAGGAGGTGTCCGAGGACGTCTTCGCCATGGCCGCGGCCGAGGGCTGGTCGGACCCCGTCGCGCGCAAGGCCCTGCAGTTCATCGAGCGACGCCAGCGCAACCGCGCGGCCATCGACAAGAGCCCCTTTGACGGGCTGGAACACGCCCTGTCGGTGGCGGCGCAAGACGGCCTGTCGCGCGAGACGGCGTCGGAGATCGCCTTCCTGGCGGGCGTCAAACCCTTGACCGGCGCCAAGATCCTGGGGGATCCGGGCGGCGAACCCCTGGCGATCCTGTGCAAGGCGACGGGTCTGTCGCGTGCGGACCTGCTCAATCTGTGGCGCTCGATGCGTCGGCCGGAGACGACGGCCGACGGCGGCCTGCATCCTGACCTTGAACGTGTGCAGATCACCTATGAAATGTTGGCCGTGGATCGGGCGCAGACCGTATTGCGTTACTGGAACTGGTCTCTGTCATCGGCCCTGACCCCCAGTCTCCTGCGTGCGATTCGTGAGGGCGAGGATGAGGTGATCGATGAATATTCGGCGCCGGAACGTGCAGCCATGATGGTCCTGACCGAAGACTTGAAACGCTAGGTCAGCATGACCACAAGTGTGGTTATATAGAGCCTTGTCGTTCGCATAACGGCCGGATTGCTTTTGCATTCAAACAACCCTAAGAGCCGGAAGGGTAGGTTCGGCTGGCGTTTCAGTCGAAGCAAATAGATTATGAAAGAGACGCCGCGAATGGACGAGAAGCCCGAACTGCTGGAAATGACCGCTGACATCGTGTCGGCCTATGTCGGCAACAACACGGTGACGGCGGAAGCCCTGCCGGCGCTGATCGCCAATATTCACGCCGCTCTGTCGGGTGTCTCCAACGGTCCCGTGGAGGTTCCGCCGGAACCCAAGGAACCGGCCGTGCCGATCCGCAAGTCGATCAACGCCGACTTCCTGATCTGTCTGGAAGACGGTCGCAAGTTCAAGTCGCTGAAGCGCCACCTGCGCACCAAGTACGACATGAGCCCCGAAGATTACCGCGCCAAATGGGGTCTGCCGAAAGACTATCCCATGGTCGCCCCGAACTACGCCAAGGCCCGTTCGGAACTGGCCAAGCAGATGGGCCTGGGCCAGGGCGGCCGCAAGCCGGCCCGCGTCGCCCGCGCCAAGAAATAAGCCCGGTCCTTACTGGTAGAAAGCGCCCGCTTCCGCAAGGAGGCGGGCGCTTTTGTTTGATCTCCCTCCCCCTGCGGGGGAGGGGGGCGTAGCGCAGCGAAGCCGGGTGGGCCGGGCCGGGCGACGCGAGACAGATCGATTCAGAATGGGACGGGTGGGGCCCGCATAAGGCGCGCGCGCATTGCCTGGCCGCCCCCGCCCCGTCGCTGGCGCGACGCCCCTCCCCCGCAGGGGGAGGGAGAAATCGTGCGTTTTAGGCCGCCTGGGCGACGCGGCGCATGCGCCAGAAGCGCAGGGTGCGCTGGGCGGCGTCGCGGGTCAGTTCGCTGTACATCCGGCCATAGGCGGCGGCCCGGCCCATCGGATTGGAATCCCCGCCCAGAAGCGACACGGCGTAGGTCAGGAAGATCGCCCGGTCGATGTCGGCGGCCTTGCAGATGATCGACAGGGCGTCCAGGTCGCGCCGGTCCACGATGTTGCGGGCGGTGTGGAAATCCACATCCGAAAGACGCGACAGGGCGACCAGGAAGGCCGTGCGGCCCTTGGAGCGCAGGAAGCGGATCAGCACCTGCGGGGTCAGCTGGTTGGCGGCGTGCAGCTCGTCGACATAGGCCAGGCTTTCGGCGTAGTCGGCCGGCAGGGCGCCGTCGTCGGTGGCGACACGGGCGCGACCGGCGGCCAGGGCGGCTTCCAGCAGGTCCGGATCCATCTGGGCGTTCTGTTCCAGGATCTGGTGACGCAGCCGGGCCTCGACGACGAAATACATGTCGTTCAGCAGGTCGGCGGGCAGGCTCTTGCGCTCGACCGCCGGGGCGTGAAGCTCGGGGTTGTTCTTGGCGCGTTCGACCGCAGTTTCCGACGCGGCGCGCGACAGCTGGGCGCCGTCGTTGCGCAGCAGGACGCCCAGGGTGTGGTCGTCGCCGCGTTCGACGATGATCTCGGACACGGCCTCGGACACCTCGGTACGGCCGGAGACGGCGCGCATGTGGTCCTGGCCCTGGCGGCTGACCACGTCGATCAGGTCCGCGTCGGTCAGGACGGTCGAGGCGCGCAGGACCGGCCCGGCGACGTCGATCTGATCCTCGGCCAGGCGCCGGATCAGGCTGGCCGGGGCGTTGGGCGCCTCGGCGAAACGGGCGGCCAGTTCCGCGCGGACGGCCGTCTCCATCTCCTCCGACAGGGTTTCGAGGACGGAGCCGTAAAGCTCGGTCTCGGCCACGCTGTGCTCGACGCCGCCCAGGAAGTGGTCGGTCAGTTCGCGCAGCAGCAGCCGGCGCTTCTCGCTGGAGGCCTCGTTGGCCAGGGCGATCAGATCGGGCAGGCGCGAGCCCATGATGATGGCCCGTTCTTCGGCGGAGGGTTCGGTCATGGCAGGTCGTCCCCCGTGGTCTGGGGCATGGCCCGGACCGAGCCGTCGCTGTTGCGCTGCAGGGCGGGCGGACCGTCGGGTTGCGCCAGGTCGGCGGACGACGGGGTCTGGGTCATCTCCACCGGCAGGGCGTCGAGATAGATGGGCTGGACCGGGTTGATCCGGTCCGGCTGATGGCCGGCCTGACGATGGACCGAATAGAAGCGCGCGCCCTGGACCGGGGCGAGGGCCGCCTGGAGCATGGCGGGCGGCGCGGCGGAGGCGGTCTCACCCTTGGTCCCGCCCTGGGCCTGGGCCGCAGTTTCGGGCGCGGTCTGGGCGGTCGTCTGGCGCTGGAGGCGGAAGATCGGCGCGTCGCGTCGCGGGGCCATCGGATCGAAGGCGGGCTCAGGCGCGGCTTCGGCCTGGGCCTGAGTCTGGGTGTGTGGCTGGGCCTGGACCGGCGACTGTGCGGGCGCCGGGTCCTGGGCTGCGACGACGGTTTCGGCGTGAACAGGGGACGGCGTGGCCTCGACGGGGGCGGGCGCGGCGACATAGGGCTGGGGCGTCGTCGCCATCGTCGGCACGGGCGCGATCCAGTCGCTGGCCGGCGTCAGGCCACGATGCGGCGTGGGCTTCGACGCCGGCGCCGGGGCCGACAGGCGGGCCGGCGGGATGAAGCTGACGGGCGTATCGACGGCGGCGGCGACCGGGGTCGGCTGCGGGATGCGGCGCAGCGTCGGCGCAGCGCCCTGCGCCACCGGCGGCTTGCCCGGCCAGGACAGGTAGCGCAGGCCGCCTGCGCCGCTCGCCGAAGATTGAGCCATGGCGGCGCCCGACGCCGCGCAGGCGGCGATCAGGGCGGTCGACAGGATCAGGGCGTGTCGCAAGGGGCGGGTCTCGCACGAACAAAAAGACAACCCCCAGCCTAGGCGGATATCGCTTAACCCGTCGCTAACGGCGCAACAGGAATCGTCCGATCACCCCGACAGCGGCGTTCAGCACCAGGCCCAGCAGGGTCAGGCACAGGACCCCGGCCAGCATTTCCGCCGTGCGCAGGCGGTTGCCCGCCTCCAGCAGCCGCCAGGCCAGACCCTGGGTCGCGCCCGAGCCCGAGACGAATTCGGCCACCACGGCGCCGATGACCGCCAGACCCGCCGCGACCCGCAGACCCTCCAGCGCGAACGGAAGGGCCGAGGGCAGGCGCAGCCGCCACAGTCTTTGCAGGGGCGTGGCGCCATACAGGTCGAACAGCCGCTCCAGGTCGGGATCGGCCGACTTCAGCCCGGTCAGAATTCCCGAGAACAGCGGGAAGAAGGCGACGACGGCCGCCAGGGCCACCACGGCCCGGTCGGCGTGGTCCAGCCCGGCCCAGATCAGCACCAGGGGGGCGACGGCCACGACCGGCGTGACCTGAAGCGCCACGGCCAGGGGCCGCACGGCCCGCTCGGCCGCCGGGTGCAGCGACACCGCCAGGGCCAGCCCCCCGCCGACCAGTCCGGCCAGGACCAGGGCCTGAACCGCCATGCCGAAGGTGATCCAGGCCGAGGCGGCCAGACGCGGCCCCGCCTCGACCAGGGCCACGGCCACCGCGCTGGGCGGCGGCAGGAAATAGACGGGCAGGTCCAGCAGGCGACACGCCGCCTCCCACACCGCCAGCAGCAGGATGGCCAGAAGCAGGGGCGGCCCCAGTTCCGCCAGGCGCCTCATGTCGTCGTCTCGGGGCGCATGGCCGCCTCCAGCGCGTCTGCGATCGCCTCGACCATCTGGCGATAGGCGGGATCGGCGCGCCAGCGGGCGGGGCGGGGCAGGGGGCCGGGCGTCGGCAGGTCCGCGACGGGCCGCCCGGTGGCGGCGTCCAGCACCACGACCCGCTGGGCCAGATAGACGGCCTCCTCGACATCATGGGTGACGAAGACCATGGCGGGCCGGGGCTCGGCGGCGGCCCAAAGGGCGTGCAGATCCTCGATCAGGCGGCGGCGGGTGACGCTGTCCAGGGCGGCGAAGGGTTCGTCCAGCAACAGCAGGTCGGGGGCGGTGATCAGGGCGCGGGCCAGTGCGGCGCGCATCGCCATGCCGCCCGACAGCTGCGACGGCCGGGCGTCCGGCCGGTCGCCCAGGCCGACCGCGCCCAGGGCCTGGGCCGCGCGCGAACGGGCCTGGGGCCGGGCCACGCCCGCCAGCTCCAGCGGCAGGGCCACATTGGCGACGGCGTCGGCCCAGGGCATCAGGGTCGGGCTCTGGAAGACGAAGCCGGTGCGGCCGACCCTCAGGGCGCGGACCACCTCGCCCCGGCTGGGCGTCTGAAGCCCCGCCAGCAGGCGCAATGTCGTGGACTTGCCGGCGCCTGAGGCCCCGACCAGGGCGACGATCTCGCCCCGCGCCACGCTCAGGTCGATGGGGCCCAGCGGCGCGCGGCCGGGCCAGTCGACGACGACCCCCCGCAGCGCGGCGATGGGATCAGCCACGGCCCGGCAGATAGTTGTCGGTGAAGGCCTCGCGCCAGTTCAGGCCGGGGTCGAACACCCCCGCCTGGCTGACCACCTCGAAGAAGGCCTGCCAGCGGTCGGCCGTCATGGCGCCCAGGCCGTACAGGGCGGCGTCGCCCCCGTCGACGATGGCGTTGTCGCGCAGCTTCTGCCGGGCCTGGTCCAGGATGGCCTGGGTCATTTCCGGATTGTCCTTGCGGATCAGGGCGTCGCCCGGCGCCGCATCGCCGCGCAGATAGTCGCGCCACCCTTCCGCCGAGGCGGCGATGAAGCTGCGCAGGGCCGTGGCGTTGTCCCGCGCGAAGGCGTTGGGCGCCAGGACCATGGCGGCGTAGGAGGGATAGCCTTCGTCGGCCAGCAGGAAGATCTTGGGCTCGAACCCGGCCTCCTGTTCGATGGTGTAGGGTTCGCTGGTCAGATAACCCTGCTGCACCGCCCGCTCGTCGGCCAGGAAGGGCGCCAGGTTGAAGGTGTATTTGCGCACCTGGTCGTCGGTGAAGCCGTATTTGGCCTTCAGCCAGACCCAGAAGGCGTTGATCGAGGCGTCGGCCAGCAGGAAGGGCCGGCCCTTCAGATCGGCGATGGTCTCCAGCGCGGGGTCCGGGTGGGCGATCAGGACCTGGGGGTCCTTCTGGAAGAAGGCGGCGACGGCCTTAACGGGTGCGCCGGCCGCGACCAGGTTCATCGGGATGAAGCTGTTGGACCCCATGCCCAGTTCGACGGCGCCCGAGGCCAGCAGTTGCGGCACGTTCACGCCCGGCCCGCCCTGAACGATCTGGACGTTCAGCCCGCGCTTCTCATAGGCGCCGGTCGCCAGGGCCTGATAGAAGCCGCCCTGTTCGGCCTGGGCCCGCCAGTCGGTGGCGAAACGCAGCCGCACCCGGCCCTGCTCATCCACCGGCGCCTCTGAGCGGTCGCAGGCGCGCAGGCCCAGCGCCGCCCCCCCGACCACGGCCGCGCCGCCCGCGAGCAGGGCGCGGCGACGGGTCAGCAGGCGATTCCCAAGCTGGATCATGGCCCTGCTTTACGAGGGGATGCAGGCCTTGGGAAGGCGGGGGTTCAGTTCTGATCCACGTCGGGCGCGGCCGTTTCGTCCTGCAGCTTGTAGCGGACGGGAACAACGCACCGGACGCCGGCCTCGAACCCCGGCGTGGCCTGGCTGGACTGCACCAGCCGCAGGGCGTCGACGCCGAAGGCGGCGGCCGGCTGGGCCTCGATCACCGAGACGTTGCCGATCTGGCCCCAGGGGGCGATGTCGAAGCGGATCAACGCCCAGCCCTCAATGGAGCGCTCGTTGAAGACGGTCGGAAATACGGGATTGGCCCGAACGGCGAACCGGTCTGCGACGGCCGGCGGGCATTGCTGCAGCGGGTCTTCACGCTGATCTTCCGGCGTCAGCGGCGGAGCCGCGAGGGTCCCGCCCGAGCGATAGAGATTGTAGACACAGCCGGTCCGGGCCGGTCCGGGCTGCATCCGGGTCTCGGCCGCCGCACGGCGAGCCTCGGAGTCCAGGTCTACGTCGCCGGACGAGCCGAGAGTCTCGACGTCGGTCGCGCGGCCATCGGCGTCGATGTTCCAGCGGGTCACGGACCAACTGCGACCGCCGGGCGGGGGCTTGCGCCCTTTTTCAAAGTCGGGAAACACAACCGTGTCCGGTCGGCGGCCGCCGAACCGGTCGCCGCAGTCGGCGCCCTGTCCGCCCAGGCGTTTCGCCACGGCGTCGCGCAGGGCCCCGGTGGTCCGGGTGACGGCGAAATAGTTCAGCAGGTCCGGGACTTCCGCCTCGTCCAGTCGAACGCTGCGCCAGCGGATCGTCAAGCGGCAATCCTTGCGCGCTTGGGCGGGAAACCGCCAGGCGGCGAGACCGGCCTGCAGGATGTCGAAGGCTGCGGGGGCTGCGTCGGCGGGACGGATATCCACCGTGCGCCCATCCGACGCGACCGAGAAGGCCAGGATCGTCTCTGCGTCGGACATCCCCCGTCGCGCGGCCTGCTGCGCCGGCAGGTCGTCGGCGTAGAGGGGCTGAACCGCGAGGCCTTCGCACGTCGCTTCGGCCTGCGGCAGCTGCAGGATGGTGGTCTCGACCGACGGGGCCGGCCCGATCAGGACGGCGGGCCTGACGCTGATGGGCGAGGGCGTCGGAGGGGGCGGCCCCGCGTCCTGCAGCCGTGGGTCGGCCTTCGCCGAACCGGCCGTCGTTACGGCGCCGGCGGCCAGGATGCACAGGGCGGTCTGTAATGCGCGCATGACGATCTCCAACTGCACGGCATGGGTGCAGATGGGGCGGCGTCTGTCTAGCGTAAGTCTGTGAATTCGGCCCCAATTGAGCGAGGGGACGAAGCGTTCGGGGGGAACCCGTGCTCTTCGTCCCCTCGCCAAGTCCGGGTTGGACTTGGCCGGCTGGGTCGGACCCTGGCGTCAGCGCCGTTTCGAGCGAACCCGAAAGGGCGGTCGGCTGTATCCTGTCGCGCTCCGGGTCTCTGGCGTTCCACGGCCTTGCGGCCGCGTCGTCCGTCGATCCCGATCCGGTTCCCCGCCTTTCGTCGATCCTGAGACCGTCGAAGACCGGGGCCGTGGATCCCGCCTGGCGCACGTTACGATCCGAAGATCGCCCGATCACGCCGGGTCGGAGAGCCGGGCCGGTTCGCTTGAGGCCGGGGTCTCCCCCGATTTCCGCGCCGCCGTGTCCCTCGGCCAGTTGACGTTCTCGCGAAACCCGGTATGAGGCAAGCGCCCGAACTCGCCCCGATGTGCACGATTGGCCCGGCGGCGGTGGACAAGTCTGTGAACATCGGTGGACGGATCAAATTCGCCGTGGCGTATCAGCGGTTTGTGTTGTCCACAGAAACGCGACGTCAGTGCGCGGCGGGCTTTGGGTAGCTGAGAACGCACAGGGCGCCGGGGGCGGCGTCGACGATGCTGAAGCGGCCGTGAAGCTGATCCGTCAGGCCGAGGACGATGCGCAGGCCCAGGCTGCGTCCCTTGGCGGGATCGAAGCCCGGCGGCGGTCCGGCGCCGTCGTCGCGCACCTCCAGGCGGCGTTCCGCCCCCTGCTCATACAGGCGGACGTGGATGCGGCCGGGGCGGTCGGGGAAGGCGTGTTCCAGGGCGTTGTTGACGCATTCCAGCAGGATCAGGACGACCGGCGTGGCCTCGTCCGCCGTCAGGGCGTGCCGGGCTTCCTCGACCACGACGGCCACGTCGGTGCGGCCGGCGGCGTTCAGGGCGTCGAGGACCAGCTGGCGCGCCAGGTCGTCGAAGGGCGCCGCCGCGCCGTCGGCGTCGAGCAGGCTGCGCTGCACATTGGCGATCATGGCTGTGCGCGCCGAGGCGTCGGAGAGGGCGCGACGGGCGGCGGGATCCTTCGACATCCCGGCCTCGAGCCGCAGCAGTGCGCTGACCACCTGGATATTGTTGGAGACGCGGTGCTGGACCTCTTTCAGCAGCAGGTCGCGGCTCTCGGCCAGGGCGGCGTTGCGCGCCACCTCGCGCCGCAGATTGTCGGTCGCGGAGTTCATGCCGACGATGAAGAAGATGTCGACGGCGATGACGAAGACGTAAAAGGCCAGGGCCATCCCCGTCGCCAAGCTCCAGTCGAAACCGGGCGCGCCGATCCAGAACCACCAGGCGCTGAGACCTGACAGGACGGCAGTCAGGATCGCGGGCCACAGTCCGGCGAAATAGGCCACGACCACCACGGCCGGGAAGAAGGTCAGATAGGGGAAGCCGGGCGGGAACCAGTCGGCCAGGGCCATGCGGATCCCGAGCGCCGTCAGCCAGATGCAGATCGCCAGACCATAGCCAAAGGGGGGGCGACGAAACAGGTCCGGGTTCAAAGGCTTACTTCTCCCCCAATGCCCGCATCACGCGGCGCTCAAGTCTCTGGAGGTAGGTGAAATCCCTCAGTCCTACAATCGGGAATTTTCCTTATGACTTCAGGCGTCCGTTGAGCCAGGCGCGGACGGCCCCCCGCGCCCCCCGCGCGGCCGGGCCGCCGAAATGCAGGAAGCCGTGGGGGACTTCCGGCACGCGGATCAGGTCGGCCTCGGACGCCTCGCCCCAGCGGGTCGCCATCAACAGGCTGTCCTCGAACAGCGGGTCGTATTCGCCGGCCAGGAACAGAGCGGGCGGCAGGCCGGTCAGGTCGGCGTACAGGGGCGAGACGTCGGAACGGCGCAGGCCCGCCTCGTCGCGCTCGGGCGCCAGGCGGGCCAGGTCGGCCTGCATCGTGGGGCCGTTGAACAGCAGGGTGTCGGGGTCGGCCGAGCGGACGCTTTCCGTGCCCGACAGGTCGAAGACGCCGTAGGTGAAGACGCAGCCCTTGACCAGATCGATCAGCCCCTGGTCGCGCAGGGCCACGGCGGTCAGGGCCGCCAGATGGGCGCCGGCGGATTCGCCGGTCAGGAAGACGGTCGCCGCGCCCAGCCGGTCCACATTGGTGACGGTCCAGTGGGCGGCGGCCAGACAGTCGGATATGGCGGCCTCGATATAGATTCCGCGCCGCTCGGACAGCAGGCGATAGTCCACCGAGACGACGCAGAAGCCGTGGCGGGCCAGATGGGCGTTCAGCCGGTCGTTCAGCCCGGCGCTGCCCAGCACCCAGCCGCCGCCGTGGATGTCCAGGATGACGGCGCGAGGCGGACCTTCGGGCCGCAGGATGCGCAAGGGCACGGGCTGGTCGCCTTCCGTCTGCACGATCTCGACCGTGACGCCGCGCTTGCGCAGGCGCGGCACGGTGATCGCCCCGGCCGCCGCGTCCAGCCACAGCGACAGCCGCTGCCCGGCGTCGATCCGCCAGGCGTCGGTGCGCAGGCGCGGCGCCCGGGCCAGGACAGCGTTGATCCGCCGCACGGCCGCCTGCTGGGCGGGGGCGAAATCGACGACATGGGTGCGCAGGGTCATGTCAGTGGAGTGGGTGACGGCGGGTTTGGTTTCAAGGGGCGGCGGCGCCGGCCAACTCGCCAAACGCTGAAATCCGCCATAAGGTCGACGCCATGAAAAAGCTCACTCCGTTCGGCGTGCTTCTGATCTTCGGGCTGATCGGCCTGTTGACCAAGGATTTCGGCCTGTGGTTCGCCTTCGGCCTCGTCGCCTTCATCGCCGTGGGCGTGGCTCAGAACCGCCGCGGGGGATCAAAGACCCCCGCGGAAGGCGACGACGAAAAGGAAGGCTAGCTCGCCAGGGCCGCCTTCTTCTCTTCCAGCTCCAGCCATTCCAGTTCGGCGGATTCCAGGTCGGCGCGGGCCTTGTCGGCGGCCTTCATGGCGGCGTCGAAGGCCTTGGGGTCGCGGGCGTAGAGGCCGGGGTCGGCCAGCGTCGCGTCGTGTTTGGCGATCTGGCCGGGCAGGGCGTCGATCAGGGCCTCCAGCTCCTTCAGGCGGTGGGCGTCCTTGAAGGTCAGCTTGTCGACCTTCTTGGCGGCGACAGCGGGGGGCGGGGCCTCGGCGGCGCGCTGGGCGGCGGCCTTGTCCTGAGGGCGGGGATTGGCGCCGGGGCGCAGGAAGCCGGGGTTCTGGCGGATGAAGTCGGTCCAGCCGCCGGGGGTCTCGACGATGTCGCCGCGCCCGTTCAGGGCCAGGGTCGAGGTGGACAGCCGGTCGATGAAGTCGCGGTCGTGGCTGACCAGGATCAGGGTGCCGTCATAGTTCTCGAGCAGCTCTTCCAGCTTGTCGAGCGTGTCCATGTCCAAGTCGTTGGTCGGTTCGTCGAGGATCAGCAGATTGGCCGGCTTGGCCAGGGCGCGGGCCAGCAGCAGGCGGTTGCGTTCGCCGCCCGACAGGGTCGAGATCGGTTGGCGCAGCTGGGCCTCTGAAAACAGGAAGTCCTTGGCGTAGGCGGCGACGTGTTTGGACACGCCGCGCACCAGGATGCTGTCGCCGCCGCCCGGCGTCAGGGCGTCCCACAGGGTCATGTCCGACTTCAGCCCCTCGCGCGACTGATCCAGATAGACGGATTCCAGATTGGAGCCCATGCGGACCGTGCCCTCGTCCGGGGCCAGCTCGCCCAGCAGGGTCTTGACCAGGGTGGTCTTGCCCGCCCCGTTGGGGCCGACGACGCCCAGGCGGTCGCCGCGCATGATGCGGGTGGTCAGGTCCTTGAACAGGGTGCGGCCGGCGAAGCCCTTGGATACGCCCTTGATCTCGGCGACCAGCTTGCCCGACGTGCCGCCGGAATCGACGCCCAGATACAGTTCGCGCGGGGCGTCCTTCATCTTTTCGGCGCGTTCGGCGCGCAGGGCGTCCAGCGAGCGGGCGCGGCCCTCGTTGCGGCTGCGGCGGGCGGTGATGGAGGAGTAGAAGGTGACGGTCTCGCGCTCGATGGTCTTGGTCAGGCGGCGCAGGGCCTCGGCTTCCTCCTCCTGCACCTTGGTCGACCATTCGTCGAACTCGACGAAGCCCTTGTTCAGGGTGCGGACGCGGCGGTTCTCCAGCCAGTGGACCGTATTGGTGACGCGGTTCAGGAAGGCGCGGTCGTGGCTGACGACCAGCAGGGCGAACCGGGCCTGGATCAGCTCGTTCTCCAGCAGTTCGATGGCCAGGATGTCGAGGTGGTTGGTCGGCTCGTCCAGCAGCAGCAGGTCGGGCTCTTCGGCGAAGGCCTTGGCCAGGGCGGCGCGTCGGGTCTCGCCGCCGGACAGGCCTTGGGTCGATTTCTCGGGATCCAGGCCGAAGGTGGCCAGCCAGCTCTCGGCCGTCCAGGTCTCGGCCTCGCCGGACGAGGCGTAGTCCAGAAGGGTTTCGCCGGTGATTTCCGGTTCCTGCGGCACATAGGCGAAACGGACGGCGGACTGGACCGAACGGTCGCCGCTGTCGGGCTCGATCAGGCCCATGACCACCTTCATCAGGGTGGACTTGCCGGCGCCGTTGCGGCCGACGAGGGCCGCGCGGCTGCGCGGTTCGACCGCGAGGTCGACGCCGTCGAAGAGGGGGCGCTGGCCGTCCTGAAGGCGGACGTCCTTGAGTGCGACGAGGGGGGGTCTGGCTGCCATTGGCGGCCATATAGAGGAGGGACGCTCGATCCGCCACGGCCTTTGGGATTTGACAGATACCGTCCAGACGGTATGTAGCGGTCATGGACATCACGACACGCCGCCGCGCCCCCGACGACACCCGGGCCGAAATCATCGAAAAGGCGCTGGAAGTCGCCGCCGAACTGGGGGCGTCGGGCTTCACCCTGGATGCGGTGGCGGCGCGGACGACGGTCAGCAAGGGGGCCTTGCTGCACCATTTCCCCAGCAAGATCGCCTTGCTGGAGGGGATGATCGACCATCTGGGGGAAATGCACACCGACAGCGTCCTGGCCGAGGCGGCCCGGGACCCGGAGCCCTATGGCCGGAATGCGCGGGCCTATCTGCGGGCCACGGTGATCGAGCCCTTCACGCCTCAGGACATCAGCATCGGACGGGTTGTCATGGCCGCCTGCGCCATCGAACCCACACTGGCGCAACGCTGGAACGGCTGGATCGCCAAGGTGAAGATCGACGATCCCAGCGACCCGGTCGGCGCGGACGACGCATTGATGCTGAGGCTTATCGCGGACGGACTGTGGATGTCGGACATCTTCGGCACGCATGCGGTGTCGCTGGACCAGCGGCGGGCCCTGCTGTCGCTGCTGACGCCCGGCCATCTGATCACGGCCAACGAGGCGTGAGCCCCATAACCTGGGCCGCCCTGCTGGGGGCCATCGGGCTGGAGGTCGTGGGCACGACCCTGTTGCAGCAGAGCCAGCAGTTCACCCGGGTCTGGCCGACGGCGGGGATGGCGGTCTGCTACGGCCTGGCCTTCTATCTGCTGTCGGTCGCGCTGAAACAGATGCCGGTGGGGATCGCCTATGCGATCTGGAGCGGTCTGGGGGTGGTGGCGATCTCGGTGATCGGGGTGGTCGCGTTCCGCCAGAGGCTGGATTGGCCGGCGATCGCGGGCCTGGCGATGATCATCGGCGGGGTGGTGGTGATCAACCTGTTCTCAAAGACCGTCGGTCACTGAGCCGGGGGCGTGGGCGAACGGAGAGACCTGTCGAAACAGGGATGCTATGGGCCGGTCCAAGTCGCGGCCGCCATCTGATCGCCGCATCCACCGATTAGGCGCGCCGTCCCATGATCCCCGTTCCGTCCCCGCTTCAGCCTTATTGGGAAACCAAGACCCTGGTCGAGATGTCCACGGCCGAGTGGGAGGGACTGTGCGACGGGTGCGGCCTGTGCTGCGTGATCCGGTTCGAGGACGAGGATTCGGGCGCGGTGATCCCGACGCGGGTCCACTGCAAACTGTTCGATTCCGCCGCCTGTACCTGCGCCGACTATGCGAACCGCAAGGCCCAGGTGCCGGACTGCATCAAGCTGACGCCGCACAATATCCAGGCCCTGGCGTGGATGCCCAAGTCCTGCGCCTATCGCCGGCTGCACGAGGGGCGGCCGCTGGCGGCCTGGCATCCGCTGGTCTCGGGCGATCCGGAGACGGTGCATACGGCCGGGGTGTCGGTGCGGGGGCAGACGATCTCGGAACTGTCGCTGGCCGAGCCGGAGGATGCGCTGGATTTCGAGGCGCCGGAGTGGGCGGTCGAACGCGGGTAGAGGCTTTTTGCTGGCCTACCGCGCTTCGCGCTGCTTGAGGCCGGTTATGTCAGGCTTCCGGCGTCAACTGTTACAATGACGCTGGTCCAAATCGCTTAAATACAAACGCTTATGCTTTTCTCGGGGCGAGTTTCCAGCCTGAGGACGCTGGTGCGTTATGGTTTGGGCATGGCGGGAAAAGGCGAAGAGACGGGAACGGGCGGCGGCTGGCTGGCGTCCCTGTTCGAACGGCTGAAGACGGCGGTCGAGCGTGCGACCGACATGATCTGCAGCGAGGAACCCGAGACCCTGGACGAGGCGGAAAAGCTGGCGCGTCGCGCCGGGGTGATCGCGCGCGCCGCCAAGCTGGTGGACGCGATCCGCCCGCGCGTCGAGGCCGAAGACAGCGAAGAGGACGGGATGGGTGGACGGATCTACGACCCCGAAGAGGACGAGCGACTGCGACGCGAGTTGGCCGCTAACTGCGATCGGATCGAAGCGATCATCGAGAGCAAGCGAGATCGACAAGCTGGAGGGGGCCATACTGAGACGGGAGGCCCGCAAGGCTCTGGTGAACGATCACCAGATCGAACCGCCTAAGCCCGGCTGGTCCACCTGGCTTTTGCTGGGCGGGCGGGGATCGGGGAAGACCTTCGCCGGGTCGGTCTGGATCGACACCCTGGCGCGCAAGTCCAAGGTCAATCTGGCCCTGGTCGGCCCCGCCCTGCACGATGTGCGCGAGGTGATGGTCGAGGGCGCGTCGGGGATCAAGGCCCTGGCCGAACCGGGCGACCGGCCGCGCTGGGAGGCGGGGCGGCGGCGGTTGCTGTGGAAGAATGGATCGGCCGCCTACGCCTTTTCGGCGGAGGATCCGGACAGTCTGCGCGGGCCGCAGTTCCACGCCGCCTGGGCCGACGAATTCTGCGTCTGGCGCAAGCCCGAGGCGGTGCTGTCGAACCTGAGATTCGGCCTGCGTCTGGGGGCGGCCCCCAGGCTGGCGGTGACGACGACGCCCCGGCCGATCCCCGCGCTGCGGCGGCTGATGGCCGAGGCGGGGACACGGGTGGATCGGGCGGCCACGGCCCTGAACGCCAAGAATCTGTCGCCGGGGTTTCTGGCCCATCTGAGCGATGTGTACGGCGGGACCCGGCTGGCGGCGCAGGAGCTGGAGGGACAGGTGGTCGAAGGCGAGGGCGCCCTGTTCGGGGTCGAGGATCTGAAACGGGCGCGGGGAAGCCGGCCGGCCGAACTGGACCGGGTGATCGTGGCGGTCGATCCGCCGGCGAGCGCGCACGGCGACGCCTGCGGCATCGTGGTGGCGGGGCGCAAGGACCGGCGGGCCTTCATCCTGGCCGACCGGACGGTGCGGGGACTGTCGCCCGGCGGCTGGGCGGCGGCGGTGTGTCGGGCGGCGCGGGATTTCGACGCCCAGGAGGTGGCGGCCGAGGCCAACCAGGGCGGGGAGATGGTGCGCAACGTCCTGAGACAAGCCGACTGTCCGGCGCCGGTCGAACTGCTGCACGCCTCGCGGTCCAAGGCCGCGCGGGCCGAGCCGGTGGCCCTCCCCCGAGAGGGAGGGAGAGTCAGCGTGTGTCGGCATGACGCCGCTTTTCAGGGAGAGTGTGATGGTTTCGATCCGGTGGCCGTTCGGCCAGGGCGGGCGCGGGCGTGCGCCAAATCGGGGGGCGCCTGAAGAGAAGGCCAGTCGGACGGCGGTGCTGCTTTCGGGCGTGGGGCGGGCGCGGTGGACGCCCAACGACTACGCCAGTCTGGCGCGCGAGGGGTATCAGAAGAATGCGGTGGCCTATCGCTGCATCCGGATGATCGCGGAGGCGGCGGCCTCGGCGCCCTTTGCGGTGTTTGTGGAGGGGGTGCGGGACGAGGCCCATCCGTTGGCGCGGCTGATCCGCCGGCCCAATCCCGAACAGTCGGGGGCGGAGCTGATGGAGGCGGTCTATGGCGCGCTGCAGGTGTCGGGCAACGCCTGGGTCGAGGCGGTCGGGGACGAGGTCCCGGAGGAACTGTGGGCGCTGAGGTCGGACCGGGTGAAGGTGGTCCCCGGCCGGTCGGGCTGGCCCGAGGCGTGGGAGTATTGCGTCGACGGGCGGTCGGCGCGGATCGGGCGGGCCGCCGACGGCTGGGCGCCGGTGATGCAGCTGAAGCTGTGGCATCCGCTGGACGACTGGTACGGGCTGTCGCCGCTGGAGGCGGCGGCGCAGGGGGTGGACGCGCACAATGCGGCGGGGGCCTGGAACAAGGCCCTGCTGGACAATGCGGCGCGGCCGTCGGGCGCGCTGGTCTATGGGGCGCAGAAGGGCGAGCGGCTGACGGACGGGCAGTTCGAGGCGCTGAAGGATCAGCTGTCGTCCGCCTATTCCGGAACCGAGAACGCCGGGCGGCCGATCCTGCTGGAGGGCGGGATGGACTGGAAACCGCTGAGCCTGACGCCGGCCGAGATGGATTTCGTCGCCGGCAAACATGCGGCGGCGCGCGAGATCGCCCTGGCCTTCGGGGTTCCGCCGCAGCTGCTGGGGATACCGGGGGACGCGACCTACGCCAACTATCGCGAGGCCAACACCGCCTTCTGGCGGCAGACGGTCACGCCGTTGGTGCGCAAGGCGGCGGGGGCGATGACGGGCTGGCTGGGCGGGCGGTTCCCCGGTTGCGAGGTGCGGGCCGACCTGGAGGCGGTGCCGGCCCTTCAGGCCGAACGCGACAGTCTGTGGGCGCGGCTGGAGGCGGCGAGCTTCCTGACCGAGGAGGAGCGGCGGCGGATGGCGGGGGTGGGCGAATGAGCGATGCGGTGAAGAAGGCCGTCGCGGCCCTGATCGCGGCCCTGGCGGTTCAGACGGTCGGGGGGCTGGTCTGGGCCGGGGGCGCGGCGGCGCGGATCGCGACCCTGGAACAGAGGGTCGGGGAGCAGAGGCTGGTGGCAGAACGGCTGGCGCGGCTGGAGACGCAAGGGGAGGCGACGGCGGCGGCGGTGGAGCGGATCGAACGGAGGCTGGAGGGCGGATGAGAAAATTGGCGCACGATCTTCTCCCTCCCCGTTCCGGGGAGGGGGGGCGCGAAGCGACCGGGTGGGGGCGGCAGGGCAAGGGCGCACAGACGGGGAATGCATCGCCTGGCCCTTCCCACCCGGTCTCGCCTGCGGCTCGACCCCCCTCCCCCGCAGGGGGAGGGAGAGGCGGCGGGGCGCTGGTGATCGAAGGCTACGCCTCGCTGTGGGGCGTGGCCGATCTGAACGGGGACGTGGTGCAGGCGGGGGCGTTTGCGGACAGTCTGGCGAAGACGGGCGTCGAGGGGGTGCGGATGCTGAGCCAGCACGACGGCCGGGCGCCGGTCGGCGTCTGGGACCGGATCATGGAGGACGCGCGCGGCCTGTTCGTGCGTGGACGGATCGCGGACTGGTCGCCCGAAGCCCGCTTCGCCGCCGCCTTGAGCCGGGCGGGGGCGATGGACGGGCTGTCGATCGGATACCGCACCGCGCGGGCGCGGCGTCAGGGCCGGCTGCGGGTGCTGAGCGGGGTGGAGCTGTGGGAGGTGTCGCTGGTGACCTTCCCGATGCTGCCGGGCGCGCGGTTTAGGGCGGTGGGCCCATGACGGGGTTCGACCCGTTGCGGACATTTAGAAATGCCAGCGGCCATTCCAGTTTCCGCCTGCCACAAAAGCCTTTCGTCCACTAGGAAGCACGGTCCAGCGACCGAAGAGATAGGCTTCGGTGTCCAGCGGCTCACGATCAAAAGTACCTGTGCAGCTGGTTTCAGTCGCATAGACAGGTGTCGCCTCCGATGCGCCGGGCAGAAATGCTGCGCCAATAAGGCTTTGACCTAACAGCTGTGAATTTTCATTCACAAGATAGCGCTGTTCAAGTCTAAATTGCTCCACTTCCGGACCATGATTTCGAAAGCGAACTTCGAGAATTTCGAAGTCATCAAGACCTATGGGGACAGGGCGTTCTTCGAAGATGACCGTATCGTGCCCGATGCGACAAGCGTCCGCCACGCCTGGAACCGCTACGAGGAACGGTATGGCGACAATGATGGAGAGCAGATGGTCGCGTCGCATCGAACGAATTTCGCACAGGCTACTTCCGCAAACCACCCCTAGCGGTCGATGGCGACGATCGCTTTCCGGCTCCGCGTTAAAGGGCTCCTTCCGGCTCCGAGGCCCACGGCCGAAATCGACCCGTTGCGGACTTCGCTCTAGCGCGGCTGGATCAACGGATCACCTTCAAACCCCAATGTGTTCCATACCTGCCTTATGTAGCGATAAGCCCTCTCGCGGTCTTCTGTGGCGAACAGATCAACTTCGTTGATAGCTTTCGCGACGAGTCCTCGAACCTCGCCGTCACTTACCGGACCATCGGGTTGAGCAAGAAGCGCGTCGATGAGGTTATTCACGGCGGCATTGAGGGGGGCGACGTCCTCAGGCAGATCGGCGCCCGTGTAGCCAGACAGCAGGTCCGGTTGGAATTTGTTCTGCGCGCGAAGTTCGACCAGCTCAGCGCGGTTGTCATGGGTCAAGCTGTGCGGCTCATCAGCGACTGCAGCTTGGCATGCCAACAGTGAGATGCTGCACAACGTGGCAGCCAATAAATGGAGCGTTTGAATGATCGTTGCCATCGGGAGACGATAACACGGGAATGTCCCCTTCCCACCCCTCTCAGACATTCCGAGTGTCCGGGGCTAGGGTCACGGTCGTTCGCGGCGGGCGGCGGCCTGGGGCGACGCGGCGGCTTCAGCTTTCGGGCGCGGCGGCTTCGATTTCGGTCTGGAGCGCCTGCATCTCGGCGGTGATGGCCTGCATTTCCGCAGTGCATTCGTCGGATGAGATGGTGGCGGCGCGCGGGGAGGCCTTGCCCTTGTCGTAGGCGTCCAGGAGGAAGGCCGTGGCCGCCTTCTTGGCCGGATCGGTCTCGTTGGCCATCGAGGCGCGGATCTGATCCGCGACGCCGGGTGGGAACTGACGTTCGCAGGTCCCCAGGGTTTCGAACATGCGGGTCATGCCGGCGAAGACCTTGCTGACCTGCGCGGCCTGTTCAGGCGGCAGGGTGGACACGTCAGGCGGGGTTTGAAACGCCAGAGCGCCGGAAAAGGCCAGAACAAGACTGAACATGCGTGAAACTCCCCGATCTGAGCGGGGCGTAGCACGCTTTTTGACGGGCGGCAGCCGTCAATCACAGGTTTCGGGCGAGCCCGGATCACAAGGCGCCGACGACGGGCGCATTCAACGGAGACATCATGAAAGAGACCAAACAGGCTTCCGGCTCGCCCATTCTTGCGGGTTCTGGGGCGCAGGCTGTCGTGCGCGAGATGATGGCGGCGTTCGAGGCGTTCAAAGGGGCGAACGACGTCCGGCTGGGCGAGATCGAGAAGAAGGCGGTGGCCGATGTGCTGCTGGAGGAGAAGGTGGCGAGGATCGACCAGGCGGTGGCGGCGGCGCAGGCGCGGCTGGATCGGGTGATGAGCCAGAATAGGCGTCCGGCTATCGGCGGCGAGCCCGCCGAGCCGGCGTCGGCGCCAGAAGCCAAAGCGGCTTGGGACGGCTATCTGAAGACGGGCCAATCTGGCGCCCTGGAGGTCAAGGCGGGGTTGTCGGGCGGGGCGACCTCGGGCGGCTATGTCGTGCCGTATGAGACCGAGCGGGCCATCGAGCGGCGGCTGATGGCGGCCTCGCCGATGCGCGAGATCGCCACGGTGCGGACGGTGGCGGCCGGAGTGTTCAGAAAGCCGGTGTCGACGGCGGGCGTGGCCTGCGGCTGGGTGGCGGAGACGGCCGCGCGGCCCGAGACGGATCCGGCGACCCTGGCCCTGCTGGAGTTCCCCTCGGCCGATCTGTACGCCAATCCGGCGGCGACCCAGGCGTTGCTGGACGACGCCATGGTCGATCTGGACGAATGGCTGGCGGCCGAGGTCGAGGACGCCTTTGCGGCCCAGGAGACCCAGGCCTTCGTGGGCGGCGACGGGGTGAACAAGCCCAAGGGCTTCCTGACCTATCCGACCGTGGCGGACACGGATCAGGCCTGGGGGCAGATCGGTTCTGTGGCGTCGGGCGCGGCGGGCGGGTTTGCGCCGACCAGTCCGGCGGACCGGCTGATCGACCTGGTCTATGCGCCCAAGGCCCAGTACCGGCCGAACGGGCGGTTCGTGATGAACCGCAAGACGGTCTCGGCCGTGCGCAAGTTCAAGGACGCTGACGGCAACTACATCTGGCAGCCGGCGACGCGGCTGGGCGAGACGGCGTCGCTGCTGGGCTATCCGGTCACGGAGATCGAGACCATGCCGGATGTGGCGGCCAACAGTCTGTCCATCGCCTTCGGGGACTTCCAGCGGGGGTATCTGATCGTGGATCGGGCGGGGGTGCGGGTGCTGAGGGACCCCTATTCGGCCAAGCCCTATGTGCTGTTCTACACCACCAAGCGCGTCGGCGGCGGGGTGCAGAACTTCGACGCGATCAAGGTGATGAAGTTCAGCGCGGGGTGATCGTGACGCTCGTTTCTCCCTCCCCCTGCGGGGGAGGGCAGGCCGCGTGAGCGGCCGGGTGGGGGCGGCAGGGAAACCGAGCCCGGGTCGCCTGGCCCGCCCCACCCCGTCGCTGCGCGACGCCCCTCCCCCGTGGGGGAGGGAGAGTTCTGAATTCGAAAGGGGAGATCTGCATGGCGCAGCCGGTGACGGTGGCGGAGGCGAAGCTGTTTTTGCGGGTCGAGCACGAGGCGGAGGATGGTCTGATCCAGACCCTGATCGCGGCGGCCCAGGCGCGGGTGGAGGGGGATGTGGGGCTGAGCCTGACGTCCACCTCGCCGGCGGGGTTGCGGCTGGCGATCCTGATGCTGGTGCTGCGGGCCTATGAGCGGGGGGACGCCGAGATTCAGGTGGAGCCGGTCGAGGCCTGGGTCGCGCCGTATCGCGCGGTGCGGCTGTGAGCGCCGGCATGAGGGTGTTGGCGGCGTTGAAGGCGGATCCGGCGGTGGCGGCCCTGGTGGGCGGACGGGTGTTCGATCAGGCGCCGGAGGGGGCGGAGCATCCGCATCTGGTGATCGGCCAGTGCGAGAGCCGACCGGTGGCGGCGGACGGGGGCGGGGTGGAGCAGAGGCTGACCCTGACCGGGGTGTCGCGGTTCGCCGGATCGGAAGAGGCCAAGGCGGTGGCGGCGGCGGTGCGGGCGTGTCTGCACGAGGCGGTGCTGGAGGCCGACGGAGTGCGGACGGCGACGCTGAGGGCGAATTTCGCCGACGTGTTCCGGGCGGGGGACGGGCGGCGGACCTATGCGGTGGTGCGGCTGAGGGCGGTGACGGAGGAAGTGGCGAGTGGTTAGTGGCGAGTGGCGAGCTGGGTTCGGGAGGCGGACGCATCGGGGGACCCGCTGCGACGATTTTCCTCGCCACTCGTCACTCGCCACTCGCCACTCAAGAGCAAAGCGAGGACGAAAATGACCGCACAGGCGGGCAAGGACATGCTGCTGAAGATCGAGGGCGCGCCGGGCGTGTTCACGACGGTGGCGGGGTTGAGGGCGCGGACGATTTCGCTGAATGCGCGCACGGTGGATGCGACCGACGGCGACAGCGCCGGGCGGTGGCGCGAACTGCTGGCGGGGGCGGGAGTCAAGTCGGCGGCGGTGTCGGGCCAGGGGATCTTCCGCGATGCGGCTTCGGACGCCCTGGTGCGCGAAGCCTTCTTCGATCAGGCGGCGAGACGGTGGCGGCTGGTGGTGCCGGACTTCGGCGTGCTGGAGGGGCCGTTCCTGGTGGCGGCGCTGGAATACGCCGGCGAGCACGAGGGGGAGGCGACCTTTGCGCTGAGCCTGGCGAGCGCGGGCGAGATCGGGTTTTCGGCGACATGAGCGGCGGGGACTGGTCCCCCTCGGGCCGCGGGGCGGCCCTCTCCCCCCAAGGGGGGGAGATTGGCGCGCGGGGCGAGGTGGGGGTGGTGCTGGGCGGGGTGCGGCGTCGGGTGTGTCTGACCCTGGGGGCGCTGGCGGAGATCGAGACCGGGTTGGCGGTCGAGGGGCTGGCGGCGGCGGCGGAGCGGATGAAGGCTCTGTCGGCGCGGGATCTGATAGTGGTGCTGGCGGCGGTGCTGCGCGGGGGCGGGGAGACGGCGCCGGATGTGGCCGGGGTCGAGCCGCGCGAGGCGGCGCGGGCGGTGGCGGCGGCGTTCGAGGCGGCGGCGCGGTGAACTCGGGGGAGACCCCGTGGGGCGAGATGCTGCGGGCGGCGATGCGGATGGGAATCGCGCCGGAGGCCTTCTGGCGGCTGTCGCTGAAGGAGTGGCGGATGCTGACCGCGGCGCCGCGCGGAACGGCGCCGATGGGTCGGGCGGGGCTGACGAAGCTGATGGAGGACTGGCCGGATGACGGATGAATTCGGGCGCAGCGGGATCGAGGATCTGCCGCTGAAGACCGCCGAGGCCGGGGCGGCGCTGGAGGCGCTGAAAGGCCCGGCCGAGGATGCGGCCAATGCGATCGAGGCGGCGTTCGGACGGGCGGGCGACAGTCTGACCCGGTCGCTGGCGCGCGCGGCGGCGGACGGGGAGGTGTCGCTGTCGGAACTGGCGAAGGCGGTGCTGGATGCGGTGAATGCGGCGGCGGGGTCGGGCGGATCGGGCGGCGGACTGAGCGCGGCGATCCAGGCGGCGATGAGCAGTTTCGGCGGGGCGCGGGCCGACGGGGGGCCGGTGCTGGGCGGTGCAGCCTATCTGGTCGGGGAGCGCGGGCCGGAGGTGTTTCGCCCGGCGACCGGCGGCGAGGTCGGCCCCGTCTCTGGCGGCGGAGTGACGGTCAATGTGGCGGTGGACGGCGGGGCGCCGGCCCTGTTGCGGTCCGAGGCCCAGATCGCCCAGATGCTGGCGCGGGCGGTCAGCCTGGGGGCGCGGCGGATGTAGAAACGCCGCCCCGTCAAGGACGGGGCGGCGCTGAAGTCACTCAGGCAATGAGGCTATTCGCTCTTGGGGTTCGGGCCGAAGCGGTTGTCGCCCTGATCGCCTTCCACCAGGCCGATCCACAGCAGGAAGGCCAGGGGGACCAGGGCGGCGAGGACGAAGGCGCCCACGGCCGGTCCCATCATGGCGAAGAGAGCGGCGGGATTGTTCTCGTAATAGTCGGCGCCCACGCCGCCGGCGATGGCGGCGCCCATCACCATGAAGAAGCCGATGATCAGGAAGACGGTCGATGCGACCCAGGGGATGGCGACCAGCCAGCCGGTCTTGCCCATGTCGTGCAGGCGCTTCACCGAAATGGCGAGGTTCGGCCAGATCAGCACGAAGCCGAGCAGGTTGATGACGGGGATCCAGCTGATGACCACATTGACGCCCAGCAGGACCAGCCAGCCGATCCAGAAATGGCTACGACGGACGCGGCCCTCGAACGACAGGAACAGCTTCTGCCAGTCAAAGCCGGCGAGGGTGGTGTCGGTCGAGGCGGACAGACCGCCGGCGACGCCGACGGTCGAGGGGGCGCCGGCCAGGATCAGGATCTGTGTCGCCTCTTCACCCTCGGGCACGAAGTCGACCCGGACGCCGGCGGCGGGCACGGCCGGGGACTGAAGGCTGGATGAGACGAAACTGTAGCGCACGCCGTCGTCGCCGCTGATCAGGCCGGTTCCGGCCGTGGTGTCATAGCTGAGGATTTCGCCGCGCAAGTCTTCGCTCCCGTCTCGATACGGCCATTGCGGCCGCGATGGGGCGAGCATGGACGAGCGGCGCTCTGCGAACAAGTGAAACAGGGGACAGGTTCGGATGGACTTCCATGAGGTGCGGCTGCCCGCGCGGCTGGCCTTCGGCTCGACCGGCGGGGTCGAGCGAAGGACGGAGATCACCACCCTGGGCTCCGGATTCGAGCGGCGGTCCAGCCCCTGGGCGATGGGGCGTCGGCGGTATCTGATCGGGGCGAACCTGAGGTCGCTGGACGACATGGCGGCGCTGATCGCCTTCTTCGAGGCGCGGCGGGGGCGGCTGTACGGGTTCCGGTTCAAGGACTTCGCCGATTTCAAGTCGTGCGCGCCCAGCGGGACGGTCTCGGCGGGGGATCAGGCGCTGGGCGTCGGCGACGGGGTGCGGACGGTGTTCCCGCTGATCAAGGCCTATGGCGACGTGGAGCGGTCGATCGTCAAGCCGGTCGAGGGGACGGTCAGGGTCGCGGTCGGGGGCGTCGAGACTTCGGGCTTTGCGGTGGACGCGGCGACCGGGGCGGTGAGCCTGGCGGTCGCGCCGGCGGCGGGCGCTGCGGTGACGGCGGGCTTTCAGTTCGACACCCCGGTGCGGTTCGACACGGACCGGATCGAGACGACCCTGGAGAGTTTCGACGCCGGGCGGATGGCGGCCGTTCCGCTGATCGAGGTGCGGGTCTGAAGCGGGTGAATGGTGAGTGGTGGATGGCGAGGAGAGGGGCGGCGTGGCTCGGGAGGCCGCCGCTCACGATTCACGAGTCACGCCCTCACGATTTCACGCCCTCACGACAGAGGTGACGATGAGAGACATACCGGACGAAATGGCCGCCCGCATCGAGAGCGGGGCGGCGAGGCTTTGTCATGTCTGGCGGCTGGAGCGGGCCGACGGGGCGGTGACGGGCTTCACCGATCACGACCGGGATTTGGTGGTGGACGGGGTGGTCTGTCGGGCCGGGAGCGGCTGGACGGCCGGGGCGGCCGAGAGCGCCGTGGGCCTGGCGGCGGGGTCGGTCTCGGCGGCGGGCGCGCTGGATGACGCGGCGATCACCGAGGCGGATGTGGCGGCGGGGCGGTTCGATGGGGCGAAGGTCGAGCTGTGGCGGGTGGACTGGTCGGAGCCAGATTTGAAGGTTCGGCTGTGGGCCGGGACCCTGGCGCGGATGCGGCGCGAGGAGGGGCGGTTCCTGGCCGATCTGGAAGGGCCGCTGTCGAAGCTGGAGCGGGTGGTCGGGCGGACCTATGGCCGGATGTGCGACGCGCGGCTGGGGGATGAACGCTGCGGGATCGCGGCGGCGGGACGGCGCTGTGACAAGCGGTGGGAGACCTGTGTCCGGACGTTCGGGAATGGAGTGAATTTCCGGGGCTTTGCGGACGTGCCGGGGGATGACTTCCTGACGGCCTATCCGGCGGGAGGCGCGCGGAACGACGGCGGGAGCCGGCGGTGAGGGGAGCGACGACGGTGATTTCTCCCTCCCCCTGCGGGGGAGGGGCAGCGCGCAGCGATGACGGGGTGGGGGCGGCAGGGGCAGCGGGCGCGGGTCGCCTGGCCCTTCCCACCCGGTCTCGCCTCCGGCTCGACCCCCCTCCCCCGCAGGGGGAGGGAGAGGCGCGTGCGGCGGCGGTGGCTGTTGCGCGGGCCTGGCTGGGGACGCCGTATCGGCATCAGGCCAGCATGAAGGGCGTGGGGGCGGATTGTCTGGGGCTGGTGCGCGGGGTGTGGCGCGAGGTGGTCGGGGCGGAGCCGGAGGGTCTGCCCGCCTATTCGCCGGACTGGGCCGAGACCGGCGGGCGCGAGACCCTGCTGGCGGCGGCAGGGCGGTGGCTGACGCCCGTGCCGGTCGAGGCGATGCGGACTGGGGACGTGCTGCTGTTTCGCATGTCGCCGGGGGCGGCGGTGAAACTTCGCATGTCGCCGGGGGCGGCGGTGAAACACTGCGCCATCCTGAGCGACACCGGCGGGCCGGAGCCGAGGATGATCCACGCCTATTGGGGACGGGCGGTGGTGGAGAGCTGGATGGGGATGTGGTGGCGTAGGCGTTTGGCGGCGGTGTTCCGGTTTCCGGATTGAATATCTCCCTCCCCGACCGGGGAGGGCAGGGCGAGCCGTAGGCGAGACCGGGTGGGGCGGGCAAGGCGATACACGCTCGGTCCGTGCGGCCTTGCCGGGCCGCCCCCACCCGGCCGCTGCGCGGCCCCCCTCCCCCGCGGGGGAGGGAGACGATTTGAGGAGGCGTAGATGGCGCAAGTCGTACTGAGCGCGGTGGGGCAGTCGGTCGGGGGCCCGGTCGGGCGGGTGATCGGGGCGACGATCGGGCGGGCGATCGACAATCGGGTGGTCGGATCGCTGTCGCCGGCGCGGCAGGTCGGGCCTAGGCTGGAGGCCCTGAAGGTGCAGGGGACGGCGGAGGGGGCGCCGATGGCCTGTGTGTTCGGGCGGGCGCGGGTGACGGGTCAGGTGATCTGGGCGGCGCGGTTTCTGGAAGCCAAGGCCAAGGGACGGGCGGGCAAGGGCGGGCCGAAGACGGTCGACTATGTCTATTCGCTGAGTTTCGCCGTGGCCCTGTGCGAGGGGGAGATCGATGGGATAGGGCGGGTCTGGGCCGACGGACGGCTGATGGACCTGAACGGCGTGGCGATGCGGGTGTATCGCGGGGGCGAGGACCCGACGCCCGATCCGCTGATCGAGGCGGTCGAAGGGGCGGCGCCTGCCTATCGGGGCACGGCCTATGTGGTGTTCGAGGACCTGCCGTTGGGGCCGTTCGGGGACCGGGTTCCGCAGTTGAGTTTCGAGGTGTTCCGGCGACCGCGCGGGGAACGGGCGCGGCTGGAGGACTTGCTGGAAGGCGTGTGTCTGATCCCCGGCGCGGGGGAGTTCGCCCTGGCGACCGAGGCGGTGATGCGGCGCGAGGGGTTGACGCGGACGGCGGCGGAGAATGTCCACAACGGCGAGGGCCGGGCGGACCTGGTCGTGTCGCTGGACCAGCTGCAGGCGCAGCTGCCGAACCTGAAACGGGTCAGTCTGGTGGTGGGATGGTTCGGGGATGATCTGCGGGCCGGGCATTGCCGGGTGCGGCCGGGGGTGGAGCGGCGCGACAAGCCGACCGAACCGATGGACTGGTCGGTGGCGGGAGTGGAAAGGCATGAGGCGTACGAGGTCAGTCGGGCCCCCTCCGTCGGCTTCGCCGACACCTCCCCCAGCGGGGGAGGATCTGCCCCGGCCTATGGCGGGACGCCGTCGGACGAGAGCGTGCGGCAGGCGATCCGCGAGCTGAAGGCGCGGGGGCTGGAGGTGACGCTGTATCCGTTCGTCTTCATGGACTGCCCCGGCTATCCGTGGCGCGGAAGGGTGGCGGGCGTGGACGGGACGGGGGCGACGACGGAGATCGCGGCCCTGTTCGGCGGGGCGGACGATTGGGGGCTGCGGCGGATGGCGCTGCACTATGCCCGGATCGCGGCCGAGGAAGGGGCGGACGGCCTGTTGATCGGGTCGGAGATGCGGGGGGTGACCTGGACGCGGGATGCGGCCGGGGGCTTTCCGGCGGTGGCGCAGTTCCGGGCGCTGGCGGCGGAGTGCCGGGCGGTGGTCGGGCCGGGGGTGAAACTGTCCTATGCGGCCGACTGGAGCGAATATTTTGGACGGCAGACGGGCGGGGAGGTGGTGTTTCACCTGGACCCGCTGTGGGCCGATACGAATATCGATCATGTGTCGATCGACTGGTATCCGCCGTTGACCGACTGGCGCGAGGGCGACGGCGGGGTGGATTCTGCGGTGTTCGATGGGGCGGCGGACCCGGCCTATCTGGCGGCGGGCGTCGCGGGCGGCGAGGGGTTCGACTGGTTCTATGCAGGCGAGACCGACCGGGCGGCGCAGGCCAGGACGCCCATCGTCGATACGGCGCACGGCGAGGACTGGCTGTTCCGACCCAAGGACCTGAAGGGGTGGTGGTCGAACCTTCACCATGACCGGCCGGGCGGGGTGCGCTCGGCGACGCCGGCGGCCTGGGTTTCGGGGATGAAGCCGGTGCGGCTGTCGGAGTTCGGCTGTGCGGCGGTGGACCGGGGCGGCAATGCGCCGAACCTGTTCCAGGATCCCAAGAGCAGCGAGAGCCGCCTGCCGCCGGGATCGACCGGCGCGCGCGACGACGCGGTGCAGCGGGCGGCGCTGGAGGCGGTGCTGAGTCATTATGCGGCGGCCGTGAACAATCCGGTGTCGGCGGTCTATGGCGGGCGGATGCTGGCGGGGGCGGACGCCTGGTGCTGGGACGCGCGTCCCTATCCGGCCTTTCCGGCGCGGGGGGACGTCTGGGCGGATGCAGGGGCGTGGCGGGCCGGGCACTGGCTGAACGGACGGCTGGCGGGGGACGGGCGCGACCTGATCGCGGCGGTGCTGGCGCGGGGCGGTCTGGCGGCGGACGAGAGGGCGGTTGAGGGCGTCGAGGGGGCGGCGGCCGGCTATGTGATCGACCGGCCGATGCGGACGCGCGATGCGCTGGAGCCGCTGCTGGCGGCGTTCGATGCGGTGGCGGCTGAACGGGACGGGCGGGTGGCGGTGCTGGGGCGGACGGCGGTTTGCGCCGATCTGGCGCGTGAGGCCCTAGCTCTGCCGGATCAGGGGGCGGCGGAGACGGCGACGCGGGCGCTGGAGCCGCGACCCGGCGAGGCGAGGGTGCGGTTCATCGACGAGACGGCCGATTATCAGACCGGGGCGGTGGTCGTGCGGGCCGAGGACCCTGAGGCGGCGACGGGCGGCGGGGTGGATCTGGATCTGCCGCTGGCGTGCGGCGGCGGTCTGGCGCGGGCGGCGGCGGAGCGGGCCCTGGACGGGGCTGGGGCGGAGACGACGACCCTGGCGCTGGGGCCGCTGGAGGCCTTGCGGCTGGAGCCGGGAGATGTGGTGCGGCTGGAGGGCCGCGAGGGCGACTGGCGGGTGACGCGGACGACGGCGGACGAGACGCCGTCGGCGGTGCTGGAGCCGGTCGGGGTCCGGCGGACCTTTGAGGATCAGGGCGGCGGGCGCGGCGGCGAGGCGCCGCCCGTGGTCGGGGCGCCCTTCGTGCGGGTGATGGACCTGCCGCCCCTGATGGGGGGCGAGGACGACGAGCGGCCGGTCGTGGCGGCGGCGGCTGAGCCGTGGCGGCCGATGCGGCTGCACGCCGGGGCCGGGGCGGAGACTCTGACGGCGCGGGGCGACTTGGAGACGGCGGCGACGGTCGGGGTTCTGGTCCAGCCGCTGGGACCGGGGGTTCGGCATCGTTGGGACGAGATTCAGGCCCTGACGGTTCGGGTCGAGGGAGCGGCGCCGCAGAGCGCCTCGGCGCTGGCGGTGCTGGGCGGGGCCAACGCCCTGGCGGTCGAGACGGCGGCGGGATGGGAGGTGGTGCAATATCGGTCGGCGACCCTGGTCGGGGCGGAGACCTGGCGGCTGACGGGCTTGCTGCGCGGACAGCAGGGCACCGAGGTCGAGATGCAGGCCGGGGCGGCGGCGGGATCGGTGGCGGTGTTTCTGGACGAGCGGCTGGCGCGGGCCGAAATCGGGCGCAATGAACGGGGACTGCCGCTGATCTGTCGCGTCGGACCGGCGGGGGCGGCGCCGGGCGGGGCGGGGTTCCGCGAGGCCGGCTTCACCTTGCAGGGCCTGTACGCCCGGCCGTGGTCGCCGGCGGGGCTGATTGTGGAGGCCGGGGCGGAAGTATGGACGGTGCGGTGGACGCCGCGCGTGCGCCTGTATGGGGACGGATGGGACGGGGAGCCTGCGGGGGTGGATCCGATGCGGTTCCGGGTGCAGGTGAGGGACGCCGGGGCGGTGCGACGGACGATGGAGGTCGAGGGGATGACGGTTCTGTATTCCGCCGCCGAGCGGGCGGCGGACTTTCCTGGGGGCGTGACCCCGACGGCGCGGATCGGCGTGGCGCAGTGGGGCGAGGGGTTCGGCTGGGGCGTGGAGGCGGAAATCGGCCTGATCTGAGCAAATATGCCGGGTCCGGCCCTTTGCGGGGGCGGGAGCATGGCTTAACTGACGGCCTCTTGGTGTTTTCAGTTGGAGCGGCAACGCACGTGGCAGGCGATCCCTACAAGGAACTGGGCGTTTCGAAGGGCGCGAGCGCGGACGAGATCAAGAAGGCGTTCCGCAAGCTGGCCAAGGAGTTGCACCCCGACAAGAACCCCGGCGACAAGATCACCGAGGACAAGTTCAAGCGGGTGACGGCGGCCTTCGACATCCTGGGCGACGCCGAGAAGCGGGCCAAGTACGATGCGGGCCAGCTGGATAACGACGGCAACGAGCAATATCGCGGCTTCAGCGGCGGGGCGCGGCCGGGCGGGAGCCCGTTCGGCGGCGCGGGCGGCGGGTTCGGCGGCGGGCCGGGCGGCCGGGCCAATTTCGAAGGCGTCGATCTGGACGAACTGTTCGGCATGTTCGGGGGCGGCGGACGCCAGCGGGGCGCGCGGGACTTCACCGCGCGCGGCCAGGACGTCAAGGCGACGCTGGACATCAGTCTGGAAGACGCCATCGCCGGGGCGACCAAGCGAATCCAGTTCTCGGACGGCCGGACCCTGGACGTGACCATTCCCAAGGGGGCGGCGGACGGTCAGACCATCCGGCTGCGCGGACAGGGCGCGCCCGGACGCGGGGCCGAGAACGGCGACGCCCTGATCGAACTGAAGATCGAGCCGCATCCGATCTACAAGCGCGACGGGGCGGACCTGACCATGGATCTGCCGGTGTCGGTTCCCGATGCGGTGCTGGGCGCCAAGGTGCGGGTGCCGACGCCCGAGGGGGCGGTGCAGATGACGATTCCGGCCGGCTCGAACTCGGGCAAGCTGTTGCGGCTGAAGGGGCGCGGCGCCTTCGCCCAGGGACGGCGCGGCGATCTGCTGGCGCGGCTGGTCGTGACCCTGCCGGACGAGCCGGACGCGGCCCTGGTCAAATTCGCCGAAGACTGGCGCGCCAAGCGGCCGTATACGCCGGGGCGTTGAGCCGCGCTCAAGCCGCGCCAAGCGCGGCAGCACAAGGGAAAAGCCATGATCGCAAAGCCTGATGTGAAGCCGGCGCGGCCGTGGTTTTCGGCCGGGCCGACGGCCAAACGGCCCGGCTATAGTCTGGCGGGCCTGCCGCAGAATCTGCTGGGGCGCGGGATTCGCGCGCCGGAAGTGGTGGAGCGGTTCGCGCATGGCCTGCGGCTGACGCGGACGGTGCTGGAAGTGCCAGAGAGCCATGTGCTGCTCTATACGCCCGGGTCCGACACCGGGGCGGTCGAGGCGGCCCTGTGGGGGATGCTGGGCGCGCGGCCGGTGCAGGTGGTGGCGTTCGAGAATTTCGGCCTGACCTGGCTGGCGGATGTGAAGGATCATCTGGGGCTGGAGCCCGAGGCGCTGACGGCGCCCTGGGGCGAGCTGCCCGACCTGAGCCGGGCCGACTGGTCCAAGGACGTGGTGTTTCCGTGGAACGGCACGACCTCGGGCGTGCGCGTGCCGGACGCCGACTGGATCGCTGACGACCGCGAAGGGCTGGCGATCTGCGACGCCACCTCGGCCGCCTTCGCCATGTCTTTGCCGTGGGACAGGCTGGATGTCGTGACCTTCAGCTTCCAGAAGGCGCTGGGCGGGGAGGCGGGCATCGGCGTGATGGCCCTGTCGCCGCGCGCGGTGGCGCGGCTGGACACCTATCGGCCGGATCGGGCCATTCCCAAGCTGTTGCGGCTGACGGACGGCAAGGGGTTCGAGCGGGCCCTGGGGCAGGGGGTGGCGATCAACACCTTCTCGATCCTGACCATCGAGGACTGGATCGACGCCCTGGAGTGGGCGCAAGGGATCGGGGGCTTGAGCGAACTGATCCGGCGAACGGACGCCAACTTCGCCGCCCTGGCCGAATGGGTGGCGCGTACCGACTGGATCGATTTCCTGCCCGACCGGCCCGAGATCCGCTCGACCACCTCGGTCTGTCTGAAGTTCACCGACCCGCGCATCGCGGCCCTGGACGCCAAGGCGCAGAAGGCCTTCGTCGTGCGGTTCAAGGCCTTGCTGGAAGGCGAGGCGGCCGTGTTCGACATGGAGCCCCACCGCAACGCGCCGCCGGGACTGAGGCTGTGGTGCGGCTGCACGGTCGAGGTTGCAGACGTGGTCGCGGCGACCCCGTGGCTGGAATGGGCGTTCGAGACGGCGGTGGGGGAACTGTCGTAAAATACGACAGTTCGGGACGACACCGGACGATTCCCCCGCTATAGGCTGCGCCCGCATTCAGACCGTCGCGTTGCCGCGGCGCCTGCTGGTTTTGACGCGGTCTCCGAGGAGAACGCTAAGGCGGAGTACGGACTTTGGCGAACGTAGCGGTGGTCGGCGCCCAGTGGGGCGACGAGGGCAAGGGCAAGATAGTGGACTGGCTGTCCAACCGCGCCGACATGGTCGTGCGGTTCCAGGGCGGTCACAATGCGGGCCATACGCTGGTCGTGGACGGCAAGGTCTACAAGCTGGCCCTGCTGCCCAGCGGCGTGGTGCAGGGCAAGCCGTCGATCATCGGCAATGGCGTGGTCGTGGACCCCTGGCACCTGGTGGGCGAGATCGAGAAGATCGAGGCCCAGGGCGTGGCCATCAGCCCCGACATCCTGACCATCGCCGACAACGCCTGTCTGATCCTGCCGATCCACCCCGCGCTGGACGTGGCGCGCGAGGCGGCGGCCAGCGCGCCGGGGGCCAAGATCGGCACGACCGGGCGCGGCATCGGTCCTGCCTATGAGGACAAGGTCGGCCGCCGCGCCATCCGGGTGTGCGACCTAGCCAATGAAGACGACCTGAAGGTCAAGATCGAGCGTTTGCGCTCGCACCACGATCCGCTACGCGCGGGCCTGGGGCTGGAGCCGATCGACCCGGAGGCGTTGCTGGCGTCGCTGCTGGAGATCGCGCCGAAGATTCTGCCCTATGTGAAGCCGGCCTGGCGGGTGCTGGATCAGGCGCAGAAGGACGGCAAGCGGGTGTTGTTCGAGGGGGCGCAGGGCGCCTTCCTGGACGTGGACCACGGCACCTATCCCTATGTGACCAGCTCCAACACAGTGGCCGGGCAGGCAGCGGCGGGGTCGGGCATCGGACCACGCGGCGTCGGCTATGTGCTGGGCATCGTGAAGGCCTATACGACCCGCGTCGGCGAAGGGCCGTTCGCCTGCGAGCTGGACGACGAGGTCGGACAGCATCTGGCGACCGTCGGCCGCGAGGTCGGGGTGAATACGGGACGGGCGCGGCGCTGCGGCTGGTTCGACGCCGTGCTGGTGCGCCAGTCGGTGGCGATCAACGGCATCGACGGCATCGCCCTGACCAAGCTGGACGTGCTGGACGGATTGAAGACGCTGAAGATCTGCGTCGGCTACAAGGTCGATGGCGAAGTTCTGGATTATCTGCCGTCCAGCCTGAAGGCCCAGGCCGCCGCCGAGCCGGTGTTCGAGGAACTGGAAGGCTGGAGCGAAAGCACCGCCGGGGTCCGCAGCTTCAAGGACATCAACGCCAACGCCATCAAATATGTGCGTCGGATCGAGGAACTGATCGGCGCGCCGGTGGCCCTGCTGTCGACCAGCCCGGAACGGGACGACACAATCCTGATGCGAGATCCCTTCCAGGGCTGAGGGCAAACGACCCCCGATTCAACGGGCCTTAACCAGCAACCGGTAAGCCTGCGGGTGAAACCGGAGCAGAAGCCTTGTTCACCGCCGACGCCAGAACCCTGAGCCGTCTCGAACCCGCTGTGCGGCGGATCGTGATCGTCGAACCGAACGCGGCGTCGGCGCGGTTGCTGTCCGACATCATGAAGGGGTTGGGCGCGCGCGAGGTCTATACCGAGAGCGATGAAGAACGGGCGTTGGAGCTGCTGCGCGACGTCGAGCCGGGCGTCATCTTCACCGAACGTTCGGGCGAGGCCTTGAATGGGGAAACCCTGACGCGGCGCGTGCGTCGGTCGTCGATGAGTTGCCGTATGGCGCCGGTCATCATGGTGACGGGTGAGGCGACCGCCGCCGCCATCAAGGGCGCGCGCGACGCCGGGGTGCATGAGTTTCTGCGCAAACCCTATACGACCGGCGATCTGTTCAAACGGGTCGAGAACGTCGCATTGAAGTCACGGCCCTGGGTCGAGGCGGTCGGCTATGTCGGGCCGGATCGGCGCCGGTTCAACTCGGGCGAATATTCAGGCGCACGCAAGCGCCGGGCCGACGGATCGACAGACGGGCCTGTCGACGTCAAGGATCAGGCGTTGCGCATCCTGGTGGCGGCGATGAGCCAGTTTGATCAGGACCCGGCTCAGGCCATGCGCGCCATTCGCCAACAGGCCCAGACGCTGAAGACCGTGGCGGTCAAGACCGGCGACGCCAAGCTGGCGATCGCAGCGGGCGGGCTGGAAGCCTTTATGGGCGCCGGCACCGTCACAAAGGGCGGTCTGGCCCAGCCCATCGGCGCGATCATGGCCCTGGTTCAGCCGGCGCCGGCGCAGATGGCGCGAGCGTCCTGAGAGACCCTATCGCGCCACCCGCCGCTTGAACGGGAGGCGCGACAGCCGTGTGTCAGGCGTCGACCAGGTTCCGTTCCTCGGCGGCGGCGCGCATGGCTTTCTGCAGCTTCTCGAAAGCGCGGACCTCGATCTGACGGACGCGCTCGCGCGAGACGCCGTACTGGCCGGCCAGTTCTTCCAGAGTGACGGGATCGTCCTTGAGGCGGCGTTCCGTCAGAATGTGTTTCTCGCGGTCCGTCAGCTCTTCCATGGCCTCTTGCAGGAGGCTCATGCGGATGCCCTTTTCCTCGTCGTCGGCCAGCTGGGTCTCCTGGGAGACGGCCGTGTCGTCGGCCAGCCAGTCCTGCCATTCGCTTTCGCCGTCGGCGCGCAGCGGCGCGTTCAGCGAGGCGTCGCCGCCGAGGCGGCGGTTCATGTTGGTGACCTCTTCCTCGCTGACGCCCAGTTTGGTGGCGATGGCGGCGAGGTGTTCAGGGTGCAGGTCGCCTTCCTCGAAGGCCGAGATCTGGCTCTTGGCCTTGCGCAGGTTGAAGAACAGCTTCTTCTGGGCGGCGGTGGTGCCCATCTTCACCAGCGACCAGCTGCGCAGGATGTATTCCTGGATCGAGGCGCGGATCCACCACATGGCGTAGGTGGCCAGGCGGAAGCCCTTGTCGGGATCGAATTTCTTGACGGCCTGCATCAGGCCGACATTGCCCTCGGAAATCACTTCGCCGATCGGCAGGCCGTAGCCGCGATACCCCATGGCGATCTTGGCCACGAGACGAAGGTGCGAGGTCACGAGACGGTGGGCGGCTTCGGGATCCTGGTGTTCCGACCAACGCTTGGCGAGCATGAACTCCTCGTCCTTGGTCAGCATCGGGAATTTGCGGATTTCCGTCAGATAACGCGACAGGCCTTGTTCAGGCGACATCACCGCGAGCGTACTATTGGCAGCCATATGGTCCCTCCGACCGTCAAAACGAGCGGGCGCTTCGACATCGGCCACCCATGTGCGCCGACGTCTCACCCCTCAACCGATGAAGTAGCGATGGGTTGCCGCCGTTTTTAGGGGCGGGCGGTCACACGAAAGCGTGACCGTGGCCCGGGCGCCACTCGTGCCGGCCAGAGGCCTGTATAAACCGAAGTCAGTTTCAATTCAAGACTGACTTGTCGGGTGCAGTCTGGCTCGGCCACACGGCCTCAAATTCCCAGCTAGCCTCGATAGGTTGGATGAACGACGTCCGCGTACTCGGGATGCTTCTGAAGATAGGCGGAGAAGAAGGGGCAAACCGGCAGGATCAGCAGGTCGCGGGCCCTGGCGTCGGCGAGGACGTGTTTCGCCAAGCGGCTGGCGATGCCCTGGCCCTCAAGACGTTCGGGGACCAGAGTCTCCGTGATCATCAGGTTCGGCGGAGACAGATTGTAGGTGACGACCGCCACCTCGCCATCGACGGGCAGTTCGTAACGGTTGAGCTCGGCGTTGTCGCGGATATCCGGGTCGAGCATGGGGGCCTCAGAGGTCGGAGAGCAGGGCTTCGAGCCGCACCATGTCGGCGGGCGGCGGGGTCTCGAAGCGGAGGGCTTCGCCGGTGACCGGATGAACGAAGCCCAGGACAGCCGCGTGCAGGGCCTGGCGGGCCAGGCCGGCCCCGGCGACCGCAGCCCGGACGGCGGCGGCGGGGCTGCCCGAGCCATATGTCGCGTCTCCAAGTATGGGGGAACCCTTGGACGACAGGTGGACGCGGATCTGGTGCGTGCGGCCGGTGTGCAGGGTGCAGGCGACGCGGGCGGCGAGGGGCGCGCCGCTCGCTTTGGCCGGTTCGCCGAAAGTCGCCTGGACGACATAGTCGGTGATCGCCTCGCGTCCTCCAGCCTTCAGCACGGCCATCTTCTTGCGGTCGCCGGTCGAGCGTCCGATGCGGGTTTCGATCCGACCTCTGGACGGTGACGGGGCGCCGCGCGTCAGGGCGATATAGGTGCGTTCGATGTCGTGGCTCGCGAACAGGGCGGACAGGCCCTGATGGGCGCGGTCGGTCTTGGCGGCGACCATGACGCCGGACGTGTCCTTGTCCAGGCGATGGACGATGCCGGGGCGGGCGACGCCGCCGATGCCCGACAGGCTGTCGCCGCAGTGGGCCAAGAGGGCGTTGACCAGGGTGCCGGTCTCGCAGCCCGGCGCCGGGTGGGCGGCCATGCCGGCGGGCTTGTCGATGACGATCAGATCCGTGTCCTCGTAGAGGACGGTCAGGGGGATGGCTTCGGGCTGAGGCGTGGCCGGGGCGACGGGCGGCAGGGCGACGACATAGAGGCCGGGCTGGGCCTTGGCGGAGCCGGCGGTCAGGACCAGGCCGTCGCGACGGACGGCGCCTTCCGCGAGCAGGGCCTGGAGCCGGGCGCGCGACAGGGTCGGGAAGGCCTCGGCCAGGGCCTTGTCCAGGCGAACCCCGGGCGCATCGAGGCGGGCCTCCAGCACCTCGGCGGCGGCGAGGGGCGGGGGCAGGTCTTCTTCGTCGATCAGATCAGGGTCGGACACCGGGGCTCCCTAGCACGGCGCGCAGCTTGCGCGAGGCCCCGTCGTCGGTCGATAGTGAAGCTTGGGGGCGTAGGGGAATCCGATGAAGCGTTTTCTGATCACGGGCGGCGGGATCGCCGCAGCGGCGCTGCTGGGCAGTTGCTCGACCATGAGCAAGGACGAATGTCTGGCGGGCGCCTGGGGTGAAAAGGGCTATGCCGACGGGGCGGCAGGCTATCCGATGAGCCGGCTGGACGATCATGCCAAGGCCTGCGAAAAATATCAGGTGGGGCCCAATCCGGCGGCCTATGGATCGGCGCGCCAGGACGGGCTCAGGACCTATTGCACCTTCCAGCGGGGCTGGACCGAGGGGCGGGCGGGCAACACCTATTACGGCGTCTGCCGACCCGAGGAGGAGGCGGAGTTTCTGCCTGCCTACAATGACGGGCGCAGGCTGCACGAGGTCGAGGCGGCGGTTGCAAGCGCCGAAAGCGCGCTGAGCAGCGCCGAGGCTCGCATCGAGGACCGGGAGGACAAGCTTGACGCCAAGCAGCGCGAACTCCGGTCGGACGGCCTGACGGATGACGAGAAACAGCGAATTCGCGACCGGATCGACGAGGTGCGCGGGGAAATCCGCAGTGCGCGTCGCAACGCCCGTGAGGCGCGCGACGCGCTGGACCGCGCAGAGTGGGACCTGCGCCAGGTGCGCGGCGAACTGAGCGGCCGCTACCCGGTGTTCTGATTGATCAGGCGGCCTTGACGGCGGCGCCGCGGAAGGACGGGTCAAGGTCGCCCGAGGCGTAGCGGCGGGCCATCTGGGCGGTGGACAGGGGGCGGATCCGAGAGGCCTGGCCCTCGCAGCCGAACTGCTGGTAGCGCTCCATGCAGAGCTTCTTCATGGCCGCCTTGGCGGGTTTCAGATAGGCGCGGGGATCGAACTCCCGGGGATTCTCCATCAGGGCCTTACGGATGGCGCCGGTGATGGCCATGCGGTTGTCCGTGTCGATATTGACCTTGCGCACGCCGTGCTTGATGCCGCGCTGGATCTCCTCGACCGGCACGCCCCAGGTCTGGGGCATTTCGCCGCCGTACTGGTTGATGATGTCCTGCAGATCCTGCGGCACGGAAGAACTGCCGTGCATCACCAAGTGGGTGTTGGGCAGGCGGCGGTGGATGTCCTCGATCACATTCATGGCCAGGATGTCGCCGTCCGGCTTCTTGCTGAACTTGTAGGCGCCGTGGCTGGTGCCCATGGCGATGGCCAGGGCGTCGACCTTGGTGGCGGCGACGAAATCGACGGCCTGGTCGGGATCGGTCAGCAGTTGCGAATGGTCCAGCTTGCCCTCGAAGCCGTGGCCGTCCTCGGCCTCGCCCATGCCGGTCTCCAGCGAGCCCAGCACGCCCAGTTCGCCCTCGACCGAGACGCCGCAGGCATGGGCCATCTCGGTGACGCGGCGCGTGACCTCGACATTGTATTCGTAGGAGGCGGGGGTCTTGGCGTCCTCCTCCAGCGAGCCGTCCATCATCACCGAGGTGAAGCCGTACTGGATGGCGGTGGCGCAGGTGGCGGGGCCGTTGCCGTGGTCCTGGTGCATGCAGACCGGAATGTCGGGATAGAGTTCGGCCAGGGCGTCGATCAGCTTGGCCAGGACGACGTCGTTGGCGTAGTTGCGGGCGCCGCGCGAAGCCTGAATGATCACGGGAGCATTGACCTCGTGGGCCGCCTCCATGATCGCCAGACCCTGTTCCATATTGTTGATGTTGTAGGCCGGCAGGCCGTAGTCGTTCTCTGCCGCGTGGTCGAGCAGCTGTCGCAGCGTGATGCGCGCCATGGGATAGTCTCCTGAGCCGAATAGTCTTTTTTGATTGGGCAAGAGACTAGCGGCGAGGCGTGACGAAGTCACGCCGCGTTACAGCCGTTTCAGCGCGAATTCAGAAAGCCGCAGTGCAGGCGTGATCCGCCTGCACCGCCGCCGATCAGACGCGCAGGGCTTCGACGCCGGGCAGGGGCTTGCCCTCCATCCATTCCAGGAAGGCGCCGCCGGCGGTGGAGACGAAGGTCATGTCGTCCGATACGCCGGCGTGGTTCAGGGCCGCGACCGTGTCGCCGCCGCCGCCGACCGCGACCAGCAGCCCGGCCTTGGCCAGGGCCGCCGCATGACGGGCGACGGTCACGGTGGCGGCGTCGAAGGGCGGCACCTCGAACACGCCCAGGGGGCCGTTCCAGATCAGGGTCTTCGAAGCGGTCAGGGCCTCCAGCAGCCGCGCGACCGTGGCGGGGCCGGCGTCGAGGATCTTGTCGTCGGCCGACAGGGCGGCGCCGGCGATGACGGGGCGGGATGCGGCGCCGGGCTTGACCTCGGTCGCGACCACGAAATCGACCGGCAGCAGCAGTTTGCAGCCCTTCGCCTCGGCCTCGGCCATGATCTCGCGGGCCGTGTCGGCCATGTCGCGTTCAGCCAGCGAGCCGCCGATGTCGATCCCCTGGGCGAACAGGAAGGTGTTGGCCATGCCGCCGCCGATGGCCAGCCGGTCCAGCTTGCCGACCAGGTTCTTCAGCAGGTCCAGCTTGGTCGAGACCTTGGCTCCGCCGACGATGCCCAGAACCGGCTTCTGCGGATTGCCCAGGGCGGCGTCCAGGGCGTCCAACTCGCGGCGCATGGATTCGCCGGCATAGGCGGGCAGGTGGTGCGCGATCCCTTCCGTCGAGGCGTGGGCGCGGTGGGCGGCCGAGAAGGCGTCGTTGACATAGAGGTCGCCCAGATCGGCCAGCTTCTGGGCGAAGACCGGGTCATTGGCCTCTTCCGCCGCGTGGAAGCGGACGTTCTCCAGCAGGACCACGCCGCCGGCGTCCAGGTCTCGGATGGCGTCCACGGCGTCCGGACCGATGCAGTCGTCGGCGAAGCGGACGGGAGCGCCGAGCAGGTTCTCCAAATCATCCACGACAGGCTTCAGGCTCATCGACGGGACGCGCTGGCCCTTGGGGCGGTCGAAGTGGGCCAGCAGGGCGACCTTGGCGCCGGCGTCACGCAGCCGCTGGATCGTCGGCAGGGCGACCCGCAGACGGGTGTCGTCCGTGACCTTGCCGTCCTCCATCGGGACGTTGAAGTCCACGCGGACCAGGGCCGTCTTGCCGGCGAGATCCTTGGCGTCGTCGAGAGTGCGGAAGGTCATATCGGGCTGCCCCCAGAAAAGATGTGTCCGATCCAGAGCAGAGCGCCGTGGATCATCAGTTGAACTTGCAGTGCGACGACCGGAGCGGCGACTGCGATGAAATGTCGGCCGCTTTTCGCATGATCGCGATAGGCCGAAATAGCGAGTCCCGTGAGAAGGACAGGAACGGCGAACCAAGCAAAAGGGGCGACTGGATCAGGCCAGTTTCCAGTCAAAAAAGGGATGGCTGTTCCGAAGAAGAGCAATGCTGCGACGGCGCAGCCTCGAATGACGAACGCTCCATCCGTCAACGGCCCAAGCTCAATCTTGCGCAGTCCTAACCAGACCATAGCGCCCCAAAAGGCGATGGCGAGCAGCGACCAAGGCAGTGAAAGCCATGCGAAAAGTAAAAACCCCGGCAGTCCTAAGAATAGAAGCATGCCGGGGTTCTCGGTGCGATCTTACAGGAACTTCGCCATCACCAGCGCCGTGTCGGCCATGCGGGTCGCGAAGCCCCATTCGTTGTCGTACCAGCTGAGCACGCGGGCCAGCTTGCCGTCGACGACCTGGGTTTGGGGCAGGGCGGCGGTGGACGAGGCGGCGATGTGGTTCAGGTCGCTGGAGACCAGCGGATCGGTCGTCGTGAACAGGACGCCCTTCATCGGGCCGTCGGCGGCGGCCTGAAGCGCGGCGTTGATCTCGTCGGCCGAGGTGTCGCGACCGGAGACGACCTTCAGGTCGACGACCGAGACGTTCGGGGTGGGGACGCGGATCGACGAGCCGTCCAGCTTGCCCTTCAGTTCCGGCAGGACCAGACCCAGGGCCTTGGCGGCGCCGGTCGAAGTCGGGATCATCGACAGGGCGGCGGCGCGGGCGCGGTACAGATCCTTGTGCATCGTATCCAGCGTCGGCTGGTCGCCGGTGTAGGAGTGGATGGTGGTCATGTAGCCGCGCTCGATGCCGAACAGGTCGTTCAGCACCTTGGCGACGGGGGCCAGGGCGTTGGTGGTGCAGGAGCCGTTCGAGACGACGATGTCGTCGGCGGTCAGGGTGTCGTGGTTGACCTTGAAGACGATGGTCTTGTCGGCGCCCTCGGCGGGGGCCGAGACCAGGACGCGCTTGGCGCCGGCCTTCAGGTGGGCGCTGGCCTTGTCCTTGGAGGTGAAGATGCCGGTGCATTCGAAGGCGATGTCCACCTTCAGCTCGGCATGCGGCAGGTTGGCCGGATCGCGCTCGGCCGTGACCTTGATCTTGCCCGTGCCGACGTCGAGCCAGTCTTCGCCCGAAGTCACCGTGCCGGGGAAGCGACCGTGCACCGAGTCATAGCGGAACAGGTGGGCGTTGGTCTCGACCGGACCCAGATCGTTGATCGCCACCACTTCGATGTCCGTGCGGCCGTGCTCAATGATCGAGCGAAGGACGAGACGGCCGATGCGGCCGAAACCATTGATGGCGACGCGAACGGTCATGGGGAGGCTCCTCTGAACGATTATGTTGTTGGCGTCTCAATGGAACTGTCGCGCCCCGGTTTCAACCCCGCCGCCGCGCCTTAACCCTAACATGGCGTGAGCAAGCGTTACGGTTTGGGTTGGCGGGACCGTGTCGGGCAAGAAACACCCCTGTCGGGGCGGTTTCGTCCTTGTTGAGCAAAATTTTTGCGACAGGGGTTGTGCGACTCCGGCCGGTATGGTTTCTTGGCGTCAGAACAGGGAGCCCCCGTGGCCACGATGACGCGCGACATGATGAAGGGATGCACCGCTCAGGCGGCAGCGACCGTTCGCGCGCCGATCGGTCTGGAAAGCCCTGTATTCCTCATTCTCCTCGTACTTCTCGGCCTGCTTACGCAAGCGGCGTGGATGCACGCGACCTGACCTAGACACACTCAGGATCGCCTCGCACCACCCCGCTCCCGAAAGGAAGCGGGGTTTTTCGTGCTTGGCGGTTCAAAAAGAACCGGACCGATGACGCAAGATTCTACCTCAGAACCCAACAAGCCCAATGCGCGCAGCGCGGCGGTGACGCATGGTCCGAATCGGGCCGCCGCCCGCTCGTATCTGCGCGCCGCCGGCATGCAGGACGCCGACTTCGACAAGCCGATGATCGGCATCGTCAACACCTGGTCGACGGTCACGCCGTGCAACATGCACCTGGACCGCCTGGCCAAGGATGTGCGCGCCGGCATCGTCGCAGCGGGCGGCTATCCGGTCGATTTCAACACCATCGTCGTCACCGACGGCATCTCGATGGGCACGGCGGGCATGAAGGCCTCGCTGATCAGCCGCGAGGTCGTCGCCGACTCCATCGAACTGGCCATCGAGGGCCATCAACTGGACGGCGTGGTCTGCATCGTCGGCTGCGACAAGACCATTCCCGCGGCGGCCATGGCCCTGGCCCGGATGGATATCCCCGGCCTGGTCTATTACGGCGGCACCATCATGCCCGGCGTGATCGGGTCCAGGGAGGTCTCGGTCCAGGAGGTGTTCGAGGCCATCGGCGCCCATTCGGCCGGGACGCTGGACGACGCGGGGCTGAAGGCGGTCGAGAGCGCAGTCTGCCCCGGCGCCGGCGCCTGCGGCGGCCAGTTCACGGCCAACACCATGGCCATGGCCCTGTCGGTCATGGGCATCTCGCCCATGGGCGCCAATGACGTGCCGGCGGTCGATCCGGGCAAGGCGGCCCAGGGCGAGCGCTGCGGTCGCCTGATCGTCGAGCGGGTGTTCGCCGGCGACACCGCCCGCAAATACATCACCCGCGCCAGTCTGAAGAACGCCGCCGTAGCCGTTTCCGCCTCGGGCGGTTCGACCAACGCCGTCATGCACCTGACGGCCATCGCGGCGGAGGCCGGGGTCGATTTCGGCGTCGAGGACTGCCACCAGGCCTGTGTCGAGGCGCCGGTCATCTGCGACCTGAAGCCGGGCGGCCGCTTCCTGGCCTCGCACCTGTTCGCCGCCGGCGGCACCCGTCTGGTCACGCAGCGCATGGCCGAGGCCGGCAAGATCGTGAACACCCCGACCGTCAGCGGCCGCAGCCTGTTCGCCGAAGCCGCAGAGGCCGAGGAGACCCCCGGCCAGGTGGTGGTGACGACCTTCGACGCGCCGGTCATGGAGCGCGGCAGCTTCGCCGTCATCTATGGCGACGTCGCCCCGGAAGGCGCGGTCATCAAGTTGACGGGCCACAAGGTCGACAGGTTCGAAGGTCCGGCCTGCGTCTTCGACAGCGAGGAAGACGCCTTCCACGCGGTCCAGGACGGCTCGGTCGGCGAAGGCGACGTCATCATCATCCGCTACGAAGGGCCCAAGGGCGGTCCGGGCATGCGCGAGATGCTGCAGGTCACCGCCGCTCTGAAGGGCCGCAAGATCGACAATGTCGCCCTGCTGACCGACGGCCGCTTCTCGGGCGCCAGCTACGGCTTCGTCGCCGGCCACATCTCACCGGAAGCCGCCGTGGGCGGCCCGATCGCTCTCATTCGCGATGGTGACCGCATCACCATCGACGTCACCAACCGCCGCATCGACGTCAACGTCGATCTGGCGACGCGCCGGGCGGGCTTTACGCCCCACGTGGTCCGCCCGGCGCGAGGTGTCTTCGCCAAATACCGCGCCTCGGTCGCCTCGGCGGCCCAGGGCGCAGTCACCATTCCCAACCCGCCGCCGGCTCAAGTTCCGGCGTCTCACAAATCCGCTGCTGCTCAGGACGCCTGAATTCTCATGGCCATCACCATCTACACCAACGAAGACATCAAGCCGGGCGCCATCGCCGGTCAGCGCATCGCCATAATCGGCTATGGCTCGCAAGGCCGCGCCCATGCGCAGAACCTGAAGGACAGCGGCCATGACGTCGTCGCCGGCGTCCGTCACGGCGGCACGGGCTGGAAACACGCCACCGCCGACGGCGTGCCGACCGCCGAACCGGCCGAGGCCGTCAAGGGCGCCGACATCATCGCCATCCTGACCCCGGACATGGTCCAGGGCGACGTCTATCGCGACATCATCGAGCCGAACGCCAAGGAAGGCTCGGCCCTGCTGTTCGCCCACGGCTTCTCGATCATCTACGAGCGCATCACCCCGCGTCCCGACATGGACGTGATCCTGGTCGCGCCCAAGGGACCGGGCGATCTGGTCCGTCGCGAGTTCCAGCGCGGTCGCGGCGTGCCTTCGCTGTTCGCCATTGAGAAGGACGTCACCGGCAAGGCCCGCGACCGGGCCATGGGCTACGCCAAGGGCAACGGCGGCGCGACCGGCGGCCTGCTGGAAACCACCTTCCGCGAAGAGACCGAAACCGATCTGTTCGGCGAACAGGCCGTCCTGTGCGGCGGCGCCAAGGAGCTGGTGATGCAGGGCTTCAACACCCTGGTCGAGGCCGGCTACCAGCCCGAGATCGCCTATTTCGAATGCCTGCACGAGCTGAAGCTGATCGTGGACCTGTTCTACGAAGGCGGCATCTCCAAGATGCACCACTTCATCTCGGAAACCGCCAAATACGGCGCCGTCGCCAGCGGCCCGCGCGTCGTCAATGAAGAGACCAAGGCCCGCATGAAGACCATCCTGGACGAGATCCAGGACGGCACCTTTGCGCGCAACTGGATCGCCGAGAACGAGGCCGGCAAGCCGCAGTACGAAGCCTGGCTGAAGGCGGACCGCGAAAGCCAGATCGAACAGGTCGGCGCCCGTCTGCGCGAGCGCATGGCCTGGCTGAACACCCCCAAGTCCGAAGCGGCCTGAGCCGTAAGCGATAGACCGGATGACCCTGATGACCGCCGCCGCCTTCAAATCCTCAGCCGAGGCCGTCCCCCAATCGGGGGCGCGCCTGCTGGTCTCCACCCTGGAGCGGCTGGGCGTGGAGGTGGTGTTCGGTTATCCGGGCGGCGCCATCATGCCGGTCTATGACGCCCTGGCCGGATCGAAGCTGAAACACATCCTGGTCCGCCACGAGCAGGGCGCGGCCTTCGCCGCCGACGCCTATGCGAGGAAGAGCGGCAAGGTCGGGGTGTGCATGGCCACCTCCGGCCCCGGCGCCACCAATCTGATCACCGGCATCGCCAATGCGCTGATGGATTCCGTGCCGATGGTCTGCATCACCGGCAATGTCGCCCAGGGCTTGATGGGGACCGACGCCTTCCAGGAGATCGACATCCTGGGCGTCACCCTGCCGATCGTGAAACATTCGATCCTGGTCCGGTCCGCCGCCGATGTTCCGGCCGCCATCGAAGAAGCCTTCCATATCGCCGCCTCGGGCCGTCCCGGTCCGGTCCTGGTCGATCTGCCCAAGGACGTGCAGTTCGCCACGACCAGCGACGACTATGGCTTCCACATTCCGAACGACACGCCGCGCATCGACCACGACGCCGTGGCCGCCGCCGAGGCTGCGATCCGGGCCGCGAAGAAGCCGTTGGTCTATATCGGCGGCGGCGTGAAGATCGGCCGCGCGACCGAGGCCCTGCGCGCCTTCGTCGCCGCGACCGGCATCCCCCAGGTCTCGACCCTGAACGCCCTGGGCACCATCCCGACCGATGCGCCTGGCATGCTGGGCATGCTGGGGATGCACGGCGCCCGCGCCGCCAATCATGCGGTCCAGGACAGCGATCTGCTGATCGTCGTCGGCGCCCGGTTCGACGACCGCGCCACGGGCAAGCTGGCCGAGTTCGCGCCCAACGCCCGGATCGTCCATTTCGACATCGACGCCTCCGAAGTCGGCAAGCTGCGGGCGGCCAATGTCGCGGTCGTCGGCGAGCTGAAGGACGGGATCGAAGCCCTGACGGCGCGCATGGCCGGCGGCCCGGCCCTGGACATCCAGCCCTGGGTCGACGAGTGCGTCGACGCCGCCCGGACCAGCGCCTATCGCTATGACGCGCCGGGCGAGGGGGTCTACGCCCCGGCCCTGCTGAAAGAAGTGTCCGAAGCGGCGGGCGACGCCTTCGTCGCCGCTTGCGACGTGGGCCAGCACCAGATGTGGGCGGCCATGCACTGCCGCTTCTCCAAGCCCGAGGCCCACATCACCTCGGGCGGCCTGGGCGCCATGGGTTTCGGCCTGCCTGCGGGCATCGGCGCCAAGCTGGCCGATCCGTCCGCGACCGTCGTCACCATCGCCGGCGACGGCGGCTTCATGATGAACATCCAGGAGCTGGCGACGCTGAAGCGTTACGGCATCCCGCTGAAGATCGTGCTGATCGACAATTCCTCGCTGGGCCTGGTGCGCCAGTGGCAGGAACTGTTCTTCGCCGAGAACTATTCCGAGATCGACCTGTCCGACAATCCGGACTTCGTGAAGGTGGCCGAGGCCTTTGGCATCGAGGCCTTCCGTATCGATCGCCGCGATCAGGTGTCGGACGGCATCCAGCGCCTGCTGGCCGCCGACGGCCCCTGCCTGGCCCATGTGGTCATTGATCCCCGAGACAATGTCTGGCCGCTGGTTCCGCCGGGCAAGAGCAACGCCGAAATGATGGAGGGCTCCTGAGATGAGCGACACGATCCACATCCAGATCGACCGTGCGGACGGTTCGCTTCAGCGTCTCATCGGCCTTGTGGAGCGCCGCGGCTTCCACATCGACGGCATGAACATGGCCGACGAAGGGGCGTTCCGCCGCATCTCCCTGACCGTGCGCGGCCGCGACGCCGGCCGGTGCATGGAGAATCTGGGCCGCCAGATCGACCGCCTGTTCGGCGTGCGCCGCATCGGCAACGACATTATTCAATCCGAGGCCGCGTAATGACCGCCGAAAAAGTACGAGTATCCGGCGTATCCCGAACTGAGGAGATCGCCGCCGACCCCAACCGGGTCATCGTCTTCGACACGACGATGCGGGACGGGGAACAGGCGCCCGGCTTCTCCATGAGCGCCCAAGCCAAGGTGAAGATGGCCCAGGTCCTGAAGGACCTGGGCGTCGACGTTATCGAGGCCGGCTTCGCCGCCGCCTCGCCGGGCGACGAAGACTGCATCCGCCGCGTGGCTGGCGAGGTCGAGGGGCCGGTCTTCTGCTCCCTGTCGCGCGCCAACGAAAAGGACATCGACGCCACCTTCCGCGCCCTGCAGCCGGCGCCCAAGTCGCATCGCCGCTGCCACACCTTCATCGGCACCAGCCCGATCCACCGCACCGCCAAGCTGAAGATGTCCACCAACGAGGTGCTGTCGACGGCGGTGCGGTCGGTCGAATACGCCGCCAGCCTGTTCGATGACGTCGAGTTCTCGGCCGAAGACGCCTTCCGCACCGAGCCCGAATTCCTGGCCGATGTGCTGGAGGCCGCCGCCGACGCCGGCGCCCGGACGCTGAACGTGCCCGACACCGTCGGTTACGCCACCCCGGAAGAGGTGCGCGAGACCTTCCGCGCCCTGGCGGCGCGGATCCACAAGCGCCATCCGCATGTGATCTTTTCGGCCCACTGCCACGACGACCTGGGCATGGCGGTCGCCAACTCCCTGGCCGCCGTCGAGGGCGGGGCGCGCCAGGTCGAGGGCGCAATCAACGGCATCGGCGAACGGGCCGGCAACGCCTCGATCGAAGAAGTCATCATGGCCCTGAAGGTCCGCGAGGACCGTTACGGCGTCACGACCGGCTCCGACAGCCGCCATCTGGTGCGCGCCTCCAAGATCCTGTGCGAGATCACCGAGACGGTCATCGCCCGCAACAAGTCGGTGGTCGGCATCAATGCTTTCGCCCACGAGGCCGGCATCCACCAGCACGGCATGCTGGCCGACAGCCGCACCTATGAGATCATGCGGCCCCAGGACGTGGGCTTCGAGGGCAGCTGGTTCGTGCTGGGCAAGCATTCGGGCCGTCACGCCATCGCCAAACGCGCCGAGACCATCGGCCGTCCCATCGAGGGCGAGCGTCTGGTCGCGGTGGTCGCCGGCTTCAAGCAGCGCGCCGACCAGATCGGCGAGATCAACGACGCGGAGCTGATCGCCATCATCGACGCCGTGGACGGCGTGTCGGAGACGGTGGCCCAGTATGCCTGATCCAAAAACCCTGTTCGACAAGGTCTGGGACGCCCACGTCGTGCGGAACGAGACGGTCGACACGCCCGGGGTTCTGTATATCGACCTGCACCTGGTCCATGAGGTCACCAGCCCTCAGGCCTTCAGCGAGATCGAGGCGCGCGGCCTGAAGGTGCGCCGCCCCGACCGGACCTATGCGACCCTGGACCATTCGACCCCGACCCTGCCGGCGGGGCTGAACGGGCTGAAACCCTATGTCACCGCCCAGGCCGAGGCCCAGGTGCATCGGCTGGAGAAGAACTGCGCCGCTCATGGGGTGCCGCTGGCGGGCTGGGGCTCCGAAGACCGGGGCGTGGTCCATGTCATGGGGCCGGAGCTGGGCCTGACCCAGCCGGGCATGACCGTGGTCTGCGGCGACAGCCATACCGCCACACACGGCGCCTTCGGGGCTTTGGCCTTCGGCATCGGCACGTCCGAAGTCGGCCATGTGCTGGCGACCCAGTGCCTGTTGCAGCGCAAGGCCAAGGCCATGCGGGTGACGGTGACCGGCCAACTGCAGCCCGGCGTCTCGGGCAAGGACGTCGCCCTGGCCGTCATCGCCGCCATCGGCTTCGGCGGCGGCACCGGCTATGTCATTGAATACGCCGGCGAGGCGGTGCGGTCGCTGGACATGGAAGGGCGTATGACCCTGTGCAACATGTCCATCGAGGCCGGCGCCCGCGCGGGCATGATCGCCCCGGACCAGACCACCATCGACTGGCTGCGCGGCCGTAAGCACGTCCCCGCCGACTATCCGGCGGCGACGGCCGAATGGCTGAAGCTGGCCACGGATCCGGGCGCGAGCTTCGACAAGGAAGTCGTCATCGACGGCGCCGCCATCCGTCCCATGGCGACCTGGGGCACGACGCCGGACGCCGGCGCGCCGATCGGCACGCCCGTGCCCCAGCCCCAGTCGGACAGCGACCGCAAGGCCATCGCCTATATGGGCTTCACGGCCGGCGAGGCGACGACCAGCCAGCCGGTGGACGTGGTCTTCATCGGCTCGTGCACCAACGGCCGTCTGCCCGATCTGCGCGCCGCCGCAGAGGTGCTGCGCGGCCGCAAGGTCAAGCCGGGCCTGCGCATGCTGGTGGTTCCCGGTTCGGAGGCCGTGCGTCGCGACGCCGAGGCCGAAGGCCTGCACGAGGTCTTCATCGCCGCCGGCGCCGAATGGCGTATCCCCGGCTGTTCGATGTGTATCGCCATGAACGGGGATTTCGTCGCGCCCGGCCAGTTGGCGGTCTCGACCTCGAACCGCAATTTCGAAGGCCGCCAGGGCAAGGATGCCCGCACCATCCTGGCCAGTCCGGCGACGGCGGCGGCGACGGCGGTGGCCGGGGTGCTGACCGATCCGCGCGTCTATCTGCGGGAGGCGACTGCCCTCAAGCAGTCGAGCGCCGCGCGCGAGACGGTAGGAGCGCAAAATGTCTGAGCCCTTTCAGGTCCTGACCTCCCGCACGGTGACGCTCAGCCAGGCCAATATCGACACCGACCAGATCATCCCCGCGCGCTTCCTGACGACGACGTCGCGCGAGGGGCTGGGCAAGGCGGCCTTTTATGACTGGCGCTATGAGACGGACGGATCGGAGAAGCCCGAGGCCATCCTGAACCGCATCGATCCGGCCGAGCATCGCATCCTGCTGGCGGGCAAGAATTTCGCCTGCGGCTCGTCGCGCGAACACGCCCCCTGGGCCCTGTACGACTATGGGTTCCGGGCGGTGATCTCGACCGAGATCGCTGACATTTTTACATCTAACGCGTTGAAAAACGGCCTGGTGCCCATCGTCGTCAGCCAGGACGTCTGGGACGATCTGGCGTCGCAACCGGACCAGCCGGTCACGATCGACCTCCAGGCCAGCCAGATCCGGCGCGGCAATGCTCAGCCCGTGTCGTTTACGGTCGAATCCTTCGCGCGCGAATGCCTGCTGAACGGGGTGGACACCCTGGGCTGGCTGCAATCAAACCTGCCTGAGATCGAAGCCTATGAGCGTTCGAGAGAGACCGTCTGATGCCCAACACCGCCCCCAAGACCTATAATATCGTCCTGTTGCCCGGCGACGGCGTCGGACCGGAGGTGACGCGCGCCGCGCGCGACGTCCTGGCGGTGATCGGCGACTTCTATGGCCACAGCTTCAACTTCTCCGAACATCTGATCGGCGGCGCCGCCATCGACGAGACGGGCGAGCCCCTGCCAGAGGCGACCCGCGCCGCCTGCGTCGCCGCCGACGCGGTTCTGCTGGGCGCCGTCGGCGGTCCCAAATGGGACGGCGGCAAGCGCCGGCCCGAGGAAGGCCTGTTGGCGATCCGCAAGGCCATGGGCCTGTTCGCCAATCTGCGGCCGCTGCAGGTCTCGCCAGTGATGGCGCACCGTTCGCCGCTGAAGAAGGAGATCGTCGAGGGCGTCGATCTGATCGTCTTCCGCGAACTGACCGGCGGCGTCTATTTCGGCGAGAAGACCCGCACCGCCGACCGCGCCACCGACCTGTGCGAATATACGGTGCCGGAGATCGAGCGCGTCACCCGCGCCGCCTTCCAGACCGCTCGCCAGCGGCGCGGCAAGGTGACCTCGGTCGACAAGGCCAATGTCATGGAGACCAGCCGCCTGTGGCGCGAGGTGGTGACCCGCATCCACGCCGAGGAATTCCCCGAGATCGCGCTTGAGCACGCCCTGGTCGATTCCATGGCCATGCACCTGATCCGCAAGCCGCGCGAATACGACGTCATCCTGACCGAGAACATGTTCGGCGACATCCTGTCGGACGAGATCTCGGTGCTGGGCGGTTCGATCGGTCTGCTGCCGTCGGCCTCGCTGGGGACCGAAGGGCCGGGCCTGTTCGAGCCGATCCACGGCTCGGCGCCGGACATCGCCGGACAGGATCTGGCCAACCCGGTCGGAACCATCCTGTCGGCGGCCCTTCTGCTGCGCCACAGCCTGAAGCTGGAGGACGAGGCCGATTCCATCGAGGCCGCCGTCGCCGCAGTTTTGGCGGCCGGCGCCGTCACCGCCGACCTGGGCGGCGCCCTGGGCACACGCGCGGCGACCGAGGCCGTGATCGACGCCATCCGCGCCATCCACTGGGCGGCGGCGCATCGGGTGCAGATGCACTGGGCCTGACCTGATCGGGCTGCGAAAATCGTACCGCGAACATCGTTGCCGAGAACACGATTTTGATCTTTTAGTCCCGCATGATGCAATGATCATGCGGGACTTAACTTTTGTTCAATGACCGTTGCAAGAAAGTTGCACCGTTTACGGTCAAGCCCCTTGCGTAAGACGCGATTGCAGTAAAACCTTCGCATCTGCGAGATTGCTAAGGGGGATTTTTGCTCATGTCGCGTGTCTGGAATCGACTTCCGGGAGCCGTCGCGCTCCTGTGTCTGACCATTGGTCTCTTCTATGCGGGCGGGGCCTTCGCCCAGGCGCCCGAGGCGGCGCCGGCCCTGCTGGCGCACCAGTCGGTGCTGGAACTGGACGGCGCCGGCACGGCCTGGCTGGGCACCTCGACCGCTCTGGTCCTGTTGATGACCCTGCCGGGTCTGGCCCTGTTCTACGGCGGCATGGTGCGCCGCAAGAACGTCATCGCCACCATCACCCAGTCGGTCGGCGTCTTCGCCGTCGTCTCGCTGGTCTGGTTCATCGCCGGCTACAGCATCGCCTTCGGCGCCAACCCTGACGCCGCGCTTCAGCCCTATGTGGGCGGCCTGGACATGCTGTTCCTGAACGGCGTGACCCTGGGCACGGCGAACACCCTGCTGACCGGCATTCCCGAATATCTGTTCATCGCCTTCCAGATGACCTTCGCCATCATCACCCCGGCCCTGGTCACCGGCGCCTTCGCTGAACGGATGAAATATTCGGGTCTGCTGTTGTTCACGGCCCTGTGGTCGCTGCTGGTCTATTCGCCCATCTGCCACTGGGTCTGGGGCGGCGGCTTCCTGGGCGCCGCCGGCGTGCTGGACTTCGCGGGCGGCGCGGTCGTTCACGTCAACTCGGGCGTCGCGGGGCTGGTCTGCGCGATCTTCCTGGGTCGCCGCAAGGGCTATGGCGCCGAGCCGATCATCGCCCACAACCCGGTCCTGACCATGATCGGCGCCTCGCTGCTGCTGGTCGGCTGGATCGGCTTCAACGCCGGCTCGGCGGGCGCGGCGAACGAACTGATGGGCGTCGCCCTGCTGAACACCGTCCTGGCCGCCGCCGCCGCCGCCCTGACCTGGAAGATCATCGAACTGATCGAGAAGAAGAAGGTCTCGCTGATCGGCATGCTGTCGGGCGTGGTCGCCGGTCTGGTGGCCATCACTCCGGCCGCCGGCTTCGTCGATCCCAAGGGCGCGGTCATCATCGGCCTGATCGCCGGACCGGTCTGCTACATCTCGTCGGTCTGGATCAAGAAGCTGCTGCGCTACGACGACTCCCTGGACGCCTTCGGCATCCACGGCGCCGGCGGTCTGATCGGCGCCCTGCTGACCGGCGTGTTCGCGACCACCGCGATCAACAGCCTGTCGGAAGGCGCTACTGTCGGCGCCCAGGCCTTGGGCCTGGCCTGGACCATCGCCTACAGCGCGGTCGGCACCTTCGTCATCCTCATCATCTGCAAGTTCACCACGGGCCTGCGCGTGAGCGAGGCGGAAGAAGCCGCCGGTCTGGACACTTCGCTGCACGGCGAGACCCTGGATCACTGACGAAATCGGGACGCGGCTCCGCCGGCCGCGTCCCGTCCGCCGGGCCTGTCCCGGCTCTATAGAAACAAATATAATCAAGGGGATATGACTATGAAGTTTGGATTTTTCCGTTCCGCCGCTGCGGCCGCTCTCGCCACCGGCCTGATCGGTCTGGCCGCGCCCGCCTCGGCGCAAAGCGACATCGACGTCGCGTTCAACGCCGGTATCGTCACTGACTATGTGTTCCGCGGCTTCAGCCAGACGGGCGAAGATCCGGCCATCCAGGGCGGCGTCGATCTGACGGCCGGCAGTTTCTACGCCGGCGCCTGGGCCTCGAACGTGGACTTCGGCGACGACACCGATGCTGAGTTCGACATCTACGGGGGCTATCGCACCGAAGCGGCCGGCTTCGCCCTCGACTTCGGCGTGATCGGCTATCTGTATGCTGGCACGCCCGACGGAGCCGACTACAACTACGCAGAGTTCAAGGCGGCCGCCTCGCGCGCCGTCGGACCCGCCACGGTCGGCGCCGCCGTCTATTACTCGCCCGACTTCTTCGGGGTCGACGAAGCGGCGACCTATGCAGAAATCAACGGCGCCTTCAGCCCGGCTGACAAATGGACGATCTCGGGCGCTGTCGGCCAGCAATGGCTGGACGTCAGCGACGACTATGTGACTTGGAACGCCGGCGTCGCCTATGCCCTGACCGACAATCTGGCTCTCGACGTGCGCTACTACGACACCGACGTGGACGGCGTGCCTAACGCCGAGGACCGCGTGGTCGGCTCGGTCAAGCTGGTCTTCTGAATCCTAGCACATCGAGTAGGGCCCCGGAGAGTGATCTCCGGGGCCTTTTTCGTTCAGCGGGCGTAGCGGCTTTCGACCGGATCGTACCGGTCCCAGACCTTGCCGTCGGCCAGCGACCGCAGCAGCTTCAGATATTCGGCGTGGGTCCAGGCCAGGGGAGTGGCGGAATCCGTATTCTGACCCAGGGTGTAGTCGTGGGCCGTGGGGGCGCCGACCCCGTCCCACACCTGTTCGGCCAGCATCAGGCCGTCGTTGGCGAACCGCTCCATGCCGCGCACATAGGTCTGGCGGATGGCCGCGATGTCTGCCGCGGACGGCGTCCCGTTCACGCTGACGCGAGCCAGTTCATAATGGCCGCGTTCCCCGGTGAAGAAGGGCCAGACCCGGCCGCGCTGGCCGGGGCTCATCTGCCCGCCCACGCCATAGTTGGCGCCGGTGACGTGATCCTCGCCGTAGCCATCGACGCCGTAGCGGCGCCAGCCGGGCGTCTTGTCCCCTTCCGGCCCGAAGTCGTAGCGGACGCGGTACAGGTCCTCCAGACTCTGGTCGTCATAGACGGGCAGGGTCGAAACGATGTGCGGGTCATCCGCCTTGCGCACGCCGTAGCGGACCAGTTCCAGGAAGCCGCCGTCCACCACCCGGTCTTCGGCTGGGGCGATCTGGCCGTTGGCGGCGCCGATCGGCGCCTTGTCGTTCGGGTTCTCGTTCTGGGTGATGCGGATGTAGTAGCGACCGTCGCCGAAGTCGCCGTTGGTGGTGAACATCCGGTCTTCGATCTTGGACGCATAGCTGTCGGCGGCGGCCTGGTAGCGGGTCGCGCCCGTCGCATCGCCCGAGGCCCGGGCCATCTCGGCCGCGACCGTCAGGCCGGCGACCACGGCGGCGGTGCTGGACGGCGAATAGCCCTGCTGCTCTTCCCAGCGTTCCTGCTGGGTGAAGGGCGGCTTGATCTCGGCCTCGTTCCACAACAGCCCGACCTTGCCGCCGTCCACCAGGAAGTCGGCCGCCGGCTTCAGCATGGCGTTGTAGTGCTCGGTCATCTGGGCGTCTGACAGCCAGCCCATCTTCCACAGACGATAGCCCAGCATGATCGGCATGGCCGTCTGGTCCAGCTGAACCGCGACCCACTCCAGTTCGCCATCCACATGGGTCTTCTGCAGGAACCAGCCGCCGACGCCGGTGTTGCCGGGCGTGTTCGGGCCGACCTGCACCTGCGGCAGATAGTTGAAGGCCGCCAGCGGCGTCTCCTTGTCGCCCAGGGCCGCCAGGGCCATGGCCACCTGATAGAAGTCGCGCGGCCAGACCGCCTTATAGCCGGTCGAGGATTTCGACGCGTCCACCGTGTCGCCCCATGGGTTGGACAGGGACGCGATCAGGGCGCCGGCGTGGGTGCGATCCTCCTGCACCTTCAGCATCAGGGCCGAGGCATAGGCCAGCTTGCCCCCGTCGGTCGCCTGTTCGGCGATGCGCGGCAACTCGCTCAGCGAGGCGACATAATCCTCCCAACCCGCACGCTCGCCCTCGCCGTTGAAGCGGGCCAGCACCTCGTCCAGTCCGGTCGCGAAGGCGCCGTCCGCCGCCGCCTGGGCCGCCGCCTCGCTGTCGCCGAAGCCGATGACGAAGTCGCGGCTGAGGCTCTGGCCCATGCGCAGGGTCGGCAGGGCGCCGGTCATCATGGTGTTGCCGGCGGTCTGGCCGGTCGAGGCGTAGGTCCAGTCCAGCTTGCCGTCCTTCAGATCGGTCAGGCCATCCGAGGCGCCGACGAAGCCGACGCTGGCGGCGGCGAAGGCCTCGCTGGGCTTCAGCACCAGGTGCGTGTCTCCCTCCCAGGCGTGGAAGCCTTCGCGTGTGACCTGGCCGCGATCATCGACGCCGGTATTGGCGATGTGCGGCTCGAGCAGCAGATAGGGCGTCGCCTCGCCGCTCAGGGCGGTGATCTGAACCCGCAGCACCAGGGCGTTGCGGTCGGGGTCGGTGAAGATGCGCTTCTCGATCTCGAACCGGCCGGCCTTGTCGCGCGTCGTGACCTTGTAGGCGGGGGACAGCGGGCGCCCCTCGGCGTCCACGTGCAGGTATTCGGTCTTGGCCGTGGTGTCGTCGCCTTCCAGCGCCAGACCATCCGGCGTGACGACGGCGAAGCGAAGCGCCTTGATCTGGGCCTCGTGGATCAGGCCGTACATGGTCTCGGTCAGAACGCCGTCGGCGATCGAGAACCAGACCTTGGACACCGCCCCGGTCTGGCCGCCGTCGCGATATTGGCCGTCGACATAGGCCTCGTAGGACGCGCCGGCGCCGGTCTTGGCGGCGCTGGACCAGGTCGGCAGGTCGCCGGGTGCGCCGGGCGCGACCGACTGTGCGGACGCGGCCGAGGCGACGGCCAGACCGGCGGCACCGGCGAGGCAAAGGGTTTTGAACTTACGCATGGAGAAGCCTCACGGGTTGGGCGTGGGGGAGGGGGAATGTTCGCGCACCAGCAGGGCGCTCGCCGCCGCCAGCACGAAGGAAACGGCGCCGAGCACCAGGGCCCAGATGGCCTGGCCGTCGAACAGGGTCTTCAGGATCAGGCCCAGGACGGTGGCGGCCAGCAGCTGGGGCACGACGATGAAGATGTTGAAGACGCCCATATAGACGCCCATCTTCCGGTCCGGCACCGCCGCCGACAGGATGGCGTAGGGCATGGAGACGATCGAGGCCCAGGCGAAGCCGACGCCGATCATCGGCAGCCACAGCAGGCCCGGATCGCGGATGACGAAGACCCCGAATAGACCCGCCGCGCCCAGCAGCAGCATCAGGGCGTGGGTCGCCTTTCGGCCGATGCGCGTGGCCAGCACCGGCAGGGTGAAGGCCGCCAGGGCCGCCACGCCGTTATAGACTCCGAACAGCACCCCGACCCAGTCGGCCCCGGCGGCATAGGCGGCCGAGGTCGTGTCGGTCGTGCCGTAGTGGACACGGGTCACGGCGGCGGTGGTGTAGATCCACAGGGAGAACAGGGCGAACCAGCTGAAGAACTGGACGACCGCCAGGCCGCGCATGGTCTCGGGCATGCGGAAGATGTCGTTCAGGATCTCGGTCGCGGCGTTGACGATCTGGCGGCGTTGCATCATGCCGACCGCGATCTGCAGCAGCCCAAAACCGGCGAAGAAGCCGGCCAGGACCAGTAGTTCCTTCTCCAGGTTCAGCGCGCCGATCAGCACGAAGCCCAGACCCCCCAGCACGGCGCAGACCAGGCCCGACGTCATCCAGCCCTGAACGCTGCGCGCCGGCGCCTCGGGTCCGTCGTCGGCGGGCGTACCCAGCGCGTCCTGCTTGGCGCGTTCGAAGGCGGCGATCTGTTCGGGGCTGTATTCTCGGGTGCTCAGCACGGTCCACAGCACGGCCGAGAACAGGCCGGCGGCCCCGACATAGAAGGCGATCTTGACCGACAGGGGCACGACCCCCGCCTCGGCCGTCGAGACCACGCCGAACACGTTCGACAGCAGCCACGGCAGAACCGAGGCGAACACGGCCCCGGCGCCGATGAAGAAGCTCTGCATCGCATAGCCGGCGGTGCGTTGTTCCTCCGGCAGATTGTCGCCGACGAAGGCGCGGAACGGCTCCATGGTGATATTGATCGAGGCGTCCATGATCCAAAGCATGGCTGCGGCGAACCACAGGCCGGGGCTGTTGGGCATGGCGATCAGGGCCAGGGTGGTGGCGATGGCGCCGACCAGGAAATAGGGGCGGCGACGCCCGAACCGGGTCCAGGTCCGGTCGCTGAAATGGCCGATGATCGGCTGAACCAGCAGACCTGTCAGCGGCGCGGCGATCCAGAGGATCGCCAGACTGTCGACCTCGGCGCCCAAGGTCTGGAAGATCCGACTGGTGTTGGCGTTCTGCAGGCCGAAGCCGATCTGGATGCCGAAGAAGCCGACGCACATGTTCCAGATCGCCAGGCCGGACAGGCGCGGGCGGTGGGCAAGAAGGCTCATGCGACGCTCCCCCAACCCGTCATCCTCGGGCTTGACCCGAGGACCGGGCGCCGGTCGGGCTGTGCGTCGCCCCTTCGCATGAGCGGCTGATCATCCGGTCCTCGGGTCAAGCCCGAGGATGACGGGGGAGTATGGGGGTAGATCATCGCCGCCTCCGCCCGACCGGCACGAAGCGGATCGCCTGGCCGCCACCGGGCGCCAGGGCCAGGGTCAGGACGTCGGCCGAAGTGACCTCGCGCTGCTCGATGATGATGGACTCGCGTTTGCCGCGATAGTCGGCGTCCGGCCCGTCGCGGTAGATCTCAGCGCGATAGCGCCGACCGTCGTCCAGGAAGTCGAGATGCGCGGTCAGGACGCGCGGATGCTCGTCGGTGACGGCGCCCAGGGCCCAGACGTCCGACGCCCGATCCTTCCTCGCGATGGCGACGTAATCGCCGATCTCGGCCGCCAGCACCCGGGTCTCGGACCAGTCGACCGGCACGTCCTTGATGAACTGGAACGGGCCGGGATTGGCCTCGTAATTGACCAGCAGGTCGGCCGCCATCTGGATCGGGCTGTAGATGACGACATAGAGGGCCAGCTGCTTGGCCCATGTCGTCTGCACGCCGCCGGGGCTGCGTGTCTCCATGCCGAAGATGCCGGGGGTATAGTCCATCGGTCCGGCCAGCAGGCGGGTGAAGACCAGGTTCGGCTCGTGCTCGGGCGGATTGCCCGGATTGCCCCAGGCCGAATATTCCATGCCGCGCTGGCCCTCGCGGCTGATGATGTTCGGATAGGTGCGGCGCAGGCCGGTGTCCTTGAACGGCTCGTGGGCGTTGATCGCCACCTTGTGCCGGGCGCCCGCCTCGACGACCTTCATATGGTGCTGGGCCATCGCCTGGCTCTCGTGCCAGGCCATGACCATCCGGCCGTCCGGCCCGGCGACGCGCGCCCCTTGCGCGTCCGCCACATAGCCCGTCTTCACCGAATGGACGCCGAGGCGTTCATACAGGGCCATCGCCGGTTCGAGCTGCTGCTCATAGTGGAAGGCGTTGCCGCCCGTCTCGTGGTGGCCAATCAGTTGCACGCCCTTGGACCGGGCGTGGGCGCAGACCGCCTCGATGTCGAAATCCGGATAGGCCTCGGTGAAGCTGAAGTCCGAACCATTGGCGAACCACTGGCCATCCCAACCCTTGTTCCAGCCTTCGACCAGAACCCCGCCGAAGCCGTGCTTGGCTGCGAAGTCGATGTGTTTGATCGCGTTCTCGGTGGTGGCGCCGTGTTTGGGGCCGGAGTTCCAGCTCTTCAGCTCCAGGTGCATCTCCCACCACACGCCGACGTACTTCATCGGCTTGAACCACGACACGTCGCCCAGCCTGTTGGGTTCGTTCAGGTTCAGGATCAGGCTGGACTCGATCAGACCGGCCGCGCTGTCTGACACCTGCAGCGTCCGCCAAGGCGTGTTGAAGGGCGCCTGGCGCACCACGGCGGCGTTGGTCAGGCCGGGCGTCAGCTGGGCCCGGAACTTCGTCTCCTCCGACCGCCGCAGGTTCATCCCGGCGTAGTCGATGCAGGCGGCCTCGTGGATCGAGACGTGCAGCCCCGACTGGCCCTTGACGGTCATCGGCGTCTGGGCGCTGCCGACCGCGCTGATCGGGGTGCGGCTGTAGAGGTATTCCTCGCGGTTCCATTCCCAGGCCGGGCACCAGATGGCCTCGCCGTCCTCGGCCAGGTTGAACTCGGTGATCTCCGATCCGATGCGGACCGTCTTCAGCGCGGCCTGGTCCGGGAATTCGTAGCGGAAGCCCAGGCCGTCGTCATACAGGCGGAACACCACGTCCACGCGGCGTTGCAGGCCGGCGGTCTCGGCGTAGCTGACGCGCCATTCGTTGTAATGGTTGCGGATGAAGCGGCGCTCGCCCCACGGCTGCTCCCAGGTCTCGTCCATGGTCACGGGCTGGCCGGCGGTGATCGCCAGGCCGCGCTCCAGCGCCGGGGCGTCGGTCAGCAGGAAGCCCAGCTTCGACGGCGCGACCACCATCCGCCCCTGACGCAGGACGGCGTACATCGGCCGGCCGTCGTTGTCGGTGAAGGCCTCGACCGTCAGGACGCCGCCGGGCGAGCTGGCGCGGGCGTGGGTCGGCGTGGTCTGGGCGCGAACGCCCGTCGCGCCGAAGGCCAGAATCGAGGCGCCGCCGAGGGCCAGGAAGGATCTGCGCTGCATCATGTAAACTCCGTTACGCCGCCTCTTGCCAACCGCTGCGAACGGTGGCTGAAATGTTTGCAGAAAAATTTGCAGTCAGAACAGGCTGTGCTGGGGACCCGCGACCTTGAGCCGCAAGACCACTCGACTTGAAGACATTGCGCGCCTGGCCGGGGTGTCGGTCGCCACCACCTCGCGGGCGCTGAACGACAGCCCCGCCGTCAACGACCGCACCAAGCAACTGATCTGGAAACTGGCGAAGGAGCACGACTATCCGTTCCGCCGCTACATGCCCGCCGGCCCGATCGGGGCCCAGGGTACGATCGCCCTGGTGACGCCGCGACCCCAGGGACGGGAAGGCCGGATCTCCGACCCCTTCTTTCTGGAGCTGCTGGCCGGGGTGGGCGAGGCGGCGCGCGAACGCGGCTGCGACCTGCTGATGAGCCATATTTCGCCCGCCACCTATGACGAGCTGGCGGCTGCGATGAACACCAGCCGCGCCGACGGGGTGATCTTCCTGGGCCAGTCCAGCCTGCACGGCGCCTTCAACCGGCTGGCGGCGGGCGACCATAGGTTCGTGGTCTGGGGCGCCGACCTGCCGGAGCAGGACTATTGCTCCATCGGCTCCGACAACTTCTCGGGCGGTCGCCGCGCGACCGCGCATCTGGCGCGGCTGGGACGCACGCGGATCGTGTTTCTGGGCGACCTCGATCCGCCCGAAGCCATGCAGCGGCACCGGGGCTATCTGGAGGCGCTGGAGACGGCGGGCCTGTCGGTGGACGCCGAACTTATCGTTCCCGCCCATTTCGAGGTCGAGTCCGCCGAGGCGGCCGTCGACGCCCTGGTTCGCCGGGGCGTGCGGTTCGACGGCGTGGTGGCGGCGTCCGACCAGATCGCCCTGGGCGCGGTGCGCGCGCTGGAGCATGCCGGACTGACCGTGCCGGGCGACGTCTCGGTGATCGGCTTCGACAATGTGCCCTTCAGCCGCTACTCGCGCCCGGCCCTGTCCACCATCGCCCAGGACACGATGAAGGCCGGCCGACTGATGGTGTCCAAACTGCTGGACCACGGGGGCGCGACCGCCGGTCGGTCGGAACGCGTTCCCACCGATCTGATCGTGCGCGAGACCTGTGGCGGCTGACCGGCTCATGCCAGTCTGAAGACCAGGCCGGCGAGCGGGGGCAGGGTGGCGCCGTCGGCCTCAGTCCAGTTGATCGCCTCGATCCGCGTCGCGTCGACGGGCGGACGCCATTCGACCGGATCGTGGCCCAGGTTGAAGACGCACAGAAGCTGTTCCCCGCTCCCGCCGCGCTCCCGCCGTTCGAACACCAACAGGTGCGAGGTCTCGATCGGCGCCATGCCGCCGTAGCGGAGGGCCGGATGCTGATGACGCAGCCGGATCATCCGGCGCGCCACCTGCAGGGTCGAGGCCGGATCGGCCTCCTGCGCATCCACCGCCAGCGGCAGATGGCGCGCATCGACCGGCAGCCAGGGCTCGACGGTGGAGAAGCCGGCGTTGGCCTGGTCCGCATGCCAGGGCATGGGCGTGCGGGCTCCGTCGCGGCCCAGGGTCTCGGGCCAGTTGGCGATGGCCTCGGGATCGACCAGCCGCTCGAACGGCACCTCGGCCTGGGGCAGGCCCAGCTCCTCGCCCTGATAGACGAAGACATTGCCGCGCAGGCACACCAGCAGCAGCAGGGCCATCTCGGCGAAGGCCTTGCGGTCCCGGCCCTGGGCCCAGCGCGACACGGCGCGCGGCGCGTCGTGGTTCGAGAAGGTCCAGGACGGCCAGCCTTCGCCCTGCTGATCCGGCCACATGGTCTCGCCCTGGGCGACCAGTTCGCTCTTCAGCGTGTCGGCGTAGAGATACAGGAAGCCATAGGCGGAATGCAGACGGTCGGTCCCGGCCGTATATTCCTTCATCTCGCGGTCGGCGTGGTCGCCGCCCACTTCGGCGACGGTGAACCGGCCCTCGTAGCTGTCGGTCAGGGCGCGGATTCGGTTCAGGAAGCCGATGATCTCCGGCTGGCTCTGGTTGTTGATCTTGTCCTGGAAGTCGAACGGCCGGGTGCGTTTCTTGCCGTCGTTGATCGGCGGATTGTCGGTCAGCTTCAGATCGTGGATGGAGAAGTTGATGGCGTCCAGCCGGAAGCCGTCCACCCCCCGGTCCAGCCAGAAGCGCGCCGCCGCGATCAGGGCGTCCTGAACCTCGGGGTTCCGCACGTTCAACTGCGGTTGGGAGGCCAGGAAGTTGTGCATGTAGTACTGGCCGCGCCGGGCGTTCCAGGTCCAGGCCGGACCGCCGAACACCGACTGCCAGTTCGACGGCGGCGATCCGTCCGGCTTGGCGTCGGCCCAGACGTACCAGTCGGCGTGCGGGCCGGAGCGTGAGGCGCGGCTGTCCAGGAACCAGGGATGTTCGTCCGAGGTGTGCGAGAAGACCTGATCGATCACAACCTTCAGGCCGAGGTCATGGGCCCGCGCCACCAGGGCGTCGAAATCGGCCAGGGTCCCGAAGATCGGATCGACGTCGCAATAGTCGGCGACGTCATAGCCGAAGTCCTTCATCGGCGAGGTGAAGAAGGGGGACAGCCAGATCCCGTCCACGCCCAGCGAGGCGACATGGTCCAGATGCTGGGTGATCCCCTTCAGGTCGCCCACCCCGTCGTTGTTCGCATCGGCGAAACTGCGCGGATAGATCTGGTACAGCACCGCGCCCCGCCACCATTCAGTGTGGGCGGTCGCCGGCCGGGCGGCGGTCGCGAGATCGAGGGTGTGGGCGTTCACTGGGGCGTGCTCTTGCAGATCAGATAGTCGAGAGGGGCGATGCGGACGGCGTAGCTGGCCGGGGCCGAAGCCTCGGCCGCGCAGTCGCCGCGAACAGCTTGCCACCGCCGCGAGCCGGGCTCCACCTCGACCTGGGCCGTGACTTCGGCGGTCGAGGTGTTGAACAGGACGAGGGTCTCCCCGCCGGCCTCGTCAATGCGGGACATGGCGAACAGGCCCGGCGTGTCGCCGGCGACGCGGACGACCTGACGGCCGTGGCGCAGGGCCGGTTCGGCGGCGCGGATGCGGGCCATCTCGGCGATGGCCGTATAGAGGGGCGCTTCGGTCGAATAGGCCGGCTGACGACCGCCGATGGGCCGCTCCGCCGCATAGACGGCGGTCTGGCTGGCGAACATGTCCTGGCGTGAGTTTCCGTAACCGCCGGCGCCGGCGAAGCCCTGCTCGTCGCCGTAGTACAGGGTCGGCACGCCGCGGCTGAACATCATCAGGGCATGGGCCAGTTTCACCCGGGCCAGGATCTCCGCCTCGCTGGCGTTCGGGTTCGCCTGTTTCACGAAAAAGCCGACCCGGCCCATGTCGTGGTTGCCCAGGAAGGTCGGCAGGATGGCGGCGGTGTCCGCCCCCTTGGCGTAGATGGCGTCGGCGGCGAACAGCTTGGCCAGGGCGTCAGTTCCCGACTTGCCCGAGACGACCTCGACCGCCGTCTTCTGGAACGGGAAATCCAGCACGGCCGGATAGGCGTCCACCCGCGTGAACCGCGCCGTGACCGCCGGGTCAGGGTCATAGACCTCGCCGAAGATGTGGAAGTTCGGGATCCCCTTGGCCCGCGCCCGCGCCAGCATGGCGGGGATGAAGGCCTGCCAGAACTCGGGGTTCACGTGGCGGGCGGTGTCGATGCGGTAGCCGTCGATCCCGTACTTGTCGATCCAGCCGCCGAAGATGTCGATCATGCCCTGGATCACGACCGGATCCTCGGTCAGCAGGTCGTCCAGACCGGCGAAGTCCCCGTCCAGCGAGCTTTCGCCCGCAAACGTGCTGTCGCCCCGGTTATGATAGTGGATCGGGTCGTTCAGCCAGGCCGGAACCTTGGCCGTCTCCTCGCCCGCCGGAACATAGGGACTGTAGGCGTAGTCGGGTCGGGTCAGGCGCGAGAAGTCCCGCCCGTCGAAACGCTCGTTTATCGCCGCTCCGTCCAGCCCGCCGAGACGGGTGTAAGGATAGTCGGCCCGGCTGCGGTATTCGCACGGCCGGTCGGGGCATTCGCGATAACGGATCACGTCGGCCGTGTGATTGGCGACGATGTCCAGATAGACCTTCATGCCCCGCGCATGGGCCGCATCGACCAGGGCGCGCATCGCCGCCTCGTCGCCGAAATGCGGATCGACGGCCGTGAAGTCGGTGATCCAGTAACCGTGATGCGCCGCGCCCGTGTAGTTCCCGTGGGTCTGGACCGGCTTGTTCTTGAAGACGGGCGCCAGCCACACCGCCGTCGCGCCCAGGCCCTGGATATAGTCCAGCCGCTGGGTCACGCCGGCCAGATCGCCGCCGTGATAGAAGTCGGTGTCGGACGGGTCGAAGCCGCTCTTCAGCCGCTCGGGCGCATAGCCGCCGTGGTCGTTCGAGGAATCGCCGTTGGCGAACCGGTCGGGCAGCAGGAAGTAGATGACCTCATCCTGGGGCGGGCGCTGGCGCAGGGCGGTCAGGACGTCCGGCGTGGCCGACTGGGCCTGGACGGGCAGGGGGGAAGTCGAGGCGAACAGCGCCGCCGCCGCGATCATGGCGCGCGCCGGGGTCTTCCATTGTCGGGCGAGGGTCATCCTGTCGTTCTCCCTGTCCAGAAAGTGCAAAGCCTTCCAGATCGATTTGCAAGATTTTGCAGTCCGGGCGGCCCCTGTCAACGCGGATTAGAATGCTGCATTGCAGCAAGTAATCGGCATGACTCTCCCGCCGAGCTAAGGTTTTCGGGCTGTTTGCGGTGGTTCGGGTGCGGCGAAATTACGCCCCTCGCATTAACTGCTTGCAAGAATGCCAGATGTTTGCATATTTTTGCGAAGGCTTCGGCTGCGACATTCAGAATCGCGGCAGCCCCAGGGAGGATGACAATGTCTCAACGTCTTAATCGGCGCGTGCGCCTGCTGTCGGGCGCCGCATTCGGCGCCGCCGCGCTCGTGGCCGTCAGCAGCGCCCAGGCGCAAACCGCCGCGGCGACGACCCAGGCCGACGAACAGCCTGCGGAAGTCGGCGAAATCGTCGTCACCGGCATTCGTCGCTCGATCGAGGCTTCGATCTCGGCCAAGGCCAACAACACCTCTATCGTGGAAGTCATTTCGGCCGAGGACATCGGCAAGCTGCCGGACGTCTCCATCGCCGAATCCCTGGCTCGTCTGCCGGGCGTGACCATGCAGCGCCTCGACGGCCGCAGCCAGCAGATCTCCATCCGCGGCCTCGGCCCGGACTTCACCACCGCCCTGCTGAACGGCCGCGAACTTGTCACCACCGGCGACAACCGCGGCGTCGAGTTCGACCAGTTCCCCTCGGAACTGCTGGGCAGCGTCGTGGTCTACAAGACCCCGGATGCGGCCCTGATCGGCCAGGGCCTGGCCGGCACCGTCGACCTGCGCACCGTCCGGCCCCTGGCCTATGGCCGTCAGGCCATCGCCGTGAACTATCGCCACGAATGGAACGACATCGGCGCCCTGAACTCGGGCACGACCGACAGCGGCGACCGCTACACCCTCTCCTACATCGACCAGTTTATGGACGGGACGCTGGGCGTCGCCCTGGGCTACGCCCACATGAGCTCGCCCTATCAGTCCGAGCGGTTCAACGCCTGGGGCTATCCGACCTATAGCGACGGCAATCTGCTGACCGGCGGCGTCAAACCCTATGTCATGTCGTCGGAGCTGGAGCGCGACGGTTATATGGGTGTGCTGGAATGGCGTCCGAACGACCGCATCCACTCGACGATCGACGCCTTCTATTCCGAGTTCAAGAACACCCAGGTTCTGCGCGGCATCGAGTTCCCGCTGGCTTGGGGCGGTTCGTCCGGGGATTGCACAGTGAACGTGCCGTCGTCGTTCTGCCGTCCGGCGCCCTCGCTGCGAGCCGGCTACACGGTCGAAGACGGCATGATCGTCGCCGGCACCTGGGACAACATCAAGGGCGTCGTCCGCAACGACCTGAACAAGCGCGACAGCAATATCACCGCCCTGGGCTGGAACACCGAGTTCGTCGCCAACGACGACTGGACCCTGGCTCTCGACGTCAACTATTCGAAGGTCGAGCGGAACGACATCATCCTCGAGACCAACGCTGGCACGGGCCGCAACATCAACGGCGCCCTCGACACCCTGGGCTTCGAACTGACCGACGACGGGGTGACCCGTTTCACCAGCCAGCTCGACTACGCTGACGCCAGCCTGATCCGCATCACTTCGGCCCAGGGCTGGGGCTCTGACGTCATCGCGGGTGGCCAGGTCGGCTATATGAACACCCCGTCCATCGAGGATGAGATCAAGGCCGTTCGCCTGACGGCCAACCGCACTCTGCACCAGAGCCCGTTCAAGTCCATCGACTTCGGCTTCAACTATTCGGAGCGCAACAAGACCTTCGTCAACGACCAGTATTACATCGGCGTCCCGGGCGGCGGGGACCTGTTCGTGCCGTCGGAATATCTGCTGGCGCCGACCGACCTGGGCTACCTCGGCATCTCACAGGTGCTCAGCTACGACGCGCTGGGCGTGGTCAACAGCGGCCTGCTCGACCTAGTTCGCAACCCCAATGCCGACGTCGCCGCCGGCAACTGGGAAGTGACGGAAAAGGTCTCGACCGCCTATGTCCGCGCCAACATTGACCACTATCTGTTTGGCTTGCCTCTGACCGGCAATGTCGGAATGCAGTTCGTCTACACCGATCAGATGTCCGATGGGTTCTCGGCCCGCCAAGTCTCACCCGGCGTGTCGGAAACGCTCGCCGTCAGCGGCGGAGTCGACTATCTGGAAATCTTGCCAAGCTCGAACTTCATCCTTGAGGTCGGCGACGACATGTTCGCCCGCTTCGCTGCCTCGCGCACCTTGGCGCGGCCGCGGATGGACGACATGCGCGCCTCGCGGAACTACAGCTACAACACCAGCCTTGCCCAATCGACGGACATCAATCGTTCGCCGTGGGGCGGCGGCGGCGGCAATCCCGAGCTCCGGCCCTATATCGCCGATGTCGCCGACGTCTCGTTCGAGAAGTACTTCGCCAACCGCAAGGGTTATGTCTCGGTGGCGGCCTTCTACAAGTATCTCGAATCCTATGTTTACAACCACAACCAGATCTTCGACTTCACCGGCTATCCGATCGGCGTGATCTCGCCGACCAACCCGGAGCCGGCCTTGCGTCAAGGGCTGGTCGGGGCGCCGGACAATGGCGATGGCGGCTGGATCAAGGGGCTCGAATTCTCAGTGTCGGCGCCGTTCGACATCTTCCATCCGATGCTGGAAGGCTTCGGCGGCGTCTTCAGCGCCTCGACCACCGACAGCGAGGTTCAGCCGGATCCGACCCAGCCTCCGACCGCCCTTCCCGGTCTGTCGGAAACCGTCGTCAACGGCACGCTCTACTATGAGCGTTACGGTTTCCAGGCGCGCGTCTCGGGTCGTTACCGTTCGGACTTCCTGGGCGAGGTCGCCGGCTTCGGCAACGGCCGCACCCTGCGCTCGGTCGCGGCGGAAACCGTCGTCGACGCCCAGGTCGGCTACGAGTTCCAGTCGGGGCCGCTGGAAGGCCTGTCCATCCTGGCCCAGGTCAACAACCTGACCGACGAGCCGTTCAAGACCTTCGAGAACGGCGATGAGCGCCGGACCATCGATTATCAGAGCTACGGCCGGACCTTCGCGGTGGGCATGAACTACCGCTTCTGATTTCTCCCCTGAGCAAACTTGGGCCGCCCCGGAAACGGGGCGGCCCTTTCTTTTTGGCCCTGGCCTATCGCCCCCGCCGCTGGTCGCCGCCGCCCAAGTTTGGTTACAGCCTGTGTTTTTCCGCTGGACGGCGCGTCCGCGATGCCCGAACCAAGGCGACCAGAACCGCGCGGGGAAAGCGCGGCCGTCCTTAGTTCTATCCGCAGGGGGAATTCATGTCCGCTCCAGAGGCCGCCAAGCGCCAGGGTACGACCCTGGCCTTCGCCTATGTCACCACGCTCTTCTTCGCCTGGGGCTTCGCCACCTCGCTGATCGATCCGCTGATCGCGGCGGTGAAGCGGGTGTTCGATCTGAACAACGCCGAGGCCTTTCTGACCACCTTCGCCTGGTTCATCGCCTATGGGCTGATGTCCCTGCCGGCGGCGGCGGTGCTGGGCCGGCTGGGCTACAGCCGTTCGATCATCGGCGCCCTGGTGGTCATGGTGGCGGGCTGTCTGATCGTGCCGGCCGCCACGGCCGCCGACTGGTACCCCGGCGTTCTGATCGCCCTGTTCGTGATCGCCTCGGGCGTCACCCTGCTTCAGGTCGCGGCCAATCCGCTGGTCGCCGAACTGGGCAGCCGCAAGGGCGCGTCCAGCCGTCTGAACCTGTCCCAGGCCTTCAACTCCCTGGGCACCACGGTCGGACCGTGGCTGGGGTCGCACGTCCTGCTGACGGGGGGCGTCTTCGCCGCCGGCGCCGTGGTCACGGCCGCGACCCGCACCCAGTCGCTGCGCAGCATCGACATGGCCTTCCTGGGCATGGGCGCCTTCTTCGCCGTCGTGGCCTTCTTCATCTTCACGGCCCGCAAGAAGATCAATGTGGCGGCCCCGGCCGCGACCGAGGCGGTCTCGCCGCTGAAGGCCCTGTCCTCGCCCTGGGCGATCTTCGGCGCCCTGGCGATCTTCCTCTATGTCGGTTCGGAAGTGGCCATCGGCGGCATGCTGACCAACTTCCTGGAAAGCCCCGATATCCTGAACGCCCCGATCGAGACCGCGGGCAAGATGGTCGCCCTCTACTGGGGCGGCGCCATGGTCGGCCGGTTCATCGGCTCGTGGGTGCTGTCGCGCGTGTCGCCCGGCGTGGTCCTGGCCTGCTGCACCGTCGCTGCGGCCGCGCTCTGCCTGCTGGTCAGCCAGATCGGCGGACCGACGGCGGCCTATGCGGTCCTGTCGATCGGCCTGTTCAACTCGATCATGTTCCCGACCATCTTCACCCTGACGCTGGAGCGGTCCACGGCGCCGACCTCGGCGACCTCGGGCCTGCTGGTCTTCGGCATCATCGGCGGCGCCCTGCTGCCGCAGGTGGCGGCGCGCATCGCCGACGCCGCCGGCGCCCTTCAGCCGGCCTTCCTGGTGCCGATGGCGGGCTATGTCGGCCTGACCGTCTTCGCCATCGCCTGCGCCCGCACCAAGGCCAAGGCGGAAGTGACCACGGTCGCCTCGCACTAAGGGCCGGTCGTCGGACAAGACAAAGGGCGCGGAGGGCGACCTCCGCGCCCTTCTTCATTTCGGGGGCGTGATCAGCCGTCGATCAGGGACTGAAGGATCGGCGCCAGCCGGTCTCGCATCGCCTCGCATTCGGCCGGCTCGATGTTGAAACTGCCGCCGCCCAGTTCGCGGCTGACCGACATGCCCATGATGAATCCCGCCAGCAGCCGCGCCCGCACCGTGGCGTCCGGGCCGCTGAGCCAGTCTTCCAGAGGGCCAAAGAAACGGGCCGTGCAGGTGGTCTGCACCATGTCCGCCGCCTTGGCCGAGCCGATGGAGCGCAGCATGATCGACATGCCCTTGAGCTTCTCGGCCTTCTTGGGTTCGAACACGATCTCATGGGCCACGCGCCGGCCGAAATCGGATTTCTCGCCCGACATCAGGGCGCTGCCGTCGCCGCAGCTGTCCAGCGCCGCCAGGAACAGATCGTCCTTGGATCCGAAATACCGGCTGATCAGGGCCGCATCGACGCCGACGTCGCGGGCGATGTCGCGCATGCCCACGTCGTCATAGCTCTCGGCCGCGAATCTTTCGCGTGCAGCGTCAAGGATGGCCGTGCGGGTTGCAGCGGCGTTCCTCGGGCGGGGGCCGGGACATAACAAGGGGACAAAACTCCACAGAACAATAACCGTAGAACACATATGGCTTTGTCAACGCCTGTTGACAAGCGTCACGATGCCTCGCATTAAGTCACCACGCGTTGACAAGGCCGACTCCCCATCGGCCTATGTCCGCACGACTGGGATTTACCTCCGACAGGGAGATTGCGCAGATGCGCGGGCTGAAGATTGCGGCCGTGTCCGTCATGGTGACGGGTGCGCTATATGGTTGTTCCCCCAAGGCCGAAGGCCAGGCGCCCGGCGGCGCCCCGCCCGTAACCGTGGCCACGCCGCTGCAGCAGCAGGTGGTGGACTGGGACGAATTCACGGGCCGCTTCGAAGCGGTCGAGAGCGTGGACGTTCGCGCCCGCGTCGGCGGTTATGTCCAGGCCGTCCACTTCCGCGACGGCCAGATGGTTCAGCGCGGTCAGTTGCTATTCACCCTGGACCCCCGTCCGGCCCAGGCCGCTCTGGCCCAGGCTCAGGCCCAGGTGGCCCAGATGCAGTCGCAGCTGACCCTGGCCCGCGCCAACCTGGCCCGCAGCGAGACCCTGTTGGCCTCGCAGGCGGTGTCCAAGGCGGAGTATGATTCCAACAAGGCGGCCGTCGACGCGGCTGTGGCCAATATCGCCGCCGCCAATGCCGCCGTGCGTACGGCCCAGCTGGATCTGGAATACACCCGCGTCACGGCGCCGACCTCCGGCCGCGTCTCGGATCGTCGGGTCGATCCGGGCAATCTGGTCGCCGGCGGTTCGTCGGCGGGCGACATCCTGACCACCATCATCTCGGGCGGGCCCATCCACTTCGTCTTCGACGGTTCGGAAGCGGTCCTGCTGAAGTATCTGCGCGACGGCGGCGCCGCCAACGGCGCCCCGGTCCGCATCCGCCTGCAGGATGAGAGCGGCTTCACCCGCACCGGCCGCCTGGACTTCTCGGACAATGCGCTGGACACCGCGTCTGGCGTCATCCGCATGCGCGCCATCGTGCCGAACGGCGACGGCTTCCTGCGTCCCGGCCTGTTCGGCCGCGCCCAGGTCGCGGGCGCCGGCTCCTACGACGCCCTGCTGGTGCCGGACACCGCCATCGGCACCGATCAGTCGCGCCGCGTCGTCTCCGTCGTCAACGCCGACGGTTCGGTCACGGCCAAGCCCGTTCAGCTGGGTCCGATCGTCCAGGGCCTGCGCGTCATCAAGTCGGGCCTGGCCCCGACCGACCGCGTGATCATCGCCGGTCTCCAGCGCGCCGCCCAGCCGGGCTCCAAGGTCACCCCCAAGAACGGCCGTATCGCCCCCGTCGCCGAACAGGCGTCGGACGCGCCGGTCACCCAGGCGGCCCCGGCTTCGACCGGCTCGTTCGCCAGCAGCCTCTCCACCGGCGACTAAGCCATGAACATATCCCGCTTCTTCATTGACCGGCCGATCTTTGCGGCCGTGATCTCGGTGGTGATCACCATCATCGGCGTCTTCGCCTATCCGCTGCTGCCCCTGTCGCAGTATCCGGAGATCGCGCCGCCGACGATCACCATCAACGCCTCCTATCCCGGCGCCTCGGCCGAGACGCTGGCCGAGACCGTCGCCGCTCCCATCGAGCAGGAGGTGAACGGCGTCGAGGACATGCTCTACATCACCTCCTCGTCCACCTCGGACGGGGCGGTGGCCATCACCGTCACCTTCCAGCCCGGCACCGACCTGGACGCCGCCCAGGTGCTGGTCCAGAACCGCGTCTCCCTGGCTGAACCCCGTCTTCCGGACGCGGTCCGTCAGACCGGCGTGGTCGTCAACAAGGCCGAAAGCGGCTTCCTGATGGAGCTGGGTCTGACCTCGCCCGACGGCTCGCTCAGCAACGACTATGTCGGCAACTACGGCAACTCGACGCTGCGGGACCGCCTGCTGCGGCTCGAGGGCGTGGGCGCGGTCCAGGTCTTCGGCGGCGGCAACTATTCGATGCGGATCTGGATCGACCCGGCCAAGGCGGCCGAGCGTGGTTTGACCGGCCCCGACATCGTCGCCGCCCTGCAAGCCCAGAACGTCCAGGCCGCGGCCGGCTCGATCGGCCAGCCGCCGTTCGCGAACAACGCCTCGGCCTTCCAACTGCCGATCCAGGTCCAGGGCCGTCTGACCGATCCCGACCAGTTCTCCAACGTCGTCCTCAAGACCGACAGCGAAGGGCGCGTCACCTATCTGCGCGACGTGGCGCGGATCGAACTGGGCGCCCAGGATTACGGCATCCGCGGCTTCTTCGACGGCCAGCGCGGCGTCGGTCTGGCCATCGTCAAGCAGCCGGGGGCCAACGCCCTGGGCACCGCCGAACGCGTTCTGGCCGAGGTCGAGGCCGTCCAGGCCGAGCTGCCCGCCGGCATGGACCTGTCCGTCCCCTATAACCCGACCGAATTCGTCGCCGCCTCGGTGGAGTCGGTTCAGCACACCCTGATCGAGGCCGTCTTCCTGGTCGTGATCGTGGTCATGGTCTTCCTCCAGACCTGGCGCGCGGCCCTCATTCCCATCGTGGCCATCCCGGTCGCCCTGGTCGGCACCTTCGCGGTGCAACTGGCCCTCGGCTATTCGATCAACTCCATGTCCCTGTTCGCCCTCGTCCTCGCGGTCGGCATCGTCGTCGATGACGCCATCGTCGTGGTCGAGAACGTGGAACGGGCCATCAGCGAAGGCCTGACTCCCAAGGAGGCCGCCTATCGCTCGATGCAGGAGGTCTCCGGCGCCCTGATCGCCATCGGCCTGGTGCTGGTGTCGGTGTTCGTCCCGACCATGTTCGTTCCGGGCATTCCGGGCATCTTCTACCGCCAGTTCGCCGTGGTCATCGCCTCGGCCTCGGTCATCTCGCTGTTCGTGTCTCTGACCCTGTCGCCGGCCATGGCCGCCCTGCTGCTGAAGCCGCACAAGAAGGACCACGAGAACGCGCGCAAGCCGGGCGTCCTGGGTTCGGTCGTCTATTACGGCGGCTGGGCCGGGCGTAAGTTCAACGAGGGCTTCGACTGGCTGTCGGATCGCTACGGCCGTTTGACGGCGCGCCTGGTGCGCACCGTCGGCCTGGTCCTGATCATCTACGCCGGTCTTCTGGGCCTGACCGCCTGGCGTCTGGTCGATACGCCCTCGGGCTTTATCCCCGAGCAGGATCAGGGCTTCCTGATCGGCGTCATCCAACTGCCCGCCGGCGCCTCGCTGGATCGCACTGAGGCGATCATGCAACGCGCCAGCCAGATCATCCGCGACACCAAGGGCGTCGACGGCACCGTGGCCTTCGCCGGCCTCGACGGCGCCAGCTTCTCGTTCGGCTCCAACGCCGCCACCATCTTCGTGCGTCTGAGCCCCTTCGAGGACCGGACCAAGGAAGAGGCCGCGACCGCCCTGGCCGGGGCCATCACCCAGGCAACGGGTCAGATCGAGGACGCGCAGATCTTCGTCATCGCTCCGCCGGCGGTCCAGGGTCTGGGCAACGGCAACGGCTTCAAGATGATGATCCAGGACACCTCGGGCGCCGGCTACCGCGCGCTGGAGGGGGCGACCTTCGCCATGATGGGCGCCGCCGCCCAGGCCCCGGATCAGGTCAGCCAGGTCTTTTCGACCTACAACACCGGCTCGCCCCGCATCTCGGCCGACGTGGATCGTGACAAGGCGCTGATGATGGGCGTTCAGCCCAGCGCCGTGTTCGACACCCTGGGGGTCTATCTGGGCTCGTCCTATGTGAACGACTTCAACCTGCTGGGCCGCACCTACCGGGTCACGGCCCAGGCCGAGCCCCAGTACCGCGACGACATCGCCGACATCGCCAACCTGAAGACCCGCTCATCCAGCGGGGCCATGGTGCCGATCGGCTCGGTGGCCAACCTGGTCAATGACTCGGGTCCGTCGCGGATCGTCCGCTACAACCTGTTCCCGGCGTCCGAGCTTCAGGGCAATGCCGCCATGGGCGTGTCCTCCGGCCAGGCGCTGCAGGTCATGGAGCAGATGGCGACCAGCACCCTGCCGCAAGGCTTCTCCTACGAATGGACCGAGCTGGCCTACCAGCAGAAGGCGGCCGGATCGGGCGCGACCATGATCTTCCTGATGGCCGTGGTCTTCGTCTTCCTGGTGCTGGCGGCCCAGTATGAAGCCTTCACGCTTCCGCTGGCGGTCATCCTGATCGTGCCCATGTGTCTGCTCGCGGCCATCATCGGCGTGAACCTGCGGGGTCTGGACAACAACATCCTGGTCCAGATCGGGCTTGTCGTTCTGATCGCGCTTGCGGCCAAGAACGCCATCCTGATCGTCGAGTTCGCCAAACAGGCGGAAGAAGAAGAGGGCATGAACCGCTTCGACGCGGCCGTGCACGCCGCCCGCAGCCGTCTGCGCCCGATCCTGATGACCTCCTTCGCCTTCATCCTCGGCGTCGTGCCGCTGATGCTGGCGACCGGGCCGGGCGCCGAAATGCGCCAGTCGCTCGGCACGGCGGTCTTCTCCGGCATGTTGGGCGTGACCTTCTTCGGCCTGATCTTCACGCCGGTCTTCTATGTCGTGACCCGCTGGCTGTCGTCCAAACTGCCGCAAGGCAAGAAGCCGACGCCGAAGTCGAAACTCACCGAAGCCGTCCGCTACGATCAAACTTCCAGCCTGACCGATCCCGATGCGCCGGCTCCGGCCGCCGGGCGGGGAGGGGACTTCTGATGACCCGCACCAAGACCCTCAGCTTCCTGACCGTCGCAGCATCCGGCGCCCTGCTGGCCGCCTGCGCGGTCGGGCCCCAGGCGCCTGCCGCCGACCTGCCTGTGGCCGGGACGGGCGCCTTCGTCGGCTCCGCCTCGACCACGGTCTCGACCGCCCAGGCGCGAGACGACTGGTGGCGGCTGTACGACGATCCGACCCTGGACGGCCTGATCCGTCAGGCCTTCGCCGAGAACAACGAGCTGGAGGCGGCCTTCGCCAACCTGCGCGCGGTTCGGGCGTCGCTGTCCGAGGCGCGCGTGGGCCGGTTCCCGACCACGACCACCAGCGCCCAGGCCCAGCGCAGCCGCGCCTCGGCGGCCACCTCCTCGGTTCTGGAGGCGGACGGCAAGGCGCCCGAGATCGACACCTATGACGTCGGTCTGTCGGCCAGCTACGAGGTCGATCTGTTCGGCCGGGTGGAATCGACCATCCGCGCCGCTCGCGCCGACGCCCGCGCGGCCGAGGCCGCCCTGGCCACGGTCCAGGTCTCGGTTGCGGCCGAGACCGCCCGCGCCTATGCCGACGCCTGCTCGGCCAACGCCCAGATCGCGGTGGCCGAACGGACGCTGGGGCTGCAACGCAATACGGCTCAGCTGACACAGACCCTGCTCGACGGCGGGGCGGGCACCGGCCTGGACGTGGCCAGCGCCCGCGCGGCCCTGGCCCAGACGGCGGCGACCCTGCCGACGCTGCGCGCCTCGCGTAACGAGGCCCTGTACCGTCTGGCGACCCTGACGGGCGTCACCCCGGCCGAGGCCAGCCAGGCCGCCGCGGCCTGCGTCCGGCCGCCGCAGCTCAGCCAACCGATCCCGGTCGGCGACGGCGCGGCTCTGCTGGCGCGACGTCCCGACGTGCGCCAGGCCGAGGCGAATCTGGCCGCCGCCGCGGCCCGCGTGAACGTGGCGACCACCAATCTGTATCCGCAGATCAGCCTGGGCGGCTCTCTCGGCTCGACGGCCCAGGACTCGGGCGAACTGGGCGACGACCAGAACTTCCGGTTCAGCTTCGGTCCGCTGATCAGCTGGTCCTTCCCCAACGTCTTCGCCGCCCGCGCCCAGATCAAGGCCGCCGACGCCCGCTCCGACGCGGCCCTGGCCAGCTTCGACCAGACGGTGCTGACGGCCCTGCAGGAGACCGAGACGGCGCTCAGCAACTACGCCAACGAACTGGACCGCCGCGCGGCCCTGACCGAGGCCCGCGATCAGGCCGCCCGCGCCGCCAACCTGTCGCGTCAGCGCTTCAACGCCGGCGCCGACAGCTTCCTGCTGGTGCTGGACGCCGAACGGACCCAGGCCGCCGCCGACGCCGCCCTGGCCCAGTCGGACGCCCTGGTCACCACCTACCAGATCGCCCTGTTCCGCGCCCTCGCCGGCGGCTGGCAGGCCGACAGCTGATCGACCCCCGTCCCCCGCCCGGGCGGGGGACGGCTTCGACGAAAACAAGCGCCGGCGGCCTCACGGTCGCCGGCGTTCGTCTGAGCATGAGGCGCCGAGCCCGGCGGCCGTGACTGCGGTCGTCCACAGCTGTGATGCGTCAGTATGTTCGTGATTTGTTCCGTTTGTGCTTTAACCGATGGCGGCGGTCGGCGGCGTGACGGAGGAACAGATGAACGACGGAGTCCTGGCCGATATGATGGCCGAACTGGATGCGGAACTGGCGCGGGCGGAGGCGTCCCTGCCGGAACATCCCGAACAGACGCGCCAGACCGAGGTGATGCGCGCCCTCGCCCTGGGCCTGGGCAATTTCGAGCGGATGCGGGCCCACGACGTGCATCTGCTGGCGGCCCGGTTGTCGCCCCGCCGGGGGTGAGAGCCGCGCGCGGCGGCGATTCAGGGCTTGCGCTTGAAGGTGTCGCCTACCTCCGCCGCGTCCGGACCGTCCGGTCCCGCGCTGCGGCGCTCCTGCTGACCGACCTTCTTCACATCGGCGTCGGAGGTCAGGCCGTCGGGCTTGCCCGCCGGGTCCGCGCCGTTCTTCTCCCGGCCCTTGGTCTGTTCACGGTCCATCAGGATCTCCCTTGCTGGGAGGGGAGCGCGGGGGGAGGGGGAGGGTTCCCTCAGCCGCCCGTATCCACCTTCGCCACCACCGACATCCCCGGCGCGAGACGCTCCACGCCCGCCTGCCCCGGCTCGATGCGGATGCGGACCGGGATGCGTTGGGCGACCTTGGTGAAGTTGCCGGTGGCGTTGTCGGGGCGGATGACGCTGAACTCGCTGCCGGCGGCGGGGGCGATGCGTTCGACGCGCCCGCGCAGGGTCCGGCCGCCCAGGGAATCGACCGCGATCTCGACCGGCTGGCCGATGCGGATGTCGCGCATCTGCGTCTCCTTCATATTGGCCGTGACCCAGACGACGTCGGGCACCAGGCCCATCAGCTGGGTTCCGGCGGTGACATACTGGCCCTGGCGCACGCCGACCTCGCCCAGGCGGCCGGGGCGGGGGGCGGTGATGCGGGTGTTGGCCAGGTCGATCTGGGCCAGGCGGACGGCGGCCTGGGCGTTCTCGACGGCGGCGGCCAGACTGTCGCGGTTGACCACGGCCGAGGTGACGCCCGTCTGGGCCACGCCTTCGCCGGCCTGGGCCTGGGCCAGCTGGGCCTGGGCGCTGCGCAGGGCGGCGACGGCGATGTCCACATTGGATTGCGACACCCAGCCCCCGGCCTTCAGGGTGCGGGCGCGGTTGGCGTCGGCCTGGGCGCGGGTCAGGGCGGCCTGGGCGGCGGCGATGCCGGCGCGTTGTTGCGCCACCGCGCCGCGGGCCGAGGCCTGGCTCTGGGTCGAGTTGGACAGGGCCGCCTGGGCGGAATGCAGCGCCGCCTCGGCCTGCTCCAGCTTCTGGCGATAGATGCGGTCGTCGACCTGGGCCAGCAGTTGGCCCTGCTGAACGGCCTGGAAGTCCTGGACCGGGACCTGGACCACATAGCCGCTGACCTGGGGGCTGATGATCGTCACCTGGCCGCGCACATAGGCGTTGTCGGTCCGCTGCACATGGCCGGTGAAGGGCGGCAACTGCCAGGCGTACAGCACCAGGCCCACGGCGAAGACCGCGACCACCGCGGCGATCACGGCCCAGAGGACGCGTTTGTCCGGCTCGGGCGGCGACGCAGGCGGAGGCGCAGGTTGAGCGGATTGGGGGGATGTCGTGTCGGTCATCGGCGTGCGGGGGGCTTTCAGGGGATCAGTCGGCGGTCGGGGCGGCGGCGGGTGCTGGGTCGGCGGTCATGGAACGGGCGGCGCGCTTCGCCTGGCGGCGCGCCTCGAAACGCGGATGCAGATGGACGGCCGTGACCCAGGCGCAGCCCAGGCCGGCGGCCGCGGCGATGATCAGGAAGACGTCGTTATAGGCCAGGATATTGGCCTGTTGCGTCACCTGACGGGTGAGCATGGCCACGCCCTCGGCGTTCAGCAGGGCCGGGTCGGTGATGGTCGAGGCATAGGCGCCGGACAGCTGGCGCAGGCGCAGAACCACCTCGGGATTCAGGCTGGTGATGTCGGCGGACAGCTGGTTCGAATGGAATTTCTCGCGCATCACCTGGATCGTGCCGATCAGGGCGCTGCCGGCCAGGGCGCCCAGGTTCTGAAGCACGCTGAACATGACGATGAAGCTGATGATGTTGCGCGCCCCCTGTTGCAGCACCTTGCCGACGCCGATCAACAGGGCCGGGCCGACGAACATGGCCGAGGCGAAGGCGATCATGGCCTGGCTGACATACAGCTGGGCCGGACGGGTCAGAACGGTGGCGTGGCTGTCGATGAAGGCGCCGACGGCGATGAGGCCTAGCGCGATGGCGATGGGCTTGTTCAGCTTGGTGAGGTTCAGGGTCAGGGCGCTGACCGCCGTGCCGGCGATCATGGCCAGCAGGATCAGCAGGAAGAGGCCGTGCAACTGGTCCGGACCCAGGCCGACCACGGTCAGGAAGCCCACGGCGCCCGAGGTCTGTTCCGACAGGGTGATGCGGATCAGCAGGATGGCGCCGAACAGGCGCAGGATGTCCGGGCCGGTCAGCCAGCGGACGTTGATCAGCGGATTCCGCCGATCGTACTCGATCATCAGCGCCGCAGTCAGCAGCAGGATGGCGCCGGCCAGGGCCCAGCCGATCCAGGCGGCCTCGGTCCACCAGACGATCCGGCCCAGACCCAGGACGGCGGCCAGCAGGGCCACGCCCGGCGCGAACAGGGCGAAGGTGACGAAGTCCAGCGGCTCGAACAGCTTCAGCCGCTCGGACGGGGGCAGGCGCAGCACCTGGACCGCGGCCCAGGCCAGAAGCGCCATGCCCAGCTCGAAGGTGTAGAAGGCGCGCCAGTCGTTCATCTCCAGCAGGCTGGGCATGATCAGGCGGGCGATGGGGACGGCGAAGCTGGACAGGCCGATGCCGATCACCAGTCCCTTCAGGCGGTGCTGGGCCGGGAAGGCCTGGATCATATAGAGGAAGCCCAGGGTGCTGAGCCCCACCGCCGCCATGCCTGCGACGGCGCGGACGAACAGGGTGGACTCATAGTTGTCGACCGCCAGGTGGGCGGCGCAGGTGACGACGAAGGCGGTCAGGCAGATCTGGGTGAACAGGCGCAGGCCGTATTGCTGGCGGAACTTGAACAGGATCAGGTTCATGCAGGCGTTGGTCATGACGAAGACGACCGGCAGCCAGGCCGCCTCGGTGATCGTGATCCCCAACGAGCCCTGAAGACTGGTCAGATTGGCGGTGACGGCCGCGTTGCCCAGGCTGCCGACCAGGGCCACCAGAACCCCGGTCAGAGCGTACTGCAACCGCAGCCAGGCCGTATGGTCGGGCGTGGCCGGCGAGCCGGGCAGGGTGGGTCGCTCGTGCGGCTTCAGGGTGGCGAGATACTGCTCCCAGGGCAGATGCCAGTTGTGATCGGCGCGACGAGCCATCAGGACGCCTCCGGCCTGGGCTTCAGCCCGTCCAGAATGATGACGCGGGTGCGCTGGGACACGGCCTGACGCTCGGCCTCGTCGGCGCCCTGGAAGCCGGCGCCCAGCAGGGTGGCGATCAGGCGGATGTCCATCGGCCGCAGATCCTTTCGCACCAGACCGGCCGCCTGGGCCCGTTCGAGGGGGGCGGCGCCCGCCTCCATCAAGCTCTGCCGCAGGGGGGTAAGCGCATCGGGCGACCTCACGTTCCGGACCAACCCCGCCAGGCCGGCGTTGCGGATCATGTCTTCCGCCAGCCGGTCCAGAAACCAGAAGAAGGCTTCCGGGGCGTCGCCCTGTTCGGCGGTGCGGCGGTCCAGGTCGGCGAGGTCGGCCTCAAGCACGGCCAGGGCCAGTTCGGTGCGGTCGGCGAAATGACGATACAGGGTGCCGCGTCCGACGCCGGCCTTTTCCGCGATCAGGTCCAGCGGCGCGTCCAGCCCCTGGTCGGCGAAGACCGCGCGCGCGGCCTCAAGCAGGGCGGCGTGGTTGTGGACGACGTCCTTACGGACATGTTTGGGGGCGGGGCGCGACATGATGACGCGCATAAATGGACATGGGTGTCCGTTTTGCAAGGGGCCGTTCGAAGATCCCTCTCCCAGCGGGGAGGGCTTGAGCGGCTGAGAGCGTAGCGATCAGTCTTGCGCGCAAGGGTGAGGGGCGCGGCGGTGCGAGCTGGCCCACCGGCGGGCCCTCATCCGGCCCTTCGGGCCACCTTCTCCCCATGGGAGAAGAAAGGGGCGTTTACAGCCCCTTTTCCAACACCACGAACTCCAGCTCCGGCCGGGGCGGATCGACGGGGAAGGGGCGGGTTTCGCCGGTGGGGGCGTAACCGCGGCGTTGATACCAGGCGATCAGTTCGGCGCGGCGGTGGATGACGGTCATCTCCATGCGGCGGGCGGCGAAACGGGCGACGGCCTCGGTCTCGGCGGCGGCGAGCAGGCGGCGGCCTAGGCCGGACGCCTGAAGGGTCGGCTCGACCGTCAGCATGCCCAGATAGGTCCGGTCGTCGCCGACGCGGGCGACCTGGACGCAGCCGATCAGGGCGCCGTCCTTATGGGCCAGCAGAATGACCCGGTCGGGATCGGCGATCAGGGCCGACAATTCTTCGGCGCTGGTGCGGGTGTCGAACAGCAGGTCCGCCTCGTGCGTCCAGCCGGCCTTGGCCGTCTCGCCGCGATAGGCGCGCTCGATCAGGGGATGGAGCGTGGCGACGTCGGCGAGGGTCGCCGCGCGAAAAACGAAGTCGCTCACCTGGAGACGCCCAGCTCCCGCACCAGATGCTCCATGCCATAGACGTCGCGCAGGGCCACAGTGACGGCCTGGGTTGTGACGATGACGCTGCGGTTGACGGCGCGGTCATAGCCGTAGGCGTTGCGCTGGGTCAGGACGGTGGAGTCGAAGTTGGCGCCGATGATCTCGCCCTTCGCATTGATGGCGGGCGAACCGGACGAGCCGCCGATGGTGTCGGTCGAAACGGCCATGTCCATGACGGCGTTCGGGTCGATCCGGTCCTTGGCCGCCAGCAGTTTGGGCGCGACGGCGAAGGGCTCGGCGCCGGTGGCGCGGTCCCACAGGCCGGCGAAGGTGGTGAAGGCGCCGAACCGCTGGCCCGGCACGTCCGAGCCTTCGACCTGGCCATAGGTCAGGCGAAGCGTGCCGGTGGCGTCGGGATAGACGGCGTCGCCATAGGCGGCGAAACGGGCGGCGGCCAGCTGTTCCGAGGCGCGGTCGGTCGGGGCCTGGACGCGGGTCTCCCAGGCGTCGCGGACGGCGCGAGCGTCGGCGTCGATGGCCAGGGCGTAGCGGATCATCGGATCGGTCGAGGCCTGGACGGCGGCCAGACCGCCGGTCCACAGGGCGCGGCGCACGGCCGGGTCAGCCAGGGTCGTGCCGGCGACGACGCGGGCGGACAGGGTCTCGGGGCTCTCCTTGCCCAGCAGGGTGCGGACCGAAGGGTTGTCGACCGTCAGCCATTCGCGGGTCTTGGACAGCCACCATTCCAGCCGGATCTGCTCAAGCTCGGGATAGGTGGGACGTTCGGCGAACAGGCGGGATTCGACGCCGGACAGGCGGCTGTCGGCGAACTCGGGCAGGCGCTGGTCGGACGGCTTGGCCCGCTCCTGGGCGCCGCGCACCAGGGTGCGGGCATAGGCGAACAGTTGCGACCCGCCGGCGACCGAGGTCGTGCCCAGGCCCGTGCCGCCTTCCAGCAGGGCCATGGAGGGATAGAGTTCACGGGCGACGGGCTGGACCGTGCTGAGCGTTGACCAGGGATCGACGCCGGACCCGGCGGCGCGGGCGCGGAAGTCGGTTTCCTGCTCGGCCTTGCGGGCCATGAAGGCCGGATCGATCAGGGCGGCCATCCGGCCACGGCCGCGCTTGTAGGTGTTCTCAAGGCCCACGATGGGGTCCATGGCGATGAAGGCCTGGTCCTCGCCCTCTTCGGAATAGCGGATCAACCGGCCGCGCAGTTCGGAGGCGATCAACTGGTCCAGCGGCAGGACCACGTCGCGGATGGTGGTCAGCTGATCCTGGGTCAGCAGGCGCTGGGTCGAACCGGGATTGCCGGAGATGAAGACGGCCTCGCCCTGCGTCGGCTTGTTCGGGTTCCAGGCGAAATGGGTCGATGTGACCGCAGGCTCACCATCCTCGTACAGGCGGATGAAGGCCGCATCGATGGCGAAGCGGGGGAAGGAGAAGTTGTCCAGGTCGCCGCCGAAGGTGGCGGCGCGATCCTCGGGCGCCCAGGCCAGGCGGACGTCGGAATATTTGCGGTACTTGTAGAGCTTGAACTGGCCGCCCCGGTACAGGCTGACGACTTGGCAGCGGATCTTGGGGTCGTTTCCGCAGGCTTCGCTCTCGATCCGGCCGGCCTCGGCGTCGCGGGCCTGGGTGAAGGCCTGGCCCTCAAGCCCGGCGCCGGCCTTGTGCATCCGCTCGGTCACGTCGCCGATGTCGGTCAGGATCTCGGCGGTGGCGCCGGGGCATTTCAGCTCTTCCTCGCGCGACTTCGGCGTAAAGCCGGTCTCGGCGTAGTTGATCTGGGGTGTGGACAGGTTGGCGACGCAGGTGGCGACGCAGTGGTTGTTGGTCATGACCAGGCCCTGGCCCGAGATGACGCCCGCCGAACAGCCGCCGAACTTGACCGACGACAGGCGGACGCGGTCCAGGAAGGCCTGGTCGATGTCGGTTCCCAGCGCCTGGTTGGAGCGGGCGATGGGGAAGTTGTCGTAGGTCCACATGCCTTCTTCGGCGGAGGCCGACGAGGCGAAGGCGAAGGCGAAGGCGAGGACGGCGGCGGAGGCGAGAAGGGCGAGGCGCATGGGGGCTCCAAAACTCTCCCTCCCCGTCCGGGGAGGGTGGCCGGCGCGCAGCGCCGGACGGGTGGGGGCGGCAGGGCGACAAGGGCGCGGTCCTGTGATGGATCGCCCAGCCCTTCCCACCCGGTCGCTTCGCGACCCCCCTCCCCCGAGGGGGAGGGAGAGGCGCTTATGCGTCGGTATTAGCGCCGCACGCCCAGTTCGCGCAGCAGGCGGGGCTGGTTGTAGACGGTGCGCAGGGCCTCGGTGATGGCGGCGGTCGAGACGGTGACCGTGCGGTTCAGCTCGCCGTCGTAGCCGAAGCTGCCGCCCAGCGAGTGGATGTTGCCGTCGAAGGCGGCGCCGATGACTTCACCCTTGGCGTTGATCACGGGCGAGCCCGAGTTGCCGCCGATGATGTCGTTGGTCGAGACGAAGTCATAGACCGTCGACTTGTTGACCTTGCCCTCGGCCGCCATCCAGTCCTCGGCGGCGTTGAAGGGCTCGGCGCCGGTGTTGCGCTCGTACAGGCCGCCGATCTCGGTGAAGGGCGTCACCGTCACGCCGCGATAGGTCCAGCCCTTCACCTGACCGTAGGACAGGCGCAGGCTGAAGGTGGCGTCGGGGTACAGGTTGGTGCCGTAGACCGCGAACCGGGCCTGGGCGATCTTTTCGCCGGCGCGGCTGGTCGGGCCGGACACGGCCGATTCCCACTGGGTGCGGATCGCCTGGGCCGCATCGTCATTGGCCAGGACGAAGGCGATCAGCGGGTCGCCCGAGGCGGCCAGCTGTTCCGGCGTCATGGCCAGGGCCTGGGCGCGGAAGGCCGGATCTGCCAGGCGGGTGCCATCCACCAGGCGTTCAGCGATCTGCTCCGGGCTTTCCTTGCCCAGCAGGGCCTTCACGTCGGCGTTGTCGACGGTCAGATATTCGCGGGTCTTCGACAGCCAGAAGTCCAGATAGATCTTCTCCAGATCGTTCGAGATCGGCGTCTCGGTCGCCAGGCGGCGGCCCAGCGAGGCGATGTCGGCGTCCGAATAGCCGGCGCGGCGTTCGGCGACCGGCTTGGCGCGCTCCTTGGCCGCGCGGACGATGGACTTGGCGTAGCTGTACAGTGACGAGCGTTGGCCGGCGGCGGCTTCCAACTGGCGGTAGGGCAGGTAGAGGTCGCGCTGGGCGGCGGCGACGCGCTCCAGTTCGGCCCACGGGTCGCCGATGCGCTGGGCCAGGGCCGGGTCGGCGGCGACGCGCTGGCGCAGTTCCTGTTCGGCCGTCCGCTTCGTCGCCATGAAGGCCGGGTCGGTCAGGGCGCCCTGTTGGCCGTAATAGACCTTGAAGCCATTCTCCAGGCCGAAGATCGGATCGACCGAGACGCGCTTGGCCTCTTCGCCGGTGGTCGAATATTCCAGCAGGCGACCGCGCAGTTCCGAGGTCTGGATCAGGGTCAGCGGCAGTTGCTGGTCACGCAGGGCCTCCAACTGGGCCATGGTCAGCAGGCGCGAGGTCGAGCCCGGGTTGCCGGCGACGAAGGTGACGTCGCCTTCCTTGGGCGCATTGGGGTTCCAGGCCAGGTGGTTCGGCGTGGCGACCGGCTTGCCGTCCTCGTAGATGCGCAGGAAACCGGCATCCAGGGCGTAGCGCGGGAAGTTGAAGTTGTCCGGGTCGCCGCCGAAGAAGGCCGCCTGGAACTCGGGCGCGAAGACCAGGCGCACGTCGTCATACTTGCGGAACTTGTACAGCTTGTACTGACCGCCGCGGTACAGGCTGATGACCTGGCAGGTCAGCTTCTGGTCGTCGCCGCAGACCTCCTTCTGGATCTTGTCGATCTCGGCGGCCCGGGCCTGGACGAAGGCGGCGCCCTCAAGCCCGGCGCCGGCGCCGACGACCCGGTCGGTCACATCGGTGATGTCGGTCAGGATCTCGGCCGTCTGGCCGGGGCATTTCTTCTCTTCCTCGCGGGTCGCGGGCATCCAGCCGTTCTTGACGTAGTCGTTCTCGGCGCTGGACAGGTCCTGGACGCAGCCCACGACACAGTGGTGATTGGTCAGGATCAGGCCTTCGCCCGAGACCAGCGAGGCCGAACAGCCCTGCAGGCGGACAGCGGCGTTGCGCACGCGATCCAGCCAGGCCTGGTCGATGTTCGTGCCGTACTTTTCGTTCACCGTGGCGATGGGGAAGTTGTCGAAGGTCCACATGCCCTCGTCGGCGCGGGCCGAGGTCGCGGGGGCGGACAGGACGACGGTCGCGGCGCCGAGGGCGGCCAGCGAGGCGGTGAGACGAAGGGACGGCAGGGACATGCGGGGTTTCCTACAGAGGGCGGAGCGAGGATGGTCCGCCTGTTAACTTGTAACTAGCGCCGTTTCGGCGACGCCGCCAAGAGGCGAGACGGTCTTTGCCCTACGGCCCGTGGTCGCACGGGTCAAAAGCAAGCCTTACCCCGATTTAACTTGGCCGTGATGCCGCGCTCGCTCAGATAGACGGACGTATCGGGGATTTATCGACAACCATGTCGCTTGCGCTATCAACCTTGCTCTACGAGTGGCGTCGCTACATGGCGGCCGTCGTGGCGCTCGCCTTCTCGGGATTGCTCGTCCTGGCCCAGGTCGGCATGTTCATGGGCATCGGCAAGGCCTTCACGGCCCAGATCGATCGGGCCCGCGCCGACATCATGATTCTGAGCCCGGGCGCGACCGCCCTGTTCAACGGCGGCCCCTCAGGCGTGCCGCGGCGAATCATGCCGGTGGTCTATCAGCATCCGGAAGTCCTGGCCGTGGCCGATCTGGACGGTTCCGGCGGTCGTTGGCAGAACATCGTCAAGGATAAGGAGCCCGGCGGCGACCCGGCCGCGCCCGGCGCCAAGAAGATGGAGTTCGTCAACGTCACCACCATCGACGCCGTGCCTGGCGCGGTGACGGTGCCGGTCGACTATTCCGACGACCTGGTCGAGGCTCTGCGTCAGCCCTATGCGGTGGCGGTGGACCAGACGGCGCTGGGGCGATTGGGCGTCAAGCTGGGGGATCAGGCCAGCTACAACGGCAAGACGGTCCGGGTCGCGGCCGTGACCCAGGGCTATCCCAACATGATGCAGGCGACGGTCGTCATGTCGCGCGACACCCTGCGGATGCTGGGCGAGGCCAACACCGGCGAACGGGTCGGACCGCTGATGGTGCAGATCAAGGATCCGGCGCGCGCGCCCATCGTGGTCGCCCAGCTGAACTCTATCTCGAACGGTCAGTTCAAGGCCTGGACGCGTCAGGATCTGGCCAAGGCCAATGAAGGGGCGATGATGAAGGAGAGCTTCATCGCCATCATGCTGGGCTTTTCGCTGTTCCTGGGCGTGCTGATCGGGGTGGCGATCACCTGGCAGACGCTGCGCGGCGCCATCATGGCCAATATCAAGGAGTTCGCCTCGCTGCGCGCCCTGGGCGTCGCCATGGGGTCGCTGCGCTGGATCGTGCTGGAGCTCAGCTTCTGGGTCGGGATCGCCGGGGTGCTGGCGGCCTTCGTCCTGACCTGGGGGGTCAGCCTGCTGGCGGCCGGTTCGGGCCTGACCATGTCCTTCCCGCCCATGATGGTGATGATGGTGTCGCTGATGCTGATCGTCATCGCCCTGCTGTCCGGTCTGTTGTCGCTGGGCGTCCTCAAGAACAGCCAGCCGGCGGACCTGCTGCGATGAACACTCATACGAAAGTGCACGGCAAACACGGCGACTTCGCCATCGAAGCCAAGGGCCTGGTCAAACGGTTCAAGACGGGCCGCAGCTGGGTCGAAGTCCTGAAGGGCGTCGATTTCGATGCGCGGCACGGCGACCTGACCATGGTCATGGGCCCCTCCGGTTCCGGCAAGTCCACCCTGATCGCCAACCTCTCGGGCCTGCTGAAGCCCGAGGAGGGGCGGGTGGACATACTGGACGTCGACGACCTGTGGACCTACGGCTCGGGTCGGATCGACAAGTTCCGCCTGGACCACTGCGGCTTCATCTTCCAGGGGTTCAACCTGTTCCCGTCCCTGACCGCCCTGCAGCAGGTCATGACGGTGCTGAAGTACCAGGGGCTGTCGTCGGCGGACGCGAAGAAGCGCGCCACCACGGCGCTGGAAGAAGTGGGCCTGGGTCATCGTCTGCACCAGAGGCCCAACGCCCTGTCCGGCGGCGAGAAGCAACGCGTCGCGATCGCCCGCGCTCTGGCCAAGGACCCGCAGATCCTGTTCGCCGACGAACCGACTTCGGCGCTCGACGGCGAAAACGGCCAGGTGGTCATCCGCCTGCTGCGCCGGGCCGCAACCGAACACGGCGCAGCCGTGATCTGCGTGACCCACGACCCGCGCCTGGAAGCCTGGGCCGACCGGGTCATTCACATCGAGGACGGCCGGATCCTGGACGATCAGCGCCGCACTCCTGATCCCGACGCCCAGCTGGCGTCCCACTAAGACCCTTTTCCAACGGACTGAACCGTCATGCCCGCCTTCCTCAAAAACAAATGGCTCTGGATCGGCCTGGTCCTGATCATCGTCCTGGTCGTCGGCTTCATGGCCTTCAGCAAGGCCGGGGCGGCCAAGAAGGCCCAGGTCGAGAAAGAATCCGCCCAGAAGATCGACAGCCCCTACGCCGCCATCGCCAACGGCAAGGCCGACGTCGAGGGCGGGGTGATCAAGGTCGCCGCGCGTCGCGGCGGCGTGGTGCGTGAAGTCTTCGTCAACGAGGGCGACCGGGTCGTCACCGGCCAGATCCTGGCGCGACAGGAGGACGACGAGACCCGTCTGGCGGCGCAGAGCGCGGCTGCGGCTGTGTCGGAGAGCCGCGCGCAGCTGGGGCTGACGCGCGTCGAATTGACCGCCGCCCGGCGCGAGTACAACCGGCTGTCGCGGCTGGCCTCGACCAATTTCGTCGCCGCCCAGCGTCTGGATCAGGCCCGCGATCAGATCGCCCAGGCCGAAGCGCGTCTCGCGTCGCAGGAGGCCGCGATCCAGACGGCCCAGTCGCGTCTGGACGAGGCCCGCTATAATCAGGAACTGACGGTGATCCGCGCGCCTATGGACGGTCGGATCGCCCGCCGCTACGCCCAGCCCGGCGCCGGCGCCTCGACCCTGAACGTCACCGCCATGTTCGACCTTGAGCCGGACACCGACCGCATCGTGCGGGCCGAGATCGTCGAGGCGGACCTGCCCAATGTCACGGTCGGTCAGGAGGTCGAACTGACGCCCGAGGGGGATCCGACCAAGATTTCGGTCGGGCGGGTCCTGCGCCGCGCCGCAGTCTTCGGCGCCCGTCAGCTGCAGTCCGAGGATCCCTCGGCCAGGACCGACGAACGGGTGGTCGAAGTGGTGGTTTCGGCCGACAACACCCCCTTCCTGATCGGGCAGCGGGTGCTGGTGAAGTTCATGAAGCCGGGCCAGAAGGCGGGCGTCGCCCGCCCGGCCAGCGCCGGAGTGGGGCCCAACCAGGCCATGCGTTCGGCCGGCCAGTCGTAAGCCGGCGGGTCAGCGGCCGGTGAAGTCTCCCGGCCGCTTCTCCAGCACCGCGTTCACGCCTTCCAGATGGTCCTCGGTCATGTGGGCCAGGGCCTGCATGGCGGCCGACAGCTCCAGGATCTGTTCGAAGGTCTGGTCGCGGCCCTGACGCATCAGGGTCTTGGCCATGCGCAGGGCCTGGGGCGGCTGGGCCGCGATCTGGCCGGCGGTGATCAGGGCTTCGTCCATCAGCCGGTCGTGCGGCACGACCCGATTGACCAGGCCCCAGCGCTCGGCCGTCTCGGCGTCGATGCTGCGGCCGGTGAACAGCATTTCAGCGGCGCGGGCGTAGCCGACGTCGCGCGGCAGCCGCCAGGCCCCGCCGTCGCCGGGAATGATGCCCAGCTTCAGGAAGGGCACGCCGAAGCTGGCCCGGTCCGAGGCGATGCGGATGTCGGCGGTGGCGGCGATGCCGCAGCCCAGGCCCATGGCCGGACCGTTGACGGCCGAGACCAGCGGGATCTCCAGATCATAGAGGCTGCGGACGATCCGATGGACGACGCGGCGATAGCGGGCGCGGATCTCGGCGCCTGAGCCTTCGAACAGGTCGCGCCGGTCTCGCATAGCGGTCAGGTCGCCGCCGGCCGAGAAGGCGCGCCCGGCGCCCGTCAGGACCACGCATTTGACCGTCATGTCGGCGTTGGCGCGGGCGCAGGCGTCGGCGAATTCGTCGCCGTCGGTCAGGTCGGGCAGGGCGTTCAGCCGGGTCTCGCGGTCCAGCGTCCAGATCAGGATCGCGCCCTGTCTGGTTTCGGCGATCAGGCCCATCGGTCGTCTCCTCGTTCCGCCTCCGTCATCGGACGCCGACGCCGCGTTACGCAAGCCCGGAATTGCAAAAGCCCCGGCGCGGACCGGGGCTGCTGCACGTCGGGCTTTCGAGGCCGTCAGGGTTTCTTGGGCGTATAGGGTACGAAGTTGGACGGATGGCTGACCGCCCGTCCCGAGTTCGACGGCATGTGCCGACTGTTGACCAGCATCCCGCCCCACAGGGCGAAGGACATCATGGCGTGTTGGAGGTTACGCTCCTTATCGTTCATTTTGGCGTCTCCTTTCGCAGAACGATGAAAAGAGACGCGTCGTACCTATGGAATCTCACCATCAGTCGTTTCGCGTCAGAGCCCAAGATAGGCAGTTTTGCGGAAATTGCAAATTTATCGATCAGCAAGCGGAGTATATTTCTTGATGGTGTCACATTGAGCAGGGTCCCGCGCCCGGCCGGGCCGCCGAAATCGATCGCCACGCCCTGTGTCATGGTATGCGCCGTCGATGGCGAAAGCGGCCTGTGTCTGGGGTGTTTCCGGACCTTAGGCGAGATCGCCGGCTGGCGCGCGCTCAGCGACGCGGAAAGGGCGGCGGTGATGGCGGATCTGCCGTCCCGGCGGTCTCGGGTGGACCCGGCCAAGCTGGGCTAGGACGGCTCGGGGCTTAAGCTTTCGTCAGCCAAGTCGGTTCACCGCATTCCAACCTGGGTCGGATAGGCAGGGTGCATGATCCGCATCGACCTTCAGTCCGCCGCCGTGCTGAGCGTCGCCCTCATGGCCTCGTTCGCGACAGCTTTCACGATCCGTCATCTGGACGGCGGAGAGACAGCCATGGCGGCTTCCGCCGATGTCGCTGTTGCGGCTTCCGCGTCCGGAACCCCGACCCAGGTGGTCAAGGGGCCGGACGGTCACTACTGGGCGCAGGCCAGGATCGACGGCCGTGCGGTCCAGGTTCTGGTGGATACGGGCGCCAGCGTGGTGGCCCTGACGCGCGCCGACGCACGTCGGCTGGGTGTCGATCCTGCGCCGGAAGCCTTCACCGGCAAGGTCCAGACCGCCTCGGGCGTGGTGCGGGCCGCGCCGGTCGAACTGAAGACGATCTCGGTCGCGGGGGTTCGGGTCGATAAGGTCGAGGCCCTGGTGGTCGAGGAAGGCCTGACCTATTCGCTGCTGGGCATGAGCTATCTGGGTCGGCTGTCCGCTTTCGAGGCGACGCCGGCGGGTCTGACGCTCAGGCCCTAGAGATCCCGCATCTGGCGCTTGGCTTCGCGGAAATACTGCCAGCCGGTCCACAGGGTGATGACGGCGGCGAACCAGATCAGGAAGACGGCGAAGGATTCGAACGCCGGCTGCCACGACAGGGGCGAACCGTCCGGCTCCTGCAGGCCGAAGGCGTTCCACAACAGGGTCAGTTGCAGCGCGGCCAGGGCGACCATCTGCACGGTGGTCTTCCACTTGGCGGCCAGGGTGACGGGCAGTTCGATCCGCCCGGCCATGGTCTCGCGCAGGGCCGAGACCGCGAACTCACGGAACAGGATCAGGCCGCAGGGCAGGGCGATGCCCGGCAGGGAGCCGGAGGCGAGCACGCCCAGGATAGCCCCCGTGATCAACACCTTGTCCGCGATCGGATCCAGGATGGCGCCCCACCGCGTGGTCGAGTTCCAGCGGCGCGCCAGGAAGCCGTCGACCCAGTCGGTCGAGGCGGCGATGACGAAGATCCAGAAGGCCCAGATCCCGAACTTGGCCTGGGTGTCCGGCGACAGCCAGGCGTCCAGCGCCCCCGGCGCGGCGCCGGCCATCATGGCGAACATCACCACACCGGCGAACAGGCGGATGCCGGTCAGGATATTCGGGATCGGATTGGCGCGGTGCGGATAGGTGGTCATGGCAGGATTTCCAGCAGGGACGCGAGCAGGGGATGAAGCGTCTCCGCGAACGGATTGGCGATGGTCACGCCTCGATAGACGAAGCCGTCCTGCATGTCTTCGGAAAGCAGAAGGCCGCAGCCCGCTTCGGCGGCGACGGTCAGGATCAAGGCGTCCCAGATCTGTAGATTGAAGAAGGCCGCGGCCTCCAGCGCGGCGTCCATGGTCGTGGCCGAGGCGGCGGTCAGCCCAACGCCAGCGCTCCAGTCCAGCACGATCTTCCTGGCGACCTTCGGCGGGTGTCCGCCCTTGCGTGTCAGGATGTTGTAGAACTCGCCGGCAACCTGGGTCGGGATGACGAGGTTCTGCTTGGCGAGCGTCTTCAGCACCCCTAACGCGCGCTGACGCTTGGGTTCGTCATCACCGATGCCGGCGGCGTAACCCAGAACGTTGGTGTCGAGCGCCAGTTTCAAGCGTAACCGTCTTCACGTGTGATGCGTCCGGGCGCGCGGGCGGGCAGGGCGGCCAAATCGTCCACAAGGGCGTGCAGCCGAGCGACGCGTTCATCGTCTGTCGGCTCGCCGGCGGTTGCAGGCGTAATCCGCACCAGCGGCTTGCCGTGCGCGGTGACGACGTAGGACTCGCCAGACGCCACCTCGCGAAAGATGCGCGAGAACTCGCGATTGGCCTCAGTCGCGGTGATCGTCCGTTCCATGGTTCAATAGTAGTGTTTTCCACTACTTCGCGCAAGTCACGCCAACGGTTCGAACCGCGGCTTGTTCGTCAGGGCGCGCAGGACGCCGTCGGCGATGCCGAAATGCAGGCCGGTCAGGGTCAGTTCGCCGGCCGCCTCGCGCTCGGCGATCCAGGGGAAGGTGCGCAGGTTCTCGATCGACAGGCGGACGACGGCCTCTTCGGCGGCGCCTTCGACCTGATCTTCGGACACTTCCTCGGCGACGCGGCGGACGACGGCCGAGCCCTGGGCCACCCAGGGGGCGACGAAGTCGGCGCAGATGTCGGGCGCCCCGTTCAACATGGCGTCGACCCCGCCGCAGTGGGCATGGCCCATGACGACGATGCGGCGCACGTTCAGCACCTTGACCCCGAACTCCAGCGCCGCCGACACCCCGTGCAGCAGGCCGTCAGGCTCGTAGGGCGGGACCAGATTGGCGACGTTGCGTACTACGAACAACTGGCCGGGCGCCGCGTCGAAGATCAGGGCCGGATCGGCGCGGCTGTCGGAACAGGCGACGATCAGGGTGTGCGGCTTCTGGCCCAACTCGGCCAGGGCTTCGTACTCGGCACGGGCGGCGGGCCAGTGCTCGGTGCGGAACCTGCGGTATCCGGCGGTGAGTTCGTCGTCGATGTCGCTCATGACTCGCCTGTAGCCTCGCTTCAATCCGGACTCAACGGCCACGAGGCCGCAAGGCCGAGGCCGAACTTCAGCTTTTCCTGAAGAAGGCGTGGATGCGTTCGGCCAGGGCCTGGTTGATTCCGTCGATCTTCAGCAGGTCCGCCACCGAGGCGCGGCTGACGCCCTTGGCGGAGCCGAAGGCGTGGAGCAGGGCCTTCTTGCGGCCGGGGCCGACGCCTTCGATCTCGTCGAGGGGATTCTTCTTGATGTCCATCGAGCGGCGCTTGGCGTGGGCGCCGTTGGCGAAGCGGTGGGCCTCGTCGCGCAGCCGTTGCAGGTAGTAGAGGGCCGGCGACTTCAGCGGCAGCATGAAGGGGGGCTTGCCGGGCATGAAGAACTTTTCCATCCCTGCATCGCGGTCCGGCCCCTTGGCGACGCCGACCACGGCGATGTCGTCCAGGCCCAGGTCGGCCAAGACGGCCAGCACCTCGGCCAGCTGGCCCGCGCCGCCGTCGATCAGCAGCAGGTCGGGGCGGACGGCGTCCTCGCCCTCTTCCTCGTCCTTGACCAGGCGGGCGAAGCGGCGGCGCATCACCTCGCGCATCATGCCGTAGTCGTCGCCGGGGGTCAGATCCTCGCCCCGGATGTTGAACTTGCGATACTGCGACTTCTGGAAGCCGTCGGGGCCGGCGACGACCATGCCGCCGACGGCGTTGGTCCCCTGGATGTGGGCGTTGTCGTAGATCTCGATCCGCTCGGGCCGGGTCTCCAGGCCGAAGGCCTCGCAGACCTCGTCCAGGATCTTCCCTTGGGCCGAGCTTTCGGCCAGGCGGCGGCCCAGGGCCTCGCGGGCGTTGGTCAGGGCGTGGTCGACCAGGGCCAGTTTCTCGCCGCGCATGGGGCGGACGATCTCGATCCTGCGGTCCGCCTTCATCGAGAAGGCCTCTTCCAGCAGCTCCAGCTCGTGCGGGCGGACGTTGGACAGGATCAGGCGCGGGATCGGCTTGTCCTCGTAGAACTGGCCCAGAAAGGCGGCCAGGATCTCCGGGTCGGTGTCAGTCTTGTCCACACGCGGGAAATAGGCGCGGCCGCCCCAGTTCTGGCCGGCGCGATAGAAGAAGACCTGGACGCAGGCCTGGCCGCCGTCGCTGTGCAGGGCGAAGACGTCGCCCTCGGCCACGCTGTCGGCGCTGACGGAGTTCTCCATCGAGATGGCGGACAGGGCGCGGATGCGGTCGCGGACGCGGGCGGCCTGTTCGAAGTCCATGGCGTCCGACGCCGCCTGCATCTCCTGCGACAGGCGACCGATGACGGCGCGGGACTTGCCGCGCAGGAACTGTTCGGCCTCGGTGACCAGTTCGCCATAGTCCTCCAGGCTGATCAGGCCGGTGCAGGGGGCCGAGCAGCGCTTGATCTGGTGCAGCATGCAGGGCCGCGTCCGGGTCTCGTAGACGCTGTCGGAACAGGAGCGCAGCAAGAAGGCCTTCTGCAGGGTGTTCAGGGTCCGGTTGACCGCCCAGGTCGAGGCGAAGGGGCCGAAATAGTGGCCCGGCGTGGTGTGGGCGCCGCGATGCTTCTTCACCTGGGGGGCGCGATGGTCGCTGCGGATCATCAGCTCGGCGAAGGACTTGTCGTCGCGCAGCAGGACGTTGAAGCGCGGCTTCAGCTTCTTGATGAAGTTGGATTCCAGCAGCAGGGCCTCGGTCTCTGACGCCGTGACGACCAGCTCCATCGACCGGGTCTGGGCCACCATCAGGCCGATGCGCTGGGTGTGGAACCGACCCTGGGCGTACTGGACGATCCGCTTCTTCAGCGACTTGGCCTTGCCGACATAGAGGCAGGACCCGTCCTCGCCATACATGCGATAGACGCCCGGCTTGTCGGGGGCCCGGCGCGCCTCGTCGGCGATCAGGGCGGCGGCCTTCAGGTTGGAATCGAGCGTCTCCTCGGTCATCCGGGGGGATATAGGCTCAAGACCGGCGAACCAGAAGGACGCCGGCGAGAACAAGCCCCACCCCGGCGATCCGGCCCAGGTTCAGCGGCTGGCGCGGCACGCCCAGGGCGCCGAAATGGTCGAGGATCAGGCTGAGCAGAAGCTGGCCGCCGACCATCAGGGTGATGGTCATGGCCACGCCCAGGCGCGGTACGCCCCAGGCGGCGGCGACCACGAAACAGGCGCCGTACACCCCGCCCAGCCAGGCGTACCAGGGCAGGGCGCGGGCGGCGGCCATGTCGGGCCGGGTCTGCATCAGGGCGGCGACGATCCCCAGCACGGTCGTGCCCACGGCGAAGGAGATGAAGGCGGCGTTGACCGGCGAGGCGACGGCCGTGGCCAGCTTGGCGTTGGTCGGCGCCTGCAGGGCGGTGGCGCCCCCGGCCAGGACGACGACGAGGATGGCGATCAGGGAGGGGTTCATGGCCTCTGGCTAGCATGCCCTCGGCCGTTTGTTAGCCCGAGATGAAGCGGGCGGCGCGTTCGCCCTCGGGGTCGCCGGCGACGCCGAAGCCGCGGTTGATGGTCATGTGGCTGTCGTCAGGGGCGGCGACGACCTCGGCCCGGCCGCCGGCGCGGGTCAGGGCCTGGGCCAGGTCGCGGCTCTGGACGGCCGAATCCTGACGCCGCGCGACGTGGAAGATCAGGAAGGGCGGATAGGCGACGCCGGGGCGGACGCGCAATGTCGGCGACAGGGCGGCCGCCTGGTCGCCGAAAGCCTGGTCATAGGTCTGGCCCAGCCACTGATCGATCCGGTCGTCGCCGCGCGGGGCGGTGGCGTCATAGCCCGCCCCGTCCAGCAGGATGACCCCCGCCAGATCAGACGGCTTCAGCCCGACCGCTCCCAGATAGTCGGGGTCGATCCCGACCAGGGCGGCCAGATGGGCGCCGGCCGAATGGCCTAGCAGATAGAGGGGGCGACCCGGCAGGCGGCGTTTCAGATCGGCGACGGCGGCGGCGACGTCCATGGCCGATTCGCGGGCGCTGACGGCGGGAACCAGACGATAGCTGGTCGAGGCCAGGGTCAGGCCGTGCCGTTGGGCGTAGGCGGGCAGTTCGCTGACCATCGCCCGCTCGCCGCGCGACCAGCCGCCGCCGTGGACGAACACCAGGATCGGTCCGGAACCATGGTCCGCATAGACGTCATAGGCCTGGAGCGGGTCGGGGCCGAAGGCCCAGGTGTGGACGGGGGCCGCCGCGCTGCCGCCGGCTTGGTCGCGTCGGCGCCCCAGGCGGCGCTGCGCCAGGGCCGGGCCAGCCAGGGTTGAGAGGGTCAGGCCCAGCAGGGCGGCGCGGCGGGAGACGGGCATGATACGTCCTTTCGTGACCCTCAGAATAACGCCGTGCGCCGTCCGGTCCGCCTCACCAATTTGTATCGATTTGTACGCCGTCGAACCATTCGGCCAGCCGCGCGCGACAGCCCCGGTTGACGTCGGCGGGCAGGGCGTCGGGCGCGAACCAGCCGACCTCGGCGATCTCGCCGTGGCTGGTGCGTTCGCCCCGGTCGAAGGCGTCGATGACGAAGACGGCGACATGATCGCCGGGAAAGAACCGCTCGTTGGCATGCAGCGAGACCAGGCGCGGCGCCGCCCGCGCGATCAGCCCGGTCTCCTCGCGCAGCTCGCGCACCACGGCCTCATGGGTGGTCTCGCCCCGGTCCACCCCGCCGCCCGGCAGCCACCAGCCCGCCAGATAGGTGTGCCGGACCATCGCCACCCGCCCGTCCGCATCCACCGCCACGGCCCGCACGCCCAGCGTCTTGCCCCGCGACAGCCGCGACCAGGCGAAGAAGACGGGGCGGGTGAAGGGTTCGACGCGCTGACGCCAGTTCATCGATGTATCCGCCCCCGGCCGTGGTGTGTGGCGGGATGTTCGATCATCTTTGGGGGCGGGAGGGAAGGGGAGGGGGGCTGCAGCGTGGACTAGGTGCCGTCACGCCATGGAGCGGAAGTTGGCGCTTGGTCGGAATGCTGACCCTTTGGGGGAGCAAAAACGTTTTGCTGCGCCCAGCAATGCGCTTCGAACCAGCCAGCGGTCTGTGGATGGACCAAGTCTGTAATTGTGATGCTCCTCATCACCGAGTTCGCCCGATAGCCAAACAAGTATCACGCTAATCGACGATCTCCGGCACCACATCATCCAAGTCTTCGCCATCAGGAATTTCAACGTCTAACCGAGAAATCATATTTTCGAAGCGCGAAATCATCGAAGTGATGTGGCGATCCCCTGTCTTTAGTTCTGCAGCACGCAAGGCTCTGATAGCGTCATCGAAGAACTGCCTGTCTCCTCCTAGACGAGCCAAATGTAGCGCCGCCTCGCAATATGCGCCGATGACGGCCTTATTGTCTTTGAACCGAGACGCGGCTGCCGCCGCAGCTTCGCAGGCTTTTTGAAGGATCGCGATGCGATCTTCATCGAGTATGCCAGCCGTCTTGGTCGCGCGGGCGACCTGCAGATCAATTGAATACCGGGTCGTCGGACCGTCCAGACGGAAATCTGCGTCGAATACGCGGATTTCCGTAGAAGCGGCGTCATAGTCGTCCAGCGAGATCAAATTGCGGATCAGTCGGTGACGGGGTACGCGTTCATGAGGCGCAACCGACATCATCTTGCGCAGCAATGCATTCTGGCGGCGCTTATCCGGTATTGTGGACAGACCGGTGTCGACATTGCAGAGTTCGTTAATCGTTCGAACCTCAATGTCGTAGCTGGGCGAAAGATTATCGATCACACGCTCGAATAGGTCGTACCTCTTGTCGACGCTATAATATTTGTGCTCGGCAATGATATTCATGATCACGCGATGTCTTCCGCGCCAACCGTACACGCCTTCTCTTTGGTTGACGGTGTACTCATGTACGATGTCCTGCAGTCCGGCGAGCGTTGGAGCAATCGACATAGACGGAATGCCCAATAGCCGGATAACCAGCTGCCGATGGACACGAACGCCAGCACTCTCCATCGCCGCTACGGCTCGGTACACATCTTGGGCTTCCCGCGAGAGATCTGCGTATTCCTTGAGCACGATGCTGTCGAACTGGTCGGAAGAGAATATGTTCTTCAGACACACGAACATGTCGGCATCGCAGCGACTTATAAGTCTCTGCTTTCTCTCGCTTCTCGTGAACCCAGTGAACGCATCACCGACGAGACGGCTGATTTCAGGAACCCGGTCTAGCAGGTCGAGGAGTCGATCAACCTCAATTTCGTTGATTCGATTAAACTGGTATTCGCGTGATCGATTGTGAAATCCTGGTGTCTTCACTCGAGGGTACCACTGGTTCTTCGACGACGTCAGAATGAGCGACAGAACCGTCACCTTATCCGTAACAAGATAATCGATCAGATCGTTAATCTCGGTCAGTTCGGAATGGGCATCATCAATCAGGAGGCAACCCTGCTTGCCCTCCTTTTCAAGTATCCCTGCGACTTTTCGCCAATCTTTTGCCGATAGCTGCTGGTCCGTTTTATGTTCCCAGCAGAATACCCCTTGGCCGGACAAGATTGTCAGCGCCTGCCTGGCTGCGGTAGTCTTCCCAACGCCGCTCGGCCCAAGAATCGTGACTATCTGATGCTTCCTGTTGGCGAGCGCCTTGGCCGCGTCGCTCGCGACAACCCGTTCAAAGGTGAGACCCGCTTTCACGTCGGGATAGGACGCAGACCAACCATTAAACATGGCAGCGACGTTTGGGCGCCCAATCTCCAGCGAATGCCGCACATCGACGGTCGCAGGGCGAAGCGAAGAGACAATGTCCAGCGGGTCCGACGATGATGTTGACGCGACCAAAAGGTCCGGTGCAACTCGTTTCGAGAGAGCGGCGAAGAGATCGTCCAGCCCACCGAAGCAGACCGTAATTCCCTTGCGTTCCAAGATAGAAGCGAGATTGGCGTCGGGCGAATAAGAAAGAACCGTGATTGCTCCTTGGCCACCGGCCTTTTGCCGGATACGCGCGGCTCTCTCCACCACTTCCTTGATGTCAGGATCAGCCAGAGAGTGGCCGATCACGAGTAGATCGCCTTCGCCTACGTCAGACTTAAACCGGTCGAATAGGTTTTCACGGTATTCTTCTGTGAGGTCGTAGTCGCTCGACGTAAGGATTATTCGTGACCGATCCCCATCGACGACATCCTTGTCGATGGTGCCGTGCAGCTTAAAAATCTGCGTAGAATCTGCCGGGCGTTCTCGCCCGAAATCAAAATTCGACGAGTACGCCACATAGGGACGCGACCGACGATTGTAGCTTATTTCGATTAGCTTGTCATAATTGGTCGTGAATATGCTCTTCCATGTGAATAATGGTAAGTTTAAAATCCCTCCCGTCGGTCTCTTGTTTTCTATAAGGCTTCTGAGAAACTCGATAAGGGGGCGACGGTCATTCTTCTGAATTTCGATAATTTCCGTTTGTTCAGCTAGGCTATAGGTGCTTGCAACGCCGAATTTTGACTGCAAGGCCTCCTGCAACTCCTTCACGCCGGGCACGAGGGATGGAATTGAAGAGCCGGAGCCGAAAAGCAAAACGGTGCGCTCGGGCTTCAGGTCGCTCGCGAGACGGCTGATATCGATCGTCATTTGCCCCCCAAGGCATCAATGTCCGCTTTTTCAGTTTCCAGATAGGGGCAACAACCTGTCGGTGTCTAGGAAACCTTAATCAAACTAGCCTTGTAGACTGTTGGCCTATGGCAGCCGTCAATTACTGACGTCGCCGAGCTATTCATCGCCCCCCAAACCCGCCCCCGCTTGAACCGCGCCCCGGACCGCTCTAATCGAAGATCAGACACAGGAGCATCCCATGCTGGCTCTCGGCATCATCTTCGGCTTCGTCGCCGTCATCGCGGCGTTCAACGTCTTCGAGTTCGGTCGGGTTGACTGAAGTCCCGGCGGCGCCCGCCGGCGTCGCCCCGGCGCGGGGCGTCGCCCTGGTCACGGGCGCGGCGCGGCGGATCGGGCGGGAGATCTGCCTGACCCTGGCGCGGGCGGGCTTCGACGTGGCGATTCATCATCATGCGTCGGGCGAGGACGCCCGGACCCTGGCCGACGAGATCGCGGGCCTCGGGCGGCGCGCGTGTCTGTTGCAGGCGGACCTGACGGACGAGGCCAAGGTGCGGGCGCTGGTTCCGGCGGCGGTCGAGGCGCTGGGGCCTTTGACGGTGCTGGTCAACAACGCCTCGGTGTTCGAGGACGACCGGGTCGGCGGCCTGACGCGCGACAGCTGGGACCGGCATATCGAGACCAATCTGCGGGCGCCCCTGGTGCTGGCCGAGGCCTTCGCGGCCCAGGCCGTGGAAGGCGTGATCATCAATCTGCTGGATCAGAAGGTGCTGAAGCCGGATCCGCGCTTCTTCTCCTACAGCCTGTCGCGCAACGGCCTGTGGTGGGCGACCCGGACCCTGGCCCAGGCCCTGGCGCCGGGCATCCGGGTCAATGCCGTGGGGCCGGGGCCGACCCTGCCGTCGATCCACCAGACCCCCGAGGAATTCGCCGCCGAGGCGCGCGGCACCCTGTTGCAGACGCCCGGCAGCCCGCAGGCGGTGGCCGAGGCCGTGCTGTGGCTCATTGACGCGCGGATGGTCACGGGCCAGATGATCGCCGTCGACGGGGGCCAGCACCTGGCCTGGCGCACCCCCGACATCCAGGAGTAGCGCGTGGTCCAGTCCTCTCAGGTGACGCCGTTTCCGGCGGACGAGCCGCTGCGTTTCGAACGGCTGAGCGTCTTCGTGCGCGGGCTGGAGGTCGAGGCCGGGATCGGGGTCTATGACCACGAGCAGGGGCGGCTGCAGCGGCTGGTGATCGATGTGACGCTGGAGCTGGAGCCGCGGCCGATCGAACGGCTGGGCGACACCATCAACTACGAGACCGTGGCCAATGCGGCGCGCGCCATCGCCGCCGAGGGCCATGTGGGCCTGGTCGAGACCTTCGCCGAACGGCTGGCGCGGGCCTGTCTGGAGGACCGGCGGGTGCGGCGGGCGACCGTGCGGATCGAGAAGCCGGGCGCCCTTCAGGCCGTGATCGCGCCGGGCTGCGAGATCGTTCTGGCGCGCTAGAGCGTCGGTGATCCCGCTCCCTGTCGTCCGGGTTTCAGACTATTCAGACGGTGTTTTTCGGAGACCGCACCCATGACCCAGCTCTGCGTCGTCGCCGCCGGCGGCACCGGCGGCCACATGTTCCCGGCCGAGGCCCTGGCGCGTGAACTGGCCGCGCGCGGCTGGCGCGTGGTGCTGGCGACCGATCATCGCGGCGAGCAATACGCCCACGCCTTCCCGGCCGAGGAACGTCTGGCCCTGGATGCGGCGACCGGCTCGGGTCCGCTGGGCCTGATCAAGGCGGGGGTTCAAATCTTCAAGGGGGTGATGCAGGCGCGCGCGGCCTTCGATCGGCTGGGGGCGGACGTGGTGGTGGGCTTCGGCGGCTATCCGTCGGCGCCGGCCCTGGTGGCGGCGGTGACGTCGCAGCGGCCGACCGTGATTCACGAACAGAACGCCGTCCTGGGCCGCACCAACCGCATCCTGGCCCCCTATGTCGGCGAAGTGGCCTCGTCCTTCCCGACGCTGGAGCGGGCGCCGGCCAGGGTGCAGGGCCGGTCGCACGTCGTCGGCTCGCCGGTGCGGAGCGAGATCCGCGCCCTGTTCGACCGCGCCTATGCGGCCCCGGTCGACGGCGGCCCCATCCAGGTGCTGGTGACGGGCGGCAGCCAGGGGGCGCGCATCCTGTCGGAGACCACGCCCCGCGCCCTGGCCGCCCTGCCGGAAGCCCTGCGCCGTCGTCTGAAGGTGCAGCAGCAGTCGCGGCCCGAGACGCTGGAGACCGCGCGTCAGATCTATCTGGAGGCCGGGATCGAGGCCGAGGTCGCGCCCTTCTTCCGCGACATGGCCGAGCGTCTGTCCAAGGCGCATCTGGTCGTCGGCCGTTCGGGCGCCTCGACCTGCGCCGAACTGGCCGTCGCGGCCCTGCCGTCGGTGCTGATTCCGCTGAAGATCGCCATGGACGACCACCAGCGCCTGAACGCCAAGGCCCTGGTCGACGCCGGGGCGGCGGAGATGGTGCTGGAGGATGATCTGACGGTTCAGGGCCTGACGGTGACGCTGGAGGGACTGCTGTCCGACCCGGGGCGTCTGGCGGCCATGTCGGCGGCGGCGCGTTCGGTCGCCATCCCCGATGCGGCGCAGCGCCTGGCCGATCTGGTGGAGAAGACGGCGAGGGGCTGAACCCCGTTCGCCAAGCTTTGCGGGAACCCATTCGGCGTCAATGCGTCCCTTACGCATGCCTCCTGAAATCACCGCCCTGACCCGCCAGATTCATGACCTGTGGCGCCGGTTCGACTGGCTGCCCGAATGGGCCGTGATCGTGCTGGTGACGGCCGGCTTCGTCGCAGGCGGATGGGTGGCGCACAAGATCGTCTTCATGATCCTGCGGCGGGTGGTGAAGAACCGCGACGTCTTCTGGCGCGGCGTGGTCGAGCGGGCGCGCAAGAAGCTGCGGGTCATGATGATCCTGATCGGCATCGGCATCGGCGTGACCGTCTCGCCAATGGATCCCGCGCCGTCGGCCGACATCCGCGAAGTGCTGCGTTTCCTGTTCGTCCTGACCCTGGGCTGGCTGGCCTCGGGCCTGCTGGACATGTGGTCGGTGATGCACCTGAAGCGGTACAATATCGCCGTCGAGGACAATCTGCTCGCCCGCAAACACCTGACCCAGACCCGCATCCTGCAACGGGTGGCCAAGGTGATCCTGTTCATCGTCACCGTGGGCCTGGCCCTGATGACCATCGCCGGCTTCCGCCAGTGGGGCGTCAGCCTGCTGGCCTCGGCGGGCGTGGTCGGCATCATCGCCGGTCTGGCCCTGCAGCCGATCCTGACGAACATGGTCGCGGGCATCCAGATCGCCCTGACCCAGCCGATCCGCCTGGACGACGCCGTCATCGTCGAGAACGAGTGGGGCAATGTCGAGGAGATCACCGCAACCTATGTGGTGGTCAAGCTGTGGGACTGGCGGCGGATGGTCCTGCCCCTGTCCTACTTCATCTCGACGCCGTTCCAGAACTGGACGCGAGAGAACGCCCGCCTGATCGGCTCGGCCTTCTTCTACGTCGATTACGAAGCCCCGATCGACCGGCTGCGCACGGCGTTCGAGGGGATCGTCAAGGCGTCCAAGCTGTGGGACGGCGATGTCCAGGTGATGCAGGTGACCGACATCACCGCACGAGTGCTTCAGGTCCGCTGCCTGGCCAGCGCCCGCTCCGCCGGCGTCGCCTTCGACCTGCGCTGCGAAATCCGCGAGAAGCTGATGGCCTTCATGCGCGACGAATGCCGTGAAGCCCTGCCGCGCGACCGGCTGGAATGGCCGCAGGTTGAGGAGCGGGCCGTCAGTCCTTCAGCGCCTTAGTCTCCCTCCCCGTCCCGGGGAGGGGGGCCGCGCAGCGGCCGGGTGGGGGCGGCCGCCTCAAGCTCGCGTAAGATGAAGTCCACAACATCTGTCAGGCGATCCCTGACATCGACGGCCGGGATGCGAAGCGTCTTCAACCCCACCTGCAACAGGGCGTCGTCGCGTCGTCGATCCCAGTCGCTGCGCCCCTCGTGCGAACCGCCATCGACTTCAACCACCAGTCCTCGCGAGAGGCAGACGAAGTCGAGATAATAGCCAAGCAGGGGGTGCTGGCGTCGAAAGTGAAAGCCCTGTGCGCGCAGGCGACGCAGCGACAGCCAAAGCCGCGCTTCCGGCGGGCTCATGGATTTTCGCATGGCTCTGGCCTTGGCAATCCTGGCCATTCTGGGCCGCCCCCACCCGGTCTCGCTGCGCTCGACCACCCTCCCCTGAAGGGGAGGGAGAGGCAAGGGGTCAATCCTTCAGCGCGGCTTGACCCTGAAGGATCGCTTCGTCCAGCCTGAGGGTCTCGCGAGCAGCAGCCTCCCCGCACGCCACGGCCATCAGTTCCGCCGCGTCTCCGCCCGGCGCGGCTTCATAGGGCGGGGCGGGGTCGGGCGTCGCCGGGCCTTCGGTTCTGTCGGCTTTCAAGGACGCGAAGTCGAGCCGGTCCGCCGTGCCGGCGCGGCAATCGAAGGCCCAGCGCGACCAGCCGCCGACATAGGTCACGTCCCCGACCTTGAACCCGGCCTCCGTGACCTGAAGCTCGCGCATATGGGCCACGTCGCCCGTGCGTTCGATGGAGGCGACATCGGCATAGACGGCGAAACGGCCGACGCCGGTCGGGACCAGTTCAGGATCTGCTCCAGTCAGCAGGAAGGCCAGCAGCAGGGGGATCATGCGACCAGTTTCTCCGCCTGGTGCAGGTCCACGCTGACCAGCTGGCTCATGCCGCGCTCGGGCATGGTGACGCCGTACAGGCGGTCCATGCGGCTCATGGTGACGGGGTTGTGGGTGATGACGATGAAGCGGGTGTCCGTGCGCGAGCGCATCTCGTGCAACATCTTGCAGAACCGGTCGACGTTGGCGTCGTCCAGCGGGGCGTCCACCTCGTCCAGCACGCAGACGGGGGCGGGGTTGGCCAGGAAGACGCCGAAGATCAGGGCGGCCGCCGTCAGGGCCTGTTCGCCGCCCGACATCAGGCTCATGACCGACAGCCGCTTGCCGGGCGGGCAGGCGTAGATCTCCAGGCCCGCCTCCAGCGGATCGTCGCTCTCGACCAGTTTCAGCTCGGCCTGGCCGCCGTCGAACAGGGCCTCGAACAGGGCCTTGAAATTGGCGTTGATGACGTCGAAGGCGGCGACCAGCCGTTCGCGGCCCTCGGCGTTCAGTTCGTCGATGCCGTCGCGCAGCTTGGCGATGGCCTGGGTCAGGTCGATCCGTTCCGACTTCATGCTGTTCAGTCGGTCGCCGTATTCGGTCGCCTCGTCCTCGGCCCGCAGGTTGACGGCGCCCAGGGCCTCGCGTTCGCGCTCCAGCCCGTACAGCAGGCTCTCGGCCCCGGCGGCGTCGGGCGGGCGGGCTACGGCCTCGTCGGTCAGCTTGCGGGCCAGGTCTTCCGGCGACATCTGGGCGGTTTCGCGGACGGTGGTCTCGGCCTCGGTCAGCTTCTCGGCCGCGGCCTCGGCGCGGGCGGCGAGACCGGCGCGGGCTTCGCGGGCCTGGGAGGCGGCGGCGTCGGCGGCGCGGGCGGCGCGATCAGCCTCGCTTGCAGCAGTCTCGGCCGTGGCCATGGCGTCGGACGAGGCCTGTTTGCGCTGTTCGGCGGCGGTCAGGGTGTCGAGCAGCCTGGTGCGCTGTTCCGCGAAACCCTGGGGCGCGACCTCGGCCTGTTTCAGCTGTGCGGAGGTTCGCTCGGCGTCCGTGGTCAGGGCGGCGACCCGGGCGCCGCTGTCCTTGGACCGGGCGATCCAGCCGTCGCGGGCGCGGGTCAGGCCGCCCAGGCGTTGTTCGCGGCCCTGGCGGTCGCGGGCCTCGGCGTCCCGGTCCGACCGGGCGGTCTGGGCGGCGATGCGGGCGGCGTCGGCGGCGGCGCGGGCGGCGGTCAGATCGTCCCGCAGGCCGGACAGGGTCTCGGACGGGGCCTCGACCGTCTGTGCGGCGGCCAGAGCGGCTTCGGCCTCGGCCACCTCGGCCGCCAGACGCGCCAGGGCCTCATCCAGAGCCTGGGCGCGGGCCTCGCGGCGGGTCTGGTCGCGGGTCAGGCTTTCGACGCGGTCGCGGGCGGCGGTCACGGCCTTGTCGAGGGCGAAGGGTTTGAGGCGGGCGGTCTTCACCGCCTCCTCGGCGGCGCGGAAGGCCTCGGCCGCCCCCTTCTGCTGGGCCTGGGCCTGTTCGAGCGCCGGCTTGCCCTTGTCGATCTCGGTTTCCAGCTCGGCCAGGCGGGTGCGCTGGGCCAGACGGACTGCGGCGGGGCGGGGCGCCTCGGCGCGGCTGACGAAACCGTCCCAGCGATAGAGGTCGCCCTCGGGCGTGGCCAGACGGGCGCCGACGGGCAGGGTGCGAGCGAGATAGGCCGCCTGGGCGCGAGGGGCGACGCCGCACAGAACCAGGCGGGCGGCCAACTGCTCGGGCGCCTGGACGTGGTCGGACAGGGGCTCCACCCCCGCGGGCCAGACCGGCGGGTGGGGATCGGCCCCGCCCCAGTAGGCGGCGGCGCGGGCGTCCAGGGCCGCGTCGAGGTCTTCGCCCAGGGCGGCGGCCAGGGCGGCCTCGTAGCCCCGGTCGGCGCGGACCTTGTCGAGGGCGGGGGGATGGTCGCGCTTGCCGCCGACCAGCAGCTGGGCCAGGCCGCGCGCCTCGGTCTGGAGCCGGCCCAACCGGTCCTCGGCGGCCCGGGCGGCGGTGCGGGCCTCTTGCTCGGCGCGGGCGAGGTCGCCGCGTTTGGCCTCAGCGGCCTCGACGGCTTCGCGGGCGGCGGACAGTTCGGTCTGGGCCGTCTCCAGCGCCTGACGGGCGGACTCCAGCTCGGGCGTTTCCAGCGGGCCCAGGGCGTCGCGTTCGCGCTGCGCCTGATCCCGCTGGGCGGCGACGCGGGTGAGGCGGGTCTCGGCGTCTCGGCGGCGGGCGGCCTCGGCATTGGCGCGGGCCTCGACGGCGGCGAGGGCGGCGGCCAGGCGTTCGACCTCGGCGTCGGCGGCCTTGCGGGCCTCTTCGGCGGCGGCCAGGGCCTTGTCGAGTTCGGGGCCGCGTTCGGGGGCGGCGGCGATCTCGGCCTGGAGCCGGGTCAGTTCCTGGTCCAGCCGGTCCAGTTCGCGCCGGGCGTCGGCGGCCATATTGGTCTCGCGCTCGGCGTCGGCGGCGATGCGGGCGGCCTCGGCCTTGAGACGGTCCACCTCGGCGCGGGCGGCCTGTTCGGCCATGTCGAGCCGGTCGCGCTCCAGGCTGGCTCGGTGCAGCAGGGCGGAGGCGACGGCGTCCTCCTCCCGCGCCGGCTTCAGCGCCTCTTGGGCGGCGAGGGCGGCGGTCTGGGCGGCGGCGGCGGCGGTCGTCGTTTCCGCCACCGCGCGGTCGGCGGCGCGCAGTTCCTCGGCGGCGGTCTCGGCCGCCAGTCTGGCGTCGTTCCAGCGGACGTAGAGGAGCGCCGACTGAAGGGCGCGGATTTCGGCGGAGATCTTCTTGTACTTCTCGGCCTGGCGGGCTTCGCGCCTCAGCCGGTTCAGCGCCGTCTCCAGCTCGCGGCCGATGTCGTCAAGGCGTTCCAGATTGGTCTCGGCCGCCTTCAGGCGCAGTTCGGCCTCGTGGCGGCGGGTGTGCAGGCCGGCGACGCCGCCCGCCTCTTCCAGGATGCGGCGGCGGTTCTGGGGTTTGGCGGCGATCAGTTCCGAGATCTGGCCCTGGCGGACCAGAGCGGGGGAGTTGGCGCCGGTCGAGGCGTCGGCGAACAGCAGCTGGACGTCGCGGGCGCGCACCTCCTTGCCGTTGATCCGGTAGGTCGAGCCCTGGCCCCGGTCGATGCGGCGCGACACCTCCAGCACCGGGCTGTCGGTGAAGGGCTGGGGGGCGCGGCGCTGGGCGTTGTCGATGGTCAGGCTGACTTCGGCGTGACTGCGCGGCGGGCGGCCGGCGGCGCCGGCGAAGATGACGTCGTCCATGCCTTGGCCGCGCATGGCCTTGGCCGAGTTGGCGCCCATGACCCAGCGCAGGCTTTCAAGGACGTTGGACTTGCCGCAGCCGTTGGGGCCGACGACGCCGGTCAGGCCGGATTCGATGTGCACTTCCGCCGGATCGACGAACGACTTGAAGCCGACGAGCCGGAGGCGCTGGAATTGCATCGGTCCTGGCGGTTACCGGCGCAGCAGCGGATCGACGGCGGCCGACAGGGCCTCCAGCGAGTGGTCGGCGACGGGCTTGCCGTTGACGAAGAAGCTGGGGGTGCCCGCCACGCCGGCCTCCTGCGCGCCTTCGATCTGGGCCTGGAGCGCGGCGCCGGTCGCGGGATCGCCGAGGCAGGTCTCGATCTGTTCGCGCGTCTTGCCGCTGGCGGCCAGGCCGGCGTCGAACCAGGGCTTGGCGCCGGTGGTGCGCAGATTGGCCTGGTCGCGCATGAAGACCTCGGCCACGTCGAAATAGCGGCCGGGCGCGGCGCAGATGGCCACGGCCGCAGCAGCGGCGGCGACATTGGCCGGGGCGGTCGGCAGGTTGCGATGGACCAGCCGGACCTTGCCCGTGTCGATATAGCGGGCCTTGAAGGCCGGCAGAACGTCGTTGTGGAAGTCGGCGCAGTGCGAGCAGGTGAAGCTGGCGTATTCGATCACCGTCACCGGCGCGTCGGCCCGACCCAGCACATGATCCTGGGCCGTCACGGGCGGCGGGGGCTCGGCGGCGAAGGCCGGCCCCGCCAGTGTGGCGGTCAGGAGGGCGAGGGTGAGGACGGCGCGCCGGATCATGGCTTATTTCGCCAGTTCGGCGTCGATGGCCGTCGACAGGTCGGCCAGGCTTGCGCCTTCGCCGCCGGGGGTGATGACCTGGGTGTCGTTGACGTAGAAGGCCGGGGTGCCGGTCACGCCCTGGGCCTGGGCGAACTGGACGCGCTTCTCCATGGCGGCGACGGCCTCCTTGTCGGTGACGCAGTCGTTGAACTGCTGCTCGGACAGGCCGGCGGCCTGGGCCGTGCGCAGCAGCCAGTCGCGCGGCGACGAGGTCAGCATTTCCTGCTGGGTGGCCATCAGCTGGTGGATGACGTCGAAATACTTGTCCGGACCGGCGCAGCGGGCGACCAGGAAGCCGGCGGTGGCGGCGTCGACCGGCGGGGTCGGCAGTTCGCGGAAGATGTAGCGGACCTTGTTGGTGTCGACGTACTTGGCCTTGAACGCCGGCCAGGTCTTGGCCTGCCACACGGCGCAGTGGGGGCAGGTGACGGAGGCGTATTCGACCACGGTGACCTTGGCGCCTTCCGCCGCGCCCAGGCCCATGTCGCCCTCGGCCGCGCCCTTGGAGCCGCCGGCGCCGCAGGCGGCCAGGGCCATGGTCGCCATGGCGGCGCCGGTGATGGCCGCACGGCGGCTCATGCGGGCGAAACGGGTTTCGAAATTGGCCATTGGACTTCCTTGGTCGGAGCGTTGCCGGATGATCGCGCGATTCCCGGGGAACAGCGCAACCTTGATCATTCGAGAACAGGTGCGGCGAAGATTTGTCAATCGCGGTCGTTCGAGCGTGACAGGGTGGCGCGGCCCAGGCGGGCCAGGGCGGCGCGGAGTTCGTCGGGAACGTCGGCGATGGAGGCGGCCAGATCGGCCTCGGCCTCGGCGGCCAGGGGCGGGGGCTTGGCGGCGCGCTTGGGGCGGGCGGCGGCCTCGGTCAGGGGTTTGACCGGGCCCTGGGCGATGCGGAGGCGATCGACTGAACCGGCGCCGAGGAACAGGTTCACGCGGGCCAGGATGTCTTCGGACTGATGCTGGACCAGAAGGGCTGCGGCGCCGGCGACGCGCAGCTCGAGCACGCCGGGCTGGCCGGCCTTGCCCTTGGTCAGTTTCTGGGGGCGGGTGACGCGGGCCAGGCGGTCGCCGACGATCTCGCGCCAGCGGGGCTCCAGCGCGCCGGCGCCGCGGCCGAACTTCTCGTCCAGTTTCTTGATCAGCGGCGTCAGGGCCTTGCCGGCGCGCGGGGCCGGGCGCGGCGCCGGGCGGGTGCGGCGGCGCGACAGGATCTCGCGGACCTCGGCGTCTGTGGGCAGCGGGCGGCGCATGGGCCTATATAGCGCCATCTCATGCTCGACGTCTCTCTGATCCGTTCCGAATTGCTGGCCTGGTACGACCGGCATGCGCGCAGTCTGGCGTGGCGCGCGCCGCCGGGGGCGGAGGCGCGGACCGATCCCTATCGGGTCTGGCTGTCGGAGGTGATGCTGCAGCAGACCACGACGCCGCATGCGACGCCGTATTTCCAGAGCTTCACCGCCCGCTGGCCGACGGTGTCGGACCTGGCGGGGGCCGAGGACGGCGAGGTGATGGCCGCCTGGGCGGGGCTGGGCTACTACGCCCGGGCTCGCAATCTGCTGGCCTGCGCCCGGGCGGTGGCGGGCGAGCATGGGGGCGTGTTTCCGGATACGGAGGCGGGCTTGCTGGCCCTGCCGGGGGTGGGCGCCTATACGGCCGCGGCCGTGGCGGCCATCGCCTTTGATCGCCCGGCCAATGTGGTGGACGGCAATGTCGAGCGGGTCATGGCGCGGCTGTTCGCGGTCGAGACCCCGGTTCCGGCGGCGGGGCCCGAGTTGAGGCGGTTGGCGGGGCTGTTCGTGACGGACGAGCGGCCGGGCGATTGGGCTCAGGCGCTGATGGATCTGGGGGCGACGGTGTGTCGGCCCAACTCGCCGCTGTGCGGCCAGTGTCCGGCGGCGGACCAGTGTCTGGGACTGGCGAGCGGAGCGCCGGAGCGGTTTCCGGTAAAACTCAAGAAGGCGGAGCGTCCACATCGTCGGGGGGTGGCCTTCGTCATGATCGATCCCGACGGACAGGTGGCGCTGGAGCGGCGGCCGGACAAGGGGTTGCTGGGCGGGATGCTGGGGCTGCCCACCAGCGATTGGAGCGCCGCGCCCGATCCGACGCCGCCGGTCGCGGCCGACTGGCGCGAGGCGGGGGCGGTCGAGCATGTCTTCACCCATTTCAGCCTGACCCTGACGGTGCGGGTCGCCCATGTCAGGCCGGCCGGCGACTATCAGTGGCTGGGGCTGGACGCGGCGCGGGTCGCCTTGCCCACCGTCTTCGCCAAGGCGCTGGATCGGGCCGGCGAACCAGCCCTGATCTGAGGCCACCGCCTATTGCATCCCGGCGCGGACCTCGGCGCGGAGGGCGTCGATGGATTTCAGGCCCTGGTCGGTCTTGAAGCGCCAGTAGGTCCAGCCGTTGCAGGCGGGGGCGTTCTCGAACAGGGCGCCCAGCTTGTGGATCGAGCCGGTCAGGGAGCCGGACACCAGGGAGCCGTCGGCGCGGACGCGGGCCTCGCGCTCGCCCTTGGGGCAGTAGAGGCGGTCGCCGGGATGCAACAGGCCGGCCTCGACCAGGGCGCCGAAGGGCACCTTGGGCTCGGCGCGCTTGGAGCCCATGACCATCAGGTCTTCGGGATTGGCGGGAATGACCGAGGCGATGCGGGTTTCGGCGACCTCGGCGTAGGTCTCGTCACGCTCGATGCCGATGTAGTGGCGGCCCAGGCGTTTGGCGGCGGCGCCGGTGGTGCCGGTGCCGAAGAAGGGATCCAGCACGACGTCGCCGGGGCGGGTGGCCGACAGCAGGACGCGGTGCAGCAGGGCCTCGGGCTTCTGGGTCGGATGGGCCTTCTTGCCGTCGGCGTCCTTGATCCGCTCTTCGCCGGTGCACAGGGCGAAGGTCCAGTCGGACCGCATCTGGGTGTCTTCGTTGAAGGCCTTCAGGGCGTCGTAGTTGAAGGTGTAGCGCTTCTGCTCGCGCGAGCGGGCGGCCCAGATCAGGGTCTCGTGGGCGTTGGTGAACCGGGTGCCCTTGAAGTTCGGCATCGGGTTGGACTTGCGCCAGATGATGTCGTTCAGCACCCAGAAGCCCAGGTCCTGGATGGCCGCGCCGAGACGGAAGACGTTGTGATAGGAGCCGATGACCCAGATCGAACCCTCGGGCTTCAGCACGCGGCGGCATTCGGTCAGCCAGGCGCGGGTGAAGGTGTCGTATTCGGCGAAACTGTCGAACTTGTCCCAGTCGTCATCGACGGCGTCGACCTTGGAATTGTCGGGACGCAGCAGGTCGCCGCCCAGCTGGAGATTATAGGGCGGGTCGGCGAAGACCATGTCGACCGAGGCGTCGGGCAGGCTTTTCAGCACGGCGATGCAATCGCCACGGTGAATGACGTCCTTAGCCAGGGTGGGCTTATCCAGGGTGGGGAGCTTCAGATCGGACATGCAACGCGGCCTCGGAACAGTGAGACGGGCATGGTGAATCCTTACGGTTAAGGCAGTGTTGATTCCGGGGTTTTCTTTGCGCGCCGTGACGCGGGCGAGCGGAGGCGCCGACGCGCTTTCGCTGCGAAGTTATGAAGGGCTGGGCGGGGCGCCGGGCCTTCGCCCGGAGTTTGATCTAGAAATACCGTTTCGACGAAGGTTTGACGCCCCGCGCGAATGGTTGGCCTGCAAGCTCGGGGCGCCGAGCGGTGGCGGTCTTATC
>Ga0208898_1000040_pt1 | contig 232236 bp, 218 predicted proteins | sample VirMetDEL_Mar_4_FD_184513 | JGI IMG/M metagenome (GOLD analysis project Ga0208898, IMG submission 184513) | Aqueous microbial communities from the Delaware River and Bay under freshwater to marine salinity gradient to study organic matter... | ecosystem: Environmental > Aquatic > Marine >...
AGTATCCAGGGACGACTAACCCGTTCCCATGGATGAGCGAGATCATGGACTTGAAGAAAGAGAAGAATTTCTTTGAGACCCGTGTGATCGAGTACCAGACTGGCGGTGCGTTGAGCTGGGATTGATTTTAACGGTACAAAGGAGCTGCCCATTGGCAGCTCTTTTTTTTGCAAAAAACTCAGTGATTTGGAACAGCAGATGGATTACCTGTAATCCGGCCAAATCCCCATCAGAACGCCAGCATCAAGGGTGACGGTGCCCGCATATTTGTGCCAACGAAGCCTCTATGCCACCCTCTTTAGCCCTCGCACTTAAACCAAGTCCGCAGGCTGCATCGTCAGGATGATTTTTCCAACGTTTTCAGACGACTCCATTCGGCGATGGGCATCGGCCGCGCGTGACAGCGGGAAAGTACTGTCGACGACCGGCTCCAAACTTCCAGCGCCATCGAAGCGATCAAGCCAATACTCGCGAAAGCGCTTGATCATGTCGTGCTTCTCCGGCTGTGTACGCGACTTCATGACTGTACCGATGATTTGCAAGTGACGGTAAAGAATGTGTTCCAGTTCTACGCTCACCTTACCGCCTCCGCCCAGGATACCGACCTGAACAAGTCGGCCGCCATGAGCGAGAGAAGCGATGTTGCGTGCAAAGTAGGGCTCGCCAATGAAATCGATGACGACATCAACGCCTCGACCATTGGTTTTGGCTGCGATGACTTCAGCAAAATCCTGCGTCTTGTAATCAATGGCAATATCCGCGCCTAAATGCTCGACACGCGCCAGCTTGCTGCCCTCGGTTGTCGCATACACCGACGCCCCGGTGGCGTAGGCCAGTTGAACGGCGGCAGATCCCACACCGCCTGCGGCGGCGTGGATCAATACCGAGTCGCCGGACTTGAGCCGAGCCAGGTGCATCATCGCTTCATGGGCCGTGACGAAGACCTCGGGAATAGCCGCGGCATGCACATAGTCCAGCTGCGCAGGGATATGCATGGCCATGCGGTAATCGATACGCGCAAGCTCGGCATAGGCCCCACCTCCGACGACCCCCATCACTCGATCTCCAACCTCGAAACCCGCGACCAAATCACCTTTGCCAATCACCTCACCGGCGATCTCCAGCCCGATGATCAGCGAGTCACCGAAATTCGGATGGCCGTAGCCACCCGTTCGATGTGTCAGGTCCGCACGGTTCACGCCAGCGGCATAGACACGTACCAGCAAATCGGTTGGGCGCAGTTGTGGATTGGGAGCATCTGCCAGTTCAAGTACGTCCGCCGCGCCGAATGCTCTGATGCTGATGGCTTTCATGATCAATTTTTCTCCGGTTCGGTAAACGTGGCATTAGCGATAGCAGAGGCGGTAATGGCGCCTGGAAAGCCTACGTAGAACGCCAGGTGAGTGATCGCGGCGGCGATTTCGTCATGGGTCACCCCGTTGCTCAGCGCCCGTCGCAGATGCGCGGGCAACTCTTCAGAGTGACCACCGGCAATCAATGCGGCCACTGTGATCAGGCTGCGGTCGCGTGGGGACAATGCCGGATCGCTCCAGATCTGCGGATACAGCGTCGAATCAACGAATTGCGACAGCTTTGGGGTAAACGCCCGGGCCGCTTCACGAGGACTGCTGAAATTGAGATTGGACACGATGCTGTCTCCTTAAACCTGGCTGATGAATTTGTGGGTGAGGTAGTGCTCGATGCCTTCAATGCCACCTTCCGAACCGTGGCCGCTTTCTTTCATGCCGCCGAAGGGAAGTTCTGTGGCGACGATGCGGTATTGGTTGATCCCGATCATCCCGGCCTCTAACCCGTCAGCGACGTCAATGGCCGTTCGAGCACTCGACGTGAACGCGTAGGCTGAAAGCCCGTAAGGCAGACGATTGGCCTCCTTCAAACCATCAGCCAAGTGATCGAATGGCATCAGCACGGCGATAGGCCCGAAGGGTTCTTCATGCATGACTCGGGCATGCATAGGCACATCCGCCAACACGGTGGGCTCAAAAAAGTAGCCGCTGCATTCCAGGCGTTTACCACCGGCCAACACGCGTGCGCCTTTGGCAACCGCATCTGCCACCAGCTCTTCCATCTTGGCCAACTGCCGTGGATTGGCGAGCGGCCCAACCTGGGTGCCGGGCGTCAGGCCATCACCAATGTTCAACGCGAGGGTGGCCGTCACAAAGTGCTCAACAAACGTTTTATAGACGCCACGCTGAATCAGAAAGCGCGTTGACGAGATGCAGACTTGGCCAGTCCCGCGGAACCGATTGGCAACGCCTTCGACGGCTGCTTTTTCGATTTCTGCGTCATCGAATACCAGCACCGGCCCGTGTCCTCCCAGTTCAAGGGTGATGGGCTTGACGCCCTCGGCAGCACGAGCGGATAGCAGCCGACCGATGGGAACCGAACCGGTAAAGGTCACCTTGCGAATGATGGGAGAAGCGATCAGGTGGCTGGAAACTTGGTCCGGCACACCAAAGACCACTTGCAACACGCCTTTAGGCAATCCTGCATCGTCGAGAGCACGCGCCAGGGCCAGCGCGGTGGAGGGGCTTTCTTCCCCTGGCTTGAGGATGACACTGCAACCTGCGGCCAAGGCTGCCGAGAGCTTGCGGGCGGGCGTAATGGCCGGGAAATTCCAGGGCGTGAACGCAGCGACCGGGCCGATGGCTTGGCGTTTTACCATTTGCAGCACACCGGGACGATTGGCCGGGACTACACGCCCATCGATACGGCGCGCGCTTTCGGCAAACCATTCGAAGTATTCAGCTGCACGCGTGACCTCATCCAGGCTTTCCGCAAGCGGTTTGCCTTCTTCCAGCGTCATTTGCTCGGCGATGTGTGGGGCCCGTTCCAGGATGAGATCGGCAGCGCGTTTGAGAATTTTTGCGCGCTTGTCGGGTACGGTCTGGCGCCATTGTTCAAAGCTCTGTTGAGTCACTTCGAGCGCGTGATCGAGGTCGCCTGCGGTGGCGAGTGGAACACGCCCGATCTCACGTGCGGTTGCGGGGTTGACGACAGCGGCGGTCGCGCGGCCTTCGGCACTGATCCATTCACCACCGATAAAGAGATAAAGCGGGTCGTAAGACGTGTTCATGAGGTTGCCCTTCGGTTGGTTTATCAACAAGTTCGTACAAGACTCAGCGCCTGGGTTGCCGTGTTCAGGCGCCCTGTGCAACCAAGTCTATGGAGTACGAACCGTTTGATTTAGCCGACCAGAAGGGAATCATTGTTGTGCCTGGAGGTAATATCGAGCACCGCCAGGAGCGTGTAGCATCTGCAAATACCGCCCACGTCATGCGGCAATGACAGCCTGGCTCGTCGTTCCAGGCTCGATTGTTTTTTGGGGTGGGAACTTCTGCAGTGAAGAACGTTTGCAATCAGATCGACAGGTAGAGTTGGATGGATAAGCTTACGAACATGTCCGTGTACGTCAAAGTTGTTGAGATGGGCAGTTTTACTGCGGTGGCTAACCACCTGGACTCTACGGTCGGCAATGTCTCGCGTGCGGTTTCCGCGCTTGAAAACGTGCTCGACGCCCGCCTGTTACAGCGCTCGACCCGCCGCCTTTCGGTGACAGACGCTGGCCGGCGCTTTTATGAGCGCTGTACCAAAATTCTGGCAGACCTTGAAAATGCAGAAGCCGAAGCGAGCAACGCCGCGCTGAAACCCAGGGGGACGTTGCGTGTGCATTGTGTGCCGGGGTTAGCGCGGCAGTTGGTTACTTCGGCCGTGCTGGATTACCGCCGGGAATTCCCCGATGTCACCGTGGACTTAATGCTTTCTCAGCGAATGCCTAACCTTCTGGAAGACCAACTGGACGTCTCGATTCTGATTGCCCGAACGCTGCCAGATTCAGCGTATGTCAGCCAAAAGATCGGCATCAGCCATTGTGTGCTGGTGGCGTCTCCAGCATATCTGGAGCAACACGCTGCCCCTGTAACGCCAGAAGATCTCAGCGATCATCAGTGTTTGCTGTTGGGCACCGTCGATTATGTGCGGGATGAATGGCAATTAAAGAGCAAGACCGGGGATGCGGTATTTACCCCCAAAGGCCCGAGTTTCAGCGTCAATGATATGGACGCAATGGCAGTCGCCATTCGAGAGGGAGCAGGCATAGGTTTGCTGGCCGGTTTTTCAGCCATTGAGGACTTGCGTTCAGGCAGGCTCGTGCGTGTTTTGCCCGAGTACCATACCTACGAGCGTAATGTTTACGCCGTCTACACATCACGTCAGTTCATCGATGCAAAAGTTACTCGATTCATCGATACGTTAAAAAATCGGGTCGGTACTGAGCTGATGATGACCGCTCAGGAGCTCATTGCTTGAAGGACGCCAACTAAGGCCCGACGGGGAGGCTGTATCAGGATGGGTGCCTTCCTCATTTCGAGGCATTTCGAAACAGAAGACGCTAAAGACAATCAGGCGGGCTAAGGTTCGGTCATACCACTTGAAGTGTTTGTTTTGCCATTTTTTGCAGTCCATCACGAAGGGTTCGGATCGCATCACCAATGCTGTAGCCTTGTCCGCCAATTGCTATCAGCGCTGTCACCGCTCGAATGACCGGGATGAATTCACCGCCGGGCTCTACTCGACAATCGGCCGATTGATACAGGAGTAAACTCTTGCGGTCACAGCTGATGCATTCTCAATCAATACTAGCCAGGACCGAGGCCACCCCGTGAACCCAGATATGCTCGAAGCCGGCCCCGTGGATGCCAAAGTACTTTCCGTCTTTGACTTCGACGGCACCCTGACCCATCACGACAGTTTCGTGCCCTTCCTCAAGTTTGCCTTTGGCGCCGGCGAGTTCTATGGCCGGATGGCCAAGCTGGCGGTGCCTGGGCTGCGGTTTCTGGTGCGGCAGATCAGCCGGGACGAGTTGAAGGCGCAGTTGATCCGCACCTTTATGACCGGGGTGGAGAAGGCGTGGGTGCAGCAGAAGGCCGAGGAGTACTGCCAGCGCAGTTGGGCGCGGTTGATGCGGCCGGCGGGGGTGTTGTCGGTGGAGCAGGAGCTGGGCTCGGGGGCGGTGGTGACGTTGTGTTCGGCGTCGCCGGCGTTGGTGCTGCAGCCGTTTGCCGATCGGCTTGGGATCAAGTTGATCGGGACCGAACTTGAGGTCGTCGACGGCGTGTTGACCGGCAAGCTCACCGGGAACAACTGCCGGTGCGAGAACAAGGTGCTGCGACTTGAAGCGGTGTATGGCGACCTGGGGGAGTATCGGCTCAGGGCCTGGGGCGATACGCGTGGGGATCGGGAGTTGTTGGCGGCGGCGCAGGACGCGCATTTTCGGCATTTTCATGGGAAGAAGCAGCAGGCCAGGTTGCAGCGCTGATAGGGGCGGTGGGGGATGCCATCGCAGCCTCGCTGGGATACGCGAGGTTGCGGTTTCCTAGCGACATCTGCGTAATATCCGGCTATCAATAGCCAAACCTCTCACGGACCCGAGCCCATGAAATTCGACACGGCCTACAGCCTGAGTCTCGACGACAAGCTGTCGATCTACGACGTGCGAGAGTTGAATTTCGACGAAACCGACGCCTACGACTCCGACACGGACCGTTTCCTCTGCCCCAACGACACATGCCGCGCGGCCTTTGACGCAGGCAATGTGCTGAGCACATTCAACGCAAAAAACGTCAACTACCGACGCACCCCGCATTTCAAGAACACCCCAGGCACCCGGCACATCGAGGGTTGCCGTTACGCCAGCAGCCACAAGCCTGCCACGGGCGAAAGTGAGGACGAGCGCGAGGAACACTTCCCATCCGAATTCGTCCTGACCCGGCGCACCTACCCGCGTAAAACCCCGCAGGCCGGCACTGAGGGGCAAGTCCCACAAGCCCCGGCGAAGCCCCCTTCAACCCGCACCAGTGCGTCTGTCGGCGCCAACGACACCACCCCGGATAAAACCAGCGTGTTCGCACACCCGGTGGAATGTTATGTGTCGAACCTCGACGACAAGGACAAGCTCAAGGCGATGCCCTTGAAGATCGGCGACCATACCTCGACGTACTGGACGTTTTTCAAGAAGATCGAGTACCTGCAGGACAATCAGGGCCTGATCTACTGGGGCCGGATCAAAGCGATCAAGGACTACACCAACAGCTTTCGCATCGACTTCGAAAAGAAGGTTTGGCTCGACAAGAAGCCCTATTCGGTCAACGTCTACCTGAGCAAGAAACTCATCGAGAATTACCGCAAGCGCACAGCGTTCCTCGAGCAGATCAAGGCCGCGGCCAGCAGCGCACGGCCGTTATATTGCTTCTTTTACGGGGTGACGCCGGCACTTAGACAGGTGCCCAGCAAGAAAAACCCCGAGCAGACGTTTGGGGTGTTCAGCGCCGATATCGAGAATCTGGATCATTTGATTATTCGCGAAGTGCCGGCGGCTGAGGCGGGTTAGCCGAGACCGTGCCCGACCTCGCACACGAATACCCTCGTGCAAGCCTCAAAATAGAACGGTGTCGGCGCCGGAGAAAATTCCAGTTGATGAGCGGTCAAAACAACTGTACAAAAACACAGTATAGTTTGTCCTCCCCGTCGAACCCTGGAGACACCCCATGTCCTCTCTGGCAATGAGCTCTTTCGTAGAACAGCAGATCGTCCTGCATCAATTCACCGCCAAGCACAGCGTGCAGGCCCGCGTCATGCTCGGCTGGAGCCGCGAAGAGCTGTCGCGCCAGGCCGGTGTGACGGTGGATGCGATTCAACGGTTTGAAACCCAGGGCGCCGTGGAGGATGACGTGCGCCTGACCCTGGCGTTTCGCCTGGAAGCCGAGGGGTTGGTGTTTTTCCCAGGGTTTGCGCCTGGCTGGGGGATGCGTGCGCGCAAGTTGGGGGCCGCCGCAACGGAACCCGCTGCACAAAACATCCTGTCTCGATTGATGGGTTCAACAGCGACGTCAGTTGATTCACCAACCCCGCAGGCGCAGTAAGGCGCTGAGTGCGAACCCCAACGTTGGCCACGCCAGGGTGTGAACATTGCCTGACGGCTTAGAGGCTGGGCTTGGCGACCTTCTGTGCCGCCTGCTCATAGCCATGGCCCACAGCAAGCAGTGTGGGTTCAGACCCACGGGCACCAAAGAAGTACGCACTGGTCGGCACGCCGTCTTCATTCTTCCCGGATGGCACGCTGATCCCTGGGTAACCGGCCACCGCAACCGCGAAGTAGCTGTTCGTATCAAAGTCCGACACCATGGCGTCGAGGTTTTCCCGCGCGATCAGTTCATCCACCGTGCCACGAAAATCCTCGATCATTGCGTCCCATAACGGCTGGCGCTCATCGGCGGTGAGGGTGGACGCGTTGATCTCCTTGAGTGTCGGTTGGTGATCGGTGTCGGTGCCATCGCGCTTTTCATTGAACGCGATCAACTCGGACACCGACTTGACCGGCAACCCCTCGCGCTTGGCCAGGTAGTCGTTCAACTCATCCTTCACATCGGCGTACAAGAGTTCGCCATAGCGTGATGCGTCGGCCAAGCGCATATCGACCGGCACCAGAACCGCGCCTTGCGCGCGAAGCACTTCAAGCGTCTTGCGAAATTGCGGACTGTTGTCCACCGGTAAGCTTTCGCCATTCGCGGAAAAGGTCACGGGATAGCCGATACGTTTGTCCTGCAACGCACCGGGCTTGAGCAACGCGGTGTAATCAATTCCTTGGGGCGCATCCACACTGGCGGCATCATGAGGGTCCTTGCCCGACATCGCATTAAGCATCAAAGCAGCATCAAACACCGAACGCGTCATCGGGCCCGGCGTGTCCTGCCGATGGCTGGCTGGAATGATGCCGCTGCGGCTCAACAAACCCACGCCAGGCTTGAAACCGACCACCCCGTTGAACGCCGCCGGCACGATGATCGAGCCATTGGTCTCGGTGCCCACCGCCAAGGGAGCGAAGCCTGCGGCGACCGCGGCGGCCGACCCCGAACTCGAACCACCCACCTCTGCGCCCGCTTGATGCGGGTTACGCGTCTGCCCGCCCCGCCCACTCGAACCATCGGGGCCACCGCGAAAGCCCGCCAGTTCAGTCAAGTTGGTTTTACCCAGGATCACGGCCCCCTGCTCGCGCAAGCGCTCGACGATGAAGGCATCCTTGGGCGCCGCACTGCCCACCAAGCCAAAGGCGCCAGCGCTGGTTTGCTGGGTATCTCCCGTCTCGATAGTGTCCTTGAGTAACACGGGAATGCCATGCAGCGGGCCACGCACCTTGCCATTGGCGCGCTCCAGATCGAGCTCGCGGGCGATCTGCAAGGCCTCGGGGTTCAGTTCAATGATCGAACTCAATTTGGGGTCGAGCTTATGAATTCGCTCCTGCAGGTAACTGACCAGATTCGCCGAAGTGAGCCCACCCGGCCGGGCCATTTGCTCGCCGAGCTCACGCACACTGGCGTATTCCGTTCCCGGGGGAACCGGCGCTGAAGCCCCCGATGAAGACTGCGCAGGCAGCACTCGCTGCACCTGGTGAACAAACACACCCATGCCATAACCAATACCCAACATGAAGCACCTCCCGGAAGGCGTAAGAAGTGATGAAGGACCCACATTGATCCGTACACCAGTCTAAAAACCCCCCTCGTTCCAGGCTGCGCGACGCAGGTTGTTCAAACCGTGGGATTGTTCAGCGCAGTTGGTAGCTTTGCCTACCCATTAGTCAGGCCACGGGCGTTGCGATAGCCCTGCACCAGCACCTTCAGCGAGTCTTTCGACCACTGTGCGCCATAGAACCACAGCGTCACCCCGTCCCCCAGCGGCTCACCAAGGCTCGGGTAGCCACTCCAGCACGCGGCATGGAATGCAGCGCTATGGCTCTCGGACACCAGCGCATCCAGCCGATGCTCACTCACACGCTCATCGATTTCATTGCGCGAATGCAGGGTGAAGCGCAGGCCGTCATCAGCCCGCTCTGCCGGCACCGCCACCAGTTGGGCACCGGCCTGACGCAGGAAGCCCAACGCTTCCAGGAAGGATGCGCTGTGTTCAATCGGCTCCTGATCATTGCCACGCACAAGGCGGTCGGCGAACCCCACGCGAGTGCCCGCCAACGTGTAGGGGACGGCGCAATTGCTGGAGTGTTGCACCAAGGCAGCTTCCACCTTGCCCGATTCAGTGGGCTCGACCCCACTCAAGGCGATCAATGACAGCGCGGGGTCGCGCACAGGTTTCAGAGGCAGGGCCGGCACGTTATAGCCAGGGATTACAACGCCGGCACCAAGATGTGCATCGGGGACGTAGCCGATGCCCAGTGCCGTAGTGGTCCCCGTTTCGACGTGAGCGTTGGAGGGCGCCTGCGCCAAACAAACCGGTTCCGCAGAGGGGGGTAAAAACGCTTCCCGCCGACAAGACATAGGCGATAGCAAAGACTTCCCACATTTATTGTCCATCAGAACCGACTCCCGGAAATTGACCTTCCCGAGATCATCGCACTCTCATCTGGCGTTTGTCGTAGGCCTGCAACACCTTGAAAATTCCTTTTTTTCCGATTTTCCCAACCGTCAGTTCACAAGCGCTTCCTTACCGCTCTGAACCTCCACCTCCAACCACCACGCGACACCTCGCGCGGGCTGGCTCAAACTGAACGCCTGCCCCATGGCCGGTGTGGTAATCGACACGTTGCGCTCCCACGCCAACGCCATGATACGGTCGAAAGGCTCGTGCCAGGCATGGAAGGCCAGGTCGAAGGTGCCATTGTGAATCGGCAGCAGCCAGCGGCCTTTGAGGTCGATGTGCGCCTGCAGGGTTTGCTCCGGTTGCATGTGTACATGGGGCCAGTCGACGTTGTAAGCACCGGTTTCCATCAGCGTCAGATCAAACGGCCCGTACTGTTCGCCGATGCGTTTGAAGCCGTCGAAATAACCGGTGTCGCCGCTGAAAAATACGCGACGCGCGCCATCGATCATCACCCAGGAACACCACAGCGTCTGGTTGCTATCAAACAAACCACGCCCGGAAAAATGCTGCGCGGGAGTGGCGACAAAATGAATGCCATCGACTTCGCTGCCCTGCCACCAATCCAACTGCCGCACTTGGCTGGCGTCCACACCCCACTTCACCAGGATGTCGCCGACGCCCAGCGGCGCAAGGAAGTAGCGGGTCTTGTCGGCCAGTTGGATGACGGCCTTGCGGTCGAGATGGTCGTAATGGTTGTGGGAAAGAATCACCGCTTCCAACGGCGGCAGGTCTTCGAGACTGATCGGAGGCGCATGGAATCGCTTGGGCCCAGCCCAACTGAACGGCGAAGCGCGCTCGGCGAATACCGGGTCGGTCAGCCAGAATTTGCCGCGCATTTTCAGCAGCACGGTGGAATGTCCCAGGCGGAACACACTGTGGTCGGGGGCGGCTGACAGCTGTTCGCGGGTCAGCGAATGTACCGGAATCTCCCCCACCGGCCGCGTACTGCGTGGCTTGTGAAACAGCATCTTCCAGAAAATGCGCAAGGTCCTGCCGAAGCCGGCGCGCTGTACGGGAGCATGGTTACTGAAGGTGCCTTGCTCCTGTTCGGCAGCTTTGCGTACCACAGGCGAGGAATCGAGACGGGTTGAAATCGTGGCCATTACAAGGTGACTCCTACGGACCGCTCATGGAATTACACTGCACAGTGTAGTTTCAAGATTGCAACAAAACCCGGAGCAAGTAAACTACCGAGTGTAATTTTCCTTTTAGAGTCGATCACTGTTCATGACTGCGCCTCAACGCCTCACCCAACGCAAACGCGAAGCCATCCTGGCCGCCGCCATCGCAGAGTTTCGGGTCAATGGGTTCGAGGTCACCAGCATGGACAGGATCGCCGCCACCGCCAGCGTTTCCAAGCGCACGGTGTACAACCACTTCCCCAGCAAAGAAGAGTTGTTCGCCGAAATTCTCAACCAACTCTGGGCCAGCAGCGTCGCGCAACTCGACGTGAGCTACGCCGGCGACCGCCCGTTGCGGGAACAACTGCGCGGGTTGCTGGAAGCGAAGATGAAGATGATGTCGGACGTTAACTTCCTCGACCTGGCCCGGGTCGCCATCGCCGCCACCATTCACTCGCCGGAACGCGCCCAGGACATGGTCAACCGCTTGAGCATGCGCGAAGAAGGTTTCACTCAATGGGTACGCGCCGCCCAGGAAGACGGCCGGCTCACATGTACCGACCCGGCCTTCGCCGCGCACCAGATTCAAAGCCTGCTCAAGGCGTTCGCCTTCTGGCCGCAGATCACCCTCGGCCAACCCACCCTCGACGCCGCCGACCAAGCCCGCGTGATCGAGTCGGCAATCGATATGTTTCTGGCCTGCTACGACGCCGATACTCGCCGCCCGCAGTAAACGACCGTTGCAGACGCGACATACCTGGTCGTTTTTGGCCTATTTGCCCTCTGTTTTGCGCGAATGGCCTGGAAGGACACTGATTATTCCTACATGAATAATCGACAATATTCACACACATTATCCGATCAACGGTTATCCCTGCACACGCGCGCGGCTGAATCTGTGAAAAAGAGCTGACCTGGGAATCTATGGAAAACAGACGAGGCAAAGGGCTTTCATTTGCCAGGCGTATTTACAAGCCAAGGATCATCGGCCTGGGTATCGGCTGCATCAGTGTCATCGGCGGCTTGTACCCGCTCGCGATGCCGGGCTGGGTGTGGGCGTTCCTGCTGTTCAATGGGTTGGCGTGGGCACATGTGGCGTACCAACTGTCAATCCGCTCACCCTTCCCCTACCACGCCGAACAGCGCAACATTTTGTATGACTCGTTGTGCGGTGGTTTCTGGGCCGCCGCCGCCCAGTTCACGCCGCTGACGGCCGTGACCATCCTCTCGATGATGACCATGAACAACTTCGCCGCCGGCGGCAAGCGCCTGTTCCTGCGCGGTTTGCTCGCGCAAGGGGTGGGGATCGGGGTGGCATGGGCGCTGTTCGGCGTGCGGTTCAACCCCGACGTCAGCCTGCTGCAGGTCTACACCTGCCTGCCGATGTTGACGTTGTACCCCATGGCCATCGGCATGGTCTGCTACGAGTTGGCGATCAAACTGTCGGAACACAAACGTGCCCTCAGCGCCCTGAGCCGCACCGACAGCCTCACCGGCCTGCTCAACCACGGTTCCTGGAAAGATCTGCTGCACCTCAAGTTCCACAAGTGCCGGCAGCAGCAAAGCCACGCCACCATCGCGCTGATCGATATCGATCACTTCAAACAAATCAATGACACTCACGGCCATATCGTCGGCGATGCCGTACTGCGCCAACTGAGCCTGGAGATACGGCGCAACCTGCGCGAAAACGATCTGGCCGGACGCTACGGGGGCGATGAGTTCTGTGTGATTCTTCCGCAAATGCCCTTGGAAGAAGCCGCACGGGTGATGGAGCGTATCCGCGAAAACTTCAGTAATTATCGCAACCCGCAGATCCCCGAGTTGCGCGTGAGCCTGAGCATCGGCCTCGCCGATTTCCAACGGATCTTCACCGATGCCGCCACCTGGCTGAACGCGGCGGATCGCGCGCTGTACGCCGCCAAGGACACCGGGCGCAACCGGGTCAATGCGAGTAACTACGCGGTCGCCCATTCCGCCTGAGGCGGTCATACGGCATCTCGTAGGCACCCCAGGTCGTCCTCGGGTTATTCATGCGTAAGACAGGTCGCCAAGGCTATAGTGGCCGCCTGTCTTAAACATTGATGACCCGAGTTTGCCATGAGCCCAACCCCCGACAAACCCAAAGCCGTCCCCGTCGATCATCTGCGTTTCCATCGACGCCACGCGCACCTGGCGCCGACCTTTGGCAATGACACCTTCGCCCTCAAGGCCGAGGCTTTCGCACGCTTCTTCGGCACGCCGATGTTCCTCGGTGCGCAAACCTTGATCGTGGCCGTGTGGATTGCGCTCAACGTCAGTGGCATCACGCACTTCGACGTCTACCCGTTCATCCTGCTCAACCTGGCCTTCAGCCTGCAAGCGGCCTACGCGGCGCCGCTGATTCTGCTGGCCCAGACACGCCAGGCCGCGCGCGACAAAGCCCAGTCCGACGCCGACGCGCAGCACCGTGAAGCGCTGGCCGTCGCCAATGCCGAGCGCCAGGCCGAGGCGCAGAACACCAGCAAACAGCTGCTGGAACTGCTGGAGCAGAACACTCGGCTGACGGAAATGACCAAGCAACTGACCGAGCGTATCGATACCCTGACGTGTGAAATGCATGCGCAGTTTGTGCGAAAACCTTAAGCACCCCATGCCTGCCGGTCTCAGGGGCTCAGTCGTACATGCCGCCCCAGTTGATCAAACAGCGTCACCACCGAGCGCAATGCCCGGCAATCGGGGCGCGTCAGCAGCCATAGCGCCGTGTCATGCCCCGCCAACGCGGGGCCCAGCGGTTGCAGGTGTTCATCCAACAGGAAATCCGGCAGCGCCGCCACGCCCAGCCCTGCCCGCACCAGTTCGGTGACCGACAACATGCTGTTGCAGCGATAGCCGGGACGCACACCCGGCAGCTGCGCGCGGCGCCAGACGACGGTGGGATGATCGGGCAGGAAATCATCCAGTGCGATCCAGGCCAGCTCTGCCAGCTCGCGTCCTGCGTGCCGCCGCGCAAAACCTGTGCTCGCGCACACCTGATACCTCACGGTGCCGAGGCAACGTCCGACCAGATGCTGCGGCGGTGTCCGGGTCAGGCGCAAGGCGATGTCGGCATCGCGGCGGCTGAGGTTGGCGAAGTCATTGGAGGTGCTCAGCTCCAGGGTCAGCGCCGGGTAATCCGGCATGAACTGCGCCAGCGCCGGCAACAACAAGCCTTGCAGTACCGAGTCGGTGCAGGTCAGGCGCACGGTGCCGCTGATCACTTCACCGCCTTGCTCGACGCCGACCCGCGCCGCTTCCAGGGCTTGTTCAGCGCGTTCGGCCTGTTGCGCCAGATGACTGGCCAGGCCGGTGGGCAGGTAACCTGCGCGGCTTTTTTCAAACAACGTCTGGCCCAGCGCGGCCTCCAGGCGCCGCACGGCGCGGAACACCGTCGACACATCCACCCGCAACAACGCGGCGGCCCGCGCCAGCGTGCCACCGCGCACCAGGGCGAGGATCAGCGACAGGTCGGGGTAATCGATTCGATAGTGCGTGAGTGCATTGAGCATGTGGGTAAACGCCAATATTGATTGCGTGAACGCCAATCTATAGTGCGCGCCAGGACACAACAAGCCAGGGGATGCCTAAGATGAACGCCAGCACGCTGCACCTCGCCCTGATCGGCGATTACAACCCCGATGTCATTGCGCACCAGGCCATTCCCGTGGCGCTGCAACAGGCCGCCGACGCCTTGGGCCTGACGGTTCGCACGCAATGGCTGGAGACCGACACCCTCAACACCACCTCCGCGCTGCAGGGTTTCGATGGCTTTTGGTGCGTGCCCGCCAGCCCGTACCGCGACATCGACGGCGCACTGCGTGCGATCCGTTTTGCCCGCGAGCAGCGGCGCCCTTTCCTCGGCACCTGCGGCGGTTTTCAACACGCGGTGTTGGAATATGCCCGCAATGTGTTGGGCTGGGCCGATGCCGAACATGGCGAACTGGCCCCCAACGCCCCACGTGCGGTGATCGCGCCACTGAGCTGTTCTCTGGTGGAAGCCACCGACACCGTGCGCCTGGCCGCCTACACGCGCATCGCCGACGCCTACGGCACACGCGATATCCACGAAGGTTATCGCTGCCGCTACGGCATCAACCCCGACTTCGCCAGCGCGCTGCTGGACGGTGCTCTGATCCCCTGCGGCCACGACTCGGCCGGCGACCTGCGCGCGGTGGAGTTGCTGGACCATCCGTTCTTTGTCGCCACGCTGTTCCAACCCGAACGCGCCGCCCTCAAAGGCGTCACGCCGCCGCTGGCGATCGCTCTGCTCAAAGCCTGCCAGGAGACCTCGGTATGATTGCCCACACCCCCGCCCCGCCTTACTACGCAGTGATTTTCAGCTCACTGCGCACCGCCGGTGACCACGGTTACGCTGAGGCTGCCACGCGCATGCTGGAACTGGCGCGCGAGCAGCCGGGCTTTCTCGGGGTTGAGTCGGCGCGGGAGGATGGCCTGGGGATCACCGTATCGTACTGGCGCAGCGAAGCCGACATCCTCGCCTGGAAACAACAGGCCGAGCATCGGGCGGTGCGCGAGCAGGGGCGTTCCACTTGGTACTCGGCGTTTCACACCCGCGTATGCAAGGTGGAGCGGGCCTACACATTCCAGAACTGAACGGCAGCCGGAAGCCCTCCCGCCGTTGACCTTCATCGATGCCAAAACGCCGCTCAGGCTAGCTGACGAGACTGCGCAACGCACTGATCTGCGGGATCTCCACCCGCCGCATGTACACGCGCAGCGGCTCGGTGATGTTGATGCGATCGTCGATGTTCTGATCGAGCAGCAGTTGCAGACGCTCACGGGACAACGTCATGACGTGCTCGGGGGCCGGCAGCCAGACAAATTCGGCAGTGGGGATGATGCCGTCATCGGCAACATCCATACCGAAGGAGTCTTCGCTGAACCGCACGATGTACTGGCCGGTCTTGCGGTTGAGGCCGACAAAACCGTGAAGCTGGTCGGCGGCCTGGCAGATAAGCTCGGAGGTGATTCGCATGGTAAACCTCACTGAAAAGTCCCACAGGGACTGGAAAGATGGTTTACACGCGTGGCGGAAAGTACTGCCCTCTTACGGGGCGGTTCGCGGCAAGAGTACTGCAAAGCCACGCAAAAAAAACCCAGAAAATTAGCGCGCACACACGTTAATGTCGGTTTGGTGATAGCGCCTTTCGTTATCAATTGTTAAAAAGGAAGCCTTCTCAAAGCTCCCTCCACGAAAGGACTCCATATATGCCTGTCACGTTCACCAAGAGTGCCTTGCTGCTCGCCCTGATGCTTGGCCTTGGCCAGGCGCAGGCTGCCGACCCGATCAGCCCGGCTGAATTGGCAACTAACGAAGGCATTCCCTACCCTGCGGTGATCGCCCACCGCGGTGCGTCCTACGACGCCCCCGAGTCCACTGCCGCAGCCTACAAGGTCGCGCGCGACCTGGGCGCCGACTACCTGGAGTTGGACCTGCAGCGCAGCAAGGACGGCGTGCTGTTCGCCCTGCACGACAACAACCTGCAACGCACCACCGACGTGGCCACCAAGTTCCCCGAGCGCAAAGACGCTCCGGCCAACGAGTTCACCTGGAAAGAACTGCAAACCCTCGACGCCGGCAGTTGGTTCAACGCCGCCTACCCGGACCGCGCCCGCCCGGGCTTCGTCGGCCTGAAAATCCTCAGCCTGGACGACATCATCAAGATCGCCGAAGGCAACCCGCAGCACAAACCGGGCCTGTACATCGAAACCAAAGAACCCAAGCAATTCCCGGGCATCGAAGCCGACCTGAAAAACAAGCTGCTGGACAAAGGCTGGTTGAGCTCCGCCGGCTCCAAGCTGGGCAAGAGCAACACCGGTGTCGGCCAGGGCAAAGGGCGCGTGGTGCTGCAGACCTTCGAGACGGCCAGCCTGAAAGAGCTGCAGAAAGAAATGCCCAACACCCCGAAAATCCTGCTGCTGTGGGTGGGTGAAGGCAGCATCGAGCCGAAATCCAAGCAAACCTTCGCCGAATCCGGCGAAGCGACCAAGGCCGCTTACTACGCCAAGCAAGAGCCCAAGGACGCCGCCGAGTTCGAAAAGTGGGTCGACGAAGCCAAGAGCCTCGGCGCCATCGGCACGGGCCCGTCGGCGGAGCTGACCGCCCTTGGCGACCAGAGCTACACCGACCTGGTGAAGCCTGGAATGAACAAGCTGACCCACGACAAGGGCCTGCTGGTACACGTCTACACCGTGGATGAACCTGTGGACTTCGAGAAAGTGATGAACGCCGGCGTCGACGGTATCTTCACCAACCGCGCCGCCGAACTGCTGAAGTTCTACAAGCGCTGGCCGTCGTCCAGCGTGCAGGACCTGCTGAACGACCACAAATACTGAGCGAGTCAGTGTGCCATTAAGGATGAATTAAGTTGCGCCGGTTAATCTGGCGCCACTTAAACAGCTCACCGAAAAAGGATACACACCATGAAAACCTTGACTGCCCTGTTTGCCGCGACCGCCCTGACCCTGGCCGCCGGCCTGGCCCAGGCCGATGTCCGCCCGGATCATATCGAAGGTCTGCTCAAATCCGGTGCCGTGATGCCTTTCGACAAGCTCAACGCCGCCGCCGTGGCCAAACACGCCGGCGCCCAGATTACCGACACCGAGCTGGACCACAACAACAGCGGCGTCCTGGTCTACGAAGTTGAACTGACCGACACCGCCGGCAAGCGCTTTGAAGTGAAACTCGACGCCAAGACCGGCACCGTGCTCGAAGACAAGCAAGACACCTGAGTCAAACCCTGAAAAAACCGCGCCACCTTCGGGTGGCGCGGTTTTTTATGGGCGCTTGATCAAGCGCTCAGTCGCGCCGTCACCTCGTTCAATTCGCCGGACAAACCACGCAGATTCTGGCTCGCCGCTTCGGTGCGCTTCACGTTGTCGAGGTTGGCGGTGGCCACGGTGGTGATCTGGGTGATATTGCGCGAAATATCCTCGGCCACCGACGTCTGCTCCTCGGCCGCCGTGGCGATCTGGCGGTTCATGTCGCGAATCGCTTCGACGGCCTGGGTGATGTGAGCCAGCATCGCGCCGGCCTGGGTGACTTTTTCCACGCTGTCATCGCTGCACGACTGGCCAGTGACAATCGCCTCGGCCGCGTCGACCGCGCCGGTTTGCACCGCCTGGATAATCTGGTTGATCTCGATGATCGACGCCGCCGTGCGTTGCGCCAGGCTGCGCACTTCATCGGCCACCACCGCAAACCCGCGCCCCGCCTCACCCGCCCGTGCCGCCTCGATCGCGGCGTTGAGCGCCAGCAGGTTGGTCTGCTCGGCGATCCCGCGAATCACTTCGAGCACCTTGCCGATCCGCACGCTGTCGGTTTCCAGGCGGCGGATGATGGTGCCGGTGTTGAGGATTTCAGTACGCATCTGGCCGATGGTGGCAATGGTGACTTTCATCACTTCGCCGCCCTCGCGGGCCGATTGGTCTGCGTCATCGGCCGCGCGGGACGCACTGGCGGCGTGGTGCGCCACTTCCTGGGCGGTGGCCGACATTTCGGTCATGGCCGTGGCCACCTGGTCGGTACGGTTGAATTGTTCGTGGGTGCCGGTCGCCATTTGCCCGGCGATCGAATTCAACTCACCGCTGGCGTGGACCAGGTCGGTGGCACTGCGCTGCAGGCGGCTGAAGGTTTCGGCCAAGAAGTCGCGCAAGGTGTTCGCGGCCTCCGCCAGATGCCCCAATTCGTCCTGGCGACGACTGGCGACACGCTCGGCAAAACGGCCGTGGCTCAGTTGGCTCACATACTCGATCAAGCCACGGATCGGCAGGATCAGGTTGCGGTTGATCAACCACAGGCTGAACAGGCCGATCAATACGCCGGACAGCAACATGATCGCCAGCCCCACCATCACCGTGCGCTCGGCATGGGCGCTGATGACCTGGGATTGCTGGGTGCTTTGAGCACGCAGGTCGCTGACCAGCGCGCTCATCTGTTCGCTGGCGGCGCGGTCCACGCCCTTGACCGCAGCGTCTCCGGCGCTCGGGTCGGCGCCGGCGGCCAAGTAGGCATCGCGGCCCTTCTGGTAGGCAACGCCGAGCTGCTGGTGCTCCTTACGCAGGTTCTGGATACGCTGGCTCAGCGCCGGGTCATCGACGGTCTGGGTGACCAGCCGCGAGAGAATGCCTTGTACATCGCGCTGCCGATCCTGGAACTGGCCCCAGTATTTCTCCAGGTCCTGCGGCTGCTTGCCGCGCAACAACACGTTTTTCCATTCTTGCACCTGCACTTTGAATTGCAGGTTGGCCTCATCGATCAACTGTGAAGTGAGCAACGGCCCATCGAGCAAACTGCGGTAACTCTGCACCCCGTTGGAAAGGAAGTTGAAACAGGCCAGGGCGATCAACAGCATCGCCAGCAGGCTGCCGCCGAGCAGCGACAAAATCTGTGCCCGCAGGGATGTTCGTAAAAAAGTCATCGGGAAAAGCCTCGAAACAAGGAAAAGGTGCAAATACGTCATGACATCCCTGTCGTCGAAGGCGCCGTCATCCGCAGCGGTTGTTGTGCCCTGAATCGGCCGATCTAGACACTTCTTGAGCTCATTTCGATAGTCGGTCAATAAAATGTCATCAAGTCGAAAACTGTCACAAAACTGTCAAGCATCCTTGCAATGATTCGCTCACGCGAACCTGTGAAACGTCCGACAGGTCCTTTCTCTGCGAGACTCCATGAACCACAGCATCGACCATAGCCACCAGGACTCCGATCTGTTTGGCTTGCTTTACGGTTTCCGTTTCCGCCCAGGCGAAAAGGGTGAGCAGATTGATTCAGCCACCGCTCTCCAGGCCTTGCAGCAACCGCAAGACCCGCAGGAGTTTCTATGGCTGCACCTGAACCTGGCACACGCCGGATGCGAGCGCTGGATGCTGGCGCACCTGCAATTGCCGGAAGAATTCTTCGAAGCCTTGCACGAAGGCTCACGCTCCACCCGTATCGAACACGTCGACTCAGCCTTGCTCGCGGTGGTCAACGACGTGGTGTTCAACTTCAGCAGCATGGTCTCGTCGGATATTTCCACATTGTGGGTCTGCGCCCGCAGTCACTTGCTGATCAGCGCGCGCCTGCAACCGCTGCACTCGGTGGACAAGTTGCGTTCGTCGGTCAAGGCCGGTGAGCACTTCCGCTCGCCGCTGGAGTTGCTGGTCCACCTGCTGCGCGACCAGGGCGAGGTGCTGACGCAGATCGTGCGCAAGACCAGCATCAGCGTCGACCACATCGAAGACCAATTGCTCTCCTCGCACCTGTCCACCAACCGCGCCGAGCTGGGCGCGATGCGCCGGGTGCTGGTGCGCCTGCAACGCCTGCTGGCGCTGGAGCCCGGCTCGCTGCTGCGCCTGCTCAACCGCCCGCCGCAGTGGCTGCAAAAGGAAGACGTCAAGGAGCTGCGCAAATCCACCGAGGAGTTTGCGCTGATCATCAACGACCTGACGGCCTTGGGCGAACGCATCAAGTTGTTGCAGGAAGAAATCGCCGCCAACCTCAACGAACAAAGCAACCGCACGCTGTTTACGCTGACGGTGGTCACGGTGCTGGCGTTGCCGATCAATATCATTGCCGGCTTTTTCGGCATGAACGTAGGCGGCGTGCCGCTTTCCCAAGACCCGGAAGGCTTCTGGATTCTGGTGGCGTTGGTCGCGACCTTTACCTTGATTGCCGGGCGCTGGGCCTTCAGGAAACGCAACGACTACTGACCCTCACATGCGCTCAAAAAATCTGTGCGTTTGTAGACCAGCGGCCAATCCAATCCGCTAAACACTGATCTATCGCAGCATCTCTGTAATATTCTGCAATGATCATGAGCGACATCCTCTCCGACACTGGATGTTACTGCATGGCCACCCCTTCCCTGACAGCTTCAACGCATACGTCATCCGTTGATACCCGACCCAGGCTGGACAAAAAACCCGGCCTGCTGACGGTGATCATTTTCTTTGCCGTGCTCGCGATGGGCCTGTTGTTCACCGCCTACAGCCTGATGCGCGACATGCATGAACTGGGCACGCTGGTCACCACCTGGACGCCGTTCCTGCTGCTGGGCGTGGCGCTGCTGATCGCCCTGGGTTTCGAATTCGTCAACGGTTTCCACGACACCGCCAACGCCGTGGCGACGGTGATCTACACCAACTCACTGCCGCCGCAGTTCGCGGTGGTGTGGTCGGGCTTTTTCAACTTCCTCGGGGTGCTGCTCTCCAGCGGCGCAGTGGCGTTCGGCATCATTGCCCTGCTGCCGGTCGAGCTGATTTTGCAGGTGGGTTCCTCGGCCGGTTTCGCGATGATCTTCGCCCTGCTGATCGCGGCGATCCTGTGGAACCTCGGCACCTGGTGGTTGGGCCTGCCGGCCTCGTCCTCCCATACTCTGATCGGTTCGATCATCGGCGTCGGCGTGGCCAATGCCCTGATGCACGGGCGTGATGGCACCAGCGGCGTGGACTGGAGCCAGGCGATCAAGATCGGTTACGCCCTGCTGCTCTCGCCGCTGATCGGTTTCGCTTTTGCCGCCCTGCTGTTGCTGGCCCTGCGCGCCTTCGTGAAAAACCGCGCGCTGTACAAGGCGCCCAAAGGCGACACCCCGCCGCCATGGTGGATTCGCGGCATGCTGATCCTCACCTGCACCGGTGTATCGTTCGCCCACGGCTCCAACGACGGGCAAAAAGGCATGGGCCTGATCATGCTGATCCTGGTCGGCACCCTGCCGATGGCGTATGCGCTGAACCGCGCCATGCCCGCCGAACAATCGCTGCAGTTTGCCGCGGTGGCTGAAGTGACCCAGGTCGCGCTGATGAAAAGCGCGCCGCAAGCGCTGCCGGGCGACCCGCGCCCCATCCTCTCGACCTACGTGCGGACCAAGGACGCCACACCCGAACTGATCCCGGCCCTCGCCGCCCTCGCCGGCCAGATCGGCGATGAAGTCAAAGGCTACGGCTCTTTGGCTAAAGTCCCCGCCGAAGCCGTAGGCAACGTGCGTAACGACATGTACCTGACCAGCGAAACCATTCGTTTGATGGACAAGGCCAAGATCGGCAACTTCGACGCCGACACCCAAGGCAAGCTGCAACTGTTCAAGCAACAGATCGACAACTCCACGCGCTTCATTCCGCTGTGGGTGAAGATCGCCGTGGCCATCGCCCTGGGGCTCGGGACAATGGTCGGCTGGAAGCGCATCGTGGTGACCGTGGGCGAGAAAATCGGCAAGACGCACATGACTTACGCCCAAGGCGCCTCGGCCGAGACCGTGGCGATGCTGACCATCGGAGCTGCGGATATGTTCGGCTTGCCGGTGTCGACCACCCATGTGTTGTCGTCCGGCGTGGCGGGGACCATGGTGGCGAACGGCGGCGGCTTGCAGATGAAGACCATCCGCAATTTGCTGATGGCCTGGGTGCTGACCTTGCCGGCAGCGATTCTACTGTCGGGTAGCCTGTACTGGTTATTCACCCAACTCTTCTGACCCAGCGCCGGTCAACAATGTGGGAGGGGGCTTGCTCGCTCCCACATTGTTGGCCGGCGTGGCAGTGACCAGGGTGGCGATGCTGCTCTACTGGCTGCTCACCAAACTCTGCTGACCCACTACATTTTGCTGGGTGGTGTTTCAGGTATTGAAGAGCCCGGTCATTGCCTTCAGGCGCTTCTTGTACACCCGCCGCGCCTCCAACGCCTGCTCCAGGCTGACCGCCACAAACCCCGCCCGCTGGTTCGGCTGCATCTGCCCGATCAAGTCCAGGTCGGCACTGATCACCGTGCCGATCATCGCGTAGCCGCCGCCCGACACCGCGTCCCGATGCAGCACGATCGGCTCCAGCCCGGCCGGCACCTGGATCGAGCCGATCGGGTAGCAACTGTCGACAATGTTCGACGGATCGGACCCCGCGCCAAACGGCTGCTCCCGTGGCTGAAAGCTCAACGCACTGCCGCCCTTGAAGCGATAGCCGATACGGTCCGCCTCGGACCCCACCGTCCACGGCTCGGCAAAAAAGCTGCTTTTCGCCGCCGCCGTCAGGCGTTCGTAATACAGGCCGGGCACCACGCGCAAGGTCACATCGCCACCGACTGCCCGGCGCAAGGCCATCGGCAAGCTGTTGCCCGCCCGCCCCTGCCCACTGGGCTCGCCGATGGGCAACTCATCCCCCGCCTGCAACCGCCGCCCGTGAAAGCCACCGAGTGCGCCGAGGGTGTAGGTCGAGCGACTGCCGAGCACCAACGGCACGTCGATGCCGCCGGCGACCGCCAGATAGCTACGCGCACCGGCCTGGGGAAATTCGAAGCGCAACACCTGCCCGGCGCGGACCTGGAACGCGGTGTCCTGGTGGACCACTTCACCGTCCAGGCGCGGCGCCATCAAGGCGCCGCTGAGGGCGACCAAGGCGTCCCGGCGAAACTCCAGCTCGGGACCGATCAGCGTGCATTCCAGGCCGGCCGCGCCCGGCGGGTTGCCCACCAAATGGTTGGCCGCGCTCAGCGCGTACTGGTCCAGCGCGCCCGACGGCGGAATACCCAGGTGGTAATAACCTTCGCGGCCCAGGTCCTGTACCGAGGTCGCCAGGCCGGGTTTGAGCACCTTGATCATGCCAGCGCCTCCTGCAGGGTTTTCGGATAACCGATGGGGTCGGCGAGAAACGCATCCAGGGAAAATTCCAGGGGGCGGATGCGCAGGTCGAAACGTCCTGCGTCCACCTCGGCGACGGCCAGGTCGTAGGCCTCGCGGTCGATCGGTTTGAACTGCACGATGTCGCCCGGCCGGAAGAACACCATATGGTCCTTGAGGTAGGCCAACTGCTGCGCCGGGTCGTAGATCGGTGCCGGGGTGACGCCGAACATCTGGTAGCCGCCGGCGCCGCGCACCGAATAGATGCAACCAAAGCAGCCGCCATGGCCGAGGGTCAGTTTCGGCGTGTCGGTGCGCGGGCGCAGGTACTTGGGCACCTGCAACTGCCGCTCGCGCTCGACCATCTGGAACATGAACGGCAAGCCCGCGACAAAGCCGACCATCGACACAAACCACGGCGCGCCACTGTGGGCCGCGATGAAAGCGTCGACATCGGCCAGGCCGTTGATCCGCGCCGCGTATTCCAGGTCGGTGCCGTTGGGGTCTTGATGGCGATCGCGAAAGCGCATCAGGGTTTCGTGGGTCCAGGGGTCGTTGTAGAGCACCGGGATTTCGATGATGCGCGTGTGCAAGGTGCGTTCGGCCACGGCCTGGGCTTCGGCGCTTTGCACCGCGTCGAGCAGCACATGGGGCGCAATGCGGTCCGGGTCGAAGCGGATCTGGAAGGAGGCGTTGGCCAGGCACACATCCAGCACACCGTCCAACGCCAGGCGTTCCACGGCGCGGGTCACGGCCATGCCTTTGAAGAAAGCCTCCAGGGACATGCTGTCGCTGACCTCGGCGAACAGGTGTTCATCGGCGCCGAAGCTGTAGCGGATGGGGGACGTTTCAGCCATGTCTGTTCCTCTTGGAATCGTTATAGAAAGGCAGGCAAAAAAGTATGGGGTCGATCTTATTCGGGTGTTCTGACCGCAATGCCTGCTTGGTCCAGGGCTTCACGGGTGGCTTCGACCAATTCCAGGGCGCCGGGGGTGTCGCTGTGCAGGCAGATGGAATCGAATTCGATAAACAGGTCTTCGCCTTCTACGGTGCGTACAAGACCGGTCTGACAAGCCCGTAGGACCCGCGCCGCGACGGTGGCAGGGTCGAGGGCGCGCACCGTGCGGGTGAACACGATGGAGCCGCTCAGGTCGTACTCGCGGTCGGCGTAGAACTCACGCACCACCGGCTGCCCCAGTTCCTTGGCAATGCGCCAGATCACCGAATTCGGCATGCAGTACAGCAACAGTGTCGGCTCAATCAGTTGCAGGTTTTGCACCAACAACCGCGCGGCGTCTTCATCGCGGGCCAGGTGCATGTAGAGCGCGCCGTGGGGCTTGATGTGTTGCACGGGCACACCCTGGGCGCGGGCGATTTCACGCAGGGCGCCGAGCTGGTAGAGCATGTCGTCCACCAGTTCCTGGGCCGGCGCGTTGATATGGCGGCGACCGAAGCCCACCAGGTCGCGAAAGCCCGGATGAGCGCCGATGGCGACCCCCAGTTGCTTGGCGCGTGCGACGGTGCGGCGCATGGTGCCGGGGTCGCCGGCGTGGAAGCCGGTGGCGATATTGGCCGAGCTGATGTAGGCCATCAGCTCGGCATCGACGCCATCGCCGATCGTCCAGGGGCCGAAGCCTTCGCCCATGTCTGAATTGAAATCCACTGCCTGCATGAAAAGTCGCTCCGCCAAAGGTGATGCTGAAAAGTAGGCTGCGGCTTGACCCCTTGGGAAGATCTATTATCAGATGGCCTATCTTCTGAAAAACAGATATCGCCATGTCGCTGACCTTGCGCCAAATCCGCTACTTCGTCGCCACCGCCGAGATCGGCCAGATTTCCCAGGCGGCGATTCACCTGAACATCTCCCAATCGGCCGTGACCACGGCGATCAAGGAACTGGAGGCGATGCTCGGCGTGCAATTGTTCGTGCGTTCGGCCCAGGGCATGAACCTGACCGACGCCGGGCGGCATTTTCTCAACCGCGCCTATGTGATCGTGCGCAGTGTCGACGACGCGCTGAACAGCCCACTGCCCGACTACCGCGCCAGCGGCGTGCTAAGGGTCGCCGCCAGTTACACGGTGCTCGGTTACTTCCTGCCGCACCATCTGCAGCGCATGGAACACTGGCACCCGGACGTGACCATCGAGGTGTTCGAGCAGGAGCGCCAGGCCATCGAACACGGCCTGCTCGACGGCCAGTTCGACATGGCGGTGGTGCTCACCGCCAACCTCACCCACGCGGATATCGTGTCGGAAATCCTCTTCAACTCCGAACGCCGCCTGTGGCTGCCCAGCCATCACCCATTGTGCGAGCGCGGCGCCGTCAGCCTGGCGGACGTGGCCCGCGAGCCCTACATCCTGCTGACTGTCGACGAAGCCGAACACAGTGCCATGCGCTATTGGGAACAGGCCGCGCAAACGCCCAAGGTGCGGCTGCGCACCAGTTCGGTGGAAGCGGTGCGCAGCATGGTCGCCAATGGCAGCGGCGTGGCGATCCTGTCGGACCTGGTGCATCGGCCCTGGTCCCTGGAAGGCAAGCGCATCGAAACCCTGACCGTGACCGACCCGGTGACGCCCATGAGCGTCGGCCTGGCCTGGCACCGCGAGCGCGCATTTACCCCGGCGATGCAGGCGTTCCGGGACTACTTCCACGACGCCTTCCTGGCCCCGCAGCAGTTGTCGGCGCGGCGTTAGAGTTGGGCTTGCAGCGTCGCGGCCAACCAGTCCATGAACACCCGCACCCGCAGCGGTAAATGCCGCTGCCCGGCATAGAGCAGGGACACGTCCAACGGCGGCGCCGGGTATTCCGGCAAAACCGCCACCAGTTCGCCACTGGCCAACTGATCGCCAATGCCCAGGGCCGGCACTTGGATAATCCCGAAGCCGCCCAGGCAAGCCGACTTGTAGGCATCGGTGCTGTTGACCGTGACCCGCCCGACCATGGGCAGGCGCTGCACCTTGTTGCCCTGCAGGTATTCGAACCCCGCCGAGCGCGAACCCAGCGGGCGCACGTAATGCACCAAGTGGTGGTCGGCCAGGTCGGCCAGCGTCCGCGGCACGCCATAGCGTTGCAGGTAGCCCGCGCTCACGCAGTTGATCATCGGCATGCTGCACAACAACCGGGCGACCACCGACTGGTCCGGCTGCGCACCGACGCGCAGCACGCAATCGAACCCCTCGGCCAGCAGGTCGACCTGACGGTCGGTGGCGCTGATTTCCAGCTCGATCAACGGGTGCGCGTCCATGAAATGCGGCAGGCGCGGCAGGATCAAATCCCGCGCCATCATGGTCGGCAGGTCCACCCGAATGCGTCCGGTCAGTTGTGTTTCGTCCTGGCGAAACAAGCCCTCCAGTTCCTCCATGTGCGCAAGCAAGTCCTTGCTGCGTTCATACAGCACGCGGCCGTCCTGGGTCGCCTGCACCTTGCGCGTGGTGCGCTGCAGCAGGCGCGCGCCGAGCAGTTCTTCCAGTGCCTGCACATGCTCGGACACCGTGGAACGCGGCAGGCCCAGGCTCTCGCCGGCGCCGGTGAAACTCGACAGTTCGGTGACGCGCACGAAGGTGCGCAGCAACTCCAGTTTGTTCATGGGATTGTTCGCTTTTTCCGGCCAGTGATTTCGCTTTACCGCTGTTTATCACGTTACAGGCGGACAAATACACTCATTCCCACAATCACCTCAGAGGACTGCACCATGACCCGCAAAATCGCACTGATCACCGGCGCCAGCCGCGGCTTGGGTAGAAGCGCCGCGTTGCGCCTGGCCGCACAAGGCGTGGATATCATCGGCACTTACCACAGCCAGGCGGATGAAGCCCAGGCAGTGGTCGAGCAGATCGAACAATGGGGTGGCCGCGCCGCCATGCTGAAACTGGACGTGAGCCAGAGCGCCACCTTCGACGCGTTCGTCGAAGCCGTCGGCGGCGTGCTCAAGCGTGTTTTCGCACGGGATGATTTCGACTTTCTGATCAACAACGCCGGTATCGGCATCCACGCCAGCTTTGCCGAGACCAGCGAAGCGCAGTTCGACCAACTGGTCGCGATTCAATTCAAAGGCCCGTTTTTCCTGACCCAGAAACTGCTGCCGCTGATCCGTGACGGTGGCCGCATCCTCAATATCTCCAGCGGCCTCGCCCGTTTCAGCCTGCCCGGCTATGCCGCGTATGCGGCGATGAAAGGCGCCATGGAAGTGCTGACCCGCTACCAGGCCAAAGAGCTCGGCGCGCGCGGTATCAGCGTCAATATCCTCGCGCCGGGCGCCATCGAAACCGACTTCGGCGGCGGCGCCGTGCGCGACAACGCCAACCTCAACGCGATGGTCGCCAATAACACCGCCCTGGGCCGCGCCGGGTTACCGGATGATATCGGCGGGGCCATTGCCAGCCTGCTGGCGGACGGTAGCCACTGGATCACCGGCCAGCGGATCGAGGCTTCGGGCGGCATGTTTCTGTAAGAGCTTTTCGCGCATCACGTCGTAGCCCCAGTGGTACACGTAGGTGTACGGCAGGAAAAACAGCAACACGCCGATATCGAGGATAAACGCCTGCAGCAGGCTGATGTTCAGCCACGCGGCAATCAACGGCACGCACATCAGGACCAGCCCGCCTTCAAACAGCAAGGCGTGCAGCACCCGGGTCCAGCTGTTGTTGGCCAGTTGCAGGCGTGCCTTGAGGCGGTCGAACAGGCCGTTGAAAATCACGTTCCAGGTCAGCGCCATCAGGCTGATCGCCAGGGTGACCATGCCCATTTCCACCGCGGGCTTGTCCATGATCCACGCCAGCAATGGCGTGCAGATCAACAACGCCAGGGCCTCGAAACCGATGGCCTGGCACACACGTTCAGTAATCGACTTGGTAGGGTTCATGCCCCGGCTCCGTGAGTGACTGTGTTGCCATCATTGCGTTTTGTATCGATACTTCATAACCAATAACCATCGATAAAGGCGATAGTCATGGCCTCCCATGAAGTGCTCCAGGCCTTTGTTCAGGCCGCGACCCAAGGCTCGTTTTCTGCGGCGGCACGCAAGCTGGGCAAGAGCCAGTCCACCGTCAGCGCGGCGGTGGCGAGCCTGGAGATTGACCTCGATGTGCTGCTGTTCGACCGCAGCAGCCGCAAGCCGACGCTGACCGCCGCTGGCCATGTGCTGCTGCAACGCGCCGAGCAGGTGCTGGAGGCAAGCAGTCGGCTGGCGCTGGCGGCAAGTCAGCTATCCCAGGGGTTGGAGGCGAAAGTGACGATTGCGATGTCTGACACCTACCAGTCGGAGCGCTTCGAACTTGCGCTCAAGGCCTTTGAGCAACGCTACCCCGACCTGGAACTGGAATGGCTGATCGCCGAGTGCGAAGACCTGATAGCCCTGGTGCAAAGTGGCCGGGCCCAGATTGCCCTGGTCGAGGCCCAGGAGGTTTACCCACCCGACCTGAGCCGTTCGCCAGTGGAAGAGCGCACGGAAATTGCCCTGTTCGTCGCGCCCACGCACCCCTTGGCCAGCCTGGAAAGCGTCAACCAACAGGTGTTGCAGCAACACCGTGAGCTGCGCCTGGCGAGCATCATCAACCCGAATGAAACCCGCCCCATGGGCCGCGTCTGGTCGGCGCCGAGTTTTCTGATGCTGATGGAAATGGCCCAGCTCGGTTTTGGCTGGGCCGCACTGCCGCGCTGGTTGGTGGAACGCTTTGGCAATGCCGGGCTGATTGAACTGAGCGTGCGCAGTTGGCCGCGCTCGGTGGCGGTGGATGCGCTGTGGTCGCGGCAATATCCGCCGGGGCCTGCGGGGAGTTGGTTGTTGGGGCAGATGCTCGATTGAGTTCGTCCTGAGCAGGCAGGGCTTGGTGGTCCCACAGTGGAAATACGTTGGGCGCTAGATCGGGGTCAGGCTGGCCAGGCGGCGTTCGAGGAAGTGCTTTTCCGGGGTTTGCCGGATCAGAGACAGGGCTTTTTCATACGCCAGCCGCGCCTCGTCCAGCCGTCCCAATTGTCGGCAGAATTCGCCACGCGCCGAATACGCCAGGTGATAGTCCAGCAATTCGCCCCGCGCCAGAATCGCCTCCACCTGTTGCAACCCGGCCAGCGGCCCATCGCGCATGGCCAGCGCCACTGCGCGGTTCAGTTCGATCACGGGCGACGGCACGGCGCGGAGCAACACATCGTATAGCCCGACAATCTGCGGCCAGTCGGTGTGCTCGGCACTGGGCGCTTCGGCATGTACCGCCGCAATCGCCGCCTGCAAGCCATAGGGCCCAAAGCGCCGGGTCGTCAGCGCTTGCTCCACCAGTGCGCAGCCTTCGGCAATCAGGGATGCATCCCACAATGCTCGGTCCTGTTCGTCCAGGAGCACCAACTCGCCGCTGGCCGAGGTCCGCGCCGGGCGGCGCGACTCGTGCAGCAGCATCAACGCCAGCAAGCCCATGACTTCCGGCTCCGGCAGCAACTCCAGCAACAAACGGCCGAGGCGGATGGCTTCACGGGTCAGGTCGTCGCGCGTGAGATCCGCGCCCATCGACGCCGAGTAGCCTTCGTTGAACACCAGGTAAATCACACGCAGCACGCTGTCGAGGCGCTCGGGCAATTCGGCCAGCGACGGCACCTGATAGGGAATCTTCGCCTCGCGGATCTTGCCCTTGGCCCGCACGATCCGCTGGGCGATGGTGGCCGGCGGGACCAGAAAGGCGCGGGCGATTTCTTCGGTGGTCAGGTCGCAGATTTCACGCAAGGTCAACGGCACTTGGGCGTCAGCCGCCAGCGCCGGGTGGCAGCAGGTGAAGATCAGGCGCAGGCGGTCGTCTTCCACGTCTTCGTCGTCCCAATCGGCCGCTGCCAGCGCATCGGCCTGCGCCTGCAATAACGGGGTGAAACGGGCCTGGCGGCGCAGGCGATCGATGGCCTTGAAGCGCCCGGTCGAGACCAGCCACGCCCGTGGATTGCTCGGCACGCCGTCGTGCTCCCAGCGCTGCATGGCGACCAGGAACGCCTCGTGCAGCGCTTCCTCGGCCAGGTCGAAATCGCCGAGCAGGCGAATCAGCGTCGCCAGCACGCGCCGTGATTCGCGGCGGTAAATCGTCTCGATCGGAGGGGTCAATCGGGCAGATCCTGGGTCACCGGGCGATTGGGCGCGTCGCCCCCAGGTTTGATAAACCGTTCACATTCGGCAGGTTGAGTGTTCATGGGTAAACCTCCTGTTTATGTTATGGGTGTTTTGTGTTCAGAGATTCAATTGGCGCACGGGGCGTACTTCCACACTGCCGACCCGGGCCGCCGGAATGCCGCCGGCGACCTGGAGCGCTTCGTTCAAGTCCCGGGCTTCGATCAGGTAAAACCCCGCGAGCTGCTCCTTGGTTTCGGCAAACGGCCCGTCGGTGATCGACAGCTTGCCATTGCGCATACGCACAGTGGTGGCGGTGCTCACCGACTCCAGCGGCTCGGCGGCGAGCATGCGCCCGCTCTTTTGGACGGACTGCGCGTAGGCGAAACACTCCGGGTCGGCCGGGCTGTCCGGCGCGGTGTGCAACACCTGTTCGTTGCTGTAGATCAGGCACAGGTATTTCATGGCGTTCTCCGTTTTCGGACTACTGACTATAGTTCGCGGGGCTCAAGGTTTCAGGTCGAACAGCGCGACGCCGGTGGCCATGTCGAAGGGTGCCGACCAATGCTCATGCACCACCTTCCATTGGCCGTCGACACGCTGGTAACCGACGGTGACGCGCATCCAGCAGGTCTTGAGCACGCCGTCCGGGCCGGTGCCACCGCAGTGAGCCAGCCAATGGGCAAAGGCGCTGTTGTCGGCGGCGACGATATGCAACTCATGGAAGTCGAACACACCGGGGCCGGGGCAGACGTCCATGCACGCCTGCCAGTGCGCGCGGTAGGCCACCTTGCCCTTGAACTGCAGGGCGCTAACCGCGTCGAACGCGATGATATCGTCGGCGTAAAAGCTGACAATCTTATCGATGTCCTTGGCGACGACGGCTTGTTTCCATTGTTCGATCAGGGTGTGGATTGCAGTGTTCATGGCGATACTCCTGGGGGGTGAAAATCTTCAGAGACACCCTTAGTCGAATGGCCCGCCGCCCGATCGACAGCGCGCTGAAAAAAAATCTCGCAGCGCGCAAACCCGATAGACTGCGCCCTTCTTTGCAGCCGTTCGGACGCCCCGATGCAAACCCGCCTTGTCGCCTACGAGGCGCTGAACGCTGTGCAAACACAGCAAGTCGGCGCGATCGAAGTTCACCCTGAGCAGTTGCCGTTTTGCGGCGACATGTATTGCGCACTCAACACCCTGCTGGTCAACCCCAGCCCCGGTATCAAAGGCTTTGCGCTGCTGGCCGACGATGTGCCCGTGGCCTTCCTCCTGCTCAAATGCCCGCCATGCCTGCCCCATTGGGCCGATGCTCACAGCGCCACGCTGCACGCGTTACAGGTGGATCGCAGCCAACAGGGCCGGGGATTTGGCAAAGCCTGCCTGCAGGCGCTACCCGCGGCAGCGCTTCAGGCCTGGCCGCAGATCAAGGCGCTGGAGTTGTCGGTGGACACGCACAATGTCGCGGCGATGGGCTTGTACCTGGGGCTGGGCTGGGTGGATCGCGGGGAGGCATACAAGGGCCTGGGCGGGTATGAACGCCGTTTGAGTCGGGGCTTGGAGCCGCAGTAGATGTCACGTAGAGATGACAGCGACCAACGCTTGGGGGCACGCTGGATCATGAGCATTCCCGCGCAGGAAAAACGGCCGAAGAGTCGCCATCATCTTCGGCCGGCGCTTCAGGCCTTTGCTTCCACAGGCAGCCAGACCTCCACGGTGCCGAGGCCCTTTCTCACATCAAAATCCGCGCTGTACCGCTCGAAATCCACGCCGGCAACCTTGTACCCGGAATGCGGCAACCATTCGAACATGATCCGCTCGTAGGTCTGCGGCAACGCGTGTACCTCGCCATAGTGCGCGAACACGGCATAGTGATGCGGCGGGATTTCGATGAACTCGAAATTGCTCGGCACATCGCCCTTGGCGGGGACTTCAACCCCTGCGATGTAGTCGAACTCATCGTGTCTGGGGTTATGACAAACCCCGTAGGTAAATCCGCCCAAACGCTTTTTGATGTATTTGACGCTCTCGTCAAACACGCCCCACAACTTGGGAATATCTCCGGTGGTGGCCTTCGAATAATGCCCTTGCACCCCGGCGATCACCAGGGCCTTGCCCTCTTCCATGCGCGGCTCTAACGGTTGTTGCGTCTGCTGATCCATCTGAACAGTCTCCTTCTTATGAGAGAACAAACCCGTATTGAGTATAGGGGTATATCCGGATTGCACTGCATGTAGAAATTGTTCCTACGCATCTGGACAACTGGCCATCATCAACCGTATTGTCTGCCCCGCAGGCCACCGCAGTGGCCGACGTCGCTCGGACGGTTCCGGGCGCTTACGTACTCTCGAGGCAACAATGGCCGACCAAGGTTTGCCGCGCCGCTTTGCGCGCATAGATCGACTCCCCCCCTACGTTTTCAATATCACTGCCGAGCTGAAGATGGCTGCGCGTCGGCGCGGCGAAGACATCATCGACTTGAGCATGGGCAACCCTGACGGCCCGACCCCACCACATATCGTGGAAAAAATGGTCACCGTCGCCCAGCGTGAAGACACCCACGGTTACTCCACCTCCAAAGGCATTCCGCGCCTGCGCCGGGCGATTTCGCGCTGGTACAAGGACCGTTATGAAGTGGATATCGACCCCGAGTCGGAAGCCATCGTGACCATCGGTTCCAAGGAAGGCCTGGCGCACTTGATGCTGGCCACCCTGGACCAGGGCGACACCGTACTGGTGCCCAACCCGAGCTACCCGATTCATATCTACGGTGCCGTGATTGCCGGCGCCCAGGTGCGTTCGGTGCCGTTGATTCCGGGCGTGGACTTTTTTGCCGAGCTGGAACGGGCGATTCGCGGTTCGATTCCCAAGCCGAAGATGATGATCCTGGGGTTCCCGTCCAACCCGACCGCGCAGTGCGTGGAGCTGGATTTCTTCGAGCGGGTGATCGCCCTGGCCAAGCAGTACGACGTGCTGGTGGTGCATGACCTGGCCTACGCCGACATCGTCTACGACGGCTGGAAAGCCCCGTCGATCATGCAGGTGCCGGGCGCCAAGGACATTGCGGTGGAGTTTTTCACCCTGTCCAAGAGCTACAACATGGCCGGCTGGCGCATTGGTTTCATGGTGGGCAACGCAGAACTGGTCAACGCCCTGGCGCGGATCAAGAGCTACCACGACTACGGCACCTTCACCCCGCTGCAAGTGGCGGCGATTGCCGCGCTGGAAGGCGACCAACAGTGCGTGAAAGACATCGCCGAGCAGTACCGCCAGCGCCGCAATGTACTGGTCAAAGGCCTGCATGAGTTGGGCTGGATGGTGGAGAATCCCAAGGCGTCGATGTACGTCTGGGCGAAGATCCCCGAAGCGTATGCCGCCATGGGCTCGCTGGAATTTGCCAAGAAGCTGCTGCTCGAAGCCAAGGTGTGCGTGTCGCCGGGGATTGGCTTTGGTGAATATGGCGACGACCATGTGCGCTTTGCGCTGATCGAGAACCAGGACCGGATTCGCCAGGCGGTACGCGGGATTCGCGGGATGTTCCGCGCCGATGGCCTCTTACCAAAAACCGGCGTCTAACTCAGTCAAACATGTGGGAGGGGGCTTGCTCCCGATGGCAGGGTGTCAGTCACTGTATCGGGTGACTGAAACACCGCTATCGGGGGCAAGCCCCCTCCTACATTTGGATTGGGTTTGCACCCTTGCCTTACGGTGTGTCTGTCACACCACCAACGACAGCAACATAATGAAGATCAGCGCCACCACCGACAGGATGGTCTCCATCGCTGTCCAGGTCTTGAACGTCTCGGCCACGGTCATGTTGAAGTACTGCTTCACCAGCCAGAACCCCGCATCGTTGACGTGAGACAGGATCAACGAACCCGCCCCCGTCGCCAACACCAGTAGCTCGCGGTTAACCCCCGGAATCATGCCCACCACCGGCACCACGATGCCTGCGCCAGTGATGGTCGCGACTGTCGCCGAACCGGTCGCCACCCGAATCACCGCCGCCACCAGCCACGCCAGCAGGATCGGGTTGATCTGCGCGTTCACCGCCATATGGCCGATCACGTCGCCCACGCCGCTGGTCACCAGCATCTGTTTGAAACCACCACCGGCACCGATGATCAGGATGATCGCGGCGGTCGGCGCCAGGCTGGCGTCGAGCAACTTGAGGATCTGCTTGGAATGGATGCCCTGGCGATGGCCAAAGGTGTACAGCGACAGCAGCAACGCCAGCAGCAAGGCACTGATCGGGTGACCGATCATGTCCATCCAGTTGCGCACCACATGACCGTCGACCAAGGCGATGTCGGCGAAGGTTTTCAGCAGCATCAGGAACACCGGCAACAGCACGGTGATCAGGGTGATGCTGAAGCTCGGCAGCGTCTTGTGCTCCGACTCACGGGCCAGTTGGTCGACCAGTTCCTGGGACGGATTGCCCGGGATGTACTTGGCGATAAACGTACCGAAGATCGGGCCGGCGATGATGGCAGTCGGCAGCGCGACGATCAGGCCGTACAGAATGGTCTTGCCGATGTCCGCGCCAAACACGCCGATGGCCAGCAGCGGGCCCGGGTGCGGTGGCACCAGGCCATGGACCGCCGACAGGCCGGCGAGCAACGGGATGCCGATCTTGATCAGCGACACGCCGGTACGGCGCGCGACGATAAACACCAGCGGGATCAGCAACACAAAACCGATCTCGAAGAACAGCGGGATACCCACCAGGAACGCGGCGAACATCATCGCCCACTGGACCTTTTCCTTGCCGAAGGCGCGGATCAGGGTCTGGGCGATCTGATCGGCACCGCCAGATTCGGCCATCATCTTGCCGAGCATCGTACCCAGCGCGAGGATAATGCCGACAAAGCCGAGCACCCCGCCGAAGCCGTCCTGGAAGGCCTTGATGATCTTGTCCACGGGCATGCCCGAGGTCAGGCCAAGGAAGCCGGCGGCGATGATCAACGCGATAAACGGGTGAACCTTGAACTTGGTGATCAAGAAGATCAGACCAATGATAGTGACCACTGCATCAAGCAGCAGGTAGGACTCGTGGGACATGCCAAACATGGGGGTCTCTCCTGTTTGTTGTTGTTATTAAAGCGGGTGTTGAGTTTGCTGTCGGAGATAGCGCTATCTTTTCCGACACAAAAATTAATGAGCGGGTTCAAAACCGTGTTTGCACCACCACGCATGGGTTTGCTCGGCCAACGCCTCGACGCTGTCTTCGCTGGCGTTGAGGGCCAGGGTCAGCGGCTCGCCGATGGGCGATTCAAGGGTGGCGAACTGGCTGTCGATCAGACTTGCCGGCATGAAATGCCCGGGGCGATGGGACACGCGGTCGGCGGCGACTTCGCGGCTCAGTTCCAGAAACACAAAGCCCAGGCCCGGCGCGGCTTCGCGCAGGTGGTCGCGGTATTTCTTTTTCAATGCGGAACAGGTGAGGACCGGGTGTTCGCCGGCCTTGAGCGAACGGCGTAACTCATCGCACAGGATGTCGAGCCAGCCGGCGCGGTCGTTGTCGTCGAGGGGGTGGCCGGCGCTCATTTTTTCGATGTTCGCGGCGGGGTGAAAGCTGTCGCCTTCAATGGCGGTGGCACCGTTCAGGCGGCACACGGCCTCACTGACGCTGGTCTTGCCGCAGCCGGCGACACCCATGATGACCAGGGCGGTAACAGGTTGACTCATGAAACACCTCAGGACGCAGATAGCGCTACCTTTGCACGCTGTAAGGCTAGTGCAAAAACAGGCTTTTCCCGCGCCGTCTTGTCTTTTTTTATGGAGTGACGCGTGCATCCGCTCCAAGCATTTGAACTGGATCAGGCAACCCAGCATTCAAGCATTTGCAGCCGTTTGGAGACAGCGCTACCTTAGTGCCTCGATTTTTGTTTGGCAAGCCGCCTGATGACCTCCAAGAACGATAAAAATACGCGCACCACGGGTCGCCCGACCCTCAATGAAGTCGCCCGCCTGGCCGGCGTCAGCCCGATTACCGCTTCCCGCGCCTTGCGTGGCATCAGCACCGTGGCCACCGAACTGGTGGAAAAAGTGCAACGGGCCGCCGCCGAGTTGAACTACGTGGTCAACCCCGCCGCCCGCGCCCTGGCCTCGGCCCAGAGCCATTCGGTGGTGGTGCTGGTGCCCTCGCTGTCCAACCTGCTGTTTATCGAAACCCTCGAAGCGATCCACCAGGTGCTGCGGCCCAAGGGCTTTGAAGTGCTGATCGGCAACTCCCACTATTCCCGCGACGAAGAAGAGACCTTGCTGCGTAACTACATGGCCTACCAGCCGCGGGGTTTGCTGCTGACCGGGTTCGATCGGACCGAAAGCGCGCGACGGATGGTCGAGGCCAGCAATGTGCCGTGCGTGTACATGATGGATCTGGACCCCAACGCTGGCGTGAATTGCGTGGGCTTTTCGCAGTTGGCGGCGGGTGAGACGGCAGCAGCGCATTTGCTGTCCCGTGGGCGCAAGCGCCTAGCGTATATCGGCGCGCAACTGGACCAACGCACCTTGCTGCGCGGCGAAGGCTTCCGCCGTGCGCTGCAACAGGCCGGGCTGTACGACCCGGCGCTGGAACTGTTGACGCCACGCCCCTCCTCCGTGGGCCTGGGCGGCGAGTTGTTCTTGCAGTTGCTGGCGGCCCATCCGGATGTGGATGCGATCTTCTTCGGCAACGACGACCTGGCCCAGGGCGCGCTGCTCGAAGCCCTGCGTCACGGCATCAACGTCCCGGGGCGCGTAGCCGTGCTGGGTTTCAACGACCTGCCCGCCTCCTCCTTCATGGTGCCGCGCCTGAGCAGCATCAGCACGCCGCGCGAGGCCATCGGTCGGCGCGCGGCGGAGCATCTGCTGACGGTCATGGCGGGGAACAAGATCGCCAAGCCGGTGGTGGACATGGGGTTTGAGTTGCAGGTGCGGGAGAGCACGTAGGACGCGGCTGACATTGCGATGTTGCCCTGGCAATTCATCAGTTGAGGGAGCTGAGCGTATTGCCAGTGGGCAAAGCCATGGCCCCACACACATTTTTAACCGTGCCCGCTTGAAGGCATCGCCGTAGTGCCCGACCCCTGCTAGATTGAGTGTTCTCCACTGCCAGAGAAGCACCATGGGACACTCACTGAAAATCTTGGGTCGCGCTTCGTCCATCAACGTGCGCAAAGTGCTCTGGACCTGCCAGGAACTGGGCATCGACTATGTGCGCGAAGACTGGGGCATCGGCTTCAAGCCGACCCAATCCGCCGAATTCCTTGCCCTGAACCCCAACGCCCAAGTGCCGGTGCTGATCGACGACCACGGTGTGCTGTGGGAATCCAACACCATCTGTCGCTATCTGGTGAACCTCTACCAACGCCACGACCTGCTACCTCTCGAGCCCGCCCCTCGCGCCCGGGTCGAGCAGTGGATGGACTGGCAAGCCACCGAACTCAACCCGTCCTGGGGCTATGCCTTCCAGGCCTTGGTGCGCAACAGCCCCGATCATCAGGACCCGCAGCGCATCAAGGCGGGCGTGCAAGCCTGGCACGACAAGATGGGCCTGCTGGAACAACAGTTGGCAAAGACCGGTGCCTACGTGGCCGGCGACGAATTCACCCTGGCTGACATCCTCATCGGCCTCTCGGTTCACCGCTGGCAGATGACGCCGATGGAGCGCCCGTCCTACCCGGCAGTTGCCGCGTATTACCAGCGCCTTGGCCAGCATGCCGGCTTTAAGACCTTCGCCCTCGACGGCCATGACTGATCACAAAGACAGCAGCGTGAAAGGACTCAACGCACAGCTCACAGGTGCCTGCGGCAGAATCGCAAGAGGTTTTTTCGAAACATCGAAAGACCGTCTGTCAGGAAAGTGCAGGGACCTGTCAGGTCTGACAGTAGCCCCGTTTCTCCTCTTCGCCTATTCATAAGCACACGCAATGTGCAACACATTGCCCCTTGAATATGGAGAAGCAATCATGGGTTCGGTACTGGGTAAAAACGATGCAATCTCTGGGGTAATAGCCGGATGGACGGTTCCCTTTAGCACAGACTTTGTAGCTCATTTGAATGGCGGGTCAGGCTTTAATTCAACAGTCGGGATCATGACCGATTTCGCCCTGCTTAAAATCAGCATTGACCAAAATATCAAGGAAGGCGAGACCTACGAGATTGGTGCAACGGCCAGTGAAGACCAGAAGGTAAGGCTTGAATTTGACGACACGAGGTCAGGCGAACAGGGCACCTATTTGGCAACCAGCGGAAAATTCACCGTGTTGTACCTGCAAGGCCGCGTCCTGAAGGCGTCCTTTCACTTCAAGGCCAAAACGGCGGCACTTCACCATGCCCTGGAAATGGACTTCACGAGCGGGTCGTTCATCGTCGAGGACTTCAAACACGACTGAACGGCCCTGCCACCGGGAAGGTACTGCACAAGATGGCCTGTCGACGGCAACGTTTGGCCGGCGCCAGAACAATGTTTGCCGCTAGCGCCATGCCAGCCCCCCGTAAAACCGGGGCTGTGCACCCGGCACGCTATTTGCTCCAGCTGACGCATCGAACATTTGCATAGGTGCCCGATCATGCTGATTAACAACAACACTCAAGCCTTGTCGACCGTCGAAAAGCTCAAGCGCCCCGACATGGACCCCGCCAACGCCGCCGCCAGCACGCTGTACAGCGGTGCCCTGCAAACGGCGCAGCAAAGTGTGAGCGTACCCGCCGCGCAGACCCAACTGGACAAGGCCGCCGACCGCATCGACGAAGCCTTCGCCAAGACCCGCGTGCAGTTGCAGGCCTCAACGGCCGCCACCCCGGCGACCACGGATGTGCCCGCAGCCGGTTCTACCACGAGTGCCGCGCGCGCAGACTTCACCGATTACATGAGCAAAACCCCGGCCGAACGCATTCGCGAACAGTTGCTCAAGGAGCAGGGGTTGACCGAGGCGGAGGTGCAGACAATGCCGCAGGAAAAACAGGATGCAATCGCCAAGCAAGTGGCTGATCGTCTGAAGCAACAGCAAGAGCAGCAGGTAGCCGTGAAGACGGCAGAGCCACAAGCGCAATCGGTGAAAGAGACCTTGGCCGCGATCTAAGCGACCCGGCCAGCGGGGCCATTCGGTCGCGCAGTGACGCCGTGTGCCAGGACGTTGATTTCCCGGCACTGGGTGCCATCACGCTAGTTGGGCATCGACAGCTCAGAGCAGGTGTGTCCTGCTCTGTGCGGTAAGGCGGGAACATCTTGCAGATCGTAGGCTTCTACACGTTCAACTCAGTGACCGAACAGCCCTGTCTCGGATTTCTTGGCTTTCTTGTCAGCGCGTTTTTCATCGGCGGTCTTTGCCGGTTTTTTCTTCGCGGCTTTCTTTGAATCCATACCTTTGGCCATGATGCATGCTCCACTTACAGGGGATGTAACAATGGGTATACCACCTATTGCCGCACATTAGGCGCTTATAATCCCCGGCCCTGGATAACGCCTGCCTGAACACCATGCCCGAATTGCACATCGAACCGCTGGCAGAGCCCCTGTGGCCGCTGCTGAACAAGTTTTATCGCCACCACGATTCGCCGATGAAGGCACTCAAGGGCGGACGTCTGTGGGTGGCGCGGGACCGCGAGATCGTCGCCGGCTTATGCCTGACGCCGGTGGTGGGCGGGCAATGGCTGACTGGGGTGTTTGTCGACCCGGCCTATCGCGGTCAGGGGCTGGCGGCGCGCTTGATTCGTCAAGCGGTGGCCGATGGGGAGGGTACGGTCTGGCTGATGTGTCATCCGGACCTGGAAGGCTGGTATCAATGCATGGGTTTCACCCAAGATACCGTGCTGCCGCAGTCCCTCAGCGAACGGTTGGTGCGCTACAAGCGCAACAAGCCGATGATCGCGATGGGCATGGAACGCGCCTTGTAACCTCCCGTGGGAGCTGAGGTTGACGTTGCGTTGTGTCAGGAGGCTACTCGTCGGCCGTCGGGTCCATGTCGGGGAACATCACCTCGATGAACCCGAACTTGCTGAAATCGGTAATCCGCGACGGGTACAAGCGGCCGATCAGGTGATCGCACTCGTGCTGCACCACCCGCGCATGGAAGCCATCGGCAATGCGGATGATCGGTTCGCCCTTGGGGTCGAAACCTTCGTAGCGGATCTGCTGGTAACGGTCCACCGCGCCACGCAGGCCGGGCACGGACAGGCAGCCTTCGAAGCCCTCTTCCATGATCGGACTGAGCGGCGTGATCAGTGGGTTGATCAAAATCGTCTGCGGTACGGCCGGCGCATCCGGGTAGCGTTCGCTGCTCTCGAAACCAAAGATCACCAATTGCAGGTCAACGCCGATCTGCGGCGCGGCCAGGCCGACACCGCCGACGTGCTCCATGGTCTGGAACATGTCATCGATCAGTTGCCACAGTTCAGGGCTGTCGAACATTTCCGGCGGGACCGGCGGAGCGATACGCAGCAGGCGCTCATCGCCCATTTTCAGGATTTCACGGATCATCAATCAGACTTCATCGGGAGTGGGCTTGGAATGGTCTCGGCCAAGACCGGAGACGTGCTTTTTTTCACCGGCATGGGTGTTTTCATCGAATGTCTTTTCTCCCGGGTCCTTGCCTTCGGCCGACATGTGCTCGATCACGGCATTCATCTCCGCCCCCAGCAACAACACGGCGGCGGAAATATAGAAGTACAGGAGCAGGACAATGATCGCGCCGATGCTGCCATACATGGCGTTGTAGTCGGCGAAGGTTTTGACGTAGTAGCCAAAGCCCAGGGACGCGACGATCCACACCACCACCGCCAGCACCGAGCCTGGGGTGATGAAGCGGAATTTCTGCTGCACGTCAGGCATCACGTAATACATGAGGGCCACGGCGAACATCAGCAGGATCACAATCAGCGGCCAGCGCAGGATGGTCCACAGCGTGACCACGAATTCCTGCATACCGATCTGCCCTGCCAGCCATTCCATGACCTGCGGGCCGAGCACCATCAGCGCGGCGGCGGCGAGCAACATGCCAGCGATGCCGACGGTGTAGAAAATCGACAGCGGGAAACGCTTCCAGATCGGCCGGCCTTCGATCACGTCGTAGGCGGCGTTCATCGCGCTCATCATCAGGCGCACGCCGGCCGACGCGGTCCACAGGGCAATCACGATACCCACCGAAAGCAGACCGCCCTTGGACTGCTGCAACTGGTCGATCACCGGGTTGACCTGCTCGAGGGCCTGGGGCGGCAACACCAGTTCCGACTGCAGGCGCAGCCAGGTGAAGAAGTCCGGCAAATGCAGGAAACCGATCAACGCAATGAGAAACAGCAGGAACGGAAACAACGAGAACAGCATCTGGTAGGCCAGTGCCGAGGCGTAGGTGGACATCTCGTCGTTGACGAATTCCTTGACCGTGCGTACCAGCACTTGGTGCAGCTTGAGACCATCGAGTACCGGAAAAATCATAGCGTCTCCTTTCGCCGCAAAAAGTCAGGTTCGTGGGCGACTCAGGGGCCGTTTTCTACATCAAGGTAGCCTATTTGGCGACCTTGAAACAATTTCGAAAGATTAACCACTTCAGGTGACACAAAAACGGCCATCCGTGGATGGCCGTCGGGCTGGGTAATACAAGCGGCGAATCAGGGTCACTTGATCGCTTTCTTCACCGCATCCTTGATATCACCCACGGCTTTCTGCACTTCGCCTTTCTTTTCCTGGACCACCCCTTCAGCGCGCAGCTTGTCGTTGCCGGTCACTTTGCCGACACCTTGCTTGATGTTGCCGACTGCTTCGTTGGCGACGCCTTTTACCTTATCCGATGTGCTGCTCATGGTATTTCTCCTGGAACAATCGAGGGGTTTTGGTCATTACCTAGAGATTGACCCAGGGCTGTTCGGCAGAGTTTCAATTATTTTTACGCGGGCATTTCATCGCCGGCAGCAGGTTTGGCTTTATGTTTTGCGGCCAACCCACGAGAATGCCCGGCACATTCAGGCTACAACGCTGAATAACAGATCCCGTAGGAAGGTTATGAAACTCAATAAAGCACAGGCCATCGCCCGCAGAAACCAGGAACTGGGCGGTGCCGTACTCGGCGTCAACAACTGCCACTTCACCGACCTGGACCGCAAACGCAACATCTGGTGGTTCGACCTGCCGGTGGCGCGGATCGCGGTGGGCCAGTACGAGTGGATTCACTTGTTGCTGCACAACGCCGAGACTGACCAGTTGCTGCACCTGAAGGTGCCGACGGTGTTCCTGCGTGAAAAGCTCGAAGGCTTGGTGGTGCGCAATGCGGGCAAGCGCAAGCCAGAGATTACCCTGGAGCTGAGCGCGGACAAGGACTCGTTCCTCAAGGATGTACGCCCAGCCGGTGCTGGCGTCAGCTTCGCGCCATTCACCCTGTAGGAACGCGGTCAGAATGTGCGAGGGGGCTTGCTCCCGATAGCGGTGGTTCAGTCACTCGATGCAGTGGCTGACACTCTGCCATCGGGAGCAAGCCCCCTCTCACATTTAGGCCTGGGTTACTTTTTCAGGCCCAGTTTCTTCAGTTCTTCATCACGCAATTCGCGACGCAGGATCTTGCCCACGTTGGTGGTCGGCAAGGCATCGCGGAATTCCACGGCCTTGGGCACCTTGTAGCCGGTGACGTTGGCACGCATATGCTCCATCACCTGGTCCTTGGTCAGGGTGGCGCCCGGCTTGACCACGATGAAGATCTTGATGTGTTCCCCGGACTTCTCGTCCGGCACACCAATGGCCGCGCACTGCAGCACGCCCGGCAGGGTCGCCAGCACGTCTTCGAGTTCGTTGGGATAGACGTTGAAACCGGAGACCAGAATCATGTCTTTTTTACGGTCGACAATCCGCATGTAGCCGTCCGGCTGGATGATCGCGATGTCACCGGTCTTCAACCAACCTTCGCTGTCGAGGATCTCGGCGGTGGCGTCTTCGCGCTGCCAGTAGCCCTTCATGACTTGCGGGCCTTTGACGCACAACTCGCCGACCTCGCCCAGGCCCAGCTCGACGCCGTCATCGGTGATGACTTTGCACAAGGTCGACGGCACCGGAATGCCGATAGTGCCGATCTGGATCTTCTGGATCGGGTTGACCGTCGCCACCGGGCTGGTCTCGGTCATGCCGTAGCCTTCGCAGATGTCGCAGCCGGTCACGGCCTTCCAGCGCTCAGCTGCGGCCAGTTGCAGGGCCATGCCGCCGGACAGGGTGACTTTCAGCGCAGAGAAGTCCAGCTTGCGGAAGCCTTCGTTGTTGCACAGCGCCACGAACAGCGTGTTCAGGCCGACAAAGCCGCTGAACTTCCACTTCGACAGCTCCTTGACCATCGCCGGCAGGTCGCGCGGGTTGCTGATCAGGATGTTGTGGTTGCCGATCAACATCATCGCCATGCAATGAAAGGTGAATGCATAAATGTGGTACAGCGGCAGCGGAGTGATCAGGATCTCGCAGCCTTCATTGAGGTTGGAGCCCATCAGCGCCTTGCACTGCAGCATGTTCGCCACCAGGTTGCGGTGGGTCAGCATCGCGCCCTTGGCCACGCCGGTGGTGCCGCCGGTGTATTGCAGCACCGCCACGTCGCTGCTGGCCGGGCTGACATCATTGACCGGTTGGCCGTGCCCCTTGGCCAGCACGTCGTTGAACTTGATCGCCTTGGGCAAGTGATAGGCCGGGACCATTTTCTTCACGTACTTGATGACGCTGTTGATCAGCAGGCGCTTGAGCGGCGGCAGCAGGTCGGCGACTTCGGTGACGATCACGTGTTTGACGGCAGTCTTGGGCACGACTTTTTCAGCCAGGTGCGCCATGTTGGCCAGACAGACCAGGGCCTTGGCCCCGGAGTCGTTGAATTGGTGTTCCATTTCCCGCGCGGTGTACAGCGGGTTGGTGTTGACCACGATCAGGCCGGCACGGATGGCACCGAACACGGCGACCGGGTATTGCAGGACGTTGGGCAGTTGCACGGCGATTCGATCGCCAGGCTTCAAATCGGTATGCTGTTGCAGGTACGCGGCGAAAGCGCCGGACAATTCGTACAACTCACCGTAGGTGATTGTCTTGCCCAGGTTGCTGAAAGCCGGTTTGTTGGCGAAGCGCTGGCAGGACTGTTTCAGTACCGCCTGAATATTTGGATACTCGTCTGGATTGATGTCTGCAGCAATCCCGGCGGGGTACTTATCCTTCCAAAAGTCTACGTTCATGGAAGCCCACTCCTCAGCGACGCGAATTCATCATCGCATTTGATGCGATTATTATTGGTGTATGTTTTTTAGGTGAGTCTGGCGCGTTTAAGCAGGCCGAGAGGTCACAAAGCGCGCCGAGAGTAGCAGCTTTGCCAAGGGCCGACTAGAGCCAAAAGAGGCCCCTACAGTCATAAACATGACTCATGAATAACTAATAGTCATTTTTAGAGCAAAAATTCTATACGTTTGAAAGTGGCTCTAGAACAGGGCTTAACGGGATAAACACAGACAAATGTGGGAGGGGGCTTGCCCCCGATGGCAGTGGATCAGCCAACACATTTGGTGACTGATCCACTGCCATCGGGAGCAAGCCCCCTCCCCCATCGTTGACTGCATTTCACATCAGGCGATGTCGCGCAACTCGCGCCGCAGGATCTTGCCCACCGGCGTCATCGGCAACGACTCACGCAACACGATGTGCTTGGGCACCTTGTACCCCGTGAAGTTGGTCTTGCAGTAGTTCTTCAACTCCTCAAGGCTCACACCTTCGGCACGCGCCACCACAAACAGCTTCACCGCCTCCCCCGTGCGCTCGTCCGGTACGCCGATCACCGCGCAGTTGGCCACCGCCGGGTGAGCCATCACCACGTCTTCGATCTCGTTGGGGTAAACGTTGAAACCCGAGACGATGATCAAATCCTTCTTGCGATCCACGATGCGTACAAATCCATCCTCGTCGATCACGGCAATATCGCCGGTCTTGAGCCACCCCTCGGCGTCCAGCGCCTCGGCGGTGGCGGCCGGCTGCTGCCAGTAGCCCTTCATCACCTGCGGGCCCTTGATGCACAGCTCGCCGCGTTCGCCCAGGGGCTGCTCGGCGCCTTCATCATCGATCACCTTCATCGCCGTCCCCGGCACCGGGATGCCTACGGTGCCCAGGCGTGACTGATTGCCATACGGGTTGGTGCTGGCCACCGGCGACGTTTCCGTCAGGCCATACCCTTCGCCGATCGCACAACCGGTGAGTTGCTCCCAACGTTCGGCGGTGGCTTTGATCAGTGCCGTGCCACCGGAGTTGGTGAGTTTAAGGCTGGAGAAGTCCAGGCTCTTGAAGTCGGGATGGTCCATCAACGCCACAAACAACGTGTTGAGCCCGAGCAAGCCGGTGAAGCGCCAGTTTTTCAGCTCCTTGATAAAGCCCGCGATGTCACGCGGGTTGGTGATCAACACATTGTGGTTGCCGGAAACCATCATGCACATGCAGTTCGCGGTGAACGCATAGATGTGGTACAGCGGCAGCGGCGCGATCATCACCTCCTGGCCTTCCTTGATCAGCGGGTGGCCATCCTCGCCGGTCTGCGACATGCAGGCGCGCACCTGCTGCATGTTCGCCACCAGGTTGCCATGGGTGAGCATTGCGCCCTTGGCCAGGCCGGTGGTACCGCCGGTGTATTGCAGCACCGCAACGTCATCGAGGCTCACCGGGTGGCGCGTCACGCCCTGCCCTGCGCCCATGCGCAAGGCGCGCTTGAACGACACCGCGCGCGGCAAGTGATAGGCCGGGACCATTTTCTTCACTTTGTCGACGAGGGTGTTGACCAGCCAGCCCTTGGCCGCTGGCATGAAGTCGCCCATCCTGGCTTCGATCAGGTAGTCGATCTCGGTGTCGGTGCAGACGTCCTGCACCCGCGAACCAAACAGGTTGAGGTAGATCAGGCCGCGCACGCCGGCGTCCTTGAACTGATGCCGCATCTCGCGCGGGGTGTACAGCGGGTTGGTGTTGACCACGATCAACCCGGCGCGCAGCGCACCGAACACCGCCACCGGGTAATGCAGCACGTTGGGCATCTGCACCGCGATGCGATCGCCCGGCTTGAGGTCGGTGTGCTGCTGCAGGTAGCCGGCGAACGCCGCACTCTGGCGCTCAAGCTCGGCGTAGGTCAGGGTGACGCCCATGTTGCTGAACGCCGGGCGGTCGGCAAAGGCCTTGCAGGAACGCTCGAAGACTTCAATCACCGACTTGTAGGCGGTCAGATCGATCTCGTTGGGAACGCCCGCCGCGCGTTTGTCATTCCAGAAATCAGGTTGCATTATTCTTGTCCTCTTACCTGAATGTGCCTGGCCGCTTTTCTGCTGCTATAAAAAGCGGAGCTTCGGGGACGTTAGCAGCTATGGCCAAACAGGCAAATACAGGCAATAGCGTCATTGATAGCGTGAATCTTCCTACAAGGGTCTGTACTGATCAGCCGCTTGGCCGAGGATGGGCTATACACTGCAATGACCCCGAGCAAAGGAAGCGCCATGAACCACACCACCTTCTGGCTGACCGCGAATGACCACAGCCGCCTGTACGTCAATCAATGGCTGCCGGACACGCCGCCGAAGGCGTTGATCATGGTGTCCCACGGCATGGCCGAGCATGGCGGTCGCTATGCGCGCCTGGCCGAAGCGTTATGTGGGGCGGGCTACGGGGTGTTTGCCCTGGACCAGCGCGGCCATGGTCGCACCGCCGACGAGGGCACGCTGGGCCTGTTCGCCGAGCGGGACGGCTGGAACAAGGTGGTGGGCGACCTGGCCAGCCTCAACCAGCACATCGGCCAGCAGTTGCCGGGAGTGCCGATCATTTTGCTGGGCCACAGCATGGGCAGCTATATCGCCCAGGCTTACCTGCTGCACCACAGCGCCAGCCTGCATGGGGCGATTCTCAGTGGTTCGAATTTCCAGCCGGTGGCGCTGTACCGCGCCGCGCGGCTGATCGCCCGTGCCGAACGCCTGCGCCAGGGCTTGCGCGGCCGCAGTGCGCTGATCGAGTACCTATCGTTCGGCTCGTTCAACAAAGCGTTCAAGCCCAACCGCACGGCTTTCGACTGGCTCAGCCGTGACCCGGACGAAGTCGACCGCTACCGCCACGACCCGCTTTGTGGGTTCCGCTGCACCAACCAACTGTGGATCGACCTGCTGGGCGGCTTGCAGCAAATCAGCAAAGCGTCCAATCTCGCGCAGATCGATCCGGGCTTGCCGATCCTGGTGATCGGCGGCGAATGTGATCCGGTGAGTGAAGGCAAGCGTCTGAAAAGACTGGCCCATGCCCTGCGTGAGGCCGGCTGCCAGAACCTGCAACTGAATATCTACCCGCAGGCGCGTCACGAACTATTCAACGAAACCAACCGCGACGAAGTCACCGCGGATGTGCTGACGTGGCTCGACCAGGCCCTGACCTCGCGCAGGCCGACTCGCTGCGAATAATTTTTCGTTTAAAATCAGCCAATTAAATTATCGATTAGCCACAGGATGCACCTTTAGATGACCCAGGTAACCAACACCCCATACGAAGCCCTCGAAGTCGGCCAGACCGCCAGCTACAGCAAGACCGTCGAAGAGCGTGACATCCAACTGTTCGCCGCGATGTCCGGCGACCACAACCCGGTACACCTGGATGCGGAATTTGCCAAGGCGACCATGTTCAAGGAGCGAATCGCCCACGGCATGTTCAGCGGCGCCCTGATCAGCGCGGCGGTTGCCTGTGAGCTGCCTGGGCCGGGCACGATCTATATCGGCCAACAGATGAGCTTCCAGAAACCGGTGAAAATCGGCGATACCCTGACCGTGCGTCTGGAAATCCTCGAAAAGCTGCCAAAGTTCCGCGTGCGTATCGCCACCCGCGTATTCAACCAGCGCGATGAGCTGGTGGTGGATGGCGAAGCGGAAATCCTCGCGCCACGCAAGCAACAGGTCGTGACATTGACCGAACTGCCAGCCATCACCATCGGCTGATCAATTCCCATAAAAAATCCCCGCATCGGCGGGGATTTTTTATTCAGCGACGGCTCACGACTGAGCGCGAGCCTGGTTACGCAAGGCTTTCACCTGATCGTGGTTGCGTTGTACGCCGTGGTACTGGCGCTCAACCAAGTCACGAATGCCCACCAGGTTGTGCTGGGTGATCTTCTCGATCGCTGCTTTGTAAGCCTTGAGGGCGTGGTCTTCACCGCGCTCGGCTTCGTTCAACACAGCCTCTTCGTCTTTACCGGTGACCATCGACTTCACATCGACCCAGCCACGGTGCAGGGCGCCGGCAACGCTGCCGGACTGTTCCGGGTCGCCCCCCAGGGCACGCACGGCGGTTTTCAGCTCGGCGGCGGCAGTGGCGCAGTCTGCGGAGCGCTTGGCAAACAGCGCTTTGAGTTCGGGATGCTTGATGTCGTCAGCGCACTCTTTAAAACCTTTTTGACCGTCGATGCTGGTTTCGATCAGGTCGTTCAATACGGAGATGGACTCTTTATTGATATCAGTCATTTTTCAATTCCTTATGTGGGTTGAGAAAGGTTGCATTAATGATTGCAGCGCCCGTGCCAGGTTTTAAAAAATAACTTTTTCTTTAGTTTTCAATAAGTTAAAAATAATTGAACGATCTGTATGTGCGTTATTTGCATGATCTGTCATTTGGCCTTCATGCAGAATGCCTGTATTTTCCAAGACCTCGATGCAAACGCCTGAGCCGTCATGAACCCCGAAAAACTCGAACTGCTGATCACCCGCGAAATGCCCTTCGGCAAGTACAAGGGACGGATCATCGCCGACCTGCCCGGCCCCTACCTGAACTGGTTCGCCCGCGAAGGTTTCCCCCACGGCGAGCTGGGCGGGTTGCTGGCATTGATGCAGGAAATCGACCACAACGGCCTGTCCGAACTGCTGGAGCCACTGCGCGCCAAACACGGCAAACCCGCGCCTCGTCACTAGGAACCCGCACCATGCCATGCAATGCAGCCAACGAAGCGCACTGGCGGGCCATCGCCGACCGCTATGCACTGGAGCCAGGCCCGATCAACCTGGAAAACGGCTACTTCGGGCGCATGAGCCGCGTGGTGCAAGCGCAGTACCTCGAGCACGTCGCGTTTATCAACCGCAGTAACGCGGTGCATGTGCGCCAGCATTTCGAGCAGGGCGAAAACGTCGAGATCCGCCGCCAACTGGCCGAACTGATCGACGCCGACCCCGAATCGGTCGCCTTCACCCGCAACGCCACCGAAGCCTTGCAGTCGCTGATCCGTAACTACAACCTGTTTACCACTACCCGCAGTGGAGCGGCGTTCGGCACCTGTATCCGGGTGACACCGGGGTTGGCGACATCAACCGCAGACATCCATGCACTGATCAACGCCATCACCGCACTCAGCGCGGCTGAAAAATGTGGGAGGGGGCTTGCTCCCGATTGCAGAGTGTCAGTCAGCGAAAATATCGGCTGATACACCGTTATCGGGAGCAAGCTCCCTCCCACATTTGAAGATGTGTGGGTCTCAAGGTTTTGCGCAGGCAAAAAAAAGCGGTCCGCCGACCAAGCGCACCGCAAAAATGCCGTTAAGCACAGCAACAACGATTCGATGAATCAGCTCAGTCCAGCAGCGCCAGTGCCTCGGCGGTGACTTCCTGGATACGCGCCCAGTCGCCGTTCTTGACCCATTCCGGGTCGAGCATCCAGCTACCGCCCACGCACATCACGTTTTTCAACGCCATGTAGCTCTTGATATTGGCCGGGCCAACGCCGCCGGTCGGGCAGAATTTCACTTCGCCAAACGGGCCGCCCAGGGCTTTGATGGCTGCGACGCCGCCGCTGACTTCGGCCGGGAACAGTTTGAAGCGGCGATAACCCAGGCTATAGCCTTCCATGATTCCGGAGGCATTGCTGATGCCCGGCAGCAGTGGGATCGGGCTGTGGACCGAAGCTTCAAGCAGGTCGCGGGTAATGCCGGGGGTGACGATAAATTGCGAGCCGGCAACCTCCGCGGCTTCGAGCATATGCCGATCGAGCACGGTGCCGGCGCCGGTACACAACTCCGGGCGTTGCTCGCGCAGGACCTGAATGGCCTTGAGGCCGAACTCGGAACGCAGGGTCACTTCCAATGCGGTCAAACCACCGGCTGCCAGGGCGTCGGCCAGTGGCAGGATGTCTTGTTCACGGGCGATGGTGATCACCGGCAGGATCCGCGCCTTGGCGCAGAGGCTGTCGATCAGGGCAACTTTATCCGCCATGGACACGGTCGATTGAGGGCTTTTCATAGCGGCTGATCCTTGGCTCATGGGCACCAGTAAATCTCTAATGTAGGTTGCAAAAACGCGCGAATCGGCATGGCAGCAACGTCGTTGCTGGCCAGCGCGGCGCTCAACGTGGTCAATTTCGAACTGCCGGAAATCGACAGTACGGTGTAGTTCGCCGTAGCCAGCAGCGCGCGACTCATGGTCAGGCGCTGGCGTGGCACGGTCGGCGCGAGCATCGGCCAGCAACGGCGGGTACCGTCGGCCTGCAGGGCTTCGCTCAGGTTCGGACTGTTGGGGAACAACGACGCGGTGTGGCCGTCGTCGCCCATGCCCAGTACCAGCACATCAATGGCTGGCAGTTCGGCCAGCAGGCGATCGGCCTGCTCGGCGGCATCTTCAAGATTGGCGACGGCGCTGTACAGGCTGAGGAACTTGGCCTTGGCTGCCGGGCCTTGCAACAGGTACTTCTTCAACAGGCCGGCATTGCTGTCGACGTGCTCCACCGGCACCCAGCGCTCATCGGCCAGGCTGACGGTGACCTTGGACCAGTCCAGACCCTGCTTGGCCAGGTTCTGGAAAAACGCCACGGGGCTGCGGCCGCCGGACACCACCAGGGTCGCTTCGCCACGGGCACTGATGGCCGCGCGCAGTTGTTCGGCCACGTCGTTGGCCAGGCCATCGGCCAGCAACGCCGGCGAACGGTACTCATGGGCAGTGACGCCCTGAGGCAGTTTCAATTCAGATATCGCCATACCACGACCTCCCATCCCGCGTGATCAGTGCAATCGAGCTCATCGGCCCCCAGGAACCCGCCGCATACGGCTTGGGCGCATCACCGGATTTTTTCCACCCGGCGATCAACTGGTCACACCACTTCCACGCGGCTTCGATTTCATCTTTGCGAACAAACAGATTCTGATTGCCGCGCATTACTTCCAGCAACAACCGCTCGTAGGCATCGGGAATCCGCGCGCTGCGATAGGTGTCGGAAAAATTCAGTTGCAGCGGACCGCTGCGCAGTTGCATGCCCTTGTCCAGGCCCTGCTCCTTGGTCATCACGCGCAAGGAAATACCTTCGTCCGGTTGCAGGCGGATGATCAGTTTGTTGCTGATCTGCAAGCGCTGCTCGGGGGCGAAGATGTAGTGGGACGGTTCCTTGAAGTGGATGACGATCTGCGACAGCTTTTGCGGCATGCGCTTGCCGGTGCGCAGGTAGAACGGCACCCCGGCCCAGCGCCAGTTGCGGATATCGGCGCGCAGGGCGACGAAGGTTTCGGTATCGCTCTGGGTGTTGGAATTCTCTTCTTCCAGGTAACCCGGCACCGGCTTGCCGGCGCTGTAGCCGGCGATGTACTGGCCGCGTACCACCTGGGTGGTCAGGCCGTCCGGGCTGATCGGCGCCAGGGCCTTGAGCACCTTGACCTTCTCGTCACGGATGCTGTCGGCGGACAGGTCGGCCGGCGGGTCCATGGCAATCAGGCACAGCAGCTGCAGCAGGTGATTCTGGATCATGTCCCGCAGCTGCCCGGCCTTGTCGAAGTAACCCCAGCGGCCTTCGATGCCGACCTGCTCGGCCACGGTGATTTCCACGTGGGAAATGTAGTTCTGGTTCCACTGGGTCTCGAACAGACTGTTGGCGAAACGCAGGGCGATCAGGTTCTGGACGGTTTCTTTGCCCAGGTAATGGTCGATGCGGTACGTGCGGTTTTCCGGGAAAAACTGTGCGACAGCGTCGTTGACCTTGCGCGAAGATTCCAGGTCCGAGCCGATGGGTTTTTCCAGCACCACGCGGGTATTGTCCGCCAGGCCGACCTTGGACAAGTTTTCGCAGATCGCCCCGTACACCGCCGCAGGCGTGGCGAAGTAGGCGATCAGGCGCTGCCCGGTGCCGGCTTTTTCAGCCAGGACCACGTAGTCATCGGCGTTCATGAAATCGACGTGAACATACGTCAGGCGCGCCAGGAAACGCTGGGCGATGGCTTCGTCCAGTTCCTTGCCGACGTATTTGCGCAGTTCTGTTTCAATATGCGCCAGGTGCTGTTGCTCGGAACCGGCTTCGCGGGCCAGGGCCAGGATGCGCGTGTCGTCGTGCAAGAGCCCGGCACCATCGAGTTGATAGAGGGCAGGAAATAACTTGCGCAGCGCCAGATCACCCAACGCGCCAAACAGGGCAAAGGTGCAGGGTTCTACCGTTATCGAAGGCATGATGTTTGTTCTTTTATCAAGTTAAGCTACAAATACCTTTTTTCAAGGCATCACTCAAGGAAAAATGTAGTAATAACCACAACATTTTCCCGAAATACGCATTCCGAGTGGTGGTGTTCAGCTACCCTAAGTAGGATAGGCCACCGCAAAGGGCCACTCGTCGATTGGTGACCACCCTTTATTTGCATCGTCGCCCCAAGGAAACACTGTATGGACCGCGTGCGAAATCTTCTGGAACAGATCCGGAACCGCCTCGAAGAATTGAACAAGGCCGAGAAAAAAGTCGCCGAGGTCATCCTGCTCAACCCACAGCAGGCGACCCGCTTCTCGATCGCAGCCCTCGCCCAAGCCGCCTCGGTCAGTGAACCGACGGTCAACCGTTTCTGCCGTTCGTTCGGCGTCAGCGGTTACCCTGAACTCAAATTGCAACTGGCGCAAAGCCTGGCCAGCGGCGCGGCGTATGTCAGCCGTGCGGTGGAGGCCGATGATGACCCCGAGGCCTACACCCAGAAGATCTTCGGCAGCGCCATTGCCTCTCTGGACAGCGCCTGCCAGGCCCTCGACCCGAACCTGATCAGCAAGGCCGTGGACCTGTTGATCCAGGCGCGCCAGATCCACTTCTTCGGCCTCGGCGCGTCGGCCCCGGTGGCCATGGATGCGTTGCACAAGTTTTTTCGCTTCAACCTGTCGGTGACCGCCCATGCCGACGTGCTGATGCAACGCATGATTGCTTCGGTGGCGCACACCGGCGAGCTGTTCGTGATCATCTCCTACACCGGGCGTACCCGCGAGCTGGTGGAAGTGGCGCGGATTGCCCGGGAAAACGGCGCATCGGTGCTGGGTGTGACCGCCGAGAACTCGCCGCTGGCCAAGGTCAGCACCGTGAGTCTGAACATTCCGCTGCCGGAAGACACCGACATCTATATGCCGATGACCTCGCGGATCATCCAGCTGACGGTGCTGGATGTACTGGCAACCGGCATGACCTTGCGCCGTGGCGTGGACTTCCAGCCGCACCTGCGCAAGATCAAAGAGAGCTTGAATGACAGCCGGTATCCGGTTGGCGATGAGTTCAACTGAGGCAGACAATGCCTCCAGCAGTCCCGACCTCTTCGCGAGCCAGCCCGCTCCCACATTTTGACGAGTCCTACTTTGGAATACGCTTCAAATGTGGGAGCGAGCTTGCTCGCGAAGACGGTATCAGCAACAGCGCTAAACCCCAGCCCTGGCCTGCAAACTCAGATGCGCCCGCTCCCCCGGCGCCAGGCTGGCCCCGGCCATCGCCGACTCGACGCATACAAACCCCGACGCCTCATTAAAACTGACGCCCAACAGCGGCCGGCTGCCCGGGTGCCACACCACGGTGTCGGCGCTGTCGCCGGTGTCGATGCACAATTCGCGCTGCCAGGCGTGGTCCTTGAGGTGTAGCTCGCCCTCATGCTGGAACACGCGCTGACACCCGCCTTCCACGCGCAACTCGCCTTCCTGCTGGCAAGCCTGGCGATTGAGCTGGTCATAACCTTGCGCCCCGTCGAGCCCAGACAGCGCTATCTCACCGACATTGCCAATTCGCCAGTAAGCGTGCAACGCATGGCTCAGTTGGCACGGCAGCTCATCCTGATGCTCGGTACACAAGCGCAACTCCAGGGTTTCGCCCAGGTGCGCGTGCAAGTCCACCTGCCAGTCGCACAACTGCAACTGCCAGTGCAGGCGCACGCCGTCGTCGTCGGTGTTGCTGTCGAGCAGTTTCCAATCGATCAGCCGCGCCCAGCCATGGGACGGCCACGCATTCTCGCTGGGATGCCGGCCATACCACGGCCAGCACACCGGCACGCCGCCGCGAATGGCACCGACTTGTGGCCACTTGGCTGCGCACCACAACCAGGGTTTCTGCCCACGGGGCTGAAAATGCAGCAATTGCGCGCCCTGGCGGCTGAATACCGCCTGGCACAACGGATGGTCGATCACCAACACATCGCGCGTCTGGAAGCGCTCCCAGGCGAACACCGGACGCTCGCGCAGGGATTTGAAAAAGCGTTGCAGCGGATGCTCATGCATGTGCCACGGTCCTGAATATCTTCACAGTGCAATCCAAAAAAAAGCGGATAGCCATGGCTACCCGCAAATGCGCACAGAGAGAAGGAGCTTATCGCAACAGCGTTAGAACACCGACTGAATTTTCAGACCGGCCACCAGCGCGTTGTCGACTTTATCCACGCCGCCCGGGTGGACGACGTATTGCAGGTTGGGACGCACGGTCAGCCAGTTGGTGACGTGGAAACCGTAGTTGATTTCGTAGTTGTACTCGGTGCTGCGCAGCGGCGCGTACAGTGGGTTGTCGTAGTCGCTCACGCCATTGGCGACGTTGAGCAGTTCGGCGTTTTTCTTCACGTCGTCGTTAACGTGCAGACGAGCAGCGCCAATCCCCACATCGTCTTTTGGACGCGCGTCGAAAGGCCCTTTGTACACCAACATGATCGACTGGTAGTTATCGACGGTGTTGGTGTCCTTGTCGTGGAACGTGGCGTTGGCCGCGATGTTCAGACCACGAGACGCGTCGCCGTTATGGGTAGTGAGTTGCTGTTGCGCAACGAACCAATAGCCTTTTTTGCTGCTGTGGGTACGGTAGGCCGCGCCGGTGGTGGCAGCATCGTTGCCGTTGACGTCTTCACGGACGTCGCTGGCATCGGCGGCGCTCTTGTAGTAACCCACACGGTATTCGCCCGGCAGGTTATTGACCTTCGGCGACCAGACCAATTCCACCGGGATCACGGTGCCCTTGGTGCCACTGCCGCTGAGTTTGAAGCCGTTGCCGTGCTCCAACTGCGACGGGTTCTGGTTGTACGCACCGATCTGCGCATACAGCTCAGGCGTGATGTGGTACTTCACGCGGATCGCGGCCTGGGCGACCGGCCAGTTGTACCAGGTGCTGACGTAGTTACCGACCTGGGAGCCGCAGAACGACAAGTTCTGGAAGTCGCACGGGAAGGTGTTGAAGTCTTCGCCTTCACCGAAGTAACCGAGCTTCACGTCCAGCTTGTTGTCGAACATCTGGTGCTGAATCCAGAACTGGGTCAGACGCACCATGTGGCCACGGCCGTACACTTCTTGAGACGAGCTCAAGGTGCCGGCACGCGGATCACCGATACGGTCGTTGGAGATGTTCTGGCCGTTACGGTTGGTCAGCTGGATCTTGGCCTGGGTGTTATCCCAGCCCCACAACTTTTGCAGATCCAGTGCCACGCCCAGACCGAACTGGTCAGCGTAACGCGCCGTTTTGTCGTTGTTGTAGCCGCCGCTCAGGTTGCCACCGACTTCGCCGACGTAGTCAGCCTTGATATCGATACCTTGCTCGATCAGCTTGGTCCGCTCACCGCCCCAATCGCCGGTCATCCATTTGGAATCGGCGCTGAACGCGTCGTCCGCCATCGCATTGGCGGACAGGACCAGGGCTGCCACTGCTGACAATTGGCAGATCAGCCGGGTGTTGTTGTGTTGCTTTTTCATCCCTACATCCTCGTCTTTATTGTTATTAAACTGTTTTTATCTAACGCGGGTTACATTTTTTTTTAATAAAAACAACAACTTATCTAATTCAACGACCCTTGAACTGGGCCACGTTGTCGGCACGATCCTGTGCCGGCAGCGACGCAGCGGTGCCCAGGCGCTCGCCGGTCTTGGCATCGAACAGCAACACTTTGGCCGGATCGAATTGCAGGGTCAGGGTCTCGCCCACCTGCGGCGCCACATCGGGCGCCAGGCGGCAGCAGACCTTGGTGTCATTGAGCTGCACGAACACCAGGGTGTCCGGGCCGGTCGGCTCGGTGACCTGGACTTCGGCACGAATACTCGACGCACCGTTGCCCTCCCCCGTCGCCAGCACGATTTGCTCCGGGCGCAGGCCGAGGATCACGTCACGGTCTTCCAGGCCGGCGTTGCTCATGCTCAGCGGCAGCTCGCAACGCGCCTGGCCGCTGTCGAGCAGCGCTACCAGGCCGCCGTCCTTGCGCTGCAGGCGCAGGGGAATGAAGTTCATCGGCGGCGAACCGATAAAGCTCGCCACGAACAGGTTGGCCGGATCGTTGTAGATCTCTTTCGGCGTGCCGAACTGCTGGATGATGCCGTCCTTCATCACCGCCACTTTGTCGCCCAGGGTCATCGCTTCGATCTGGTCGTGGGTGACGTAGACGGTGGTGGTTTTCAGACGCTGGTGCATCAGCTTCATTTCGGTACGCATCTCGACGCGCAGCTTGGCGTCGAGGTTGGACAGCGGTTCGTCGAACAGGTAGATCTTCGGCCGACGCGCCAGGGCCCGGCCCATGGCCACGCGCTGTTGCTGGCCGCCGGAGAGTTGGCCCGGCTTGCGGTTGAGCAGGTGTTCGATCTGCAGCAGCTTGGCCACCCGCGCCACTTCGGCGTCGATATCGGCCTGGGGCATCTTGCGAATCTTCAGGCCGAACTCGATGTTTTCACGCACGCTCATGGTCGGGTACAGCGCGTAGGACTGGAACACCATGGCGATGTCGCGATCCTTGGGGCTCATGCCGCTGACGTCCTGGTCGCCGATCATGATCGCGCCGCCGGTGATGGTCTCAAGGCCCGCGATGCAGTTCATCAGCGTGGACTTGCCGCACCCCGACGGGCCGACCAGGATCAGGAACTCGCCTTCCTTGATCGACAGTTCGATGTTCTTCAAGGTGTCGGGCAGGCCGGCGCCATAGGTCTTGTTTACATTGCGAAGTTCAAGCGTAGCCATGATTACCCCTTGACCGCGCCGGCCGTGAGGCCGCGCACGAAATACTTGCCTGCGATCACATAGACCAGCAGGGTCGGCAGCCCGGCGATCATCGCCGCCGCCATATCCACGTTATATTCCTTGGCCCCGGTGCTGGTGTTGACCAGGTTGTTCAGCGCCACCGTGATGGGCTGCGAGTCGCCGCTGGAGAACACCACGCCGAACAGGAAGTCGTTCCAGATCTGGGTGAACTGCCAGATCAGGCAGACCATGATGATCGGGGTCGACATCGGCAGGATGATCAGACGGAAGATGGTGAAGAAACCTGCACCGTCCAGGCGCGCCGCCTTGATCAACGCATCCGGAATGCTCACGTAGTAGTTACGGAAAAACAGCGTAGTGAACGCCAGGCCGTAGACCACATGGATAAACACCAGGCCGGTGGTGGTGCTGGCCAAGCCCATCTTGCCGAGGGTGAACGACGCGGGCAGCAGCACGGTCTGGAACGGCAGGAAGCAGCCGAACAGCAACAGGCCGAAGAACAACTGCGAACCACGGAAGCGCCAGAACGACAGCACATAGCCGTTCAACGCACCGATGGCGGTGGAAATCAGCACGGCCGGCACGGTGATCTTGATCGAGTTCCAGAAGTAGCCATCCACCGTGGCCCAGGCCTTGACCCAGCCGATGCCGGTGACCACGGTCGGCCAGCTCAACAGGTTGCCGGTGCTGATGTCTTCCGGGGTCTTGAAGCTGGTGAGCAACATCACCACCAGCGGCACCAGGTACAGCAGCACCGCGAAGATCAGCACCGCGTAGATCGCGATGCGGCTCAGGCTGATGGCAGGTTTTGCGGCAAGACTAGTCATTACGCTTGGTCCTCAGCTCGGAGTACAGGTACGGCACGATGATCGCGAGGATCGCACCGAGCATCAGGATTGCACTGGCCGAACCCATGCCCATCTGGCCGCGACTGAAGGTGAACGAGTACATGAACATCGCCGGCAGGTCGGACGAGTAGCCCGGTCCGCCTGCGGTCATCGCCGCCACCAGGTCGAAACTCTTGATCGCGATGTGCGCCAGGATCATCACCGCACTGAAGAACACCGGACGCAGGCTCGGCAGCACCACGCTCCAGTAGATGCGCGGCAGGCTTGCGCCGTCGATCTGCGCGGCACGGATGATCGATTGATCGACGCCACGCAGGCCGGCCAGGAACATCGCCATGATGAAACCGGAGGCTTGCCACACGGCAGCGATCACCAGGCAATAGACCACGCGGTCCGGGTCGATCAGCCAGTCGAGACGGAAGCCTTGCCAGCCCCAGTCCCGCAGAAGTTTGTCCAGGCCCATGCCCGGGTTGAGCAGCCATTTCCAGGCCGTACCGGTGACGATCATCGAGAGCGCCATCGGGTACAGGTAAATGGTGCGGATAAAGCCTTCACGACGGATTTTCTGGTCGAGGAAAATCGCCAGCGTCACACCGATCACCAGGGTGATACCGATGAACATCCCGCCGAACAGCGCCAGGTTCTTGCTCGCGACCCACCAGCGATCGTTGTCGAACAACCGCTCGTACTGCGCAAGGCCAGCCCATTTGTAGCTCGGCAGGAACGTCGACGTGGTGAACGACAGCACAAACGTCCACAGGATGTAACCGTAGAAGCCCACCAACACGATGAACATGCTTGGCGCCAGCACCAGTTTGGGTAGCCAGCGCTGCAGGGCATCGAACGGCGAGGCTTTGCTGAACACAGCAACAGAGCTCATGGGAAAATCCAATACAGAGGAAAAGGACTACAGGAACGTGCCGGATGGGGGCCAGGGCTCCCCCATCCGGTCAACCGTTACTTGGCCGACTTGATCGCAGCGCCGAGTTTCTTGGCGGTGTCGGCCGGATCGGCTTTCGGGTCGTTGATGTAGTTGGTCACGACGTCAAAGAACGCACCTTGCACGGCCAGCGTGGTGGCCATGTTGTGCGCCATGCTTGGCTGCAGGCCGCCGCTCTTGGCGTCAGCCAGGAAGTCTTTGGCTGCGGTCTGGGCGCAGGAGTCGAAACCGTAGGATTCCATTTTGTTCAGCATGTCGTTGCGCACAGGGATCGAACCCTTGTTGATGCTGAACACTTTCTGGAAGTTTTCACCCAGCACGACTCTGGCGATGTCCTGCTGACCGGCTGCAGTGCCTTTGTCTTTCTGCTTGAACACCGCCAGGGAGTCGATGTTGTAGGTGAAGGCTTTGTCGGTGCCCGGGAAGGCTACGCACTCGTAGTCTTTGCCGGCGACTTTCTTCGCGGCGGTCCACTCGGACTTGGCCCAGTCACCCATGATCTGCATACCGGCCTTGCCGTTGATGACTTTGCCGGCTTCGAGGTTCCAGTCCTGGCCTTTGCCGTCGACGTCCATGTAGGTCGCGACTTTCTTCAGCTCGGTCAGCGCCTTGACCATTTGCGGGCCAGTCAGCGCGCCGTTGTCCAGGTCAACCAGGGCTTTCTTGTAGCCATCGGCGCCCATCACCGACAGAACGACCGCTTCGAACACGGTGCTGTCCTGCCAAGGCTGGCCACCATGGGCGAGCGCGATGAAGCCAGCGGCCTTGAGCTTGTCGCCGGCGGCGTAGAATTCTTCGAGGGTGGTCGGGTTCTTGGTGATACCGGCTTTCTTGAAGACTTCCGGGTTGATCCACAGCCAGTTCACGCGGTGGATATTCACCGGAACGGCAACGTAGTCACCGTCGTACTTCACGGTATCGGAGACTTTCTTGTCGAGCAGGGAGTCCCATTTTTCTTCTTTGGCCACGTCTTTGAGGACGTCGGTGTCGAGCAAGCCGGTGGATGCCCATTCCTGGATGTCCGGGCCTTTGATCTGGGCTACGCCGGGTGGGTTGCCGGCGACCGCGCGGCTTTTCAGCACGGTCATGGCCGTGGCGCCACCGCCACCTGCGACAGCACCGTCTTTCCAGGTGAAGCCGTCTTTTTCAACTTGGGCCTTCAGGACATCTACAGCCGCTTTTTCACCGCCCGAGGTCCACCAATGCACAACTTCAACCGTCCCTTTCGAGTCGGCGGCAAATGCACTGAGGGGAAACAACGAGGCAATGGAAATAGCGACGGCGAGGCGATTAATCGCGTTCATCTGAGTACCTTTTCTTGTTGTTATGCATGCAAGTCTGGAGCTTGCGCTGCACGGAGTTTAAACAGGGAATTTTTAAGCGCAGGTAACAAAGGGATGCACAAATGTCACCACTTGGTGACATAGCACCCGGAGCCCAACGCACTGGCCATGCTCGGCGCCAACGGCAGCGCCGGCAGCAGGACCGCTTGCCAGGCATGGTACAGGTCCGGTTTGCCGCCCCAGATCTTGCTGCTGGGCTGGTTGTGCGGGCTGAGTTCGTGGTGCCAGCTGCCGTGGGTACGGTCGATGAAATGGCTGTCGCAAAACTCCCAGAAGCGCCGGTACCAGGTTTCGTAATGCGGCTCGAAGGTGCGTTTGAGCAAGGCCTGCGCGGCGGCGCTGGCTTCGGCGTGGGTCCAGTGCAGGCGTTCGCGCACTACCGGGCGCTGGTTCCAGTCCAGGGTGTAGACGATGCCGGGGGCGCCATCCACGGCCCAGGCGCTGTCGCAGGCGCTGGCGAACAGGCCTTTGGCGTCGGTCACCAGCCAGTCCGGTGTGGCCAGCCCGGCCCGCAGGCGCGCAGCCTCCAGGTGCAATAGCAGCCGCGCCCACTCGAAGCCGTGGCCGGGGGTCACGCCATAGGGGCGGAAGCCGTCGGCGGGGTTGTCTTCGTTGTAACCGCGCAAGGGTGTCCACTGGGCGTCGAAGTGCTCGATCACCATGAACCGGTTGCCGGCGGCATGGGTGTGGATCACGCGCTCGACGATGCGCAGCGCGCGGTCCAGCCAGCGTGTGTCGGCGGTGACGTCGGCCAGGGCGAGGAACGCTTCCGTCGCGTGCATGTTGCTGTTGGCGCCGCGATAGGCTTCGACGCCGCTCCAGTCCTGGGCAAAGGATTCGAGCATGACGCCCTCCTCCTCGCTCCAGAAAAACTGCTCGATGATCTGGATCGCGTCGTTCAACAGGGCTTGTGCGCCGGGTGCGCCCGCGACCACCGCAGAACTGGCGGCCAGGGCGACAAAAGCGTGCAGGTAGGCAGCCTTGCCGGTATTGCCATCCACAGCGTGGGGCGCGGCGAACCAGCCACCGTGCGCGTTATCGCGCAGCGCGCCGCTGAGGGCGGCCACCCCATGCTCGACCAGCCCGGCATAACCGGGCAACCCCATCGCGTGAGCCATGGCGAAGCTATGGGTCATGCGCGCGGTGTTCATGGTCTCGGCAACGGCATCGGCCGGCAACTGGCCTTTATCGTCCAGGTTGCCGAACCCGTCGGGCAGGCGCGAAGCCTTGGCGAATGACAGCAGGCGCTGGCCTTCGCTGGCGAGCCAGGCATGGTGGGCAGGTGCGTTCAGCCAACTGCTGGCAGGCAGTGGTTGGGTGGTCATGGGGAGCCCTTATTATTGTTTGTGGGATGACCGGAGTCTAAACAAGGGCGAGGTGAGCACATGTAACGAAGGACCAGGCAAATGTCACCAGATGGTGACATTTCCCCCAAGCCCTTTACTGACCGATCGGCGTGACCGCGGCCGGCGCATTGAGGCGCTGGTTCAGGTTCTGCATCTGGCTCTGCAAGGTGGTGATATTGCGGGTGGTCTGGATGCGGAACACATCGAACTCTTTATTGGTCGGCGCGTCGCTATTGCCCGGCTGGTTGTCCTGCGCGCTCTTTAGCACCACCAGGTCTTGTTCAAGACGGGCGATGGCTGCACTCGGGTTGCCCTGTTTCTTCAGGGCCGCCACGTCGGCGACCAGTTCCCTGATCTCGGCATCGCGCTTGGCGGCCTCACCTTGTGCGGCCTTGAGGCTGGCCACGGCGTCGGTCAACGCCTGCACCTGGCCTTGCAGCTTGGCGTTGGCGTTGGACAGGTCGGTGGTGCTGGCGGTCATCTGGGCCAGGCGCTTATCCAGTTCGGTGGCCTGGCCGGCCACGCCGACTTGCTGCTTGCCCTGCTCCAGCAACTGGGTTTCCAGTTGCTTGATCTGCAGTTTCAGCGCTTCGCTGCCGTTGTTCACGCTGGCCTCACTGGCCACGAACTTGCCGGAAATATCCTGCAGGCGCCCCGCCGCTTCTTCGCTGATGCGTGCAAAACTTTCCTGGGTGGCAACCAGTTGCTGGCCCATCAGGGAGATCTGCTGGAAGCTCCACCAGGCCAGGCCGGCAAAGGCGATCAGCAGCGCGCCGACCAAGGCCCACAGCGGCCCGGTACTGGCGCTCTTGACCTTGACCACAGGGGTATTGCGCGAACGCACGGAGGTGGCGGCGGTCGGCACGAAATCATCATCGTCCAAGGAGTCGGCCCGCAGGCTGGGAACATTGTCGAAATCGTCGTTGGCATCGTTACGCATGAATCAACCCTGAATCGGTGAGATAGCTATCTGAAAAGCCGAGCGGCGGCAGTATAAACCGCTGTCCTACCGCACTGATCGACCTGGAACCCTGAATTCGGTTCCCGATGTGTTGCTGCTTGTGAGCTTACTTCAGCCCCGGTTCCTGGGCTTTCCACCAGCTGCAGAACTCGTCGAGCGCGGTCCACAGGCTGACCTTGGGGTCATAGTCGAGATAATGCCTTGCGCGGCTGATGTCGAGGGTGAAATCTTTGTTCATCACCTGCATGCCCAGGCGCGACAACGCCGGCTCCGGGCGCCCGGGCCACAGCGCGCAGAATGCCTCGTTCAACGCGGCGATACTGTAGGACAAACCGTAGGACCGATACCGCGTCACCTGGGGCAAGTCCATCTGGCGCATCACGTAGTTCACCACATCCCACACCGGCACCGGGGTGCCGTTACTGATGTTGTAGGCTTTGCCCAGCGCCGAGCCGGTGGCGAGCAGACTGCTGAGCAGTGCTTCGTTGAGGTTGTGGACGCTGGTGAAGTCGACCTTGTTCAGGCCGTCGCCGACGATGGCCAGGCGGTTCTTGCGCTGCATTTTCAACAGACGCGGGAAGATGCTCATGTCGCCGGCGCCGGTGACAAAACGCGGGCGCAGGGCCAGGACTTCGAGGCCGAATTCCTGGGCACCGAACACCTTTTGCTCGGCCAGGTACTTGGTGGCGGCATAAGGATGCTTGAAGCGCTTGGGCACTTGCTCCTCGGTCAGCCCCAGGTGGTCGCGGCCGTCGAAATAGATCGACGGCGACGACAAGTGAACCAGGCGCCCGACCCGTTGCTTGAGGCAGGCTTCGACAACGTTCTCGGTCACCAGCACATTGCCTCGATGGAAATCCTGAGCGCGCGCCCACAGCCCGACAGCGCCGGCGCAATGCACCACGGCTTCGACATCGCGGCATAGTTCGCGCACCAGGTCGGCATCATTCAAATCACCCTGGATAAACTCGGCACCGCGCCGTACCAGGTGTTCCACACCTTCGGCGCGCCGCCCGTTGACCCGCACGTCCAGGCCCTGCTCCAGGGCGAAACGCGCAAAGCGCCCGCCGATGAAGCCGCTTGCGCCGGTGACCAGAATCTTCATGTATTACTCCGTGTTCTTTCGTTTTTCATCGCTGTTGCCTTGACGCCCGCCATCAGTCCAACGGCACCAACCATTGACCACAGGCCTGGGCCAGATGGTCGGTCAACAAACCCAACAGTTGCCCGCCACTGCGCCAATGATGCCAGTACAGCGGCACATCGATGGGCTTATCTGGCAATAACTCGACCAATACGCCTCTTTGCAGCTGGTCGCCGACCTGCAGTTCGGGCACCAGGCCCCAACCGAGCCCGGCTTCCGCCAAGCGGATAAACCCTTCGGACGACGGGCACAAATGGTGCTCGAAACCGCCGTCCACCCCGAGCGCGGCCAGGTAGCGGTGTTGCAGGAAATCGTCCGGGCCGAATACCAAGGCCGGCGTGCGCGCCAGTTGATCGGCGCGCACACCGCTGGGGAAGTGCCGTGCGATAAACGCCGGACTCGCCAGCGCCCGATAGCGCATGGCGCCCAGCAACAGGCTGCGCGCCCCGGCCACCGGGCGTTCACTGGCGCAGATACAGGCCGCCACTTCACCGGCGCGCATGCGCTTGAGGCCGACGGTCTGGTCTTCCACCACCAGGTCCAGCAGCAAATGCTGCTCGGCGCAAAAGTCGCTGACGGCCTCGGCCCACCAGGTGGCGAGGCTGTCGGCATTCAACGCGATGCGCAGGCGTTCGGGCATGCCTTCTTCATCCAGCGCCGGCACCTGGCTTTGCAAGTCGCGCTCCAGCAGCCGTACCTGTTGCACATGGTTGAGCAGGCGCCGGCCGATATCGGTCGGCGTCGGCGGTGTGGCCCGCACCAGCACCGGCTGGCCGATCCGTGCCTCCAGCAGCTTGATACGCTGGGAGATCGCCGATTGCGACAACCCCAGCACCTGGGCGCCGCGCTCGAAGCCGGCTTGTTCCACCACCGCCGCCAGGGCGGAGAGCAATTTATAGTCGAACATCAGTTTCTCTAATGAGCGATCAGCAATATTGGTTTTTCTTATACAGCTATGCCAGGGAAGATAGCCAGCATCGTTTCGGCTTGAGCAAGGATCTTCAACTATGTGGCAAAGCTATATGAACGGCCTGCTGGTCGCGTTGGGGCTGATCATGGCCATCGGCAGCCAGAACGCCTTTGTGCTCGCGCAAAGCCTGCGTCGTGAACACCACCTGCCGGTGGCGGCCCTGTGTGTGGTCTGCGATGCGCTGCTGGTGGCCGCCGGGGTATTCGGCCTGGCGACGATACTGGCGCAAAGCCCGATCCTGCTGGGGATTGCCCGCTGGGGCGGTGCCGCGTTCCTGCTGTGGTACGGCGCCTGCGCGCTGCGGCGGGCCTGTTCGAAACAGAGCCTCGACCAAGGCGACGCCCTCAAGGTGCGCTCATTGCGCGCCGTGTTGCTCAGCGCGTTGGCGGTGACGTTGCTCAACCCCCACGTTTACTTGGACACCGTGCTGCTGATTGGCTCGCTGGGCGCCCAACAGACCGAACCCGGCGCCTATGTGGCCGGCGCGGCCAGCGCTTCGTTCCTGTGGTTCGCCACGCTGGCGCTCGGCGCCGCCTGGTTGGCCCCGTGGCTAGCACGTCCGGCGACGTGGCGTCTGCTCGACCTTCTGGTGGCGGGGATGATGTTCAGCGTGGCCTATCAATTGATCAGTGCATGATGAATATTCCAAAACGCTCTGGAACCTCTATCCCACACAGTTGTTGCGTGGTTTTGCCACACCCCGGGTGCTATGATCCGGACCCTGCGCCGCAAAGAGTACAAACTCCCCGGCGCTTGTTTGGCCGCCCGTGATCGGCCTTGCGCTCACCGCAACTGACCTGATTAGGAGAATCATCATGGCTTTCGAATTGCCGCCGCTGCCCTACGCACACGATGCCCTGCAGCCGCACATTTCCAAGGAAACCTTGGAATACCACCACGACAAGCACCACAACACCTATGTCGTGAACCTGAACAACCTGGTGCCTGGCACCGAGTTCGAAGGCAAGACCCTGGAAGAAATCGTCAAGTCTTCTTCGGGCGGCATCTTCAACAACGCTGCTCAGGTCTGGAACCACACCTTCTACTGGAACTGCCTGGCGCCAAACGCCGGCGGTCAACCGACCGGCGCACTGGCTGAGGCCATCAACGCTGCGTTCGGTTCGTTCGACAAGTTCAAAGAAGAATTCACCAAGACGTCCGTCGGCACCTTCGGTTCCGGTTGGGGCTGGCTGGTGAAAAAGGCTGACGGTTCCCTGGCCCTGGCCAGCACCATCGGCGCCGGCAACCCGCTGACCAGCGGCGACACCCCGCTGCTGACCTGCGACGTCTGGGAACACGCTTACTACATCGACTACCGCAACGCCCGTCCAAAATATGTGGAAGCGTTCTGGAACCTGGTCAACTGGAAGTTCGTGGCTGAGCAGTTCGAAGGCAAGGCCTTCACTGCCTAAGCAACCCTTGCAGTAAAAAGAGCCCGGCGATTGCCGGGCTTTTTTTTGTGCGTTCGACGGCGGCGCCAGCCGGGCATGACGGAACCAACTGCGCGGAAATTGCCACCCAGGCAGTGAGAGGAATGTCCCTTTCATTCAACGTCGGAGAATTAACTTATGATCGCAGGCGCAGCAGGATTAGGAGCAGCAGCCTCCGCAGCCGCAGCACTCGCCCCCGTGCTAATGCCGTTGGCTGAACAAGCCGCCGGTATGGCCATGAATGTCGCAAAAGACCTTCTGAAAAACGCAACGAGTGCTGCCGGCAGCGCAACGAATCAACAGCAGCAAATCAAATTCTGATTGGGAAAGCGTGAACGGTGGCGGAGCAAAATCAGTCCGCCATCACTTGAATTCCCCCCTCGCCTGACGACCCCGCCTGCAACAGACCGGCCCACCATGGCGTCATGGAGCATCGCGCCGCAATGTTCCTTTGACTGCCATCACCAGATTGCCAATACTCATGGCATATTGAAGGCCACCCGCATGAGACAAGGAATGCCCCTTTGAAGCTGGAACTCAAAAACAGCTTGTCGGTGAAGTTGCTACGGGTTGTGCTGCTGTCGGCATTGATCGTGGGCGTGGCGCTGAGCGTGGCGCAGATCGTTTTCGATGCCTACAAGACGCGCCAGGCCGTGGCCGATGATGCCCAGCGCATCCTCGACATGTTTCGCGACCCCTCGACCCAGGCCGTCTACAGCCTGGACCGCGAGATGGGCATGCAGGTGATCGAAGGTCTGTTTCAGGACGACGCGGTCCGCATGGCCTCCATCGGCCATCCCAACGAAACCATGCTCGCGGAAAAAAACCGCGCCTTGCAGCAATCCTCCAGCCGCTGGTTGACCGACCTGATTCTCGGCCAGGAGCGCACGTTCACCACCGCCCTGGTCGGCAAAGGCCCCTATAGCGAGTATTACGGCGACCTGAGCATCACGCTCGACACGGCCACCTACGGCAAGGGTTTCATTGTCAGCTCGGTGATCATTTTTATTTCCGGGGTGCTGCGCGCACTGGCCATGGGCCTGGTGCTGTACCTGGTATATCACTGGCTGCTGACCAAGCCGCTGTCGCGGATTATCGAGCACCTGACCTCGATCAACCCCGACCGCCCCAGCGAACACAAGATCCCCCAGCTCAAGGGCCACGAACGCAATGAACTGGGGCTGTGGATCAATACGGCCAACCAGTTGCTCGAATCCATCGAACGCAACACCCACCTGCGCCATGAAGCGGAATCCAGCCTGCTGCGCATGGCCCAGTACGACTTTCTCACCGGCCTGCCGAACCGCCAGAAACTGCAGGAGCAACTGGACAAGATCTTGATCGACGCCGGCCGTCGGCAGCGCCGCGTCGCCGTGTTGTGCGTGGGCCTGGATGACTTCAAAAGCGTCAACGAGCAGTTCACCTACCAGGCCGGCGACAAACTGCTGCTGGCCCTGGCCGATCGCCTGCGCGCCCACAGCGGCCGCCTCGGCGCCCTCGCCCGCCTCGGCGGCGACCAGTTCGCCCTGGTGCAGGCCGATATCGATCAGCCCTACGAAGCCGCCGAACTGGCGCAAAGCATCCTCGATGACCTGGAAGCGGAGTTTGCCCTCGACAGCGAGCAGATTCGCCTGCGCGCCACCATCGGCATCACCTTGTTCCCGGAAGACGGCGACAGCACCGAGAAACTGCTGCAAAAAGCCGAACAGACCATGACCCTGGCCAAGAGCCGCTCGCGCAACCGCTATCAGTTCTATATCGCCAGTGTCGACAGTGAAATGCGCCGACGCCGCGAACTGGAGAAAGACCTGCGCGACGCCTTGAGCCGCAATCAGTTTTACCTGGTGTACCAACCGCAGATCAGCTACCGCGACCACCGCGTGGTCGGCGTCGAAGCGTTGATCCGTTGGCAGCACCCGGAACACGGCCTGGTGCCGCCAGACTTGTTCATCCCCCTGGCGGAACAGAACGGCACGATTATCGCGATCGGTGAATGGGTGCTCGACCAGGCCTGTCGACAATTGCGCGAATGGCACGACCAGGGCTTCACCGAGCTGCGCATGGCGGTCAACCTGTCCACCGTGCAACTGCACCACACCGAATTGCCACGGGTGGTGAATAACCTGATGCAGATCTATCGCTTGCCGCCGCGCAGCCTGGAACTGGAAGTGACCGAGACCGGCCTGATGGAAGACATCAGCACCGCCGCCCAGCACCTGCTGAGCCTGCGCCGCTCCGGTGCGCTGATCGCCATCGATGACTTCGGCACCGGCTATTCATCCTTGAGCTATCTGAAAAGCCTGCCGCTGGACAAGATCAAGATCGACAAGAGCTTCGTGCAGGACCTGCTCGACGATGACGACGACGCCACCATCGTGCGCGCGATTATCCAATTGGGTAAAAGCCTGGGCATGCAGGTGATCGCCGAAGGCGTGGAAACCGCGGAACAGGAGGCTTACATCATCTCCGAGGGCTGCCATGAAGGTCAGGGCTACCACTACAGCAAACCGTTGCCGGCACGGGAATTGGCGGCGTATTTGAAGCAGGCCGAACGCAATAACGCGGCCATTCTCTGACACGACCAAACGATAGTTGAGATTTCCCTCGTATAACCCTTTACAGAAAATGCAAATCTTTCGCATTATGTTGCAGTTTTGCGCGGCCCCCGCGCGCCCTATCAACGACCGATGCAGGATGTTCGCCATGATTCGTATGCCCCTGGCCACCGCCAGTCTGTTGGCCATTGCCATTTCGCTCGCCGGTTGCGGCGAAGGTAAAGACAAGGCCGCCGCGCCCCAGGCGCCGACCCCGGCCGCCAGCACTGCCGCTCCGGCGGCTGCCACCCCTGCCGGCCAGGTCGACGAAACCGCCGCCAAGGCCGTGGTCGCGCATTACGCTGACATGGTGTTCGCGGTGTACAGCGATGCCGAGTCCACCGCGAAAACCCTGCAAACCGCGATCGACACCTTCCTCGCCAACCCGAACGACGAGACCCTCAAAGCCGCCCGTGCCGCCTGGGTCGCCGCGCGCGTGCCGTACCTGCAGAGCGAAGTGTTCCGCTTCGGCAACACCATCATCGACGACTGGGAAGGCCAAGTGAACGCCTGGCCCCTGGACGAAGGCCTGATCGACTACACCGACAAATCCTACGAGCACGCGCTGGGCAACCCAGGCGCCACGGCCAACATCATCGCCAACACCGAGATCCAGGTCGGCGAAGACAAGGTCGACGTCAAGGACATCACCCCGGAAAAACTCGCCAGCCTCAATGAGCTGGGCGGTTCCGAAGCCAACGTCGCCACCGGCTACCACGCCATCGAATTCCTGCTGTGGGGCCAGGACCTGAACGGCACCGGCCCGGGCGCCGGCAACCGTCCTGCGTCGGACTACATGACCGGCGACGGTGCAACCGGTGGCCACAACGAGCGCCGCCGCACGTACCTGCGCGCCGTGACGCAATTGCTGGTCAGCGACCTGGAAGAAATGGTCGGCAACTGGAAACCCAACGTCGAAGACAACTACCGCGCCACCCTGGAGGCCGAACCGGCCACCGACGGCCTGCGCAAAATGCTGTTCGGCATGGGCAGCCTGTCGCTCGGCGAACTGGCCGGTGAGCGCATGAAGGTGTCCCTGGAAGCCAACTCGCCGGAAGACGAGCAGGACTGTTTCAGCGACAACACCCACAACTCGCACTTCTACGACGCCAAGGGCATCCGCAACGTCTACCTGGGCGAGTACACCCGCACTGACGGCAGCAAAATGACCGGCGCCAGCCTGTCATCCCTGGTGGCCAAGGCCGACCCTGCCGCCGACGCCGCGTTGAAAGCGGACCTGGCGGCGACCGAAGCGAAGATCCAGGTCATGGTTGACCACGCCAACAAGGGTGAGCACTACGACCAGTTGATCGCTGCGGGTAACGACGCGGGCAACCAGATCGTGCGGGACGCCATCGCCGCACTGGTCAAGCAGACCGGCTCGATCGAAGCGGCTGCCGGCAAGCTGGGGATCAGCGACCTGAACCCGGATAGCGCTGATCACGAGTTCTGATCACTGCCGACGCCTAAGTGCCATAAAGAATGCCCCGACTCGCTCGGGGCATTTTTTTTACGCCCGCAGTCGAAGGCATTACACCCGAATGATAAAAATCTGCGGCGACGCGGTGGGCGTCGTCAGTTGGACGCCGCCGATCAGCGGCACCAGGTTATGACTGGCCTCAGCCTGGGCGACCAGGGTTCGCGTCGGCTCATCCATCAAGCTGCGGTAGGGCGCAACCTGCGCGTCGGCGGCAATCCGCTCACCGACCACACGCCGCGTTCTCAACCAATACAGCCTGACATCCCCCGCACGCCGGAACAGCAGCTCGCCGGCAACGTCATAGCCGCCAAGCACGCCGTAGCGACAGCGGCTCACCACCTCGCTCATCAAGCTCCGCAACCAGCCGGCCGAGCCGGGCGGGAGCGCGTTGAACAGCGGCACCGCGACGGGCTCCGGACGAAAGTCCAGGCGGCGGTAATGCCCGGGCGCGGTCGGTAACAGCCAACTGCCGTCGCTGAGCGTGTGGGTGGGCGGCAGCAACGAAAACGGATCGGCCAACCGCCCCTGCGCCGTGGGCAGCCAGAACTGCCAGTCCCGCAGGGTGCGTATCAGCGAGCGCAGGCCCAGTTGGGTCAAGCCCCCCGGTTTGACCCGATTGAACAGGATCTGGGCGAGTTCGACTTGGCTGCGGGTGGTCAACAGCGCAAACGCCTCGCGCACATAGGCGGTGACCAGTTTTTTCAAGGCCACGCCACTGGCGACGACCCACAGCCCGTCACCGGTGGCAAACTTCACCTGTCGGGGCTGATTGTAAATGCCGGAGCGCAGCAGGTTTTCCAGATCCAGGAAATGCATGGCCGGCCGCCTCGGGTCACGAATCAATACGTCGTTGGGCGCGCTGGGGTCGCGGGGCAAAATCGCGAAATAGCGCTGGTCCATCTTGATGTATTCCTGCCCCAGCCACTGCGGATCACCGGCAACCCGCCGATAGATGCCCCGCGTCGCATCCACCACATCGAGTTCGGCCACGTCGAGGGTTCTGCCCCACTCGATGAATTGTTCGTTTGCAGGACGCACCACCGTGGCCTCGGGCGCCGCGACACGGGTACTGGCGCGTGGTGGCGTCGGTAGGCTCGGTGGCAGCTCGGCGGGCGGCGGATGGCGGGTCGCCACCACCGGCAGGTCTGGCAGATCAATCCCGTCCAGACGCCACTGAAACCGCAGAAGCGGTACGTTCAGATAGGTCTCGAAGGCCGCCGTGGAGAGCCTCAGCCGCAGGTTTTCGACCAGGGCCAGCCGATATTCGATTTCGCGCCCCGCCGGGAAGTTGAACGACTCAAACACGCGTCTGGCCTGCACCTCATCCAGCCGAGGGTAAAGGTCCCTGAGGGCACGCTCCGGCGCGTTGCCGCCCTTGAGTCCGGCTAGCGGATGGGAACCTATTTCCCACTGCCCCGACGCATTCCGCCGAATCGGCGCGTAGTGATATTGCGTCAGCTTGCGTGCGTCCCTGAGCCGCCAGGCGGCTTTGTCGCCGTCATCGAGGATCGAGTACCAACGCCCACCGTCATTGAGGAAGTAGTGCTGGGCACCCGCGGCGTTCGAGGGCGCGTGATACACGCCCTGGCCTTCCCATCCGGCCAACGGCGCCACGCCGTCGGGCTTTTTCCCCAGCGCCATCTCCGCCGGCAACGCCCTTGGCCGGGAGCCCGCCACCGGTGCGCGGGCGCCGACCGCGCCGTCCACCAGCGCACCGACCAGTTCGCCCAGCGAGCGCACGAAAGACTGTGCGGCACCGGCGCGGTCGCCCAGGTCCAGCGCCTCGACGGCGTTGAACACCGAAAACAGACTGCGCGCCAAACCGATCGGCAACATGATCCTGACCGGCAGCACCACGGACAGCACGTCGAAGGCCACGGTGGCGACGTTCAGGCCGGTTTCGATATCGACTTGCCGGGTGCTCTTCGCTTGCGCCGCGGCGTCGTTGATCACGCAGTTCGCTTCAGCCTCATAAGCCTCCTCGAAGAAGTCGTCGGCAATCCGGCTCAGGCTCACCATCGACACGTCGCCGCGGCCCCTGAGCACGGCGCGGACGTGAGGCTCGAAGGCCCGCTCCACGCGCCCCAGCAGGTAGGCGCGCCAACTGCTGTTGATGATGAAGTCGCTCATCAGACGGTCTTTGGCGTACTCGTGGAACACGCGACCGTCGGGCGCCTGCGGGGTGTACACAACGATCGAGCCGACCCCGGCGGCGGCCGTGCCGAACAGCAGTACCCCGCGCACGCGCTGACCGCGCAGTTTCAAGTGCTGCACGAGAATCCGATGCCCGTCGACGCGCTCGCGCCGATCACTGTCGACGGGGGCATCGAGCACCGCCCGCACCCAATTGAAGCCACGGGCCAGGCGGTCCGGGAGGAAGTCGCCGTGGATCTTGGCCTCGATGGCGTCGAGACGCAGCTGCCGCCGCATGACTTGGCCATAGGTGTGTTTTTGCGCGAGCGCAGCCGGCGAGGTGATAAGGCGGTCCTTCAGAAAGGCGTCGTAGCCTTGTCCGACATTGACCGCGCGCACCAGATCCTTGACCTGTTGCAGGGTCAGCCCGTCATAGGCCGGGGCCGCTTCCAGATCTTCGGGGAGCAGTGCTTCATCAGGCTTTTTGCGCGTGTTTTCACTGAGCCTGGAAAAGTGCGTGAAGTTGAAATCCAGCCCGCCGAGATTCTCCAGGGCCAGTTCGGTCAGCGTGCGGCTTCGCTGCCGGAACAACGCTGTACCGGGCTCGCGCGGCGCCGGAGCAGGCGCGCCCGGAACCACGACAGTCGCCGGCACGAACGGTTCTTTGGTGTGTACGCGGACAGTGTCGGGGTCGATGTCCAGTGCATAGTCAGCCTTGAGGCGAATGCGCAGCTGTTGGTTGGCGTATGCCAGCAGCGTCGGTTTATCACTGAACTGCGCCAGCGACGGCAAGCCCTCGGCGTCCGGCAGACGCGACAGCAGCTCGTAATAATCGGCCATCGCGGCGCGCCACGCCTGTTTATCGGCGGGGGATGCGTCGTGCAGAAAGGTCCGGAGCTGCGCCTGCCCGCGCTTGATTTCGCGGCCCCACAACACCCCGCCGGCACTGAAAAGGCGAGCGGGGTCCGTGACCCGGTCCAGCACCTGCGGCAGCTCGGCCACTTCGATGGGGTCGACCGGTGACGGGTAGCGCAAAAGGGTTGAGGTGAAGTTGTCGAGCATCAACCGGCATTGCGCCTCGACACTCTCAACGAACGGCGACTCAAGCTGTTCGTGGTAGACCACCTGCCCCGTGGTCTTGAGCTGACGATGCAGGGCCAAGCCTTGCGCCTGATCCGCCACCGCCAGGCCAGCGAGCACCGCGGCGAATTCGACGGGGTGGTTCAAACGCCGATGCAGCTCCCGATCCAGGCTGGCCAGGGAGTCAAACGCTTCAAGCCCGGAGTCCGGCAGAAACAGCAGCAGCGTGCCGACGTTCATGCTTGGGTCCACGGGGCGCACCCGGGCCGGCTCGACCGCCTCCTGCGCCCTCACCACGGCTTGTTCCGGGTCTCTGGAGGTCAGCACAAAGGCGCCGCGCAAGGTCAGGTCCGCAGCGCCGGGAGCTCCCTTGAGGGCAACCGCGTAGACACACGGCCGGTCAGCGCGCAGCGCCTGTCGTGCCTGGGCGTGCGGGTGACGCAGCACCAGGGCGAACAGGTCCTGGTCGGCAGGGCTGAGCAGGCGGTCGGCAGCCAGTAGCGCCACTTCGGTTTTCAGCAGTTCGATACGGTTTTGCACCAACCATTGTTTCTGCGTGCGCGCATCGGTCAGGCTGCGCGCGCGCGTCCAGAAGGCTTGCACGAAAGCGCTGTAAGAAGCGCTCAGCCCGGCGGCCAGGCGGTCGAGGAATTTATCCAGCCCGGCCGGAGTGATACCGCTCAAGGGCAGCAGCGCTTCGCCCGTCGCCGGCAGCCGATGCAGGGTCGCCATGCGCCCCGCATAACTCGCTGGCTGGCCAGCGGTGATACGTTGCACCACCGCATCGAACAGCGTGGGCAGCAACTCGGCCTCGGTGGGCGGTTGCGCCTCTGACGTCGCTGGCGGGATGGACGTCTCCGGCAGTCGGATGAAGGCGTGGCGCACATCGAGGCTGGGCGTCAAGGTCGGGAATGCTTGCTCGAACGCATGCTGCACAAATGAATGGAACGTCGGTGGCGACTGAAACTGCTCGGCGATCTGGCGGTCGAGCGCCATTAACTGTTCGCGCAACGCAACCTGTTGCGGTGCGTCCTTGACAGTTGGCGGTGCAGATAACAATAAATCAGACGGCATGGTGGCCTCTCGAATAGGAAACATACCGACCCATCGTGCCTAAGCCCCCCCCTGAACCATGCGCTACATAGCTACGCGCCGCCGATCGGCGGCCAAGGTTTACATGCCCTGCACCCCAGGTAGAATGGCGCCCTTCCCCTGTCACCCGAGCAGACTTCATGGCGTTGCCGACCCTTCGCATCATTGGCTTCATCATCGGCATCTTCCTGATCACCCTCGCGATCGCCATGGTCGTTCCGATGGTCATCCTGGTGATCTTCGAACGCACCAGCGACCTGCCGTCGTTCCTGTGGGCCAGCCTGATTACCTTTATCGCCGGCCTGGCCCTGGTGATTCCCGGTCGCCCGGAACATATCCACCTGCGTCCCCGGGACATGTACCTGCTGACGGTGAGCAGTTGGGTGGTGGTGTGCATCTTCGCCGCGCTGCCGTTTTTCCTGACGCAGAACATCAGCTACACCGACTCGTTTTTTGAAAGCATGTCCGGCATCACCGCCACCGGTTCCACGGTGTTGAGCGGGCTGGACACCATGTCGCCCGGCATTTTGATGTGGCGTTCGCTGCTGCACTGGCTCGGCGGGATCGGCTTTATCGGCATGGCGGTGGCGATCCTGCCGCTGCTGCGCATTGGTGGCATGCGCCTGTTCCAGACCGAGTCCTCGGACCGCTCGGAAAAGGTCATGCCGCGTTCGCACATGGTGGCGCGGCTGATCGTGGCGGCGTATGTGGGCATCACCATCCTCGGCAGCCTGGCGTTCTGGTGGGCCGGGATGGGCTTGTTCGATGCGATCAACCATGCGATGTCGGCGATTTCCACCGGCGGGTTTTCCACCTCCGATGAGTCCCTGGCGCACTGGAAACAACCGGCGGTGCATTGGGTTGCGGTGGTGGTGATGATCCTCGGCAGCCTGCCGTTCACCCTGTACGTCGCCACGTTGCGCGGCAACCGCCGGGCGTTGATCAAGGATCAGCAGGTGCAGGGTTTGCTCGCCTTGCTGTTGATGACCTGGCTGGTGCTCGGCACCTGGTACTGGTGGACCACCAACCTGCACTGGCTGGATGCGCTGCGCCATGTGGCCCTGAACGTGACGTCGGTGGTGACGACGACCGGTTTTGCACTGGGGGACTACAGCCTGTGGGGCAATTTCTCACTGATGCTGTTTTTCTACCTGGGTTTTATCGGCGGTTGCTCGGGGTCAACGGCGGGCGGGATCAAGATCTTCCGCTTCCAGGTCGCCTATATCCTGCTCAAGGCCAACTTGAACCAGTTGATTCACCCGCGCGCGGTGATCAAGCAGAAGTACAACGGCCACCGCCTCGACGAAGAGATCGTGCGTTCGATCCTGACCTTCTCGTTTTTCTTCGCCATCACCATTTGCATGATCGCCCTGGCCTTGTCGCTGCTCGGCCTGGACTGGATGACCGCGCTGACCGGCGCCGCCAGCACGGTATCCGGGGTCGGCCCGGGCCTGGGCGAAACCATCGGCCCGGCCGGCAACTTCGCCAGCCTGCCGGACGCGGCCAAGTGGATCCTGGCGCTGGGCATGCTGCTCGGCCGGCTGGAAATCATTACAGTCTTTGTGCTGTGCATCCCGGCGTTCTGGCGTCACTGACCGTCGACGCATCCAGCAAGCGTGCGCGGTACTCGCCGGGCGTGGCGTCGAACCAGCGGCGGAAGGCGCGGAAGAAGTTGCTCGGGTCGGCAAAGCCCAGCAGGTAGGCGATCTCCAGCAGGGTCATGCTCGGCTGCGCCAGGTATTGCTCGGCCAGTTCGCGGCGGGTGTCGTCCAGCAGGGTCTGGAAACTGGTGCCCTCTTCCTGCAGACGCCGCTGCAACGTGCGTTGGGACAGGTGCAGGGTCTGGGCCACCACTTCGCGCTTGGGTTCGCCCTGGGGCAACAGGCGGCACAGCACCTGCCGCGCCTTGTGGGTCACGCGGCTTTCGGAGAAGCGCGCCAGGTATTCACCGGCAAACCGGTCGTGCAGCAGCGCCATTGCCTCATTGGCGGTGGGCAGCGGCGCCTCCATGTCGGCGCGCTCGAAAATCAGCGCGTCATAGGCTGCGTTGAATTCCAGGGGCGCATGGAACGCCTGTTTGTAGGGCGCGAGGTCGGCGGGTTGCTCACCTTGCAGCAGCACCTTGCGCGGTTGCAGGGTACGCCCGGTCAACCAACCGCACAGCGCCAGCGCACAGGCCAGCGAGGCTTCGGCGCTTTGCCGGGTGGGCGGCAGGTGATCGCCATGTACTGTCAGAATCAGCGCATAGCCTTCGGGTAATAATTGGAAACTCAGGTCAGCGCTTTCGGCGATGATCCGCTGGTAGCGCACCAGGCGCATAAAGCCTTCCGCCAATGTGTTGCTGGACATCAGCGCGTAACCGGTCACGTGAAACGACGCCGGGCGCACCACTTTGCCCATGTTCAGGCCAATCGCAGGGTTGCCCGACAATTCCACGGCACGCTGCCACAACCGCGTCATGGAGTCTTGCGGAAAGCGCGCATCGGGGTCGTTGAGGGCGGCATAGTCCAGGCCCAATTGCTTGAACAACACCTGGCAATCCAGGCCGTCCATTTCCAGTGCCTTGACTATCCCCATCGCCCAGCTTGCAGAAGTTGTTCGTTCGCTCATGGCGTCTTCTTAATAAAGCAGGCTGAAACCGCAGCCAGGAAGGCAAGGATACTAAAGTGGCATCTAATGTCACTGGCTGTTACCACTGATCACTCTAGACTTAAATAAGCTCCCCGCCGAACAACTGTTCGACGGCATAACAATCAGAGGGCCGACCACCGTGGGAAATACCAAGCAATTCAATAGCTTCGCCGAGTTTTACCCGTATTACCTGAAAGAACACGGCAACAGCACCTGCCGGCGCCTGCACTTTATCGGCACCACGCTGGTGATTGGGCTTCTGGCGTATGTGCTGGGCAAAGGCGCCCTCGGCCTGCTGATTGCGGTGCCCATCGCCGGCTACGGCTTCGCCTGGGTGGGCCACTTCTTCTTCGAAAAGAACCGCCCGGCGACCTTCCAGCATCCGTTCTACAGCCTGCTCGGGGATTTCGTGATGTACCGCGACATGATCCTGGGCAAAGTGCCGTTCTAGCCGTGCGACGTCTGGTCACTTGTGCTTTAACGATGACGCTTTGTCCGTCCGTCGATATAAAAGTCTTTTTGTCATTTACAGTGCTGTATCCTGCCAAGGCTTTTTGAGAGCGCGGAATCACCTGCGATTGAAAAAACAGACTTTGCGAGGAGCGACGACGATGCACGAGATACCTAATCTCCCCTTCCCAAGCCTGCACCCAACAGAGCAGCCAACACCGCAGCAGGCCGGCGACAAGCAGCCTGAGGCCAAAGAAGCAAAACCAGTCGACCGCGAAAGCCAGGACTGACGCCGTACCAGACCGTGTGGAAAGCGCACCTTTGAGCGCTTTCCACACTGCCTGAAATTCCCGAGATACCCGCCATGACCGACAACCACTCCGATAGCCCCAACGCCGCCATACTCGACACTGCCCTGCAGATGGTCGACGTATGGAACCGTCTCAACGCGGACAAACAGGCCCTGCTGCTCAAGCGCTTCGGCACCCAGGAAAACGCCTTGGCCGCCCTGGTCACCACGCAATTGCTCGCCCCTGTCCGGTCCTGACGCGGTTTAGACCGACGTTTTGGCTTTTTACTGCCCTGCGCGGGCCAAAGCATCGGTATCATTAGCAGCCTATCTTTACCTGCTGCGACAGTGGACCCTTCCCATGCCAGATACCCAGCGCCCCATGGCGGTCACGCTGCAAGTTGTTTCCATCGTGTTGTTCACCTTTATCGGCTACCTGAATATCGGCATTCCCCTGGCCGTGTTGCCGGGCTATGTCCACAGTGAGCTGGGCTTTGGCGCGGTGATCGCCGGGCTGGTGATCAGTGTGCAATACCTCGCCACCCTGCTGAGCCGGCCGTATGCCGGGCGCATCATCGATAACCTGGGCAGCAAGCGCGCCGTGCTGATCGGCCTGGCGGGCTGCGGCCTGAGCGGCGTGTTCATGTTGCTCGCGGCGTGGTTTTCCAGCCTGCCGGCGCTGAGCCTGGGCAGCCTGCTCATCGGCCGCCTGGTGCTGGGCAGTGCCGAAAGCCTGGTAGGTTCGGGCGCCATCGGCTGGGGCATTGGCCGGGTGGGGGCGGCGAACACGGCGAAGGTCATCTCGTGGAACGGCATCGCCAGCTATGGCGCCCTGGCGGTCGGCGCGCCGTTGGGGGTGCTGCTGGTGCGTCACCTCGGCTTGTGGAGCATGGGCGTGAGTATCCTGCTGCTGGCAGCGGTGGGCCTGCTGCTGGCGTGGCGCAAAGAGCCGGCACCAATTGTCGCCGGGGTGCGCCTGCCTTTCATGAATGTGCTGGGCCGGGTATTGCCCCACGGTTGCGCACTGGCGCTGGGCTCCATCGGCTTTGGCACCATCGCCACCTTCATCACCTTGTATTACACCACCCAGCATTGGGACAACGCGGTGTGGGCACTGAGCCTGTTCGGCGCCAGTTTTATCGGCGCGCGCCTGTTGTTCGGCAATTTGATCAACCGCATCGGCGGCTTTCGCGTGGCGATCGCCTGCCTGTCGGTGGAGGTGCTGGGCTTGCTGTTGCTGTGGCTGGCGCCGGATGCGCCGTGGGCACTGGCGGGCGCGGCGTTGAGCGGCTTCGGTTTTTCTCTGGTGTTTCCGGCGCTGGGAGTGGAGGCGGTCAATCTGGTGCCTGCGTCCAGCCGGGGTTCGGCGGTGGGCGCGTACTCGCTGTTCATCGACCTGTCGCTGGGGATCACCGGCCCGCTGGCCGGGGCCGTGGCGGCCGGCTTTGGCTTTGCGTCGATCTTCCTGTTCGCCGCCCTCGCCGCCCTGGTCGGGTTGCTGCTGAGTGTCTACCTGTACCGGCAAGCACCCAAGGCCCGCGAGGCGCGCGACGCCTAGAAGTCGACCTTGCCGCGCCCGGCCTTGATGCTGCCGCGCTTGGTCTTGGATTCGAGGCGGCGTTTCTTCGAGCCCAGGGTCGGTTTGGTCGGGCGGCGTTTCTTCTCCACCTTGGTGGCGCTGAGGATCAACTCCACCAGGCGCTCCAGCGCATCGGCGCGGTTCTGTTCCTGGGTGCGGTATTGCTGGGCCTTGAGCACCAGCACGCCGTCGCTGGTAATCCGACTGTCGCGCAGTGCCAGCAAGCGCTCCTTATAGAATTCCGGCAACGACGAGGCCGGAATATCAAAGCGCAGATGCACCGCGCTCGACACCTTGTTGACGTTCTGCCCGCCGGCGCCCTGGGCGCGAATGGCGGTCAGCTCGATCTCGGCGTCGGGCAAGTGGACGTTGTTGGAAATCACCAGCATGAGCAACGGGTTCCTCTAAGGGGAGCCCAAGGATACGCGAATGCGCCCCACCCATCCCTTCAAACGACAAACCCGGCACGCGGCCGGGTTTGCTCAACAGCATCGAAGGGTTACTCCAGCGCGGCCATCGCCAGACGCTGATCCGCGCGGCGCTTGTTCTTGATCCAGTAACACAGCCCCATGAACGCCACCCACACCGGGATCGCATACACCGAGATCTGAATCCCCGGAATCATCAGCATGATCACCAGGATAAACACCACGAACGCCAGGCACAGGTAATTGCCATACGGATACCACAGCGCCTTGAACAACGGCACCTGGCCGGTGCGGTTCATGTGCTGGCGGAACTTGAAGTGGGAGAAGCTGATCATCGCCCAGTTGATCACCAGCGTGGCCACCACCAGCGACATCAGCAGTTCCAGCGCGTGTTGCGGGATCAGGTAATTCATCAGCACCGCCACCAGGGTGATCGCCGCCGAGGCGAGGATCGAGCGCACCGGCACACCGCGCTTGTCGATCTTCGCCAACACCCGCGGCGCGTCGCCCTGCTCGGCCATGCCCAGCAGCATGCGGCTGTTGCAGTAGGTGCCGCTGTTGTACACCGACAGCGCGGCGGTCAGCACCACAAAGTTGAGGATATGCGCGGCAGTGTTGCTGCCGAGCATCGAGAACACCTGCACGAACGGGCTGCCGCTATAGGCATCGCCGGACGCATTGAGGGTCGCCAGCAGGCTGTCCCACGGCGTCAGCGACAACAGCACCACCAGGGCGCCGATGTAGAAGATCAGGATGCGGTAGATCACCTGATTGATCGCCTTGGGAATCACAGTGCGTGGCTGGTCGGCTTCGGCCGCGGTAAAGCCGAGCATTTCCAGGCCACCGAAGGAGAACATGATGAGCGCCATGGCCATTACCAACCCACCGACACCGTGGGGGAAGAAGCCGCCGTGTTCCCACAGGTTACTCACCGAGGCTTGCGGGCCGCCGCTGCCGCTGACCAGCAGGTAGCTGCCCAGGGCGATCATGCCGACGATGGCCACCACCTTGATGATGGCGAACCAGAACTCGGCCTCGCCGAAGACTTTGACGTTGGCCAGGTTGATCAGGTTGATCAACACGAAAAACGCCGCCGCCGACACCCAGGTCGGAATCTCCGGCCACCAGTAATGCACGTATTTGCCGACAGCCGTCAGCTCCGACATGCCCACCAGGATGTACAGAATCCAGCAGTTCCAGCCCGACAGGAAGCCAGCGAAACCGCCCCAGTATTTGTGGGCAAAGTGGCTGAAGGAGCCGGCTACCGGCTCTTCGACGATCATTTCGCCGAGTTGGCGCATGATCATGAAGGCAATGAAGCCGCAGATGGCATAGCCCAGGATCATCGACGGGCCGGCGGATTTGAGCACCCCGGCCGAGCCCAGGAACAGGCCGGTGCCGATGGCGCCACCGAGGGCGATCAACTGGATATGACGGTTTTTCAGGCCACGTTTCAGTTCGCCTGAAGAGGAATCGGGTCCACTCATGAAAAGGCTCTCACGCAAGGTTTGATGATGTTGAATGCAGGTTGCTGCCTTGATGTGCGACTCAAGCAGCGCCGCTCAAACCCCAGCGCAGGCACCAGGAATACAGCGTCGTTCTATCGGTCATGCGTCACCTGTTTGTTTTTATCTGTGACGAAATCGAACCCGTCTGGCTCGTGGCCAGGCGGAGTGATCAGGGTGGATTAACCCTGAGGTCTTGGCCTTTTGCGCGGTTACGCAAGGGGGTCACAGTAAAACGCGGCGCATTGTACACCGCTCGACCGCTTGCGGACGGCCCTCGCGAGCCTCCGCGACAATCTGTCAGGTATTCCTTACAGCACGGCACCGGCCCGATACCGCAGGCCTTTTGCGTAAATCAATCGTTACAGCGCGGAAAATCGGCGTTACACCCAGCCAGTATCTGTCAGTTCACAAAAAATTGGCGGTAGGACATATCCGAACACTCGCCTGCCCCAGTGCGCTGTTTTGCATGGGGAAAAAATGGCGCGCTAAAAACAGAACAAAAAATCCAAATGAGACCGTGTCAATAAAATTTTTGCATTCCGAAACACTCTCACCTAGGTTCTTTCACTTGCCCAGCGAAGCCCGCGGGTAAGCCGTTCTCAAACAACGTCCTCTAGGAGATACACCATGCAAGCACTGGAAAACGACCTGGAAACCGAACTGCAACTCGACGATTGGTTTGAAGCGCCGACCCATGAGGCCGCCGTTGAAATGATGCAAGCCGATGCCGTGGTGCCTTTTGGCACCGCGATGTGGCCGTTCTAACCCTCGGCAGGCATCCGGCAGGTGCAGTGCGCTGCACCTGCCCCCTTACCCAAGGCACACAAGGACACCCGTCATGGACAAGGCCCGCGCCGTCGAACACTTTCTCTACTACCTCGCCCACCATCCGGCCCTCAGCGGCTTGAGCCGGCCGACCGTGCTGCTGGGCCATACCGAACGCTACGAGGCGATTGCCCAGGCGATCAGCCTCGGCAGCGCCGCCCGCTTCAACTTCCAGGTGCAGCGCCTGGACCTGGCCGCCAGCGACACCCTGGCCGAAGCCATCGAAACCTGCGACCTGTACCTGTTTTTCTACGACGCCTCGACCCTGCCCAACCCCCGCGCCGAAGGCCCGGACTTTATCCGCGCCTTGCATGGCGTAATGGCCGAGCACTGGAAAAAATCCCTGCTGTTCAAGGACTACGGCGACTACTTCTACGACACCTTCAGCGTCGAGCCGCAACGCATCGCCGACCTCAACGCCACACTGATCCGGCGCATGTCCCAGGCCTCGGTGCTGAGCTTCAGCGATCGGCACGGCTCACGCCTGCGAGCACCGCTGAGCAGCATCAAGAAGTGGACCAATATCAACGGCATCGGCAACCACGACCTGGCCCCCGGCGAGATCGCCACCCACAGCGAAGCCATCAACGGCCAGGTGCGGTTTGTCGGCACCTTCCTCAGCACCATCCCCTTCGCACGCAAATATGGCGTGCTGCAATCACCGCTGGAGCTGTGGATCGAAAACTCGACCATCTGCAGTGTCGCCAGCGACGTCCCGGGGCTGGCGGACGATTTCAACAAGTACCTGAACGCCAACCCATCGAACCGCCGCGTGGAGGAACTGGGGATCGGTACCAATGAAGGGGTCAAGGATCTGTATGCGCGCAACGCCGGGTTCGAAGAGCGTCACTGCGGCCTGCACCTTGGGTTGGGTGGCGGGCAGAAAGGCAGTCATCACCTGGATTTGATCTTCGCCAGCGGGGTGTTGGCGCTGGATGACAAGCCGGTGTTCGATGGCACCTTTGCGTTCTGATCAGATCCAACTGTGGGTGGGGCGGTGCGACGATTCGACTTGCTCCCGATAGCGGTGGTTCAGTCAATGCATGTGCAAGCAGATAGACTGCTATCGGGAGCAAGCTCCCTCCCACAGTTGATGGCATTGCAAATGCAGATCCAAAAAAAAACGCCAACCCGAGGGTTGGCGTTTTTATGCAGCGGTTACATCACTGCGGTTTCTTGCGACCAAAACCCGGGCGCTGACCGGAACCGGCCGGCGCGCCACGGCGCTTGCCCGACGGCTCGTCCGCCACCAGTTTCAGGCCTGGGCGCTTGTTCGGCGCGGGCTTGGCTGGGCGCTTGGTGCTGGCGTTGTCGGCCGGACGACCTGCGGGCGCACCGCGACCGGCTTCACCGCGATTACCGCGACCACCGCTTGGCGCTTCGCCACGGCCGGCAGGACGCGGCGTGCGTGGCGCACGTTCGCCTTCCTGACGCGATGGCGCGGTTGGACGACGCTCGCCTTCAATGTGCGGCTCACGGGAAATCCGCCCGCCGGTAGCCGGTGCATCCAGCGCCGGGCGCAGGGTGCGGGCAACGCGTTCGGTGCGGGCCACCGGGCGCGACGATTTACGCTGCATGCGTTCGAGCTTGTCTTTGCTCTTGGCGTTCATCTGCGGCATCGCGACCGGCGTCAGGCCGACTTCGGCGCTGAGGATGTCGACTTCGTACTGGCTCATTTCGCGCCAGCGGCCCATCGGCAGGTCGGAGTTGAGAAACACCGGACCGAAGCGCACGCGCTTCAGGCGGCTGACCACCAGGCCCTGGGATTCCCACAGGCGACGCACTTCACGGTTGCGACCTTCCATCACCACGCAGTGGTACCAGTGGTTGAAACCTTCGCCGCCGGGTGCTTGCTTGATGTCGGTGAACTTGGCCGGGCCGTCTTCGAGGACGACGCCCGCTTTCAAGCGTTCGATCATCTCGTCATCGACTTCACCACGCACACGCACGGCGTATTCGCGGTCCATCTCGTAGGACGGGTGCATCAGGCGGTTGGCCAGCTCACCGTCGGTGGTGAACATCAGCAAGCCGGTGGTGTTGATGTCGAGACGGCCGATGTTGATCCAACGGCCTTCTTTGGGCTTTGGCATCTTGTCGAACACGGTCGGACGGCCTTCCGGGTCGTCACGGGTGCAGATCTCGCCATCGGGCTTGTTGTACATGATCACGCGGCGCACCGATTCGGCGGCCTCTTCACGCTTGATGACCTTGCCATCAATGGTGATTGCATCGTGCAGGTCGACGCGCTGGCCAAGGGTGGCCTCGACGCCGTTGACCTTGATGCGCTTCTGGGTGATCCAGGCTTCGACGTCGCGGCGCGAGCCCACGCCGATACGCGCCAGCACCTTTTGCAGTTTTTCGCCTGCTGGGCCGATTTCCTGGCTGTCGTTCTGGTCTTTATCGTTCATCTTAAGCACCTCCCGGTGGGTCGATTCAGGCGTGGCCTGAAGAGTGTTGAAAGCGGGGCTTTGGCCGAATACATCGGCAAAGGGTCGAGAATCATACGCGCATGGCGCGCGTTGCGCATCAGAGGCTAGTCGATAAGTGCCGAGTCGGTGGTTTTTCCGCCGACCGGTGGTGCCCACCGGCTGTAGGAGCGAGCTTGCTCGCGAAAATCGTCAACGATAACGCGGGGAATCTGGTTGTCTGCGGTGTTCTTGGGTTTTTCGCGAGCAAGCTCGCTCCTACAAGGTGGTCGTCAGTCGTCGAGCTGGCGGCGCTCGGCCTCGATGGCTTCGGCCAGGGCACGGGCTTCGTCCTCTTCGTCGCTCAGCGGCGGCTGTTCGAGGGCGGCGACGGCGGCCAGGAGTTTTTCGCGGGCTTGGGCGACGCCGAGGATGTCTTCCTCAGGTTCCGCTTCGGGCTCTGGCTCGACTTCAACATTCACCTGGCTTTCGGGCTCGGCCGCGCCATCACGCAGCAAGTCATCGAAGTCGGTCTTGATCCCCTGCTCCATGTCGTCCAGTTCCAGCAACAAGGTATGGAAACTGGTTTCGTCCTTCGGTTCTTCCGGCTCGGCCGTGGCATCGGCCAGTTCCTGCAGGCTCGCCGGGACCGGGGCATCGTCGAAGTCGAGTTCCGGCTCGGTTTCCATCTCGCGCAATTCGGCCAAGGGCGGCAGGTCGTCGAGGTTTTTCAGGTTGAAGTGGTCGAGGAACACCTTGGTGGTGGCGAACATCGCCGGTTTGCCGGGCACGTCGCGGTAACCGACGATGCGAATCCACTCGCGCTCCAGCAACGTCTTGACGATATGGCTGTTGACCGCCACGCCGCGCACGTCCTCGATTTCACCGCGAGTGATCGGCTGGCGATAGGCGATCAGTGCCATGGTTTCCAGCATCGCCCGGGAATAACGCTGCGGGCGTTCTTCCCACAAGCGGCCGACCCATGGGGAAAACTTCTCACGTATCTGCAGGCGATAACCCGACGCCACTTCGCGCAGCTCAAAGGCACGGCCGTCGCAGGACTTGCGCAGGATCTCCAGGGCTTTCTTGAAGACCGGCGGTTCAGGACGTTCGGCCTCTTCAAAGAGTTCGAACAGGCGCTCCAGGGATTGCGGCTTACCCGAGGCCAGAAGAAAGGCCTCCAGCAGCGGGGCCAGTTCGCGGGGTTCAGTCAGATTCATCGATTCAGCTCGTTATTCGGCTCGCGCCCGCACGTGGATAGCCGCAAAAGGCTCATTCTGGACCAGCTCGACCAAGGATTCCTTGACCAGCTCAAGGATCGCCATAAAGGTCACCACCACCCCCAGGCGCCCTTCTTCGGCGGTGAACAGCTCGACAAACGGCACAAAACCGCCGCCTTTGAGGCGTTCGAGCACATCGCTCATGCGCTCGCGGGTCGACAACGCCTCGCGGCTGACCTGGTGGTGTTCAAACATGTCGCCACGGCGCAGTACCTCGGCCATCGACATCAGCAACTCTTCCAGGCTCACGTCCGGCAACAGCTTGCGCGCCCGGGCTTCCGGCGCATCGAGCTTGGGCACCACCACATCGCGGCCCACGCGGCTGAGGCCGTCGATGCCTTCGGCGGCGGCCTTGAAGCGTTCGTACTCCTGCAGGCGTCGGATCAGTTCGGCGCGCGGGTCGTCCTCTTCGGCCTCGATCGTCTCCGAGCGCGGCAACAGCATGCGCGACTTGATCTCGGCGAGCATCGCGGCCATCACCAGGTACTCGGCGGCCAGTTCCAGGCGCACCGACTGCATCAGCTCGACATAGCCCATGTACTGGCGGGTGATTTCCGCCACCGGGATGTCGAGGATGTTGATGTTCTGCTTGCGGATCAGGTACAGCAGCAAGTCCAGCGGGCCTTCGAAGGCCTCGAGGAACACCTCCAGGGCATCCGGCGGGATGTACAGGTCCAGCGGCATTTCCATGACCGCCTGGCCATATACCATGGCAAACGGCAGTTCCTGCTGGGCGCCGGCCTGGCTGTCGACGGTTTCCACGGCCGACATTCAGGCCTCGGCCATAAACGGCGCCGGGTCGCCGCAGCCGACGCGGATCACTTCGGGGTCGCCGTCGGCCAGGTTGATCACGGTGGACGCCTTGCCGCCGCCGAAACCACCGTCGATGATCAGGTCGACGTGTTTTTCCAGCAGTTGGCGCATTTCGTAGGGGTCTTCCAGCGGTTCGGTGGCGCCGGGCATGATCAGCGACACGCTCATCAGCGGCTCGCCCAACTCGGCCAGCAGCGCCAGGGCAATCGGGTGTTCCGGCACGCGCAGGCCGATGGTGCGCTTCTTCGGATGCAGCAGCAGGCGCGGCACTTCGCGGGTGGCGTTGAGAATAAAGGTGTACGGCCCCGGCGTGTGGGCCTTGAGCAGGCGGAAGGTGCCGGTGTCGACCTTGGCGAACAGGCCCAGTTGGGACAGGTCGCTGCAGATCAGCGCGAAGTTGTGCTTGTCGTCCAACTGACGCAGGCGTCTGACACGCTCGACTGCGTTTTTGTCGCCGATCTGACAACCGATGGCGTAGGACGAATCCGTTGGATAGATCACCACGCCACCGGCGCGAATGATCTCCACGGCCTGTTTGATCAGGCGTGGCTGAGGGTTTTCCGGATGAATCTGGAAGAATTGACTCACGTGCTCTACCTGTTCAGACGGTGGCAATAATGGGGTCATGCTTGAATCGCCCCCACAAGAGCGGCAAGTCTTCCGGGACCGGGCGATATTCGCCGATCTCGGACCAGCCGCCTGGGCCATGAAAGTCACTGCCGGCGCTGACCAGCAGACCAAATTCGCGGGCAAGAATCGCCAGGCTGCCAACCTGTTCGGCGGGTTGATGCCCGTTGACCACTTCAATTGCGTGGCCGCCCGCACCAATATAGTCGCCAATCAGCTTGCGACGCTTGCTGCGGGTGAAATCGTAATGCCAGGGATGTGCCAGGCTGACCCAGGCCCCGGAGGCCCGCAGGGTCTCGACGGTGTCGTCCAAGGTCGGCCAGTGCTGCTTGACGTCGCCCAGCTTGCCGGCGCCCAGCCATTTGCGAAAGGCTTCGGCGCGGTCCCGGACAAACCCTTCGCGCACCATCCAATCGGCGAAATGCGGCCGGGCCGGTGCGTTGCCGCTGTCGCCCAGCTCCTGCTGGATGGCCCGGGCGCCGTCGAGGGCGTTGGACATGCCTTTGAGGCCGAGCTTGCGGCTTATTTCTTCGGAGCGCAGCCAGCGGCCATCGCGCAATTGGGCGACGGCCTCCACCAGCGGCGGGGCTTTTTGGTCGAAACCGTAGCCAAGCACATGAATGGTGGCGCCACCCCAGGTGCAGGACAATTCCACGCCGTTGACCAGTTGCATACCCAGGGCCTGGGCGGCTCCGCGGGCTTCGTCGAGGCCTTCGAGGGTATCGTGGTCGGTCAACGACAGGACTCGCACGCCTTTTTCAAACGCACGCGCAACCAGCACCGCGGGCGCCAGGGCGCCATCGGAGGCCGTGCTGTGGCAGTGCAAATCAACATTCACGGAAGTGTGTAACCTCAAGTCAGGTGGCGCTTTCGCTACCAAGGATGTTTGTTATTATGCCGCCACATCCAGCTTCTGGCTCTTACTGTGAAACAATTCATCGACTTCATCCCGCTGTTGCTGTTTTTCATCGTTTACAAACTCGACCCCAGGGTCATCGATCTCGCCGGCCATGAACTGACCTTCGGAGGCATCTACAGCGCCACCGCCGTGCTGATCATCAGCTCCATCGTGGTCTACGGCGCCATCTTCATCTCCCAGCGCAAACTCGAAAAAAGCCAATGGCTGACCCTGGTCGCCTGCCTGGTCTTCGGCAGCCTGACCCTGGCTTTCCACAGCGAAACCTTCCTTAAATGGAAAGCCCCGGTGGTGAACTGGCTGTTCGCCCTGGCGTTTATCGGCAGCCACTTCATTGGCGACCGCCTGTTGATCAAGCGGATCATGGGCCACGCCCTGACCCTGCCGGAGCCGGTATGGACGCGCCTGAACATGGCCTGGATCGTGTTTTTCCTGTTCTGCGGCGCCGCCAACCTGTTCGTGGCCTTCACCTTCCAGGACTACTGGGTCGACTTCAAGGTATTCGGCAGCCTGGGCATGACCTTATTGTTCCTGGTCGGCCAAGGCATCTACCTGTCGCGCCACCTGCATGACACCGACCCCACTTCGCCGAAAACCGAGGACTGACATGCTCTACGCCATCATTGCCACCGACGTTGCCAACTCGCTGGAAAAACGCCTCTCCGCGCGCCCGGCCCACGTCGAGCGCCTGAAAGTACTGCAGGCCGAAGGCCGCATCGTGTTGGCCGGCCCGCTCCCGGCGATCGACAGCAACGACCCGGGCGACGCCGGTTTCACCGGTAGCCTGATCGTTGCCGAGTTCGCGTCCCTGGTCGATGCCCAGGCCTGGGCCAAGGTTGACCCGTATGTAGCGGCCGGCGTCTACGCGGACGTGGTGATCAAACCGTTCAAGCAAGTCCTGCCTTGACCCCGGTTGCGCCGAACCAATTCGGTTCGGCGCACTCCTAATTGCTCATTATTCTGGGTAACCTGCCGACAACGTTCTGAATATTCGTGTGGAATCAGGAGTTCCGATGCGCTTACGTCAGTTGTGTCTGTTGGCAGTGTTAATGATCGGGGCTACGGCCCACGCTGAAGAAACCTCAAGCACCGGCAGTTCTACGCCCCTGTCCTTGAGCGCCGGCAGCCAGATCACCGAATTGCAGCAACGCTTGAAAGAAAGCGAACGGCTGCGTGAAGAACTGAGCAAGCAACTGCAAACCACGGAGGCTGCGCGTGAAAGTGCCCAGTTGAGTCGCTTGCGCCAAGAGAACCAACGCCTGGCCCAGCAACTCAAAGAGGCACAGGGCGGCGGCTTGACCCGATGGCTGACCGAGCAGCAGCAGTGGTTTGTCACCGGCGCAGCCGTCGCGCTGATCGCCTTGCTGTGCGGGATCTTCGCCAGCGGTGGGCACCGTCGCCGTCGACAATGGCTAAATTGAGTGAGTCATGAGCGAGCTGTTACTGATAGATGATGACCAGGAACTCTGTGAGCTGCTGACCAGTTGGTTGGGCCAGGAAGGCTTCCAGGTGCGCGCCTGCCACGACGGCTTGAGCGCCCGCAAAGCCTTGGCCGACAGCGCCCCGGCGGCCGTGGTGCTCGACGTGATGTTGCCCGACGGCAGCGGCCTGGAGCTGCTCAAGCAATTGCGCAACGACCATCCGGAGTTGCCGGTGCTGATGCTGTCGGCCCGGGGCGAGCCGCTGGACCGCATCCTCGGCCTGGAACTGGGCGCCGACGATTACCTGGCCAAGCCCTGTGACCCGCGGGAACTGACTGCCCGCCTGCGCGCGGTGCTGCGTCGCAGCCACCCGGCTGCCGTGTCGACCCAGCTGGAACTGGGCGACCTGTGCTTCAGCCCGGTGCGCGGCGTGGTCAGCATCGACAATCAGGAATTCACCCTCACCGTCTCCGAAAGCCGCCTGCTCGAAGCCTTGCTGCGCCAGCCCGGCGAACCGCTGGATAAACAGGAACTGGCGCAGATCGCCCTCGGCCGCAAGTTGACCCTCTACGATCGCAGCCTCGACATGCACGTCAGCAACCTGCGCAAGAAGATCGGCCCGCACCCGGATGGCCGGCCACGGATCGTGGCGCTGCGCAGCCGCGGCTACTACTACAGCCTCTGAACCCCGGGCCACACTGATCCCACCGTTGATCTGCTCGTTCCCAAGGGTTTTGTCAGCCGCCGCCAAAACCCTCTTTACCCAAGCTTTACCCACACCTGACCGCCGCTGACCTTGATCTCCGTAATCTACTCACATCCGGACTCACCGGAATAGAGACAGGAGAATCACCATGCGCAAGACCCTAATCGCTCTGATGTTCGCTGCTGCCCTGCCCACCGTTGCCATGGCGGCAATGCCCGACGGCCCAGGCCCGATGGGCGGCCCAGAAGGCCACATGATGATGGGTGGCCCAGGCCACGGCGGTGAACACGGTCCGCGTGGCAAAGGTGGCCCGCTCAGCCAGCTGGACTTGAGCAAGGAACAGCGCGAGCAAATTGGCAAGCTGATGGGTGGCCAATGGCAGGCTCGCAAAGACCTGGTCAAAAAGTATCTGGACAAACTCCCGGCTGCTGACCAGAAAGCCATGCAAGATGAAATCGCCGCCGGCAAGCAGAAAACCCAGGCCGATATCCGTGCCGTACTCAAGCCTGACCAGCAGAAGAAATTCGACGAGATCGTCAAGAAACAGGAACAACGCCGCGCCGAATGGAAGGAATTCCAGGCCTGGAAAGCGCAGCAGCCGCAAAAAGCGCAATAATGCGTTAGCTTCACTGCCCCAGCCCAGCGGTTCACGCCACTGGGCTTTTCCTGTTTGAGGGTTTCCTGTGCGTTCATTGTTCTGGCGCATCCTGGCCAGTTTCTGGCTGGCTATCGCCTTGGTTGCCGGGCTGTCGATCCTGCTTGGGCATATGCTCAACCAGGACGCCTGGATTCTCAGCCGCCACCCCGGTCTCAATAACCTGGCCGAAGAGTGGACCCAACTCTACGAAACCCAGGGCGAGGACGCCGCCCAAGACTTGCTGCAACAGCGCAAGCGTCAGTATCACATTGACGTGCAAGTACTCAACGAAAGCGGCGAGCCCGTGGTCCGCGGCACCTTTCCGCGCCGCGCCGCCGCCTTCGAAGCCCGGCAGAACGACAGCAAGGACGGCCACCTGCCCTGGCGGCGCCTGACCGCCGAGTACACCAGCGAAAAGACCGGCGACACCTACCTGCTGATCTATCGCATCCCCCACCCGGAGCTGGACGCCTGGCACCGCAGCAGCCTGATGTGGCCGTTGAGCGCATTGGCGATTGCCCTGGTGGTGCTGACCCTGTTCAGCCTGCTGGTGACGCTGTCCATCACCCGCCCCTTAAGCCGCCTGCGTGGCGCGGTACACGACCTCGGCCAGGCCACCTACCAGCAGAACAGCCTGGCGCAACTGGCCAACCGCCGCGATGAGTTCGGCGTACTCGCCACCGACTTCAACCGCATGGGCGCACGCTTGCAGAGCCTGATCGGCAGCCAGCGCCAGCTGCTGCGAGACGTGTCCCACGAACTGCGCTCGCCCCTGGCCCGCCTGCGTATCGCCCTGGCCCTGGCCGAGCGGGCCGGCCCCGAGGAACGGGAAAGACTCTGGCCGCGCCTGACCCGCGAGTGCGACCGCCTGGAAGCACTGATCAGCGAAATCCTGGTGCTGGCCCGGGTCGATGCCGACAACGCCAGTGCCGAAGACGTCGACCTCATCCCGCTGCTCAAGACCCTGCAAAAGGACGCCCAACTCAGCGCGCCAGACCAAGTGGTGCAACTGAGCGCCGATCCCGACCTGCGCCTCAAAGGCTGGCCGACCATGATCGAACGCGCCGTGGATAACCTGTTGCGCAATGCCCAGCGCTTCAACCCGCCCGGCCAACCGATCGAGTTGCAGGCGCGCCGCCTGGGCGAACGCATTCTGATCAGCGTGCGCGACCACGGCCCCGGCGTCGAAGCCGAGCACCTGAGCCAACTGGGCGAGCCGTTCTACCGCGCCCCCGGCCAAACGGCGCAGGGCCACGGCCTGGGCCTGGCGATTGCACGGCGCGCAGCGGAACGGCATGGCGGCAACCTGATCCTGGCCAATCATCCCGATGGCGGTTTCAGCGCCAGCATCGACCTGCCATTGACGCCGGGGGTTGTCACACCGGTGTGATGATCTTCTATAGTGGCCCTTCTCTTATGGAGGGCCTTCGATGACTGACCTGCTGACTCCCATCCAAGCCGCACTCGATCTACCGCGCACCCCGCTGACCTCGACCGGGGCCGGCGCCTTGCCGTCGATCTTCGCCGTCAGCGACCTGGCCTGCGCCAGCATCGGCGCCGCCGGCCAGGCGGTTGCCCAACTCATCCTGCAACAGACCGGGCGCTTGCCCAGCGTGAGCGTGGACCGACGCCTCGCGTCTTTCTGGTTCTCTTCCTCGATCCGCCCCACAGGCTGGCAAGTACCGCCACTGTGGGACCCGGTGGCCGGCGACTATGCCAGCGCCGACGGCTGGATTCGCTTGCACACCAACGCGCCGCATCACCGTGCGGCTGCCGAGCGGGTGCTGGGCCACGTCGCTGACCGTGCCGAGATGGCGAGCAAGGTCGTTGCGTGGAACGCTGCCGAGCTGGAACAGGCGATTGTCGATGCCGGCGGTTGTGCCGCGCAGATGCGGTCGTGGCAGGCCTGGCAGCAACATCCCCAAGGCTTGGCGGTGAATGCCGAGCACCTGGTTCAGCGCCAAACCTTTGAACCCACCGCCAACAGGCTCTGGCGCGGCGCGGCGGCTCGCCCGCTGGCCGGCATCAAAGTGCTGGACCTGACCCGCGTGCTGGCCGGCCCCGTGGCCAGTCGTTTTCTCGCCGGGCTGGGCGCGGACGTGTTGCGCATCGACTCGCCGACCTGGAACGAGCCGGGCGTGGTGCCGGAAATGACCCTGGGCAAACGCTGTGCGCGCCTGGACCTGAAAACCGCCGCAGACCGCCAGGTTTTCGAAGGGTTGCTCAAAGACACCGATATCCTGTTCCACGGTTACCGCGCCGATGCCCTCGAGCAATTGGGCTACACCGCCAGCGCATTGCAACAGCTCGCCCCCGGCCTGATCGACGTGAGCCTCAACGCCTATGGCTGGAGCGGCCCGTGGCGCAACCGCCGGGGCTTCGACAGTCTGGTGCAGATGAGCTGCGGCATCGCCGACGCGGGCATGGCCTGGAAACACGCGGATAAACCTGTGCCGCTGCCGTTGCAGGCGCTGGATCACGCCACCGGCTACTTGATGGCGGCCAGCGCGATCCAGGCCCTGCGCGAGCGCTTGGCGTCCGGCCGTGGCGGCTCGGCGCGATTATCGTTGGCGCGCACGGCAAAATGCTTGATGGAGGCCGGGCCGGTTCCGGAGCAACCGGCATTGCGGGCCGAAGCCCTCGAAGACCAGGGGCTGGTGGTGGAGCAAACCGCCTGGGGACCGGCGCACCGATTGCTCGCGCCGCTGACCATCAGCGGCACACCGTTGCAGTGGGATTTGCCGGCAGGGGAATTGGGGTCGCACCGGCCTCGCTGGTGACCTGAGACCGCCATCGCGGGCGTGCCCGCGATGAGGCCCACACGATCAAGCCACCCAGTTCATAACGACAACACCCCGCTATACAGCCCATACGCCGCCAACCCCGCGCCCGCAATCACACAGGCGAAAATGCCTTTTTCCACATGGGTAAACAACGGCAGGCCCTGCTCGCGCTTGGCCAGGGCAAACAGCACCACGCCCGGCGCATATAGCAACGCCGACAGCAGCAAATACTTCAGCCCCCCGGCGTACAGCAGCCACACTGCGTAGCCCAATGCAATCAGGCCCACCAGCAGATCTTTCAGACGCTGGCGCTGGGCGCCTTCGTAGGTTTCCCCGCGCCCGCTCAACAACACCGCGTAGGCTGCCGACCACAGGTAAGGCACCAGGATCATGGATGAGGCCAGGTAAATCAGGGTGGTGTAGGTGCTTTCGGAAAACAGCGTGATCACCAGGAATATCTGGATCATCACATTGGTCAGCCACAGCGCATTGACCGGCACCTGATTGGCGTTTTCCTTTTTCAGGAAGGCCGGCATGGTCTTGTCATGGGCCGTGGCGTAGAGGATTTCCGCGCAGAGCAGCGCCCATGACAACAACGCGCCCAGCAGCGATACCGCCAAACCGATACTGATCAGCAGCGCGCCCCAGGGACCGACGATGTGCTCCAGCACGCCGGCCAGGGACGGGTTCTGCAATTGCGCCAGTTCCGCCTGGCTCATGATCCCCAGGGACAGCAGGTTCACCAGCACCAGCAACGCCAGCACACCGAGAAACCCGATCACCGTGGCCCGGCCCACGTCCGAGCGTTTCTGCGCCCGCGCCGAGTACACGCTGGCGCCCTCGATGCCAATGAACACGAACACCGTGACCAGCATCATGTTGCGCACTTGATTCATCACACTGCCGAAATGCGGCTTGCCCAGGCCCCAGATGTCGGCGGTGAAGACATCGGCCTTGAACGCCACGCCGGCGATGACCACGAACATCAACAGCGGCACGAGCTTGGCCACGGTGGTGATCTGGTTGATGAACGCCGCCTCCTTGATCCCGCGCATCACCAGAAAATGCACGGCCCACAGCAACACCGAGGCGCAGCCGATGGCCACAGGCGTATTGCCCTCACCGAATACCGGAAAAAAATAGCCAAGGGTGCTGAACAGCAACACGAAGTAGCCGACGTTGCCCATCCACGCACTGATCCAGTAACCCCAGGCAGACGAGAAGCCCATGTAGTCGCCGAAACCGGCCTTGGCGTAGGCATACACCCCGGAATCCAGCTCGGGTTTGCGGTTGGCCAGGGTCTGGAACACAAATGCCAGGGTCAGCATGCCCACGGCGGTGATCGCCCAGCCGATCAATACCGCGCCGACTTCCGCGCGCGCGGCCATGTTTTGTGGCAGGGAAAAAATCCCGCCGCCGATCATGGAGCCCACCACCAGGGCGATCAAGGCGCTGAGTCGAAGCTTTTCAGACGATTGCGACATGAATTCTCCAGAATTAAAAGAACCACCGTGTACTCAACTAATTTACGCAGGCGCGTTAGCGTTTATTAGATATCGCGAATAAAACGCAGGCTCTAATAACCCAAAGGCATGTCAAAAAACAGAGTTTAGTCAAATTTATAAATTAAATAAGTATTGAACTTTAAGGTTTTGAGCGTCTTGCCAAGCCGGCCCGGAAAAAGTTTGCACATTCACCAAAAGGGACTAGCTTGAAACGTCCCGGCAATTGGGAAACCTTAATAATAAAAAAGCGCATAGAGGCTCTACGACGAGCGCCTTGGCGGCACTATCGCGCGCACGGCATTTTCACTCTAAGTCATTAATTCACAATGGAATGTGCCAATGATGTGATCTAAGTCAGTTGTTTGATTAGCGCACGGAATTATTCTGTGGTCTCTCTTCTCCTGCATTGGAGTCATGCAATGTCTGAATCTGCCGGAAAACTTCGACTTGGCGCACTGGTTGCACTTGTCGTGGGTTCAATGATTGGCGGCGGGATCTTCTCTCTGCCGCAAAACATGGCGGCCAGCGCCGATGTCGGCGCCGTCCTGATTGGCTGGGTGATTACGGCTGTAGGCATGTTGACCCTGGCGTTTGTGTTCCAGACCCTGGCTAACCGCAAACCCGATCTCGACGGCGGCGTATATGCCTACGCCAAGGCCGGCTTCGGCGACTACATGGGCTTCTCGTCCGCCTGGGGTTACTGGATCAGCGCCTGGCTGGGCAACGTCGGCTACTTCGTGCTCTTGTTCAGCACCCTCGGCTACTTCTTCCCGATCTTTGGCGAGGGCAACACCCCGGCCGCGGTGATTGGCGCTTCGGTGCTGCTGTGGGCCGTGCATTTCCTGGTATTGCGCGGGATCAAGGAAGCGGCGTTCATCAACCTGGTGACCACCGTCGCCAAGGTCGTGCCGCTGGTGCTGTTCGTGCTGATCGCCGTATTCGCGTTCAAGCTGGACATCTTCACCGCTGACATCTGGGGCCTGAAAAACCCGGACCTGGGCAGCGTGATGAACCAAGTGCGCAACATGATGCTGGTCACCGTGTGGGTGTTCATCGGCATCGAAGGCGCAAGCATCTTCTCGGCGCGGGCCGAAAAACGCAGCGACGTGGGCAAGGCCACTGTGATCGGCTTTATCACCGTGTTGCTGTTCCTGATGCTGGTCAACGTGCTGTCCCTGGGCATCATGACCCAACCGGAACTGGCCAAGCTGCAGAACCCGTCGATGGCTGCCGTGCTGGAGCACGTCGTGGGCCACTGGGGCGCCGTGTTGATCAGCGTCGGCCTGGTCATCTCGCTGCTCGGCGCGCTGCTGTCGTGGGTGCTGCTGTGTGCGGAGATCATGTTCGCCGCCGCCAAGGACCACACCATGCCGGAGTTCCTGCGCCGCGAGAACGCCAACCACGTGCCGGCCAATGCCCTGTGGCTGACCAACGCACTGGTCCAGGTGTTCCTGGTGATTACCCTGTTTTCCGCCAGCACGTACCTGTCGCTGATCTACCTCGCCACCTCGATGATCCTGGTGCCTTACCTGTGGTCGGCAGCTTATGCGCTGCTGCTGGCGGTACGTGGCGAGACCTACGAAAACGCCCCGGCCGAGCGCAGAAAGGACCTGATCATCGGCGCGATCGCGCTGATCTATGCGGTCTGGCTGCTCTACGCCGGCGGTACCAAATACCTGCTGCTCTCCGCCCTGCTCTATGCCCCTGGCGCGATTCTGTTCGCCAAGGCCAAGCATGAACTGGGCAAACCGATTTTCACCAACGTCGAGAAGCTGATTTTCGCTGCGGTGGTCGTTGGCGCCCTGGTGGCTGCCTATGGCCTCTACGCCGGCTTCCTGACTATGTAATTGTTGCTCACTGGAGGATCTGTAATGACCACGGAAAAAGTGAAGTACGGCGTACATTCCGAAGCCGGCAAACTGCGTAAAGTCATGGTGTGCTCCCCAGGTTTGGCCCACCAGCGGCTGACCCCCAACAACTGCGATGAACTGCTGTTCGATGATGTGCTGTGGGTGGCCCAGGCCAAGCGCGACCATTTCGACTTTGTCACCAAGATGCGCGAACGGGACATTGATGTGCTGGAAATGCACAACCTGTTGACCGATATCGTCGCCATCCCCGAAGCCCTGGACTGGATTCTGGAACGCAAGATCACCGCCAACCAGGTCGGCCTCGGCCTGATCAACGAAGTCGGCTCGTGGCTGCGCAGCCTGGAGCCGCGCAAAATCGCCGAGTTCCTGATCGGTGGCGTGTCGGCCGATGACCTGCCGGACAGCTTCGGTGGCAAGACCATCGAGATGTTCCGCGATTTCCTCGGCCACTCCAGCTTCATCCTGCCGCCGCTGCCGAACACCCAGTTCACCCGCGACACCACCTGCTGGATCTTTGGCGGCGTGACGCTGAACCCGATGTACTGGCCGGCGCGACGCCAGGAAACCCTGCTGGCCAGCGCCATCTACAAATTCCACCCCGAGTTCACCAACGCCGACTTCCAGATCTGGTACGGCGACCCGGACCAGGATCATGGCAACGCCACCCTCGAAGGCGGTGACGTCATGCCGCTCGGCAACGGCGTAGTGTTGATCGGCATGGGCGAGCGTTCGTCGCGCCAGGCCATCGGCCAACTGGCGCTGAACCTGTTCAAGCACAAAGCCGTCGAGCGCGTCATCGTCGCCGGCCTGCCGAAATCCCGCGCGGCGATGCACTTGGATACCGTGTTCAGCTTCTGCGACCGCGACCTGGTCACCATCTTCCCCGAAGTGGTCAGCCAGATCGTCGCCTTCAGCCTGCGCCCGGACGACAGCAAGCCCGGTGGCATCGATGTGCGCCGTGAAGACGCAAGCTTCCTCGACGTGGTCGCCACCGCCCTCAAGCTCAAAACCCTGCGTGTGGTCGAAACCGGCGGCAACAGCTTCGCCGCCGAGCGCGAGCAGTGGGACGACGGCAACAACGTCGTGGCCCTGGAGCCTGGCGTAGTGATCGGCTACGACCGCAACACCTACACCAACACCCTGCTGCGCAAGTCCGGCGTGGAAGTCATCACCATCAGTGCCGGTGAACTCGGCCGTGGCCGTGGCGGCGGCCACTGCATGACCTGCCCGATCATCCGCGACCCTATCGACTATTAATTTCCAGGCCTTGGCCGCCGCCCACAAGGCGTCGGCCAAGGGGATAACCTGAACACAAGGAGATCCACCATGGCTTTCAATATGCGCAACCGCAGCCTGCTGTCGCTGATGCACCACACCAACCGCGAGCTGCACTACCTGCTGGACCTGTCCCGCGACCTCAAACGCGCCAAATACACCGGCACCGAGCGCGCGCACCTCAAGGGCAAGAACATCGCGCTGATCTTCGAAAAAACCTCGACCCGCACCCGCTGCGCCTTCGAAGTCGCGGCCCACGACCAGGGTGCCCACGTCACCTACATCGACCCGGTGTCGTCGCAGATCGGCCACAAAGAAAGCATGAAAGACACCGCCCGCGTCCTCGGTCGGATGTTCGATGCCATTGAATACCGTGGCTTCGAGCAGGAAATCGTCGAAGAACTGGCCAAGTTCGCCGGTGTGCCGGTGTTCAACGGCCTGACCGCCGAATTCCACCCGACCCAAATGATCGCCGACACCCTGACCATGCGCGAACACAGCGACAAGCCGCTGCATGACATCAGCTACGCCTACCTGGGCGACGCGCGCTACAACATGGGCAACTCGCTGCTGATGATCGGCGCCAAGCTGGGCATGGACGTGCGTATCGGCGCGCCGAAAGCCCTGTGGCCCCACGAAGACTTCATCAAACAGTGCCAGGCCTTTGCCGAAGAAAGCGGCGCGCGCATCACCATCACCGAAGACCCTCTTGAAGCGGTGAAGGGCGTGGACTTCATCCACACCGATATCTGGGTGTCCATGGGTGAGCCAGTGGAAGCGTGGGACGAGCGTATCGAGCAACTGCTGCCGTACCAGGTCAACGCCAAGATGATGAAAGCCTCGGGCAACCCTCGGGTGAAGTTCATGCACTGCCTGCCGGCGTTCCATAACAGCGAAACCAAGGTAGGCAAGGACATCGCCACGCGTTATCCGAACCTGGCCAATGGCGTGGAAGTGACCGAAGAGGTGTTTGAATCCCCGGCCAACATTGCCTTTGAACAGGCGGAAAACCGCATGCATACCATCAAGGCGATCCTGGTGTCGGCGTTGGCGGATATCTGATTTCGACACAACGCCTACTGTAGGAACACGGTCAAAATGTGGGAGGGGCTTGCCCCCGATAGCGGTGTATCAGTCGACACAAGTATTGAATGTTAGCCCGCCATCGGGAGCAAGCTCCCTCCCACACTTAGTCCTGTGTTCACACGCTGAACTCTAGAAGGATTGCATTATGCGTATCGTCGTTGCACTGGGCGGTAACGCCCTGCTCCGCCGTGGTGAACCCATGACAGCGGACAACCAACGCGCCAATATCCGAATCGCCACCGAACAGATTGCCAAGATCCATTCCGGCAACGAGCTGGTGATCGCCCATGGTAACGGCCCGCAAGTCGGCCTGCTGTCGTTGCAGGCAGCGGCCTACACCAGCGTCTCGCCGTACCCGCTGGACGTGCTCGGTGCCGAAACCGAAGGCATGATCGGTTACATCATCGAACAGGAACTGGGCAACCTGCTGGACTTCGAAGTCCCGTTTGCCACCCTGCTCACCCAGGTTGAAGTGGACGCCAACGACCCGGCCTTTAAAAAACCCAGCAAACCGATCGGCCCGGTGTACTCCCAGGCCGAAGCCGAGAAACTCGCCGCGGAGAAAGGCTGGACCATTGCCCCGGATGGCGATAAATACCGCCGCGTGGTGGCCAGCCCGCGGCCGAAACGCATCTTTGAAATTCGCCCGATCCAATGGCTGCTGGAGAAAGGCAGCATCGTGATCTGCGCCGGCGGTGGCGGTATCCCGACGATGTATGGCGAAGACGGCAAACTGCGCGGCATTGAAGCAGTCATCGACAAAGACCTGTGCTCATCGCTGCTGGCTTCGCAACTGGAAGCCGATTTGCTGGTGATCGCCACCGACGTCAACGCGGCGTTTATCGACTACGGCAAACCCACCCAGAAGGCTATCAGCCAGGCCCACCCGGACGACATGGAAAAACTCGGTTTCGCCGCCGGTTCCATGGGGCCCAAGGTCCAAGCGGCCTGCGAGTTCGCCCGCCAGACTGGCAAAACCGCAGTGATCGGTTCACTCTCGGACATCGAAGCCATCGTCCAGGGCACCGCCGGCACCCGTGTCAGCACAGCGACCCCTGGCATCCGTTATCTGTGAAGTTGAGGAGAAATGCCTATGGCTACCTTTGAACCCGGGCACTTGCACATCGAACGTCACGCGCTGAACAAAGACGACTACAGCTACAACCTGTGCATCGACTATGAAATCAGCCAGCACCCCAAGGAAGGCCAGGGGATGCTGTTCACCCTGCATGGTTCTGTGGAGGGCAAGGACCTCAAGGAAGAATTCTTCCTGCCCAAGGACCAGGCCTTCGACTTTGCCCGGCACGCGATGAATATCGCGCAGAAGTACGGGATGCCGAAGATCGCGACACTCAATGGCGAGATGCACAAGCAGTACGACTTGATGTTCGAAGATGTGCGGCATCAGTTGAATGTGAAGCCCGGCGACCCCGTCAACCCCGAACACCTCGCATAACTCGGTCCAAATGTGGGAGGGGCAAGTCGAATCGTCGCACCGCCCCTCCCCCATTTTTGATCTCCCCCCCTGTCTGGCATACTTGCCGCCTCTCGCTCCCCAGAATTGTCAGCCGCCCCATGCGTATCCACGTCAGCTTCATCGACCGCGTCGGCATTACCCAGGAAGTCCTGGCCTTGCTCGGTGGGCGCAATCTCAACCTGGACGCGGTCGAGATGGTGCCGCCCAACGTCTACATCGACGCGCCGACCCTGAGCGCCGAAGTCCTCGAAGAGCTGCGGGACGCGCTGTTCAGCGTCAACGGCGTGCAGGCAGTGACCGTGGTGGACATCCTCCCCGGCCAACGCCGCCACCTGCAACTCGACGCCCTGCTGGCGGCCATGACCGACCCGGTGCTGGCCCTGGACAGCGCAGGCAAGATCCTGCTGGCCAACCCGGCGTTGATCGCCTTGTACGGTCGCGAACCGGCCGGCGAAAGCATCAGCGAACTGTTCAACGATCCGGCCTTGCTCGACACCTTGCTGGAGCAAGGCTTTCGCTTGCCTCTGCGCGAGATCAGCGTCAACGGCCAGACCCTGCTGCTGGAGGCGACACCGATCACCGATGCCGGTGCCCTGCTCAGCCTCTACCAGCCCAACCGCATCGGCGAACAATTGTCGGCGCTGCACCACGACCATGCCGAGGGTTTCGATGCGCTGCTCGGCGAGTCGCCGGCGATCCGCACCCTCAAGGCGCGCGCGCAGCGTGTCGCGGTACTCGATGCGCCGCTGTTGATCCAGGGCGAGACCGGCACCGGCAAAGAGCTGGTGGCGCGGGCCTGCCACGCCATCAGCGCACGCTGCAGTGCGCCGTTCCTGGCGTTGAACTGCGCGGCGCTGCCGGAAAACCTCGCCGAAAGCGAACTGTTCGGCTACGCCCCCGGCGCCTTTACCGGGGCCCAGCGCGGCGGTAAGCCGGGGCTGATGGAACTGGCCAACCAGGGCACGGTGTTCCTCGATGAGATCGGCGAAATGTCGCCGTACCTGCAGGCCAAGCTGCTGCGCTTTCTCAACGACGGCAGCTTTCGCCGGGTAGGCGGCGACCGCGAAGTGAAGGTGAACGTGCGTATCCTCAGCGCCACCCACCGCGACCTGGAGAAGATGGTCGCCGAGGGCACCTTTCGCGAAGACCTGTTCTACCGCCTCAACGTCCTCAATGTCGAAGTGCCGCCCCTGCGCGAGCGCGGCCAGGACATCCTGCTGCTGGCGCGCTACTTCATGCAGCAGGCCTGCGCGCAGATCCAGCGCCCGGTCTGCCGCCTGGCCCCCGGCACTTACCCGGCCTTGCTCGGCAACCGCTGGCCGGGCAACGTGCGGCAGTTGCAGAACGTGATCTTCCGCGCCGCCGCCATCTGCGAAAGCAGCCTGGTGGACATCGGCGACCTGGACATCGCCGGCACCTCGGTCGCACGTCAGAGCGACAGCGAAATCACCAGCCTGGAACAGGCCGTGGAAGACTTCGAACGCAGCCTGCTGGAGAAGCTCTACGCCAGCTACCCCTCGACCCGCCAGTTGGCAAGCCGCCTGCAAACCTCCCACACCGCTATCGCCCATCGCCTGCGCAAATACGGCATCCCCAACAAACCCTGAGCAGCGCGCTGTCCACTGTAGGAGCGAGCTTGCTCGCGAAAAACCCGAGCGCACCGCGTTCATCCAGGCTTCCCGCATCATCGTTGACGATCTTCGCGAGCAAGCTCGCGCCTACAGGGCTCGCATTCCAAATTGGGTCTGAGAACGACATCAACTGTACTGAAAGCGCTACAGCGTAACGATATCGCTACAACCCTGCTTTTTGCGCGCCATGCAAGGCTTTGATCCACATAGGCTTTTTTTCCAGCGCCGAACTGTAGCGAAATCGCTACAACCTCAGCCGGCAATGCATTCGTCATTTTTATCAAGTCATTGATTTATAAACACTTAATGACATTGGCCGCGATATTGCTAAGCAACTCCCCATTATTCCAATCCCGTCCACCAGACGAATCTGGCCCCGAGGAGTTTCCATGAGCGAGTTGCGTTTCACTGAAGATCACGAATGGCTGCGCGCCGAAGCTGACGGCAGCGTCACCGTGGGTATCACCGCATTCGCGCAAAATGCGCTGGGTGATGTGGTTTTCGTGCAACTGCCGGAGTTGCAGGCTTACGAAAAAGGCGCCGAGGCGTCCACCGTCGAGTCAGTCAAAGCCGCCAGCGGCGTGTACATGCCCCTGGACGGTGAAGTGCTCGAAGTGAACGCCGAGCTGGAGGGCCGCCCGGAACTGGTCAACGAAGACCCGATGGGCGAAGGCTGGTTCTTCCGCTTTAAACCCGCCGATGCCAACGCAGTGACTACGCTGTTGGATCAGGATGCGTATGACCGCCTGATCAAAGCCAACGCCGAAGCCTGAGGAGCGCGCCATGACGATCAACTTGAGCACCGCCAACGAATTCATCGCCCGCCACATCGGCCCGCGCCAGGAAGATGAGCAGCAGATGCTCGCCAGCCTGGGCTTCGACTCCCTGGAAGCCCTGAGCGCCAGTGTGATCCCGGAAAGCATCAAGGGCACCAGCGTGCTCGGCCTGGAAGATGGCTTGAGCGAAGCCGAGGCCCTGGCCAGGATCAAAGCCATCGCCAGCCAGAACCAACTGTTCAAGACCTACATCGGCCAGGGCTACTACAACTGCCACACGCCGTCGCCGATCCTGCGCAACCTCCTCGAAAACCCGGCCTGGTACACCGCCTACACCCCGTACCAACCGGAAATTTCCCAGGGCCGCCTGGAAGCGCTGCTGAATTTCCAGACCCTGATCAGCGACCTCACCGGCCTGCCGATCGCCAACGCTTCGCTGCTCGACGAAGCCACCGCCGCCGCCGAAGCCATGACCTTCTGCAAGCGCCTGAGCAAGAACAAGGCCAGTAATGCCTTCTTCGCCTCGATCCACAGCCACCCGCAGACCCTCGACGTGCTGCGCACCCGTGCCGAGCCGCTGGGCATCGACGTGGTGGTGGGCGATGAACGCGAACTGAGCGATGTCAGCCCGTTCTTCGGTGCCCTGCTGCAATACCCGGCCAGCAACGGCGACGTGTTCGACTATCGCGAGCTGACCGAACGCTTCCACGCCGCCAACGCCCTGGTGGCCGTGGCCGCCGACCTGCTGGCCCTGACCGTGCTGACCCCGCCGGGTGAGTTCGGCGCCGACGTGGCCATCGGCAGCGCGCAACGCTTCGGCGTCCCGCTGGGCTTCGGCGGCCCGCACGCGGCGTACTTCTCCACCAGGGATGCGTTCAAGCGCGACATGCCGGGCCGCCTGGTCGGTGTTTCGGTCGACCGCTTCGGCAAGCCGGCCTTGCGCCTGGCCATGCAGACCCGCGAGCAACATATCCGCCGCGAGAAAGCCACCAGCAACATCTGCACCGCCCAGGTCCTGCTCGCCAACATCGCCAGCATGTACGCCGTGTACCACGGCCCCAAAGGCCTGACCCAGATCGCCCAGCGCATTCACCAGTTGACCGCGATCCTGGCCAACGGCCTGCGCGCCCTGGGCCTGAAAGTCGAGCAAGAACACTTCTTCGACACGCTGACCCTCAACACTGGCGCCCGCACCGCCGCCCTGCACGACCAGGCCCGCGCCCAGCGCATCAACCTGCGTGTGGTCGACGCCGAACGTCTCGGCCTGTCGGTCGACGAAACCACCACCCAGGCCGATATCGAAACCTTGTGGGCACTGTTTGCCGACGGTAAAGCCCTGCCGGACTTCGCCGCCAAGGTCGAAGGCAGCCTGCCGGCCGCGCTGCTGCGTCAGTCGCCGATCCTGACCCACCCGGTGTTCAACCGTTATCACTCGGAAACCGAGCTGATGCGCTACCTGCGCAAGCTGGCCGACAAGGACCTGGCGCTGGACCGCACCATGATCCCGCTGGGCTCCTGCACCATGAAGCTCAACGCCGCCAGCGAAATGATCCCGGTGACCTGGGCCGAATTCGGTGCCCTGCACCCGTTCGCCCCGGCCGAACAAAGCGCCGGCTACCTGCAATTGACCTCCGACCTGGAAGCCATGCTCTGCGCGGCCACCGGCTACGACGCCATCTCGCTGCAACCGAACGCCGGTTCCCAGGGCGAATACGCGGGCTTGTTGGCGATTCGCGCCTATCACCAGAGCCGTGGCGATCAGCACCGCGACATCTGCCTGATCCCGTCGTCGGCCCACGGCACCAACCCGGCCACCGCCCACATGGCCGGCATGCGCGTGGTGGTGACCGCTTGCGACGCGCGCGGCAACGTCGACATCGAAGACCTGCGCGCCAAAGCCATCGAGCACCGCGACCACCTCGCCGCGCTGATGATCACCTACCCGTCGACCCACGGCGTGTTCGAAGAAGGTATCCGCGAAATCTGCGGGATCATTCACGACAACGGCGGCCAGGTGTACATCGACGGCGCCAACATGAACGCCATGGTCGGCCTGTGCGCGCCGGGCAAGTTCGGCGGCGACGTCTCGCACCTGAACCTGCACAAGACCTTCTGCATCCCCCACGGCGGCGGCGGCCCGGGCGTTGGCCCGATCGGCGTCAAATCCCACCTGGCCCCATTCCTGCCCGGCCACGCGGCCATGGCACGCAAGGAAGGCGCGGTGTGCGCGGCGCCGTTCGGCAGCGCGAGCATCCTGCCGATCACCTGGATGTACATCAGCATGATGGGCGGCGCGGGCCTCAAGCGCGCTTCGCAGTTGGCGATCCTGAATGCCAACTACATTTCCCGTCGCCTGGAAGAGCACTACCCAGTGCTCTACACCGGCAGCAACGGCCTGGTGGCGCATGAATGCATCCTGGACTTGCGCCCGTTGAAAGACAGCAGCGGCATCAGCGTGGATGACGTGGCCAAGCGCCTGATCGACTTCGGCTTCCACGCGCCGACCATGTCGTTCCCGGTGGCCGGCACCTTGATGATCGAGCCGACCGAAAGTGAATCCAGGGAAGAACTGGACCGCTTCTGCGACGCGATGATCGCCATCCGCGAAGAAATCCGCGCGGTGGAAAACGGCACCTTGGACAAGGACGACAACCCGCTGAAAAACGCCCCGCACACTGCGGCGGAACTGGTGGGCGAATGGAGCCACCCTTACAGCCGTGAACAAGCGGTGTACCCGCTGGCGTCGCTGATCGACGGCAAGTACTGGCCGCCGGTCGGCCGGGTCGACAACGTGTTCGGCGATCGCAACCTCGTGTGCGCCTGCCCTTCGATCGAGAGCTACGCATAACCTGGTCAAGAATGTGGGAGGGGGCTTGCTCCCGATGGCAGAGTGTCAGTTGATAAATCTGGTGACTGACACCCCCTCATCGGGGGCAAGTCGAATCGTCGCACCGCCCCTCCCACACTTGACCGCGTATGACCTCAAGAATAATAAGAACCTGGAGAACAACTCATGTCGTTAAGCGTGTTCGACCTGTTCAAGATTGGCATCGGCCCCTCCAGCTCCCACACCGTCGGCCCGATGCGCGCCGCCGCGCGCTTTGTCGAGGGCTTGCGCCGTGACGACCTGCTGAGCGCCACCACCTGTGTCAAGGTGGAACTCTACGGCTCACTCGGCGCCACCGGCAAAGGCCACGGCAGCGACAAGGCCGTGTTGCTCGGCCTGGAAGGCGAACACCCGGACACCGTGAACACAGAAACCGTCGCCACGCGCCTGGCACAGATGCGCAGCGCCGGCCGTTTGAACCTGCTCGGCGAACACAGCATTGTATTCAACGAGAAAGAACACCTGGCGATGATTCGCAAACCCCTCGCCTATCACCCCAACGGCATGATCTTCCGTGCCTTCGACGCCGCCGGCATCCAGATCCGCAGCCGCGAGTACTACTCGGTGGGCGGTGGCTTTGTGGTAGATGAAGACGCTGCCGGCGCCGACCGGATCGTCGAAGACGCCACGCCGCTGACCTTCCCGTTCAAGAGCGCCAAGGACTTGCTCGGTCATTGCGCCACCTACGGGCTGTCCATCAGCCAGGTGATGCTGACCAATGAAAGTGCCTGGCGCCCCGAAGCCGAAACCCGCAACGGCCTGCTGAAGATCTGGCAGGTGATGCAGGACTGTGTGGACGCTGGCTGTCGCAATGAAGGGATCTTGCCGGGGGGCTTGAAGGTCAAGCGTCGTGCCGCCGCCCTGCATCGCCAGCTGTGCAAGAACCCGGAGTCGGCCCTGCGCGACCCGTTGTCGGTACTCGATTGGGTCAACCTGTACGCGTTGGCGGTCAACGAAGAAAACGCCAACGGCGGGCGCGTGGTCACCGCGCCTACCAACGGTGCGGCCGGGATTGTGCCGGCGGTGCTGCATTACTACATGCGTTTTATCCCCGGCGCGAGTGAAGACGGCGTAGTGCGCTTTCTGCTCACCGCCGCCGCGATCGGGATTCTGTACAAGGAAAACGCGTCGATCTCCGGTGCCGAGGTTGGCTGCCAGGGTGAAGTCGGCGTGGCCTGCTCGATGGCCGCCGGTGCGCTGTGCGAAGTGTTGGGCGGCAGCGTGTCCCAGGTCGAAAACGCCGCCGAGATCGGCATGGAACACAACCTCGGCCTGACGTGCGACCCGATCGGCGGCCTGGTGCAAGTGCCCTGCATCGAGCGCAATGCCATGGGCTCGGTCAAAGCCATCAACGCAGTGCGTATGGCCTTGCGCGGCGATGGGCAGCATTTTGTGTCCCTCGACAAGGTCATCCGCACCATGCGCCAGACCGGCGCCGACATGAAAAGCAAATACAAGGAAACCGCCCGTGGCGGTTTGGCGGTCAACATTATCGAGTGCTGACGCTTAGAAGCGCGTCCGCACGTTTTTCAGGAGCTGAATATGTCCACCGAAACCCTGTTGAAAACCCCGTTGCACGCGCTGCACATCGAACTCGGCGCGCGCATGGTGCCCTTCGCCGGCTACGACATGCCGGTGCAATACCCATTGGGCGTGATGAAAGAACACCTGCACACCCGTGATCAGGCCGGGCTGTTCGACGTGTCTCACATGGGCCAGATCCGCCTGACCGGCGCCAATGCCGCCAAGGCCCTGGAAACCCTGGTGCCGGTGGATATCATCGACCTGCCCGTAGGCATGCAGCGCTATGCCATGTTCACCAACGAGCAGGGCGGTATTCTCGACGACCTGATGGTGGCCAACCTGGGGAACGACGAGCTGTTCCTGGTGGTCAACGCGGCCTGCAAGGACCAGGACCTGGCGCACCTGCGCGCCAGGATTGGCGACCAGTGCAGCATCGAGCCGCTGTTCGAAGAACGCGCCCTGCTCGCCCTGCAAGGCCCGGCAGCGGTAAAAGTGCTGGCACGCCTGGCCCCTGAAGTGACCAAGATGACCTTCATGCAATTCACGTCCCTGCGCCTGCTGGGCGTGGACTGCTACGTCAGCCGCTCCGGCTACACCGGTGAAGACGGCTTTGAAATCTCGGTGCCCGCCGCCCACGCCGAAAGCCTGGCCCGCAGCCTGCTGGCCGAGACCGAAGTCCAGGCCATCGGCCTGGGCGCCCGCGACTCGCTGCGCCTGGAAGCCGGCCTGTGCCTGTATGGCCACGACATGAACACCGACACCACCCCGATCGAAGCCAGCCTGCTCTGGGCGATCTCCAAGGCCCGTCGCGCCGACGGCGCTCGTGCCGGTGGCTTTCCCGGCGCCGACCGGATCTTTACCCAGCAGCAAGCCGGTGTGAGCCGCAAACGTGTCGGCCTGCTGACTCAGGAGCGCACACCGGTGCGTGAAGGTGCGGAAATCGTCGACGAACACGGCACCGTGGTCGGCAGCGTCTGCAGCGGCGGCTTTGGCCCGAGCCTCGGCGGCCCGTTGGCGATGGCCTACCTGGACAGCGCGTTCACTGCGTTGGATACCGAAGTTTCTGCACTGGTGCGTGGGAAAAAGGTGCCACTTCGTGTAAGTAAAATGCCATTTGTGCCGCAACGGTACTACCGCGGTTGATTGATTGTTTCTATAAGTAACGCGGTTGCGTTAACGCGCACTAATCTGTAACGCAACCGCCATAAAACAGTGCATTGACGATAGTCATTGTTATAGGGGTCAACCTATAACAAGTGACCATTTCTATCGAATAAGTCGTCCGCCCATTGTTCCCCCAAGTGCCACAAAGCCGAGCAAAACCTGGGCTTTGCGCAGGGCTTGTTTTTTCTCCATTAGTTGACGTAGAGTTTGCTCACTGTGTTTGCATGGGTCGCTTGGAACCTGGACCTGGGCAGTAGCCAAAGTTTGCTACAACCCGTTCGACGTCTCTTACTTTCCTGCAACCCAGCCCAGTACTCTTTCATGCGAAAGGGGCTGTCATTCATTTTTAGCGTCAAGGAAATAAGAAAATGTCGGATAAACGTCAGAGCGGTACCGTCAAGTGGTTTAACGACGAGAAAGGGTTTGGTTTTATCACTCCAGAAAGCGGTCCGGATCTGTTCGTGCATTTCCGCGCTATTCAGGGCAACGGCTTCAAGAGCCTGAAAGAAGGCCAGAAAGTGTCTTTCGTCGCCGTGCAAGGCCAGAAAGGCATGCAGGCTGACGAAGTGATCGCCGAAGGCTGATCCCTCCTGCGACAAAAAGCCCCTGATGGTGACATCAGGGGCTTTTTTATGGGCGCGGTAAGGGCATTGCGCCGTAAAATGCTTTTTTTCTTCAGAGAGCCGGCCATGTCCAAACCCCTGCTGAGCCCCCAAGGCGACTTCCCCGCCGTTGGCCTGGGCCGTCGTCTGGCAGCGATGTTCTATGACTTCCTCCTCTGCACGGCGCTACTGATTGTCACGGCCTTTCTCTACAAGCTGGTGTGGATAGCGTTCGTGGGCGAAGCCAAAATGCGTACCCTCACCGAATCCGGCGCGCTGGACGGCGACCCGCTGCTGTCGACGATTCTGTTCTTCGTGCTGTTTGGCTTCTTCGCCAAGTTCTGGACCCATTCCGGGCAGACCCTGGGCATGCAGGTGTGGGGCGTGCGCGTACAGAACGCTGACGGCTCGCGGATCAGCCTGTGGCAGGCGCTGTTGCGCTTTGTGGTGTCGATTGCATCGTGGTTGTGCGTGGGGCTGGGGTTTATCTGGTCACTGTTCGACAAGCAGAAACGCAGTTGGCACGACATCTACTCCGACACGCAACTGGTGCAGGTTCCGAAGCGGAAAAAATAACGCCCTGCTAGTGCGGATCAACATGTGGGAGGGGGCTTGCCCCCGATAGCGGTAAATCAGTCGATGTATCTGGTGACTGACACTACGCTATCGGGGGCAAGCCCCCTCCCACATGTTCGACCGGGTCAGGCGTTGCCGGCCAGCTTCAGGCGCGCAGCCTGGGTGAAGTCCAACATGCGCTTGAGCGGGCGCACCGCCTGCGGGATCACCGAAGGCTCGACGAAGATCTCGTTACTGCCCTCACGCAGGCACTGCAGCGTGCGCTCCAGCGTATTCATCGCCATCCACGGGCAGTGCGCGCAACTGCGGCACGCCGCGCCGTTGCCGGCGGTAGGCGCTTCGACGAAGACCTTGTCCGGGCACAGCTGCTGCATCTTGTAGAAAATGCCGCGGTCGGTGGCGACAATGAACGTTTTGTTCGGTAAACGCTGAGCGGCGGCAATCAGTTGGCTGGTGGAACCCACTGCATCCGCCAGTTCGATCACCGAGGTCGGGGATTCCGGGTGGACCAGGATCGCCGCGTCCGGGTACAGCGCCTTCATGTCTTCCAGTTGCTTGGACTTGAACTCTTCGTGGACGATGCACGCACCGTCCCACAGCAGCATGTCGGCACCGGTCTGGCGCTGAATGTAAGTACCCAGGTGCTTGTCCGGCCCCCAGATAATGGTCTCGCCGTTGTCCATCAGGCTTTCGACGATTTCCAGCGCGCAACTGGAAGTCACCACCCAGTCCGCCCGCGCCTTGACCGCCGCCGAGGTGTTGGCATACACCACCACCGTGCGCTCGGGGTGTTGATCGCAGAACGCGGAAAACTCCTCCACCGGACAGCCCAGGTCGAGGGAGCACGTGGCTTCCAGGGTCGGCATCAGGATGCGTTTTTCGGGGGTGAGGATTTTGGCAGTCTCGCCCATGAAACGCACACCGGCGACCAGTACGGTCTTGGCCGGGTGAGCAGCGCCGAAGCGTGCCATTTCAAGGGAGTCGGAGACACAGCCGCCGGTTTCTTCGGCCAGGGCCTGAATCACCGGATCGCAATAGAAGTGGGCGACCAGCACCGCGTCCTGAGCTTTGAGCTCGGCGGCGATGGCGGTACGCAGGCTAGCCTCTTCCTCGGCACTGAGGGCCTTGGGCTGCTTGGCGTCGAGGTGGGCTTGAACCAGAAGGCGTTCGGAAATTTGCGTCATGTTCGCAAGACCTGCAGGCGCCGTTGCGCGAAAGTCGAGTGTACCACCGGCTCTGGAGCCCTTCAGGCGCCGCCGGACGAAGTGATGATGTCATCAAGCACGGGTTAAGGTGAAGCTGCGCAAGGCTACAGAATATCGAATGGATTCAAAAGCCTAATCTGGCATGGCGCGACGCATCTGTCGGGCAAAAAAACGCGAAGGCGCATCACTGGGGCCTCGCGCGTTGACCCTCAGCGCATCAGCACATCCGGATCATCCTGCAACAGGACTGAGTCATGCATCTTCGCCAATGGTTGAATAAACATCCATATCATTCATGTCGCCTCCTTGAGCTTATTCCTGCCATCACTCATGCGCATAATTCACCAAGAAAAACTCACTGCCTGATTTCACACTTCTTGATGAAATCAAAACCTTCCAACCGACTGAATTTGACGCGTGAATAAAACTCTGCCGAGCAAAAGAAGCTGAAAGTTCGGCTTACCTTTTTCTCACCATCAGCGCCTGTTATAGGCATCCGGTATATTTCTCTCCAGCAGTGTCGGCCTCTTATTGCCGAAGCGCGCAGGACACAGGGCGAATCTGGATTGGAGGACAGCAAACCCGAGCAATCCTCGCGTGCCTGGAGCCCAATGCCTGCCTGATAGGCGCTCGATTCTGGAATGACAGCTTGCAACTCGGGAGGCGAGACCCACAGGTAATAAGTCGCCAGCACAACGTCCAGTTCAGGCGCTGGCTGCGGAAACACACGCACTTCTACAGGTCGGAACTCGTGTACACCTGGTTCCAGCTCATCAAGCAGGGCCTTGATGTCCTCGGAAAAGAACAAGCACCCTGCTATCAGCGAGCGCTTCAGCACTAGGGGCAGGCGAATTGGTTCGCCCCTGCCATATGCCTCGACCCTGATCATGTCCGGCAGCATGGACTTTTCTTCATCGCTGAAGGTCTCTGCCCGAGCAATAACACTCCACGGTAATGTCTGACCGCTCAGGTTCACGCTTTCCTTTACAAAGACATTTATTCTCAGATCAACACCAAAGTAATAAGCCATCAGGATCCTCTTTTCCAAACCACACAAGAAGAGTCATTGACACAGCAGTGCAGCACCTCTCTTTGCTCTTGCTGGAAAAGCACAGTAAGCCGCATACATGTCACACCATTATTGCAAAACCTCGGGAGTGTGCTGCTCGCGCAGGCTCCGGCTTTCCTGGGGAAAACCTAGCGCTCCCCCAGGCTCTCCTGCAGATGCTGCTCCAACGGACTCAGGAAATAGTCGATCACCCGACGCTGATCCGTCTTGATCTCCACCGTCACCGCCATCCCCGGTGCCAGCGCCACGCTGCGTCCATCGATCAGCAGTTGGCTGCGCGCCAGGCGCACTTTGGCGTTGTACACCTGGCCGCGCTTCTCATCCTTGATGGCATCCTGCGACACCGAGACCACCTCCCCGGCCACTGTTCCGTACTTGGTGAAGTTGAACGTCTCGACCTTCACCGAAACCGGCTGGCCGGCGTGCACGAAGCCGACATCCTTGTTTTCCAGCAGAGCCTCGACCTCCACATGCTGGTCGCTGGGTACCAGGGTCAGCAGCGGCTGGGCCGGGGTGACCACACCGCCAAGGGTGTGCACCGCCAGTTGCTGCACGGTACCGGCCACGGGAGCGCGCAGTTCGGTGAGGGATTGCTCGTAGCGGGCCTTGGTCAGTTCCTGGTCGAGGCTGGCGATCTGCCCTTTGGCGGCCTGGATCTCGGCATCGCGCTGGCGGATCTCGGCTTCCAGGGCGTCCAGACCGGTGCGGTACTCCTGGTACTGCCCGGCGACCCAGTGCCGGGCGGCAGCCTGTTGTCCGGCGCCAACATCGGCCAGCCACTGCTCGACAGGGGCCGGTTCGCGATTTCCCTGGATAGCCAGCAACATGCTGCTCGCGCGGGCAAGATCCAAGCGTGCGGCCAGACGGTCACCGTCCAGGCGCTGCACCTCGGCATTGCGGGTGGTGGCATCGAGTGTCAGGAGGACTTCGCCGGCCTGCACGGCCTGACCATCGCGCACATTGATCGCGCGCACCACGGCGGTGTCGGTGGGTCAGTTTTCAATCAGCGCCAACAGGCTGCATGTCTGACAGATTGGATTTGCTCTGCAACGCCTTCCAGACCCGCAGACCCACTTAATTTTAGGCAAAAAAAAACCCGGAAATCCTCACTTGCGTGGGCCTTCCGGATTTTCTAAACCGCCAAAAATGGTGGGTCGTGTGGGATTCGAACCTACGACCAATTGGTTAAAAGCCAACTGCTCTACCAACTGAGCTAACGACCCGCTGTGTTGTGGCGCGTATAATACTGATTTCTAAGGATTATTCAACACCTTATTTTAAATAAATCAAAAATAACGCGTTGGGTCCGTAATTCCGGCCATTTTGAAGCCTTCTGCACGCAGTCGGCAGCTGTCGCATTTCCCACAAGCACGGCCGTCATCGTCTGCCTGATAGCAGGAAACAGTCAGCGAATAATCGACGCCAAGCCCTACGCCAGCCTTCACGATATCGGCCTTGCTGAGGTTTTGCAGCGGCGCCAGGATACGGAAGCCCTGCCCCTCTACCCCGGCCTTGGTCGCCAGGTTGGCCATGCGTTCGAACGACTCGATGAACTCTGGGCGGCAATCCGGGTAGCCGGAATAATCCACTGCGTTGACGCCGATAAAGATATCGCGCGCATTCAGCACTTCCGCCCAGCCGAGGGCCAGGGACAGGAACACGGTGTTGCGCGCCGGGACGTAGGTGATCGGGATGCCCTCGCTGGGGGCTTCCGGCACGTCGATGCTGCTGTCGGTGAGCGCCGAGCCGCCGATGCCGTTGAGATTCAGGCCAATGACCTTGTGCTCGGCCACACCCATGTCGCGGGCGACGCGGGCAGCGGCGTTCAGCTCGGCGCAATGGCGCTGGCCGTAGTCGAAGCTCATGGTGTAGCAGGTGTAGCCTTCAGCCTGCGCCATGGCCACCACCGTAGCGGAGTCGAGGCCGCCGGACAGCAGGATTACCGCACGTTTTTGATCAATCGGTTGTTCAGTCATTTCAGCGTCCTGGCTCGTCGTTCCAAAGGTATTTATGCAGCTGCAGTTGCAGACGGACCGGTAGGTTATCAGCCACCACCCAGTCGGCCAGGTCGCGTGCGTTCAGGTCGTGATGGCTTGGAGAGAACAGCACCTCGCCCGCGCGGCGGTCCAGGCCATACTGGATCAGCTTGGAGCTCGCCCAGTCGTAATCGTCGCGGGAACAGATCACGAACTTGACCTGGTCGTTGGCCGTCAGCAGGTCCAGGTTCTCGTAGAGGTTGCGATGTGCCTCTTTGGAACCGGGGGTCTTGAGATCGACCACTCGGCTTACACGCGGGTCCACCGCGGAAATATCCAGGGCGCCGCTGGTTTCCAGGGACACCTCGTAACCGGCGTCACACAGCTGCTTGAGCAAAGGGATGGCGTTGGGTTGCGCCAACGGCTCACCGCCGGTCACGCAGACGTAGCGCGGCCGGTAACCGGCAACCTGTTCAAGGATGTCTTCAAGGGTTCGCACGGTGCCGCCACTGAAGGCGTAGGCGCTGTCACAGTACTGGCAACGCAGGGGGCAACCGGTCAGGCGCACAAATACTGTGGGCAGGCCGGCCGTTCGCGTTTCACCCTGTAACGAGTAAAAAACTTCGGTGATGCGTAATGTGTCTTGCATAGTCGCCACGGGCGTAACAGCTAAACAGGCTGTCCGCCTCCGTCAGGCACTTCAAGGAATTCCGCCAACGCGTAAACCCCAGGAAGCGTGTTTCATAAAAGGGCGTGGATTCTAACGAAAAAACCCGCGCCAGGCGCGGGTTTCTTCTAAACGGACAGCATCGCTTACAAGCGCTGCAGGTCCCGTTGAGCCAACTGGGCAGCGGAAGTCCCCGGATACTGGGCAACGACCTGCTGCAGAATGCCTTTGACCTTGTCGGTGTGACCCAGGCGGCGTTCTACGTCAGCGAGTTTGTACAGCGAATCCGGCACCTTGGCGTGCTTGGGGTACAGCTGGCTGACCTTGGCAAATGCCTGGCCGGCTCCCTGCAGATCACCCTTTGCCAGGTTTACCTCACCCAGCCAGTACTGGGCGTTGCCCGCGTACTGACTGTTTGGGTAACGACCGAGGAATGCGGTGAAGGCCTTGCTGGCCTTGTCGAAATCCTTGGCCTTGATCAGGTCGAAGGCTGCATCGTAATACAGTTTTTCCTTCGCCGGATCACCCGGTTCGCTGCTGGCGGCAGGGGCGGCGGCGGCCCCTGCTGCTGCACCACCGGCAGCGGCACTTGGCGCGCCACCGGCAGAAGAATTATCAGGAGTAGCGGCAGGTGTAACGCCGGCTCCTATGCGTCGATCAAGATCCTGGTATCGCTCCAGGCCTTCTTGCTTCAGCTGGTTCACTTGATTCTGCAGAACTTCAATGGCGCCTTGTTGCTGCGACAATTGATCCTGCATGCGTTGCAACTGGTTGAACAGTTCGCCCTGTGCCGAGGGTGCGGACGTAGCCGCCCCCCCAGCATAGGCGCCGTTCGTGCCATAACCTGCTGGCGGATAACTGCTCCCGCTATTGTTATAGCCTGAGTTGCTATCTTCCACAGGAACCGCAGCCCACACCGCAAGCGGCGCGAGGCTGAGAGCCAATACAGTTAGAGCACGACGGCACGTTCGCATGACGAATTACTTACGCAGTTCGACGCGACGGTTTTGAGCCCAGGACTGCTCGTCGTGGCCAGTAGCAACTGGACGCTCTTTACCGTAGGAAACCAGTTCCAGTTGGCCTGGAGCAACACCTTGCAGTACCAGATAGCGCTGAACGGCTTTCGCACGACGCTCGCCCAGTGCCATGTTGTACTCGCGAGTACCACGTTCGTCGGTGTTACCTTCCAGAACAACGCGAGCGCCGTTAGCTTTCAGGTCCTTCGCGTGAACGTCCAGAGCGCGCATGGCTTCTGGTTTCAGGTCCGAACTGTCGTATTCGAAGTAGAAAGTGGTGATTGCGCGCAGAGCAGCTTCTTCGCTCAGGGAGCCGTCAACTGCACCAGTGTTGGCGCCATAACCAGCGTTTGGATCAACAGCTGCGCCTTCACCGGCATTGTCGCCGCCTTTAGACGAGCAACCAACGGCTACGGACAGAGCCAGAGCCAGAGCAGCAAACTTACCAAACTTCAGCATTTCCATCGTGAAACTCCTAATGAACCCCAGTGTGTTAAGCAAATCATGTAGCGCCGCGTCAGTTCAGGTAAGGGGACCAGGATGGTTCTCTGACTTCGCCTTGTGCGGTAGGAAGCGGGAGCCTTACGCGTCCATTAATGGACACGAGCATCAAGACTCCCCGGCCCTGCTGGCGGGTGGCGTAGATTACCATGGTGCCGTTGGGCGCAACAGTGGCTGACTCATCTAGGTTGGTATCTGTAAGGATTTTTACGGTTCCGCGCTGCAAATCCTGGGCCGCAACCCGGAAATTAGTGAAACCATCCTGACGGTGAATCATCACCAACGTCTTTTCGTCAGCCGAAAGCTTAGGGTTGGCGTTGTAGTTACCAATAAAGGTCACGCGTTCCGCGCCACCGCCACCCACGCTCGTTTTATAAATTTGAGGCTTGCCGCCACGGTCGGAGGTGAAATAGATGGTCGAACCATCTTTACCCCAGAACGGTTCGGTGTTGATACCAGGACCGCTAGTTACGCGGCTGATCTGGCGCGAAGCCATGTTCATCACGTAGATATCCGGGTTGCCGTCCTTGGACAGCACGAAAGCCAGGCGCGAACCATCCGGCGACCAGGCTGGCGCACCGTTGAGGCCTTCGAAGTTGGTGATCTGCTCACGACGGCCAGTGTCGATGTGCTGGACGAAGATGCGCGGACGCTTCTGCTCGAAGGACACGTAGGCAATGCGCTTGCCGTCCGGCGCGAAGCGCGGCGACAGGATTGGTTCACGCGATTGCAGCAAGGTCACAGCGCGCGCGCCGTCATAGTCGGAACGCTGCAGCGTGTAGCGCGTGTTGTCTACGGAGAAACGCTCGGCCGTTACATACAGCAGACGTGTCGAGAAAGCCCCCTTGATACCGGTGAGCTTTTCAAACGACTGGTCCGAGATGTAGTGGGCCATGTCGCGCAGTTGTTCGGCGGTGCCCGATACGCTGCCGGTCAAGACCTGCTGCTCGGTCGCCACGTTGAACAAAGCGTACTGGATCTGCAGGCGACCGCCGGCCGGCACGATGCTGCCGACCATCAGGTACTGGGCGCCCACGGCTTTCCAGTCGCGGAAGATGACTTCGCTGGCCTGGGTCGGCTGGCTGATCATGTTGCCTTTGGGAATCGGCGCGTAGTAACCGGAGTTGCGCAGGTCGTCGCTGACGATCTGGGCCATGTCGTCCGGCAACACGCTGCCGCCCTGCCAGCCGAACGGTACAACGGCGATCGGGGTGGCCCGATCGCTACCGCTGGTGACCAGGATGTTCTTTTCATCCGCCGCCGCTATGCCTGCCATACAGCAAATAACGACAAGCAATCCTCGAAGAAGGTTTCTCACAAGGCTAAATCCTCAGGTGTGAATGTCATCTTGAATGAACGATAGGGAGCGAAGTCACTTGGTTTCATTCCCTGCATCTCGGTCAACCGGCCAATATTCTTGACCGCCGCGACCGCCGAACTGTCGAACGAACCGTCACCACTGGACTTGGCCACGCTGACCGAAGTCACCGTACCGTCCGGCAACATGCCGATCTGCAGCACTACTGTCATGCCTTTACGTGCCGAAGGTGGACGTGTCCAGCCTTCTGCTGCCCGCGCCCGAATCAGGTCGTCGAAACTGCCCGCGACTTCATCGCCACGTTCATCGGCCAAGGCTTGCTGACGCTGCGGCGTGTCGGAGAGCAAATCTGCCAAGGCCTGGGCCTTTTTCTCTTCGGCGGATTTACGCGCTGCTTCCTGGGCCTTTTTCTTGGTGGCATCGGCGGCAGCTTTCTTCTTCGCGTCGTCGGCGATTTTCTTTTTCGCCTCGTCTGCTTCAGCTTTTTTCTTGGCGTCTTCGGCGGCTTTCTTCTTCGCGTCTTCGACTATCTTTTTCTTGGCGTCTTCAGCGGCCTTTTTCTTGGCCTCTTCTTCGGCAGCTTTCTTGGCTTCTTCTTCAGATTTCTTCTTGGCTATATCAGCCAATTGTTTCTCTTCGGCTTTTTTAGCTTCGGCAGCTTTCTCGGCTTTCTTGGCTTCATCAGCCTTTTTCGCCTCGTCGGCCTTCTTCGCTTCGTCAGCCTTTTTCGATTCCTCGGCCTTTTGAGCCGCCTCTTCTTTCTTTTGTTCCGCAGCAGCCTTCACTGCTTCCTGCTCGACCTTCTTCTGTTCCATCTGCTCGACTTCAGTCTGGCGCGCAGCCGACTTCTGGGCCTCACCCGCAATCTTCTGATTGGTCTGGGTAGTCGCCTGACTTTTCGATTTCAGCTGATACAGGGTCGCCTGCACGATCGGCTTGGCTGGCGGCAGGTCCGGGGTCATGGCAAAGCTGACGAACAGCATGCCAAACACCAGGACGTGCAGGGCAATTGCCCAGACGCTAGGCCAGAAGTAGCTTTCCGAGGCGGACGGCTCTCGCTGTTGGTGCATCAGGGCGCCTCGGTAATCAAGCCAACGTTACCGACGCCGGCCTTCTGCAGCCCGCCCATGGCGCCCATGACGGAACCGTAGTCGACCGACTTGTCGCCGCGGATGAACACCTGGGTGTGCTTGCCGCCTTCGTTGCCGGAGCGAATGATCTTGGTCACCGCATCGGTCATCGCCGGCAAGGTCAGGGCCTTGTCCTGTTGTTTCTGCGTATCGACTTCGCTGCCAAGGTTCCAGTAGTAGGTCTTGTCAGCCTTGATCGAAATCGTCAGCACCTGGGTGTTGTTGTCCTGGGGCAAGGCTTCGCTGGAAACCTTGGGCAGATCAACCTTCACACCCTGGTTGAGCATCGGCGCGGTCACCATGAAGATCACCAGCAGCACCAGCATCACGTCGATGTAAGGCACTACGTTCATCTCGGCGACCGGCTTGCGCTTGGTTCGTGCTCGAGTGATTAAAGCCATCGGGGAGTACCTGCTTATTCTTCGCTGGTGTGCACTTTACGGTGCAGGATCGCCTGGAATTCGTCGGCGAAGGTGTAGTAACGGCTGATCAGGGTCTCACCGCGCGCGGCGAAGCGGTTGTAGGCGATAACCGCCGGGATCGCAGCGAACAGGCCGATCGCGGTGGCGACCAGGGCTTCGGCGATACCCGGGGCCACGGTGGCCAGGGTCGCTTGCTGGGCCTGGGCCAGGCCGCGGAAGGAGTTCATGATCCCCCACACGGTACCGAACAGGCCGATGTACGGGCTGACGGAACCCACGGTGGCGAGGAACGGCAGGCTCTGCTCCAGCTTTTCTTCTTCGCGGGAGATGGCCACGCGCATGGCACGGGCCACGCCTTCCATGACCGCTTCCGGATCGACGCCCGGCTGCTGGCGCAGGCGCGAGAACTCCTTGAAGCCGGCACGGAAGATCTGCTCGACGCCCGAATCCGGGTCAGGGTTGCTACCGGCCTGGCGATACAGTTTGGACAGGTCGATACCCGACCAGAAGCGCTCTTCGAAGCTCTCCAGGGCACGTCGACCGGCACGCAGCAGGTTGCTGCGCTGAAAAATCATGACCCAGGATGTAACCGATGCGGCTAACAGGATCAGCATCACCAGTTGAACCACAACACTGGCATTACTGACCAGGCTCCACATGGAGGAATGGTCGACGACGGTAGGTTCCACGCTAAATCTCCTGCTTTGATTGTTTACCCGCGCCGCTCACGGCGGCAAAGGCCGCACGTAGAGTTTCGGGAATGGCCCGAGGTTTCAAACTATTGGTGCGCACACACGCCACCAGGAACTGCCCCTCACAGAGCAGCGTTGCATCCGCAGCCCGCCTGACCTGCTGTTTAAAGCGCAGGCTGGCACGGTTCAATTCGATTACTTCAGCGCTGACCAGCAGCTCATCGTCCAATCGCGCCGGCGCGTAATAACGCGCCTCGCTGGAATGCACGACAAACAACAGGTCCTCCCCTGCCAGCTGGGATTGGGCAAAGCCCAGCTCCCGTAGCCGCTCGGTTCGAGCCCGCTCCATGAACTTGAGGTAATTGACGTAATACACGATGCCGCCAGCATCGGTGTCCTCGTAATAAACGCGACAGCGATGTGCGAACGACTGATCCCCGTTTTGCGCGCGCATACTCTAGTGCTTACTCCTCAGGTTGCCAATCCGGCTGGGCAACTGTTTTTTCATTCTATGAAACATTTCTAACGACTGAATGACGACGCCAGCCACTAGGACAGCACAAACCTTGAATAAATCGACCCGAGTGACCTTTTTAATCGTCCACTGCATCGAGGAATTCGTCTAGCACGGGCATCTCGCCCAATCGTGACGGAATGTTCAGCCCAAAGTGCAAATAGGCATGGCGGGTAACCACCCGGCCCCTTGGTGTACGCATGATGTAGCCCTGCTGGATCAGGTACGGCTCCAGCACGTCCTCAATGGTGTGGCGCTCTTCACTGATGGCCGCTGCCAGGCTGTCCACGCCCACTGGGCCACCGTCGAATTTCTCGATCATGGTCAACAGTAGCCGCCGGTCCTGGTGATCGAAGCCGTGTTCATCCACGTCCAGCAGGTTCAACGCCAGGTCGGCCACGGCCTTGGTGATATGCCCCTTGGCCCGCACTTCGGCAAAATCGCGCACGCGCCGCAGCAAGCGGTTGGCGATCCGTGGCGTGCCCCGCGCCCGCCGGGCGATTTCAAACGCGCCTTCGGGGTCCAGGGGCAAGCCGAGAATGCCGGCCGAACGGCTGACGATGGTCGCCAGGTCTGCGGTGCTATAGAACTCTAGACGTTGGACGATGCCAAAACGGTCTCGCAACGGGTTGGTCAGCATGCCCGCGCGCGTGGTCGCGCCCACCAGGGTGAACGGCGGCAGGTCGAGCTTGATCGAGCGGGCTGCGGGGCCTTCACCGATCATAATGTCGAGCTGGAAGTCTTCCATCGCCGGGTACAGCACTTCCTCGACGATGGGCGACAGCCGGTGGATTTCGTCGATGAACAGCACGTCGTGCGGTTCGAGGTTGGTCAGCAGCGCCGCGAGGTCGCCCGGACGCTCCAGCACCGGGCCGGAGGTGGACTTGATCGACACCCCCATTTCCTGGGCGATGATGTTGGCCAGGGTGGTTTTACCCAGCCCCGGCGGGCCGAAGATCAAGGTGTGGTCCAGGGATTCACTGCGCCCACGCGCAGCCTGGATGAACAACTCCATCTGCTCGCGCACGGTGGGCTGGCCGATGTAGTCGGCCAGGCTCAGGGGGCGGATGGCGCGGTCCTGGACTTCTTCACGGTCACGGGGGCCGGTGGCCGCGATCAGACGATCAGCTTCAATCACTTAAATCATTCCCTTCAGGGCTCGGCGGATCATGTCTTCGCTGCTCAGGTTCTTGTCCTTGATGGCCGACACCGCTTTGCTGGCTTCCTGCGGCTTGTAGCCCAGGGAAATCAGCGCGCTGACCGCATCGCTTTCGGCACTGGCCACCTGGGCCGCCGGCTGGTTCGGCTGGTTCGGCACCAGGGCGAACATGCTCGGCACGACTTCCCAGGCTTTGAAACGGTCCTTGAGCTCCACCAGCAGGCGTTCGGCGGTTTTCTTGCCGACCCCCGGCACCTTGGTCAGCGCCGAGGTGTCCTGGGCCGACACCGCGCGTACCAGTTCATCCACTTCCAGGCTCGACATCAGCGCCAGGGCCAGCTTCGGCCCCACACCGTTGAGGCGAATCAATTCGCGGAAGAAGTCGCGGTCACGCTTGCCAATGAAGCCATAGAGCAGTTGCGCATCTTCGCGCACCACAAGGTGAGTATGCAGGGTCAATGGCTCGCCAACCGACGGAAGGCGATACAGGGTGGTCATGGGCACTTCCAGCTCATACCCCAGCCCGTTGACATCCAGAATCAGGTGCGGCGGCTGTTTTTCAGCCAGGGTGCCGCGCAAGCGTCCAATCACGGTTCAGATCCTTAAAGCTTGGGGGTCAGATCGAGGCCTGACCGCAAATAACGATTGCGCCGATGCTATCAGAGACGCAGCCGCCCGCCACGACTACGTGCCGCCCCCAGGCCGTGAGGCAGCAGGCTGGAACGGGTATGCGCGTGGCAAATGGCGATGGCCAGGGCGTCGGAGGCGTCGATCTGCGGCTTGGAGGTGAGTTTGAGCATGTGCATGACCATCATCTGCACCTGCTCTTTATTGGCCGCGCCGGTGCCGACCACGGCCTGCTTGACTTGGGTGGCGGTGTACTCGGCGATTTCCATGGCCTCCTCGGCACCGGCGACGATGGCGGCGCCACGGGCCTGGCCGAGTTTGAGGGCCGAGTCGGCGTTTTTGGCCATGAACACCTTTTCGATCCCCATGGTCACCGGCTTGTAGGTCTGGATCACTTCACGCACGCCGCGATAGACGATCTGCAGGCGTTCGGCCAACTCGCCCGCGCCGGTGCGGATGCAGCCCGAGGCGACATACACGCAGCCGCGCGGGGTGTGTTGCACCACACCAAAACCGGTGATGCGCGAACCGGGGTCGATACCTAGAATTAAAGTCATAACGCCTGCAGGTCGGGTAAACACAATTTTTGATACAGGTAAAATCCAATGTGGGAGGGGGCTTGCTCCCGATTACGGTGGTTCAGTCGATTCATAAATGACTGACACACCGCCATCGGGAGCAAGCCCCCTCTCACATTTAGATCCACATCGCCCGTCAGCCTAGCTGCTCAGCGACCGACTCTGGAATGTCAGCATTCGAGTAGACGTTCTGCACGTCATCCAGGTCCTCGAGCATATCCAGCATCTTCAGCACTTTCTGCGCGCCGTCCAGGTCCAGTTCGGCGCTGGTGGTCGGCAGCATCACGATTTCTGCGTCGGTGCCTTTGAAACCAGCGGTTTCCAGCGCGTTACGCACCGCATAGAACCCGGCGAACGAGGTGAACACATCGATCGAGCCGTCTTCATTGGTCACCACGTCGTCGGCATCCGCTTCCATCGCGGCTTCCATCAACGCGTCTTCATCCACGCCCGGCGCGAAGGAAATCTGGCCCTTGCGCTCGAACAGGTAGGCCACCGAGCCGTCCGTGCCGAGGTTGCCACCGCACTTGCTGAACGCATGACGCACCGCCGCGGCAGTACGGTTGCGGTTATCGGTCATGCACTCGACCATCACCGCCACGCCGCCCGGGCCGTAGCCTTCGTAGGTCAGCTCGACCATGTCGTCGGTATCGGCCGCACCGGCGCCACGGGCCACGGCGCGGTCGATGATGTCGCGACTCATGTTGGCGCCGAGGGCCTTGTCCAGCGCCAGGCGCAGACGCGGGTTGGAGCCTGGGTCACCGCCGCCCTGGCGGGCGGCAACGGTCAGTTCGCGAATCCACTTGGTGAAGATCTTGCCTTTCTTGGCATCCTGACGCTCTTTGCGGTGCTTGATGTTCGCCCACTTGGAATGGCCAGCCATAACACAACTCCGAAATTCTCTAGAAACCTTATCAACCCCGCCCCAGGCGGGATACAACCCTTGTAACGCAAAGGCGCATCCGAAGATGCGCCTTTTTGACTGCGTAAAACCTTATCGCGCTTTCACGCAGCGGCCTTACTCAGCCTTTGGCGCCTCGCGCAGGCGGATATGCAGCTCGCGCAGTGCCTTGGCATCCACGACACCCGGCGCCTGGGTCATGACGTCCGCAGCGCTCTGGGTTTTCGGGAAGGCGATCACTTCACGGATCGACTGGGCGCCGGTCATCAGCATCACCAGACGGTCCAGGCCAAAGGCCAGGCCACCGTGGGGCGGTGCGCCGTACTTCAGGGCGTCGAGCAGGAAGCCGAATTTCTCTTCCTGTTCGGCTTCGTTGATGCCCAGCAGACGGAATACCGCTTGCTGCATTTCCTTGCGGTGGATACGGATCGAACCGCCACCCAGCTCAGTGCCGTTCAAGACCATGTCGTAGGCCCGGGACAGAGCGCCCGCCGGGTTGGCTTCGAGCTCTTCCGGCGAGCACTTCGGCGCGGTGAACGGGTGGTGCAAGGCGCTGAAGCTGCCGTCGTCGTTCTCTTCGAACATCGGGAAGTCGACGACCCACATCGGTGCCCACTTGCAGGTCAGCAGGTTCAGGTCGTGGCCCAGCTTGATCCGCAGCGCGCCCAGGGCTTCGCTGACGATCTTGGCCTTGTCGGCACCGAAGAACACGATGTCACCGTCGACTGCGCCCACGCGATCGAGGATCACATTGAGGTTGGCTTCCGGGATGTTTTTCACGATCGGCGACTGCAGACCGTCAACGCCCTTGGCACGCTCGTTGACCTTGATGTACGCCAGGCCCTTGGCACCGTAGATGCCGACGAACTTGGTGTAGTCGTCGATCTGCTTGCGCGGCATGCTCGCGCCGCCAGGCACGCGCAGGGCGGCGATGCGGCATTTCGGGTCGTTGGCCGGGCCGCTGAACACCTTGAAGTCGACGTCCTTGAGTTGGTCGGCCACGTCCACCAGTTCCAGCGGGATACGCAGGTCCGGCTTGTCGGAACCGTAGCGGCGCATGGCTTCTTCGAAGGTCATGTGCGGGAATTCGCCGAATTCCAGGTCCAGCACTTCCTTGAACAGGTTGCGGATCATTTGTTCGGTGATGCCCATGATCTCTTTTTCATCGAGGAAGCTGGTCTCGATGTCGATCTGGGTGAATTCAGGCTGGCGATCGGCGCGCAGGTCTTCGTCACGGAAGCACTTGGCGATCTGGTAGTAACGGTCGAAGCCGGCCACCATCAGCAGTTGCTTGAACAACTGCGGCGATTGCGGCAGGGCGAAGAAACTGCCAGCGTGGGTACGGCTCGGCACCAGATAGTCACGCGCGCCTTCCGGGGTGGCACGGGTGAGGATCGGCGTTTCAACGTCGAGGAAGCCGTTTTCATCGAGGAAGCGACGGATGCTGGTGGTCATGCGCGAGCGCAGACGCAGCTTCTCGGCCATTTCCGGGCGACGCAGGTCCAGGAAGCGATAACGCAGGCGGGTTTCTTCGCCAACATCGGAATATTCGTTCAGTGGGAACGGCGGGGTTTCCGACTCGTTCAGCACTTCCAGCTCGTAGCCCAGCACTTCGATCGCGCCGGACGCCATGTTCGGGTTCACCGCACCGGCCGGACGCAGGCGCACCTTGCCGGTGATCTTCACTACGTATTCGCTGCGCACGCGGTCGGCGGCGGCGAAGCTCTCGGCGCGGTCCGGGTCGAACACCACCTGGGCCAGACCATCACGATCACGGATATCGAGGAAGATCACCCCGCCGTGGTCGCGGCGACGGTGAACCCATCCGCAAAGGGTGATTTCCTGACCTTCCAGGGTCTCGTTCAGTTGGCCGCAATAATGGCTGCGCATCATGGTAGTGGTTTCACTTCTCGTAATTCGAAATTCGGTGGCAGGCTTGGCCTCAGTCACCGTACATAAGTCAGGGGACGGATAATGCAGGAGCCTGCGCGTAGAGTTCAACTCAGTCTGCTTTGTCGCCGCCCGCCAGATTCTTCTTCGAGCCGGTCTTGAAGTCGGTCTCGTACCAGCCGCTGCCGCTCAGGCGGAAGCCCGGCATGGACAACATCTTTTTAAGCTCAGGCGCCTTGCAAGCTGGGCAATCGACCAGCGGCGCGTCGCTGATCTTCTGGATGGCTTCCAACTGATGACCACAGGAAGCGCATTGATAGTCGTACATGGGCATGGAGATGTCTCGGCGATCAGATCGTTACTGTGCCGCGCCGGCCTCCGGATAGAGGCCACTGCGCAGAAAGCGCCTGCAGCGGCAAAGCGCGGGATTATATCTGGTAAATCGAGGCAGCGCAGCCGGCTTTCTGCCCGAGGCCCGGCCCGCCTGAACGCCGGGCCAGCCCCGGAACCCCCGGATTACTCGGGATTGGACAGGCAAGCGCGGCCTTTCAATACGTGAACCACGCAGACCACCCTGACCAGCCCGCTGAAGTTCTTCACGCCGCCATAGCGCAAATGCACTTCCCGATCGACATAAGACAACAGCGCACTGACTGAACAGGCATTGAGCCTGGCTATTTCCGTGAGGATATTCCAGTAGATCTGTTCCAGCCGCAGGCAAGTGGAAAACCCATTGAGCCTTACTGATCGGGACAACGGCCGCGCCAGCCCCATATCGAACCCTTTGACAAAGGGGTCGACGTTTATCTTATGAAAACCACAGGTCTCCATCACTCTACTACCCACTCCACGTGACATACACCTGACACTCCATTGCCAAACAGCAGTCCATGGGCTTCTCCCATTGGACAGTGGGCCTATCAAACAGCAGGACGACGGGGGGCAGCCAGAAGACGGGGAGTTGATAGTCGTAGGACAACGCCAGGAAGCACGGAGAAACAAGCGGGCGGCGCCAGGACAGCGCCGCCCGAGGTCGGTGTTTACTTGCTTTCGAGTAGGGAACGCAGCATCCACGCAGTTTTTTCATGAACTTGCATACGCTGGGTCAACAGGTCGGCCGTCGGTTCGTCGCTGACCTTATCGAGCAGCGGAAAAATACCGCGCGCGGTACGCGTAACCGCCTCCTGGCCCGCCACCAACTGCTTGATCATCTCTTCAGCGCTGGGCACGCCCTCTTCTTCCTTGATCGAAGAAAGACGCGCATAGATCGAATAGGCACCCGGCGCCGGGAAGCCCAGGGCACGAATACGCTCGGCAATCAGGTCCACCGCCAGCGCCAGCTCGTTGTACTGCTCTTCGAACATCAAGTGCAGCGTGCGGAACATGGGGCCCGTGACGTTCCAGTGGAAATTGTGGGTCTTCAGGTACAGTACATAGGTATCGGAAAGCAGACGCGAAAGCCCGTCGACGATGGATTTGCGATCTTCTTCACTGATACCGATATCGATTGCCATGTTTATCCCCTTCAATTGAACAGCATTCATTGATCAGGTGCCGGATCACTCTAGCAAGAGTACCCAATGTGTGCAGCCCGACGCACCGAGGCGACGTGCGGCAAATCGCCCTGCGCGGCCTCGCTGGCCCGCGACGGTGAAGGCTTTAGGCGCGACAGAAAGTTTCCCCGACAGCAGGCAAAACGCCTGCAACTGTCTAGGACAAGCGTTTGACGCAGAAATGCCCGCGTCCCTTGCAACGCCCGGAAATGCTTGATTTGAGTAGGCACAGCCTTTGCTGTTAAATAGGCAGCGTGTCGCTGCCGTTATTTTCTTCGGCCAGCGCATAGGCTGATACCCGCGCACGTGCCCAACGCCTCCCATTGTTCAGAAGCGAACCGTGCCAGTCAGCTCTTCCTTGTGATCCGTCTTAACGTGAGTTAATCAAAATGTTGAAAATCGTCCACCTGCTAACGGGCGTTGCAGCTTTGCTGCTGTCCTTTATCCCGAGCCTGCAGCCTGAAAGCCTGCCCTACCTGCAACAACATGACGCTCTGTACCTGGCCTTGTTCGGCCTTCTTAACCTGACGCTGGCGCCAGTGATCCCTTACTGGAACAAAGGCACGCGTCATCAACTGCAAAACCTGGTCAGCGCGCTGCTGGTGCTGACTGTTGTCGTACAAACCCTCACCCTCCTGGCGCCCATGCCTGAAGTCGGCGGCCACCCGGCCATCCTGCTCAGCCTGGTGATTGCGCTGGTCGCCATCGTTCTTCACCTGGCCATCAGCTTCTACCGTTCGTCCCCTGCGGCCGCGTCGCAAAACTACGACATGACCAATCGGGATACCGGGACCGTCAAGTGGTTCAACACGTCCAAGGGCTTCGGCTTTATTTCCCGCGATTCGGGCGACGATATCTTCGTCCACTTCCGGGCCATCCGTGGCGAAGGCCATCGCGTCCTGGTCGAAGGCCAGCGTGTGGAATTCTCCGTCATGAACCGCGACAAAGGCCTGCAAGCCGAAGATGTGATCGCCGCGTTGCCGCGTCGCTGATTCCAAGCCAGGCAAAAAAACCGCGATCCGGCACAAGCTGGATCGCGGTTTTTTATTGCGCGGCTATTAATAGTGAGGCGGCGGCGCTTCTTCTTCGGACGACTCGAACTGGCCGCCCATTTCTTCCTGGCGCTTGAGCAGCGCGGTCATCTGCAGCTGCAGGCGTTCGACCGCCCGCTGCTGGGTGACCAGGATGTCGTTAAGGGTTTCGATGGTGTCGTCCTGAAAGGCCAGGCGGCTTTCCAGGTCGGTCACGCGGTCTTGCAGATCCATGGTTCAGTCCTGGCTAAAGATGAAGTCGGCAGGTAACAGCTTGCGCAACCGCGCACGGATCGCTGCCACCTGTTCTTCAGTATACGGCCGGGCCGGATGCTTGCCCCAGACCGGCGCAGGCCAGGCCATGTCATCGCGCTTGCGCACGATCACATGCACATGCAACTGGCTGACAACGTTCCCCAGCGCGCCGATATTCATCTTGTCGGCGCCGAAACCTTCACTCAGCAATTGCGCAAGGGTTGTCGTTTCATTCCACAGTTTTTGTTGATCTATGACAGACAATTGAAAAACTTCGCTGATACCGTTTATGCGCGGTACCAGAATAAACCAAGGGTAATTCGAGTCATTGGACAGCAGCAGGCGGCACAACGGGAAGTCCCCGATGGTCAGTGTGTCTTGTTGCAGGCGTTGATCTAAGGCGAACACCGCGGGCACTCCGTTCGGCAGGTCAGATTCTGGCGCCCAGCATACCTTCGAACGCCGGCGGCTTCACTTCGAATACAGACGCCAACGCGCATCCCGATAAAAAACCTGCCCCTTTTCGAGGCAGGCGAATAATTGAGCTACGCTGAATCGGGACTCATCGGAGTGCACCAAAATGACCCACTTGTGCGTCAAAGAGATCCGCCAAGTACCCACCCATGAGGGTGAACCGGTAACGTTTCGCGCTGGTACAGGATTCATGCACCACCGAATCAACGGAATGCATGGCCGTCAAGGACAAACTGAACGGCTTGAGAGGCCCGTGTTTATGCGGTTTTTACACTGCAGTGAGGCTTTTCACGAAAAAATGACATTCAGTTACCGGTTTGGGCGCGCTTGTTGCATTCACACCCACATCGTCGGCAACGGCACCCATCGGGAAGCGGGTGTTTCGCGATAAGAACACTAGCGAGTCAATGTGTATCAAGGATGCATTCAAACTTAGAAAAGGGTTTGAAAACAGCATTGAAGTTGTCAGTTCGGTAACATTCGGACTGTGAATTTGCGACATGGACCTAGCAATTCACGACAGCCTCGTAAAGAAGCTGAAAGGAAAGATGGGTAAGTATCGTCATTAGAGTCAGCGTGATATAACTTTACGCGGACACAAAAAAAGAAAGAGCCGCCCAGATAAAAATACAGGTGGGACGGCAGTACTCTTCCTAAAACCAAAGGAGCAAATCACGATGCGCGTGATGAAGTGGAGCATGATCGCCCTGGCTGTTTCAGCAGGCACCTCGCAGTTCGCAATGGCGTCTGCCCAAGACGATGCCAAGGGCTTCGTTGAAGACAGCACTTTCAGTATCAATACCCGTGCGCTGTATTTCAGCCGCGACTTCCGCAACGAGCCACTCGGTGGCTACGATAAGGTCAACGGCAAGAACAAGAGCCGCGCCGAAGAAACCGGTCTGGGCTTCAATGCCCTGTACGAATCAGGCTTCACCCAAGGCACCATCGGTGTCGGTGTTGACGTGATCGGCCTGATGGGCGTTAAGCTCGACAGCGGCAAGGGTCGCGCCGGTACCGGTTTGTTCCCAAGTGGTTCTGATGGTCGCTCGCAAGACGATTACTCTAAAGGCGGCGCGGCGGTTAAGTTCCGCCTCTCCAATACCGTTCTGAAAATCGGCGACCAGTACACTACCGCTCCTGTGTTCGCCTCTGACGACAGCCGTTTGCTGCCAGAGCTGCCACAAGGTATCTCGCTCACCAGTAACGAGATCAAGGGCCTGAAACTGGAAGGCGGTCACTTCACCTCCAGCGTCGCGCAGAACCAGACCTACCATGACAGCCTGGGCCTGACGAAGACCGACTTTGTCGGCGGCGTCTACTCCTTCACCCCAGAGTTCACCGGCAGCCTGTACTACGCGAAAACCGAAGATTACTTCCGCAAGTACTACAGCAACCTGAACTGGACCCATGCGCTGAGCGAGGATCAATCCTTCGCACTGGACTTCAATATCTACGACACGAAAAGTGACGGTGAAGGCAAGCAACGCGCTTACTACGACAAAACCATCAAGCTTGATAACCGTGCATTCAGCTTGCAGGGTGCGTACACCATCGGCGCTCACACCTTCACCCTGGCAGCCCAGAAGGTTACCGGCGACGGCGACTACGGCTACGGCGTAGACGGAGGCGGCACGGTTTTCCTGGCTAACTCCATTGCCCGTTCCGACTTCAACGCCGAAGGTGAGAAGTCCTACCAGGCACGTTACGACATCAACATGGCACCCTTCGGCATTCCTGGCCTGAGCTTCATGACTCGTTACGTAACCGGTAGCGGCGCGAAAACCGCCACCACGTCGAACGGTAAAGAGTGGGAACGCGACATCGAAGCCAAGTACGTGATCCAGAGCGGCCCAGCGAAAGACCTGAGCCTGCGTGTACGCCAAGCGACTTATCGCTCGGCTGACGGCGTGTACTACGGTTCGCCGTCGATCGACGAACTGCGTCTGATCGCGAATTATCCGTTGAACATCTTGTAATTAGCTGTTTGATTACAACGATGACTTAAGGCTTCGGCCTTAAATTAAAAGCCGCTCCCCTGCATGCAAGGGAGCGGCTTTTTTATTGCAGTATTATTTCATCAGCAAAATAACTAGCAAGCTAACTAACGAGATTGACGCGCCCGCACTAAACCTGACCTTTCAGCCAAGTTGAGTGCCAGTGTTTCCCATTACTTCGCCGCTGTTTCCTGCATCACCCGAATAACCCGCTGCGGAAATGGAATATCGATCCCCGCCGCTTTCAAGCGATCACGTGCCAGTTCATTGAACATGAACATCACGTCCCAATAATCCGCCGTCTTGGTCCAGCACCGCAAAGACACCGTGATCGAACTGTCGCCCAAGGTCGAAACCACGGCCACTGCCGCCGGATCAGCCAATACACGCGGGTCTTTTGCCAGTTCCAGCAACACTTCGCGGGCTTTCTGCAGGTCGGCCTCGTAGTCCACCCCCACATCAAACACCACCTTGCGGGTAGGCTGACGGTTGGTGTTGGTGATGATGCCGTTGGAGAGGATGCCGTTCGGCACGATCACGGTCTTGTTGTCGCCGGTGCGCAGCACGGTGTGGAAGATCTGGATGCTGTCGACGGTACCGGACGTACCTTGGGCTTCGATCCAGTCGCCGATACGGAACGGGCGGAACAACAGAATCAGCACGCCACCAGCAAAGTTGGCCAGGCTGCCCTGCAAGGCCAGGCCGATGGCCAGGGTCGCGGCACCGATGGCGGCGACGAACGAGGTGGTTTCCACGCCGATCATCGAGGCCACGCTGACGATCAGCATGACCTTCAGCACGATGTTCGCAAGGCTGGTGATGAAGTGCTGCAGCGCCAGGTCCGCGTTACGGATGGCCAGCAAACGCCCCACTCTGTGGGTCAGGCGGTTGATCAGCCACCAGCCGATGGCCAGGGTAATCACGGCGAGCAATACCCGGCTGCCGTATTCCATGATCATCGGGATCCACGACTGGGAGGTCTTGATCAGGTGATCCACTTCAGCGTTCAAATCCATCTACATTCTCCTGTTTGCCGGATGTACGGCGTTTTTTGTGCCCACTAACGCAATTGAGCCCCGAAGGGCTCAATGGCAGGCGCAGGTTCTGGGGCGTGGGACGTCAAAAACGGCCGCAGGTTCCCCAAAGTGCCATCAGTCGCGGAAGTTATTGAACTGCAGCGGCATCTCGAAGGTCTTGGCGCGCAGGGCAGCGATGGCCTCTTGCAGGTCGTCACGTTTCTTGCCGGTGACGCGCACCTGCTCACCCTGGATGGCGGCCTGGACTTTCAGCTTGGCGTCCTTGATATGCGCCACGATCTTCTTCGCCAGTTCCTTGTCGATGCCTTCCTTGAGGACGGCTTCCTGCTTCATCAGCTTGCCGGACGCGTAGGCGTCCTTGACTTCAAGGCACTGCACGTCGATCTTGCGCTTGACCAGGGCGAGCTTGAGGATCTCGATCATCGCTTCCAGCTGGAAATCGGCTTCAGCGGTCAGGTTGACGGTCAGTTCCTTTTCCTTGAATTCGAAACTGCCCTTGCCTTTCAAGTCATAGCGACGGTCCAGTTCCTTGACGGCGTTCTCGACGGCGTTGGTGACTTCGTGTTTGTCCAGTTCGGATACCACGTCGAACGAAGGCATGTCATTTCTCCAATATAAGGGGCGGGCTCAGTAGAGATGGAGCGCGCCCAAGCTAAAATGCCGGGGCATTATAGCGGTTCTTTCGCCCCATTCGCTGTGAGCGACCCTACGGAGCACAAACTGATGTCGACCACCTGGCATATTCTCGGCGCCGGCAGCCTCGGCACGCTGTGGGCCACCCGCCTGGCCCGCGCCGGCCTGCCGGTGAAGCTGATCCTGCGCGATGCGGCACGCCTGGCCAGCTATCAGGCGGCCGACGGGCTGACCCTGGTGGAGCACGGCGTAGCGCACACTTACCCGGTACTCGCCGAAACCCCTGACAGCCCCGAGCCGATCCATCGCCTACTGGTGGCGTGCAAAGCCTACGACGCCCAAAGCGCCGTCGCACAACTGCAATCGCGTCTCGCGCCCGGCGTCGAATTGATCCTGCTGCAGAACGGCCTGGGCAGCCAGGACGCCGTCGCCGCGCAATATCCCCAGGCCCGCTGCATTTTTGCCTCCAGCACCGAAGGCGCGTTTCGCGACGGCGATTGGCGCGTGGTGTTTGCCGGCCACGGCTACACCTGGCTGGGGGACGCCAGTCACCCCACGGCCCCGGTGTGGCTGGACGACTTGCGCGCCGCCGGCATCCCTCACGAATGGAGCAGCGACATTCTTACGCGCCTGTGGCGCAAGCTCGCACTCAATTGCGCCATCAACCCGCTGACCGTGCTGTACCAATGCCGCAATGGCGGCCTGCAAGCCCATCAGTGCGAAGTCGCAACCTTGTGCGCCGAACTCACCGAGCTACTGCAATGCTGCGGCCAGCCGGCAGCGGCGCAGGACCTGCAGACGGAAGTGGAACGGGTGATCCAGGCCACGGCGGCCAATTACTCTTCGATGTACCAGGACGTGGCCAGCGCGCGGCGCACCGAAATCAGCTACCTGCTGGGCTACGCCTGCCAGGCCGCCGCTCGGCATCGGCTGACGCTGCCGCATCTGCAACAGGTGTACACGCGCCTCGTCGACCAGCTGGTTGCACGCGGATTGCCCCGCGACTGAGGCACGCGCTACCCTGCCCACTCGTCTATTACCTGTGAAACCCCTGATGCCACTGCGCCAGCGTCTTGAAAACCTACCGGTAGGGCAGAAACTGCTGGCCGCCCTGCTGGTGTTGCTGACCACTGTGTTACTGGTGGCCAACCTGACTTTTATCAGCGCCGCTTACTGGATCTCCCAGGAGAGCATGGCGCCCCAGGCGCTGCAGGCGATTGGCCGGCTGGTGTCCAACCCGGCGCTTGCCGCCGAAGCCCTTGAGTCTCCGGCCAAGGCCGACGCCCTGCTCAATGAGCTGACCAGCTATTCGCCGCTGCGCGCAGCCGCGTTGTACGACGCCGAGGGCAACCGCCTGGCACAGATGCAACACGGCGACCGCCTGCACCTGCCGGGCAACTACCGGGATATCGAAGCCTGGCGCCTCACCGAGTTTCGCAGTAACCAAGTCATCACCCTGCCCCGCCCCGGCCAGCCTTCCGGGCATTTGTTGCTGGTGGCCAGCAGTGAGCTACCGGTGGCGTTCTATACCGGCACGCTGACGGCGAGCCTGGGCATCCTGATTTTCAGCGTGCTGCTGTGGCTGGTCATCGCTCGGCAGATCAAGCGCCTGATCACCCGGCCGATCCATGAGCTGGAAGAGCTGTCGCGCCAGGTCACCCGCGAAGAGAACTACGCCCTGCGCGCCGGCCGTGGCAACCATGACGAAATCGGCAGCCTGGCCGAAGCCTTCAACACCATGCTGTCGCGCATCGAGGCCCGCGAGCAGCAGCTCAAGCGCGCGCGCGATGAGTCCCAGGCGGCTTACGACCAGGCACAGGGCCTGGCCGAAGAAACCCGCCACACCAACCGCAAGCTGGAGCTGGAAGTCCAGGTGCGCAGCAAGATCGAGAAAAAACTCACCGGTTTCCAGAACTATCTCAACAGCATCATCGACTCGATGCCCTCGGCGCTGATCGCCCTGGATGAACAGCTCTATGTCACCCAGTGGAACCAGGAAGCCACCGCACTTTCCGGCACACGCCTGGATGAAGCGCTGAACCAGCCGATCTACCTCGCTTTCCAACCGCTCAAACCCTACCTGCCGCAGATCAAGGCCACGGTCGAGCAACACACGGTGGAGCGCATCGAGCGCGTCACCTGGGTCAAGGACGATGAATCCAAGCATTACGCCCTGACGTTCTATCCGCTGATGGGCGGCGCCGGGCGCGGGGTGGTGATCCGGATCGATGACATCACCCAGCGCCTGTCCCTGGAAGAAATGATGGTGCAGTCGGAGAAGATGCTCTCCGTCGGCGGCCTTGCTGCGGGTATGGCGCATGAAATCAACAACCCGCTGGGGGCGATCCTGCATAACGTGCAGAACATCCGCCGCCGGCTGTCCCCCGACCTGCCCAAGAACCTGGAACACGCCGAACAAGTGGGCATCGAACTGCAGACGGTCAACCGTTACCTGCAAAGCCGCGAAGTCCCACAATTGCTCGACGGTATCCAGCAGGCCGGCGCGCGGGCGGCGAAAATCGTCACCCACATGCTCAGTTTCAGCCGGCGCAGCAATCGGCAGATGGCACCGTGTGATTTGCCGGCGCTGATCGACCAGGCGGTGGAAATCGCCGGCAACGACTTTGACCTGGCGATCGGCTTCGACTTCAAGGGCCAGGCGATCATCCGCCAGTTCGACCCGCAGCTCGGCCCGGTGCCCGGCACCGCCAACGAGTTGGAACAGGTGCTGCTCAACCTGCTGAAAAACGCGGCGCAGGCCATTCACCAGCGCGAAGACGACCGCGAGCCGGGGCGCATCATCCTGCGCACCCGCCTCAACCCGCCCTGGGCGGAGATCCAGGTCGAAGACAACGGCATCGGCATGAGCGAGAACGTGCGCAAACGCACCTTCGAGCCATTCTTCACCACCAAGGAAATCGGCCAGGGCACCGGGCTGGGGTTGTCGGTGTCGTACTTCATCATCACCAATAACCACAAAGGGCAGATGGAAGTGCATTCCACCCCGGGCCAAGGCACCTGCTTCACGTTGCGCCTGCCCCTGGCCGGCAGCCAATTGTCCCCCGCTGAACTTACCCAACTGGAGCACTGATCATGGGCTTTCGCCTGTCGAAGATTTACACCCGTACCGGCGACCAGGGTGAAACCGGGCTCGGCGACGGTCGCCGCGTGCCCAAGGACCACCCGCGGGTGGAAGCCATCGGCGAAGTCGACACGTTGAACAGTCAGCTGGGCTTGCTGCTGGCCGGCCTTGAAGAGCAAAGCGGCAAGCATCCGCACCTGAAGGACGTGATCGAAGTGCTGACGCCTTGCCAGCATCGTCTGTTCGACCTCGGCGGCGAGCTGGCGATGCCGGTGTACAAAGCGCTGAACGCGGCAGAGGTGAATCGGCTGGAGGCAGCGATTGATCGCTGGAACGAAGAGGTCGGGGCGCTGGAGAACTTCATCTTGCCCGGTGGCTCAGCGCTGATCGCCCAGGCCCACGTGTGCCGCAGCGCAGCACGCAGTGCCGAGCGCCGCTGTCAGCACCTGAATGCGGTTGAACCGTTGGAGGGGGTGGCTTTGGCGTATATCAACCGGCTGTCGGATTTGCTGTTTGTGGCGGCGCGGGTGATTGCCAAGCGCCAGGGTGTGGCGGAGATTTTGTGGCAGGCGGCGGCCAAACCCCACTGATTATCAGGTGTCTGGTCTGGCGCCATCGCGGGCAAGCCCACTCCCACATTTGGATTTGTGAACACCTTCCAATGTGGGAGTGGGCTTGCCCGCGATGAGGCCAGCAAACGCTAGATCAATCTTGCGGCCAGAACGCCCGAATCCCTGCCACACCTTGAGCGCCGGCATCCCATGCCTGCTCGCGCTCAGCAGGCCCAACGCCACCCAACAGATACACCGGCTTGCTGAACCCGCGGATCAGCTCTGCCGCCTGTTCCCAACCCAATGGTTGGGCATCGGGATGGGTCTGGGTCGGCTGCACCGGCGACAGCGTGACAAAATCCACGTCCATCAATTCCGCCAGCGCCAGTTCCTCGGCGTTATGGCAAGACGCCGCCAACCAGCGATCCTTCGGCAGCGGTCGGCCCTTGCTTGCGTATTTGCGCAGTTGTGCCGAGGTCATGTGCCAACCGGCCGCGGGAAAATCCCCCAGCCATTCGAACGGGCCCTTGAGCATCAGTTGCGCCTTGCCGGCACACAGGCCCACGGCGTCTACCGCTAGGTCACGGTATTTGGGGTCGTAACCGTTAGGGGCGCGCAGTTGCACCAGCTTGATGCCGCCCGCAATGGCTTTCTGGATACCGCGCAACAGCGGCGCGGTTTCCAACTCGCCCGGTGTGATCAGGTAGTCGCCGGGCAACCGTGCGGCGGCAACGATCGGCGCATTGGCCGCCGGGAACTCATAGTTGAGCAGGTCACGCGCCGCGACCCATTCCAGGGGTTGACCTTCGGCGCCGTGTGGCTCGCCGGTAAAGGCCGAGACTTCCCAGACATCCAGCAACACCTGCTTATCCGGGTAATCATGCTGCACCTTGATCAACGGTCGCGCCGTGGTGACCTGGATGCCCAGTTCTTCCTGCAACTCGCGGGACAGCGCCGTGGCGACCGACTCGTCGGTCTCCACCTTGCCGCCGGGAAACTCCCAGAGGCCGCCCTGATGCTGGGTATCGGCGCGGCGCGCCAGCAGGATTCTGCCGTCGACGCCGCGGATCACCGCTGCTGCTACATGCACTCGTTTCACCGCGTTTATCCTCCGGGCTTCAGGTACGGTATTCCGCGTTGATCTTCACGTACTCGTGGGACAGGTCCGTGGTCCAGATGGTTTCGCTGCACTCGCCGCGACCCAGCTCGATGCGGATGGTGATTTCTTCCTGCTGCATCACCGCCGAACCCTGGGCTTCGGTGTAGCTCTCGGCGCGGGCGCCACGGCTGGCGATGCACACGTCACCGAGGAACACGTCGATCTTGCTCACGTCCAGGTCCGGCACGCCGGCACGGCCGACGGCGGCGAGGATACGGCCCCAGTTCGGGTCGGAGGCGAACAACGCGGTCTTGATCAGCGGCGAGTGCGCCACGGTGTAACCGACATCCAGGCATTCCTGGTGGTTGCCGCCACCGTTGACTTCAACCGTGACGAACTTGGTGGCGCCCTCGCCGTCACGCACGATGGCCTGGGCCACATCCATGCACACTTCGAACACCGCTTGCTTCAACGCGGCGAACAGCGGGCCGCTGGTGGAGGTGATTTCGGGCAGGTTGGCCTGGCCGGTAGCGATCAGCATGCAGCAATCGTTGGTGGAGGTGTCGCCGTCGATGGTGATGCGGTTGAACGACTTGTTGGCGCCGTCCAGCATCAAGCGCTGCAGCACGTCGCGGGAGACTTTGGCGTCGGTGGCGATGTAGCCAAGCATGGTGGCCATGTTCGGGCGGATCATGCCCGCGCCCTTGCTGATGCCGGTGACGGTGATGGTCACGCCGTCATGCACAAACTGACGGCTCGCGCCCTTGGGCAAGGTGTCGGTGGTCATGATGCCGGTGGCGGCGGCCGCCCAGTTATCCACAGACAGGTCATCCAGCGCGGCTTGCAGGGCGCCTTCGATTTTTTCCACCGGCAGCGGCTCACCGATCACACCGGTGGAGTACGGCAGCACCTGGCTGGCGTCGACGCCGGCCAGTTGTGCCAGTTTGGCGCAGGTCCGCGCGGCGGCGACCAGGCCAGGCTCGCCGGTGCCGGCGTTGGCATTGCCGGTGTTGGTCAGCAGGTAACGAATCGGACCGGCCACGCGCTGCTTGGCCAGGATCACCGGCGCGGCGCAGAAGGCGTTGAGGGTGAACACACCGGCGACGGTCGAGCCTTCAGCACAGCGCATCACCACGACATCCTTGCGCCCCGGGCGTTTGATGCCGGCCGAAGCGATACCGAGTTCAAAACCGGCAACCGGGTGCAATGTGGGCAAAGGACCAAGACCAACAGCCATGAATGCGCTCCTTAAAAATAGATGATGTCTGTGCCGTCGCGTTCGACGGTGGGAATTAATGGCAAAACGCCGCGACGGCTGATGCCGGTCGCGGCGCGGGGTGTTGCAGCGTCAGGCGAAAATCTTAGTTGATTTCGCCGTGGCAGTGTTTGAACTTCTTGCCCGAACCGCACCAGCACAGCTCGTTACGGCCCAGCTTCTGCTCGTTGCGCACCGGAGTTTGAGCCAGGGCCACATCGACCTCTTCACCCAAGACCTCAGGTGCCTCAAGACCTGGCGCTTCCTCATGCTGGAACTGCATGCGCGCCGCCAGTGCCTCGGCTTCCTCACGCAGGCGCGCTTCTTCCTCGACCGGGTCTTCGCGACGCACCTGAACGTGGGACAGCACGCGAATCGAATCGCGCTTGATCGAATCCAGCAGTTCGGAGAACAGCGTGAACGACTCGCGCTTGTACTCCTGCTTCGGGTTCTTCTGGGCGTAGCCACGCAAGTGGATACCGTGACGCAGGTGATCCATGGTCGACAGGTGGTCTTTCCACAGGTCGTCCAGCACGCGCAGTACGATTTGTTTCTCGAAGGTGCGCAGCGCTTCGGCACTCGCCTGCTCTTCTTTCTCGTTGTACGCGGCCAGCAGCTCGGTCATCAGCTTCTCGCGCAGGGTTTCTTCGTACAGGTGATCGTCTTCGTCCAGCCACTGCTGAACCGGCAAGTCGACACCGAAGTCGCTCTTCAACGCGGCTTCCAGGCCGGCAACATCCCACTGCTCTGGCAGGGACTGTGGCGGAATATGCGCGCTGACGGTGGCGTTGAGCACGTCCTGACGGAAATCGGCGATGGTCTCGCCAATGTTGTCGGCGGCCAGCAACGTGTTACGCATGTGATAGATCACTTTACGCTGTTCGTTGTTGACGTCATCGAACTCGAGCAGTTGCTTACGAATGTCGAAGTTGCGGCCTTCGACCTTGCGCTGGGCCTTCTCGATGGCGTTGGTCACCATGCGGTGCTCGATCGCTTCACCGGACTGCATGCCCAGGGCTTTCATGAAGTTCTTCACCCGATCCGAGGCGAAGATACGCATCAGGCTGTCTTCCAGGGACAGGTAGAAACGGCTGGAACCGGCGTCACCCTGACGACCGGCACGACCACGCAACTGGTTGTCGATACGGCGCGATTCGTGACGTTCGGACGCGATCACCTGCAGGCCGCCGGACTCCAGCACCGCCTGGTGGCGTTTCTGCCAGTCGGCTTTGATCTGGGCGATCTGCTCGGGAGTCGGGTTGTCCAGGGAAGCTACTTCCACTTCCCAGTTGCCGCCCAACAGAATGTCGGTACCACGACCGGCCATGTTGGTGGCGATGGTCAGCGCGCCGGGGCGACCGGCCTGGGCGATGATCTCGGCTTCTTTTTCGTGGAACTTGGCGTTGAGGACCTTGTGCTCGATGCCTTCCTTGTTGAGCAGGTTGGACACGTGCTCAGACGTTTCGATCGTCGCGGTACCCACCAGGATCGGACGCCCCTGGGCCATGCCGTCCTTGATGTCGTTGATGATCGCCGCGTATTTCTCTTCGGCGGTCAGGAACACCAGGTCGTTGAAGTCTTTACGCGCCAGCGGCTTGTTCGGCGGGATGACCACAACCGACAGACCGTAGATCTGGTGGAATTCGAACGCTTCGGTGTCGGCCGTACCGGTCATGCCGGACAGTTTGTTGTACAGACGGAAGTAGTTCTGGAAGGTGGTGGAAGCCAACGTCTGGCTTTCGGCCTGGATGTTGAGCACTTCCTTGGCTTCGATGGCCTGGTGCAGGCCTTCGGACAGACGACGACCCGGCATGGTACGCCCGGTGTGTTCGTCAACCAGGACGACCTGGCCGTCCTGGACGATGTATTCGACGTTGCGATGGAACAGCTTGTGCGCGCGCAGGCCGGCATACACATGGGTCAGCAGGCCCAGGTTGTGGGCCGAATACAGGCTTTCGCCTTCGGCCAGCAGGCCGATCTGGGTCAGCATGTCTTCGACGAACTGGTGACCGGCTTCGTTGAGTTCGACCTGACGGGTCTTCTCGTCGATGGTGAAGTGACCTTCTTTGGTCACCACGCCTTCCACTTCCTCGATGTGCTGCTCCAGGCGCGGGATCAACTTGTTGATCTCGGTGTACAGGCGCGAGCTGTCTTCGGCCTGGCCGGAGATGATCAGCGGGGTACGGGCTTCGTCGATGAGGATGGAGTCGACTTCGTCGATCACGGCAAAGTTGAGTTCGCGCTGGAATTTTTCTTCCATGCTGAACGCCATGTTGTCGCGCAGGTAGTCGAAACCGAATTCGTTGTTGGTGCCGTAGGTGATGTCGGCAGCGTAGGCCGCACGCTTCTCTTCCGGCGGCTGGAACGGCGTCACGACGCCGACGGTCAGGCCGAGGAATTCATACAGCGGGCGCATCCAGTTGGCGTCACGGCGGGCCAGGTAGTCGTTCACCGTCACAACGTGCACGCCCTTGCCGGACAGCGCGTTGAGGTAAACACCCAGGGTCGCCACCAGGGTCTTGCCTTCACCGGTACGCATTTCGGCAATCATGCCTTCATGCAAGGTCATGCCGCCGATCAGCTGGACGTCGAAGTGGCGCATGCCCATGACACGCTTACCGGCTTCACGGGCGACCGCGAAGGCTTCGGGAAGCAACTTGTCGAGGGTTTCACCTTTGGCTATGCGGGCCTTGAACTCTTCGGTCTTGGCGCGCAATTGCTCGTCCGAAAGGGCAACCATCTGCTCTTCGAAGGCATTGACCAGCTGCACCGTCTTGAGCATGCGTTTGACTTCGCGCTCATTCTTGCTTCCAAAAAGTTTCTTTAACAAAGGCGCAAACATATCGGCAGGTTCTTCCACACATAGGGATGGAGGGCGCACCGTGAGTGGCCCGAGCGGCCCTCACGGGCGCATGCGAACGCGCATTCTACCCGGAATCGTGGGTGAGGAAAGTGGCGTTGTTCCCCAATGCAGGCATGAGCCCGTGAGAGGGCCCATTTAAAATAAGGGCTTTTACCGGAACTTCAACCCATGGAGTGCATTGATTTCGCAGATAAAGCCCCGCCAATGCATTGCCTGGGGGTCCACAGGCGCTTTCTGCTAAGATGGCGGCTCTGTTACTTAAGGTGTCTGATCATGGCGTTTCGCCCTCTTACAGCCCGCGCGCCCAGCGTGTTGCTTCGCGAAGCCAAGCCGTTGAAAGCCATCTTCAGCCATGCGCAACGCCTGGGCCACCTGCAACGCCTGGTTGAAAGCCAATTGCAACCGGCAGCGCGGGAACATTGCCATGTCGCCTCGTGGCGCGAGGGCAACCTGCTGCTTATTGTCACAGACGGCCATTGGGCGACACGCTTGCGCTATCAGCAAAAACGCTTGCAGCGACAATTGATGGCGTTTGACGAATTTGCCAGCCTGACGCGTATCCAATTCAAGGTGCAACCGCCGACCGTTCCGCAAGGCGCGGCGGGGCACACCATGGATTTATCGGCGAATGCGGCCGAAACCATTCAGGCAACGGCCGACGGCATCAGCGATCCGGGTTTACGCGCGGCGCTGGAACGCCTCGCCGCGCACGCCAAGCCCAAAGCCTGATCGGCTATCTACGCTTGCTGCCGCCCAGCAATGACCCCAGCAAGCCCCGCACCAATTGGCGCCCCACCTGATTGGCGGCCTGTTGCATGGCTGACTTGAGCGCCTTGCCGGCCGCAGTCCCGAGGAATGCCCCGGCTCTGTCGGTAAAGCTCGGCTCTTCGCTCACCGGCTTGGCTTCTTCGGCTTCGGCCGGGCCCAACGCCTTGCGCGCCATCAGCACTTCATAGGCCGATTCGCGGTCAATCGGCTTGTCATAGCGGCCCTGCAACGGCGAACTGGCAATCAGGGCGGCGCGTTCGGCGTCGCTGAGCGGGCCGATCCGCGATTGCGGTGGCGCGACCAGCACGCGCTGGACGACTTCCGGCGTGCCCTTTTCCTGCAAAGTGCCCACCAGTGCTTCACCGGTGCCCAGCTCTGTCAGGACCGACAACGCATCAAATGTCGGATTGGGCCGAAAACCGTCCGCCACCGCGCGCAGTGATTTCTGCTCTTTGGTGGTGAATGCGCGCAGGCCATGCTGGATACGCAAGCCAAGTTGCGCCAACACGCTGTCAGGCAAGTCCCCGGGCGATTGCGTGACGAAATACACACCCACGCCTTTCGAGCGAATCAACCGCACCACCTGTTCGAGGCGGTCCTGCAAGGCCTTGGGCGTATCGGCAAACAATAAGTGCGCTTCGTCGAAAAACAGCGCCAGCAGCGGTTTATCGGCATCGCCGCGTTCGGGCAACTGCTCGAACAGTTCAGCCAGCAGCCATAAAAGGAAGGTTGCGTACACCTTGGGGGCTTCGTGGACCAGGCGGCTGGCGTCGAGCAGGTGGATACGCCCGCGACCATCGCTGGCGGGGTGCAAAATATCCTCGAGCTGCAGCGCCGGCTCGCCGAACAACGCTTCCGCGCCCTGCTGCTCCAGCACCGCCAGGCGCCGCAACAGCGCCTGGCTGGAGCCGGTGGTCATCAGCGCCGCATCTTCACCCAGCAGTTCCGGGTGGTAGCGCAAGTGATTGAGCAGCGCCTTGAGGTCCTTCAAATCCAGCAGTAACAGGCCTTCGCGGTCCGCCACCTTGAAGGCGGCATACAACGCTGACTGCTGGCTGTCGGTGAGCTCCAGCAGGCTGCCGAGCAGCAACGGCCCCATTTCACTGATGGTGGTACGCAATGGATGACCGGACTCACCGTAAATATCCCACAGCGTGACCGGATACGCCTTGGCCGTGTAATTCAGGAAAGGCATGCCGGCGATGCGCTCGGCCACCTTGCCCTGGGGGTTGGCCGCAGCGCCGAGACCACAAAGGTCGCCCTTGATATCCGCGGCGAATACCGCCACGCCCGCATCGCTGAACGCTTCTGCCAGGCGTTGCAGGGTGACGGTCTTGCCAGTGCCCGTGGCACCGGCAACCAACCCGTGACGATTGGCCAGGCGCATGGCCTGGGCGATGGGCTGGCCATCGAGGCCGGCGCCGATAAGGAGTTGCGTGGAGTCAGGCATTTCGTCACCTATGGTTAATCTTTCGTGCCGCAAGGTCGATACACATCAATGTAAGACCCACAAAGTCTAAAAACAGATCAGACAGCTCCTACAGGGACCTCACAGGGCTATCGCCAGAAATATCACACCTTTTTTGACGCTACCATTCTGCGCATCCTATAAGGACGCATTTTGGATATTAAGACCTTAGCGGACCCTTCAGGCCATGAATAAAAACCTGCGTTTCAGCCACAAAATCCTGCTTGCTGCCTCCCTTATCGTCATCGCCGCCTTCGCGTTGTTTACGCTTTATAACGACTACCTGCAACGCAACGCAATTCGCGAAGATCTCAACAATTACCTGCATGAAATGGGTGATGTCACTGCCAGCAACATTCAAACCTGGCTCACCGGACGCATTGTCCTGGTGGAAAACGCGGCGCAAAATATTGCGATCAATCCCGACCCCAAGGTGGTCGCCAGCCTGCTGGAACAGAAAGCCCTGACCTCCTCGTTCATGGCAACCTACGTGGGCGACAGCCAGGGCGCGTTCACTATCCGCCCCGACACCAAGATGCCGGACGGTTTCGACCCACGCGTTCGTCCTTGGTACAAAGGCGCCCAGAGCAGCAATGGTTCGACCCTGACCGAACCCTATATCGATGCCGCGACGGGGCAATTGATCATTTCCATCGCGACCCCCAGCGCCCAGGGCAGCCAGAGCATCGGCGTGGTCGGCGGCGACCTGAGCCTGCAAACCCTGGTGGACAACATCGGCGCGCTGAACTTCGGCGGCATGGGTTATGCGTTCCTGGTCAGCGCCGACGGCAAGGTGCTGGTCCACCCGGACAAAAACCTGGTGATGAAAACCCTGGCCGACGTCTACCCGAAACACACACCGAAGATCAGCGGCGACTTCAGTGAAGTCGAGGCCAACGGCAAGGACAACATCGTGACCTTTACACCGATCAAGGGCCTGCCGTCGGTGAACTGGTACCTTGGTATTTCCGTGGATAAAGCCACCTCCTTCGCCATGCTCAGCGAATTCCGCACCTCGGCGATCATCGCCACGATCATTGCCGTGGTAATCATCATCGCCTTGCTCGGCATGCTGATCCGAGTGCTGATGCAACCGCTGCACGTGATGACTCGCGCCATGCAGGACATCGCCGATGGCGAGGGCGACCTGACCCGTCGCCTGAGCATCCAGAATCACGACGAATTCGGCATCCTGGGTAATGCGTTCAACCGCTTCGTGGAGCGGATTCATACGTCGATCCGCGAAGTGTCCTCGGCCACCGGGCAGGTCAATGAAGTCGCCCTGCGGGTGGTCAGCGCGTCCAACTCGTCGATGATCAATTCCGACGAGCAGGCCAACCGCACCAACAGCGTCGCCGCGGCCATCAACCAATTGGGGGCCGCCGCCCAGGAAATCGCGCGTAACGCCGCACAAGCCTCGAACCAGGCCAGCGATGCGCGGCACTTGGCCGAAGACGGTCAGCAGGTGGTTGAACGCAATATCAAGGCAATGACTCAGTTGTCCGCGATGATCAGCGCTTCCAGCAGCAACATCGAAGCACTTAACAGCAAAACGGTGAATATCGGGCAAATCCTCGAAGTGATCACCAGCATCTCTCAGCAAACCAACCTGCTGGCGCTCAACGCCGCCATCGAGGCGGCGCGCGCCGGGGAAGCCGGACGTGGGTTTGCCGTGGTGGCCGACGAAGTGCGTAACCTGGCACACCGCACCCAGGAATCGGCACAACAGGTGCAAACGATGATCGAGGAGCTGCAAGTCGGCGCCCGGGATTCGGTCAGTACCATGAGCGAAAGCCAGCGCCACAGCCTCGACAGCGTGGAAATCGCCAACCTGGCCGGCGAACGCTTGAACAGCGTGACCCAGCGCATCGGCGAGATCGATGGGATGAACCAGTCGGTCGCCACCGCCACCGAGGAGCAGACCTCGGTGGTCGAGTCGATCAACATGGACATCACCGAAATCAACACGCTCAATCAGGAAGGCGTGGAAAACCTGCAATCGACCCTGCGCGCCTGCGCCGACCTGGAACAGCAGGCGGCACGGCTGAAGCATCTGGTGGGCAGTTTCCGTATCTGACCGACACCACAGAACCTTGTGGGAGCACAGGTCCGCCTTGCACCCACATTGACCTTTATCAACTTGAGCGCGCGCGCCCCCAATTCCGATCGAACATCTATCATTACCTCAGGTCCACGTAAGGAGAGCTACGGATCGGAGGAATGTTCATCGTGCATATCGCGGACATCACCATGTTCTACGCCCCCGCCAGCGGTGGCGTACGCACTTATCTCGACGCCAAGCACCGGCGTCTGACGCTCAAACCCGGCATTCGCCACAGCCTGTTGGTCCCCGGCGCGCACTTGAGCGAACGGGATGGGATATTCAAGGTGCCGGCCCCCGCCCTCCCCTTCGGCAAGGGCTACCGCTTCCCCCTTCGGCTCGCGCCTTGGCGAAATGTCCTGCACGATTTACAGCCCGATCTGATCGAAGTCGGCGACCCGTACCTGACCGCCTGGGCGGCGCTGGATGCACGACGCCAACTGGATGTGCCCGTCATTGGTTTTTATCACTCGGATCTGCCGCTGCTGGTGAGTAACCGCATGGGGTCGTGGTTTACCCCGAACGCTGAAGCCTACGTCAGCAAACTCTATGGGAATTTCGACCGGGTACTGGCGCCCAGCCAAGTGATGGCTGACAAGCTCATCGGGCTTGGGGTGAATAATGTCTTCGTGCAGCCGCTGGGGGTCGACCTGCAGACGTTCTGCCCGGACGTCCGCGACCCGGGCTTGCGCGCCGAACTGGGGATCGGCGCGGATACCCGGCTGCTGATCTTCGCCGGGCGCGGTTCCAAGGAAAAAAACCTGCCGCTGCTGCTCAACTGCATGAAACGCCTGGGGGACAACTACCACTTGCTGTTGGTGGGCTCCGGCATGCCGGCCAGCGTACCGGACAACGTCACCGTGATCGATGGGTTCCGCCCCGCCCAGCATGTCGCCCGGCTGATGGCCAGCGCCGACGCACTGCTGCATGGCGGCGATCAGGAAACCTTCGGCCTGGTAATACTGGAGGCCATGGCCTGCGGCATACCGGTGGTCGCCGTGGCGGCCGGCGCATTTACCGAGATCATTGACGAGCGCTGCGGCCTGCTGTGTACGCCCAATAATCCAAGGGCCATGGCCGATGCGGTGCGCGAACTGTTCGGTGCCGACAGCCGTCGCCTGGGCGCGCAGGCTCGGCGTCATGTCGAACAGCATTACGCCTGGGAGACGGTCGTCGACAGCCTGTTGACGCACTATTATGCGGTGCTGGGCAGCCACAAGCCGATGCTCGCCCATGGATGAGCGTTCGGTACTGCTGGTGCTGCACGATGTAGCGCCGCAGACCTGGGCCGACTACCGCCCATTCGTCGCAGCCGTCGACGCGTTGGGCGGCGTGCCCATCACCTGGCTGGTGGTGCCGGAGTTTCATCATCATGACGCCCTGACCGCCCATGGCGACTTTCGCCGCCTGCTGGACAGCCGCGTGGCCAAGGGCGATGAGCTGACCTTGCACGGCTACTACCATTGCGACGACCAACCGGCTCCGCGCACCCCTAAAGCCTGGTTCATGCGGCGCCTGTATACCCATGAGGGTGAGTTCTACCAACTGCGCCAGGATCAGGCGCTGCAGCGTATCAGCGATGGCATCGAGGTATTCCGTCGCTACGACTGGCCGCTGCAAGGCTTTGTCGCTCCCGCCTGGCTGATGAGCCGCGGCACCCGCGAGGCACTGCGCCAATTGCCGCTGACCTACACCAGCGACCCGCAGCATTTGTACCGGCTACCCGACTTCACGCCGGTCAACGCCCCGGGGCTGGTGTGGAGTGCGCGCAGTGCCTGGCGCCGAGGTCTGTCCAAGTGTCTCAGCGACCGACGGGAACAGCTCTGGCAGGCGGCCCCGGTGATTCGCCTGGGACTGCACCCGGTGGACATGCGCCACGAATTTTCCCGCCGCTACTGGCTTGAAACCCTACAACGCCTGCTCAATGCCGGACGCACACCACTGACCAAGGCCGCTTGGCTGGCCACCCAGCCATGAGCCGGGTGATCTGGCTGCTGCTGGGCCTGCTGCTGGCGCTGGCGATCCCCGTGTGGCTGGGAGGTGGCGAAACCGTTACGCGCCTGAAGCAATTCCCGCTGCCCCAACTGTCGCTGATGTTCGGCATGATTATCCTGTGCTGGCTGATCAACAGCGTGCGTATCCGCTTATTACTGGGCGAGCAACGCGGCCAACTGGGGCGACTCAACAGCCTGGGCGTGGTGATATCGACCGAATTCGCCATGTGCGCCACGCCCGGAGGTAGCGGCGGGCCACTGACACTGATGGTCCTGCTGGCGCGCAACGGCATACGTCCGGCCCATGGCAGCGCGGTGTTCGCCATGGATCAGTTGAGCGACTTGCTGTTTTTTTTCTGCGCACTGGTGGGGATCGCGTTGTACGCAGTGTTCCACAGCCTCAGCCCACGCCTGGAGTGGCTGTTGGGGCTCAGTGCGGCATCGATGGTGGGCGCAGTGTTCAGCGCTGTGCTGCTGGTGCGCTTTCATCGCCGCCTGATACGCCTGAGCGGCACCTTGCTCCAGCGATGCAAGGTAAGCGCCGCGACTCGCCGGCGCTGGGCGCGCAAAGTGTTGCGCTTCCTGGCGGCATTTACCCAAACGCTGAAATTGCCGTGGCGCACCCTGTCCGCCGTGTTTGCCTTGACCAGCCTGCATTGGATACTGCGCTACAGCGTGCTTTACCTTGCGGTACAAGGGTTGGGAGGCGATGTGCAGTGGGCCTGGAGTTTCCTGATCCAGATGCTGTCGCTGACGGCGGGCCAGTTCAGTCTTATGCCCGGCGGGGCCGGTGCGGCGGAGTTGACGTCAGCGGCCTTGCTGGCGCCCTGGCTGGGCAAATCCAGCGCAGCGGCGGCGATTCTGATCTGGCGGGCGGTGACCTACTATTTCTATCTGCTGGCCGGTGGGCCGGTGTTTCTGCTGATGCTCGGCAGGCCGCTGCTCAAGCGTCTGTTTCAGGGGACGCCGGCCGTTTCTGCAACTCGTCCCACAATTGGGCTGCCCCAGGAAAGTCAGTACCATCCTCGGCCTCCAGCTCATCCGGGTCATAGCGACTCAGACACCCCTCGCCCAACGTAGCGGGCGCCCTGGACGTAGCTTTATCGAGTGGATCGGTCATGGGCTTGTCCTGCTGGGCAGATCAATGAAAAAAGGCCTGGGACGATTTAACGCCCAGGCCCTTCATTCTTCAATCAAAACGCGTTGATCAGAACACGACTGTTTTGTTGCCGTGTACCAGCACGCGGTCTTCCAAGTGATAGCGCAGGCCACGGGCCAGGACCATTTTCTCGACGTCACGGCCGAAGCGCACCATGTCGTCAATGCTGTCGCTGTGGCTGACACGCACCACGTCCTGCTCGATGATCGGGCCGGCGTCCAGTTCTTCGGTGACGTAATGGCACGTTGCGCCAATCAACTTCACGCCACGCAGGGAAGCCTGGTGGTACGGTTTGGCACCGACAAACGACGGCAGGAAGCTGTGGTGAATGTTGATCACCTTGCCGGCGTATTCGCGGCACAGTTCCGGCGGCAGGATCTGCATGTAGCGCGCCAGCACCACGACGTCGGTTTCATGCTGCTTGACCAGGCGGGACACCTCGGCGAACGCCGGTTCCTTGTCCTGCGGGTTGACCGGCACATGGTAGTACGGGATGCCATGCCACTCGACCATGCTACGCAGGTCGTCATGGTTGGAGATCACGCAGGCGATCTCACAGTCCAGCTCGTCGCTGTGCCAGCGGTGCAGCAAGTCCGCCAGGCAGTGCGATTCACGGCTGGCCATCAACACCACACGTTTTTTCTGCTCGGTATCGCTGATGTGCCAGATCATCGAAAACTCTTCGGCGATCGGCGCAAACGCCTCGCGAAACGCCTCAAGGCCAAAGGGCAGCGTATCGGCACGGATTTCGTGGCGCATAAAGAACCAACCGCTGAGATTGTCCGAGTGATGGCTCGCCTCGGTGATCCAGCCGTTGTGGGAGGCCAGAAAGTTACTGACTTTGGCAACGATGCCAACCCGGTCCGGGCAAGCGATCACCAGCCGAAAAGTGTGCATTAGGGGAAAACTCCAGAACTTCGCAAAGGCGGTCATTCTAGCGATTACGCAGAAAAACTGCAGTATCCGTTGACGCTTATTCTGCCCTCGCCTTGACCACACCCCTTAATAACGTAGGGTTTTACCACCGCTATATGCATGTGCATCGGCACGCTCAGGCAGTTAGCGGAAATTAAGCAGGTAGTCTTTGCCCATACCCGCTACTAATTAACTCGTTTGCATAGATTTGCCACAAACATTCAAAGTAATTCACATAAATGTTCCCTTAAATGTTTACTTGGGGAAATAGCCTGACTATTATTGGGCCACTATCCCTGTCAATCAGCGCTCTACATAAGGTAGTCCACATGTCCCTGATCAACGAATACCGTGCCACCGAAGAAGCTATCAAAGAGCTGCAAGCCCGTTTGAAGAATCTGTCCCAAGACGACAAACTGCAAACCGAGCTGGAATTCGAAGGCAAACTGCGTACCCTGATGGGTGAATACTCCAAATCCCTGCGTGACATCATCGCGCTGCTGGATCCAGAGTCTAAAGTTAAAGCACCGCGCGGCGCAGTGAAAACTACCGGCACCAAGCGTGCCCGCAAGGTCAAGCAATACAAAAACCCGCACAACGGCGAAGTGATTGAAACCAAAGGCGGCAACCACAAGACGCTGAAAGAGTGGAAAGCCAAGTGGGGCGGTGACGTGGTTGAAGGCTGGGCTACCCTGCTGGGCTAAGCCTCGCCAGGCTCTTGCCTGATACGCGACAGACGAAAAACGCCAGCTTGCTGGCGTTTTTTATTGTCTGAATAATCTGCAATTGCCTGATTACAGATTGAACCGAACGGCTAAAGAGTCAGCATACTCCTGCCATTGATCCAGCACCTGACGCTGAAACGGCGTGGCACTAACAGCCAATTCAATACGAGCACGTTTAAATGCCTCCAAGGTATTGGGTGCCCCCCATTCGCCATCTGACAAGCGTTGCTGACAGAAAAGTTTCCAGCGTTGTTGCTCCTCGCTGTTCAAGGTTGCAGGAAAGTTGCGCGCACGGTAGCGAAATAATAATTCCGGCAAACGCTGATCATCAAAGGGCCACTGCTGCCGCGCCAATTGCGCCGGCTCTGCCGCGCGGACTTGTTCGCACAAACGACGGTCGCGGTCACCGATAAAACCATCATAGAGCTGCTGCTCCGGGTCCGAACTCGGTGCAAAATCTTCCTCGGCATAAATCTCCGCCAACTTGTCGCGCCAAACTTCCTGTGCGTCAGTTAGCCGCAGCGCCCGCGCCTGATAAGCGTCCATATCCAATTGCAGTCGTTCACGGTCTTGCGCCCGCAGCACATTCAATGGCGCCACCACCGGGCAGCGGTTGATATGCAACAACTTGAGCGGTACCGGTAACTCGCCTGCGGCCAGGTCATCACGACGGGTGTAGAGGCGCTGACGCAAGGTATTGGCGTCGAGGTCCAGCAGCCCTTGCGGATCAAGGCCCAGGTCACAGACGATCAATGCGTTGCGATTGCGCGGGTGCCAGGCCAGGGGCAGTACGACGCCGAGGAAATGGCGCTCGGCCGAAAAACGCCCGGAGATATGCACCATCGGTTGCAGCAGCCGCACCTGGTCCATCACCCGTTGCTTGCTGCGCAATTGGAATAGCCAGTCGTACAACCTGGGCTGTTTTTCACGGACCAATCGGGCCAGGGCAATGGTCGCGCGCACGTCGGACAACGCATCGTGGGCCTGGCCATGGGCGATCCCGTTGGCCTCGGTCAAACGCTCCAACTTGAGGGTGACACGCCCATCCTGCTCGGGCCAGACGATTCCCTCCGGGCGCAGCGCGTAGGCGGTACGCATCACATCGATCAAGTCCCAGCGGCTGTTCCCGCCCTGCCATTCACGCGCGTAGGGGTCGAAGAAATTGCGATAGAGACTGTAACGGGTCATTTCATCGTCAAACCGCAGGGTGTTGTAACCCACCCCACAGGTACCGGGGGCCGCCAGTTCAGCATGCACCCGCGTCATGAAATCGGCTTCGGCCAAGCCCTTTTCCGCCAGCATGCGCGGGGTGATGCCGGTGATCGCACAGGCTGCCGGATGGGGCAGGATATCGTCGCTGGGTTGGCAATACAGGTTGACCGGCGGGCCAACCTCGTTGAGGTCGACATCGGTGCGAATACCGGCGACCTGGAGGGGACGATCGCTGCGCGGGTTGATGCCGGTGGTTTCATAGTCGTACCAGAAAAGAGTGGTCACGGGCTATTCCTGTGCTGAAGATCGACAAAGTCTAGGCGCTGGAAGGTGCCTGAGGCCAGCGCCAGATCAACTGTATAAACATCCAGCAAAACCTTGAATGGTTGCTTCCATCGCCGACACTGCTAGCATCCGTGTCTTCCAACCGCTCTGCGCTGCCAAGGATCGCGATGCCATCAGCTCCATTGGATACCCGTTACCAGATCGAGACCCCAGAGGGCATCGACCTGCCCTTGCGCCCGGCCGGCCTGCTGCCACGTGCGCTGGCTTTCGCCTTCGACCTGGGCGTGCGCGGGTTGCTCATGGGCATCCTGCTGGTTCCGTTGGCCCTGCTCGGCAACATCGGCATAGGGCTGGGCTCGTTGCTGCTGTTCCTGGTCAGTTGGTGGTACATGGTGCTGTTTGAAGTACTCAACCAGGGCTGCTCGCCGGGCAAGCAGGTCATGGGGATGCGCGTGGTACAGGATGACGGCACGCCCATCGGCTGGTCGGCCTCACTCATCCGCAACCTGCTGCGCTTTGTCGATATGCTGCCGTTCGGCTACTTCCTCGGCGCCATCAGTTGCCTGCAGCACCCTAACTTCAAACGGCTCGGTGATCTGGCGGCCGGCACGCTGGTGGTCTACCGCGAACTGCCATTGGCACGCCCCAAGGTGCCGCAGGCCCCTGCCCTGCGCCTGCCATTTGCCCTGGACCTGAGCGAACAGCGCGCCATCCTCAATTTCGCCGAGCGCCAGGGCGAACTGTCCGCCGAGCGAGTACAGGAACTGGCCTCGATCCTCGCCACGCCCCTGCAGGTGTCCCCGGCTCGCGCTGTCGAGCAGCTCAACGGCGTGGCCCGTGGCTTGCTGGGGCCGACATGAAACAGAGCCTGTTCGAAAGCCGTCATCAGCCCCAATGGCAAGCATTCGCCGAACAACTGACGCAGTTGGAACAAGGCAAGGCCAAGGCCGCTGAGCTGGCTGATTTCCCTCATCAGTATCGACGCCTGTGCCAGCACCTGGCCATGGCCCAGGAGCGCGGCTACAGCAGTTACCTGGTGGACCCGCTGCAACAACTGGCCCTGCGCGGCCACCAACAGCTGTATCGCCACCGCAGTCAATTGGGTGCGAACGTATTGGCTTTCCTGCTGGCCGGTTTCCCCCGGCTGGTGCGTGAACAGTGGCGCTTCGTGCTGATCGCCAGCCTGCTGTTCTTCGGCAGCCTGGTGGGTATTGCACTGCTGGTGTACCTGTTTCCCGAACTGATCTACAGCGTCGTCAGCCCCCAGCAGGTGGCCGAGATGCATAGCATGTACGACCCGGACGCCAGTCGCCTGGGCCGCGTCGCCGAACGTGCATCCAGTGAAGACTGGATGATGTTCGGCTACTACGTGATGCACAACATCGGCATCGCCTTCCAGACCTTTGCCGCGGGCTTGCTGTTCGGCCTGGGCAGCGTGTTCTTTCTGATATTCAACGGCCTGATCATCGGTGCGATCTCCGGGCACCTCACTGAAATCGGCTACGGCCAGACCTTCTGGTCGTTTGTCATCGGCCACGGTGCCTTCGAACTCAGCGCAATTGCCCTGGCTGGCGCGGCAGGCTTGCAGTTGGGCTGGGCGTTGATCGCCCCGGGGCACCTGACACGCGGTGAATCCCTGCGGCTGGCGGCACGTAAAAGCGTGCAGATGCTCTGCGGCGTCATGCTGTTCCTGCTGATCGCAGCATTTATCGAAGCCTACTGGTCTTCCACCACCGCGATCGCGCCTTGGGTCAAATACCTGGTGGGCGCGGGGCTCTGGCTACTGGTGGCCGCCTACCTGACCCTTGCCGGACGGACTCGCCATGCGCCTGAGTGATGCCAGCGTAGTGATTCGCCCGCGAACATCATGGGAAGCCATGGACCTGGGCGTGTTAATGGCCCAGGAACATCGACTGCTGTTGATGGCCAGTTGGGCGCTGGTGAGCCTGCCGATATTCATCGCGCTTAGCGTTCTGTTGTGGCAATACCCGTCCACGGCCTTGTTTGTGTTCTGGTGGTTGAAGCCGGCCTTCGACCGGCTGCCCCTGTATATCCTGTCCAAGGCCCTGTTTGGCGAGACGCCCAGCCTGAAACAGGCCGTGCGTCATTGGCCGCGCCTGCTCAAGGGCCAACTCCTGGCCAGCCTGACCTGGCGGCGACTGAGCCTGAGCCGCAGCTTTTTGATGCCGGTCAGCCAACTCGAGGGCCTGGATGGTCAGGCGCGCCAAAAACGCCTGGGCGTACTGCAGCAACACAACGCCGGCGCGGCGCGCTGGTTGACCACGCTCGGTGTACACTTGGAAATCGGCCTGTGGTTCGGCTGCATGGCGCTGTTCTATCTGTTCATCCCCCAGCAGGTTGAACTGGATTGGGACTGGCAACGGCTGGCCCTGGCAACCGGCCCGGAGGGGTTGTGGCTGGAACACCTGAGCAACGCTTTCTACGCGCTGGTCCTGGTGTTCTGGGAACCGATCTACGTCGCCTGTGGCTTCAGCCTCTACCTCAACCGTCGCACCGTGCTGGAAGCGTGGGACCTTGAGCTGGTTTTTCGCCGCCTGCGCCAGCGCCTGAGCAGCGCGGCCCCGTTGCTGCTGCTAGTGATCGGGCTGATGCTGCTGCCGCTGGGCCGACCCGCGATGGCCGATGACTCGCCCCCCACCCGGCAAGTCACCCCCCAATCCGCCAGCCAATCGATCAAGGCGCTGCTGGACAAGCCTCCGTTCAAAAATCCGGAAACCGTCACGCGCTATCGCTTTGCTGACGAAAAACCCAACACCAAGCCCCAGGCACGCGGTGACGGCAAACTACCGGCCTGGCTGCAAGCACTGCTGGACAACTTCAACAGCGACGCCTTCAAGCACCTCGCCCAAGGCCTGGAGGTGCTGCTTTGGAGTCTGTTGGCGGGCGGCGTGGCGTTGCTCGCCTGGCGTTATCGCGAGTGGCTGCGCACCTTTGTCAGCCGGCGCGGGCCACGCCAACCCAAGCTCGCCAAACCGACACCCACCCAACTGTTCGGCCTGGAGCTGGGCGCCGAAACCCTGCCCGATGACATTGCCAGCGCCGCCGAGCGACTATGGCCCAACCACCCCAGGGAAGCCCTGGGCCTGTTGTATCGCGGGCTACTCAGTCGGTTACTGCACGACTTCAACCTGCCACTGAAAACCGCCGACACCGAAGGCCAGGTCCTGGAACGCGTTCAACGCTTGCAACAACCACAATTGCTGGCATTCAGCGACGAATTGACCCGGCACTGGCAAAACCTCGCCTACGGGCACCGCCTTCCGCCCGCGGTGGTACAGCAGCAGTTGTGCAACGATTGGCGCACCCTGTTCAGCTCGGGAGTCGCCCGATGAAGCGGCCATTGCTGTGGGTGGGGTTGCTGCTTGCTTGCCTGCTGGGGGCGGGCGGCCTGTATGTGTGGCACAAGGCAATTCCTTATGACGAAGTGGTGGATCGCGGCCCTTCACCCGAAGCATTGGGCAATCCCTACCTGGCGGCCGAACACTTTCTGCGCCAGCAAGGCCTGGCGGTGGAACGTGCCAGCGGCCTTGAACGGCTCTCCGATCTGCCCCCCAAAGGCCGCAGCCTGTTGCTGCTGGGCGAACGCGACAACATGACCCCGCGCCAGGTGGATCAACTGCTGAACTGGGCAAAGTCCGGTGGCCACCTGCTGGTGGTGGCCGAAGCGCTGTGGGATGAAGAAACCGCTAAAAGCGGCGACCTGCTGCTCGACAGCCTGCATATCCAGCAGACCTTGAGCGACGAATCCGAGCAACCCGCTCCGGCACGCAAACAGAAAAAACCGGACCTGACCAAGCTCTATGTCGACAATGAAACCGCCCCGGCGTATTTCAGCTTCGATACCGACTTCAATCTCACCGACCCCAAGCACCTGGCCCAGTTCTCCGCCAACAGCGCCAGGTCCAGCCACCTGATGCAACTCAATCTCGGCCAAGGCCGTGTGACAGTCGTCACCGACAGCGACTTATGGAAAACCCCGGGAATCGGCCAACACGATAACGCCTGGCTGCTGTGGTACCTCAACCAGGGCACCGACGTGAGCCTGCTGTTCAACAGCGACGTGGACGACCTGTTCACCTTGTTGATGCGCTATTTCCCCCAGGCGCTGGTGGCGCTCGCCGCGCTGATCGCCCTGGCGCTCTGGCAGGCCGGCATGCGCCAAGGCCCGATCCAGGCGCCAGCGCCCAGAGCACGCCGACAACTGCAGGAACACTTGCAGGCCAGCGCCGACTTCCTGCTGCGCCGCAGCGGCCAGGGCACCCTGTTGTACGCCTTGCAGCGCGATATCCTGCGCGCCGCCCGGCGGCGCCACCCTGGCTTTGAACACCTAAACACCGCAGACCAGTGGCAGGTGCTTGAACACCTGACGCGCCAACCCTCTCACGTGATCAGCCAGGCCCTTGGCCCCCTTGCGGCAAAACGGCTTTCCAGCGCCGATTTCAGCCGCCAGGTGGCGTGCCTGCAAACGCTCAGGAATGCACTATGACCCCGCGTTCTGTGACGAAGGTGCGTGGTACAACGCCAGCAAGAGAGCGCTGCGCCTCGACTCTGAGGTTCAGCGCCTCGTGGAATCCACACCCAGAGTGAGAACCAACGTGGAGTGCCTGATCCGTCGCCTGATTGCCCCGGCCGAGTCTCTGGAAGCACAAACCCCGGCAGACCTCAAAGGCCGTGTTTGGTTATATCGCATTTGTGCGGCAAGACTGTCGGTCGAGTTTCGTCGTTGAATCCAAACACGTTAACTAAAGCGACAAGTAAGCCCGCCTGTTTAGAAGATATTCAACGGGTACTCAGTAATCAGACGCGTCTGCACCAAATGCCCCCCGGTAGAAGCATCGCCATCGTGCCAGGCCTCCCGCAGGTGAACAGTCAGTTTCTTGGCCGGGCCACTCTGTACGACGTATTTCACTTCGGCGTCGGTTTCGTGTTCCTGGTCGTTGGCGCCATAGGCCCCGGCGTAGGCCGAGTTACTGGCAGTATGCGTACCGTCGATGCCAGAACCGCGAATATGACGAGCCATGAAGCTCAGGCCCGGGACGCCAAAGGAACTCATGTCCAAGTCATAGCGCATCTGCCAGGACTTCTCGCCCGGGCCGTTGAAGTCGGAGTACTGCACCGAATCAGCGAGGTTGATCGAGTTACCGTAGCGGCCGGCACCGACACCGGCGTTGGTCTCCCCAAAGCCGACATAGTCGAACGGCTCGTCACCATGGATCTTCTGTCCGGCCAGTGTGAAGGTGTGCGCGCCCAGGGTGTAGGCAGCCGCCAGCGAGGCTGCAGTGGTGTCGATGGTACCGGCCTTGGCGCTGCCGTCGTCCAGTGTGCGATAGAGGTTGAAATCCAGTGCGACGGATTGGTCAACGGCCAATGGATGAACAAGGTTCAAGTTGACGTAGTACTGGTTCCAAACGTCTTCCAGGCGCGCTCCGTACAGCGACGCGGTGAATTCCTTACTGAACTGGTACTTGCCACCCGCGAAGCTGGCCGACGCCGCTTCCACACCCGCATAGCTGGCGAGAATGTCGCCGCTGCGCGACGTGGTGGTGTTACCGGTACCGGCGGTGTAATGACCGGCCTCCAGGTTCAGGCCCGTGATTTCATGACTGTCGATCTGGAAGCCCGATGCCGTCTGTGGCATCAGGTAGTTATCAGCGGTGGCAAACACCGGCGACGTGGGCTGCAAGTCGCCGACCTTGAGCGTGGTATTGGAAACACGGAACTTGACGTCACCGCCGGCCTTCGCGAGGCCGTGATCCGGATGGCCATTGGCATCGGATGGAATGTTCGGGCCTCCGGCACGGTCGGTGCTCCCGTCGATGCGCAACGCCAGGTCGGCAAACGCATCAATGCCGACGCCGATGGTGCCTTGGGTGAAGCCCGAGCTGAAGGTCGCCATCAGCGCTTGACTCCAGTCACGGGTGTGGGTGCCGCTGCCGTTCTGGTTCCAGAACATGTTGCGATTCAGAATATTTAAACTGCTGTCCGCGACAAACCCCTTGGAATCGGACTGATCGCTGGCATAGCTCATGGCCGGCAAGGCAAATGCCAGCGCCACGGCCAAGGTATTGAGTTGAAGTGCCGATTGGCGTTTTTTCATTATTTTTGCTCCAGTGCACGATGTCGTGTTGGAGCATTAAGGCAATAGCCCAGACGATCAACAAATGAAACCAGATGAATATTCTGATATTAAACTTGGCGGCTAAACAAGCCAGCTTGTTACTCGAGAGCGGCTGCTTTTGCCCAACGCTGTTGAAAAAGTGGCTCTCCTGCCGCCCTATAACGAGCTGCCCGTTGCAGCCGGAGAGGCGAGAGAGCGTCTTATTGAGGTTTACAAAGCATAGCCAGTCTGTAGTGTCTTCTCTTGAGCGGCCACACTTCCATTGCCCTTGGCATCAGGGGATGATCCGGAAGGCAGTGCCACTGGCGCCTGGAGGCATCCCTCCAAACCGAAGCGGGTCATTATGGCCGACGCGTCGTCTGTCGAGCACCCAAAGTCGGGGACTATCATGGAATGAAAGTTGTGCATATCGACCTGATTCCATTCATCCGGCCCATAAAAACCCAACAATAGTTAGATTAGGTAAGTATCTGATTTATGGATAATACAACCAATGTAACAATGAATAAGGCTCCGGAAATCATCAGCGAATTTCCAACACCCACTGCCCTGACCACCGAAACCCTGCAACACGCCAGCCGCCAAGCCCAGGCGTTGCGTGTTGAGCTGCGCAAGGCGGTGATTGGCCAGGACCAGGTGATCGACGACGTCCTCACCGCCTTGATCGCCGGCGGCCACGTGCTGCTTGAAGGCGTACCCGGCCTGGGCAAGACCTTGTTGGTTCGGGCCCTGGCCCGTTGCTTCGGCGGCGACTTCGCGCGCATCCAGTTCACGCCGGACCTGATGCCCAGCGATGTCACCGGGCACGCCGTGTACGACCTGCACACCGAGCAGTTCAAGCTGCGCAAGGGGCCGTTGTTTACCCACCTGTTGCTGGCCGACGAGATCAACCGCGCGCCGGCCAAGACCCAGGCCGCCTTGCTCGAGGCCATGCAGGAGCGCCAAGTGACCCTTGAGGGCGAAGCGCTGCCCATCGGCCAACCGTTCATGGTGCTGGCCACCCAGAACCCCATCGAGCAGGAAGGCACCTACCCGCTGCCCGAGGCCGAACTGGACCGTTTCATGCTCAAGGTGCGGATGGACTACCCCGACTCCCAACAAGAGCTGGAGATGGTGCGCGAAGTCACGCGCTCATCCCGGGCCGACATGCTCGATGTACAACCCCTGCGCACCGTGCTGCAAGCCGAGGACGTGTTGCAACTGCAACAGATCGCCAGCGAACTGGCGCTGGATGAGCAAGTGCTCGACTACGCCGTGCGCCTGGCACGGGCCACCCGCAGTTGGCCGGGGCTGACCATCGGTGCCGGCCCACGCGCATCCATTGCCCTGGTGCGCGGCGCCCGTGCCCGCGCCTTGCTGCGCGGGGGCGAGTTCGTCACCCCGGACGACATCAAGGGCTGCGCCCTGGCGGTGCTGCGTCATCGCGTTCGCATCGCCCCCGAGCTGGATATCGACGGACTGGAAGTGGACCAGGTCCTCCAGCAACTGCTGGACCAGATTTCGGCACCTCGGCAATGACCCATCCATGAAGCCGACCCGTCTGCTGTTGATCTGGCTCGGCGTGCTGCTGGGCCTGAATATATTGCTGGGCGCCGCACAGGCGTTGCAACTCCCGGTGCCCGACAGCCTGCATTCGGTGGCCTGGGGTCTGCTGCTGGCGCTGTTGTTGCTGGCGCTATTGGACGCGATGCGCCTGCGCCGTCGTCCGTCCGCGCGAGTACAACGGCAGATGCCCGGCAGCCTGGCATTGGGGCGCTGGGGCGAAGTACGCCTGACGCTTGAACACGATTACCCACAACCGCTGACGGTGCAGGTGTTCGATCACGTCCCCGACGGCCTGAGCCTGGAACACATGCCGCAGTCGATCGAACTGCGCCCCGGCGAACGCAGCGAACTGGGCTATCGGCTGCGCCCCCTGCGGCGTGGGCACTTCAGTTTCAGTCGCTGCGAGCTGCACCTGCCCAGCCCCTTGGGGTTGTGGTCCGCTCGGCGCAGTATTGAGGTCAGCGATGCCACCCGGGTCTATCCGGATTTCGCCCGCCTGTATGGCGCGCAGCTCTTGGGTGTGGATAACTGGCTGAGCCAGTTGGGCGTGCGTCAACGCCAGCGCCGGGGGTTGGGGCTGGAGTTTCATCAACTGCGCGAGTTTCGCGAGGGCGACAGCCTGCGGCAGATCGACTGGAAAGCCACCGCACGCCAACGCACGCCGATCGCCCGGGAATACCAGGACGAACGCGACCAGCAGATCGTGTTCATGCTCGATTGTGGTCGGCGCATGCGCAGCCAGGACGCAGAGCTGTCCCACTTCGATCACGCGCTCAATGCCTGCCTGCTGCTCAGTTATGTCGCCTTGCGCCAGGGCGATGCCGTCGGCCTATGCACCTTTGCCTGCGACCAGCCGCGCTACCTGGCGCCCGTCAAGGGCACCGGGCAGTTGAATCTGTTGCTCAACACCGTCTACGACCTCGATACCACGCGACGCGCGGCCGACTACGAAGCCGCGGCCAACCAGTTGCTGGCTCGGCAGAAACGCCGGGCGCTGGTGATCGTGGTGAGTAACCTGCGGGATGAGGACGATGAGGCGCTGCTGACCGCGGTCAAACGCATCAGCCGGCAACACCGGGTACTGGTCGCCAGCCTGCGCGAAGAAGTACTCGACCAACTGCGCCTTTCGCCGGTGCAAACCCTGCCCGAAGCGCTGGCCTACAGCGGCACCGTCGACTACCTCAATCAACGCGACGAACTGCATGACCGCCTGAACGCCCATGGGTTGTCGGTACTGGATACGCGCCCCTCGGAGTTGGGCGCCGCTCTGGTGACACGTTACCTGGGCTGGAAAAAAGCCGGCGTTCTGTGAAAACAGCGCACACCCCGGCTTGGGTCGCCACACCCAAGCCGGGGCGACTGCGCGCTATGTCTAAGCGGACGCCTGTAAGGGGTCAAAGCTGAAATACTGCAGCAAGGCATTGATCAGTTGGCCGTATTCGACAGGCGCCTCAGCCACGCTGAAACCCGAGTCGTAATGCTGGGGATTGATGTCCTCGTGACTCCATAAACAGGTCGCGGTGAAATCAACTGCCTGGAAATCACCGTCGACCGTGGGAATCTTCAAGCGCAGCTCGAACGCCACGTCGACCATCATCGGCAATTGACTGATCAACATCAGTCCTTCTGCAGATACGTTACCCAAGTAACCAATGGGCTTATCCGTAAGCCGGTTGAACACTTGCAGGAAACAAGACAATTGATGCCGCTCAATTCGTCGGTCGGTAAACATGATGATATCGCCATCCATTGGCCATAACTCTGGCCGCGCCAGTGATTCGGAACGGGCTAAACACCCCCGCTCTCCCTGGAGATCGGTGCGACAACAGCTAGCGCTTTGCCACTCTACAGCCTGCCAATCCCAAGTGTTCCATCCGCTTGGACACAAACTTGTACAAACGGACATTCAAAGAATAGCTTAAGACTGGCAACGGGCCAGCTATGCAACGACAAATAGCATCACAACGACGCCGGACGTGGCTGCGCAACGCTCGCCCCGGAGTAGTGCCCCAGTTGTTGCAGGGTGTCGAGACGCGCACGGGCCCGATAGGCGTACTCGCTGGACGGGTACTGGTTGATGATGAACTGATAGGTTTGCACCGCGTCGACGAACAGCTTCTGTCGCTCCAAACACTGCCCGCGCAACATCGAGACCTCCGGCTGCACATAGCGCCGGGTGCGACTTTCCCGGTCGACCTGGGACAATTCCAGGGTCACGCGCTCGCAGTCACCAACCCCGTACGCACGGTAGGCGTTGTTCAAATGGTGGTCCATCGACCAGCGGGTACAGCCGACAACACTGACGGCCAGGGCAGCAATGAGCAAAATTCGCATGAGGGTTCTCCTGTCTTGTGCAGTGTATCGACCCCTCGTCAAAAATCTTCAAGGTTGTTCAGCTATTCAACCGGAGCGAAAAGCGAATCGCCGATAAGTAGTGCAAACGAACAATGACTACAACCAAAGAGCATAGTAGCCTTCCTCAGCGCTTGAACTCAGGAGTCTGTGCATGTCCGTCCGTCGTACCAAAATCGTCGCCACCCTTGGCCCGGCCAGTAACTCGCCGGAAGTCCTCGAACAGCTGATTCTGGCTGGTTTGGACGTTGCCCGTCTGAACTTCTCCCACGGCACCCCGGACGAGCACAAGGCTCGCGCCAAGCTGGTGCGTGACCTGGCCGCCAAACACGGTCGCTTCGTCGCATTGCTGGGTGACCTGCAAGGCCCGAAAATCCGCATCGCCAGATTCACCGACAAACGGATCGAGCTGAAGATCGGTGACACGTTCACCTTCTCCACCAGCCACCCGCTGACCGACGGCAACCAGCACGTCGTGGGTATCGACTACCCGGACCTGGTCAAGGATTGCGGCGTCGGCGACGAACTGCTGCTGGACGACGGTCGCGTGGTCATGCGAGTCGACACCGCCAGCGTCACTGAGCTGAACTGCACCGTGATCATCGGCGGCCCGCTGTCGGATCACAAAGGTATCAACCGTCGCGGTGGTGGCCTGACGGCGCCGGCCCTGACTGAAAAAGACAAGGCCGACATCAAGCTCGCCGCCGAAATGGAAGTGGACTACCTCGCGGTGTCCTTCCCACGCGACGCTGCCGACATGGAATACGCGCGCAAACTGCGCGACGAAGCCGGTGGTACTGCCTGGCTGGTGGCGAAGATCGAACGCGCCGAAGCCGTGGCCGATGACGAAACCCTCGACGGCCTGATCAAGGCGTCCGACGCGGTGATGGTTGCCCGTGGCGACCTGGGCGTGGAAATCGGTGATGCCGAGCTGATCGGTATCCAGAAAAAAATCATCCTGCACGCACGCCGCCACAATAAAGCAGTGATCGTGGCGACCCAGATGATGGAGTCGATGATCCAGAACCCGATGCCGACCCGCGCCGAAGTGTCCGACGTGGCCAACGCCGTGCTCGACTACACCGACGCCGTGATGCTCTCGGCTGAAAGTGCCGCTGGCCCGTACCCGCTGGAAGCCGTCCAGGCCATGGCGCGTATCTGCATCGGTGCCGAAAAGCACCCGACCAGCAAGACCTCCAGCCACCGCATCGGCAAAGTGTTCGAAAGCTGCGACCAGAGCATCGCCCTGGCCGCCATGTACACCGCCAACCACTTCCCTGGCGTCAAAGCGATCATCGCCCTGACCGAAAGTGGCTACACGCCGTTGATCATGTCGCGTATCCGCTCCTCGATACCGATCTACGCGTTCTCCCCGCACCGCGAAACCCAGGCCCGCGCGGCGTTGTTCCGTGGTGTCTACACCGTACCGTTCGACCCGGCGTCGTTGCCGCCTGAGCAAGTCAGCCAGGCTGCCATCGACGAACTGCTCAAGCGTGGCGTGGTGGAGAAAGGCGACTGGGTCATCCTGACCAAGGGCGACAGCTACCACACCATCGGCGGCACCAACGGCATGAAGATCCTGCACGTTGGCGACCCAATGGTCTGAGTGATCTGCTGAAAAAACAAAGCCCCGCCCTGTGAATGGCGGGGCTTTTTGCTTTGCGGCTCACGGTAATGGGCTTGCCTGTGGAGACGTCGTCAGCGCCCGCTGATCGACCTGGGCAGGAACACATCAGCCAACAGTTGATTGCGCGGCAGCCCCGCCAGGAACAGGCGCTTGGAGAACGCCTCGACGCTGGCCGGATGCCCGCAGAGCAAGGCCAGTGTTTGCCGGGAAACCAGCCGCAGTTGCGCCAAGGCCGGGGTCAACTGCGCCGCCGTCCACAGCTCCACCGTCAGGTTCGGATGGCGCTCGGCCAGCGCTGCCAGGGGCTCGGCCAAGTAGTGACCGCTGGCATCGTGGGCCAGGTGAATCAAGCGGATCGCGCCTTGGTGGTCCTGGCGCAACGCCTCACGCAACACGCCCCACAACGGGCCCAGGCCGGTGCCGGACGCCAACAGCCACAGCGGCCGGGTTTGCCAGTCCGGGTCGTACTGCAAAGCGCCGCCGCGCAGTTCGCCCAGGCGCAGACGGTCACCGACGCGCAACTGTCGAGCGGCATCGCTGAATGCGCCGGGCTGACGGCAGTCGAGATGAAACTCCAGGAACGGATCTTCCTCAGGCAGGCTGGCCAAGGAATACGGGCGCGCCACCGGCCCCGCCCACAACACCAGATGCTGCCCGGCCCGGTAGCGCAGGCCGCGCTCCGGTTGCAGGCGCAGGCGCAGCACATGCGTGCTCAACCACTCCACGCCGACCACCGCGGCCGGCACGCCGTCACGGCTCGGGTCAAACGCTTCGACGTGCAGGTCCGCCACCACCCGGCACTGGCAGGCCAGGCGCCAGCCGTTCTCGCGTTGCGCCGGGCTGAGGGCGTCGGGCTGCTGATCCTCGACCTCGCCCCGGCAACGCACCAGGCATGCATGGCAACTGCCGGCGCGGCAACTGTAGGGCACGGCAACGCCGGCCTGGTTCAGGGCATCCAACAGGTTGCTGCCGGTGGAGACCGACCAGTGGCGTTCGCCGACGTACAGTTCAGGCATACAAGGTCTCGGATCAAAAAAGCCTACACAGGGAATCACGCCCGGCAGAGTTTGACCATAGTCGGGTGTATCGGCCACCGTGCCGGGTTATACTGCCGCGCCTTTTTAGCGTCGCGCCAGCATCACTCGGCGTGCCTTGGAAAGGTGGTTTCAGCCGACCGATACACCCCACTGAAGCCACCTTTATTGAATGTTCCCTTATAGAGGAGCGCGACTCATGACCGTGATCAAGCAAGACGACCTGATTCAGAGCGTTGCCGACGCCCTGCAATTCATTTCCTACTACCACCCCGTTGACTTCATCCAGGCAATGCACGAAGCCTACCTGCGCGAAGAATCGCCGGCAGCCCGTGACTCCATCGCCCAGATCCTGATCAACTCGCGCATGTGCGCCACCGGCCACCGCCCGATCTGCCAGGACACCGGTATCGTCACCGTGTTCGTGCGCGTAGGCATGGACGTGCGCTGGGACGGCGCCACCATGGGCCTGGACGACATGATCAACGAAGGCGTGCGTCGCGCCTACAACCTTCCGGAAAACGTCCTGCGTGCTTCGATCCTCGCCGACCCGGCGGGCGCGCGTAAAAACACCAAGGACAACACCCCGGCGGTGATCCACTACTCCATCGTCCCGGGTAACACCGTGGAAGTGGACGTGGCCGCCAAGGGCGGTGGTTCCGAGAACAAGTCGAAAATGGCCATGCTCAACCCGTCCGACTCGATCGTCGACTGGGTGCTCAAGACCGTTCCGACCATGGGCGCCGGCTGGTGCCCACCGGGCATGCTCGGCATCGGCATCGGCGGCACCGCCGAGAAAGCCGCCGTGATGGCCAAGGAAGTGTTGATGGAATCCATCGACATCCACGAGCTGAAAAAGCGTGGCCCTTCCAACCGTATCGAAGAGATGCGCCTGGAGCTGTTCGAGAAGGTCAACCAACTGGGCATCGGCGCCCAGGGCCTGGGTGGCCTGACCACCGTGCTCGACGTGAAGATCATGGATTACCCGACCCACGCCGCCTCCCTGCCGGTGTGCATGATCCCCAACTGCGCCGCCACCCGTCACGCGCACTTCGTGCTCGACGGTTCGGGCCCGGCATCGCTGGAAGCGCCACCACTGGACGCCTACCCGGAAATCGTCTGGGAAGCCGGCCCGTCGGCCCGTCGCGTCAACCTCGACACCCTGACCCCGGAAGACGTGCAGAGCTGGAAGCCGGGCGAAACCGTGTTGCTCAACGGCAAGATGCTGACCGGTCGCGACGCGGCGCACAAGCGCATGGTCGAGATGCTGAACAGGGGCGAAACCCTGCCGGTGGACCTCAAGGGTCGCTTCATCTACTACGTCGGCCCGGTTGATCCGGTGCGCGACGAAGTGGTTGGCCCTGCCGGCCCGACCACCGCGACGCGGATGGACAAGTTCACCCGTCAGATCCTCGAACAAACCGGCCTGCTGGGCATGATCGGCAAATCCGAGCGCGGCCCGACCGCCATCGAAGCGATCAAGGACTACAAGGCCGTGTACCTGATGGCCGTAGGCGGTGCTGCTTACCTGGTGGCGCAAGCCATCAAGAAGTCGCGCGTGGTGGCTTTCGCCGAACTGGGCATGGAAGCGATCTACGAGTTCGAAGTGAAAGACATGCCGGTCACCGTTGCGGTGGACAGCAAAGGCGAATCCGTCCACATCACCGGTCCTGCCATCTGGCAGAAAAAGATCAGTGAAAGCCTGGCGGTAGAAGTGCAGTAAGCGCTTCTTCGCACCGATAAAGGCGACTGCGGCTACACAGCCCAGTCGCCTTTTTTATCGCGCATGCTATGGTGCTCCCCCCTAATTGCAGCTGTTCATCTCCGTATGATCGCGATCCCTCGCCCCCTGCGCCTGACCTTCTACTCCCTGTTGATCATCGCCGGTGCGGTGCTGGCGGCTGCCTTGGCCACCCGCCACGCTGAACGCCAGGCCCTGGTGGACGATGCCGCCCGTGCCAATCAGCAATTAGCGCTGTACGCCAACTCGCTGCACACCCTGATCGAACGCTACCGCGCCCTGCCCGCCGTGCTGGCACTGGATTCGGAAATGATCAGCGCGTTGAAAGGCCCGCTGGATGCCGCGACCCAGGACCTGCTCAACCGTAAACTGGAACGTATCAACAGCGCCGCGCAGTCCTCCACATTGGAACTGATGGACCGCACCGGCCTGGCCGTGGCCGCGAGCAACTGGAAGCTGCCGAGCAGTTACGTCGGGCACAATTATGCGTTCCGTCCTTATTTCAGGCAGACCCTGAGCCAGGGCACCGGGCGCTTTTATGCGGTCGGGGTGACCACCGGCGTGCCGGGGTATTTCCTATCCAGCGCGGTGCTCGATGAACACGAGCAGTTCCTCGGCGCGATGGTGGTCAAACTGGAGTTCCCCGAACTCGAGCGCGAATGGGCCCAGGGCAACGACCTGCTGCTGGTCAGCGATGCACGCGGCATTGTGTTTATCGCCAACCAGCCGGGCTGGCGTTATCGCAACCTGCGCCCGCTGTCGGCCAGCGACCTCGCCGAACTCACGGCCACCCGCCAGTACGACAAGAAACAGCTGCAATCGCTGGAGACCCAGCCCCTGCAGCGTTTCGACGAAAACAGCCACCTGATGCGCGTCAACGGCCCCGACGGCAACGCCCGGTACATCTGGGAATCCCTGCCGCTGAAGGGCGAAGGCTGGACCTTGCACCTGCTGCGCAAACCCCAGTTCGCCTTCGAAGACCAACGCAACGCCGGCCTCGCCGCCGCCGGTTCGTGGCTGGCGCTGGTGTTCCTGGTGCTGTTCCTGACCCAGCGCTGGCGCCTGGCCCGTATGCGCCAGCGCAGCCGCGAAGAGCTCGAACAGCTTGTCGAGGAGCGCACCCAGGCCCTGCGCACGGCCCAGGATGGTTTGGTGCAATCGGCCAAGCTGGCGGCGCTGGGGCAGATGTCTGCCGCCCTAGCCCATGAAATCAACCAGCCGCTGACCGCACAGCGCATGCAATTGGCGACCCTGCGCCTGCTGCTCGACCATGGCCGCGTGGAAGATGCCTACAAGGCGCTCACACCACTGGACGACATGCTCACCCGCATGGCCGCGCTGACCGGCCACCTCAAGACCTTCGCCCGCAAAAGCCCCAGCGGCCTGCGCGAGCGCCTGGACCTGGCCAGTGTGGTCGACCAGGCCCTGCAACTGCTCGACGCGCGCCTGCGCGATGAAGGCATCGGCACCGTGCTGGACCTGACCCGCCCCGCCTGGGTCCGTGGCGACGCGATCCGCCTGGAACAGGTACTGATCAACCTGTTGCGCAATGCCCTCGACGCCATGGCCAACAAGCCGCGCAAACGCCTGGAAATCCGCCTGCACGCCGATGAGCAACTGTGGCAACTGACCGTCAGCGACAGCGGCGGCGGCATCGCCGAAGAACACCTGAACAGCGTGTTCGACCCGTTCTTCACCACCAAGCCCGTGGGTGATGGACTCGGCTTGGGGCTGGCGGTGTCCTACGCTATCGTGCATGAACTGGGTGGACGCCTGTGCGTCGCTAACCGTGGCGACGGCGCGGTGTTTACCCTGACCCTGCCTATCGCGCTGGAGACGCCGGAGCTATGTTGAATGCGGTGATTGTGGTCGATGACGAAGCCAGCATTCGCACAGCCGTTGAGCAATGGTTGAGCCTGTCGGGATTTGACGTGCAGTTGTTCAGTCGCGCCGAGGCCTGCCTGGCGCAACTGCCCAAGGACTTTCCCGGGGTGGTGTTGAGCGACGTGCGTATGCCCGGCCTCAGCGGTCTGGAACTGCTGGCCGAAGTGCGGCGGCGCGACGCCGACTTACCGGTGATCCTGCTGACCGGCCACGGCGATGTGCCGATGGCCGTCGAGGCCATGCGCGACGGGGCCTACGACTTCCTGGAAAAACCCTTCAGCCCCGAAGCCCTGCTCAACAGCCTGCGTCGCGCCCTCGATAAACGTGGGCTGATCCTGGAAAACCGCCGCCTGCATCAACAGGCCGATCATCGGACACAACTGGAAAACAGCCTGTTGGGCGTGTCCCGCAGCATGCAGAACCTGCGCCGCCAGGTGCTCGACCTGGCGACGTTGCCGGTCAATGTGCTGATCCGCGGCGAGACCGGCAGCGGCAAGGAACTGGTCGCCCGCTGCCTGCACGACTTCGGCCCGCGGGCGAAGAAAGCCTTTGTCGCGCTCAATTGCGCGGCAATCCCCGAGCAGCTGTTTGAAGCCGAGCTGTTCGGCCACGAGAGCGGCGCGTTTACCGGCGCTCAGGGCAAGCGTATCGGCAAGCTGGAATACGCCCACGGCGGCACGCTGTTTCTGGATGAAATCGAAAGCATGCCCCTGGCCCAGCAAGTCAAATTGCTGCGGGTGTTGCAGGAGCAGAAGTTGGAGCGCCTGGGCTCCAATCAGAGCATCCACGTCGATCTGCGCATCATCGCTGCGACCAAACCGGACCTGTTGGAAGAAGCCCGCGCCGGACGCTTTCGCGAAGACCTGGCCTATCGGCTGAACGTCGCACAACTGCGCCTGCCGCCCCTGCGCGAGCGCCGTGAAGATATACCACTGCTGTTCGATCACTTTGCGCAAAGCGCCGCCGAACGCCTGGGCCGCAGCGTTGAACCGCTGAGTGGCGCGCAACTGGGGCGCCTGCTCAGCCATGACTGGCCGGGCAACGTGCGCGAACTGGCCAACGTCGCCGAACGCCAGGTGCTGGGGCTGGGCGAACCGGAGCCCGAAGGCATCGAGGCCGGGCAATCATTGGCGGCGCAACAGGAAGCCTTCGAGGCCCACTGCCTGAAAGCCGCACTGACCCGACACAAAGGCGATATCAAGGCGGTACTGGCCGAACTGCAACTGCCCCGGCGCACCTTCAACGAGAAAATGCAGCGGCATGGGTTGGTGCGCGAGATGTTTCTCTAGGGCGTTCTTTGTGGTGTTTTCAAAGACGCCATCGCGGGCACGCCATAAGCGGATTTCCGCTCACCAACCCCAGAACCATCGGCGGCTTTCCGCTCAAAAAAAGCTGCAAACCCTTCTAGATCGGGCCTTCCCCCACCTGGCACAGCTCCTGCTATAGCCCCAGTCAGGCTGTGCTCAGGCACGCTCCATAAAAACAACTATCTGAAGGTTCCTTCAATGGATAACTCCAATACTTTGCCTCTGGGGTCGGCGGCTGCGCCGGCGAAAGAACGCACCACCACCAGCCGCATCAAATCGATCTTCAGCGGATCGGTCGGCAACATGGTCGAGTGGTACGACTGGTACGTCTACGCGGCGTTCTCGCTGTACTTCGCCAAAGCCTTCTTCCCGAAAGGCGACACCACCGCCCAACTGCTCAACACCGCTGCGATCTTCGCCGTGGGCTTCCTGATGCGCCCGATCGGCGGCTGGCTGATGGGCCTGTATGCCGACCGCGCCGGTCGCAAGGCCGCGTTGATGGCCTCGGTGCTGCTGATGTGCTTCGGCTCGCTGATCATCGCCCTGAGCCCGGGTTATGAAACCATCGGCGTCGGCGCACCGATCCTGCTGGTGTTCGCCCGTCTGCTGCAAGGCTTGTCGGTGGGTGGCGAATACGGCACCTCGGCCACTTACCTGAGTGAAATGGCGACCAAGGAGCGTCGCGGTTTCTTCTCCAGCTTCCAGTACGTGACCCTGATCTCCGGCCAGCTCATAGCCCTGGCGGTGCTGATCGTGCTGCAACAAGTGCTCACCACCGAGCAACTCTACGATTGGGGCTGGCGTATCCCGTTCGCCATCGGCGCCCTGTGTGCAGTGGTCGCGCTGTACCTGCGTCGCGGCATGGAAGAAACCGAGTCGTTCACCAAGAAGGAAAAAGCCAAGGAAAGCGCAATGCGTACCTTGATGCGCCACCCCAAGGAACTGATGACCGTGGTCGGCCTGACCATGGGCGGCACCCTGGCCTTCTACACCTACACCACCTACATGCAGAAGTACCTGGTGAACACCGTCGGCATGAGCATTTCCGACTCCACCACCATCTCGGCGGCGACGCTGTTTCTGTTCATGTGCCTGCAACCCCTGGTCGGTACGCTGTCGGACAAAGTCGGCCGCCGTCCGATCCTGATCGCCTTCGGCATCCTCGGCACGCTGTTCACCGTGCCGATCCTGACCACCCTGCACACCATCCAGACCTGGTGGGGCGCGTTCTTCCTGATCATGGCGGCGCTGATCATCGTCAGCGGCTACACCTCGATCAACGCGGTGGTGAAGGCTGAGCTGTTCCCCACCGAAATCCGCGCGCTGGGCGTGGGCCTGCCGTATGCGCTGACCGTATCGATCTTCGGCGGCACCGCTGAATACATCGCGCTGTGGTTCAAGAGCATCGGCATGGAAACCGGCTACTACTGGTACGTGACCGCATGTATCGCGGTGTCGTTGGTGGTCTATGTGACCATGAAAGACACCCGCAAGCACTCGCGGATCACCACGAACTAACCGCCGAACGCAGTCACGAATGTGGGAGGGGGCTCGCTCCCGATCGCGGTGTATCAGTCAACTTGTCTCAAGCTGACCCACCGCCATCGGGAGCAAGCCCCCTCTCACATGTGGAACCAGGACAACTCTGGGCCGACTTATAGGGGGTGTCGACCGCGCGCGCAGACTGAACGGGACGCTGTGAAAAATAGGTGGGCGCTGAATGAAAATTCCATAGGGCCGATGGAAATTCGCCGCCATGGCTTGCACTATGACGGCCTCCCAGAAAAGCGCAGCAGGAACCCCAGCCATGTCTGACGACAGCTACTACTACGAACCCGCCAAGGGCCACGGCCTGCCCCATGACCCGTTCAACGCCATCGTCGGCCCGCGACCGATCGGTTGGATTTCGTCCCACGACAGTGAGGGCCACCTGAACCTGGCGCCCTACAGTTTCTTCAATGCGTTCAACTACATTCCGCCGATCATTGGGTTTTCCAGTGTCGGGCGCAAAGACAGCCTGAACAACATCGAACAGACCGGCGAGTTTGTGTGGAACCTGGCCACCCGTCCGTTGGCCGAGCAGATGAACCAGAGCTGTGCCGCCGTGCCGCCGCAGGTGAATGAGTTCGAGTTGTCCGGCCTGACGCCGGTGGCCTCGAAGATCGTCGGCGTGCCGCGGGTGGGCGAGAGCCCGGTGGCGTTCGAGTGCAAGGTCACGCAGATCATTCAGCTGCAGCGAGCCGACCATGTGCTGGTACCCAGCTGGCTGGTGCTGGGCGAGGTGGTCGCGGTGCATATTGCCAAGTGGCTGCTCAAGGATGGGATCTACGACACCGCCGCCGCCGAGCCGATCCTGCGTGGCGGCGGCCCGGCGGATTACTTCCAACTGGGCCCCGAGGCGCTGTTCAAAATGTATCGCCCAGGCGCCACCCAAGCCTGACTGCAATGCAATGCAATGCAATGCAATAAAAAATGTGGGAGGGGGCTTGCCCCCGATGGAGGTGTGTCAGTCAGCCTATCTGTAGCTGAAACACCGCTATCGGGGGCAAGCCCCCTCCCACATTAGATCAGCGGCGTGCGTTAGTTTGTGGCAGTCGCCCAGGTCAACTGACCTTCTGCGTCGACGTCGGTCAACAACTCAAGGTGCAGCGTCGCCGCATCATCGGCATCGGATGCCGTCTTGAACTTCTGTCCATCGAGGATCTTGTGAAACTGCGGTGCGCCCATGCCATCGAGTGCCTTGACGGCGACGGCGGCGCTGTAGCCCCCTTCGCCCGGTACTACGGCGGAAACGGCTTCGTGGTGGGCAAATTGTTTACGTGCCATGTTGCAGGTCCTGGCCAATGGAAAGTCGGCCATTCTAAACCCTAACCGGCGAGTTGCAGGTACTCGCCGTAAGCATTGGCGGCGGATGCATCGGTGAAGGTCTGGAAGTCCATGCTGCGCACGACTGCGTCGTTCAACAGCTCGGTGAAGATCATCAGGGCTGGCGAGTTGAAGTAGGCACTCATCGCCTGCTCGCTGCTCCAGAGGCCCGAGACCAGCCAGACATCGGGGTCGACCTGGGAATGCTGCAACGAAAATTGCAGGCAACCCTGAGCCTGACGGCCCGGTTCGATCAAACTGCTCAAACGAGCACCGAGTTCGGTGCTGCAGCCGCTACGGGCGCGGATAAAGGCCATATGGCTCGCGGGAATGGGGGTGGACATGTTCGACTCTCCCGTTGAGAAGTGATGCTCGGCAAGCACTGTGAGGGTGTGTTGCCACAGGATCAAAGATAACGGCGCAGGTCGAGGCGCGGTTAGTCGATTCCTGCCGGCTTATTGCACAATCCTGCGAAAAGCGTAGACAGGACGATTGCCCGCCGGTTTTATTCCACCGGCAAACGCCTTGTTTCAGGGACGTGACAACCGCCGCGCTTGCCTGATTCACGCAGCTTCGCAGGATCAGGCAAGGATCGAGCAGAATCGACATAACACGGTTTGCACCGCCACCGCTAAGCTGAGCCCATCAAAGAAGCCTGCAGAGGACGCCCTATGTCGTCGCCCGAACCTAAGCCCGTGCCCCTCGATGCCGAGATGGAAAAACAGCGCGCCGAACTGGCCAGCATCGTGCGTCGGCATACCTGGGAAGACGGCTCCTACGGTACGGCGATCACGTCACTGTTCCTGAACCGCCACAACACCCCGCGCGACTTCAGCCCGGTGCTGGTGGAGCCCGCCTTGTGCATCCTGGCCAATGGCCGCAAGGAAGTGCGCCTGGCCGATGAAATCTTCGCCTATGACCCGCTCAATTACCTGGTGTTTTCGGTGTCGATGCCCGTGGCCGGGCGGATCATCGATGCCACCGAGCAAGACCCCAACCTGTCGATCCGCATCAACATCGACCCGGCGCAGCTCACCGCCCTGATCGCAGAAGCCGGGCCGATGGGCGTGCCATCGCGCCCGACTGCGCGTGGGATGTACGTCGACCGCCTCGACAACCAACTGCTCGACGCCGTACTGCGCTTGACGCGCTTGCTCGATTCGCCCAAAGACATCGCCATGCTGGCGCCGTTGATCAGCCGTGAAATTCTCTACCGCTTGTTACGTGGGCCGCAGGGCTATCGGCTGTATGAAATTGCCGTAGCCAACAGTCAGAGTCATCGGGTCAGCCAGGCGATCAAATGGCTCAATGGCAACTACGAACAACCGCTGCGCATCGATGACCTGGCCAGGGAAGTGAACCTGAGCGTCTCGACCTTGCACCACCGCTTCAAGGCCATCACCGCGATGAGCCCGCTGCAATACCAGAAGCAGTTGCGCTTGCAGGAGGCGCGGCGGCTGATGCTTGCCGAAGGTCTGGAAGCCTCGGCGGCCGGGTATCGGGTGGGGTATGAAAGCCCGTCGCAGTTCAGCCGCGAATACAGCCGGCTGTTTGGTGCGCCGCCGCTGCGGGATTTGGCCAGGTTGCGTCAGAGCGTGTGATTCACTGCCGATCAGATGTGGGAGGGGTGGTTCGACTTGCTCCCGATGGCAGTGAGTCAGCTAAAGATAAGCTGACTGTTGCACCGCTATCGGGAGCAAGCTCCCTCCCACATTTGATCGGCGGCGCTGCTTAGTCGAGGGTGCGGGGCAGTTGCAAGGTGACCCGCAAACCACCCTCGCGCAAATTCTGCAAACTCACTTCGCCGCCATGGCTGTGCGCTATGTTGCGCGCGATGCCCAGGCCCAGGCCGTAGCCCTGCTGCTGGCCGGCGAGGCGGAAGTGCGGTTCGAAGACTTGCTCCAGGCGCTGTTCCGGCACGCCGGGGCCTTCGTCGTCGACGTGCAGGATGAACTCCGCGCCATCGTCCTCGATATGCAAATGGGCGTTCTGCCCGTATTTCAATGCGTTGTCGATCAGGTTGCCGATGCAGCGCTTGAGCGCCAGCGGCTTGCCCGGGTACGGCGCCAACGCGCGCCCATGCTGGGTCACGCGGCCGTTGCCGTTGGGCGCCAGGTACGGTTCCACCAGGCAGTCGAGCACATGGTTGAGGTCCACCGGCTCGATGTTTTCGTGGATGTCGGTGTCTTTCACGCATTGCAGCGCGCCTTTGACCAGCAACTCCAACTCGTCCAGGTCGCGGCCGAATTTGGTTTGCAGGTTTTCATCTTCAAGCAATTCAACCCGCAGGCGCAGGCGTGTGATTGGTGTGCGCAAGTCGTGGGAAATTGCACTGAACAACTGGCTGCGTTCGGTGAGGTAACGGCTGATGCGTTCGCGCATAGCATTGAAGGCGCGCCCTACTTCGACCACTTCACTGCCGCCGCCTTCGGCCACCGGCTCCACGTCGGCGCCCAGCGACATGTCCCGCGCCGCCCGCGCCAGGCGCTTGAGCGGCCGGCTCTGCCAGTGGACCAACAGGCCGATGAACAGCAGCAAAAAGCCGCTGGTCAGCACGATAAACCACACTTGCTGCGACGGCAGGCCTTGTTCTTCGAGGCTGGTGTACGGCTCGGGCAACAGCGAGGCGATGTACAGCCATTCGCCGGGGGCGAGTTGGATCTGGGTGACCAGCACGGGCGGGTTCACCGGTTCCAGGGTCAGCGCGTAATGCGCCCAGGAGCGTGGCAGCTCATCGAGTTTCAACCCGGCATTGAAGATGCGCAGGTCTTCGGCGCTGACGAATTCCACCGAGATATGCACATCGGCGCCCAAGGTCTGGCGCAACACTTCATCGACCGCCTTGAGCACCGCTTGCTTGCGCGGGGTCTGCGGCAAGATCGCCATGTCCAGCGGGCGGTCGTTGAGCGTCACCACAAACCGTGTGCCGCCCATGCTGCGCAATTGGTCGAGGACCAACGGGCGGTAAGCCACCGGCAACGAACGGAAATAGCTCACGCTGGCCGTCATCGAATGCGCCAGGCTGCGGGCGCTGGTGACCAGGCCTTCGAGCTGGGTGGCGCGCAATTGCGAGACCCAGATCACGCTGGACAGCGCCTGGGCGAACAGCACCGCGAGCAGCGTCAGCAGGAGCATGCGCCCGAGCAGCGAGCGCGGCACCGGGAAGCGGCGGCGACGTTCGCTCAGGTGTTCAGTGGACACTGCCGGCAACCACGCTGGCTGCCAGTTGATAACCGCTGCCGCGCACGGTGCGGATCAGCCTCGGCGGTTTTTCCGTGTCGCGCAGGCGTTGGCGCAGACGGCTGACGGCCATGTCGACGATCCGGTCGAGCGGCATCAGATCGCGGCCACGGGTGGCGTTGCCGATGGTGTCGCGGTCGAGGATCTGTTGCGGGTGGTCGAGAAACAGCTTGAGCAGGGCAAAGTCGGCCCCGGAGAGGATCACCTCTTCACCGTCGACGTGAAACAGTCGGTGGCTGATCGTGTCCAGGCGCCATTCATCGAACACCAACACCTCGCCATTGCCGCCGCGCTCCTGGCCGAACTGGCAGCGGCGCAACAGTGCCTTGATCCGCGCCTGCAACTCGCGGGGGCTGAAAGGCTTGCCGATGTAGTCGTCGGCGCCCAGCTCCAGGCCGATCACACGGTCGGCTTCGTCGGAACTGGCGGTGAGCATGATGATCGGCACCTGCGCCTGGCGCGGGTGCTGGCGAATCCAGCGACACAGGCTGAAGCCGTCTTCGTCCGGCAACATCACATCGAGGATGACCAGGTCGCACGGCGCCTCGTCCATCGCCTGACGGAACCCCGCACCGTCCGGCACGCCACGCACCTGGAAACCGGCGCGACTGAGGTAGGTTTGCAGCAATTCGCGGATTTCCTGGTCGTCGTCGACGAGGAGAATCGATTTACTGATTACGCTCACGGGGTCCTCCTTGTTGTTATGGCCAAACTTGAGTCATCTGTTGTTCATCAGGGCCTCATCGGGGGCAAGCCCCCTCCCACATTTGGAATGCATTCCAAGTGTGGGAGGGGGCTTGCCCCCGATGGCGCGATCACTGCCTACGCGAATGCCTGTTCGAGCGCCACCCCAGCCCCAGTCAACCCGGAATACGGCGCCGTCACCAGCCATACCGGAATGCCCTTGAAGTAGTCGCTCATGCAGCCTTTGTCACTGAAGCTCTTGGCAAAATCGCTGTGGATAAAGAAGTCGGCAAACCGCGGGATCACCCCGCCGACGATATACACACCGCCCCGTGCGCCGGTGGTCAGGACGTTGTTACCGGCTACGCGGCCCAGCCAGATACTGAACTGGTTCAACACTTCCATCGCCACCGGGTCGCCGGCCAGGCCTGCCGCCGTGATCGCTTCCGGCGTATCCAGCACCGGCGAGTGACCATCCACCGCACAGATCGCCCGATACACCCGTGGCAAACCTGCACCACTCAAGGCGCTTTCGGCGCTGACATGGCCGATCTCATTGTAAATGTGCTGCCACAGCTGGGCTTCCCGCGGGCTGCTCAGGGGCAGGTCGACATGGCCGCCCTCCCCCGGCAACGCGGCCCAACGGCCGCCGCCCAGGTCGAGCAAGGTGCCGACGCCCAGACCGGTGCCCGGACCGATCACCACCGCCGGGCGCAACGGTTCCGGCGTGCCAGGGCAGACCACGCGGAATTCGTCAGGCTTCAAGCGGGTCATGCCCAGGGCCATGGCCGAGAAGTCATTGACCAGCAGCAGTTCATCCACCTGCAAGGTGTTGCAAAACGCAGTCTTACTCAGGCGCCAGTGGTTGTTGGTGAATTTAAATTCATCACCGCTCACCGGCCCGGCCACCGACAGGCACACCGCGCCGATGTCGCCGATCGCCAGGCCTTCTTCCTTGAGGTAGACCTTGATCGCGTCCTCAGGGCTTTTATGATCCGCGGTGGCCTGCACCCGGATCGAATGCAGTGCCTGATCCCGCCACAACGCAAACCGGGCGTTGGTACCGCCAATATCACCGACCAGCGCAAGCTTCACTTAAGCGTCTCCAAGGCACAGGTAAAGGCGCTGGCGCCTTGCTCTGCAGAGCTTGCGGCCAAGCGCATAAATGCAAACAGCTCGCGACCGGCCCCCACGTTATTGCCTAACAGGCCCGTGGCAGGTGTGCGCGCTGCAAATTCTTCGGCGTCCACCTTAAGCTCCAAGGTGCCTTTGACACCATCCACACGAATGATATCGCCATCGCGCACCCGTGCCAGCGGCCCGCCGCTCTGGGCTTCGGGGTTGACATGGATCGCGGCGGGGATCTTACCCGACGCGCCGGACATGCGCCCGTCCGTTACCAGCGCCACTTTGAAGCCACGGTCCTGCAACACGCCAAGGAACGGCGTCATCTTGTGCAATTCGGGCATGCCGTTGGAGCGCGGCCCCTGGAAGCGCATCACCGCGACAAAGTCTTTTTCCAACTGGCCGGCCTTGAACGCATCGGCCAGATCTTGCTGGTCCTGGAACACCACGGCCGGGGCTTCGACGACCTGGTGCTCGGGGGCCACGGCGGAGACTTTCATCACGCCACGGCCGAGGTTGCCTTGCATCACGCGCAAGCCACCTTCGGGCGAGAACGCACGGGCCACCGGGCGCAGGATGGCTTCGTCGAGGCTTTCGATCGGGCCGTCGCGCCAGATCAGTTCGCCGTCGACCAGGAACGGTTCCTGGATGTAGCGGCTCAGGCCTTTGCCGGCCACGGTGTTGACGTCTTCGTGAAGCAGGCCGGCTTCGAGCAGTTCACGAATCAGGAACGACATGCCGCCCGCCGCCTGGAAGTGGTTGATGTCGGCCTTGCCGTTTGGATAGACGTGGGACAGGGTCGGCACCACCTCGGAGAGGTCGGCCATGTCTTGCCAGGTCAGGATGATCCCCGCCGACATGGCGATGGCCGGCATGTGCAAGGTGTGGTTGGTGGAACCGCCGGTAGCGTTGAGCGCGACGATGGCGTTGACGATGGATTTTTCGTCGACGATCTCGCCGATCGGCGTGAAGTTGCCGTTGGCCTTGGTCAGGCGCGTGACCTGATGCGCGGCTTCGCGGGTCAGTGCGTCACGCAGCGGCGTGTACGGGTTGACGAACGAGGCGCCGGGCAAATGCAGGCCCATCACTTCCATCAGCAACTGGTTGGTATTGGCGGTGCCATAGAAGGTGCAGGTGCCGGGGCTGTGGTAGGACTTCATCTCCGACTCCAGCAGCTCTTCGCGGCTGGCCTTGCCTTCGGCGTAGCGCTGGCGCACGTCGGCCTTCTGCTTGTTGGAGATGCCCGACGGCATTGGCCCGCCAGGAACGAAGATCATCGGCAGATGGCCGTAGCGCAGGGCGCCCATCATCAGGCCGGGGACGATCTTGTCGCAGATGCCCAACATCAGCGCAGCGTCGAACATGTTGTGGGACAGCGCTACCGCCGTGGACATGGCGATGACTTCACGGCTGAGCAGGCTCAGCTCCATGCCCGGTTCGCCTTGGGTCACGCCGTCGCACATGGCAGGCGTGCCGCCGGCGAACTGGCCGACCGAGCCGACTTCGCGCAGGGCTTTTTTGATCTGGTCCGGGAAATGTTCATACGGCTGGTGCGCCGAGAGCATGTCGTTATATGACGAAACAATTGCCACGTTGGCGGCATTCATCATACGCAGACTATTTTTATCTTCGGTGCCGCAACCGGCCACGCCGTGGGCAAAGTTGGCGCATTGCAGCTTGCCGCGCATCGGGCCGTCGCTGGCGGCGCCGCGAATGAGCGCAAGGTAAGCCTCACGGGTTGCACGACTGCGGGCGATAAGCCGTTCGGTGACCTCAAGAACGCGGGGATGCATGTGTAGAACTCCAGGCTAACGGATGTGGCGACCTGAGTGTCTATGCTGATCAAACGCCCGCGGCACATGGGATGGCAGAGAGTCGTTTGGATCATCGGACCAGTTGATTCAGGTCACTCGTTGTAGATTGAACAAAATATTGCCACTAAAAAGGCTTGTTTTCTATTTTTATGCGAATAATCTTGTAATTCTTACAACAAATCGACGACAGGCACTCTCCAATGACTCTTCGAATCGCAATCAATGGTTTTGGCCGTATCGGCCGCAATGTCCTGCGCGCACTGTATACCCAAGGCTATCGCCAGGATTTGCAGATCGTCGCGATCAATGACTTGGGCGACAGCTCGATCAATGCCCACCTGCTCAAATACGACACCGTCCACGGTACTTTCGATGCAGAGGTCGCACACGATCAGGAAAGCCTGACCGTCAATGGTGACCGGATCGCCGTCAGCGCCATTCGCAACCCGGCCGACCTGCCCTGGGCTGCGCACAATATCGACGTGGTGTTCGAATGCACCGGCCTGTTCACCGACCGGGCCAAGGCTGCTGCCCATATTAGCGCCGGCGCGCGCAAGGTGATCATCTCTGCCCCGGCCAAAGGCGCGGATGCCACCGTGGTCTACGGGGTAAATCATGACATTTTGCGTCAATCCCACCAGATCATCTCCAACGCTTCCTGCACCACCAACTGCCTGGCGCCCGTGGCCCAGGTGCTGCACCGCGAGCTGGGCATCGAAAGCGGCCTGATGACCACCATCCATGCCTATACCAACGACCAGAACCTGACCGACGTCTACCACACCGACCCCTACCGCGCGCGCTCGGCCACCCAGAACATGATCCCGAGCAAGACCGGCGCCGCCGAAGCGGTCGGCCTGGTGCTGCCGGAACTGGCGGGTAAGCTGACCGGCATGGCCGTGCGGGTGCCGGTGATCAACGTATCGCTGGTGGACCTGACCGTGCAGTTGAAGAAAGACGCTACTGCCGAGGAAGTCAACGCGCTGCTCAAGGAAGCCAGCCAGCACTCGAAGATCCTCGGCTACAACACCCTGCCGCTGGTTTCCAGTGACTTCAACCACAACCCGCTGTCGTCGATCTTCGACGCCAACCACACCAAGTCCAGCGGCAAACTGCTGAAAGTGCTGGCCTGGTACGACAACGAGTGGGGCTTCTCCAACCGCATGCTGGACAACTGCCTGGCGCTCTGCAACGCCGAATAATCTTTTGTGGGAGGGGCGGGTCGACGGTTCGACTTGCTCCCGATGGCGGTGTATCAGTCATGCATGTGTTGACTGACATTCCGTAATCGGGAGCAAGCCGCTCCCACATTTGATCGGTAGAGGCCCAGAGAAACAGCCACTTGCCATTTGTGCTGATGATACGCATTATCATTAACTACAAATCGGTCCGGTATCGCTGTGAGCCAATCTCGCTTCAACCAAGTCTTTCTCACCCAACGGGTGATTCTGCTACGCACCTTGCAGCGGATGGTGAACAACCACAGCACCGCCGAGGACCTGTTGCAGGAAACCTACCTGCGCGTGACCCGGGCCCTGGGCGAGCGGCCGATCGATCACCTCGAACCCTTCGTCTACCAGACCGCGCGCAACCTCGCGCTGGATCACTTGCGTTCACGCAGGATACAGGCGCGCACACTGCAGGAAGATGTCCCGCTGGACGTCCTGCAAAGCGTCGCCGCCCCCATCAGCACGCCCGAAGACGCGACCCAGGCCGAGCAACTGCTTGAGCACCTGAGCATCAGCCTCGGCCAATTGAGTGCCCGCCAGCAACGGATTTTCATCCTCAGCCGCCTGCATGGTTGCAGCTACCAGGAGATTGCCGATCAATTGGAAGTGTCCTTGAGCACGGTGCAAAAGGAACTGAAATTGATCATGGCCATCTGTGTAGGTGTGGCCGAACGGCTGGATCAGCCTTAAGCTTCACCCGACAGAAATGTCGACCCAGGCTGTAGGAAAGATAAATAGAACGTGGCGAAGACCCGAGGCACACCGTGACCGACCCGAATAAACTGCGCCCCCATGCGCTGGCTCATGAGGTGTTGCAAGACCCGGCGATGGACCAGGCCCTCGACTGGCTGATCGCCTTGCAGTGCCCGCAACCCGGGCAGCAGGCCGCGTTCGAAGCCTGGCTGGCCGGCGACCCGGCGCGCGTCCAGGCCTTCGGCAAAGCCCAGGCCGCCTGGGGCGGGGCGCCCGTCCACAGCGCCGCCGTCGCGCTGGCCGCACCGCGCAAACCCGGGGCCTGGCGCCGTATCAAACCGCATTGGAAACCACTGGCCACCGCCGCCGTGTTGATGCTCGGGCTGTTCAGCTTCAGCAACCTGCCGGTACGCCTGCAAGCTGACCACCTCACCGTGGTGGGTGAGCGCCAGCGCCTGCAATTGGATGAGGGCTCGAACGTCCTGTTGAACACCGATTCGGCGTTCTCCAGCACCACCCGGGATCACCAGCGCATCGCCCGCCTCTACCAAGGCGAAGCGTTTTTCGAGGTAACGCCCAACCGCGGCCTGCCCCTGGAAGTCGACGCCGGTCCGGTGCGCGCCAGCGTGCGCGACACCGCATTCGCCGTGCGCTACCTCAACGGCGAAGCGCAGGTGCAGGTGCAGCGCGGCGACGTCGACCTGAGCAACACCTTCGACGATGCCCGCGTGCGCCTGAGCGCCGGGCAAAGCATCCGCATCGGCCCCAAGGGCTTCGGTCAACCCGCCAGGCTCGACGCCAACAAGGACCTGGCCTGGGTCCAGGGCCGGCTGATCTTCGAAAACCGCCCGATGAGCGAAGTGCTCGCCGAATTGCGTCGCTACTACCCCGGCTGGATCGTCAACACCAACGACCAACTCGCCAGCGTCGCCGTCACCGGCAACTACCGCCTCGACCAACCGTTGGACGTAGTGCGTTCCCTGGCCCACATCACCTCGGCCAAGCTCTCTGAATACCCGGCCTTGGTGATCCTGAACTAAATGAGAATTATTTTTACTCGATAGACCTCGGCTGTACGTCTCGTCTTAGCCAATGCAACTGATTCCTATTTGAACCAGTGCGCAACTATAAGACTCGTACTTCCGGAGCGCTCTCGATGTCCTCTCGTTTCAATCGCCGGTCTTCTTCACCCGTGCTGTCCTTGCTGACCGCCGCCCTCCTGCTGGCCGGTACCCCGCTGACGGCCGCCGCCGCCGAACCGACCGCCCGCAGCCACGGCAACTACAGCTTCAGCATCGAACAGCAGCCACTGGTTTCGGCACTCAATGCCTTCACCGCCGTGACCGGCTGGCAAGTCGGCCTGCCGGCGGAGCTGGGCCAAGGCGTGTCGTCCCCTGGCGTGCGCGGTGCGCTGTCGCCGGAAAAAGCCCTGGAGCGCTTGTTGGTGGGGACCAACCTGGGCTACCGCAAACTCGGCAACAGCAACATCGTCCTGGAAAAGCGCGCTGCCGGCGGTGTCCTCAACCTGCAACAGGTGACCATCAGCGCCACCCGTAACGAGCAGGACGTCAACAGCGTACCGAACACTGTCAGCGTGCATGATCGCCAAACCCTGGACCGCCAGAACGTCAACACGATCCGCGAGCTGGTGCGTTACGAGCCCGGCGTCTCGGTCGGTGGCGCCGGCACCCGTGCCGGCAATGCGGGCTACAACATTCGCGGTATCGACGGCGACCGCATCCTCACCCAGGTCGATGGCGTGGAAGTGCCGGACAACTTCTTCAACGGCCCCTACGCCAAGACCCGTCGCAACTACGTCGACCCGGAAATCGTCAAGCGCGTGGAAATCCTGCGCGGCCCGGCGTCGGCCCTGTACGGCAGCAGCGCCATCGGCGGCGCGGTGAGCTATTTCACCCTCGACCCGGACGACATCATCAAGCCCGGCCAGGACGTCGGCGCCCGCCTCAAGACCGGCTACAGCTCCGCCGACGAGAGCTGGCTGACCTCCGCCACCGTCGCCGGCCGCGTACAGGACGTTGACGGTTTGCTGCACCTGAGCCAGCGCAACGGCCATGAAACCGAAGCCTACGACGGCAACAACGCCACCGGCCTGGCCCGCACCGGCGCCAACCCCGAGGAGGCGCGCACCACCAACGTGTTGGCCAAACTGGGCTGGAACTATGGCGACGACAACCGTCTGGGCCTGACTTACGAGAAGTACAAGGACGATCGCGACGTCAACCTGAAGAATGCCGTGGGTGGCCCGTTCGTCGGTGGTCAAGGTTTCAATCTCTACCGTGATCGCCGGGGCAACGACACCATCACCCGCGAACGTTTCGGCCTGGAAAACACCTTTGCCTTCGACTCGCCCGTGACCGATCGCATCAAGACCAGTCTCAATTACCAGATCGCCAAGACCGACCAGAGCACCGCAGAAATCTACCAGGCCGGCCGTCGGGTATTGCGCACCCGCGACACGCTTTACGAAGAAAAACAGTGGGTATTCGATGCCCAGTTGGACAAGGCATTCAGCCTCGGCGAAACCGATCACCAAGTGACCTACGGCACCACGCTCAAGCAGCAGAAAGTCACCGGCTCCCGCGAGGGCGCAGCTACTTGCCTCGCCGTCGGAGCCGGTTGCACAGCCATTGGCGCGCCCAGCCCAACGGCCAGCGACAGCGTGAAGAAGGCCAGCGACTTCCCCGACCCGACCATCAACACCTATTCGCTGTTTGCCCAGGACCAGATTGCCTGGGACAAATGGACCTTCCTGCCCAGCCTGCGTTATGACTACACCCAGCTCAAACCCAAGCTGACTCAAGCGTTCCTCAGTACCGTCAACCCGACCGGCCAATACCCGGTGAGCGACAAGGAAAAAACCTGGCACCGTGTCACCCCCAAGTTTGGCCTGACGTATGCCCTGACCGATCACTACACCCTGTTTGGCCAATACGCCGAAGGCTTCCGCACCCCCTCGGCCAAGGCGCTGTACGGACGCTTTGAAAACCTGAACCTGGGCTACACCGTCGAGCCCAACCCCGACCTCAAGCCGGAAACCAGCAAAGGCATCGAAACCGGGATTCGCGGCAAGTTCGCCGCAGGCTCCTTCGACATCGCGGTGTTTTACAACAAGTACCGCGATTTTATCGACGAAGACAATGCGGTCGTCGGCGGCACCGTCGAACAGTTCCAGGCCGTCAATATCAAGCGCGCAACCATCAAGGGCGCGGAAGCCAAGGGCCGCTTGAACCTCGACACCTTCGGGGCGCCTCAGGGCCTGTATACCCAGGGGTCGATTGCCTACGCCTACGGGCGCAACGACGACAGCGGCGAGCCGCTGAACAGCGTCAACCCACTCAAAGGCGTATTCGGCCTGGGTTACGAACAGGACAACTACGGTGGCCTGCTGAGCTGGACCCTGGTGAAGAAACAAGACCGTGTCGACAGCAAGACCTTCTTCGCGCCCGACGGCGACAGCGCCAACGGCCCGTTCAAGACCCCAGGCTTCGGCATCCTCGACCTGACCGGCTTCTATAAAGTCACCCGCGACGTGACCCTCAACGCCGGCCTCTACAACCTGACCGACAAGAAGTACTGGAACTGGGATGACGTGCGCAGCTACGACAGCGTCGGCGAAGCCGGTGTCACCGGCCCGGCCAACCTCGACCGCCTGACCCAGCCCGGTCGCAACTTTGCGATCAATGTGATCTGGGACATCTGATCAATCCGCCTCGCCTCGCCGGAATCAATCACCGGCGAGGTGAGGATTTTTTACTGTGCCGCGTCTTCTTGTTCGTCTAGTTACTAACCGCCCAGCCATGCCTCAGGGCTACACGGCGCTCCCTTCACAAGGACTTTGTCATGACCGCTTCGCCTTCCGCAGAACGCCCAAGCCTGCGCTCCCAGCGCCTGAACCAGATCACCAGCGAGCCGCACACCCGGCTCGATGCGCTGGTCAAGGCGCACGCGCCGTTTGAAACCCGACCCAACTTCGCGCGCTTCGTGGTGGCGCAGTACCTGTTCCAATCGGAACTGGTGGCGCTGTACAACGATGCCGCGCTGATCAAGATCGTCCCCGACCTGGCCGAGCGCTGCCGCGCCGACGCCGCCAGGCTGGACCTGGCCGACCTGGACACTGACGTGCCGGCCGCCGTCCCCGGTGCCGTGCAGAACCCGAGCCAAGCCGAAGCCCTGGGCTGGTTGTTCGTCTCCGAAGGCTCCAAGCTGGGCGCGGCGTTCCTGATCAAGCGCGCCGTGGCCCTGGGCCTGAGCGAAACCTTCGGCGCCCGCCACCTCGGCGAGCCGGCCGGCGGCCGCGCCGACGGCTGGAAGCGCTTCACCCGCACCCTCGACGGCCTGGAATTCAGCGCCGAAGAAGAAGCCGATGTGGAAAAAGGTGCGCTCAATGCGTTTATGCGCTTCACGGTGTTGCTCGAACAGGCATACGCTACCGCCCCTGAGCTGGCCTGATATTCGATTGAAATGCGTAATCGGTGGGAGGGGCGGTGCGACGATTCGACTTGCTCCCGATAGGGGTGGGTCAGCCATGAAAGTGGTGGCTGACACGCCCCCCCCCCCACACTTGGATCTCATGCCAAGCTGAATAATTGTTTTCCCCGACTTGCACACACCCATGACCGGCAAATCCCCATCCACCTCGAGAATCGCCCGGCTCCTCTTCGGCCTGCTGGCCTACGTCAGCCTGGGTATCGGGTTGGTGGCGATTGTCGTGCCGGGTTTGCCCACCACCGAATTCATCCTGCTGGCTGCCTGGGCCGCCACCAAAAGCTCGCCGCGCCTCAGCGCCTGGCTGGAAAACCACCGCCTGTTCGGGCCGATCCTGTTCAACTGGCGCAACGGCAAGATCATTGCGCGCCGCGCCAAAATCAGCGCGACCGTCAGCATGCTGTTCTGTGCCCTACTGATGCTGCTGACGCTCGATCACGGCTGGCCGATCTACCTGACCATCGCCGGAATGAGCCTGGGCAACCTGTGGATATGGTCCCGCCCGGAACGGCTCGCACGCCCCGTATAGCGCGGGATGTAGGCGTTTTCCTACCGTCCATCGCCTCCCTCTCATGAAACCCCTGGCTGCGCCGATGCTCCGGATAAGGCGCCGAATGGACTTGGCCCGGCTCGCATACCAACAAGCCCATCCGTGAGTGAACCTATGTTCGATACCCTCTCCATCCGCTTGAAAATCGTGCTGCTGTCCGGCCTCTGCCTGCTGGGAGTGATTGCGCTGGTGGTCGGCATGAATATTTACAATACCGCGCAGAACAATGCGCTGGTCAGCGACTCAAGCTCACGGATGCTCACCGCCAGTGTGCAACAACTGCTGCAAGCCAAGGCTGCCGAACAGGCGGTGCAACTGCAGCGAACCTTCGGCGACAGCCTGGTGGCGCTGACCGCCCTCGCCGACCAGGTCAAAGACCTGCGTACCCTGGCCGCCAAGCGCTCCCTCGAACCGGGCGCGCTGCGTGAAGAACTCAACCAGAGCCTGAAAACCGCGTTTGAACGCAACAGCAAGGTGCTGGGGATCTGGATGTCGTTCGAGCCCAATGCGCTGGATGGCAAGGACAGTGAGTTTATCGACGACAAGGCGCGTGTCTCCAACGATAAAGGCCGTTTCTCCAGCTACTGGAGCCGCGCCGGCGGCGAAGACTTGAACACCATCATGGTCGAAGAGGACCTGAACAAAACCACCCTCAACCTCAACGGCACCCCCTACAACATCTGGTACACCTGCCCACGGGACACCCGTCGCGCTTGCCTGCTGGACCCGTATGAAGACACGGTGGGCGGCAAGACTGTATTGATGACCACCATCGCCCTGCCGTTGCTGGTGGACGGCAAACTCATCGGCGTCCTGGGCGTCGACATTGCCCTCAATGCCTTGCAAGCCAGCACCGATGCTGCACAGAAAGACCTGTTCAACGGTATGGCGCAGTTGGAGATTATCTCCAGCACCGGTTTGATCGCCGCCTACAGTGGCGAACCGGCCAAGGTCGGCAAGAACCTGATCGACACCCTGGGCGCCGAAGGCAAAGAGATCGTGCAACTGCTGGGCAGCGACAACCGCACGATTCTCGAACAGGAAAACACCATTCGCGCGGTGTACCCGCTCAAACCGCTTGCCGACGCCAAGTCCTGGGGCATAGTGATCAAGCTGCCCAAGGCCGTACTGCTGGCCGACAACGTCAAGCTGCAAGCCGTACTCGACAAGGCCCAGGCCAGCGGCACGCTCAAGGCCTTGCTGGTCGCGGCCGTCGCCGCATTGCTCGGCCTGCTGCTGGTCTGGCTGACCGCCACCGGCGTGACCCGGCCGATCAACAGCGTGGCCGCCATGCTCAAGGACATCGCCAGCGGCGACGGCGACCTCACCCAGCGCCTGGCCTACTCCAAGAAAGACGAGCTGGGCGAACTGGTGACCTGGTTCAACCGTTTCCTCGACAAGCTGCAACCGACCATCGCGCAGATCAAGCAAAGCATCAGCGAAGCCCGTGGCACGGCGGACCAGTCTTCGGCCATTGCACGCCAGACCAGCGAAGGCATGCAGGTGCAGTTCCGCGAGATCGACCAGGTGGCCACGGCCTCCAATGAAATGAGCGCCACCGCCCATGACGTCGCCAACAGCGCCTCCAACGCCGCCAGCGCGGCGCGCGGGGCCGATCAGTCGGCACGCGAAGGCATGTCGATCATCGAGCAGAGCACCCGCGATATCACCACCCTCGCCGACGAAGTCAGCAAGGCCGTAAGCGAAGTCGAAGCACTGGCCGTCAACAGCGAGCAGATCGGTTCAGTGCTGGAAGTGATCCGCAGCATTGCCGAGCAGACCAACCTGCTGGCGCTCAACGCCGCCATCGAAGCGGCACGCGCCGGGGAAAGCGGTCGCGGGTTTGCGGTAGTGGCCGACGAAGTACGCAACCTGGCCAAGCGCACTCAGGATTCGGTGGAGGAAATCCGCCAGGTGATCGAACGCATCCAGAGCGGCACCCGTGGCGTGGTGGCGACCATGCATTCGAGCCAACAGCAGGCCCAGAGCAATGCCGGGCAGATCCATCAGGCCGTGCAGGCGCTGGGCAAGATCAGCGACGCAGTGACGGTGATCAGCGACATGAACCTGCAGATCGCCAGCGCCGCCGAACAACAGAGCGCAGTGGCCGAAGAGGTCAACCGCAATGTGTCGGCAATCCGCACCGTGACCGAAACCCTCACCGGCCAGGCTACGGAATCGGCGGCAATCAGCAGCCAACTCAATGCACTGGCGACTCAACAGATGAAGTTGATGGACCAGTTCAGGGTGTAACAACACTGTAGGAGCGAGCTTGCTCGCGAAGAACGTCAACGATCACGCGTGCATCCTGGATGAACGCGGTGCCCTTGAGTTTTTCGCGAGCAAGCTCGCTCCTACAGGCCGCTCCAGGCCGTGACAAACGCCGCCACATCCTCTTTCGGCGCGGTACGCGGCGGGTTCTGCGGGGTGCCCAGGTAGAGGAAGCCAATGACTTCCTCGCCCTCTTTCAGTCCCAGCCCCTTGGCCACATGGGCCGAGTAGGACAAGTCCCCGGTGCGCCACACCGCGCCAATCCCCTGGGCATAGGCCGCCAGCAGGATGCCATGGGCGGCACAAGCCGCCGCCAGCAGTTGCTCGGATTTCGGCACCTTGAAGTGTTCCTGCAGGCGGGCAATCACCACTACGACCAGCGGCGCGCGCAACGGGCCGTTCTGGGCCTTGTCGAGGACGGCCTGCGGCGCGTCGGGGTCTTGCAGGCGGGCGGCTTCGACCAGCAACGTGCCCATCTGCTCACGGGCCGCGCCTTCCACGGTGAGGAACCGCCAAGGACGCAACTGGCCGTGGTCGGGCGCACGCATGGCCGCGGCGAACAGCACATCACGCTGCTCCTGGGTCGGTGCCGGTTCCAGCAGGCGCGGCACGGAAACACGGTTGAGCAAAGCGTCGAGAGCCTGCATTGGCCACCTCCAGAAAAAAATGTGCGGTCATTCTAGCGGGAATGGACCGGGATGCCATCAAACGATAATTGCTCTTATTCAAACCGCCCCGCCCTGTTAGACTTTGCGACCTTATTTTCCGCCTTTGCTCAGGAAACTCGATGCTCCGTTCGCTTCTTCGCCTGTCTGCAGGACTGATGGCCATGAGCCTGGTTGCCTGCGATGACGCCCCCCGGTTTACCCAGGCTGAGCCGGGGGAAGCGCGGGCCGGCGGGGCAACGACGGTGAACAAACACGGCCAGAACGCCTTTTCCCTGCCCTCGGCCAACCTGTCGCCAACCCGCCGCCTGGATTTCAGCGTCGGCAACAGTTTCTTTCGCAGCCCCTGGGTGATCGCGCCTTCCACCACCACTGCGCGCGACGGCCTGGGGCCGCTGTTCAACACCAATGCCTGCCAGAACTGCCATATCAAGGACGGCCGTGGCCACCCGCCGCTGGCCGACGCGCAGAACGCCGTGTCGATGCTGGTGCGCCTGTCGATCCCGGATGCGCCGCCGTATGCCAAGCTCATCGAGCAACTCGGCGTAGTGCCCGAGCCGGTCTACGGTGGGCAGTTGCAGGACATGGCCGTACCCGGCGTGGCGCCGGAGGGCAAGGTGCGCGTCGACTACACGCCGGTCAACGTCACGTTCACGGACGGCAGCGTCGTCGAACTGCGCAAGCCCAACCTGCAGATCACCCAACTCGGTTACGGCCCGATGCACCCGGACACGCGCTTCTCCGCACGCATCGCCCCGCCGATGATCGGCCTGGGCCTGCTCGAAGCGATTGCCGACGCAGATATCCTGCGCAACACCGACCCGAAGACCGCCGACAAAGACGCCATCGTCGGCCGCGCGAACTGGGTCTGGGATGACGCCCGGCAAAAAGCCGTGCTCGGACGCTTCGGCTGGAAAGCCGGGCAACCCAACCTCAATCAACAGAACGTTCACGCGTTTTCGGGGGATATGGGCCTCACCACGTCGCTGAGACCCGTCGATGACTGCACCGACGCCCAGGTCGCCTGCAAACAGGCGCCCAACGGCAATGGCCCCGATGGCGAGCCGGAAGTCAGCGATAACATCCTGCGCCTGGTGCTGTTCTATACCCGCAACCTGGCGGTGCCCGTGCGCCGCGACGTCGACGCACCACAGGTGCTGGCCGGGAAGAACCTGTTCTACCAGGCCGGTTGCCAGGGGTGTCATACGCCGTCGTTCACCACGGCGGCCAATGCTGCCGAACCTGAACTGGCCAACCAGGTGATTCGCCCCTTCAGCGACCTGCTGTTGCATGACATGGGCGACGGCCTGGCCGACCACCGCACCGAATTCAAGGCCAGTGGCCGCGACTGGCGCACGCCACCGTTGTGGGGCATCGGCCTGACGCAAACCGTCAGTGGCCACACCCAGTTCTTGCATGACGGCCGCGCCCGCAACCTGCTGGAAGCCGTGCTCTGGCACGGTGGTGAGGCACAAGCGGCGCAGCAGCATGTGTTGTCCTTCAATGCCGAGCAGCGTGCTGCACTGCTGGCGTTCCTGAACTCTTTATAAGCTTCGCCCCACTTACAGAAGGGAGCTCGACATGTTCCGTCCCAAGTTGTTGTTCACCAGCCTGGCCGCCCTCGCGCTCGGTGCCTGCTCGCCGCAAGACCCGCAAGCGGTGACCTCGGCCGCCATCGCCAAGCAAGTGATCTTGCCGACCTACAGCCGCTGGGTGGAAGCCGACCGTCAACTGGCCGTCAGCGCCCTGGCGTACTGCCAGGGCAAGGAAAGCCTGGACACCGCTCGCGCCGACTTCCTTCACGCCCAAAAAGCCTGGGCCGAACTGCAACCGCTGCTGATCGGCCCGCTGGCCGAGGGTAACCGTTCGTGGCAGGTGCAGTTCTGGCCGGACAAGAAAAACCTGGTGGGTCGCCAGGTCGAGCAACTGGTCGCCGCCCAGCCGCAGATCGATGCGGCCGCCCTGGCCAAATCCAGCGTAGTGGTGCAGGGCCTGTCGGCCTATGAATACATCCTCTACGACGCCAAGACCGATATCGCCGACGCCGCCCAGAAAGCCCGCTACTGCCCGCTGCTGACGGCCATCGGCGAGCGCCAGAAAGCCCTGGCCGAAGAGATCCTGGCCAGTTGGAACAGCACCGACGGCATGCTCGCGCAGATGAGCAAGTTTCCCAACCAGCGCTACGCTGATTCCCACGAGGCCATTGCCGACCTGCTGCGCGTACAAGTGACCGCACTGGACACCCTGAAGAAAAAACTCGGCACGCCGATGGGCCGCCAGACCAAGGGCATCCCGCAGCCGTTCCAGGCCGACGCGTGGCGCAGCCAGTCGTCCCTGCGAAGCCTGGAAGCCAGCCTTGCCGCGGCCCAGACCGTGTGGGTCGGCGTCGACAACAAAGGCCTGCGTGGCTTGTTGCCGGCCGATCAAAAGGCCCTGGCCGAGAAGATCGACGCCGCCTATGCAGCATCCCTGAAACTGTTCGCCAGCAACCAGCGCACCCTCAACGAATTGCTCGGCGATGACGCCGGACGCCAGCAGCTCAACGATCTCTACGACAGCCTCAACGTCGTCCATCGCCTGCACGAAGGCGAGCTGGCCAAGGCGCTGGGCATCCAACTGGGCTTCAACGCCAACGACGGTGACTGATGATGCTCAGGCGACAGGCTTTGGCCATTGGCAGCGCGTTGCTCGGCGCACTCACGCTGGGCGGCTGGACGTTGTTCAAGCAGAAAGACAAGGGCCCGCTGCTGCTGTCGGCGCGGGATGATGCAGACGGCAAACACTATGCTGTCGGTTATCGCCTGGACGGCCAGCGGGTGTTCGCCACCCAGGTCGGCCAGCGCTGCCACGACATCATCAACCACCCGACGCTGCCGATCGCGCTGTTTGTCGCCCGTCGCCCGGGCACCGAGAGTTACCTGATCGACCTGCGTGATGGCGCGCTGCTGCAAACCATCACCGCGAATGCAAACCGCCACTTCTATGGCCACGCGGTAATCCATAAAAGTGGCGACTGGCTGTACGCCACCGAAAACGACACCTCCGATCCGGGCCGTGGCCTGCTCGGGGTGTACCGGTTCGAAGGCGAACGGCTGGTGCACAGCGGCGAGATTTCCACCCATGGCATCGGCCCGCACCAGGTGGCATGGATGCCCGACGGCGAAACACTGGTGGTGGCCAACGGCGGCATCCGCACCGAAGCCGAAAGCCGCGTGGAAATGAACCTCAACGCCATGGAACCGAGCCTGGTGCTGATGCAACGCGATGGCAGCCTGATCAGCAAGGAAACCCTCGGCCAGCAGATGAACAGCGTGCGCCATATGGGCATCGCCAGCGATGGCACCATCCTTACCGGGCAGCAGTTCATGGGGCCGTCCCAGGAGCGCTCCGAGTTGCTTGCGATCAAACGGCCGGGGCAGCCATTCATGGCGTTTGCGGTGGCCGACGAGCAGTTACAAGCGATGGCGCACTACACCGCCAGCGTCGCGGTACACAGCGAATTGCGCCTGGTCGCGTTGACCGCACCGCGCGGCAACCGCTTGTTTATCTGGCACATCGACAGCGGCGAGCTGCGCCTGGATGGGCCGTTGCCGGACTGTGCGGGCGTGGGTGCAGTGGCGGACGGGTTTGTCGTGACCTCCGGCCAGGGGCGCTGCCGGTTCTATGACTGCCGCCAGGCACAGCTGAGCGCAACACCGTTGGAATTGCCAGCCGGGCTTTGGGATAACCATCTGCATCTGGTCTGACGGTCAGGCTCGGCCCGCGCTGCGCCCGACGGCCAAATCGCCGGCGAAAAAAAAGGGCCTCGTCTCACAAGGCCCTTTTTGGGTGGTTTCGATCGTTTCAACTTTGTGGCCCCACCCCTCGAGACATCCCAAACATGAACAGCAGCAGGTCATGATCGGGCTTGACCGTCGCATTCGCCTTGGCGATGCGCGGCAGCAGGCATTGCCCGCTGCCTTGCACCGCACTGAGGACCTGTGTCCGAGGCTGTTCCCATGCAGCCAGGGCCAGGGCAGCAACGCCCAACGCCCCAACCAGAAACAGACCTCGAGCTATTTCTAGCTTCATTTGGTTAAACCCTTGATAGCGCTGCCAAACGCCGTCTCGTAAAAGTAGCTGAGTTTTGCCCAGTCGCCATCGCTCCACGACGAATGGCGGCGCAGTTGCAGCATGTCATGGGAGGCGGCTCGATAAGCGGTCAGGCGCTGGCGGCATTTCTCGAAGTCCAGCAGCGCGACTTCCACGTTGGCCGAGTCGGGCTCACCCGTGACGCGCACAAAGATATGCTTGATGTACAAGCAACCGTGTTGCCAGCGACCTTTGTGCATGCGCGCCAATGTCGCCGCCACCTCTTTGAGTACACGCTCGTGTACCGCTTCGCCGTACTGTTCACGGCCACCGGCGGCGTACCATTTTTCGATTTCGTCGAAACCGTCCAGCGAAGCCGTCACCAACAATGCTTTCCATTGGTGTTGCGGATCACGACGCGCCTCGCAGAACACCATCTCCGGCACCCGTACATTCAGCGCGCGCAGGCCTTTGAGAGCATCCCGTTCGCGCAATACGGTCGGGCGCCCAAACGGATGCAGCCAACTGCGGTAGATATGCCCGGTCTGACGTTTGCTGTAGAGCAAACGCCCGGTGGGCCCCATCACACGCTGCACGCCACTTTCACCGCCACGCCGACGATTAGGCTCTTCGACCCACTCGCCCTGCTGGCGCCAGAAATACTCAAATCGCTCTTCGGGAGCTACATGACTGCCTGCTACGCACTCAACTGCCATCCTGTTACCTCTTGCGCAATACATATACTCGCCACATGGCGTAGAGCGGAATGAAGTCCAGGGACTCCTGAACACGGAAACCGGCCTGCTCAAACTCTGCCTCGACAGTAGCAGCCGGTAACACGAACCGGTTTTGGTAACCTTCCTGCTCACCTTTCCTACGACGTTTTACTTCAGCACGCTTGCGTTTCCAGGCCTTGAAGTTGCCATCCACCCACAGCGAGATGATCACGCTGTCGCGGGTAACACGATGAAACTCCTGCAATATCGCCAAGCGGTGCTTAGGCTCACCAATGTGGTGCATCAGGCGCATGCAGAAGATGCTGTCGACCGCGTTATCAGGCAAATCGATATCAAAGGCGGATGTCTGCAAAGGGCGTACCCGTTTGACCACGTCCGCCGGCTGGGCGACCATCGCGACCTTCAACATCGACTCCGAATTATCGGCGCCGATGATCACCCGGTTGGGTTTTTCCGCCAGCAACGGCCAGAAACGCCCGGCCCCGCAAGGCAAGTCCAAGACCAGGCCAGGTTCACCGGCCATGGCCAACGCACCGCGCGCCAACTGCTCGTCACGTTTGTGGGACAGCCGGCGAGCTAAATTGTCCTGATGTTTGAGCAAATAACTCTGCGCATGCTCTTCGTCGTACTTATCGGAAAATTCGAGCTTGATCGGGGTAGGCATCTTACGTCTCCGTTTACTGATGCCTACGACCTTAAGTTGCAGACTGTGATCAATAGGTCAACTCGTTGTGAAAAACTTGTCCTGTCCAGATTCATACATGTCAAGACTTTACCGACACAAATGATAGCAACGGGCTATCTACGACGAATTACACTGATCGTTGCCAGCATAGCGGTAGCACACACGGTCAGGATTTGACCTGGCTCAGTTGGACATGAAAGCGGCAACCATTGGGTTCCATGGTGCTCAGGCTGACGCTCCAGCCTTGGTTTTCGCAGATCCGCTGCACCAGCGACAGCCCCAGGCCAAGGCCTTCGCCGCGTTTTTCGCTGCCGCGCACGAAGGGCTCGAACATGGCTTCGCGCTTGTCTTCAGGAATGCCGACGCCGGAGTCTTCCACCACAAAACCACTCGGTTCCAGGGTGAGCCGGATAAAGCCCTGCTCGGTGTAATGCAGTGCATTACGCAGCAGGTTGCCCATCACCGCATGCAGGAAGGTGGTGTTATAGCGGGTATCCAGGGGGTTGCCCGGCTGGTAGATCAGTTGCAGGCCTTTTTGCTCGATCGGCTCACGCCAGATGCCGAGCAAATCATCCGCCACCTGGGTGAGGGTTACCCGGGGGGACATGGTGGCGTCGTTGTGTTGGGCGCGTGCCAGCATCAGGAAGGTCTGCACCAGTTCGCGCATTTCTTCACAGGCCCTGGCGATACGCAGCACCTGGTTGCGCCCACGCTCGTCGATGGCCGGGTTTTCCAGCAGCAGCTCGCAGGAACTGGCCAATACCATCAACGGCGTGCGCAATTCGTGGCTCACATCACTGGTAAACAACTGCTCGCGGGACAGCGCCTGGCGCAGACGGCCCAATGTGGCGTCGAAGGCCACGGCCAGCTCGCCCACTTCATCGGCGGCGTAATCCGGTGCCAGGGGCGGCGCCAGGCCGAGCAACTGGTCACGATGACGGACCTGGCGCGCCAGGCGCACCACCGGTGCCATCACCTTGCGGGCCAGCACCCAGCCGAGGAAGACCGCCAGCGCCAGGCTGAGCACGAAGCCCACCAGCACCACCGCGAACAGCACGCGCTCACGCTCTTCGAAATCGCTCTGGTCTTGCAGCAGCACGTAACGCCGACCATCGACCACTTCGACCATGGCGTGGTACGACAACGCCTCGCGGAACACTTCATGAAAACCCGGATCCAGGTGCCGCAGGTCCTTGGGCAGCTCGAAATCCCCGCGCCCGCCGCTGAAATAGAACAGTTGGTCCGGCTCGGGTCGGTGGCTCCAGTCCTCGACGCTGTCCATCAGCAGCAGGCGCTGCAAGTCGCCGCCCAAACCTGCCGAAATCAGCTTCTCTTCCACCAGATGCACCGTCGCGATGATCCCCATCGCGAAGGCGCCCGCCACCAATGCGCTCATCAAGGCAAAGGCGATGATGATCCGCTGGGCAAGGCTTTGCTTAAACTCCATCACGACCCTCGGCCAGGCGGTAACCCACACCGTGTACCGTTTGCAGCAATGGTTTGGCGAAAGGTTTATCGATCACTTGGCGCAACTGGTGGACGTGACTGCGCAGGCTGTCACTGTCGGGGCAATCATCCCCCCATAGGGCTTCTTCGAGAATTTCCCGACGCAGCACATGGGGACTTTTCTGCATCAACACCGCCAGCAGCTTCAGGCCCACCGGGTTGAGCTTGAGCAGGCGCCCTTCGCGGGTGACTTCCAGGGTATCGAGGTCGTAATGCAGGTCGGCCACCTGCAGGGCACGGCGTCCGCCCCCCTGGGCGCGGCGCAGCACGGCTTCGATGCGCGCGGCCAGTTCCGACAGGGCAAACGGCTTGAGCAAGTAGTCATCAGCGCCGGACTTGAAGCCCTGCAGGCGGTCATCCAACTGGTCGCGGGCGGTGAGCATGATCACCGGCGTATCGCGGCGCGCATCTTCGCGCAGGCGTTTGCACAGGGTGTAGCCATCGATGCCGGGCAGCATGATGTCGAGTACGATCAGGTCGTAGTGCTCGGTGGCGGCCAGGTGCAGGCCCGACAAACCGTCCTGCGCGCAGTCCACGGTGTAACCTTTGAGCCCCAGATAATCGGCCAGATTGGCCAAAATATCGCGGTTGTCTTCAACCAATAAAATTCGCATGGGCAGTGTCTCCGTACTTTCGTGCCAGCCGTGTGTTGGCTCGCGCAGCTTAAGGCCTAGTGGGGCTCAGGGATAGAGCTGAGCGCTGCGCAGATAAACGATTTCAACCGATTAAAGAGTTGAACGAGTTTTTCACTATAGCTTCACAAACTGACTACAGTGCCAGGCCGAAGATCGCCCCCATCGATCTAAGGAAGTTGGACATGGGGTTTCTCAAAACGGCGCCTATGCGCTATTTGCTGTTGGTAACCGGTGCCTGGCTGGTTGTTTTCCTGCTCACCCGCAGCGTACTGCTCATTACGCATCTGGATGAAGTCGGCGGCAATCTGCTGCCGGTGTTTGGCGTGGGCCTGCTCTATGACCTGGCTTTTCTAGCCTATGCCGCCCTCCCTCTGGGGCTGTACCTGTTGCTGTGTCCGCCCGCGCTGTGGCGTCGCCGTGGCCATCGCTGGTTCCTGCAGGCAGTGCTCACCGTCAGCCTGTTCGCGATGCTGTTCACCTCGGTGGCCGAATGGCTGTTCTGGGATGAATTCGGCGTGCGCTTCAACTTTATCGCCGTCGACTACCTGGTGTACTCCGACGAGGTACTGAACAACCTGCTGGAATCCTACCCCATCGGCAAATTGCTCAGTTTGCTGGCGATGCTGGCCATCGTGCTGAGCCTGGCCCTGCGCAAGCCATTCAATGCGGCAATGAACGCCCCGCTGCCGCCCATGCGCGGCCGTCTGCTGAATGCCTTGGCGCTGTTGGTCGTCGCGGGCCTGAGCCTGCAACTGATCAGCCAGGACAGCCCACGCGCCCAAGGCGGCAATGCCTACAAGAACGAACTGGCGAGCAATGGCCCGTATCAGTTTTTCGCCGCGTTCCGTAACAACGAGCTGGATTACTCACAGTTCTACAAGAGCCTGCCAACCGAGATCGTGGCCAAGCAGTTGCGCGACGAACTCAGCGAGCCCAATGCACGCTTCATCGGCCAGGACCCACTGGATATCCGCCGTGCCATCACCCACCCGGGCACGCTGCGCAAACCCAACATCGTGCTGGTGACCATCGAAAGTTTCAGCGCCAAATACATGGGCAGCAATGGCGACGGGCGCAACCTCACGCCGAATCTCGACGCCTTGCGTCAACAAAGCCTGTACTTCAACAACTTCTACGCCACCGGCACCCGCACCGACCGTGGCCTGGAGGCGATCACCCTGGCCATCCCACCGACGCCGGGACGCTCCATCGTCAAGCGCATTGGTCGGGAGAGCGGCTTTGCCAGCCTGGGGCAACAACTCACGGCCATCGGTTACGACAGCGTGTTTGTGTACGGCGGGCGCGGTTATTTCGACAACATGAACGCGTTTTTCAGCGGCAACGGTTATCGCGTCGTAGACCAGAGCAGCGTGCCCGAGTCGGAAATCTCGTTCAAGAATGCCTGGGGCATGGCGGACGAGGATCTGTACAAACAGACCCTGAAGCTGGCCGATGCCGACTACGCCAAGCAGCAGCCGTTCTTGCTGCAACTGATGACCACCTCCAACCATCGCCCCTACACCTACCCGGACGGGCGCATCGATATCAAATCCGGCAATGGCCGCGACGGCGCGGTGAAGTATACCGACCATGCCATCGGCCAATTCCTGGAAGCGGCGCGTCAGAAGCCATGGTTCGATAACACGATCTTCGTCTTCGTCGCCGACCACACCGCCGGCAGTGCAGGCAAGGAAGACCTGCCCATCACCAACTATCAAATTCCACTGTTCATCTATGCGCCGAAGCTGATCGACGCACGGGAATCGGCGCAACTGGCCAGCCAGATCGACCTGGCGCCGACCCTGCTGGGCCTGATCAACCTGAGCTATGAATCGACCTTCTTTGGCCGTGACCTGTTGCAGGACAACCCATTGCCCCCTCGGGTCGTGGTCGGCAACTACCAGCACCTGGGGCTGTTCGACGGCAAAAACCTGGCGATTCTCAGCCCACGCCAGGGCCTGCGTCGCCACGACGAGGCGCTGGGTAAAAGCCAGGAGTTGCGGGTCGGCAGCGATGACCCGCTGATCCAGCGGGCAATTACCTACTACCAGGCCGCCAGTCATGATTTCAAACAACAACTGCTGAGCTGGAAAGCGCCCAAGGAAGAGGCCCCGGCATTAAGCACGCGCTAACCAAAACGTCCCGTACAGCCGAGTACGGGACTTTTTTTATCAGGGTTTACCATGCAATCCCCACCTGTTGTTCCGGTTTCCAAACCTCTCAATTTCTGGCTGTGCCTGGGCATCCCCGCCGGTGCTGTGCTGCTGATGCTATTGCTGCAGCTGACATCGCTGGACATGGACCTCACCAAGCAGTTCTACAGCGCTGCGGGTGGCGGCTTCATCGGACGTTACAGCTTCTTCCTCGAAGACATCCTGCATGACCGCGCCAAACAGATGGTCATCCTGTTCTCGGTGCTGGCCATTCTGGGGTTTGCCGGTACCTTTATCTTCCAGCGCCTCAAGCCGTACCGCCGCGAACTGGGCTGCCTGGTGTTGTCCCTGGGACTGGCCACGGCGTTCGTCTCGCCGTTGAAAACCGTCACCGCCGTGCAATGCCCGTGGAGCCTCAAGGAGTTCGGTGGCCAGGAAACCTACAGCGAACTGCTGAGCCCTCGCCCGCCCACCGATAAACCTGGGCGCTGCTGGCCCGGCGGGCATGCGGCAACCGGGTTCGCCCTGTTCGCCTGGTTCTTTGCGCTACGGGATCGTCGGCCGCGGATGGCGCGCAAGGCGTTCATCTTTGCCGTGGCGCTGGGCAGCGTGTTTTCCGTGAGCCGCATGGCACAGGGCGCGCACTTCTTTTCCCACAATGTGTGGACGGCGATTTTCTGTTGGCTGATCTGCCTGGGGCTGTACTGCCTGATACTCTATCGGCCATCGAAGGTCAGGGTGTCAGAAGTGCGTGCATTGAATACGTAGACCGGCCAACCACTTCAGTTACCTCCCTCCCTTTACGCACCCGCATAAAAAAACCCCGCCTGCATCGCTGCAGGCGGGGTTTTTCAGTCGCCGGGTAAGGCTGGCTTACATCATGCCGCCCATGCCACCCATGCCGCCCATGTCTGGCATACCGCCGCCAGCCGAGCCTTCTTTCTTCGGTGCTTCAGCAACAGCGGCTTCGGTGGTCAGGATCAGACCGCCGATGGAGGAAGCTGCTTGCAGCGCCGAACGAGTCACCTTGGTAGGGTCCAGGATGCCCATTTCGATCATGTCGCCGTATTCGCTGGTTGCCGCGTTGTAACCGAAGTTACCTTTACCGTTCTTCACAGCGTTAACCACAACGCTTGGCTCGTCGCCGCTGTTGGCAGCGATCTGACGCAGCGGTGCTTCAACGGCGCGACGCAGTACAGCGATACCCACGTCCTGATCGGCGTTGTCGCCTTTCAGGTCCAGGATGGCTTCCAGGGCGCGGATCAGTGCAACACCACCGCCAGGTACCACGCCTTCTTCAACGGCTGCGCGGGTTGCGTGCAGGGCGTCTTCAACGCGGGCTTTCTTCTCTTTCATTTCAACTTCGGAGCCAGCGCCAACCTTGATCACTGCAACGCCGCCGGACAGCTTGGCCAGACGCTCTTGCAGTTTTTCACGGTCGTAGTCCGAGGAAGTTTCGGCAACCTGGGCACGGATCTGAGTGATGCGCGACTGGATGTCCTGATCTACGCCAGCACCGTCGACGATGATGGTGTTTTCCTTGGAGATGGTCACGCGCTTGGCGCTGCCCAGGTTTTCCAGGGTGGCGCTTTCCAGGCTCAGGCCGATCTCTTCGGAGATAACGGTACCGCCGGTCAGAACGGCGATGTCCTGCAGCATGGCCTTGCGACGGTCGCCGAAGCCTGGAGCCTTGACGGCTGCAACCTTGACGATGCCACGCATGTTGTTCACAACCAGAGTCGCCAGGGCTTCGCCTTCAACGTCTTCGGAAACGATCAGCAGTGGGCGGCCGGCCTTGGCAACGGCTTCCAGCACCGGCAGCATTTCGCGGATGTTGGAGATTTTTTTGTCGACCAGCAGGATCAGCGGGCTTTCCAGCTCGGCAACCATGGTTTCTGGCTTGTTGACGAAGTATGGGGACAGGTAGCCACGGTCGAACTGCATGCCTTCTACAACCGACAGTTCGTTTTCCAGGCCAGTGCCTTCTTCAACGGTGATCACGCCTTCTTTACCGACTTTTTCCATGGCTTCGGCAATGATGTCGCCGATGGAGTTGTCGGAGTTGGCGGAGATGGTACCCACCTGAGCGATAGCCTTGGTGTCAGCGCATGGCTTGGACAGGTTTTTCAGCTCTTTGACGATGGCGATGGTCGCCTTGTCGATGCCGCGCTTGAGGTCCATCGGGTTCATGCCGGCAGCGACGGCTTTCAGGCCTTCGTTGACGATCGACTGAGCCAGAACGGTAGCGGTGGTGGTGCCGTCGCCTGCGTCATCGTTGGCACGGGAGGCAACGTCTTTGACCAGCTGCGCGCCCATGTTCTCGAAACGGTCTTCCAGTTCGATTTCTTTGGCGACGGAAACGCCGTCCTTGGTGATGGTCGGAGCGCCGAAGCTCTTCTCGATGATCACGTTACGGCCTTTAGGGCCCAGGGTCGCTTTTACTGCGTCAGCCAGGACGTTGACACCGGTGAGCATTTTCTTGCGGGCGGAATCGCCGAATTTAACTTCTTTAGCAGCCATTATCGATATTCCTTAAATACTTTGTAGTAACGGGAAAATGAGCGGGGAAATCAGCCTTCCAGAACGGCGAGAATCTCGTTCTCAGCCATGACCAGCAGGTCTTCGCCGTCGACTTTCACAGTGTTGCTGCCGGAGTAAGGACCGAATACAACCTTGTCACCGACTTTAACGGCCAGCGCACGTACTTCACCGTTTTCCAGAGTCTTGCCTGGGCCTGCAGCGACGATCACACCGTGGTTGGCTTTTTCAGCAGCCGAACCTGGCAGAACGATACCGCCAGCGGTTTTCTTTTCTTCTTCGCTGCGACGGATAACGACGCGGTCGTGCAGAGGACGAAGCTTGCTCATTGTCGATCTCTCCTAATTGTGTTTTTCATCGGCCGGTGTCAGTACCGGCAGGTTAAATCCGGCGGGGCCGGTCGCGGTTCGCTGGGCGAAACGCGGAAGTCTGTCTGGTGTCGCCACCAGAAACCTTGCGGTGACCGTTACATAAGGGCGCATCAGCTTATTACAAGGGGCCGGCGATGAATTTTTTTGCGTCTGCCAGCCCTTAAAAACAACACAGCCCCCGAAGGGGCCGCGCCAGTGAAGCGGTTATTTGCTGTCGCGATGCTCGAACTCACCTTCGATCACATCACCTTCTCGCCCCAACGGCTGGCGCGGAGCCGGGCCGCCACGGGGTTGCAGGTCATCGGCGAACGCCCGTTGGCGAATCGCAGCCTCTTCGGCGCGCTGGCGCATCTTGCCCGCCAGCAGCTTGCGGGTGAACGGCAGCAACATGACCAGGCCGAGCACATCGCTGATGAAGCCTGGCAGGATCAACAGGCCACCGGCCAGAGCCATCATCAGCCCTTCGAGCATGGTTTGTGCCGGCAATTCGCCGCGATTCAGGCTTTCACGGGCACGCAGCGCCGTGGCCAGACCGGCGACGCGCAGCACCAGAACGCCGAGCATCGAGCCGAGAATGATCAGCAGCAGTGCCGGGAAAAACCCGATCGCACCACTAACTTTTACGAATACGAACAGCTCCAACACCGGGAACAGCAGAAAGAGCAATAAAAAAGGGCGCATCAAATGGTTTCCTCAACGCAAGATTGCCTTGCCAGTCCACCTTAGATGACGTCGCCATTTCGTGAATTCAAGCTTCAGCGACGCTTTTTTTCGGCCAGACCTCAGCATGAGCCAAGGAAACCAGGGCCTCGCGCACTTGTGTCGGCGTGTTGCAAGACTCGGCGAACGGCAACCAGTGCAGCGCATGCCCTATGCGCAGGTGCATGCCTTCGCTGTCGATCCCGGCCAGTTGCGCCGGCTCGTGGGTGGGCAAACCGGCCAACTCGACGTAATGGGCGATGGCCTTGGAGTGGTCGGCGTTCATGTGCTCGACCATGCTGCGCTCGGCCGGGCCGGCGAACGGGTTGGCCAGGGTCAACCGGTCAAGCCAGTGAATCGCGCCAAAGCCGCCGATATAGCGGTGACGTACCGGCTTGAGTACCCAGAAGTCGAAGTCGTGGGCCTGGTGATAGTTGGCCGATTCGGGGAAGTAGCGGTAATAGCGTTCGGCGGCCGCTTCAATCGCGGTGGCATCGTGCAATTGCTCGGCTTCGGCCAGGTAGGTCAGGCGCCCCACTGCCTGCACGTCATCCGCTTCACGCTCACCGACCAGCAGCGAGCACTTGGGGTCTTTCTGCAGGTTATGGGTGTGTTGGGCAATCCGGCTGATCAGGATCAGCGGCCGGCCTTGCTCGTCCAGGCAATACGGCACGACCGAACCGAAGGGAAAACCGGGCATGGCTTTGGACAATGTGGAGAGGGCTCCACGGTATTCCTTGAGCAACAGCTCTCGGGCGTTCTTGGCAACGTGCGCGCTCAACGTATGACTCCTCGGGAATTCAGTCGCCCATAGCGTATGGGAATGGATCTCAAGCCAAGGTAATCAATATCCGCGCAGGTTGCCAGCGGGCACGAAGCGGATTACCAGGCCACGCCAAACCCTGCGGTGTAGCGGGTCTTGCTCAAGCTGCTTTCCGAGTCGCCGCTGATCACGTCACGCTCGGCCTTGAGATTGAGCGACGCCCACTCGGTGACCTTGTAGCGCAGGCCCATTTCCGCATCGAGGGCATACTCGGCCGGCCCGCCGATAGGCTTGCCCAACTCGCCGGAGGTGAAGAATTCAACTGTCTTGCCGATCAGGTAGCGGTTGTAGTCCCACTTCATGGCCAGGGAATAGAAGTTGTCCTTGCCGCCATCGAAATATTCGTAATCGGTGCGGTTGACCAACGAACCCAGGGAGAACGCGCCGAGCTCATCGTCCCAGAATTGGTAGCCCGGGCCGGTGCCGACAGTGCGTTGGCGGGACAGGTCTTCGACCCTGTCGCGCTTGTAGGTCAAGCGGCCCTGCCAGAACCAGTGCTCGGTGATGAAGCGGTCGAGGTCGTATTCCAGGGACCAGTTGTCGGTGGTGGTGACGTCGTCCTGGAACTCGCGGTTGTACTCGCCCTGCCCGGTGTGGCGCCATTGGCCGTGGCGGGCGGAGGTCTTGAAGTCGATGTCGTAGTCGTTGGTGTCTTTCTCGGCGCGCTTGTAGTCCAGCGCCATGTCGACATTGCCTTTCCACACCAGGTCTTCGATCACCGGCGTGGGCTTGATGATCTGCTGGATGCTGGCCAGTTCCACGGTCTTGGGCGCTTCGCCGTTGGCCAGCACCACTTTGCCATCCGCCGCAGCCTGCAAGGATTTGGCTTTCTCACCGGTGTAGGCATCCTGCTTGACCAGCAATTCCTGATCGCTCTCCAGGGTTTTCACCTGCTTCCAATCCACCGGGATAGCCCCCGCATAGTCGGTCTGGATCAGCAGCTTGCCACCGTCGAAGAGCTTGATCTTGCCGGACAGGCGGTCACCGTTCTTTAACCAGACGGTGTCGGCGAGCAAGGGGGTGGAAGCGCTGAAAACAGCAAGGCACAGCAAGGTTCTGGACAACATAAGCAGATAAGGGGCTCAGGATTGGCGAAATAGGGGCGTTATCGTGTTAGATAGCTAGGACTGACTCAATGAATTGTGTTGAGTTCAGTTCTCATCTGCATATTTACAGACGTTTCTTACAAGAAACCGACGATCTGAACGGATATATCCACCGTGAAGCAACCCGCCGAAGCCCCGCAAAACCCTGCCGAGATGCGCCGCACCGCGCTGTACCTGACGCTGGCGCAAATCCCCGAAGGTTGCGTGGTGAGTTACGGCGAACTGGCCCACCTCGCTGGGCTGGGGCGCGCGGCGCGCTGGGTCGGGCGCACCCTGAGCCAACTGCCCGACGATACCCGCTTGCCCTGGCACCGCGTGCTGGGTGCCGGCGGTCGGATAAGCCTGCCGGCGGGCAGCGCCTCAGGCGACGAACAACGTGCGCGTTTACGCAACGAAGGTGTCGCTATCCTGAACAATCGCGTGGATATTCAGCGTCATGGCTGGCGCCCGGTAGAGCACAGCGGTTAGAGTGCGCGCTTTGTTTCCGTGAATCTGAGGCAGACTCCAGCCCATGCCCCGTAAAACCTGGCGCGCCGCGCTCGCCGCCTATGCCAGCCCCTCGACGTTAGTGCTGTTGTTGCTCGGCTTTGCCGCCGGCTTGCCTTACATGTTGGTGTTCTCGACGCTTTCGGTATGGTTGCGTGAGGCCGGTGTGGCCCGCGAGACCATCGGCTATGCGAGCCTGATCGGTTTGGCGTATGCCTTCAAATGGGTGTGGTCGCCATTGCTCGACCAATGGCGCCTGCCGCTGCTGGGCAAACTCGGACGTCGTCGCTCCTGGCTGGTACTGGCCCAATCGTTGGTGATCCTCGGATTGATCGGCATGGGCTTCTGCGACCCGCAAAAACACTTGTCCTGGCTGATCGCTATTGCGGTGATCGTCGCCTTCGCTTCGGCTACCCAGGATATTGCAGTCGATGCCTATCGCCTGGAAATCGCCGATGACAGCCGCCAGGCTGCCCTGGCCGCCAGCTATATGTCCGGTTACCGCATCGCCGCCCTGCTCGCCACGGCCGGCGCGCTGTTTTTTGCCGAAGGTTTCGGCTCTACCGGTTTCAACTATAAACACTCGGCGTGGACCGGCACCTATGTGCTATTCGGCGTGCTGATGATTCCGGCGCTGCTGACCACCCTGTTCATGCGCGAGCCCAATGTGCCACTGCGCACCCAGTTGCAGGCCGGACGCTACAGTTTCGTGCATCAGTTGGTGTCGGTGTTTGTGCTGATCGTGCTGTTGGTGTCGGTGCCGGCGACGTTCACCCAGTTGTACAACACCGATTTCGCCAGCGTGCTGTTCCACGGTGTCAGCCTGTGGGAACTGTTAATGGAAGACCGCGCCTTCCTGCGCGCCATCCTCTATATCACCCTGACAACATTGTGTCTGTCGGCCATGGGCCGCCGAGGCCTGGCGCCGGTGCTGACGCCGGTCAACGACTTCATCCTGCGCTACCGCTGGCAGGCACTGCTGCTGCTCGGGCTGATCGCCACCTATCGCATGTCCGATACGGTGATGGGCGTGATGGCCAACGTGTTCTATATCGACCAGGGCTTCACCAAGGACCAGATTGCCGGGGTCAGCAAGATCTTCGGCCTGATCATGACCCTGGTCGGCGCCGGCATGGGTGGCCTGTTGATTGTGCGCTTCGGCATCCTCCCGATCCTGTTCATCGGCGGCATCGCCTCGGCCGGCACCAACCTGCTGTTCGTGATGCTCGCCGACATTGGCCCGGACCTGCAGATGCTGATCTTCACCATCTCCCTGGACAACTTCAGCTCAGGCCTTGCCACCTCGGCGTTTGTCGCCTACCTGTCGAGCCTGACCAACCTCAAGTTCTCCGCCACCCAATACGCGCTGCTGAGTTCGATCATGCTGTTGCTGCCGCGCCTGATCGGCGGGTATTCGGGGGTGATGGTGGAGAAGTTCGGTTATCACAACTTCTTCCTGATCACCTGCATGCTGGGTGTGCCGACGTTGCTGCTGATTGCGCTGCACTGGTATCAAGAGAATCGGCGGATTCGCTTGAATCCGCCGGCAGAAGACTGACAGAGCCTCCCCTTGTAGCTGTAGCGAGCTTGCTCGCGAAGAAGTCACAGACACCGCGTTTACCCCGGTTTCCCGCGTCATCGTTGACGATCTTCGCGAGCAAGCTCGCGCCTACAAACAGCTCTGCGTCCTGATACCTGTACGGCGGCAGTTTGCGCCCGTACAATCCCAAGTCACTTCAAGTCCAAGCAACCGACAACGGCCTACCATGCGTACCAGTCAATATTTGCTCGCCACACTGAAAGAAACGCCTTCCGACGCGGTTGTGATCAGCCATCAGCTGATGCTGCGCGCCGGTATGATCCGCAAGCTGGCTTCTGGCCTGTACACCTGGCTGCCCATGGGCCTGAAGGTGATGCGCAAGGTCGAAGCCATCGTTCGCGAAGAAATGAACGCTGCCGGTTCTCTGGAAGTGTTGATGCCGAGCACCCAACCGGCCGAGCTGTGGCAGGAATCCGGGCGCTGGGAAGAGTATGGCCCTGAATTGCTGCGCTTCAAGGACCGTCATGGCCGCGACTTCTGCGCTGGCCCGACCCATGAAGAAGTGATCACCGACCTGATGCGCAACGAGTTGAGCAGCTATAAACAGCTGCCCCTCAACCTGTATCAGATCCAGACCAAGTTCCGTGATGAGATCCGCCCACGCTTCGGCCTGATGCGCGGCCGCGAGTTCATCATGAAGGACGCGTATTCGTTCCACGCCGACCAGGCGTCCTTGCAGGTCACCTATGACCGCATGCACACCGCCTACTGCAACGTGTTCACGCGCCTGGGCCTGAAATTCCGCCCGGTTGAAGCGGACAACGGCTCCATCGGCGGCGCCGGCTCCCACGAGTTCCACGTACTGGCCGAGTCCGGCGAAGACGATATCGTGTTCAGCAACGGTTCCGACTACGCGGCGAACATCGAGAAAGCCGAAGCCGTGCCACGGGAAACCGCCCGTCCAGCCCCGGCTGAAGAACTGCGCCTGGTGGACACCCCGGACACCAAGACCATCGCGGCCCTAGTGGAAAAATTCAATCTGCCGATTGAAAAGACCATCAAGACCCTGATCGTTCACGCCGAGGAAGCCGGCAAGCTGATCGCCCTGGTGATCCGTGGCGACCACGAGCTCAACGAAATCAAGGCCGCCCAGCAACCGGGCGTGGCCAGCCCGCTGGTCATGGCCTCCGATGCCGAACTGCGCGACGCCATTGGCGCCGGTGCCGGCTCCCTGGGCCCGCTGAACCTGCCGCTGCCGATCATCATCGACCGCTCGGTCGAGCTGATGAGCGACTTCGGTATCGGCGCGAACATCGACGACAAGCACTACTTCGGCGTGAACTGGGAACGCGACTTGCCGGTGCCGACCGTGGCCGACCTGCGTAACGTGGTCGCCGGCGACCCGAGCCCGGATGGCAAGGGCACCCTGGAAATCAAGCGCGGCATTGAAGTCGGGCACATCTTCCAGCTGGGCAACAAGTACAGCAAGGCGATGAAGTGCGAAGTGCTGGGCGAAAACGGCAAGCCGATCACCCTCGAAATGGGTTGCTACGGCATTGGCGTATCGCGCGTGGTTGCCGCTGCCATCGAGCAGAACAACGACGAAAAAGGCATTATCTGGAGTGACGCCCTGGCGCCGTTCCAGGTGGCCCTGGTGCCGCTGCGCTATGAAACCGAGCAAGTCCGTGAAGCCACCGACAAACTGTATGCCGAACTGACGGCCGCCGGTTTCGAAGTGTTGCTGGACGACCGCGACAAGAAAACCAGCCCGGGCATCAAGTTCGCCGACATGGAGCTGATTGGCATCCCGCACCGGATCGTGGTCAGTGACCGTGGCCTGGCCGATGGCAATCTGGAATACAAGAGCCGGACCGAAGCCGAAGCCCAACCGTTGCCGGTGGCTGACGTGCTGTCTTTCCTTCAGGCGCGTATTCGTCGCTGAAAACCAGATCAAGAGAAGTCATGTTCAAGCGAAACACCAGAGCCCTGGGGGGCGCTGCCTTGTGCGGCGCCCTGCTGGTCAGCGGCTGCGCCAACCAGATGTCGCAACGCAGTGAGCACGAGGAGCGGGTCGAGCGTAAGTTGCTCGACCACAGCCTGCAGATCGATGTAGGCGAACCCAAAGTGCTGGAGCTGCCGCAACGCCTGGTTCGCATTCACGAGCAGAAGACCTTCGAGGTCACCGAATTCGAAGTCACCCGTCGTTACGACCGCTACACCCCCTACCAACCCTGGCGCAAACTCTATGAGATGCCGCTGGGCGCGGTCGCTTTGGTGGCCGGCGCGGGCGCCAACGTGGCGAATATCTTCGCCCTCGGCAACCTGCCGACCAGCATGACCCACGATTGGCTGAGCTACGGCATCGACGGCATCAACCCGTTCATGAACGTGCAATCCCACGGGCGTGCGCAACAGAACCTGGCGGGTATCGATGAAGTCCAGCGCGACAAGCGCGTGGAGTATTCGAGCCTGCCCTGGAGCGAACGCCCGGTGCAGGTCACCGCCGGCAGGCAAGTGTATGAAATGACCACCGACCGCAACGGCGTACTGCGCCTGAACCTGTTGGACAGCCCGTTTGCCGAGCAGGATCTGAACCGCATCAGTACCTTGAAGATCAGCGTGGAAGATGGCCAGGACGACGTACATTCGGACTCGACCCTGGCGGTGAGCCACACACTGCGCGGCAAGTTGCTCGAAGCCCACGGCCTGATCTACGACGACCTGGAAGACGACGAAGTCAGCCAGTGGGTCCACCGGGTCAAGCGCCTGTCGGAGCTGGGCCTGGAGGAAGAAGCCAGCGAACTGGAGCAGAGCCTGATCGAACTGACCCACAATGATCCGGAGTTGCAGCAGGAATTCCTGCAAGCGCTGACCAAGGACGCAGGGCGACTCGTCGCGGATCCTGGCGCACGCTGATCCCTCAGGAGCACTAAAGGACTAATGTGGGAGGGGCGGTGCGACGATTCGACTTGCCCCCGATAGCGGCGACACATTCAACACCTTAGTTGACTGACACACCGCTATCGGGAGCAAGTCGAATCGTCGCACCGCCCCTCACACATTTGGTTTCCGGGTTCTACCAGGAGAGTTCGAGTTGTTCATTGCCACTGCTCAGGTCGAGCAACCGCACCCCAATCCCTAGCAACCGCACCGGCTTGCCACCGCGATTGAACGCCTGGGTCATCAGCTGTTGATAACTCTCCAGGTCCCGCCCTGCCCCCGCCTGCTCCAGGGTCGTCTGGGTAAAGTCATGAAACTTCACCTTCACGAACGGCTTCCCCGCGCGGTAACTGCTGTCGATGCGCGCGATGCGTCCAGCCAGGGTTTCCATCAGTTCAGGCAGTTTCGCCAGGCAACTTGAAAGATCTGGCAGGTCCACATCGTAGGTATTTTCCACACTGATCGATTGCCGACGACTGTCGTTCTGCACCACGCGCTCATCTATCCCACGCGCCAGGCTCCACAGTCGCTCGCCAAAACTGCCGAATTCGCGCACCAGCGCCAGCTTGTTCCATTCGCGCAACTGCAGGCAGTCTTCGATTCCCAGGCGCGCCAGCTTGTCGGCGGTCACCTTGCCCACGCCGTGCAGCTTTTTCACCGGCAATATCGACACAAAGTCTTCGACCTGATCCGGGGTGATCACAAACAGGCCGTTGGGTTTCTTCCAATCACTGGCGATCTTGGCCAGAAACTTGTTGGGCGCCACACCGGCGGACACGGTGATATGCAACTGATTGGAGACCCGGCGGCGGATGTCCTGGGCAATACGCGTGGCGCTGCCGCCAAAATGCGGGCTGTCGGAAACATCCAGGTAAGCCTCATCCAGGGAAAGCGGCTCGATCAGGTCGGTATAGTCGCGAAAGATGCCGTGGATTTCCTTCGACGCTTCCTTATAGGCATCCATGCGCGGCTTGACGATGGTCAGGTCGGGGCAGAGCTTCAAGGCATGGCGTGATGACATCGCCGAACGCACCCCATAGGCCCGCGCTTCGTAGTTGCAGGTTGCGATCACCCCGCGCCGATCCGCCGAGCCGCCGACGGCCAGCGGTTTTTGCGCCAGGCTCGGGTCATCGCGCATCTCGATGGCGGCGTAGAAGCAATCACAGTCGACGTGGATGATTTTGCGCTGCGTCATATATAAGAAGGGGAGCAATCCAACGGATGGGCAGTATCGCACTCACCCCTGTATATAGCACCAGTAGTTTGAATCTTCCGCTTGAGCGGTAGGAAAATTCTCAGATGAATTTATTTTCTCAATCGAATTTAAGCTGCCAATAGAGCTGAAACCCTCGGCCAGACTGGCCCCGAAGGCTCAACCTGGCTCTGATGGAGAGCTAACCGATTGAAGCACAAGCGCTTTTCTTCGATTCATAGGTTGACACCCCTGCGCTGCGCTGTAGAATGCCGACACACAGACGCGGGATGGAGCAGTCTGGTAGCTCGTCGGGCTCATAACCCGAAGGTCGTCGGTTCAAATCCGGCTCCCGCAACCAGTTTTAAGTACACGTCAAACACCGCCACGACCTCACCGTCGCGGCGGTGTTTTCGTTTGTGCTGATTTTAATGACTGCGACTGAGGGCGCTGGCAGCGCCCGGTTTCAGCTCGATTGCTTGATAAAAATCAACGTTATGTGCAGCCCTTGGTTGGTAACGTTTACCCGGATGGGCAAGCATCGGAATTCACCTGCCGCAACGGATGAAATAACGCGCCCGCGTGTGCGTCTCGCGGCCTGACAGGTGCTGGTGTACGCCTCAATCGATCTTCACGCCTCCCCACTCAAGGATCGGATCATGACGGCCATCCCGAGTAACGATGCGAAGTGGTCTTGGCGGCGTGTCACAAGGATTGTTCTGATCCTGGTCATCGTCTTGGCAGCCGGTGCCGGTGGCGCCTGGTACTGGTGGCAAAGCCAGCAAGGCAAGTTGCCCGAGGGCATTGTCTCCGGGAACGGCCGCATCGAATCCGACCAAATCGACATCGCCGCGAAGTTGGCCGGACGCGTGCGCGAGGTGCTGGCCCGGGAAGGCGACCTCGTCACCGAAGGCCAGGTGCTCGCCCGCCTCGATACCACGGAGTTGCAAGCGCAACGCGCCAAATATGCCGCCGACGTGGCTTCCGAGGAGGCCTCGATGCTCGAGGCAAAGGCGACCGTCGTGCAACGGCAGGCAGAACTGACCCTCAAGGAAGCAAAGCTGCGCCGCGCCCTCAAGCTGATCGTCACCGGGGCGATCAGTGAGGACAACCGCGATGAGGCGCAGGGCGAACGCGATTCTGCGCGCGCCGTTCTCGACGCCGCGCAGCGGACTGTGACCGCGCGCGAGCGTTCGGTGGTGGCCGCACAAGCCCTGGTTAATCAGACCGACGCCCAGATCGCCGACACCATTCTTGTGGCGCCCGTGCAAGGGCGTGTTCTGTATCGTCTCGTCAACCCCGGGGAAGTCGTTTCGGCGGGCGGAAAGGTGCTGACGATCATCGACCTGTCCGAAATCTACATGGAGATTTATCTCCCCTCCGAACAGGCCATGCGCGTAACGATCGGGTCGGCCGCACGAATCGTGTTCGACGGTGCCGACTTCGCCGTGCCGGCCAAAGTGAGTTTCGTGTCGCCGGACGCGCAGTTCACGCCCAAGCAGGTCGAGACGCGCAGCGAACGCGACAAGCTTATGTTCCGGGTCAAGCTGCGCATTCCGCCGAGCCTCATCGCGCGGCACCTCAACCAAGTGAAAACGGGCACCCGCGGCATCGGCTATGTGCGCCTTGATCCGAACCCGCCCAATTGGCCGGACACCCTGCAAAAGCGCATTCAGGCCGATCCTGTCGACACTGAGGATTGATAATGGAGACTCGCGCAGCGCTGATTGCCGAGGTTTCCAACGCGAGCCATGTCTATGGCAAGGTTCTAGCGCTCGACAATGTCTCGCTCGCACTGCCAAGCGGCCAGATGACGGGCATCATCGGCCCTGACGCCGCCGGCAAGTCCACGCTGCTCGGCCTGATCGCCGGTGCGCGGAAGATGCAGACCGGATCGGTCGAGGTCCTCGGCGGCAGCATGAGCAATGCCCGGCACCGCCGCTCTGTCTGCACACGCATTGCCTATATGCCGCAAGGGCTCGGCAAAAACCTCTATCAGGAGATCAGCGTCCGCGAGAACCTGGCCTTCTTCGCCACCCTCTTCGGCCTGTCCGCATCGGAACGTGACGCACGCACCCGGCGCTTGGCGGCGGCGATTGGCTTACTCGCGTTTCTCGAGCGGCCGGCCGGAAAGCTGTCGGGCGGCATGAAGCAAAAGCTCGGCCTGTGCTGCGCGCTCATTCACGACCCCGACCTGCTCATTCTCGATGAGCCGACGACCGGCGTCGATCCGTTGTCGCGTCGACAGTTCTGGGACCTGATCAGCGAACTGCGGCGCGAGCGGCCGACGATGAGTGTCGTCATCTCCACCGCCTATATGGACGAGGCCGGCCAATGCGACTGGCTCATCGCGATGGATCACGCCCGCGTGCTTGCCTGCGGCACTGCGGATGAACTGCGCGAGAAGACTGGCCAACAAGACATCGAAGCGGTGTTTGCCGCCCTGCAGCCGGGGCAAAAATCGACGGCGCAGCGCTTCGTCATTCCGCCGCGCCAACCAGGCAGCGAGGCGCCGGTCATTGTCGCGAGGAATCTGACACGCCGTTTCGGCAGTTTCACCGCGGTCGATAACGTCAGCTTCGCCATCGAGCGCGGAGAAATTTTCGGCTTCCTCGGTTCGAACGGCAGCGGCAAGACCACCACCATGAAGATGCTGACCGGACTGCTGGCGCCGAGCGAGGGAGAGGCCGAGGTCTGCGGCAAACCTGTCGATGCCAACGACCTGTCGGTCCGCCAGCGCGTCGGCTTCATGTCGCAATCGTTCTCGCTCTATGGCGAACTCACCGTGCGGCAAAACCTGCGTCTTCATGCGCGCCTTTTTCATCTGGCCGCGGACCACGCTAACGCGCGTATCGCCCAGCTCATGGTCGATGTCGGCCTTGTCGACTATGCCGACACCGAAGCGAACTCGCTGCCGCTCGGCGTGCGACAGCGCCTCTCGCTGGCCGTGGGGATCGTTCACGACCCCGAGTTGCTGATCCTTGACGAGCCGACCTCGGGCGTCGATCCGCTGGCACGCGATGAATTCTGGCGCTTGCTCGGCGATCTCTCGCGAACCCGCAATGTCACGATCTTCGTCTCCACGCATTTCATGAGCGAAGCCATGCGCTGCGACCGCATCTCATTGATGCACGCAGGTCGCGTCCTCGTCTGCGACACACCGCAAAACGTCATTACCGCCAAGGGCAGCGCGAATCTCGAAGAGGCGTTCATCGCCTATATCGAGGATGCCGAGCCCGCTGCGCCCGCGCCCTCCGTGGCGGATGCCGAGGCGCAGACCCAGCGCGATGCAGCGGCGTTGTCGCCCAGCCGCTCGACCTTCATGCCGCTGCGCCGCCTCCTGGCCTTTACCAAGTGCGAGACGTTGTCGCTTATGCGCGATCCGGTGCGGCTCGCCTTCGCCTTCCTCGGCTCCTTCATCATGCTGTTGATCTTCGGCTTCGGCGTCTCCAGCGATGTGACCAACCTCACCTATGCGGCGTTCGACCACGACGACACGCCGGAGAGCAGAGCCTATCTCGCCAACTACTCGAGCTCCCGATATTTCACCGAAAAGACGCCGATCCGCAGTGTCGACGAAATGCAAAGGCGCCTGAAGTCGAACGACATCACGCTGGCCATCGAAATCCCACCTGGCTTCGGGCGCCTGGTAAAGCGCGACTCGGATTGGCAGGTATCGGCCTGGATCGACGGCGCCAACACCTCGCGCGCCGCCACCATCGAGGGTTACGTCGAGTCGGCGCACAACCTCTTCGCCGAAGAGAGAAAGCGCCAGTCCAGCGACGTAGCGAGCAAGAACCCGACGACCAGCATCGTGATCCGCAACCGTTACAACCCGACGGCCGAGAGCATTTATGCGATCGGCCCGGCCGTGCCGGCGATGCTGCTCATGATGTTTCTCGCCATTCTCACAGCCGTCAGCGTTGCCCGTGAAAAGGAGATCGGCACGATCACGAACTTCTACGCCACGCCCACGACGCGCCTGGAGTTCCTGATCGGCAAACAACTGCCCTACATTGGCGTCGGCATGATCAATTTCTTCATCATGACCGTGACCGTGCGGTTCCTCTTCGATGTTCCGCTCAAGGGCGACGGCCTCACGCTGACCCTGGGCGCGCTGTTCTATGTGGCGGCGGCCACCGGCTACGGGCTGTTCATCTCGACGTTCACCTCAAGCCAGGTCGCAGCGGTGTTCGCCGGAGCGGTGCTGTCGATGCTGCCGACCATGCAGTTCTCCGGCATGCTGCAGCCCGTCTCGACGCTGGAGGGCGGCGCGCGCCTCATGGGGTACCTCTGGCCGACGAGCTATTACATGCACATGAGTGTCGGTGCGTTCACCAAGGGGCTTGGCTTCACCGACATGGTGACCGACCTGCTCGCGCTGAGCCTGTTTTGCCCGGCCTTCTTATTGCTGTCCGCGCTGCTCCTGCGCAAACAGGAGAAATAAGATGCAGAGTCTCTCCAACATTTTCTGGCTCGGCGTCAAAGATCTGCGCACCCTCTCGAAGGACCTGATGATGATCCTCTTCATCATCTATTCCTTTGGCCTCAGCATTTATATGCAGTCGACCGGAGCCGGCGAGACCGTCAACAATGCCTCCGTGGCGATCGTCGACGAGGACCACTCCAGCCTGTCTCGATCGATTGCCGGACTGTTCTATCCGCCGTACTTCCAGGCAGCCAAGATGATCAGCGCCGCCGACATCGATCGCGGCATGGACAACGGCCTTTACACCCTCGTCGTCGTGATTCCTCCGCACTTTGAAGCGGATGTGCGAAAGGGCCGCGATATCGAAGTCCAGGTCAACGCAGACGCCACTGCGGTCCAGCAGGCGTCCCTGGGGTCGGGCTATATCCAGAACATGGTGACCGACGAAGTCACGCGCTACCGACAGGAAGCGCAGCAAACCACCGGGCTGCCCTCCGATCTCGTCGTGCGCCGCGCCTTCAATGCCAACGGCACACAATCCTGGTTCCGCGCGATCGTCGGCCTTGCCGATCAGTTGTCGATGCTGATCATTATCCTGACCGGCGCGGCGCTCTTGCGCGAGCGGGAGCACGGCACGATCGAGCACCTGCTGGTGATGCCGTTGACGGCCTTCGAGATAGCGCTCGCCAAAGTGTGGTCGAGCGGGCTGGTGATCTTCATCGGCTTCATCTGTTCCCTGTTGTTCGTGGTCGAGGGCCTTCTCGACGTTCCGATTGCCGGCTCGCGCGGTGTGCTGCTGCTCGGCACCCTCATCTATATCTTCGCCACGGCAGCGATCGGCATCTTCCTCGGCACCCTCGCCCGCACCATGGCGCAATTTGCCCTGCTGATGATGATGGCCGTCATGCCGATGATGATGCTGTCGGGCGGCATGTCGCCCATCGAGAGCCAGCCGCAATGGGTCCAGTACGTGACGTGGTTTTTCCCGTCGCGGCACTATGTGAGCTTCATGCAGGCGATCGTGTATCGAGGCGCGGGCCTCGACATCGTGTGGAAAGAGTTCGTGACGGTCCTGGTGATGGGCGTGACATTTATCGCGATGAGTTTGCTGCTGTTCCGCCAGTCTGTTGCGACCTTGCGTTAAGGCTTTTTTGCGCCTGCCCGCGTCAGGCGTGGACGATTGTCCGACAAAAAACCTTGCCCGAGCGCGCACTTAGCGCATTTCGTTGAGATTCAACGGCAAATTCGCACTTATTTGACCCAACGGCCCATTAACGGTTGACACTCCGCCGCTGGGCTGTAGAATGCCGGCCACAGACGCGGGATGGAGCAGTCTGGTAGCTCGTCGGGCTCATAACCCGAAGGTCGTCGGTTCAAATCCGGCTCCCGCAACCAAACATCAAAAAAGGCTACTCGAAAGAGTGGCCTTTTTTGTATCTGGCAAAAAAGTTCTTCTGAAACAATGACATGGCATCTTTCATGAAACCCTAGACGTTTCGTGGAGTCCATTTCATCGCACCCTATGCTTGATCCTTCTACGACCAATGGCCGCAGTCGCCGCACCCGGTGATCCGCGTTAATATTTGTAATTATTTTGTCCATAGGGATTGGTAACTTGGCTGGATACCCCCATCCTGTCGCGCACAATCCACGAGGTGATTGATGCGCGCCAACTCGTCTGAACCACAAGACCCTGTCACAGCGACACAACCGATCACTCCCACCCGTTTGCGCTGGCTGGATCTGTTAAGCAAGTATCGGCAACCCATCGGGTTGGCCGTGACGCTGTTGCTGTTCGCAATCGCCCTGATCGCCTGCCGACACCTGCTGCTGGAACTGGATCTCTACGCCCTCCACGACTCGATCCTGGAAGTACCCAAACCGGCGTTGCTGGGCGCGTTCGTCGCCGCCATCGTCGGCTTCGTCATTCTATTGGGCTATGAGTTCTCCGGCGCACGCTACGCCGGGGTGAAACTGCCCCGCAAGACCCTCGCCCTCGGCGGCTTTACCGCCTTTGCCATCGGCAACGCCATTGGCCTGTCGATGCTCTCGGGCGGTTCGGTGCGTTACCGTTTATATGCGCGCCATGGCATCGGGGCTTCGGAAGTCGCCCGCATGACCGTGTTCGCCAGCCTCTCCCTGGGCTGCGCCCTGCCGCCGCTGGCGGCCTTGGCCACCTTGAGCAACTTGCCCGCCGCGTCCATTGCCCTGCATGTGTCGCAAGGCTTGCTGGGGGCGATTGCCGGCGTCGTGTTGCTGTTGTCGGCCGCGCTGTGCATCGGGATTTATCGCCGTCGCCTGCCGGAACAGCCCTACACGGACAACCTGCTGGTCAAGGTCGGCCGCCGCACCCTGCGCCTGCCCGGTCGACGCCTGACGTTCCTGCAACTGATCATCACCGCGCTGGACGTCGCCGCTGCCGCCACCGTCCTTTATATGCTGCTGCCGGAAGCGCCACCGTTCGGCCCGTTCCTGCTGGTGTACCTGCTGGCGCTGGCCGCTGGCGTACTCAGCCATGTGCCGGGTGGTGTCGGGGTGTTCGAGGCGATCCTGCTCGCGGCCTTTGCCGACAAGCTCGGTGCCGCGCCATTGGCCGCCGCCCTGCTGCTGTACCGCATGATCTATGTGGTGCTGCCGCTGCTGATCGCCTGTGTGTTCCTGCTGGTCAACGAGGCCCAGCGCCTGTTCCAGACCCAGCAGAGCCTGCGCGTGGCGTCGGGCTTCGCCGCGCCGGTGCTGGCCTTACTGGTTTTTTTGTCCGGCGTGGTCCTGCTGTTTTCCGGCGCCACGCCGGAGATCGACTCACGCCTGGAAAACATCGGCTTCCTGATTCCCCACCGCCTGATTGACGCCTCGCACTTTGGCGCGAGCCTGATCGGCGTGTTGTGTCTGTTGCTGGCCCAAGGCCTGCGTCGACGCTTGTCGGCGGCCTGGATGTTGACCATGGTGCTGCTGCTGACCGGCGCCCTGCTCTCACTGCTCAAGGGCTTCGACTGGGAAGAAGCCAGCCTGATGACCATGACCGCCGTGCTGCTGGCGATCTTCCGCCGCTCCTTCTACCGCGCCAGCCGACTGACCGAATTGCCGTTCTCGCCGCTGTATCTGGTAGCCAGCGTGTGCGTGCTGGGGGCTTCGATCTGGCTGCTGCTGTTTGCCTATCAAGACGTCCCGTATAGCCACCAACTGTGGTGGCAGTTCACCCTCGACGCCAACGCCCCGCGCGGCCTGCGCTCGCTGTTGGGGGCCGCGGTGCTGCTGGTGATCGTGTCGCTGACCTGGCTGCTGCGTACCGCGCGCCCGGTGATCCACCTGCCGACAGCCGAAGAACTCGAACGCGCCACCAAGATCCTGATGGCCTCATCGCAACCCGACGGCGGCCTGGCGCTGACCGGCGACAAGGCGCTGCTGTTCCACCCCAACGACGAAGCCTTCCTGATGTACGCCCGTCGCGGGCGCAGCCTGGTCGCCCTGTACGACCCGATCGGCCCGACCCAACCCCGCGCCGAGATGATCTGGCAGTTCCGCGACCTGTGCGACATCCACCATGCGCGCCCGGTGTTCTACCAGGTACGCGCGGAAAACCTGCCGTACTACATGGACATCGGCCTGACCGCGATCAAGCTGGGCGAAGAAGCCCGCGTCGACCTGAAACGCTTTGACCTGGAAGCCAAGGGCAAAGAGATGAAGGATTTGCGCTACACCTGGAACCGTGGCACCCGGGATGGCTTGTCCCTGGAAATCCACGAACCGGGCACGGCGCCGATGGACGAACTCAAGGTTATTTCCGACGCCTGGCTGACCGGCAAGAACGTGCGGGAGAAGGGGTTTTCCCTGGGACGCTTCAGCGACGACTACCTCAAGCACTTTCGCATCGCGATCATTCGCTTCGAAGGGCACCCGGTGGCCTTCGCCAACCTGCTCGAGACCTACAGCCACGACCTGGCCAGCCTCGACCTGATGCGCGCCCACCCCGATGCGCCCAAGCTGACCATGGAATTCATGATGGTCGGCCTGATTCAACACTATAAGAGCCACGGTTATGCTCGCTTCAGCCTCGGCATGGTGCCATTGTCTGGCCTGCAACCGCGTCGTGGCGCGCCGCTGACCCAACGCCTGGGCTCGATGGTGTTCCGCCGGGGCGAGCAACTGTATAACTTCCAAGGTTTGCGCCGCTTCAAAGACAAGTTCCAGCCTGACTGGGAACCCCGTTACATGGCCGTGCCCGCAGGACTTGATCCGCTGGTGGCACTGGCCGATACCGCCGCCCTGATCGCAGGCGGCTTGACTGGATTGGTGAAACGCTGATGATTCGACGCTCCTGGCGGTATGTATTAGCCTTTGTGGTGCTGCTCGCCGTGGTCCTGGGTGGCGGCTATTGGTACTGGAACCGCCCCGCCCCACAGCCGACCCTGGAGCAACTGCCCCAGGCCGATGGCTCGGTGATGACCCGCGTCACCCCGGCCGGCACCCCCAAAGCCCGCGTGGCCGTGGCGGTGATGGCCGACGAGACCCTGACCGACAGCCAACTGATTGCCCTCAGCCAGGGCGGCAAGGCGCAGATCGTGCAGGTGATCCTGCCCAAGGATGACTGCACGCAGCAGCAACAGGCACTGCAAGGCGCCCTGAGCCAGCTCAAGGGCCCTGCGACGCTGGTCAGCGGCATCGGCCCTGGCGCCGCCCTCGCCTGGCGCTGGCTGGCCACACAGAACGACGACAAGGCCAATGCCATCTCCGTCGGCTTCGCCCTGGTGCAGGAAGGCTGCAAAGACCCGCTGCCGAAAACCGCCGCCCACGGCAACTGGCTGGTGGCGTGGAACGACAACCCTGACGATGAAAGCGCCAGTTTCGTGCGCGACACCCCCCGCGCCACCACCAGCATCAGCGACTACGACATTCACTACCCACAAGTGCTGAATAACGAACTGCGCAAGCAACTGGTCGGTTCGGACAACGGCGGCCTGGCGATTCCAGTCGTGGAAGTCCCGGCTGGCCAGGCCAAGGACACCGTGACCCTGTTCCTCTCCGGTGACGGCGGCTGGCGTGACCTCGACCGCGACGTGGCCGGTGAAATGGCCAAGATCGGCTACCCGGTCGTGGGCATCGACACCCTGCGCTACTACTGGCAGCACAAGACCCCGGAACAAAGCGCCAAGGACCTCAGCGAGCTGATGCAGCACTATCGGCAGAAATGGGGCACCAAGCGCTTCGTACTGACCGGCTATTCGTTCGGCGCCGACGTGTTGCCTGCCATCTACAACCGCATGCCGGAAAGCGAGCAGCAGCGCGTCGACGCAATCATCCTGCTGGCGTTCGCACGCACCGGCAGCTTTGAAATCGAAGTGGAAGGTTGGCTGGGCAACGCCGGCAAAGAAGCCGCGACCGGCCCGGAAATGGCCAAGTTGCCGGCGGCCAAGGTGGTGTGCATCTACGGTGCCGAAGAGGTCGACGAAAGCGGCTGCACCGACAAGACCGCCGTCGGCGAAGTGATCGAGCTGCCGGGCGGGCACCACTTCGATGAGAACTACCCGGCGCTGGCCAAGCGTTTGGTGGATATCATCGTCAAGCACCAGGCCAAGGCCGAGTAATTCCGCGCTGTACGCAAAACCTAATGTGGGAGGGGGCTTGCCCCCGATAGCGATAGGTCAGTCATACCGCTATCGGGGGCAAGCCCCCTCCCACATTGGGGTTGGAACTAGCGCGGCTCGATATGCGCAATCATCAACTGCACGGTTTCCTGCCCACGGAACTCGTTCACATCCAGCTTGTAGGCCAACTCCACCCAACGCACGGTCGGGTTCGGCCAGACTTCACGGTCAACCCCAAACGCAATGCCATCGAGCTTCACGGAGCCGCATTCGCTCTTGAGCACCACTTTCAGGTGCCGCTCCCCCACCACACGCTGCTCGACCAATTGAAACACCCCGTGAAACAACGGCTCGGGAAAGTGCTGCCCCCAGGGGCCGGCATGCCGCAGCGCGCGCGCCAGCTCCAGGTGAAACTCTTCCACCGCCAGGGTGCCGTCGGACAATAGCCGGCCGGTCAAGTCTTCTTCGCGCAGTTGCCGACGCACTTCGGCATCGAAGGCCTGGGCAAACAACGGGAAATTCGCCTCGGGCAATGTCAGGCCGGCCGCCATGGCGTGACCGCCGTATTTGCTGATCAGGTTGGGATGCTGGCTCGCCACCACCGCCAGCGCATCGCGGATGTGAAAGCCCTGCACAGAGCGGCCTGAGCCCTTGAGCAGGCCATCACCGGCGTCGGCAAAGGCGATGGTCGGGCGGAAATAGCGCTCTTTCATGCGCGACGCCAGGATCCCGATCACACCTTGGTGCCACTCCGGGTCGAACAGGCACAAGCCATACGGCATCGACTCCAGCGGCAAGTCCTTGAGCTGGGCCAGCGCCTCGCGCTGCATGCCTTGTTCGATGGATTTGCGGTCCTGGTTCATGCCGTCCAGTTGCGCGGCCATCTCCCGTGCGGCGGCGAAATCCGTGGTGAGCAGGCATTCGATGCCCAGGCTCATATCGTCCAGGCGCCCGGCGGCATTGAGCCGTGGCCCGAGGATAAACCCGAGGTCGGTGGACGTGAGGCGAGCGTGGTCACGCTTGGCCACTTCGAGGATCGCCTTGATCCCCGGCCGCGCGCGACCGGCACGGATACGCTCCAAGCCCTGGTGGACCAGGATGCGGTTATTGGCGTCCAGCGGCACCACGTCGGCAACGCTGCCCAGGGCGACCAGGTCAAGCAACTCGCCAATGTTAGGCTGCTGCGTGTTCTCGTACCAACCCAGGCTGCGCAAACGGGCACGCAGGGCCATCAAGACATAAAAGATCACCCCGACCCCGGCCAACGCCTTGCTGGGAAACTCACAGCCGGGCTGGTTCGGGTTGACGATGGCATCCGCCGCCGGCAACTCATCCCCCGGCAAGTGGTGGTCGGTGACCAGCACCTTGAGCCCCGCCGCTTTCGCTGCCGCCACGCCTTCGACGCTGGAGATGCCGTTATCCACGGTGATCAGCAACTGCGGCTCGCGCTGCAGCGCTACGGCGACGATTTCCGGCGTCAGGCCGTAGCCGTATTCGAAACGGTTGGGCACCAGGTAATCAACATGGGCCGCACCGAGCAAGCGCAGGCCCAGGGTGCCCACCGTACTGGCAGTGGCGCCATCGGCGTCGAAGTCGCCGACGATCAGGATGCGCTGGCGTTGCTCCAAGGCCGTCACCAGCAGGTCTACCGCGGCGTCGATGCCCTTGAGCTGCTGATAAGGGATCAACCGCGCCAGGCTCTTGTCCAGCTCAGCCTCCGAGCGCACCCCGCGCGCGGCGTAGAGGCGGGTCAACAGCGGTGGCAAGTCACCGAGAAACGGCAGGACAGCAGGCAACGGGCGGGGATCGATACGCATGGGACGCTGGGAAATTCTCTGTAGGGGAAATATTAGCGGCAAGCTACAAGCGCTAGCTCAACCGCGCTCGCCGATCAGCCATTGCAGTTGCACTTCATGCTGGCCACGATCATCGGTGACGAAGATCGTGCCTTCGCTGATCATCACGTCCCACTTGATCACGCGGGGCATGTCCTTGGCCAGGGTCTCGAGGACTTCCTGCGGCACGGCGGCGATGTGGACGTTCTTCAGGGTTTTCGCCACCGGAATCACCTTGCCTTCCCACACGCGCAGGCTGCCGTAAGCCAGCAGACTGGTACGCTCGGCACGACGCGAGCACCAGGTCAGGCGGTCGGCATCGGGCTGGCCGACTTCGATCCAGTGCAAAACCCGATCATCCAGACTTTTTTCCCACAGGGCTGGCTCGTCTACATCTGACAGTCCACGGCCAAACGACAGCTGCTCGCTGTACCAAAGGGCGTAGGCCAGCAGACGCACGGTCATGCGCTCTTCGGTTTCCGAAGGGTGGCGGGCAATGGTCTGTTTGACGCTCTCGTACACCGAGCGATCGAGGTCGGTGAGGTTGAGTTCGAACTTGTAGGTCGTGGACGGCTGGGCCATGAACGGGCTTCTAGAGACAGGGAAAGGCGGGCAGTCTAACCGATGGTAGGGCTATTCAACGAATCCTGCGCTGCATCATCCTTATCCCTGCGCGACTCGCCTATGTTAAAAGGCATTACACCACTGTGCTGCGTATGAAAGGTTCCTCATGTCGTTTAACGCCAAACCGCTTGCCGGCCTGAAAGTCATCGAACTCGGCACCCTGATCGCCGGCCCGTTCGCTTCACGCATCTGCGCCGAATTCGGCGCCGAAGTGATCAAGGTCGAATCCCCGGACGGCGGCGACCCGCTGCGCAAATGGCGCAAGCTGTACGAAGGCACCTCGCTGTGGTGGTTCGTGCAGGCGCGCAACAAAAAATCACTGACGCTGAACCTCAAGCACCCCGACGGCCTGGCCATCCTCAAGCAGTTGCTGGCGGACGCCGACATCCTGATCGAAAACTTCCGCCCCGGGGTCCTGGAAAAGCTCGGCCTGAGCTGGGACACCCTGCACGCGCTGAACCCCAAGCTGGTGATGGTGCGCCTCTCGGGCTTTGGCCAGACCGGCCCGATGAAAGACCAGCCGGGGTTTGGCGCGGTCGGCGAATCGATGGGCGGGCTGCGTTACATCACCGGCTTTGAAGACCGCCCGCCGGTACGCACCGGGATTTCCATCGGCGACTCCATTGCCGCCCTGTGGGCGGTGATCGGCGCGCTGATGGCGTTGCGTCACCGCGAGGTCAACGGCGGGCTGGGCCAGGTGGTGGATGTGGCACTGTATGAGGCCATCTTCGCCATGATGGAAAGCATGATCCCGGAGTTTGATGTGTTCGGGTTCATCCGCGAACGCACCGGCAACATTATGCCCGGCATCACACCGTCCTCGATCCACACCAGCGCGGACGGCAAGCATGTGCAGATCGGCGCCAACGGCGATGCGATCTTCAAGCGCTTCATGTCCGCCATCGGCCGTGAGGATCTGGCCAACGACCCGCAATTGGCCAGTAATGACGGGCGTGACGAGCGCCGCGACGAGCTGTATGGCGTGATTGATCGCTGGGTCAATTCGCTGCCGCTGGAACAGGTGGTCGAGCAGCTCAACAAGGCCGAGGTGCCGGCCAGCCGCATCTATAGCGCCGAAGACATGCTCGGGGACCCGCAATTCCTGGCGCGGGAAATGTTCCTCAAGGCGCAACTGCCCGACGGCAAGGACTTCAAGATGCCAGGCATCGTGCCCAAGCTCTCCGACACCCCTGGCAGTTGCGAGTGGGTGGGGCCGCAACTGGGCGAACACAACAGCGTGGTACTCGGTGAGCTGGGCTATGACGCGGCGGCCATCATCCGCTTACGTGAGCAAGGGGCGATCTGATGGCGCGCTCAAGATAATGACTCGCCGCTGGCTATTGCACCTGTGCGCGCCCTTGCTGGCGCTATTGCCGCTACCGACCCAGGCGGCGCAGACCTTGATCTGGCTGGTTCGCGACCTGCCGCCGCTGACGATCTTCGAAGGCCCGCAAAAAGGCCAGGGCGCCATCGACGAATTGTTGCCGATGCTGATGGAGCACCTGCCGGAGTATCAGCACCAGGTCCAGCACGTCAACCGTGCGCGGGGCATGCAGATGCTCCAGGCGCCCTCCCTCACCTGCGACCCTACCCTGCTGTGGACGCCGGAGCGGACCCAATGGATTGTGTATTCCGGCCAGGCGTTTCCCGTGGTGAGCAATGGCGTGGTCGTCCGCCAGCAAAACCGTGAAGTCCTGGCGCCCTTTGTCGTGCAAGGCAAGGTCGACCTGGACGCGATGCTACGGGACAAGAGCACACGCCTGGGCATCATCGCCGAGCGCAGCTACGGGCCATTCATCGACGGTATGTTGCAGCAAGGCGACACGCACAATCGGGTGATGCACTACGGCACCGACGCCTTGGGCAGCCTGCTGCAAATGCAGCGTCTGGGACGCCTGGAAGGCGTACTGGGTTACTGGACCGAAATTCGCTATCACGCATTGCGGCAAGGTATCGATCCCGAAGGGCTGGCGTTCTATCCGATTGCCGGCACCGCGCCCTATCAGCACATCCATATCGGTTGTTCGGATACGCCCGAGGGGCGCGAGGTCATGGCGCGTATCAACCAGTTGCTGGGCGACCTGCCGCAGGCGCAGTTGCTGCGTTCCTACGCGTCATGGCTCGACCCGGCCCTGCGCGAGCAATACCTGCTGGACCATTCGCGATTCTATGAAGAAGTGCCCACCCCGTGATAAATCGCGGGCAAAAAGAAACCCCGAAGAGTGGGGAGACACTTCGGGGTTAAACGTGGCCTACAAAGACCAGTACAGCAAGTCACAAACACCGGAGCACAATGTCTGCTCTTGCTGTTACTAAATCTGACCGGCCACGCCGTAGGAAGTTTCCGCGGATAAACAATTCTTCATGCGAGGGCGCTGCTGCGGGTCTGGGCCGCATTGCGCAAGGCAGCGATGACCGAGGGCTCCAGGCGCCCTTCGGCGATTTTCAGATCGCGCAGCAAGCAATCCACGACATCCACCAGGACGCGCTTGTCGGTCAGTTGCGCTCGGTCGACTTCACGCTCGACCACGATGGCACCAGCAGGGTTCTTTACGGTTACCAGGCACTCGCCCTGCACACCAGCGGTGGTCAGCGTAACCTGATAAGGGCTCAGCGCTTCTTCGAGCAATAGGCTGATACTTTCCATTTCGATCACCACTCAATAGTTCGGGAACAATCGTTTCAATGGGGGTTGCCTCTCTCCTAAGTGACTGTTTGTAACGTAGGAAAGTTCGCTTTTTCGTGTTTATGGAGCCGTCAGGGAGTGACTTGATCCAGCATGCGCTTGCAACATGACAACGAAAAAACGGCCGCACATAACTGCTTACGCAATGGGCGGCCGTTTCAGGGTTCGCCCTGCAGCGCGGCGGAGGGTGAACCCTATATTCGGTAAGCGCTGATCACGCTGTCACGCAGCTAGAAGTGCATGTCAAAGGCCCTTATTGCTAAGGATGAACATGATGGTGGAACACAACGAACAACAAGCGTCGATGGAGAAGATGCATGCTGACGTATCTCGCATCTATGCCGAGATTTCACGCATGCATGCCGAGCGAGGCAAGCTCAACGCAGAGTCCTTGAAGATAACCTGTGAGACTTTCTGGTACCCCGTGGGTATCGCCACGGGTTTCTACGCCGCTGTCGGCACCGTGATTGTCGTGGCGCAGAAACTACTCTCATAACGCTCAGCAACCCGGGCCTGCCTGAAACGAAAAACGCCGCTGACCCACGGAAGGGAAAGCGGCGTTTTTGTCTGCGCCAGGGCGCCGGCAGTTTGCCTTACAGCGGCTTACCGCGATTGCCATGCTGGCTGACAAACGCCTGCATCGCCTTCAGGTCATTCGGCAGCACGGTGCAACGCTCTTCACGCTCGAACAGGTCGGACAGATGCTCCGGCAACTCCAGCGCCTTGCCAACGCCGGCCTTCTCCACCGCTTCCGGGAATTTGACCGGGTGCGCGGTGCCGAGGATCACCATCGGGATATCCAGGCTGCGACGGCATTCGCGTGCAGCCCTCACGCCGATAGCGGTGTGCGGGTCGAGCAGTTCGCCGGTCTGGGCATAGACTTCTGCGATGGTTTCGCAGGTCTGTGCATCGTCCACGGCCAGGGAGTCGAACAGCTTGCGGGTTTCGGTCCAGCGCTCTTCATCGACACTGAAACCGCCACCGCTTTTGAAGGTGTCCATCAAGCCGGCAATCGCCGCGCCGTTGCGGCCGTGCATGTCGAACAGCAGGCGTTCGAAGTTCGACGACACCATGATGTCCATCGACGGCGACAAGGTGGCGTGCAGGGTTTCCTTGACGTACTGGTTGCCGCTCATGAAGCGGTGCAGGATGTCGTTGCGGTTGGTGGCGACGATCAACTGGTTGATCGGCAGGCCCATGTTGCGCGCCAGGTAGCCGGCGAAGATGTCGCCGAAGTTGCCGGTCGGCACCGAGAACGACACCGAACGCGCCGGCCCGCCCAGCTGCAGCGCGGCGTGGAAGTAGTAGACGATCTGGGCCATGATCCGCGCCCAGTTGATCGAGTTCACCGCAACCAGGCGCGTGCCCTTGAGGAAGCTCTGGTCAGCGAAGCTGTTCTTGACCATTTCCTGGCAGTCGTCGAAGTTGCCTTCGATGGCGATGTTGTGGATGTTCTCACCGAAGATGGTGGTCATCTGCCGACGCTGTACTTCCGACACGCGCTTGTGCGGGTGCAGGATGAAGATGTCGACGTTTTCGCAGTGCTTGCAGCCTTCGATGGCCGCCGAGCCGGTATCACCGGAAGTGGCGCCGATGATCACCACGCGCTCGCCGCGCTTCTCCAGCACGTAATCGAGCAGGCGCCCCAGCAGTTGCAGAGCGAAGTCCTTGAACGCCAGGGTCGGGCCATGGAACAGCTCCAAAACCCACTCATTGCCATTCAGTTGGCGCAGAGGCGCGATGGCGTTGTGGGAAAACACGCCATAGGTCTCTTCCAGGATCTTTTTGAAATCCGCATCCGGAATGCTGCCGGTGACGAACGGGCGCATCACCCGGAACGCCAGTTCGTGATACGGCAGGCCGGCCCAGGAAGCGATTTCTTCCTGGGTGAAGCGTGGCAGGTTTTCCGGCACGTACAGGCCGCCGTCGGTGGCAAGACCTGCCAACAAAACGTCTTCGAAATTCAGGGCCGGTGCCTGGCCGCGGGTGCTGATGTAACGCATGACTGGCTCCTCTAAAACATTCTCGAACAGGGGCCGCCGATCACACGGGGCCCCTGGAACAAATCGGTTAGTTCAGGTGTTCGACGCGAATCCGTACCACCGGGCCCACTACGCCTTGCAAGGCTTCCAGGGCTTTGATGGCATCGTTGATGTGCTGCTCGAGCACGCGGTGAGTCAGCAGGATCATCGGCACCTGGCCGTTCTGCTCCTCGACTTCCTTCTGCATGATCGACTCGATGTTGATGCCACGTTCCGACAGGATGCTGGCAACCTGGGCCAATACGCCCGGATGATCCTTGGCCTGGATGCGCAGGTAGTAGGCGCTTTCGCACGCCTCGATCGGCAGGATCGGGTGGGCCGACAGCGAATCCGGCTGGAAGGCCAGGTGCGGCACGCGGTTTTCCGGGTCGCTGGTCATGGCGCGAACCACGTCCACCAGGTCGGCGATCACCGACGAAGCGGTCGGTTCCATACCGGCGCCGGCACCGTAGAACAGGGTCGAACCGGCGGCGTCACCGTTGACCATCACGGCGTTCATCACGCCATTGACGTTGGCGATCAGGCGGTCGGCCGGGATCAGCGTCGGGTGTACGCGCAACTCGATACCGGCCGCGGTGCAGCGCGCCACGCCCAGGTGCTTGATGCGATAGCCCAGGGCTTCGGCGTAATTCACGTCGGCGGTGGTCAGTTGGGTGATGCCTTCGGTGTAGGCCTTGTCGAACTGCAGCGGGATGCCAAAGGCAATGGACGCAAGGATGGTCAGTTTGTGCGCCGCGTCGATGCCTTCAACGTCGAAGGTCGGGTCGGCTTCGGCGTAACCCAGGGCCTGGGCTTCGGCCAGCACGTCTTCGAAGGTGCGGCCCTTCTCGCGCATTTCGGTGAGGATGAAGTTACCGGTGCCATTGATGATGCCGGCCACCCAGTTGATGCGGTTGGCGGACAGGCCTTCACGGATCGCCTTGATCACCGGGATACCACCGGCCACCGCGGCTTCGAACGCGACGATCACGCCCTTCTCACGCGCCTTGGCGAAGATCTCGTTGCCGTGGACGGCGATCAGCGCCTTGTTGGCGGTGACCACGTGCTTGCCGTTTTCGATCGCCTTGAGCACCAGCTCGCGGGCAATGGTATAGCCGCCCACCAGCTCGATGACGATATCGATTTCTGGGTTGGTCGCCACGGCGAAGACATCGTTGGTAATCGCAATACCGGTCGTTTCGAACTGAGGCTTTGGCGAACGCGTGGCAATTTGCGCCACTTCAATCCCGCGCCCTGCACGGCGGGAAATTTCTTCAGCATTACGCTGAAGTACGTTGAAGGTGCCGCCACCGACGGTCCCTAACCCACAGATGCCTACTTTGACCGGTTTCACTGAAGAACTCCCCATGAAACGGCCGACGCGAGGTCGGCCGTGGAAAACAGCCGCACAACCGCGGCTTTCAATTAATGGCCCATCGACTTATCGAAGGGCCATGATCGTCAAAGGTTCGACGATGCTGGTTTATTTGGCACTCAGCGCCAGTTTCGCAACTTGCGGTGCCGGCTGATAGCCCGGAATCACCTGGCCGTCAGCCAAAACGATGGCCGGTGTACCGTTCACACCAATGGACTGGCCCAGGGCGAACTGCTTGGAAACCGGATTGGCGCACTTGGCCGCTTTGATTTCCTTGCCGTCGACCATCTTGTCCATCGCCGCTTTCTTGTCGGCCGAGCACCAGACCGCCTGCAACTGCTCGTCGCCCGGCGAACCGAGGCCCTGGCGCGGGAACGCGACATAGCGCACTTCCACACCGAGCTTGTTCAGCGCCGGCACTTCGGCGTGCAGCTTGTGGCAGTACGGGCAGGTGGTGTCGGTGAACACGGTGATGTGCGTCTTGGTCTCGCCGATAGCCGGGTAGACCACGGTTTCTGCAACCGGAATGCCGTTGATCAGCTTGGACACGCCCAGGCGCTCGGCTTTCTCGGTCAGGTTGACCGGCTTACCGTCCTTCAACTGGAACAGGTAGCCCTGGACAATGTACTGGCCGTCGGCACTGGCATACAACACGCGGCTGCCCTTGAGCTTGACTTCGTACAGGCCGGCCATCGGGCTGGCACTGATGCTTTCGATCGGTGTGTCGAGTTGCAGGTTGGCCAGGCTCTTGCGAATAGTCTGCTCGGCAGCGTCATCGGCGACGGCAAAGGTGGAAACCAACGCAATGGCTGCGGCGGCAATAATCTGGGTCAAGCGCATGGGAACTCCTGAAGGCAGATGCAGGGACGGGTGTGTCGAACACCGATCTGGAAACACGGCACTGTAATCACAAGTCACGCCGTCCCCTTTGCTAACCGGCAAAGCCTACCACAGTTGGGCCGCAGGGCAGCCCGTGGCGGGATAATTTGGCGGTTTTCAGCCTCGCGGATGGTGCTTGGCGTGCATATCCTGCAAGCGCGCCCGTGCCACATGGGTGTAGATCTGGGTTGTGGATAAGTCACTGTGGCCAAGGAGCATTTGCACCACGCGCAAATCCGCGCCGTGGTTGAGCAAATGCGTGGCAAATGCATGGCGCAGGGTATGCGGCGACAGGCTCTTGCCGATCCCCGCCACCTTGGCCTGGTGCTTGATGCGATGCCAGAAAGTCTGGCGAGTCATCTGCTCACCGCGCTGGCTGGGGAACAGCACATCGCTGGGGCGCCCACCGAGCAGTTCGCCGCGCGCATCGCGCATGTAGCGCTCGACCCACACAATCGCTTCTTCGCCCATCGGTACCAGCCGCTCCTTGCTGCCCTTGCCCATCACCCGCAGCACGCCCTGGCGCAGGTTGACTTGCTCGAGGGTCAGGCTGATCAGCTCGGTCACCCGCAGGCCGCAGGCGTACAGCACTTCGAGCATGGCACGGTCGCGCTGGCCGATGGCTTCGCTCAAGTCCGGGGCGGCGAGCAAGGCGTCGACATCGGCTTCCGACAAGGACTTGGGCAATGGCCGACCCAATTGCGGCATGTCGACCTGTAACGTCGGGTCGAGGGCAATGAGCTTTTCCCGCAGCAGGTAGCGATAAAAGCCACGCACACCGGAAAGGAAGCGCGCTGTGGAGCGCGGCTTGTAGTTCTGCTCCAGGCGCCAGGCCAGGTGATCGAGGATCAACTCACGGCCAGCATTGATCAGCTCGAGGTTTTTTTCCTGCAGCCAGCCGTTGAACAGCGCCAGGTCGCTGCGGTAGGCCTGGCGGGTGTTGTCCGACAGGCCTTTTTCCAGCCAGAGGGCGTCGAGGAAGCGGTCAATCAGAGGATGGTCGATGGCGGGCATGGGGGCTCAGGCAGATGACGGAGGTGTCTGGTAGATCCTATCGCAAGCAAGTCGGCTCCCACATTGGATTTGTGTCGTGCATCGATTTTATGACCACTAATGATCAAGTGTGCAAGCTGGCCCGCCTGCGATAGCCGCGCCGCCGACCCGGACCCGTCAATAAATCCCAGGCACAAAAAAAGCAGCCCGCAGGCTGCTTTTTTTCTGCATCGGGAAGCTGGACTTAAGCCAGTTTTTCCTTGATGCGAGCTGCTTTACCGGACAGGTCACGCAGGTAGTACAGCTTGGCTTTACGCACGTCACCGCGACGCTTAACAGCCATGCTGTCGATTTGCGGGCTGTAGGTCTGGAAAGTACGCTCTACGCCAACACCGTTGGAGATTTTACGAACAGTGAAAGCACTGTTCACACCACGGTTACGCTTGGCGATTACCACGCCTTCGA